>ERZ779869.3-NODE-3-length-484263-cov-39.582566_pt1 | contig 484263 bp, 461 predicted proteins | sample MGYA00511557_ERZ779869 | MGnify/ENA primary metagenome ERZ779869 (study PRJEB29588, sample SAMEA2154620) | human gut metagenome | biome: human gut; feature: human-associated habitat; material: faeces | place: Denmark | collected 2008/2010 ... | reverse complement strand
TGAACCTGCGGCATCTTGGTCCCAAACCAAGCACTCTACCAAACTGAGTTACGCCCCGTTGCTGACGAATAGTGTGCAGCAAATTCCTGAACCCTGCACACGTAATGGATATTCTATTCTTCTCTCATTACTGCGTCTGCGTCATCAGACAGCGTTATAATTATATACTTTTTAATATTAAATGTCAAGCGTAAGTGAAACTTTCTGCATATTGCACAAATTATCAATATCACAAAGCCCTTTTGTATTGCTTATTGCAGTCAGAAACCATCGGATTGCCGAATTAAATCGAGAAATAAGAATGTTTGGTGAAAATTAAAGGATATCCATTGATTTTTTTGAGGAAGTATGCTATTATATTAATAAATAGTGTATTGAAAAGCAAAGGAAAGGACTGTTTCTATGAAAACTAAAAGATGCCCTCACTGTAATGCGGAAATATCCGAAGAAGCAATACTCTGCAAATTCTGCCATTCGCTTCTCATAGACGATCAGAACGAAAACGCAGAAGAAGATGATGTTCCCTCAGATGAAGAAAGCACGATCGTATTCAATAAGCAGCAGCTTCAGCAGGACGATGACAGGACCCGTATTTTTTCTGCAGCTCAGGTAAACGAGCAGTTTAACAGCCGTTCCGCTTCAGACGGCGGAGAGGATAATTACGGCAGCCCACAAACTGAAGGCTATGAAGAATACGATGAAAACGAATATGAGGATTATGATGAGGAATACGACGATGACGACGGCGAAATAGACCCGTCAAAGAAAACCTTTATGATAGCCGCGGTAATTACAATAGGTATACTTGTTATCGTAATTATAGCCGTTATAGTCGGATATAAGATATTCGGCTTCTCAGGCGGAAATGATTCGTCAGACGAGCTTGACGGACTTTCCGACAAAACCTCCTCTTCTCAGAGCCTGAACGATACGTCAGATGATAAATCCTCTGCTCAGCAGACAGACCCGCAGTCCTCTGCCGATAATTCATCAGACAGCAAACCGGAAGCTTCTTCATCAGACGATACATCATCCGGATCTGAGGATTCCTCCGAAGCAAGCTCTTTGCCTGAAGATTCGTCGGCTGCGGATCATTCACAAGCTGACGCTTCAAGCTCGTTGCCCGATACCTCCTCCGTTTCAGATACTTCCTCCACAAGCGACAGCTCATCAGCGGATACGTCTTCGGCGGCAGATACTTCATCAGCCCCAGATACCTTTGACGACAGCGCTATAATTGCTTCTGTTTCATCACAGATCAGCGGAACGATCTCTTCCTATGAATTCAGAGAGGACGACGGGAACTATAGGTATTACTACATATTTACAGAGGACAGCCACGGCTACAGCGTTGCATATAATAAAAGCACCGGCGAATCAGTTGTAGTCCAGAATTATTGATAAATCCCGAGTTATTAAGCTTTTGTTGCCGCAGAATGCATAATTTTCGCATTCTGCGGCATTTTGTTGTTATAATCCACAAATCCGCAGTTCTATTCAGAGTGAATTTATATTTGCATTAAGAGATTTTTTGTGGTATAATAAATGTTTGGAAAGATATGAATTTTATTTAAGCCGTCCTTTGTACAGACTCCGTTCTGGCTGCACAGGCTTAAAGGGAGGATATTTATGATAAGAAAAGATTTAAGGAACATTGCTATTATCGCTCACGTTGACCACGGTAAAACGACCCTCGTTGACGAAATGCTCAAACAGAGCGGAACCTTCCGCGATAATCAGGCGGTCGACGACAGAGTCATGGACTCTAACGACATTGAGCGCGAAAGAGGAATCACTATACTTGCCAAAAATACGTCTATTCATTACAAGGACGTTAAAATAAACGTTATAGATACTCCGGGACACGCCGATTTCGGCGGCGAGGTAGAACGAGTTCTAAAAATGGTAAACGGAGTTATTCTGCTGGTAGACGCAGCGGAAGGACCTATGCCTCAGACCAGATTCGTTCTTCAGAAGGCGCTGGAGCTTGGACATAAAATAATCGTTGTAGTTAACAAGATAGACCGCCCCGACGCAAGACTCAACGAAGTAGGCGACGAGGTATTGGAACTGCTTATGGATCTTGACGCCAGTGACGAGCAGCTTGACAGTCCTATTCTTTACTGCTCAGGCAGGGACGGAACGGCTTCTTATCACCCCAATGAGCAGGGAGAGGATCTTATTCCTCTGCTTGACGAAATACTGAACTATATCCCTGCCCCTGAGGTAGACGCTGAAGGCTCTATGCAGTATCTTGTTTCGGCTATAGACTACAATGAATATGTCGGAAGAATTGCCGTAGGAAGAATAGAACGCGGAGTCATGAAAGTTAATCAGGAAGTTACCGTCGGCGATTTTCATCAGACCAAAAAGGAATACAGGGGCAGGATCGTTACAATGTATCAGATAGAGGGACTTAACCGAGTTCCCTGCGACGAAGCAAAGGCCGGCGATATAGTTTGTATAAGCGGTATTGAGAATATTACTATAGGCGATACAATATGCGAATTCGGCAGCTTTGAGGCACTTCCCTTTGTAAAAATTTCAGAGCCTACAGTTGAAATGACATTTTCGGTCAACGACTCTCCGTTTGCCGGAAGAGAGGGTAAATTCGTAACCTCTCGGCAGCTCAGGGACAGGCTGTTCAAGGAGCTTCTGAAAGACGTTTCCCTCAGGGTTTCAGAAACCGATTCAACCGACAGCTTCAAGGTAGCCGGCAGAGGAGAAATGCACCTGTCTATACTGATCGAAAATATGCGCCGTGAGGGCTACGAGCTTTCAGTTTCTACGCCTCATGTGCTTTATAAGGAAATTGACGGAAAGCTTAACGAGCCTATTGAAAGACTTGTTATAGACGTTCCGGAAAGCTGCGTAGGTTCGGTAATGGAAAAGCTAGGTTCAAGAAAAGGCGAGCTTACCCAGATGACTCCTGTAGGAAGCAGAATGAGAATTGAATTTCTGATCCCCGCAAGAGGGCTTTTCGGCTACAGAAGCGAGTTTATGACCGATACTAAGGGCGAGGGAATAATGAGTTCGGTATTTCACAGCTATCAGCCATATAAAGGCGAAATCGCTAGAAGAAGCACAGGCTCGCTTGTTGCCTTTGAAACAGGAGAGGCTGTTACCTACGGCCTTTTCAACGCTCAGGAACGAGGAGAGCTGTTTATAACTGCGGGAACTCCCGTATATGAGGGAATGATAGTCGGAGCTTCTCCGAAAGCTGAGGATCTCGTTGTCAACGTCTGCAAGAAAAAACATCTTACAAATACCAGAGCAAGCGGCAGCGACGATGCCTTAAGGCTTATCCCGCCGAGAAATCTGAGTCTTGAGGATTCCCTTGAATTTCTCGCCGACGACGAGCTTCTTGAGGTAACTCCCAAAAATATCAGAATAAGAAAGAGAACTCTCAGCAATACCCTCAGAGCCAAGGAAAGAGCTAAAATGTAAAGCTATATAAGCAGGCGGACAGCATAACTTATGCAGTCCGCCGCTTTTGCCTTATGTTTATTTACAAGCAAAAGCGCCCTGAAATTATACCTGCTGAGATCAGCAAAATTGATTTTAGCGAATTGTATTAAAATCAATTGACAAACAGATAATTATTTGCTATAATTAATATGTATTTTTATATCTTACTACTGACGCCCTTATTAAAAGTATACAAGATTCATGGCTGAAATACTGTTATACTGTATTTTATTCTGAATTTACACTCAGTCTTTTTAAAGGGAACAGCAGCTTTACTGAAATAATATATTTGGGAACAGATTTCATATATATTTCTCAGGACTGAAAATTTAAAAGGTGGAATGAAAGAATGGGTTTGATTGAAGCAATATTCGGTAATTACTCTAAAAAAGAGCTGAAAAGAATAGAGCCTATTAAGAATAAGGTGCTTGAGCTTGAGGAAAAGTATCAGCCGATGTCCGATCATGAGCTGAGAGAACAGACTCAGATAATGAAGGACAAGATCGCCGACGGACTTAGCTCTCTGGACGACGTTTTGCCGGACGCTCTTGCGGTATGCCGTGAAGCCGCTTTCCGTGTGCTTGGCAAAAAGCCTTTCCCGGTTCAGATAATAGGAGCTATAATCCTTCATCAGGGCAGAATCGCCGAGATGAAGACAGGAGAAGGAAAAACCCTTGTAGCCTGTCTTGCGGCTTATGCTAATTCGCTGGACGGCAAGGGAGTTCACGTTGTTACGGTAAACGACTATCTTGCAAAATTCCAGTCGGAGGAAATGGGCAAGGTATTCAGATTCCTCGGACAGTCTATAGGCGTAGTGCTTTCGGGTATGGACAAAGATGAAAAGCGTGCTGCATACAATGCGGATATTACATACGGAACCAACAACGAGTTCGGCTTCGACTATCTCCGCGACAACATGGTCATTTATAAAAAAGACAAGGTACAGAGGGAACATTCCTTTGCGATCGTGGACGAGGTAGACTCTATCCTTATCGATGAGGCGAGGACTCCGCTTATTATTTCAGGTCAGGGAGATAAGTCTACAGAGCTTTATACTCTTGCAGACCGTTTTGCAAAAACGCTTAAACCGATTACCGTTGTTGAAATGGACGACAAGGCGGATAACGATGCTCTTGACGGCGACTACATCATAGATGAAAAGGCAAGGACTGCAACCCTTACAAAGTCGGGAGTCAAAAAGGCTGAAAAGGTATTTAACGTAATTAACCTTATGGACGCCGACAATATGACTCTGCTGCACCATATAAATCAGGCTATAAAAGCCAACGGTACAATGAGAAAGGACATCGACTATGTAGTCAAGGACGGAGAGGTACTTATAGTCGACGAATTTACAGGACGTATAATGATAGGACGCCGCTTCAACGACGGTCTGCATCAGGCTATCGAGGCAAAAGAGGGCGTTAAGGTAATGCGCGAGTCCAAAACTATTGCTACTATCACCTATCAGAACTACTTCCGTCTTTACTCAAAGCTTTCGGGTATGACAGGTACTGCGATCACCGAAGAGGACGAGTTCAGGGAGATCTATAAGCTGGACGTTATCGAGGTCCCGACAAATAAGCCTGTTGTAAGAATGGATCATCCGGACGTTGTTTACAAGACCGAAAAGGGCAAATTCAACGCCGTTATCGAGCAGATAATCGAATGCAACAAAAAAGGACAGCCGGTTCTGGTTGGTACAGTTTCGATCGAAAAATCCGAATATCTGTCAAGACTGCTTAAAAATAAGGGTGTAAAGCATGAGGTTCTCAACGCTAAATATCACGACAAGGAAGCTAAGATAGTAGCTCAGGCAGGTAAGTACGGAGCTGTTACCATAGCTACCAATATGGCAGGAAGAGGAACGGATATTCTCCTCGGAGGAAACGCCGAATACCTTGCTACAGAGCAGCTTTATAAAATGGACTATCCCGAGGAAATCGTCGTTGAAGCGACCGGCTTTGCGGAGACAGACAATGAGCAGGTGCTTGAGGCGAGAGCTAAGTACAAGGAGCTTTACGCCAAATATTCCGCTGAAGTTGCCGAAAAAGCGGAAAAGGTAAAGGAAGCCGGCGGATTGTTTATTATCGGTACGGAAAGACATGAGTCAAGACGTATCGACAATCAGCTGAGAGGACGTTCGGGACGTCAGGGCGACCCGGGAGAAAGCCTGTTCTTCCTTTCACTTGAGGACGATCTTATGCGTCTGTTCGGCGGCGACAGGATAAACGCTATGATGGAAGCGCTGAAGGTCGACGAAAATACGCCTATCCAGTCAAAAATGCTTGCCAACGTTATCGAGTCCTCTCAGAAGAAGATAGAGGGCAGAAACTTCAATATCAGAAAGAACGTTCTTAACTACGACGACGTAATGAATACCCAGCGTGAAATTATCTACGGTCAGCGCCAGAAGGTTCTCGACGGAGAAGATATTCACGACTATATCGTCGGAATGATCAAGGAATACATTGATTCAACGGTCAATATGTACCTGCTTGATGACGAGATACACGACGACTGGAATCTGGAGGGCCTGCGCGATCATCTTATGGGTCTGTTTACCGTTGACAGCGATTTCAGATACGACGCAAAGCAGCTTGACGAGGTATCCAAGAAGGATATTGTAGAAATGCTCAACGACAGAGCCGACAAGATATATGCTAAGCGTGAGGAGGATCTCGGCAGAGAGCTTCTAAGAGAAATAGAACGTGTTGTTCTGCTTAAAGTCGTAGATACAAAGTGGATGGCTCATATCGACGATATGGAAGAACTGAAGCGCGGTATCGGTCTGCGCTCCTACGGTCAAAAGAACCCTGTTGTTGAATACCGTATGGAAGGCTTCGATATGTTCGACGCTATGATCGACGCTATCCGCGAGGATACGGTAAGAATGCTGTTTACCATTCAGGTAAGAAAGTCTGCGCCTGCTCCCAAGAGAGAACAGGTTCTCAACGAGGGCGCTCAGCATCATAATATCCAGAGAAAAACAAGTAAAGTCGGACCGAACGATCCATGTCCCTGCGGAAGCGGAAAGAAATACAAAAAATGCTGCGGAGCAGGACAGAATACAAACGAATAAATAAGCCTTGCAGGACGGTTTTTTACCGTCCTGTTTTGGAGTATACGGAACGAAAACGTTATCAAAAAATATGAAAAAGCAATATCCTATAACGCTTACATAAGACAGGAGTTTTAATTTATGTCATCTGCATTTAAAAAAGCCGATATTCTAATTCCCAAGAATACTGATATGACAAAATGGGCGGTCGTGGCCTGCGATCAGTATACCTCTCAGCCGGAATACTGGTCTGAAACAGAAAAGCTTACCGCCGGTTCAAAATCCGCTCTAAATCTGATACTTCCGGAGGTTTATCTGGAAAACCCTGACGTTGAAATGCGTATTGAAAAAATACATAATAATATGACCGAATACCTTGAAACAGATACCTTTAAAGAGCTTAAAAATTCCCTTATATATATTGAGCGTACCCAGTCCGACGGTAAGGTAAGAGCTGGAATAATCGGAGCTGTTGACCTTGAAGAATATGATTACCGAAAGGGTTCGAGATCTCAGGTAAGAGCCACTGAGGCTACGGTAGTAGAGCGTATTCCGCCCAGAATAAAGGTGCGCGAGGGTGCGCAGATAGAGCTTCCTCATATTATGATTCTTATAGACGATACTGAAAAAACGGTAATAGAGCCGCTGGCTGAAAAAACAGGCGGTATGGAAAAGCTTTATGATTTCAAGCTTATGCAGAACGGAGGAAGCATAAAGGGCTGGCTGCTTGATGAAAAATCCGCGGACAATGTGCTGGCTGCTCTTGAAAAGCTTGCCGACCTTGATTCATTCAATAAAAAATACGGTATCAGCGAAACCTCTCCGCTCGTTTACGCAATGGGCGACGGAAATCATTCCCTTGCTACCGCCAAAGAGTATTATGAGAGACTGAAGGCTAAATATCCCGATAAGGATATGTCGCACAGTCCCGCAAGGTACGCTCTTGCCGAAATAGTTGATCTTCATTCGCCTGCCCTGGAATTTGAAGCTATCCATAGGATCGTGACCGGCGTTGACGCACAAAAGCTTGAGGAAAAGGTGACTGAAGAGCTTGAACTCAGCGATAGTATAAGCGCACAGAAGATCGTTATCGTAAAAAACGGCGTTCACAAAGAAAAATATGTACATAAGCCGCTTTCCAAGCTTGCAGTCGGAAGCCTTCAGACAGTACTGGACAGACTGCTGCCCGAAGCGGGAGGAAAAATCGACTATATACACGGCACGGAAGTTGTAGACAGGCTTTCGATGAACGAGGATACGATCGGCTTTATCCTGCCGGATATGGCGAAATCAGAGCTTTTCCCGACGGTCATCTGTGACGGAGCGCTCCCCAGAAAAACCTTTTCAATGGGTCACGCCGAGGATAAAAGATTTTATGTAGAAGCGAGAAAGATTGCCGAGTAGAGAGTGAGCAGTATGTCATATAACCAGAATTGAGGATATTACCGCAAGCATTCTTCTTTGCAACGACGAAGAGGTGTTTTCGCTGAGTGAGAGTCTTTCTGTCAAAGCATTGTTCGCATACCGTGAAAACGTGGGACGCAAAACTAAAAAGTTTTTTGAAAAGCTTACCCTCGACCAGCCTTCAAAAACCTTTTTGCCGTCACAGATCATCAGAATAAAAGATGAGGGTGCAGTTATTCCGGAAACCGAGGGACTGATGAATTATTGGGGAAGGAAAACTGTTTCGGAGATAATTACTATGCCTTTGACAAAACACCAGATCATTCATCTGAATGACTGCAAAAGTATTGTGGATAAATATCAGAAGCATACAAAAACCAAATGTTCATCACATTAATATAAAGGAGCAGATCAGCTATGATTATTTCAGAGGTTAAAAAAGAGCTTACGGAACATATCATTCCGTTCTGGGCAAATTTGAAGGACGAGGAAAACGGCGGCTTTTACGGATATATGAGCTATGATCTTGAGCTTGACAAAAAGGCCGATAAGGGAGTTATTCTTCACTCAAGAATATTGTGGTTCTTTTCAAGCTGCTATGCCGTTCTCAAGGACGAAAAATGCAGGGAGCTTGCAGATCATGCATTCGAGTATATAAAAAATCACTGTATCGATTACGATAACGGCGGAGTTTACTGGATGACAAGCTTTAAGGGCGAACCGTCGGATACTATGAAGCATACCTATAACATAGCCTTTGCAATTTATGCGCTTTCAGCTTATTACAACGCTGTCGGCGATAAATTCGCTCTTGACCTTGCCTATAAACTCTTTAGCGATATTGAAACAAATACTCTAGACGAATACGGCTACCGTGAAGCTTTTACAGTTGACTGGAAGCTTGTACCAAACGATGCTCTTTCGGAAAACGGCCTTATGGCAGATAAAACTATGAATGCGATTCTTCACCTGATCGAAGCTTACACCGAGCTTTATAAAGCTGACAGAAATGAAGAAGTTGCAAAGCGTCTTAAATTTCAGCTTTCTCAAATAAAGGATAAGGTTTTCGATTCTCAGACAAACGCCCTCAAGGTTTTCTTTAATGAAAAGCTGGAAGTGATCGGAGATATTCATTCCTACGGTCATGATATTGAAGCAACCTGGCTTATGGACCTTGCCTGCGATACGCTGGAGGACGAGGAGCTTAAAAAACAGTTTGCCGATATGGATCTGAATATCTCGAATAATATTCTTAATACAGCAATGGAGAACGGAGCTCTTAACAACGAGCGTGAAAACGATAAGATAGACAGAAAGCGAGTATGGTGGGTAGAAGCAGAGTCTGTCGTTGGTTTTATAAATGCATATCAGCACAGCGGCGATAAGAAATTCCTTGAAGCTGCAAAGTCGGTCTGGGAATACATAAAGTCGGATATTATCGACAAGCGTCCCGGCTCTGAATGGTACAGCGAGGTTTCCTTTGAGCATAAACCCCACGGCTTCAAGGAGATCGTAGGCCCGTGGAAATGTCCGTATCACAACGGAAGAATGTGCCTTGAGGTAATAAAGAGAGGTATAGACTTCTGATGAAAAGGTATTTATGCGAAGCTCATCTGCACACAAGCGAGGGGAGCGCCTGCGCTTCAATAGGCGGCTCACAGCAGGCAGAACGCTACAAGGCGCTGGGATACGATACTATATTTGTAACAGATCATTTTTTCAACGGTAACAGTGCAGTTGACCGCTCTCTTAAATGGAGCGATAAGGTCAGCGCTTATTGCAGAGGCTTTGAAAACGCACAAGCAAAAGGAAAAGAGATAGGACTTACCGTTCTTTTCGGAATTGAATACACCTATGGCGGCGCTGATTTTCTTACCTACGGAGTTGATAAGCAGTGGCTTCTTTCTCATCCCGAGCTTGAAGACAACGACTTTTTCAGATATGCTGAGCTTGTTCATGAAGCGGGAGGCTTTCTGGTTCATGCTCACCCATTTAGGCGTGCAAGCTATCTCCGTGAAATAAGGCTTGTTCCCGATCATACCGACGCTGTCGAAATAATCAACACCCACAGCGGCGACGAGCTTTCAAATAAAAGAGCGCAATGGTACGCAGAGCAGTTCGGTCTGCCTGTTACCGGCGGAACGGATAATCATTACTGTCCCGGCGGAGAATTCTGTGCGGTATGTACAAAAAACAAAATAGCCTGTGCACAAGACTATATCGGAGCTGTAAAAAACGTAGCGCTTACTCTGGAAAGGATCCAATTTGAAGCTGAAAAATACAGATAACCTGTAAAATAAATGATGAAAGGATAAATATAATGAAGATCAAAAAAACACTGGCGCTTATTCTCGGTACGGCGATTGCCGTTTCAGGCTTTGCTGCCTGCTCTGACAAGGACGGCGAAAAGGACTCCGAAAGCGGCACATCACAGACAGAGGAAACACCGAAGGAGATCCGTGACATAACCTCATGGAATCTTGTCAAGGAAATGAAGACCGGCTGGAACCTGGGAAATACCATGGACGCAACCGGCGGAAGCGGAGTTGACGCTGAAACCTCCTGGGGAAACAAGGAAACCTCAAAGGCGATGGTAGACCTGCTGAAATCAAGCGGCTTCAACGTACTGAGAGTACCCGTGTCCTGGGGCACTCACATGGACGACGAGTATAACGTTGACGAAGCTTGGATGACAAGAGTAAAGGAAATAGTAGATTACGGCATTGACAACGATATGTTTGTAATTCTTAACACGCACCATGAGGACTGGTATTTCCCGACCGAAGAAAACAAAGAGGAGGACATTAAGCAGCTCAAGGCTTTATGGACTCAGATAGCTGACGAATTTAAAAACTATGACGAACACCTTATTTTCGAGGGGTTAAATGAGCCTAGGCTCAGAAATACTCCCGGCGAATGGACAGGCGGCGATTCTGCTTCAAGGGCGATCGTCAACGAATACGCAAAGGCATTTTACGAAACCGTAAGAAACAGCGGCGGAAACAATCCGAAGCGTCATCTTATGATCACAGGCTACGCTGCGTCGTCCTCAAGAAACTGTCTTGAAGCAATAGATCTTTCCGGCTTTGACGATAAAGTAATTGTATCGGTACACGCATATCTTCCCTATTCCTTTGCGCTTGATACAAAGGGTACGGACGTATTCAATGCCGAAGCTGACGGTTCTTCTATCGACAATCTGTTCATAGACCTTAACGATTTATTCCTTAGCAAGAATATTCCTGTTATAGTCGGAGAATACGGTTCGGTAAACAAATACAATATTGAGGACAGAGTTGAGTGTGCAAAATACTATCTCAATACGGCAAAGAAGGCTGGCGTTCCCTGTATCTGGTGGGATAATGGTGCGACCGCAGGCGCAGGTGAAAACTTTGGACTGATGGACAGAAGTCTGCCTCCTGCATGGAACTTTCAGGAAATAATAGACGCTATAATGTCCGTCTACTCCGAGTCCTAGTCCTGGCGCGGACGGCGCAATTCGCGTGATCGCTCCTGACGTCGCTCGTTTGTAATAATGCGCAGTTTAACGCCGCGGTTATAATTTGCAAACGGCAGGCAATATTTTATGTCCTGGCGCGGACGGCGCAATTCGCGTGATCGCTCCTGACGTCGCTCGTTTGTAATAATGCGCAGTTTAACGCCGCGGTTATAATTTACAAACGGCAGGCAATATAAATAGAAAAGATCGGTCAGCTTTAATAAACTGACCGATCTCTATTTTTACTATTTTATGCTGACCATTACTCTCTTTTGAAGCCGAGTGTAATTTCATATTCAGAATCCAGCGAATTCTGCTTATCTGCGTCCTTTACATACTTATTGACCAAAGCTGTAGACTTTTCTACTGCCTGAAGCGTTCCCGCTCCCGCTACACAGCCTCCCGGACAACCCATTCCCTCAAGAAGGTAGCCATCGTATTTTCCTACCTTTGCAAGCTGGAGCAGCTTTCTGCATTCCTTCAGCCCCTGAGCTGAAGCGACCTTTATTTCACGGTCGGGGTCAAGACGTTTTATTACGTCAGCAACTGCCTTTGCAACTCCGCCGCTGACAGCAAAGCCCCTTCCGTCACCTGTTCCATCGCTGAGCGGAACAGTTTCATCGTCCGTAATATCCTCAAATTTAACATTCTTAGCCTCGAACATTCCCATAAGCTCTTCAAAGGTAAGAACAAAGTCTACGTCAGAGCGTACCGAACGCCTGCTGGCTTCCAGCTTTTTGGCGGCGCAAGGCCCGATAAACGCAATACAAGCATCAGGATTCTCTTTTTTTACCATTCTTGCAGTTAGAACCATAGGAGTCATTGCCATAGATATGTACGGCGCAAGCTCAGGAAAAAGCTTCTTAGCCATTACAGACCAGGACGGACAGCAGGAGGTAGCCATAAAAGGCTGATGTTCGGGAACCTCTCGCATAAAATCCTTAGCTTCCTCTACCGCACAGAGGTCTGCTCCTATTGCGACCTCTACAACACTGTCAAAGCCCAGCTTTTTCATAGCCGCCGTAAGCTTTTCAGGCGACGCCTTAGGTCCAAACTGCCCTACAAATGCAGGAGCGACCAACGCAATAACCTTTTTGCCTTTTTTAATTGCATGAATAAGCTGGAATATCTGTCCCTTATCAACGATAGCGCCGAATGGACAGTTAACAAGGCACATTCCACAGGAAACGCACTTATCGTAGTCTATCTTAGCCTTGCCGTTTTCGTCCGAGCCTATTGCGTCCATTCCGCAGGCCCTTGCGCAGGGGCGTTCCATTTTATTTATAGCGTTATACGGACAAACGCTCTGACATCTTCCGCATTTAATACATTTTGACTGATCAATGACCGATTTTCCGTGAACTATTTCAATTGCTCCCTTTGGGCATACCTCCTTGCAGGGGTGTGCAAGGCAGCCCTGACAGCAGTCGGTAACGTGATAATGAGTTTCCGGACAGGCATTGCAGGCAAAATTGATTATATTTACAAGCGGCGGATCGTAATACTTTTCAGCAATAGCCGTTTCCTCAATCCCGTCTGAAACAGACTCATGCTGGTCGATAGGACGAAGCGGAAGTCCGATAGCAAGACGAAGCCTTTCTTCAACGATAGCCCTTTCAAGAAAGATCGACTCACGGTATACCGCAACCTTTCCCGGTACTATTTTATACGGAAGAGTATCTATCCTGCTGTAATCCCCGCCTTCATATGCGAGCCTTGCAACCTCTGTAAATACCTTTCTTCTTATATCCGTAACCGAATTATAAATGCCTCTCATTTTCATCAGGAGTTTCTCTCCTTTCACTCTCAATAAAACTCTGATCTTAACAATCCTTATGCTTTTATTGTACCTTTTTGTTAAAGTTTTGTCAAGGATTATATACGTTTTTTCATGGGGTATTCTCATTTAAATTATTGGAGAGAACTTTTGAATAAAAAGGATCTTATGAAATAAAAATGAAACTATTCCGCCTGAATATGACCGCTTTCATATACGGTTCGCTGTTTCTCTTCTGATAATATCCGACTGATCAGCTTCCGAATATTAGGATCGCCATTATTCTTACGGTAAACAGCATAAAAGCCGCTGACTATCGGATATACTCCGTCAACATAACCATATAAACACTCCTGACGGCAAACCGAACAAAACTGCATAGTAAAGAATTTCATATTGCAACAAAGCTGCGCCCTCCGTTTTTTACATTGTATTTTATTGCTGTGCCATACTCAATCAGATCACAGTCCATAAAAAACCAATTAGAAGAGTAAAAAATAAAAATTTTACATTTCCTATTGACAAACGCCGTTATTTTTGGTATACTAATATAAATTGCATATTATCGGATTTTGGAGGAAAAAACAATGAGCGGATTAGAAATTGTAGCAGGCGTGCTTCTTATTCTGGCAAGTCTGGTGATTATTTTAGTAGTTTTGGTTCAGGAAAGCAAGGAGCAGGGATTGACTTCTGCTATCGGCGGCGGTTCAAACGAATCGTTCTACGGAAGAAATACAGGAAGAACCCGTGACGCTAAGCTTTCTAAATTTACCAGAACGGCGGCAATAATATTCTTTGTTGTTACACTGGCAGTTAATATTATTTCGTCAATACAGAAATAGTCATATCAAGCTGAAAAACTATGCCCTGCTTATGCGGGGCTTTTGTTTTGCGTCGATGGAAAAAAGCCTGAAGGGAGGATAATTTTACGGTGTTTACGGTCAATGACCCGAAAAAAATAATAGATATGTTTTCATGGTGCAGAGATTCAATGCTGAAAAGTTATTCGGAGGGAATAACCGGGGCAGGATACTGTGATAATAAATCTGAGCCTGCTTGGTCGGCAGTGTTTACCGGAGATTACTGCTTTCTTGCAGGAAAGCCTGCAGAAAACAATGAGCTTGCACAATTAATAAAAAATAACGGCAGCGAAACCGTAGTTATTCCTCAATATTCCGACTGGCTTGAACCGCTTAATAGGTGCGGCTGCGGTCTGGAACTTACAAAGCGCTATCATACAAGGCTTCCCGATAACGGCTTTGATTTAAAAAAGCTTGAAATTATCAGGTCAGAAATTTGTAAAATAAAAGGTGCGGCTATTGAAAAAATAGGTGAAAAGGAATATAATGAACTGAGATACTGTAAATGGGAAAATTCGTTTGTAAGCAATTTTAAGGATTACAGCGACTATAGCAGGAACGGTTTTGGGTATATTATTCTTATAGACGGGCAGATCGCTTCAGGAGCTTCAACCTTCGGAAGCTACAGCAAGGGCGTTGAGATTCAGATCGCTTCTGAACCGAAATACAGAAGAATGGGACTAGCCTCAATATGCTCCGCACAGTTTATTATCGAATGTATTAAAAGAGGTCTGCGCCCTCACTGGGACGCGGCGAATTTAATATCAGTAAAAATTGCAGAAAAGCTGGGCTTTAAATACGACGGAAGCTATCCGGCTTTTTACATTAATAAAAAGACGAAAGGCAGATCAGATGGTTAAGAAAAAGGAAAAGAAAACGAAAACAGATTATCAGAAGCTTATATTTATAAAGCTGAAAAAATCCGGTAAGAAACCGGTAAGCTTTAAGGAGCTTCTGAAAAGCTGCCGTATTAATGGCTTTGATTTCGGTGAATTTGTAAAAGCGGTCAATAAGCTTAAAGCAAAGGGAGAAATAACCGAGACCCGCTCAGGATTCTTATTAATAGATAAAAAATCCTTCGTGAAATGCGTTGTTGCCCGTCTTAATAAAACCTACGGGTTTGTAAGAGATACGGCTACAGATCAGGAGTTTTTTATTACAGGTAAGTTTCTCAAGGGAGCAATGCCGGGGGATATCGTTCTGGTGCGTACCTTTGAGGGAAAAGGAGCTTCGCTTGAGGGCGAAGTACAGGAAATTCTTGAAGAAAACTTCTCACGCTTTACCGGAGAGATAGTTAGTGAATTCGGAGAGCTTAAAATAGTTCCTGATACGCTTTCAAAATATGCTATGGAGTTTGAAAATCCAAATGGCTTTGAACTGCATGAGCATGATAAGGTTATGGCTGAGATAACTGTCAGAGGCAGCAGACATTCGGAGCATAAATGTACAATTGTATCAAGCTTCGGAAGCTCTCTTAAAGCCGCTGTCTGTGCGCTTTCAGTTCTGGAACTAAACGGAATAACCCCCGTTTTCCCTCCGGAGGTCATATACGAAGCTAAAATGGTTTCCGACAGCCTTAGGGTTTCTCAAGACACCGCCGACCGTCTTGACCTCAGGGATAAACCGATCTTTACCATTGACGGAGCTGATACAAAGGATATTGACGACGCTGTTTCTGTTGAAAGGATCGAAGGCGGCTACGAGCTGGGAGTTCATATTGCCGACGTTTCGCATTACGTTCTTCCTAAGTCCTCCCTTGACAGCGAAGCGTTCAAAAGAGGAACCAGCGTATATTATGCCAACCGTGTTATACCAATGCTGCCCAAGGAGCTTTCAAACGGAATATGTTCGCTGAATCCGCAGGAGGACAGGCTGGCGTTTTCCTGCCTTATCAGGCTTGACAGCAATGCCGTTATAAAAGAGTATAAGTTTGCAAAAACAATTATCCGTTCAAGGGTCAAGGGAGTCTATTCTGAATTAAACGAGCTTCTGGAAGGCTATAACTCTAAAACTCTCTGCGAAAAATACTCCGAGGTTCTGGAAACAATTCCTGTTATGCATGAGCTTGCCGTAAAACTGAACAAGAAAAAACTTAACCGCGGCGCTCCTCAGCTAGAAACTCCGGAAGGAAAGCTTATTATTAATGAGGATGACGTATGCGTCGGAGTAAAGGTAAGACAGCGCGGTATCAGCGAGGAAATGATAGAAGACTTTATGCTAACCGCAAACGAATGTGCCGCAAGATTCGGTCTTGAAAATAATCTTCCGTTTGTCTACCGTGTTCATGAAAACCCATCGGAGGAAAAGCTTGAAAATCTTAAAGAAGGTCTGACAAAGCTTGGGATAACCTTTAACTTCAACGGTCAGCCCTCCCCAGCCGATCTTTCGTCGATACTTGAAAAAGTTCGGGGAACTGATATAGCGGTAATAGTTAATAATCTTATCCTAAGATCAATGTCGAAAGCAAAATATTCTACCGAGCCTATCGGTCATTTCGGACTTGTGCTTGACGATTATGCACATTTTACTTCTCCGATAAGACGTTATCCCGATCTTACTATTCATCGTATAATGAGCGATTTCCTGGGAGGACTTACCGCAGAGCAGTGTGCGCAGAAGTATAATAAATTCTCCTACGCAAGCGCAGATCAGTCAACTCAGACCGAGCTTACGGCAATGAATGTTGAGCGCAGCTGTGAGGATTGCTACAAGGCGGAATATATGAAAGCGCATATCGGAGAGGAATTTGATGGTATAATAGTTTCGGCTATGGATTTCGGTTTGTTCGTAATGCTTCCCGATACCTGCGAGGGTCTTGTTTCCGTTCATGCGATGTCTGAAGGCGAATACTGTTACGACGGAACTATGACTCTGAAAAATCTCAATACCGGCGAAGCGTGGCGCGTAGGAGACAGGATCAGAATAAAAGTTGAAAACGCTGACGTAAACAGCGGTAAGGTCGACTTTATTCCCGCATAAAACTTTCGGGCAAGAAATTTTTCTTGACAATTATCATAAAATATGTTATAGTATTTCAGTACCCATGAGGGAGTAGTCAGCAGGCTGTTTTGAGGCAGTCTGCGGTAATGTCGACATAATGATTTTTTAATCCGGTATTATCTTAAAAGACGAGACTCACGGACAACGGTCAATGCGTTGTTCGTGAGCCTTTTTATTTTGACTGAAGGGAAAGATTATAATGGGAATCGCTGAACTTTTTATTCTGGCGGCAGGACTGTCAATGGACGCATTCGCCGTATCGGTATGCAAGGGGCTGGCTCTGAGAAGAGCGAAAATAGGTCATATGCTCTGGGCAGGACTGTGGTTCGGAGGATTTCAGGCGGCAATGCCTGTTATCGGCTACCTGCTGGGAGTTAATTTTCAGGGCAAGATCCAATCCTTTGACCATTGGATAGCTTTTATTCTTCTGTCCTTTATCGGCGCAAATATGATAAAGGAAGCTCTCAGCAAGGATAACGAAAAAGCCGACGCCTCAATGAAGCCTAAAAATATGCTGCTTCTCGCTGTAGCTACAAGCATAGACGCGCTTGCAGTCGGAGTTACCTTTGCATTTTTGAAAATAAATATTGTTCCGGCAGTTACCTTGATAGGAATAGTAACCTTTCTCTTTTCAGCCGCCGGGATCAAGATAGGAAGTATCTTCGGCACAAAATATAAATCCAAGGCCGAATTTGCAGGAGGACTGATACTTATACTTCTTGGCGTCAAAATTCTTGCCGAGCATTTATTTTTCTCCTGATAAGTCTGACTTTAACCCTATGATTCGACTTGATTTTCATATTGTATGGTGTTATAATTAGAAAAACAGATTAATTGCTAAAAAAATAAAGGACGTTAATTATGAATAACAATACAGAAAATTTCAAGCCTAATGAACAGAAAGAAATCTCCCGCCCTGCTCAAGGGAGAACCTCTCAGCAGCTTAAACGCGACAGAATGCAGGCGTTTGCGGTTATGATAGTTTTCGGATTAATTGTTGCCGCTTCAGTAATTTATTTTGTAACTTCGGGCAATAATAACAGCAAAGATAATAACAGCAGCGCTTCTTTGAATAATAAAACAGGCAGCTCGGCGTCCTCTGCCGCTGAATCTGTGAGCAGATCTCAGGCGGAATCAGAGCAGGTTTCCGAAGCCGCAAGCCAAGCCGAAGCAAAAGAAGCCGAGGGTCACAACGTTGAGGTAATAAACGGCAGAACTTATATAGACGGTATCCTGATCGTCAATAAAACCTACAGTATACCCGATACCTACGCTCCGGGGCTTGACGCCGATACCGAAGAAGCCTTTTATAAAATGGCAGGCGACGCTTACGCAGATGGAATTGTTCTCTATATCTGCTCAGGCTACAGAAGCTACGCCGAACAGGAGCAGCTTTATAATTCCTATGCCGCAGAAAGAGGAGTTGAAGAAGCCGACTCGGTTTCCTCCCGTCCCGGTCACTCAGAACATCAGACCGGACTGTGTATGGACGTTAATACTACGGAATTTAGCTTTGAGGGAACACCCGAAGCTATCTGGCTGGAAAAGCACTGTGCAGAATACGGCTTTATAATTCGTTTTCCTAAGGGTAAAGAAAGTATTACCGGTTATGCATATGAACCGTGGCATATCAGATATGTCGGCAAAGCGGCGGCAGCTGAAATAACCCAACGCGGTATCTGCCTGGAGGAATATCTGGACGTGACCTCGGATTACGCCAACGCCGGTTAAATCTCAAAAAAGGAAGTTTGATATGTGGTTTGTATATGCGCTGCTTTCGGCAGTATTCGCCGCGGCAGTATCTATTCTCGCCAAGGCAGGTATAGAAAATGTTAATTCAAATCTTGCAACCGCAATAAGAACGGCGGTAGTGCTTATAATGGCATGGCTTATAGTTTTCGCTTCGGGTCGTCAGCACGATATTCCCAAGATCTCAGCAAGAAGCTGGGGCTTCCTGATAGCAAGCGGTATAGCGACAGGTCTTTCGTGGCTCTGCTATTTCAGGGCGATTCAGATAGGCTCGGTTTCAAAGGTAGTTCCTGTAGATAAACTGAGCGTAGTTCTTACTCTTATACTTGCGTTTTTCTTTCTTCACGAAACTATCGACCTTAAAACCGTTATCGGCGCAGTTCTTATAACAGCCGGTACGTTGGTACTTGCAATAAAATAAAACATAAAAAAGAGTTTTCATTAAGTGAGAACTCTTTTTTGTATAATATGCGTAAATTTCCATATAATATTTATGTAAAATGTCGAAATTTTTGTATATTAGTCATTAAATCTTGACATAAATACCTATATGTTATATAATAAAAGTGTCCTAGTTGTTAAGTTCTTATTTGTTTTGATAAAATAAAGAGCTTTCTTGTCAAAAGGGGCAGTAAAAATTATATGGGGAACTGCCCGAACGGGCAACGCCGCCGCACTGAGTTACCGGCCTCAAAAGTGCGTCCGGCGTTTTTTGATAAAAAAATTGAAAAAACACTGATATAAATTACCTTTCATATTCAAAAAAACAATTCACATAATAATAAAGCAAACCCGATAAATAATTATAAAAGGAGTTGTACAAAATGAAAGGTATTACTAGCGAACAGGGCAGACAGACCCTCGAAAGATTCAAGATGGAAGCAGCTAACGAGGTTGGCGTAAACCTCAAGCAGGGTTACAACGGTGACCTTACCGCTCGTGAGGCTGGTTCTGTTGGAGGCCAGATGGTGAAAAAGATGATCGATGCTTACAAGGCCGGTTCAGTAAAATAATCAAATTTTAAAAATAAGTCCCGTCAGGCAAAAGCCCGGCGGGGCTTAATCTTTATATTTTTATATTTTGTCCCGCTGTATATGTATTATTCCGCAAGGCTTTTTAGACAATAAAAAAGCGCCCGGTTTTACCCGAGCGCTCCTAAAGCTGCTTTAACAGTCATATAAGCAATTGACATTTTTGAGATATACATTCGCCGTAGATAAACTCAGTTAGATTTTCTTCTGAGATCTCTATAATGACTTTGCAATCCGACCCGCTTACGTTAAGATCTATTACCTTAGCGCCGTACGAATTCAAAAGTTGGTATACCTTCCGAACGTACGACGTTTGTCTGTCAGACTCGGTAATAGGAAAAACTGCAACATGAATGTTTTGAAACATTAGACCACCTCCGCCGATCCAGTAACCAATTAACCTGGCATGGTGAATAAAGAGAACCCGAACCACCGGATTTACTGGTGACCTTGCAGCCTGCTAAAGCAACCTGTAAGCTGATTTTAAAAATTTATATTATCTCTGTACTCCAGCGCCGTAATGGGTAAAGCTGTCTACGACCGACCCTTTGCTGTTGTACATAGTAATATCGACTTTTACGCGGTAATATCTTCCCGATACCGCATTGCTGTATGTTTTTTTGTGGTAAAAATAATTACCGCTTGTGCTTCCGGAATACCTTTCTCCGCTTACGTCTGTCCAAGCTGAATCGCCTGTCTTCTGCTGAAGCTGATAAGTTATCTTGGCTGAGGTTACGGGACTTTTCCCTTGAAACTCATAGCCGTAGGTAATCGAACTTGAGCCGCTGGTATAGCAAATAGGGTTATCTGTATAAAAATTCTCGGTGCAGGGCATTATTCCTTCATCGGAAGCCGAAACCGAAAATACAGCCAACGCTAATACCAGAACCATTGCGGAAATAATTGAAATTAACTTATTAATCCTTTTCAATTTTTTATCCTCCCGGAATCTTTGTTTTTGAGGTTGTCGTTTTAACCCCCTCTATAAGTATAAACACGCGAAACAGTCAAATAGTGCAAACTTTTTTTCAAAAATTTTTATTTTCGTCACTTTGCACAGATTTTGCAAGTTTTATTAGGTCAGCTTCGTCAAAATCACCAGTGATTGAGTACTGATAAATTCCGTCGGTCCAGATGATAGAACCGTCATGACTTTCATTTCTGACCGATATCATTCCCTCTCCTCCGTTGATATCTATCTTTTCTAAGATGCAGCAGTTGCCGCTGTTTATAGTTGGCGAACCGCACAGATTGTTCTGGCTGAAAATTATTTGGAGATCCGTATTATTTCTTTTTTCGGGATCAGTGCTTTTATAAATAATGTGCCTATGACCTTCGTCTTTATAATCCTCCATTATTTCATAGCCTTCAGGAATATATGAGGGGCTTTGGTAGTCAAGCATTACAGGGAAAGTTTGAGTTCCTCTTACCATACCGTTTATAAAACTTACTTCAAGGGTCTCATCGAAAGACGGTCTGGTTTTCATTTCAATAGTGAAGTCAGGTTCCTTTGGAGCGTCGGCGAGCATACCCACTGCGCTGGTCATTGCGATGGATGCAGCTAATACTGCAAGGCCGATATTTCTGCCCGTCCTTTTAAAAGAGAATCTCTGAGTGCAAATTATCTCTCGATGTTCACATTTGATTTTCGCTATTCTGGCAAGTTTGGCGTTAAAGTCCTCAGAAAATTCATGCTCCGTTACTCTTATGATCTTATATTCGGTTCTGTCGCTGTCAACTATCCCATGCTGAATCATTGCATAGGTATGGTTTCTCATAAAATCCTACTCCTTGCTATCAAAATATAAGGATCAAATTAAATTTGCTTTATTTGCCCCTCTATAAGTATAAACACGCAAAAGTGACAAAAAGTGCAAAATTTTCTTGTTAATTTTTTGTAAACAAAAATCCGCCGATAATTTTCGGCGGATCCTTTTTTAATAATACATAACTACCGGCGTATCCATAGGTACCTTATCATGTACGAATTTAGCGTACTCTAGCGGCATATTGATACAGCCGTGAGAGCCGTTGTATTTATAAATATCGCCGCCGAAATAGTATCTCCACTGCGAATCGTGAAGTCCTATTCCTACTATAGCAACTCTCGTCCAGTAATCGCAGGTCGTGTCCCATTCATCTCCGTCGGCGTTTGAATCCTTCATACGGTAATTGGTAGCCTTGCTCCATACCTTATATACGCCCGGAAGCGTAGTTCTCGCCGCCGAAGTAGTCTGACCCGATACAATATAACATTCCTTTTTGAGCTTTCCCTTTTCGTAATACCAGAACTGCTGATTCGTAAGGTCTATTTCAATATAGGTATCGCCTATATCGTCGTCCTTTGAACGGGCAGATTCAGATCCCGTAAAAACGTACCCTCCCGTTTCGTAATAGATCGGATCAACGCCCTCCTTGCTCTTACCATTTTCTATCATTTCAACCAGAGCGCCGCAGGTCTTCTCCTGATCTATCCACCAGCCGTATTTAGCGTCGCTGCTGGTAGGAATAGTAATATCTCCCTGAATAGTAGCATGGAATTTCCGCTCGGTATTGAAGGTATCGTACTTCTTCGCAAGATACTCTACATATTCCATAGCCTTATCCCTGTCCGCAGTAATATTTCCGTCCTCGTCAATATCGGCTATCTCCAGAAGCTTTTTTCCCGTCAGCGTTTCGGTAGTATAGTCAAAGTCGTAGGTTATCTTCATATTAAAGACCCTGTTGAGTCTTTCACATTCGTCCTTAAGCTCCTTAGCAGTTATCTCGGGCGGAATATAGCAGCCCGATTCCTCTGCCTTGACCGTAAACTCGTTCCTGTCAACAGCGCTGAGTATGTAATTTTCAAGTATCTCATAATTCATCTTATCGCCCTGAACAGCGTCCCGAATAATATATCCGCTGTCGGTAAGCTCTATCTCGGCGTTCTTGTTTTCTGCGCTTCCCCAGTCCGTTCCGCTTAAAAGCTCCTTCAGCTTATCCTTATCGTAGGTTATATTCTCGGTAAAGCTGTAGCTTACTTTTCCTATAAGTCCCTTGAACCACAGGCTGTGGTCTATCTCGCTGTATATCTTTTCAAGCTGCCTGTCGGTATCGCTTGTATAGCCGAAGCTTTCAAGGCTTATACCTGCCTCCGAACCGTCATGCTTTATAACAGTAAGCTTTTCGGGAAGCTCCTTGTTTTCAAAAAGCCTTTCCGCCTCAGAAAGCGTTTTGCCGCTGACGTTAACGTCGTTAATATAAGTATTTACAGGAAATTTACCGTCATATTCAGCACGTCCTATAAAATAAGCGCAGGCCGTTCCGAGAGCAATAACAAGAACTATTCCGCCCGAAATAAATATAGGCGCTGAAGACTTTTTTCTCTTCTTTTTCTTTTTTACTCCGGCTGCCGTCTTAGGACGAGGCTTTGCCATTGTTTTTGCCGCCATTCACAATTTTCCTTTCATACACATTATCAAAAAACAAAAGCCTTCTCCGCAGTTCTCCTGAATACCTGACCGATAGCGGAGCTAAAGCCTTTAATCTGTTTCTTTCTAATTATTATATCATACCGTATTACGTTTTGCAACTAGAAAATCTGAATTTAAATATAAGGCAATTATCCCCTTAAAAGTTACAGCCTGCCGAAGAATAACTAAGCTTAGATCTGTAATATACAGCTTTTCCCTGCTTGACACAGACAGCTTATGGGTGTATAATTAAAGTGTATAAATTTCCGCATATCCGGCAATACCGGCAGCGGATCGGAAAGGCACGAAGATCAGATGAATAATATAAAAAGAATACTTGCCTGCGTATGTGTTCTGGGTATATGTATTTCAGCATTCGGCTGTTCAGACTCGGGCGGAAGCTCTGAAACCGGCAGCTCCGAAGCCTCCGAACAGACCTCCTCTCAGCAGAGCGGTACTTCTCAGACCGAAAGCGCCGAGAGTTCCGCAGACTCCGGAGAAAGCTCTGCCGCAGAGGTGTCGCATATCGGAGAATACCTTAAAAGCACGGCTGAGATCTATTCTCAGGGCAGCTATACCCTTGAATGTACTCTGACAAGCACTGCGTTTGACGGAGAGGTTCAGCTTACAAGAGTAGTCAGAAACGACGATGTTTATCAGCTCCAGCAGGAAAGCATGGGAAAGCACGGCGCAATTACCCTCGACGGCAAGTCCTACGATTTTGACTATGTCTGCGGAATGTACCGTGAAACCGAAAATAAGCCGGATCTCAACGTTATCGAAGAGATCATAAGCCTGAATCTTGACAGGACCAATACTCACGAGGACTCGGGAGAAAGCGGATATGTAACAGAAGAATATACCTATACCGGCGATACCTATATTACCGTGCTGGATTTTTATTTCGACAAGGAAACAAAGGCGCTGGTAAAATATACAACTACCTACTCTGTTGAGGGGCAGGACGATATAGTCGAGACCAGAACTGTAAAAAGGCTTGACAACGATATCGACGAATCCGTATTCAATACTGATTTTACCTCCTATCTTGCTGATTTCGATTCAATGAGCGAGGATCAGCGGCTTGGCTTCTGTCAGGGTCTGTGCGGAAGCTTCGGTATCTCGACCGACGATATGTACAAGATGAATATTACTACCGATCAATTCAAGACGATCGACTACGATACGCTGTTCAAGCTTGTGTATACCTACGGAAAAGGACATATGCAGCAATAGACTTTAAGCTGTACTTTTTGGTATTTCACGCTATTTGCGGAGCAGCGCCGCAGGATCACCGCGAAAGGAGAAGAGCTTTCAATCGGAAGCACAGACATAAAAAATGAATATTTTAAAGCTGCTGAAACCGAAAGCCGTTATAGATTATATCTACGACGATGCAACGGTAAGACAGGCAATCGAGAAAATGCGCAATCACGGATTTACAGCAATACCGGTAATAAACAGGGACGGCGAATATGTCAAAACCCTTGCCGAGGGAGATTTTCTATACTTTATGCTTGAGAAAAATCTTTCAGGGATCAAGGAGCTTGAGCGTTACAGCGTCAGTCAGATAACAAAGCGTGTCAAAAACAATCCGGTCTATATTTATTCCACTATAGAAGACCTTATCCTGCTTTCAATGAACCAGAACTTCGTACCCGTTATTGATGACAGAAAGGTTTTTATAGGGATAGTAACAAGACGGGATATACTTCAGTACTGCTATAACGCCGTTAGATCCGGCGATCCCGAATACAGTGCAAAAGAAGAGGAATATCAGCTCTTCGCAGAAAGTAAAAATTAATAGGAGAAATGCAATATGCTTAAATTCAAGAAAAATCACCACGGCGGTGCCGCTGTTGTCGCAGTAATGATAATAATCATGTTCGTAGCTATAGGCTCCGCAATAATGGTAGTAAGCGGAAGAGGCTCCATAGACGAGGCCAAGGCTCTTCCGGCAGTTGCGGACGAATCCTCTCAGGAGGTATCTAAGCCTGATTCTATGGCAGATCCCGAGCCTGAGCCGGAACCCGAGCCGCAGCCGCTTATGACTTACCCCGCCGAAGCCGAAGGCTATAAGGAAATATCCATAAAAGACCTTACGACAAAATACGGTATTCTTGTAAACGCCGACAGCAATACAATCCTTGCCGGAAAGAATTATGACAAGAAGATATACCCCGCATCTCTTACAAAGGTCATGACGCTTATCGTAGCCGTAGAAAATATAGACGATCTGAGTGCGAAATATAAATTTACCTCAGATATAATAGACCCTCTTATTGAGGAAAACGCTTCCCGTGCAGGCTTTGAAGCAGGAGAAAGCGTTACCTATGAAGACCTGCTTTACTCGGCTATACTTGTAAGCGGAGCTGACGGAACGTCGGGTATTGCCAACGCAATTGCAGGCTCGGAGGATAAGTTTGTTGATATGATGAACGCCAAGGCGGAGGAACTTGGTCTTACCGGAACTCATTTTGAAAACGCCAGCGGCCTGCACAGCAAGGATCATTATTCCACCTGCCGGGATATAGCGGTAATAATGGAATATGCAATGCAGAATGAAGAGTGCATGAAAATACTTACAGCGGAAAATTACACAACCTCAAAAACAAAGCAGCATAAGGACGGCATAAAGCTTACCAGCATAGTTGCGGGCCGCTTCAACGGCTACTATATCGAGGGCGGCGGAGAGCTTCTCGGAGGAAAAACCGGCTTTACTGACGAATCGGGCTATTCCTTGGTCAGCATAGCCGAAAAAGACGGCGTTAAATACATATGCGTAACCGTAAAGTCCAAGGACGAATGGAAATCTGCGGAGGATAATATCGCAATTTACGAAAAATATCTGCCCTCGGATAAAAATGACAACAGCTCCTCCGCTTCGGACAGCGTTGTATCGTCAGAAAAGGACGATTCATCAGAGGAATAACAGATAACAGCCGAAAACGCTGAAATTCTGACAAAACGGACAAACACAGTCGTTTCTTCTATTACACAGCAGCACAGATAGCTGAAGCTTGAAGATCGGTCTGAGTTTGTCCGTTATCATTTATAATTTATTGATTGTATTTGCTCAAAGGCCCTTTTCGCAGAACAATATTCATGTTATTTTAATAATTATTCTTGAATATAGGAAATATATATGGTATAATATACTTAACAAAACTTGGGGAGGTACGGCTATGAGCAGAATCAGAAAACGTATAGCGGTTTTTATGGCTCAGCCCGAATCCGCTTACCAGATAGAACTGATGCATGGGATAAATTCAGAAGCGTTCAGGCTTGATTACGACGTTCTGCTTTTTTCAACATTTCTGAAACAAGGCGGAAACGCAGAATTTCAGATAGGCGAAAAAGAAATATTCAAGCTCCCGAATCCGGAGCTGTTCGACGCGATCATTGTAGTTCCGGATCTTATTCAGATACAGGGCGCTCTGGAATACATAGAAAACAACATAATAGCCGGCTTTGAAGGACCTGTAATTTATGTAAACTGTCACGACAGCGGCAGGCTCTGCGTTTACGAGCAGTCAGATGAGGATTTTGAAATGCTTGCCGAGCATCTGTGCTCAGTTCACGGCTGCCGCAGATTTGCGGTCATGCTTGGACCTGAGGGGCACGACCACTCGGTCTCCCGTCTTAAAAGCCTGAAAAAGGCTCTTTCAAAGAGAAATATAGAAATAAGCGGCGAGGATATTTATTACGGAGACTTCTGGTACAATAAGGGCGAAGAAACCGCCGAGAAGATACTGTCGAAGAGATCTCTTCCCGACGCAGTAATGTGTATAAGCGATATTATGGCTATAAGTCTTGTCCGTGCCTTTGAAAAGCGGGGGCTGTCAGTACCGGGTGATATAATTGTAACCGGCTACGACTCCAACGGAAGCACCTCGGACGAGCCGTACTGCGTTACTTCAGTTTCGATAAATAATGTTTCAATGGGTATCAGCGCAGTAAGAGCTGCGGTACAGAGGGCGGATATGGAATTTCCAAAAGCAAGCAGCAAGGGAAAGCTTATTTTCAGCAATACCTGCGGCTGTCCGACCAACGTTCCTAAAAGGCTGGTAAGTCTTTGGAAAAAACCCTACAGCGCATATGACGAATCCTCCGATTTTCATTCCGGCTTTAACTTCATGAACGAAGTGCTGATAGGCTCGGCTGACCTTTGGGATATGCTTTGGAAGATAAAATTCTACAGCTATTATATCAAAGGCTGCTCAAATATATGCTTATGCCTTTGCGATACGTTTCATAAGTTGGAGAAGGGCGAAGATATAGACGAATGCAAATTTGGTTATTCCGACACGATATATCCCTGCCTGGACCTGACCGATAAAGATATTGTAGATCTCGACCGCTCTTTCAGCCGAAATATATTATACCCCAAGCTTTTCGAGCCGCATGAAAAGCCCTGCTCTTATTATTTTGCTCCGCTTCATTTCAACAGTACGACCTTCGGCTATGCAGTTATTGAAAACAACGATCCTGAAAAAAGCGTCTGCTGTTATTTGAGCCAATGGATAAGAAACTGCACTATTGCCCTTGAATCGCTAAAGCGTCAGCTCCGGCTGAGAATACTCTACCGCAAGTTTGAGGAAAGTACGATAATGGACCTCAGCACCGGACTTTACAGCAGAAACGGCTTCAATCTGTATTCCGTAGGTATGCTGGAAAAGGCAGGCAGACTGTCAGCAAGATTCGTGCTTATCCTGAGCGATATAAACTGCCTTAAATATATAAACGATAAATTCGGTCATACCGAAGGCGACAAGGCTATTCAGACCTCGGCTGAAATATTCAGAATAAATACAGAAATTCCGGGCAGCTACGATGAAAGAAATTTCAGGATAGGCGGAGATGAATTTGTAAAAATAATGATCGGCAGTATCAGCGACGTAGAAATAAACTGTCATATAGAGAAAATGCAGAAGCGTCTGGAACGCTTTAACAGCGAATCTAATCTTCCCTACCCTATATATCTGAGCACAGGCTATTATGCTGTTACACCCTCTTCAAGCGATACGGTTGACTCTATCCTTTCCGAAGCTGACCGCAGAATGTTTAAAAATAAGCAGGATATAAAAAGCCGTACCGGTTTCGATTTTAAAAGAATATAAAATATACAGCGCCCCGAAGGAACGGTCAGAAATTCCTCAGGGGCGCTGTTTTTTGTATATAAGCTTAAAAATGTTCCACGTGGAACATATTTTCTTTGTAAGAACTGCGGGTCAAAATTCATTGCTTGACGGGATTTTTAATGAATAAATAGTTAAAACTATATATGTATATTATTAAATACTCCTGAGGAAATATATACTTAACAAAGACAATGCATACTTTCCCTGCACCCGAATTAGCTTAGATCAGACAAGCGTATATAATTACTTTTTCTGACCGTAATAGGCATTTTCACCGTTCTTACGCAGATAATGCCTGTCAAGCAGCTCTCGGCTTATGCCGCCTGCCTGAGGATTCAAGGAAAGGGCATGAAAATTCATAAACGCCGCTTCCTCAAGCACAACGGCGTTATGTACCGCTTCAGCAGCGCTTTTTCCCCATGCAAAAGGACCGTGATTTCTGACCAGAACGGCGGGGATCTCAAGGGGATTCTTTCCGCTGAAGGCTTCGATTATAACATTTCCCGTTTCTTTTTCATATTCACCTTTTATTTCCTCAGCAGTCATATCCCTTGTACATGGTATCTCTCCGTAAAAATAATCTGCATGAGTAGTTCCCATAGGCATTACTCCCATACCTGCCTGAGCAAACGACGTCGCCCAGCGGCTGTGAGTATGAACGATACCTCCCAGACTCTCAAAGGCTCTGTACAGCGCAATATGAGTAGGCGTATCGCTGGAGGGTCTGTACGCGCCCTCCACGGCTTTTCCTGAGGACAGGCTGACTACGGTCATATCCTCCGCTTTAAGCCGGTCATACGCAACTCCTGAGGGCTTTATGACCATCATCCCGCTTTCCCTGTCAACTGCCGAAACGTTTCCCCAGGTAAAAGTAACGAGATCATACCGAGGAAGCATAAGATTTGCTTCCAGTACCTCCCGCTTCAGCTTTTCAAGCATTTTATCTCTCCTTTCAAATCAAGGCGTCTGCCGCCGCTTTTTCGGCTTCAAGTCCTGCTTTAAAGCCTGCCATGTATTTTTCAAAGCTTTCCGAGCCTCCGACATCAGGATAAACAGTCTTTTCCTCCATAGACACGAAAACCTCCTGCTCAAGAAACTTCGCCAGAGTTCTTCCCTCTCCGCAATTCATAAATGCGGAAAGCAGAGCCATTCCCCACGCTCCGCCCTCGCCCGCAGTTTTCATTACCGAAACCGGAGCTTTCAGAGCGTCGGCAATAAACTGCTGAGCAACTCCCTCTACCTTGAAAAGTCCCCCGTGTCCTGTGATCCTTTCCGCTTTGACTCCCTCGCTGTTATATAGTATATCCATTCCAAGCTTTAAGGACGCCGCCGCAGTATAAAGCTGAGCCTTAAAAAAGTTGGCAAGGTCAAGCCTTGCTTCGGGCCTTCTTATATACATAGGACAGCCCTTTTCAAGTCCTGCCGCAGGTTCGCCTGAAATAAAGTTATAGACCGTTATCCCTCCACAGCCGCTTTCTCCTTTAAGCGCATTGTTATAAAGCAGGCTGTAGACCTTCGATATATCAATATCAGCCGAGCAAAGCCGTGCGAATTCAGCAAACATATTTACCCAGCTGTCCAGCTCAGAGCAGCAGTTATTGCAGTGAACCATAGCCACCGGCAGGCCGTCGGGGGTAGTAACTGAGTCTATCTGAGGATATACCCCTTTAAGCTGCTTGTCAAGCACCAGCATTGAAAATATAGATGTGCCTGCCGAAACATTTCCTGTACCTGGAGAAACGCTGTTTGTCGCAGTCATTCCCGTACCTGCGTCGCCCTCCGGAGGACATACGGGAATACCTGCTTCAAGACTTCCGGAAGGGTCAAGGAAATGAGCTCCCGCTTTGGTCAGAAAAGCGCCCTTTTCTCCTGCATTTCTAACCTTCGGCAGGATATTCCTAACGTCAATATCAAAGCCCTTCCGCTTTAAGCTGTTATTTATAAGCTCTATGAACCTGCCGTTATAGGCGATACCGTCAAGAGGGAATATTCCCGACGCCTCTCCTGCTCCCACCTCAAATCTTCCGGTCAGCAGGAAGTGAATATATCCCGCCAGCGTATTGATCCTATAAAGCTTCCCCAAATGCTCCTCTCCGTTAAGCACCGCCTGATAGAAATGTGCTATGCTCCAGCGCTGAGGGATATTAAAGCCGAAAAGTTCGGTCAGCTCTTCAGCTGCCTTTTCCGTTGTTGTATTCCTCCAGGTACGGAAAGGAACAAGCAGCCCGCCGTCCTTATCAAACGGCATATATCCGTGCATCATAGCGGAAACCCCCATTGCACCGAAGGTTTTCAGTTCAGCACCGTACTGTTCCGAAACGTTCTCTGCAAGAGAAGCATAGCAGCTTTGAAGTCCTCTGCGTATATCGTCAAGTGAATAAGTCCAGTATCCGTTCTCAAAGCGGTTCTCCCAGCTATGGCTTCCCGATGCTATAGGAATGTAGGAATCGTCAGTAAGAACCGCCTTTATTCTTGTAGAACCAAGCTCGATACCAAGAAATGTCCTGCCTGCTTCGATCTTTTCCCTTACCGTCATTTATTTGTATCCCCCAGTCAGTTTTTTTTCAGCCTTGCCGTTACATCAAGCATTTCAAGCCGCTGTTCAAATTCGCTTAGTTTGGTATCGGAATCTATTACCACAAGCTCTGTATCGGTCATTTTAGCAAACAAACGAATATCCTCTGCTGTAAGCGCAGTAGAAACTACCGCATGATGAGCGCCGCCTGCATATATCCACGCCGCCGCACCGGTCGGAAAGTCAGGCTTCAGCTTCCACATAAGGCGGGCTACAGGCAGCTTCGGCATAGGCTCAGGCTGTTTTACCAACGTTATTTCAGCGCACACCAATCTGAAGCGGTCGCCCATATCTACCATAGAAACCGCTATTGCTTCACCCTCTATTCCGTCGAACACAAGACGGGCAGGATCTGATTTTCCTCCAATACCGAGAGGATGCACCTGAATTTCAGGTTTTTCTGCGGCAAAGACCGGTGAAACCTCAAGCATATGAGCCGCAAGCTCAAGCTCGCTTCCCTCGGTAAGATCGTAGGTATAATCCTCCATAAATCCTGTTGCACCGTTTCTTCCCTCCGCCATTTTACTGAGTACGGCACAGAGAGCTCCGGTTTTATAATCCCCCTCAGGTCCGAAGCCTATGCCCTTAGCCATAAGCTCCTGAACCGCAAGTCCCGGCAGCTGATTTAAGCCGTGCAGATCCTGAAAGGTATCTGTAAACGCCGATATATTTTCTCTTTCAATAAACTTTTCAAGCGCCGCCTGATACTTCGCCTGCTCCCGTACAGCGGAAATATTATCAGTAGAGATCTTATACCTGCTTTTATATTCGGACATTTTAAGGTCTATTTCACTTTCCGTAATATCGCAGATAATATCAGCAATATCCCCTACACCGTAATAGTTTACGTTCCAGCCGTATTTTATCTCGCTTTCGACCCTGTCGCCGTCGGTAACGGCAACGTCACGCATATTGTTTCCAAGCATTGCAACTCTCATTGTTTTTCCGAATGCAACTGCTTTTGCCGCCTGAGCAAAGCGGCGTATTTTCTCTATTACCGAAGCATGACGGTAATAGCCGGCCGCAACCTCCCGCTTTATACCGAGTCTTGTACAGATAAAGCCGAACTCCCTATCGCCGTGGGCAGACTGGTTCAGGTTCATAAAATCCATGTCTATCATACTGTAAGGAAGCTTTTCATTGTACTGTGTATGCAGATGAAGCATTGGCTTGCTGAGCCGCTGCAATGCCCTTATCCACATTTTTGCTGGAGAAAAAGTATGCATCCACATAATAACGCCGATACATTCGCAGTCGTCCGACGCTTCGGCGCAGACCCTTTCAGCCTCAGCGTGATCTCTTACAACAGGCTTGAACACTACATCTGCGTCAGATCCAAGCTTCTCGTCAAGGAATTCTGCGATCTCACGGCTGTCCTCTGCTGCCTTTGCCAGAGTTTCCTCGCCGTAAAGATCCTGACTTCCGGTAATAAAATATAATTTATTCATAGCAAAACCTCCTGCCTTTTTCTCAGTATATAACATCAGAGAGGGTTTTGCAAGATTTTTATTTATTAACGGTAGAAATTTATTAATCTTAATTGTACAGTGATATGTAAAACGACGGTTACGGAGATGATATTGGGAAATAAACCAAATATACGAACAAGCTCCGGCAAAATCGTTTACCAGAGCTTGTTCATAAGCTGTTATAAATATAAAATTACATTTTTCAATCCACGCATTTAAACCCACGTAAAAATGCGACTTATTTATAATAGTAACTATTAAAAATAGCAAATTAAATATTTTTGTGCAAATTAAACAAAATTTTACCTTTTATTTTGTATAATTTAATGTTGACAAAAATGTGCATTTTAAGTTATTATATACATGATGTTTTTAGAAGTTGTAAACCTAAAATTACATGAAGGGCTGTACAAAAGCATATAATAAAAATAATTTAAATTAAGCAGAGCAACAACTAAAACCAATTATAACAATTACTGCTTTAATATTATAGCATAAAATATTACAGTAGTCAACTAGAAAGGAGGAACTATGTATTCTTTAAATTATATTTATAAAGATAAAGTTGAAAAACCCGGCGAAAGCCGCGAAGTTCACGCTGAGATAAGCGTAACTAAAGAACGTGAACACCGCAACTTTATCAAAATAGTTCTCAGTATATTCAAAAGCTCCGATTAAACCGCTTGAGCCTTTACAAACTTTATTGCCGAAAGTACACTTATAGACTGACTTCATTTCACAAGAGGAGTCAGTTTTATTTTTTTACTGACCCGTCTGCTGTAAAAACTAATTATCATAGCAGCTCAGCGCTGAGAGTTTACTTCCGTCCGGAAAATCCGGCAAGATAATCTATAGAAGCCTTACAGGACTTTGCTGATATTACCGCAAGTATCTTTCAAAACGCAAAAGGAGCGATTCTTCAGAACCGCCCCTTTTTATATTATTTATAGCTTTAAACTTAACCCAAAACAACCACGATCTCAGTCTTTTCTGTCATCTTGCACTCGCATACAAAATTGCCCTCGACTGCTTCGCCGTTTACTGTGATCGACTTAACGCCGCTCTGAACATGGTCGGGATTCTGAACATCAATAGACAGATGCTTTCCACGGAAGTTCTTTTCGATCTTAAAGCCGTCCCAGTCGTGAGGAATAGACGGACTGATAACAAGACCCTCTGCGTTCGGACGCATACCGCAAATACCCTCTACACAGCCTACCATTACCGTTGAGCCTGTTCCGGTGAGCCAGTGAACGTGTGAACGTCCCTCAAACGGCGAACGCTTCGATTCTGTAAACTGACCGTGAACGTACGGCTCGAGAATTCTTACCTCAGCCTTGTCGTTCATGCTTGCAGGCGCCGACTCAAGGAAGTATTCAAACGCCCTGTCGCCGTGTCCCAGCAGGGATTCCGCAAGGATCGCCCAGCCCTGGGTCTGAGAGAATATACCGCCGTTTTCCTTTGTATCCGGATTGAAAATATGCATAAGCGCGCCGTCAAAGTAGTGATCGACATAAGGCGGATCCATTATCTTAACACCGTAAGGCGTATTAAGTATATCATGAACGCTGTTCATTGCCTTGTCAGCCTGCTCCTCTGAAGCAAAGCCGGAAATAACAGACCATGACTGAGGATTGAGCCACATTGAAGCCTCAGGGTCGCTCTTTGCGCCTACGACCTCTCCGTCCTCACGGATACCTCTGATAAACCTGTCCTCGTCCCAACAATCTGAAAGCGATCTGCCAAGCTCGGCCTGAACCTTATTGATGTACTCAACGTATTCGGTATCTTTCCTTTCCTCGGCGTAGCCCTTTATTACGCTCATTGCATAGTAAAGCTGGAACGCAACAAACGTTGACTCGCCCTTCTTGCCCAATCTCAGGCAGTCGTTCCAGTCAGCGTGAAGTCCGGCAGGCATAGCGTGTGCACCCAGTCTTTCCATCGAGAACCTTATAGCGTTCTTCAGATGATCGTAAACTGTGTCCTCTCCGCCGTTAGCGTATACGATAACCTCGTCAAGGAACGCCTTGTTTCCGCTTTCACCGATATACTTAACTATAGTCGGGAACAGCCAGAGCGCGTCGTCAGCTCTGTAGGAAGGATGTCCGGTCTCCTTGGCGTAAACAGAATTTTCATCGTTTTCGTCAGGGCAGTTCTCATGGCCTGCGTTGTGGTCGAACTTAACAAGCGGCAGACCGCCTCCGTTATCTACCTGAGCGGAGATCATAAACCTGATCTTATCAGCCGCAAGCTCAGGATTGATATGTATAATACCCTGAATATCCTGAACGGTATCTCTGTAGCCGTAGCCGTTTCTCAGTCCGCAGTAAATAAACGAAGCGGCTCTCGACCAGATAAACGTAATAAAGCACTGATAAGCGTTCCATACATTTACCATATTATTGAACTCGGCGGAAGGTGTTTCAACCTGGAAGTTGTTCAGCTCTCCGTGCCAGTAATCAACAAGCTCTTTTATCTCGGCGTCACACCTGCCCGGCTCGTTGTAGGAATTGATGATCTCATCAGCCGCCGCAGGGTTCTTCTGTCCGAGTATGTAAATAACCTCAACTGTCTCTCCTGGTGCAACCATTACCTCAGACTGCAAAGCGCCGCAGGCGTTTGAGTTATAATTGCACTTATTGTCACAGAAGCCTCTTTCAACTGCGATAGGATTTCCGTAGGTTCTGTACGGCCCGATAAAGCTGTCAAGATTTCCGTTATATGCGGAAACATCAGCGCCCGCAACTCCGAAGAATCTTTCTCTCCAGTTTGAACCGTTCTCGTCCTTGCCGCTGTTTTCATTGATGTGCTGAACGATCTTGTTGCCCTCGAAGCTTGTTCTGGTAATAAACAGCGTATACTGAAGATTTACCTGATCCTGCTCATAATTGTTCTCGTTTGTAAACTCAACAAAGCCGAAAAGCGAAAGGTTTCTGTAGGTATCGCCGTTGTTTGTAAGCTTTGTTCTCCATACCTCATAGGTCTTGTTAAGAGGAACGTAATACGTTACCTCGGAATGAATATCAGCATAATCGGCAAGCATTGTAGTATAAGCCGTGCCGTGGTGACATTCGGACTTGTACTTGTCAAGAGGCTTTCCTACCGGCTGCCAGGAAGCCGACCAGTAATCAGCCGTATCGTTGTCGCGGATATAGATATATCTTCCGGGAACAGCAATATTTGTGTTGAAGCGGTAACGGACGTGTCTGCCGTTAGCTCCGCTCTTTACGAAGCTGTAGCCCCCCGCGTTGTTTGAAATGATAGCGCCGTACTCAGGCGAACCGAGGTAGTTTGCCCATGGTGCAGGCGTATCGGGTCTGGTGATTACATACTCTTTGTTTTTGAGGTCAAAATAACCGTACTGCATATTTTATGCTCCTTTATAATAATATTTGACTACTCTTCCCCGCAGGTACCAGCAGACTTACGCGTCAAATTTTGCTTGCGTCTATATCATTTTAGCATACATTAACATACTTGACAAGGGGGTTTTAAAAAGTTTTAGGATAAATTTTTTCACTGATCTCAATTTATGAAACTTAAACGTTTTCCCTGTTTTCAGGCAGTCTGAAAAGCTCAGTACAAACGCTCTCTCAGTTTATTGCAAAAAAGTTTCCGATGCTTCCTGCAACACTGTGTTCATTAATTATAAGCTATTTATTAACAAAGATCCTATCAGTTTACAAAATCTTATCCGCCCTGTTAGAGTTCAAACTTATGTTCCACGTGGAACATTTTTATTTTTTATATCGCTGGAGCTGTTTTCCTGCAAAAAAAGCCCTCCGCAACAGCCGGAAGGCTTCTGATCTCAGCCGCATATCTCAACGATAGCGTTGGCGTACATATTGAGATTATATTTTAGCGTTTCAAGACTGATATGCTCGTCAGGGCCGTGCATATTGTTGTTCTCCTCGGGAAATTCCGCTCCGAAAGCAACTCCGCCTTCTGTATTGTGAACGTAGGTAACTCCTCCCTCCGCAATACAGCGTCCCTTTTCGCCCTTTACCTTTTCATAGGTTTTCAGAAGCGCCTGAACAAGCTCGCTGTCCTCAGGAACATAGTGCGGCTCCATTCCCTCGCAGGATGTAACGTTCATTCCGGCGTTTTCTAGGCTTTTCCCGATAATCTCCTTTATTTCCCTATAGGTACGGTCTATCGGAAAACGAATATCTATACCTCCGCTTATCGTTCCGTTTTCATATTTAAGCTGAGTGAGAGCACAGGTCATTTCTCCCGAAATACCGTCGCAAAAGCCCAGTCCCGCCGAGCTTCCGTTTGTTTCTCCGTGAGGAAAAAGCGCCGTAAGCCTTTTTGCAGCTTCACAGCCGCCGCAGGCAAGAAACTCAAGCAGCGCCGTAACGGTATTCCTGCCAAGTTCAGGACGCGAGCCGTGAGCAGACTGCCCTGTTATCTCAAAGCCGTTTTCCGTTTTCTGTACAGTACAGCCGCCGATCTCTTGGGGAATACTGTCCTTTCCGTACTCCGCAGTACATACGGTTTTCCCCGGAACAGCGTTTATGACCGTACCTCCGTCTATAACGGTGATTTTGATCTTACCGCAGTCAAGGATTCCCTTTCCGCTGAATGTAAGATGAAGCATTCCCTTTTCACAGTTAAGTACGGGAAAAGAACCGTCGGGAGTAAAAACCATAGGCGGAAAAGGCTCCTTTGTCTGATAGTATTCAATATCCTGACAGCCTCCCTCCTCATTTCCTCCGAAAATAATACGGAAGCTCTTTTTTATAGGTATTCCCAGATCCTTTATGCACTTTACAGCATACAAAACCGCAACACTGGGGCCTTTATCGTCTATTGCGCCCCTGCCGTAAGCTATACCGTCCTTAACGGTACAGGCGAAAGGAGGAAAGCTCCAGCCTTCTCCCGCAGGAACGACGTCAAGATGACTCAGTATTCCAAGCACAGGCTCCCCCTGTCCGAAATCCATTGAAACGGCGTAATTACCGAAGTTCTTTACTGTCATTCCAAGTCTTTTGCCAAACTGTGATCCCCATTCCAGAGCCTTTGCCGACCCCTCTCCGAACGGCATTCCCGGACGCGGTTCGGAAAAGCTGCTGTCTATGGACATTATCTCATTCATTGAGCTTAATACATCATCTATATTCTTATCAAAATAATCCGATATTTCCTTTTCAAACACTGAAAACTCTCCTTACGCTTATTTTCCTGTCAAGGTTACGCTTATTATCTGCGACGGATTTTGCAGACGGAATTTTCCAAGTCCAGCTGAAACCACCATGCTTGAGCCGAATTTATTATATACTCCCTTTGTATATTCGGGAAACAGCTTTCTTTCGGGTGAAAGCAGTCCGCCTGCAAGCGGAAGCCTGACGATCCCCCCATGGCAATGACCCGAAAATACTATATCAGCGCCCCATTCGGCGTATTCCTTAAACGGGAACGGATTGTGCGCCAGAAGAATGCTGCATTTATCGGTATTCGGAACTCCGAGAAGCTTTGTCAGAAGGCTTTTATCAGCCTTTTTAAGTCCTCTGTAGCCTGTTCCCGAAAAACTTCTGTAATAGTCCGCCGAAAGCTCCAGACCGTATACATCGATATACTCTCCGTTACGGCAGATTCTTTCCGAAGAATTTCTCAGCACATGAACTCCCTCTGACCCAAGCTTATAATTAAGCGCCTCTGATTTTACCACCGCTTCGGTCTCATGATTTCCCATAACGTAATAAACCGGAGCTATTTTCATCAGTCTCTGCATCAGAACAAGCTTAGGCGTTAGATTTTCTTCAGTTCTGCTGAACAGATCTCCCGTAAAGAAAATATAGTCCGGATCGCAGAAGCCGCAGGAATTAATAAGATTATTGAAGCCGTCCCCGTATCTTTTTTTATGCAGGTCGGAAAGATGAAGCAGCTTTACGCCCTCAAAGCTTTTAGGAAGCTTTTTGCAGCTTACGGTATATTCGTCGGTGACAAGCTGTCTGTTCTGTACAAAACAGTATGCCGAAAGAGCGGCGGCAGCGCATACAGCCCCCGCAGTTTTCAGTTTGCTCATATTTTTATTCTGCGCCCTCTTTCATATGATCTGCGGCATTATATTATCAGCCCGCAGTATAAGTATATTCAAGGTCACGGGAAAATAACCTCAGCGGCTCAGAAGATATTTACGAAGCTGACCCGACGCCCATTTCGCATGGTCATATCCGTGATCGTAAAGTCTTCTGAGCTTTTGGGGATCACCCTCCGTCCTGCCGACGCCGAAGGTAGTTTTCGGAGTAAATACGCACACCTTTCCCTCGCTCTGAAGCTGCTTTATTTCACTTACTGATTCGTTGTATCTCGCCGCTCTCGTCCTCATTGCTTCTACGAACTCGGGATTTTTTCTGTAATATCTTTCCGCAAGTCTCATAGCAGGCTCGTCCTTCTTTATATAATCCCTTGGGCGGGTAAGTATTATAATAAGCTTATCACAGCCCGCTTTCAACGCCTGCTTATACGGAATTGAATCGGCTACTCCGCCGTCAAGATATTTTTCGCCGTTTATTTCGATCTCCGGAAACAGCAGCGGTAGCGCACAGCTTGCACGAAGATGCATAAAGCTTCTGTCATCTCTGTCGCAGGGCAGGTATTCCGCCTTTCCTGTTTTTACATTGGTCACTACGGCTATTATTTCCCCGGGATATGCTTTAAATGCACTGAAATCAAAGGGAAGCTCCTCATTGGGAACTTTTCCGTAAACGTAATCCATATTGTAAAAGCTTCGGTTTCCTTTTCTGAACATATGCTTCATTCCCGAATATTCAGGACGGTTCATATATTCCGACGCAAGAATAAGATTTCTTCCGATCTGACCCGAGCAATATGAAACTCCGAACGCTATACCTGCCGAAACGCCTATAAAGTAGTCGGCGGTAATCCCCTCCTCAAGCAAAACGTCCAAAACGCCGCATGAATAAACAGTACGGCTTCCTCCGCCTTCGCACACTATACCAAGCATTATGTATCATTCCTTTCTTCCTCAGCCGTATACGGCGGCGTTTTTTTACCGCTCTGCCGCTTCGGACACTTGTTCGGCTTCTGATTTTGAAGATAAGTCGGTATAGACCGTATCGGTATAAGGGATCCCAAGCTCGTCCAGCATAGAATGCATCTTCTCCACAGCGTTTGCTACCGCATTATCGTCGCACAGTTCTATAACCGCCGTATCCTTATCCATAACCGCCGCAAAATCCTTAAATTCCTCAAGCGTATAGACCTTATCGCCGTAAATATAGGTACTTCCCGATATTCTGAGCTGTATTACCGTCTTTTCAGCCTCCGAGGACTCGTCGGCGCTTATATTCTCCTGAACCGCAGAGGACGTTTTTCCTGAGCTTTCGCCGCCCTCTCCCTTTCCTCCTCCCAGACCAAGTCCGAGATAATTCATAAACAGCAGAACCGCAATAAGCAGCAGCAGGATTATAAGCATAAAAATAAATCTTTTTTTCTTCTTTTTCTTCAGACGCTTTTTCTCATGCTTTTCCTGAAGCTCCTCGGCAGGGTGGATATACTCTCTGTTATTCTGCATAATTTGCTCTCCTTTCAGTCTACAGGCTTGTATTTATGTAAGCCAGATATATGTTTTCATAATCCTCGGAAACACTTTCCAAAGCGCTTCTTACTAACGCTACACTGCGGTAAAGTACAGTATTGCCGTCGTAGATAAGGGCGGCAAGCACAATTTTCTTTCCTCCCTGCGAAGCCTCCTCAAATACCGAGCCTATTATCCCTTCGATATCCGAAGAGCCGCCGTTCAGCTGTGCTGATTTAAGCTCTTCTCCGTTCATTACAAAAGACAGCTCGTCCGAAGCGCCGCTGCTTTTTATATACACGGAAAGCATACCGCCGTTTTCAAAGCCCTCTGCGGCTTCAATATACGACTTTAGCTTCTCTTCGCCGCTCTCGGCTTCCTCCCTGATCTGTTCAAGCTGAGAGTTTGCATTTTCTATTTCGGTTCTTGCGTTTTCCTGCGCCTGCTCCGCCTTTGCCGAGGAATTCATCATGACCCAGAAAAGCATTATAAGAATTACGTCAAGCAGTGAAGTCAGCTCTATAATAAGCCCCTTGTTCTTACCGAAGCTATTCATACGCTTCCGCCCTCTTCTCGCCAGCTGCTATTGAATTGCGTTCCAGATAAAGCTGAACGTTTTTTTCGTTGTCCTCTATCTTTGCGCTTACAACTCCGTCGAGCAGCTTAAATACGATCGCAAAAACCAAGCCCCAGAAGGTAGAGGTCAGCGCTCCGTAGAAATTCCCCTGAACGTCCGCCATATCCTCAACCAGAGAAAGCAGGGAAACTACCGTTCCCAAAATTCCCAGCAGCGGGAATATTCCCGTCAGGTTTACAAAAACCGAATAAAGCTTTCCCGTACGGTTTCTCATATTTACTACATCGGATTCCCTAAGCCTTGAAAGCTCCTTTTCCGCTTCGGCCTTCGATTCGCTCTGATCCGGTACAAATACTGGAATATGCATTTTTCTGTACAGCTCGTCAGCCGATTTTTTTGTAAAATAATATACGGCTGCGTTGCAAACCGCCACAATAAAAATTATCATATCGAAGCCCAGCAGATTCATTGTTACTACCGACATAAATTCCTTCATAGCACCGCCCGTAAGCCTAAGCGTTCAGGGCTTCCTCCGTTTCAAGCATATTTTCAGCTGCAATTTGTTCGCTGATTTTATTGTATCACTTTTTTCACGCAATTGCAACAATAAATGACGCCCGAAGCGGAGAGTATAAAGAGAAATATACTGTAAAGCCGTATTTTATGCGGTTAATTCAACAAATTAACCAAAAAGCTGTAAGAAAATTTGATTAAAAAACATATTCACAGCATACGGATAATATGATATAATTTATTTGACTTGTGTTTGGAGGTGTGACAGTGCGGAATCATAAAGGAACAGTTTTAATTATCGGCGCTGTCTGCGCTCTTGCCGGCTGCAATGCCGCAGGTACAGGCGATTCGAGCGGAAGATCCTCCTCCGTTACAAGCGTATGCGAAAGCAGGACCCAGACATTAACTGACGGGCTTTGGGACGGCGAAGCGATAACTGCTGAAAACGCAAGGGAAAAGGGCATTGTTTACTGCTCGGACGGAGAATCCGCAAATACAGAGCTATGGAACGGCTTTTTACGAGATGTAAAAAAAAGCAAAGCGGCTTCTGTCCTTTTATACTCCGACGGCGCTTTTACATATGTCGATCACTATTCAGATACAGATTCAGGTAAAATGATGTTTTCAGTAATACGAAAGTATCGGGACGAAGATATTCTCTGCGAAGACCGTTCGCTTTATTCCTGCGGCAGGATAACCGCTCTTCTTACCGACGAGGGGACCGATTACTATATCGGAGATATGCTTGTACTTTCGCTTCCGTCGCAGAATACGACTTCCAGGGCCGTTCCTTTTGAATATGAGGTCTTTAGGGCAGACAGCGGCGCAAATGTATCGTTTCCGTTTACAGGTACTTTCTCTTCGTATTCAGATTTTGATAAATACTATGAAAATTATGATGACGAGCTTAACCTCAGTGAAATGAAAGAAAGTATGATCGCTTATAATAATGAAGGCGGCTTCAACGACCACGTTATATTTCTTCGTGCAGATATGGAAGGCTCGGATTCAGTGGTTTATTCCGTATCGAATGTTGTTAAGGGCGATAATAAGCTTGAAATATATCTGAAAAAATACATTCCCAAGGATAAAAACAGCAGCGTTGCAAAACTGCAAACGACAGTCAGGATACCGTCGGAATATCTCGACGATATAAATCCCGAGGACGTAAGCTGGAATATATACTGTGAATATGAAATTTAAAAAGGCTGCCGCACGCCCACAGAGCAAGGGATCTCCCTTTATGCTCCAAGCCTGCCCAGCCTTTTGCTGCCAGCATACAAGTCCTCTTACGGAATTGTATTATATTATCTTTTCGCCGCACCGCTGACAGAATTTTGCTCCGTCCTTAAGCTCTGCGCCGCAGCCTCGGCACCTGGCGGCTTGCTTTATGACCGCCAGAGGATCCGACTCGGCGCTGTCGTCGGGACCCATATAATTGCTGTTCTTAAATTCAAAGCTGGGAGTTACTTCTTCCGGCTTTTCTTTTCTTTCGATTGCCGGCTCACCTAAGCTTACGTTTTCCGTAGCGGGCATATATTTCATGCATGGACACATGACCGAAAAGTCGTCCGTCGCATTTCTTCCCCAGAGAGTTATCCCGCAGAGGAACAGGAATATTCCCGCGGCAAGGGGAAGTCCAAACAGAAGCGCCTGCATTATATACATAAAATTCGCTTCGTCCGAGCTATCGGAAGCAAGCCTGAAAGCAGTGTCGTTTATAAGCCTGTAAATACAAATTGCCGGAGCGGCAGACATTACCGCAGACAAAACCGTTACGACTGCGCCGAACTCAGCGCCCAGCTTCTTTTTCCTGCGGTTGGCAAGACAGATAAAAAACACTGTAAGCGATATGGCAAAAAGCACGATCGAATCCCGATAGGTGGTAAAATACTCGTCCCATTCCTTTGAAAAAAGCATCTGCGCTCCGCCGAATTCCCTTCGGTATATCTCCCTGCCGATAAATTCCAGAGCCGTTCCTCCTCCCGACGCAAGCAACGCTATAAATGCAAACAGACACGACGCCGTACCTGCGTCGCACAGCTTTTTCCTGTGATTCTTAACAGCCGTCATAAAAACACTTCCCTTTCCTAAGCCGAAGCCTGATTAAATCATAGCAATTTACCGCAGGCTTGTCAACAGCGTAAAACCTAACTTTTTAAGAGGTTTTGTCGGTTTTGCTGTCTCCTGTCAGCGGCTTTGCCGTTCCCGAGTCTGTCTGTACGGCTTCAGCCTCAGTACCTGACTGCGGCTTTTCAAAGAACCTTTTGACAAGTCTGCCGTTCTTGTATTCAAATAAGAATATGAGAACTATTATCAGCAGTCCGCAGACGGATATTATTACTGCGGCGGTAAAATAGTTAGGGGAGAACTCCATAGTTATAACGTTTTCGCCCTTTTCAAGAGGTATCGTAATAAGCGAATCAAGCGATTTCTCGGTTTTTACCTCTTTTCCGTTTACCTTTACTATCCAGCCGTTTTCGTCAGGTACGGTCGTAAACAGCACCTCTCCGTCGTTTTCGGCTGTACAGCTGCCTTCAACATAGGTATCCTCATGCTTCGTTACGTTCCATACCTTTTTCTGAAGCTGTGTATCTGCGGCCTGAAACGCTTCCATATCAAAGGAATAGAACAGAGCGTCCGACCAGAAGGCCTCATTATCGTCATTTGCAACAGTAATACGGATACGGATATCTTCGTCTCGGTAAAACTTTCCAAGATTGAGTATCGAATAGTTATCGCCTACAAAGAACTGTCCGGCGTATTCCATTGCAGAGGTACCTTTAAGATAGTCCTCCTCTTTCTGTATCCAGATATTGCAGTTTCTTTCGTACTTGGTCGGCAGGTACATATAGAGGTTTGAATCCTTGTCCATTCTGACTACATAGTCTATATGACACTCCGCTATACTCTGATCGGCAGGATAATACTTGGTATGTCCGTCCGCAAGGCTTGACGTAAGCATATTTTCGGTTTCCGAATTATGAGGCATAAGCCTTGTAAAGAACTTTGTATCTGAGGTCTGCGAAAGAAGCGCATTGAATACGTTGTTCTGATTTTCAAACGGATCGCTTTCTATAAGCTGAACATCGCTGATTTTTGAAGATGAAACGACTCCAAGTCCCAGCGCATAGGGATTCTTATAGAATTTGTATTTAGCCTCCTGCTCCTCAATATGAGTGGCAAGCTTATAGTCCTCCGGAACCTTTGTCCTCTGATCCGAATAATCCGAGCCGCCGTCGTAATCCTCCTTATCCATAAGATAGCGTATTCCGAAAAGCGCGTCTGTAAGATAGGTAGATCCGTCGTATTTGGTATAATGACCGCCGTAAGCGTAACCAAGCTTCTGCAGCATTTTAAGCGCAGGCGAATTCATCGTAGAACTGGAATGTGAAATTCCGTAATAGCCCGTTCCAATAGGGTCGTTTACAGTTCTGTGGAACGCCGCCTCCATACGGTAAAACGGCGAACCGTCAAAGGTCCTGATATGCTTTACAGCGTCCCTTGTATCGCTCATATACGGCTCATAGGAGGTATACTTGCTGTAGGCAACGTCAACGTCTATCTTATGCAGCGTATCCATTGTATTCGCAAGCATTTCAAGTCCTACAAGCATACAGAGGATCACACTTACCGCCCTGGAGGTCTTATATTTCCTATAAAGATAAAGCATAGCGAAATATACCGACAGAGCTATGATCGAAAACCAGATACCCTGAATAACTCCCTTTGTTTCGCCGTTTTCCGTTCTTCCCTCAAATATCTGAAAATGAGCATAATTTTCCCTCTCACACCAGAACAGGAAAACCATAAGCCCGAAGAAAACTCCGCCTATTTCCTTTGCGGTTATTCCGTCAAGATTTTCAAAGGCTCTGTACGCCATTAAGAGCAGGATAAACGAAAATGCGAACGAATATCTGTACGGCAGCCAGTTAGGCACCTGAAAACCGTGCCATGCCGTATCTATAGGAACGATATACATACTTACAAAGAGTACCAGCAAAAGCAGACCCTTTGAAACCTTTTCCTTTATTCCTAGCTTTGAATTCATAAAGAAAAGCGGAACGAGCAGCAGAACCGCAGAGCCGCAGAAGATCATCGGCAGTCCTTCGGGATAAACCGTATCATAGCTCATTGGGAAAAGCTTTGTTATAAACGTAAGAAAATCAAACTGAGTCGCAAGAGAAAAATCCGGTGTGGAAAATTCAAGCTTTCCCAGCTTCAGCGAATTATACACAGGAACAAGAACTACGCACGCCGCCATTACCGCCGTTACAGCGCAGGCTCCGAACTGTACTATTCTCTTGACAATATGCTTCGGGAGTATACGCCCCTCGTGTGAAAGACAGTAATATACAAAGTAGCAGAATGTGAAAAAGCCCACCATATATCCGATATAAAAATGAGCGATAAACATAAGCGCAAGAGGGATTATAAGCGGAAGCATCCTGCCTTCGTCCACCAGCCTGTGAACTCCCCAGCAGATAAGCGGAAGGTAAATAAGTCCGTCAAGCCACATAGGGTCCATAAGCTGAACCGTCATATAAGCCATAAGCGCATAGCACAGCGAGAAAACTATCAGAGAAGTATTTTTAGGCTTTCCGGTTTTTCGCAGAAAGAACGCAAAAGTTACCGCCGCCGCACCTATTTTGGCGAGCTGCATAAGCTCGATAGCTCCGCACATAGCCGTTCTCGGCAGCAGACAGATTATAAGCATGAACGGACTTGCGAGATAATACGCAAATATACCGAACATTTCTCCCGAAAGATTCCTTGACCAATCGTAAACAAGGCTTCCGTCGCCCCAGAACGCATCTCTGAACGCCTCATAGTAATAAACGTACTGACCGTTGAGATCAAGCACCAGAACGGAATTATCGCCGTAAGGATGAACCCCGAACAGAGCATAGGCAATATACATTATCAGCGCAGGCACAGCGAAAACCAGAAGGTATATTCCCTTGCTTTTCAACAGGCTTCTGATCACTTCAGTATTCCGACTCTTCACAGACTTGCTCCTTTTCAGAATTTATTTACTATCGTTCTTTTTTACTATATCCCTTATTATATACCTGGGTCTGCTTTTTATTTCCTCGTATATTTTTGACAGATAGAAGCCGATAACTCCCAGACTGAACATTATTATGCTGGAGGTAAGCAGCTGAAGGATTATAACAGTAGAAAATCCCGCTGCGGAGTTTCCCCATATTTTATTGTACAGAGTATTTACCCCGAGTATTACCGAAATAATAAACGTAATTATTCCGCATACCGTAACTATTTGCAGCGGAGCGGAGGTAAAGGAGGTTATATTATTTACCGCATACTTTATAAGCGATTTTGCCGACCACTTCGACTCTCCCTCCGCCCTCTCAGCGACCTCAAAATAGACCTTTTCGGTCTTGAAGCCCACCCAGCTGGACATTGCCCTGAAAAATGTCAGACGCTCAGGCATTCTGTTCAGAGCGTCAACTACCTTTCTGTCCAGCAGTTTGAAATCAGACGCCGCTTCCATATCAAGTCCGGACGATCTATTGATTATTTTATAGAAAAACAGGCTCATTCCCTTATATATAGGATTTTCTTTTCCGCGGCTCTTTTTTCTGCCCTCAACTATATCAACGTCGTTATTTTTCCAGATCCTGTACATATCTGCTATAACCTCGGGAGGGTGCTGAAGATCGCAGTCCATAAGCACGCAGGCGTCGCCGGAGGCTACCTCCAGACCTGCAAATATAGCGCTTTCCTTACCGAAATTCCTGCTAAAATTAACGGCGACTATATTCTCTCTGCTTTTTGCCATAGCGGATATTTTATCCCAGGTCTTATCACTCGAGCCGTCGTTAACAAAGATAAGCTCGAACTCTATCCCGTTTTTTTCTAATATCCCGGAAACGACGCGGGCGGTATTTTCCACGTTTCCCTCTTCGTTATAGCTCGGAATTACAATTGACAGCAATTTTGCCAGCTCCTTTTTATTTTCACACTATATACGCCGTTTAAAACAGCACAAGGGACGCCATAAATGACGTCCTCTTACATCTTATAATTTATGTATCATGATCCTATTACTCTTACTGCTGACCCATTTCAGCCATAAGCCTTGCAAGCTCAGCGTCTACAGCGGCGTTGGTTTCAAGTTTATCAAACTGATCGTCGGCAGCCGAGGTTCCGGCAAGCTCGCTGAACGCTTCAGCCTTTGCTTCCTTTTCGGATATCTTCTGCTCCATCTTATCAAGCTTTCCGAATGCGCTTGATGAATCAACATTGCCCATGGATTTAGCTATATTGCTCTGAGCGTCAGCCATTTTTGAACGGGCAATAAGCATAGACTGACGGCTTCTCGCCTCTTCAAGCTTTGATTTAAGCGCTTCTACCTGAGTCTTTATAGTATTGACCTGAGTTTCAGCCTGATTATTCATTTCGGTATACTGCATTATCTGCTTATCTGCAAGCACCTTTTTGGAAAGCGCCTGCTTGGCAAGCTCCTGATTTCCCGCCTGAAGCGCCGCCTTAGCCTTGGATTCCCACGAAGCCGACTCAGCGGAAGCCTTATCAAGACTCTTCTTGATCTGCTTCTGCGACGCCATAGCCTGTCCCAAAGCGTTTATGCTCTTTTCAAGCTCCTCCTCCATATCGGCTATTATCTGCTTTACCATTTTCTCCGGATCCTCGGCTCTGTCAAGCAGATCGTTGATATTAGCCTTTATAAGATCTCCTATTCTCTGAAAAATTGCCATTGCAGTGTCCTCCTAAAAATTAATTATTTTTTATTTATCCGACAGTTCAGAACCGCCGGAATGCTTATTATTGAAATCCATTCTCGCCTTATTGAATGTCCACACAGCAGACACAGCGAAAATATATGTTATTATCTTTGTAACAGTCATCATTACTCCCGAGAAATCGGCTATTGCAGAAACAGGAACCGCCCTGTTGAGAATATCGAACAATATATTGGCTCCTGTAAAAAAGGCAAGCTTCTGCCAGTTGGAATAAAGCCTTGAGAGATTCGATACGTCGTTCACCAGATAATTATTATTCATAAGAAGCTTTATCAAGCTCCCTGTAAATACAAACACCGCCACAGCCGATGCAGCCCCCGCAGTAACGCTTACCGCGCTGAAAACCGCTCCTCCTGCTGCGGAAAGCCTGAATACCGCCGCCGTCAGGCAGGACGCAGTACATATTCCCAGCGGAATATACGCCCGCTTTTTCATAACCGCAAAATTTTTAGAAAAATCGGATATCTCCGATATTCCTCCCAGCATAAAAAGCATTCCAACAAGCTTAAGTATATAATTCAGGACCCAGCCGAAATTAAGCTGTACCGCTAAAAAAGCATATCCTAATGTAAAAAAATTCATATTAAAATTTCCGCTCCCGCCGCCGAATCATACAGCGTCTACCTCTTTCTGAAAAGCGTTTTTATCAGCAGAGCCGCACCTGCCGCCGTCATTGAAAACATAATTATATAAACGTATAGAGAGCTTCTTACGGCATGAAACTCAAGCGAAGTGAGCAAAGATATAAGAATAACCAGAAGTCCCAGACAGCAGACTATACCGCCTATTATCTTTCTGTCGAGAAAAAAGAGCAGACCTATACCTACCAGAAGAGGTATAAGCATAGTTCCCGTCGGCAGACGCATACCGAACATACTCCAGTAACCGCCGCCCCATGTACTTGAAACAGTAAATGAATTAAGTATCCAGAAAACTCCGCCGCCGAACAAAAGAAAACCCATAAAAAACTGAAGCAGCTCGCGGTCGGACGAACCCTTTGAATTTCCCTTGTGTATGCAGCTGTGATATTCTTCTGTTTTCTGCCCGGCTTTTATCTCAGCCTCAAGCTTTTTCAGCTTCTTATCCGTATCAGCCATTAAGCGCTTCCCCCTTTTATCTTTCCCCTTTAACTTTGCTGTAAGTAAATTATAGTACATTTAGCCGCCGCTGTCAATGTTTTTTGCCTGTTTTCACTGAATTTTTGCTTTTAAAAATGCGTACAGCCGAGCTTGTCCTAATGCTTTACAGAATCTTACATTTAAAATCAGACAAAAAAACTCCCGCCAAAAAGCGGGAGCCAAAAAATAAAAAATTATAGGGGAGAAGCCAGTAGAAATTTCTTCCTACTGAACTGTATATATGAAGGCTTGGGGTAAAAGCCAACATACCATGAATAAACGCCGTCTTTCGGCAGATAATCAAAGGAACCGCTGATGTGAACCGTTGTCCTTCGACGTATATATAATACCCAACTAATGTGATATGCGTGTGAAAACTTATTGTATTTAGTATGAAATTTATTGAACTTTTTTTTAAGATGTGATATACTGAAAATACGCCGAAAATCGGCAGAACTCATACGGAGGATAATAAGATGCCGCGTTTTTTTATCAGTGAACCCGATGGCTCAGAGGCCGTAATTACCGGCGCCGATGCAATTCATATAGGAAGAAGTCTGAGAATGAAGCCGGGGGAGCAGCTTATTCTGTGCAGCAACGGAACAGAGTACATATCTGTGATCAAGGAAATATCAGACAGCGCTGTGATCTGTAATATTATCGAAGCACAGCCGTCGCTTGCCGAACCGGACATTCAGCTTCACCTGTTTCAGGCTCTGCCTAAATCCGATAAAATGGATCTTATCATACAAAAAGCAGTTGAGCTAGGGGTTTATCGGATCTATCCCGTTCTGACGGAAAGATGTGTATCCCGCCCTGACAGAAAAAGCTCGGAAAGGAAGCGCCAGCGGTGGCAGAAGATCGCTTTGGAGGCGGCAAAGCAATGCGGCAGAGGTATAATCCCGCAGATAGCGGAAATAATAACCTTTGACGAATGCATAACAAGGCTTGCCGAGCTTGACGTTTCGCTTATGTGCTATGAAAAAGGCGGCGTTCCGCTCAGGTCAGTTGATTTCTGCTCCTGCAAAAGCGCAGGACTTCTTATCGGAAGCGAAGGCGGCTTTGAACAAAGCGAAGCAAAGAAGGCGGAGATCTGCGGAATAACCCATGCAACATTGGGAAACCGCATATTAAGATGTGAGACCGCGCCTCTTGCTGCTATAAGTATTATAATGTCGATAACGGGAAATATGTAAATACAGTCAGTGGCTATTTGTCAATTATGCACAAAAAAACAAACTTATTTTTTTATTTTTTGAAAAATACTTGATTATTAATACAGTCTGTGGTATAATATCTGTAAGCTGATACGATATAAGAGGCTGTAAGGCTGCGTATCGGAATGAAATTAAAGGAGTGTTTGAACATGGGTAACGGATTAAAAATATTTGCCGCTCTCGGAGCTGTCGCTGCCGGCGCTGCTGCAATTTTTGCATTAAAAAAACGTAAGGAGCTTCAGGATTACGATTACGAAGAGCTGGACGATGATTTTGATGACTGCTGCTGCGGTTGTGACGAATGTGAGTCTGATGAAGAAGCGGAATCAGAAGAAGCCTCCGAGGATACGCCTTCCGATGATACTACCGGGGACGTTGAAGCTGACCTTGACAGCGTAGAAGAGCCTGTTGAGGACGTTGATAAATAAAGTCAAATCGGATCTTTCATTCTGAAACTGAAAAAAGAGACTGCTTTAGTGCGGTCTCTTTTTTTGCATTAAAAAGCAGCTCCGTATAGCTTCGGAACTGCTTGGAACTCATCTGGGTTCTGACCATGCTCCGTAAATACGGGTACCGTCTACCGTACTATACGATCTAACGCTTACGAGATAGGTCTTTCTTACCTTAAATGACTCCAGACTGATCTGAACAGGAGTTTTCAGCTCCTTTCCGTCGGCTAAGGAAACAAAATCATTTATAAGGCAATTTACGCTGTATCCTCCTTCAGATGTTTTTCTGCTCACAAGGGAGGAAGGTTTTTCGGTTCTGGGAACTACTTTGACTGCGTCCTGACTCATAGGAACTATATCAAATTCAGCATCTACCTCTCCGCAGTAATCTCCCTGAGCGGTGATCTTTACCTGAGCTGTGCCTATATTTACGTTATTAAAGTATTCAACCGTATAGTCTATATCGGGAATCAGCGTTGCTCCGGCCGCTTTTATCGTGATGTCCTGAGTTCTTGCCCGTCCGGTAAATGCCATTTCCGGCTGTATATCAATGAAGGCTTTTTCAATAGAGGTCTTTGTTTTTACGGAAAAATCCTTAACGGCATTACCGTACTGCTTATTTTCTCCCTGCATTACATATGGCACTGCTTTGTAGAAATACAGTGTTTTAGAGGTTAAATCGTTTTCCTCGAATCTGTTTTCAGTCTGGTCGGAAACTATCTCGTATTCACCGTCCAAGCCGCGTTTTCTATATATTTCATAACCTGCGGCTTCACTTTGATAATCCCAGGTAAGAACCGCATTATTTTCCGTAATATCAGACGCCGTAAAATTACCAGGTGCAGCTGTAACACAGTATGAGCCTTCGCCTACTGCGATATTTTTTGAATTGCTGCTGAAGACGCTTCCCTTTACTGACGCTTTGCTTTCTCCTGTAAGACATATTCCCCTTGCAGACTGAGCCGTTGAATTATCGGTACAGCTTATATTTTCAGTCGTTTTTTCGGCAAAGCATATTGCGGAGCTTCCGGCGTATTCAACCGAATTTCGGTCTACTGAAATATCCGAGCATGAATCCTTTATCAAAATTCCGCAGGCGGACGGTTTTTTTACCGTATTTTCGTAGACTTTCGACTCGCTGACCTTTCCAGTAAGACATACCGCTGACTCACCAGCTGATTTTACCGTATTCGCCTTTACGGTAAACTTCTTTCCTCCGCTTATTTTTATCCCGTCCCCGGAACTGCCGGAAACGGAATTTTCGGAAACGGTGATATACTTGCTTCTTACAATATCTATAAGAGCCGAGCCTTTGACAAAGCCGTCCTTTGTACAGCTCAGTTTATTGCCTGAAATATCGCAGTCAACAGCGTCGTCGAGGATCACCGCCTGCGCTGCCGATTTTATCTTGTTCCTGCTTATCTTTACGCCCTGCACCCTGTAATTATGATCCGGAAGCTTGGTACCTTTCACATTTTTACCGTATATCCTGATCCCGTATGGCTGAGATGCCGCCGAGGTGATCCTTGTTTCTATTTCATTGCCCTTGATAACAGTCTGAGCGTCGTCGTTTATATTGCTCAGCGCAGCTTCATAGGTGCTGCCGATCGGTCTGAAATAGTCCGTTGAGCCGTCGCCGCTCATATACATAAAATCAATTCCCATACCGACTTCGGACATTACGTTGTTCTCGATAGTACAGTTCTTATGATTATACATTATAATGCAGACGCCGCTGATATTTTTAAAAGTATTATCCTTTATTACCGTATTGGTGTAATATTTTCCAAGCACCGCCGAATGAGAGCCTATCCCCCTGCAAAGACTGTCAAACTCGTTGTTTTTTATAACCACATTGTTTGTAGCAGTATCGTCAAAAGGCTCGTATTCGACAAACAGACCGGGATTATTCAGAACGTCAAGCTGGATAGCCTCCTTCTGAAGCGATCCTGTATAGCCGCTGAAACGGCAGTTTTCAATTGTAAGCCCCTCTATTCCTCCCAGCTCAAGATGATGTCCGTTTTTGTTATTGCATATTTTTGAATTCCTGAAAATAATATTTCTCGCATGACCTATTCTTATGTTGGAGAAATACGCCGTTTTGTAATATTCGGAGGTGTTTCCGTCCCATGTTCCGCCTTCGATAATTATATTCCTGTCTGCGTCGTAGCCGCCGGAATAATACTGCTTGGTATTTTTCAGCATACAGCCGCCGTCAAAGCACTTCTTTATTACAGCGCCATCATCCATATACAGCCATGTATTGCTGTATATTCTCAGAGTTTTCGAGATACGGTATTCACCTGCCGGAATAAAAACCTTTACCTGAAGCTGATCGGAAGCGTTGTCCCTTGCGTAATCCAACGCCTTCTGGATAGCCTTGGCCGAATCCTTTTCACCGCTTCCGTCCGCACCCAGCTCAGCTGCGTTTATCTGCTCACAGCCTTCGGAATATTCCGGCAGCTCGGCTCCCGTCGTTTTGACTGCACCTTTTATTTTTGAAATATCATATGCAGCGCCGCACAGAGAAAACATCTGTATCATCAGCGCCGCGGCAATCAGATAAACTGCCGCCTTTGCTTTGCTCCCTTTCATTGCTTAAACTTTCCTCCAGCCGTACGTTTTGTTTCTCTTTTGATCTGCTCCGGTTTCCACACAATAAACCTTATCGGCAGAATATATTTAAAATCACATAATAAATTATAGACTATTCCGCTTTTTTTGTCAAGAATCACATAAAGTCAAATAAGACTGAGATGTAATTTTGTATGTATTCACAAAAAAGTTCAATACTTTTATGCACCTTAACAATCGCCGCCGCTCCCTAAGGAATAGACAATCCCCGTTTCAACATAGGATATACAAACAAACAAAAACAATTCAGAGAGGCGGTAACCTTATGTTCGCACTGATCATACAGTTCCTCAGCAGTCATTTTCTTTTCTTTGCCCTGCATTTCGACAGCAAAAACGTCTTTCCGAAGCCTTTGTCCGCAAAGGAGGAAAGGGAATGCTTTGAGAGGATCGCACAGGGCGACAAGGCCGCTAAGGATAAGCTTATAGAACATAACCTGAGGCTTGTCGCACACATAATAAAAAAATACTATTCTGCGTCAAAGGATCAGGACGATCTGATATCTATAGGAACTATCGGACTAATTAAAGCCGTTTCTACCTTTGATTATACCAAAGGCTGCCGGTTTGCGACTTATGCGTCAAGGTGCGTCGAAAATGAAATACTTATGCATTTCCGCTCTTTGAAGAAATCAGCCGGAGAGCTTCATTTCGACGAACCTATAGAAACCGATAAAAACGGCAATCAGCTTACATTAATAGATATAATCTCCGACGGCAGCAGCGTAGCAGACAGTATTGAGCTTCTGCTTTCCTCCGAACGGCTTTACAGACTGGTAGACAAATATCTTGACAAACGGGAATCTGAAATAATTATCCTGCGCTACGGACTTTATAATCAATCTCCCCTGACTCAGCGAGAGGTAGCCCAGAAGCTGAATATTTCACGATCATATGTTTCAAGGATAGAAAAAAAAGCTTTGCTCACTTTAAAAGCTCATATGAACTGAAAGCGTTGAATAAAAAAAGAGCGTCATTTTCCAAAAGGAAAGGGCGAACGCAATTCTCTTCTGCGCTTACGTCGTTTGCGTAGACTGAACTGCGTTCGCCTCTTCGGCTTTTATCAATAAATGCGCCGCTCTTTAAAGAGAAGCTTTACCTTCCGTAGTATGCCCACATTTCATTGTGGATCGCATCAGCCGCTCTCGCAACCTCCTGAAGCCTGTAGGGACTGACGCGGTTTGTAAAGCAGATAAGAACATACGGATGTTCAGCCTCAACTACGGCTGTATCATGGTGAAGCTCATCTGTCCACCCGCACTTGGAATATACGGTATATTTTCCGTTAAGACCTATCCTGAAATTGCTTGCCGTTGAGCCTGCAAGTCCTTTTCTTATAAAATCTTTATATTTTCCGCTGTAAATGTACTTATACATCTGTATCCATTCCTTTGCGGAATCAGCCGCAGAAACGTATCCCCAGCGCTGATATGCGCTCATTGTCGTTCTGCACCCCAGCGACGCTATGTATTTATTATAACCGGAATATCCGAAGTAATCCTGAAGCATATAATAAGCGCAGTTATCGCTGTAATCAAATATATACTGCATACACTGCTTTATTGTAAACTGTGTGCCGAAGCTGTAATTCTTTATTATTCCCGAGCCGCCTGAGTAATCGCTGCCGCGGTAGGTAAGCTTAGTGTTCATTGAAGGCGAGCCGTCCTCCATTTCCTTTAGGCAGTACAGCATATAAGGCATTTTTACGGTACTTGCCGTTCCGAGATAGGATTTTGCATTATAGCCGACCATTGCGCCGCTGTCGAGGTCAAGCAGCATAAAGCTTGCCGTTCCCCCAAGACCTGTCAGCGAATTATACAGTCTGTTCTTTGCACTGTTAGAAATTGCATAGCCCTGACCGTTGGTAAGCTTTACCGAATATGAATTGCTGTAGCCGTTTATAATGGAATCATAGCTTTTATCGTTGAACACTCTGGTTTTCTTCCATGACGAGCATACTCCCGTGACCTTTACGTCAGGAGTTTTGGAAACCGCTCTGACCTTTACATAATAATTTCTTCCCACCGGAAGAGCTTTAGTAGTCAAGCTTGTGGTACTGCCCGAGGTTATTTCCTTCAGCAGAACAGAATTGCCCGTTTTGGCGGAATTATAGTATACCTGATAGCCGGTGGCATTCGGGACCTTATTCCAGCTGACCTTCATGGTTCTTCTGTCAACCTCGGTCTTAAGATTTTTTACCTGAGAGGGCTTTGAGGAAAACTTTATCTTTACAAGCTGACCCTCATAAGTTTTCCAGCTTCTTACCTTTACCGCCTGAATTTTATAGGCATTTCTCTGTCCGGCTGTTCTGCCTGTAACCTTAATCGATGTTCCTGCTGTCGCCGTAAGCTTTTTATAGGAATCAGACGCTGCGTCGTAACGGTAAACTATGTATTTATCAGCATTTCTTACAGGCGACCACTTTATAGTATACCCGTTTTCGGTTAGTGAAACGGCTTTCAGTCCGGTTACTTTTCCCGGATCGGTAGAAGCATAAATTTCAGACCAGATACTGTAGAAGGTTCTGTTTCCTATCGTCTTATAGCTCTGTATACGGTACTTAAGCGTCGTACCCTCTTTCAGGTTTCCCTGATTATGTCTAACTGTATCCGCCGAAAACGTCTTGTAGCTTTCCCAGACACGCTTCTGTGAATTCCATTTCTGCATTCTGTAGCCGGTAACTCCGCTGACCTTTTTCCAGTCAAGCCTAACTACCGTCGGCGAAGAATTGGTATTTGCAAAGCCCGCAGGCGCTTTGACAGTAGGTCCGGTTATAACGAATGTCCTGCTGACTGTCCCTGTAAAACCTCCCATCCCTTTGACAATAATTGAGGCAGTACCTATCTCCTTATTGTTCCTGTATTCAACGGTATAATCGGTATTTTCCGTCAGCTTTACACCGTTGAGCGTTACATTTACAGCGGGAGTTATTTCCTTTGACGTATACACATATGCAGAAATATAATTCACACTGCACTGAGAAATATTTTGAAGAACAGGAGGTATATCCTCTTCCTCAAGAATATACCCGCAGACCGTGCATTCCTTGTGTTTATGACCCCATTCGTCGGTGGGCTCTTTATCAGTTATCCATTCGCTCGGAGCGTGACCAAGAGCCTCCGGATACTCGAAATAGCTGTCACCGCAGGCACATTCAAAATAATATTCTCCGCCGTTTACACAATCCGGCTCGCTTATTACGGTCTTAAAGTAGTCATGTGAATGCTCCTGAGCATATGTTTTAACATCAAGCCTGTCCGTATGTATATACAAAGTACAGGCAACAGCAGCGGAGCATAAAAACATTATAATATTTTTTATTTTCATAATGGCCGACCCCCTCTTTTATTCTTTATTTTAATTATATCATTTCAAGGATAATATTTCAACGAAATTTGTCTTGAATTTTAAACTTCTGCGTTTTGCATATATAAAAGTATTATGATTTGTTGCAAATACACATAATTTAAAAAGCTGTACGAATAATATACCGTACAGCTTTATTTTCTTATATGAGCTATTTTTTCTTCTGAAGCCTTTCCCTGAGCTCAGAAAGCGCTTCATTGAACTTTTGAGATCTGGCGGTAGGGTGAGCAAGGATAAAGTCTTTCTTGAAAAAGCCTATCCGCTCGGTAAGCTTCGCCTTGTCAGCCCTCAGCGCCTCTATTCTTGCCGCAGCGGCGGAAGCTCTTTCCGAACTCTCGAGCTTAAGCTCCAGCTCCTCCTTCGCCTTCGCAAGCTCGGATCTGATCTCGGTGATCTTCGCCAGCAGCTTATTGACATCAAGAGCGGTGCGAACAGCATATACAAGATCGGAAATGAATAATGCGGAAATAACTGCCGTAATTATCAGCGTTAACGATCCGGACATTGTAACTACCGCTTTTTCTATCGGCTTATGTATCACATACATGAGCAGCAGCGATAATAATCCCCAGAAAAGCGAGGATCTAAGGCAGATATATCCTTTTATATTAAACCTTTTGCCGCTGTAGTCCCAGTACTTCATTTTCAGCAGGCTCTCCATCAGCCAGCCGGTCATGTATTCAAGAACCGTAGTCCCGGCTGCTCCGAATATAAATACCAGAATCGGAACGTCCCGTACAGGAAGACAGACAAGCAGGATAATAAGCGCTCCGAAACCGTATATAGGCAGCATAGGACTTCGCAGAAAGCCTCTGTTAACAAATTTTCTCTGGCTGAAGGAAACTATAGCCGATTCAATGCACCAGCCTACAAAACAGTATATGTAAAAAAACATCAGCCATTGCAGAAAGCCGTAGTCATACATTCATTATCACTGACCTTTCAAGCGGAAGAGGACCTTTCACTAATAGCATTATAGCATTATACATGACAAAAGTCAATAATCTTCAAAACCGCCGAGTATTTTATCATAATTAATGCCGCAGTATCCGGCAGCTTCAATTAACTTACAAATATATGCAACCTACACATAAAATTAAATCATTTTCTAAGAATAAACCGTTCTTTTTATCATATTTTAATATTTTTTTGAATTTTTTGCCCTCGGGTCTTGCAAAATAAAAGCATATATGATATACTAATAAAGGTGTCGGATACCGAGATGGGATCCCGCTGCTTAAATTTTAAACCAGGCGGCGGAATTATTCGGGATCCACAGCAAATCTAAAATAATAAGGAGTTAGTTTTATGGAAATCAAGAATGCATATCTTGCCGGCGTTTACGCTCAGGTAGAAAAACGCAATCCCGGAGAAAAGGAATTTCTCCAGGCCGTAAAGGAAGTTCTCGAAAGCTTCGAGCCTGTAGTTGAAAAAAGACCTGACATCGTAGACGCAGGTATAATCGAAAGGATCGTAGAGCCTGAAAGATTTATCCAGTTCAGAGTTTCCTGGGTAGACGATAACGGCAAGGTACAGGTAAACCGCGGCTTCAGAGTACAGTTCAACTCGGCGATCGGACCTTACAAGGGCGGCCTCAGACTTCATCCGTCGGTATGCGCTTCCGTAATCAAATTCCTGGGATTTGAGCAGATCTTCAAGAACAGCCTAACCGGCCTTCCTATCGGCGGAGGCAAGGGCGGCGCAGATTTTGACCCTAAGGGCAAGTCTGACGGAGAGATCATGAGATTCTGCCAGAGCTTTATGACAGAGCTTTGCAAGCATATCGGAGCAGACACCGATGTTCCCGCAGGCGATATCGGAGTAGGAGCAAGAGAGATCGGATATATGTTCGGGCAGTATAAAAGACTCCGCAACGAATTTACAGGCGTTCTTACAGGAAAAAGCCTTTCCTACGGCGGCTCGCTTGCAAGAAAAGAGGCTACCGGTTTCGGTCTTTGCTATTACACAGACGAAATGCTTAAATGCATGAAAAATGACAGCTTTAAGGGTAAGACTGTTGTTGTTTCAGGCTCCGGAAACGTTGCTATCTACGCTACGCAGAAAGCTACAGAGCTTGGAGGCAAAGTCGTTGCGCTTTCCGATTCAAACGGTTATATCTACGATCCCAACGGTATCAATCTTGATGTTGTTAAGCAGATCAAGGAAGTTGAAAGAGGAAGGATCAAGGAATACGTTAACCGTGTAGACGGCGCAGAATATCACGAAGGCTGCAAGGGGATCTGGACTATCAAATGTGATATCGCTCTTCCCTGCGCTACTCAGAACGAGCTTGACGGCGAGTCGGCTGATATTCTTATCAATAACGGCGTTTTCGCAGTTGCAGAGGGTGCTAATATGCCATCTACTCCCGAAGCTATTGAAAAGTTCCAGGCTGCCGGAATACTCTTCGGACCTGCAAAGGCTGCAAACGCAGGCGGCGTAGCAACCTCAGCACTTGAAATGTCCCAGAACAGCGAAAGACTTTCCTGGACATTTGAAGAGGTAGACGCTAAGCTGAAAAATATTATGATCAATATTTTCCACAACTCATATAACGCTTCAAAGGAATTCGGAGTTGAGGGCAACCTTGTTGCCGGCGCTAACATCGCAGGCTTCCTCAAGGTAGCCGACGCCATGAAATGGCAGGGTGTAGCGTACTGATACAGCAGACAATTAAATAAAAGAGGCTTCCCGGCGTTATATTCCGGGAAGCTTTTTTATACAGAAAGTTCCTCAAAAACTCAGTTGACAAAGGCGCTGAAATAAGCTATAATAAGGTATGATTAATGTAAACTTTTCTGAGTTTACAGGTAAATATATTATGAAAGGGGTCGGCGTTCCGATGAAAAGACTTCTGATCGGAATTATGATGATAATGACGGCAGTTACCGTTTTTACGGGCTGCGGTAACAAGGAGGAGCAGAGTTCCTCCGAAAGTGAAAATACGAATACAGTCGAGTATTTTCAGGAAAAGCTAAACGGCACCTTTGCCGGAAGCAACGACACCACATATATTTTTTCAGACGGAAAGATAACTCAGCAATATGAAAAGGACGGCTCTCAGGCTGAAAAAAAAGGCTCATACACGATTACGGAAGCCGATTCTGACAATGACGGAGAGAATGATTCGGTATCACTTCGTCTTACTATCAACGGAAATTCGTCTTCGTATACGCTTGAATCAGACGGAGATAATATAATATTAACAGAGGGAAACAGAAAAACGACTCTGACAAAAAAATAAAGCTCAACGCATCGGGGCAGCTCCGATGCGTTTATTGCAGTTCAATGATGATATAAAATTAAATTTAACGGCAGGTATTGTCAATAAATTTCTACGGTATAATATTTACCTGTGAAAGGCGGATTTGAATGAACAAGGCTTTGGCTCATTTTATAACGATAACGAGGCACAGACATATGGTTATAAAGCACTGCCGGTATGCCGGGATCTTTATTCAGGGACTGAAGCATGATCTGTCTAAATATACTCCGTCCGAATTTATACCTGGCGTAAAATACTATCAGGGAAACCGCTCCCCAAACGAGGGAGAGCGAGAAGCCTACGGATATTCAAGGGCATGGATGCACCATAAGGGCAGAAACAGACACCACTTTGAATATTGGACCGATTATGATATTGATACAAAGCTTCTTACTCCCGTAAAAATGCCGCTTAACTATGTAAAGGAAATGTTCTGCGACCGGGTCGCCGCAAGTAAAATATATCAGGGCAGCAATTACACCGACGCTCATCCTCTCGAATATTTTCTCAAGGCTAAAGGAAAACGGCTTATTCATAAAGAAACCTCTGATTTTCTTGAAAAGCTCCTTATAATGCTAAGGGATAAAGGAGAGAAAAAAACCTTTGCATATATCCGCCGTCTGAGCAAATATTAAATACAGAAGCCGAGGCAAAAATACAGGCTTGACAAACGTCCTTATAAAGGCTATAATATAAATACAAAAAATAAATTTTTACAGGAGGCTTTAAAAATGGCAGTTAATTCACAGAGAAAAGTATATACTAATCCGGCAATATCAAAGCTGAACAGCTTTGACGATGCTTTTTCAGGGGCAGAAACCGCCAGCTACAAGGGTATACTGATTAAAACGCTTTATTTTATAGCGGTAATACTGGTAGGTATAGGCGCATTTTTTTATATGCACAATTACTTTGCGTCCCAAGGCTACACAGGGGTCGAGATTGCTGACGGTTACTTTGTTTACGCAAACGAATCCGCGATCTTATTCGGAGCTATGATAGTAACGCTTATAAGCGGTCTTGTCGCTTCGTTTGCAACAGGCACTATACCGTTAACGGGTACGATCTACTGTGCAGGAATGGGTTATGCGGTAACATTTATCTCCTATACCTATGCTGCGGCTTACAGCGGTATAATCGTTGAAGCGCTGCTGCTTACGGTACTTATAATCGGGGTCATGGCGTTCCTTTATACATCGGGGATCGTTAAAGTAGGATACGGCTTTAGAACGGTAGTTTATACCTGTCTTACGGTATCGGTTATAGGCGGTCTGATATTCTCCCTTATGTTCTGGCTGGCTCCCAACAGCGCTATCGTTTCTTCAATAATCAGTTTACAAAACGGACCTCTGGGAATAGTTTTTGCAGTACTCGGAGTTCTTCTGGCATCGGCGCTGCTGCTTACAGATTTTGAAACGATCGGTCAGACTGTTGAAAACGGGCTGTCAAAAAAATATGAATGGTTCTGCTCCTACAGTCTTATGCTTAGCGTAATCCTGCTTTATCTCAAGGTTCTCAGACTGCTTGCAAGAATCCAGAATTCTAAAAATTAAATAAAAATATAAAGGCTTGCTGCCGGACAATTCCGGAAGCAAGCCTTTTTTAATTAAGCCGCAGATAAGCCTTTATTATATATTTTTCCGTTCAAGTCCGAGAAGATACTCCTTGAGTTCCGAACCGCCTGAATATCCTTTAATATTTCCGTTTAAGCCTATTACTCTGTGACACGGCACGATTATCAAAACGGGATTCGCTTTATTTGCGCTTCCGACCGCACGAAACGCTTTAGGGTTTCCTATTTTTACAGCAATATCACGATAAGACGCCGTTTCTCCGTAGGGTATTTTTATCAGCTGCTCCCATACCCTGTGCTGAAATTCCGTTCCCTTTAAGCTCAGCGGAACAGAAAATTCTTTCAGAGAACCATTGAAATAGCGGTCCAGCTGACTCCTGCAAAGCCCGAATACCTCCGATTCTTCTTTTTTAAGTCCTATGATATGAAAATCCTTTTCAAAACAAAGGTCGGTTATACAGCCGTTTTCGCAGCACATGACCATTCTGCCTGCCGGACTGTCATATGTATTGAATATCCTCATAATAACCGCCTTTCCCGACTATCCGCAACTGCTCATTTTACTTTTCTTTTATATTCCACACAAACGTCCGTCAGCGGACATTCTTCACATTTTGCACCTCTCGCCTTGCATATCTCCCGTCCGAAAAGCACTAGACGATGACAGAAATCCGACGACTTCTCAGGAGGGAGTATTTTTCTCAGCTCCTCCTCAACCTTGACAGGCTCGCTGCTCTTTGCCAGACCTAGCCTGCCGCAGATCCTTATGCAATGAGTATCGGTAACTACCGCAGGCTTATGAAATACGTCGCCCATTATCAGATTTGCAGTTTTTCTTCCGATCCCCGGAAGCGTAATAAGCTCGTCTATTTCAGAAGGTATTTCCCCTCCGTAAACGTCCATTATCCTGCGGCACATTTCAACTATAGATCTGGCCTTGGTCTTGTAAAGACCGCAGGGCTTGATAATCTCTTCTATATCCTTTATATCAGCTTCGGCAAAATCGCTTATCGAACGGTATCTGCTGAACAGCTCCTTCGTAACTATATTAACTCTTGCGTCGGTACACTGAGCCGACAGTCTGCCGGCTATCATAAGCTCATGAGGTCTGGTATATGTAAGCGAGCATAATGCGTCCGGGTATTTTTCTTCAAGTCGCCCGCATATTATAGCCGCCTTTTCCCTTTTAGTCAAAAAACCACCTCCGATTACATAAAATCTGCGTTCACATTAAGCCGCCTCTGAGCATAGAATAAATACATAAAGCGGCTTACAAATCGACATGACTGCAGAATATTCCGGAATCTGTTATATCTATATAAGCATAAGACGGAGGTTTCCCGTCCCGAGGGCAGCCGGCGCTTCCCGGGTTCAGGATATGAACTCCATCACCATATCCGTAATATCTGCAGTGTGTATGACCGAACAGAACTACGTCCGCTCCTATCTCGCGGGCCTTGAAAAACAGCCTGTCCGCCGACCGCTTTACTCCCCAGTTGTGACCGTGAGTAAAAAATATCTTAGTCGTTCGGGCGATAAAAATATCATTGTCGGGAGCTGTCGAAGCATAATCGCAGTTTCCGGCGGCGCTGACTATAGTTTTATCGGGATAGCATACCCTTATTCTGTCGAGATCCCGTTCTCCGTCGCCCAAAAAAATAAAGATATCAGCGCTGTCCTCGCAGCGTCTGAAGATCTCACGCATATTACGGACATTTCCATGCGTATCTGAAAACACGATAAGGCGCACGTTTTTCTCCCCCCTCGGTCAAGAAAAGCCATATACGTCAGAAGAAAAATTGTCTGAATTGTGCATATATGGCTATAGAATATTATTTTATATTATATCATAATTATTTATAAATACAATAAAAAAAAGGAGAATTTTTTATGAGCAATTTTAATCAGCCAAACCCCAAAGGATTACAGGCTCTTCTCAACATAGCGTCAAAAAAACTCGGCACTACACCTGATACTCTGCAGCGTCAGCTTCAGGACGGGACTTTTGAAAAGGCGCTGAATACAATGCCCGGAAATGAAGCTGCAATGCTGAAAAAGGCGCTTTCTGATCCGAAGACAGCGGAAAAGATACTGTCAACGCCGCAGGCTAAAGCAATATACAAAAAACTGAACGAGGGCTGACAATAAATGCCCGGAGGAGGTGTTAACGTGGACGATCTGATGAGCAAGCTACAGAATGTACTTAACGACGAAGAAAGCATGAAGCAGATACAGGAGCTTGCAGGTATGCTTTCAAGCGAAATGCAGGAAAGTCAGAGTCAGCCGCCAGCCTCCCCTGTGCCGGCGTCAGGCTCTTCTTCAAGCAATCAGCAGGACTCAGGAGGGCCTGATCTGTCTCAGCTGCTGTCAAAGCTGGGCGGAATGTTTTCCGGAGGGAATGAAACGGTAAAGAACAATGTTCCTTCCGTTTCCCCCGGTCAGCCCGCTTCGGGTCAGAATCAGACCGGTTCATTTGATCTGTCGGGTCTGCTTTCCGGTCTTGGAGCAAACTCCGGACAGAGCGGTTCCCAGAACGCTCCGGCTCAGCCGAGCTTTGATATGGGAAAGCTTTTGCAGCTTCAGGGAATATTGGCTCAGGCAAATAAATCAGACAAAAACGTAGAGCTTCTGCTCGCTTTAAGACCATTGCTAAAGGAAGAAAACCAGCAAAAGATAGACCGTCTTATAAAAATATTCAAGCTTTTTGCCGTTTATCCCGCATTAAAGGAAAGCGGTCTTTTAGGGGGAGATTTATTTGGATTATTATAGCTCGAAGGACTTCTCCACTATGCAGGAGGAGGCAGTAAAACGCGTCCGTGAAATGCAGCAGCGTTCCCGAAGTATCGTTAACGGAAATAAACGCAGTCCCGAAAAAAAAGAGCCTCCGCCCGCCGTTCCCCATCCGCCTCAGGAAAATGCCGATCCTGCTCCCAAGGAGCGTACCGATCCTATTCAGGGACTTCTGGGAGGGCTTCTGGGAAGCAAAGGCACAGTTTCCCGAAAGGGTGAGCTTTTTAATATAGGAGGAATAAAAATAGACGAGGAAAAGGCAATGATCGGCCTTCTTATCTACATATTGTATAAACAGGGCTCGGATGTTAAGCTGCTGCTAGCTCTGGGGTACCTTCTTCTGTAACTTTTCATAATTCCCACAATTGCACTGTCATAAAATTGTTCAATTTGTCAAACTTTCAGAATTCTTTGTTAATTTATTGACAATCTTGTCTTCTCCATGTATAATATAATCATAACCATGCATACTTGCATATGTATAAACTTTCATGACTAAAAAAGAGGGCGTTGACAATGAATCTGACACATCTTCGTTATATGGTGGAGGTTGAACGGCTCGGCTCTATTACAAAAGCCGCCGCTGCGCTTTATATGGGACAGCCTAATCTATCCAAGGCTATCAAGGAAATGGAGAGGGAGGTAGGAATACCTATATTTAAGCGTTCCGCTAAGGGCGTTGTCGCAACCGAAAAGGGCAAGGAATTTCTCCAGTACGCAAAGGCTATTCTTGTTCAGATGGACAAAATGGAATCGCTTTACAAAGAAGATCCCGAAAGCTATGTGGATTTTCAGCTGCTGCTTCCCAGGGCAAGCTATATAACCTATGCGTTTACGGAGTTTCTTAACAAGGTCGACAGAACGGAACGTATGGATATAAAATTCAAGGAAACCAACTCAATGGACGCTATAAATGCAGTTGTCGAATGCGAATATAATATGGGTATAATCCGCTATCCGATAAACTACGAAGCTTTTTTTATGTCTATAATAGAAGAGAAAAACCTAAAGGCTCAGGAGGTCTGGACGTACGACTACGTTATTCTTATGAGCGAAAGAAGTCCGCTGGCAAATGCACCCGGAATAACAGAAGAGCTGCTTGACAGCTATATTGAGATACTGCACGGCGACAATATCGTTCCGAATATTTCTGCGGCATACCAGAAAAAGAATACTCAGATACAAAGCAGCAAGCGGCATATTTATGTATACGAAAGAGGAAGTCAGTTCGATATACTAAGCTCAGTACCGGAAGCGTTTATGTGGGTATCTCCCCTGCCTAAAGCTGTACTTAAAAGATACGGTCTTGTACAAAGGCAATGCCCCGGAGTAAGCAAAACAAATAAGGACGTGCTTATTTACCAGAACAACTACAGGCTTTCAAATATTGACAAAACATTTCTTGAAGAGCTTGACAACGTAAGGAAAAGTATAATTGTCTGAGCCTTACGCACACAGTAACAGTAATACCGCAGAATTCTGATTCTGCGGTATCTTATTTTACAGCGCAAAATACGGCTTTTATATATTCAGTCAGTTGAGAAAAGTGTATTTACTTTGATCCCGAAAATGAACAGACAGCATTTAATTATCCGCTTAAAAATGCGGAACGCAAAGCACGGAAATAAATTGAAACTCCAGCTAAATAAATTATCATGCAGTTGCCGACTATGACCGATAACAGATAATCCGCATCAATTAAATGATAAACAGTAACCGTACTTTTATTTATGTAAATATTTAATCGCCCGAACTGACTTTCGTCAAATGCAAAACGCCCCATGTTGACAAATCAAGCAGGATATTGTATAATAAAATTTAATCTTTAATTTATAAATGGGGGCATATTATGTTATTAACAGGTGCTGATATTATTGTTGAATGTCTGCTTGAACAGGGTGTAAATACTGTATTCGGCTATCCGGGAGGATCAGTTCTGAATATTTACGACTCACTTTATATGTATTCGGATAAGATCAGGCACGTCATTACAGCTCACGAGCAGGCTGCCTGTCACGCCGCTGACGGTTTTTCCAGAACTACAGGCAAAACCGGCGTTGTTATCGCGACCTCAGGACCGGGCGCTACGAATCTGGTCACAGGAATCGCAACGGCGTATATGGATTCTATTCCTATGGTAGCTATTACCGGAAACGTAGCTACTCCGCTCCTCGGTCTTGACAGCTTTCAGGAAGTTGATATATGCGGTATAACTATGCCTGTAACGAAGCATAATTATATTGTAAAGGATATAAACAAGCTTGCCGATACCATAAGAGAAGCTTTCTATATCGCTAACGAGGGCAGAAAAGGTCCTGTTCTTATCGACGTTCCCAAGGACGTTACCGCAGCAAAGTGCGAATTTATAAGAACCGAGCCTGAAAAAATCGTAAATCACAATCCAGAAGATATAAATTCACAGATCGAGGCGGCGGCTAAGCTTATTAAGGCTGCCGAAAGACCTATGATATATGCAGGAGGAGGAGTCGTTTCCTGCGACGCCGCCGGCGAAATGGCCATATTTGCTGAAAAATGCGACGCTCCCGTTTCACTTTCTTTAATGGGGCAATGCGCCTTTGACAACACCAAGCCTGCTTATACAGGTATGCTTGGAATGCACGGAACAAAAACCTCGGCAATGGCTCTTGGAGAATGCGACCTGCTTATAGTTCTCGGCTCAAGATTTTCAGACAGAGTTCTCTGCAACGCAGGAACCTTTGCGAAGGACACCAAGATAGTACATATTGAGATCGACCCGGCGGAAATAGGAAAAAACATAAACGTTGACGCTTATGTTGCCGGCGACCTAAAATATGTTCTGGCAAAGCTGAACGAAATCCTGCCTGATCTGAAGCACTCCGAATGGATGGAAAAAATTGCAGAATGGAAAAATAAGTACGCGCTCAAAATGGTTCCTGTTGAAAGCGAGGACGAGGTTCTTCCTCAGGATGTTATAGAAACGCTTGACAAGCTTACAAGCGGAGAAGCGATAATAACAACCGAGGTAGGTCAGCATCAGATGTGGGCGGCTCAGTATTATAATTTCAGAAAACCGCGTTCATTTGCTTCAAGCGGCGGACTCGGAACTATGGGCTACGGTCTTGGCGCAGCTATCGGCTCAAAGTGCGGAAATCCCGACACACCTGTTATAAATATTGCCGGCGACGGAAGCTTTTTCATGAACTGCAATGAGCTTTCCTCTCTTGCAAAGCACAATATTCCTGTAATTGAGCTTGTCTTTGAAAACAATGTGCTGGGAATGGTACGTCAGTGGCAGCGGCTTTTCTACGGAAAGAGATTTTCGCAGACGGATATTGACCGCGGAACCGATCTTATGAAGCTTGCGGACGCATTCGGTATCGAAGGAGTTCTGATAGAAAAGAAATCGGATATTGAGCCAATGCTTAAAAAAGCGCTTTCCTGCGGCAGGCCTTGTCTTGTCGACTGCCGTATTAATAAGGATATAAACGTTCTCCCTATGGTTCCGGCAGGAGCCGACGTACTCGAACCGATAATGGAGATCGATCTGTCTGAATAAATTTTCAAGGCGGCGTTATGTCGCCTTTTTCAGACGAAGGGAGGAATACCGTGAAAAGAACAGATAAATTCAAGGAACACGTTCTTCTGGTCGTTATAGGGGTAGGGCTGTTCTGGGCGCTTTTTAACTATGAAAAGATATTTCATCTGCTTGGCGCAGGAATGAAAATTCTTTCACCGTTTATTATCGGCGCTGTTCTGGCGCTTATTCTGAATGTTCCTATGAGCGCAATAGAACGCACAATGTTCCGACCTGGAAAAGACAACAGCTACCGAAAAATAACCAAAAAGATAAAACGTCCGGTATCTCTGATACTTACGTTTATTATATTCTTCGGCGTTATCGTACTGGTGCTGTATCTGATAATTCCAGAGCTTATTACAACGTTTACAAGACTTTCAGACGATATTCCGGACTTTATCAAAAATATGAGCCAGAAGCTTCAGAATTCAAAGCAGATAAACCGCTGGCTTGATGAAATGAATATCAGCAAGGACGCTGTAATAAACAAAATACAGGAAGTATTCAAGGACGGAGTTCTAATACTTAAAACAGTCAATTCAACTGTCAGCGTAGCCTCGTCAATGATCACGACCCTTGTAAATTTCTTCATCGGAATTTTCTTTGCGGTATATATGCTGCTGCAGAAGGAGAAGCTGAAGAATCAGCTTTACAGGATCACTACTGCGTTTCTTCCGCAAAAGCCCGCCGGACTCTTATGCCATGTATGCAATATGTCCAAAAGCACATTTTCCAGATTTCTTTCAGGACAATGCACCGAAGCGTTTATTTTAGGCTCGCTTTGCTGTATAGGGATGTCTGTGCTGAGATTCCCCAACGCAGTAACAATAGGTATACTTGTAGCTGTAACCGCCTTTATCCCTATAGTCGGAGCATTTATCGGAGTAGCGGTAGGAGCGTTTCTAATTATGGTGACAGACTTTAAGCAGGCTGTCTGGTTTGTTGTATTCATGCTGGTACTTCAGCAGATCGAAGGCAATCTCATATATCCTAAGGTAGTAGGTCAGTCTGTCGGACTTCCGTCTCTGTGGGTGCTTTTTGCAGTAACCGTTGGCGGCGCAACAGGAGGAATACTGGGAATGTTTATAAGCGTTCCTATATGCTCTGTACTTTATTGTCTGCTTCGTGAGGCTGTAACCTATTTCAATTCAAAAAAAGGACTTGACGAGCCTACCGAAAACGCTAAACCTGAAGCTTCATTCACAGCTACCGAACAGCAAACGGAAAACCAAGCTGCTGTTCAAGGCGCCGGCGTAAGGATAGTAAGCCATCAGCAGACCGTTTCGGACAATATGAACATTTCACAGCATACGGCCAAAGCACCGCATAATACGGGAAAAAAGCCGAGAAGAAAAAAATAAGCATAATAAAACCGGATACCTCATGAAATTATGAGCTATCCGGTTATTTGCTTAAGACCTGCTGTCTATTATCATAAGCAGTATCGCAAAATAATGAAAAACTGTTCCGGCGATCGTAAACAGATGCCATATAGAGTGAAAATATTTAATTTTCTTTATAACATAGAATATGACCCCGACCATATAGAAAATCCCGCCGACCAACAGGAATATAAGAGAAGTTTTTGTAACAGCTTCAAGCATAGGCTTTACAGCAAAAACAATTACCCAGCCCATTGCAATATAGCAGATAAGCGACGGCTTGCTGAATTTTTCAAGGTCTATCGAATTAAGTACGATACCGAGGACCGCCGCCCCCCATACTATACCAAACATTACCCAACCCGTTGCTCCTCTCAGCGGAACCAGAGTTATCGGCGTATAGGTACCGGCTATCAGCAGGAATATAGTATTATGATCCATAATCCTGAAAAACTTTTTTGCCTTCGGATTGGTAATAGCGTGATAAAGAGTAGACATAGTATAAAGGATTATCATACTTGCACCGTAGATTGCTGAGCTTACAACGCCCCATGCGTCAGAGTATATTGCCGCTAAAACTATAAGCACGGCAGTTCCGGCTATTGCAAGAAGTCCTCCCGTTCCGTGAGAAACCGAGTTGAAAATCTCCTCCCCTAAGGTATATCTTTTGGTTATATCCTGTTTCATATGCTCCTTTTCCTCATTGCTGCTCATAAACGTCTTCCTTTCATTTCACTGTTTTTCTTTTAGATATAGTACCATTTTTCAGGACATATGTCAAGAGATTTTTTTGACATATGTCGCAGTTTAAGCAGCTTATATTATAAAAATATGAAGCAAAATAATTATTCCGCGAGTGAAATAAAAAGCATTTAGCTTTGAAAATTCCGCAAATTTTCACATTATCTACACATAATAAAGTTATTATATAGAAAATGAATATGAAATATTATGAGGAGGTCTTTTTATGCCAAAAATGCTGGTGGTGGACGATGAACCGAGGATCCGTGAAATTATAAGGGAATATGCTGAATTCAACGGCTTTGAGGTAGTTCAGGCTGAGGACGGAATGGACGCTGTTGAAAAGGTAAAAAAAGAAGATTTTGATATTATCATCATGGATATAATGATGCCTAAGCTGGACGGCTATTCCGCCTGCAAGGAGATCAGAAAGCTTAAGGAAATACCGGTTATAATGCTTTCGGCAAGAGGCGAGGAATACGACAAGCTTTTCGGCTTTGAGATAGGCGTTGACGATTATGTAGTCAAGCCATTTTCTCCCAAAGAGCTTATGGCCAGAGTCCGTGCAGTTATGAACAGAATCAAGTCAGCTCAGAAAACCGAAGATGTTATCACCTACAAAGGGCTCTGCATAAACTTTACTGCCAGAGAGGTCACGATAGACGGAGAACGGGTCTCAATGACTCCTAAGGAATACGATCTCCTTTTCTATCTGGTCAAGAATATGAATATAGCGCTTTCGAGAGAAAAGCTGCTTGAAGAGGTCTGGGGCTTTGATTTTTACGGCGACGACAGAACGGTCGATACTCATATTAAAATGCTCAGGAACAGCCTGGGGCCGTACCGAAATCTTATAGTTACGCTGAGAGGAATGGGCTATAAATTTGAAAAAATTCAGTGAGTTCAAAAGCCGCGTAAAAGCAAAAAAACTGGAAATAGAGGGGAAACGTTCCCTGCGCTCGTATGTATGGATGTATTTTATATTCTTTACCGTATTCATACTTGTGCTTATCTGGCTTTTCCAGTATTATTTTCTTGACAGCTACTATGAGTCTGCTAAAATACGCGACGTACAGAAAGCAGCTTCCAAGATAGTCCGCAATTATGATAAGGACGATATACAGAATATTTCAAGACAGCTTGCCTTTGACAACAGTCTTTGCATTGTAGTTCTTGACGAAATGGGAAATATCAAGCTTGTTGAAAACAATATCGGAAGCTATTCATACTTTTATGACGACCTTGAAAATAATTTCGGTATCTTCCTGTTTAAGCTGAAAAATGAGTTCAACAGCTCAGATGAAAAATATATCACCAAGATCCATCAGAACGAGCATTTCAAAAGCAAGGAAATTTTCTTCTGTACCGGGATCAACAGCTCAGATTCGGACAAACCTCTGTATTTATTTATAGAAAGCTCCGTTGCGCCTATCGATTCCACAGTTAATATAATCAGGGAACAGCTTATTTATATTACCATAATACTTTTCGAGCTTGCATTTATAGTAACGATGTATATATCAAAAAGGCTGTCAAGGCCTATCGTTGAAATTACGAAAACTGCAAAAAAATTCGGAGCGGGGGATTATTCCGTTGAATTCAAAGCGGGGGGATACCGTGAAATAGAAGAGCTTTCAACCGTACTTGACAACGCAAAAAATGAGATTCAGAAGGTCTCCGATCTGCGCAACGACCTTATAGCAAATATTTCCCACGACCTGAGAACTCCGCTTACAATGGTAAAGGCATATGCCGAAATGATAAGAGATCTGTCCGGGGACATTCCCGAAAAGAGAAATGCTCATGTTCAGATAATAATAGACGAGGCTGACAGGCTTTCCAATCTTGTAAACAATATCCTTGAGCTTTCAAAGCTTGAAAGCGGAAATATAGAGCTTGAACTGTCGGATTTTTCTGTACATGAGAAAATTCACGATGTTCTTACCCGCTATACTCTGCTGATAGAAAATGACGGCTACGATATTCAGTTTATAGAGGACGAGGACAGGATCATAAGAGCCGATATTGAAAAGCTGGATCAGGTTCTTTACAATTTTATAAACAATGCTGTCAACTACTGCGGAAACGATAAACGTATAAGGATCAAGCAGATAAACAAGGCTTCATGTGTAAGAATCGAGATAATCGACAACGGAAAAGGTATATCAAAGGAACTTCTTCCGCTTATATTCGACCGCTATTACCGTGATGCAAAATACAAGCGCGACGTAATAGGCACCGGACTGGGACTTTCAATATGCAAGGAGATCCTTAAAAAGCACGGCTTTGCATTTGGAGTTCAGTCTGAAGAGGGAAAAGGCTCTACTTTCTGGTTTGAAGCGAAGCTTGCTCCGCTGAGGAAAGGCGATAAGCACAGCCATGATAAAAAGCCGCTGAGCTATCTTCCCGCTCAGACAAAGGAGCAGATAATGGAGGAAGAACAAAACAGCAGTCAGAACGGCTTATAAAAAAACAATACAGAGAGCATTTATTTTTGCCCTCTGTATTTTTATATGCTTATTATTTAATTCCGTACTTCCGGTAAAATGCCTTAATATCCTCATCACCTTTCACAAGCTCCGTATACATAAGCCTGCCGGTTTTAGGATCGTAAAAGCCAATGGTTTTTTCACCCGTGCATATGCTTTTTTCAGTTCGGACTTCAAAGCCTTTGCATTCCTCCGGAACGGGAAGCTCCTTGAATCTTTTGAAAATACTCATATCAATACCTGTATTAAGCTCTACAGCTTTATTTTTATAATATCAGAGCAGATACCGTACTGTTTCCTGCCGTTTACAGTCTTATAGGCTCTTACCTTGATATAATTATATCCCTTTCCTGCTTTAACAGACTGGCTTGTCTTGGACGAAGTGCCGACTACTGCCGTAAGTTTAAAGGAATCAGTTTTTCCGGTCTTTGATGTATATATCTGATACCCGGACGCATTCTTCTGCTGATTCCAGCTGACTTTGATATTGCTTCCTGACTTTACCGCCGAGGCCTTTGTTTTAAGCGGATTTGTAACTGCGCTTATAGCTTCGGTAGCCTTTCCGAAATAAGTAACTCCGTTTTTAATATAGTAGGCTTTTACCTTATACTTATAACCTGTGCATGACGCCAGCGGGATATCCTTGTAGGAATTTGTTTTTACATCGGCTTTCCTTACCCACCTTTTAGTTAAGGGATTGTATCTGTAAACATAATACCCGCTTGCTCCGCTGTATTTGCTCCAGCTAAGGCTTATATAATTTCCGCCTATCTTGGAGACCTTCGCGTTTTTGAGCACCGCAGGACAGATTTTAAAGGATAGCTTTTTTACTCCTTTATAAAGTCCTTTTCCATTAACGGTGATCTGAGCCGTTCCCATATTTATATTTGAGGAATATGAAACGGTATAATCCGTTCCCTTTAAAAGCGTTTTGCTTCCGTTTCTGACTTTGACCTCAGGCTTTAATGCACTTCCTGTATAATACTGATCTGCAATGCTGTCAAAAGTCATATCCGCAATATTTTCAGTAACAGTAACGCTGCATTTGGCGGTTTTTCCGGCAGAGGTCTTAGCGGTTACAGTTGCCGTTCCTGCATTTTTTCCTACAACCTTTCCGTTTGAAACGTAAGCTGCACTGCTGTTGCTCGATGACCACGTTACCTCGTCAGTAATATTCGAGCCTTTCAGAGTATGCTGAAGCTTTGTGCTCTGCCCCTTTTCCAGCGTAACGCTTGAGGCATTAAGTGAAATTCCGGCGGCGGGAGATATTGTTACCGTTACTCCCCTTTCCGAGCTGTTTCCGTATGTATCATAGGCGTATATATAAGTATTATATTCGCCCGTTTCCTTATTGTGATCGGCTGTGCTTACATAGAATGAAGCCGCCGATCCGCTTACAGCTCCGTCGGATAATGTACCGGAAGTCCAGTTTTTATCCAGATCGTCAGTGGAATTTTTTGTGGTCCATGTAGGGAATTTAACGCTTTCTATTTTCGAATTGTCCGCAACCGTACAGGTTACGGTATATCCCTTTGCCGTTATTCCCGATATCTTTACGTTTGATATCTTAGGCGCAGTCGTATCAATATAGGTGCTGAGTGTTTTTGAGGACATATTTCCATATTTATCGTACGCCTGAATTATCGTAACATAGGTATCGTCTATACGTCCAAAATCAGAAGTTCTTACAGTCCCTGATACATATTCAGCCGGACTGTATACCGTACTCCATTTTGCGGCGCTTTTCCCCTTTGACTTTGGATAAGTTCCGAACTTTACATATGAAACCTCGGTATTATCGGTAATGTTCGCCGAAACGGTATAGCCGCTGCCGGAGATTTTTGAAGCCTTTGCTCCGGAAATTACGGGAGCTGTCCGATCCAGCTTCTGCTCCATGCCGTCAATATAAAGCCTGTAGTAATAGTTCTCCGAAGCCGTGCTTTTCCTGTTTATCATTGTAACAAGCTTATCTGTTTTATAATCGTTCCATTTGTAGTTCTGCTCTATAAGCGTGACCTCGCTGCCGTTTACCTCCTTGACTATAGCGACATGATCATATTCTCTTGTCTGCATAATATCTCCGGGAAGAGGGTTCTTTACCGTTTTCAGCTCAGCGTTATGTCCGTACATTGAAACCGAGGGCTTATCGTCAACCATATTTATATTATAAACCGTAACGCCGAATATCTGTGAATAAAACCTTGATACATAGCCCGCGCAGCAGTAATATCCCGTATTGCTCTGATATGTTACATACTCCGCATCTATTCCCTGAAAGGCATCTACTATCTGACCGTTTCTGGTTATTTCTATTATCTGCTCATTACTTGCCGCAGCAGCCTCAGTCAATGCAATATCAGCACACAAGGTAAAGAGCATACATATCGTACATATCATTGCGGAAAGTCTTTTCAATGGCGTCATCATATCAGGTCATCCTTTCATCAGCGTTAGCTGTTTGAATCATAACAGCGGAAACTAACTTAATAATATCACAAAGGTTACAAAATGGCAACAGAATATGTTTCACTTCTCTGTTTTGCACATAAAGTTTTAGCTATTTCGCACAAACAATTCCCCATTATCAGGAGCTTAAAATTCCATTTAAGCCCAACGCCTCAAATGAAGTTTTGTTACATTTTGTAACCTTTATCTCTATATGATATTTAATCCGCTGATGAAATAATTGACAATCCGAAGCAGTAATATTCAGATATTAAAATTTATTCCCTCATGCTTCTGCGTATCCTTTTCCATTCGGGACAGTATTTTTCAACAAGCCTCCAGAAATCTCCGCTGTGATCCATATAAACTAAATGACAAAGCTCGTGAATAATTACATAATCGATACATTCCATATCAAAATAAACAACGTCTAAATTAATGGATATCCTGCGCTCAGAAGAACACCTGCCCCAGCTGCTTTTAAGCTGTTTTACCGTTACGCTTTCAGGAAAAAGCCCGGTAAGCGAAGTCAGGAAATTCACTCTGTCAGTAATAATTTTTACCGCCTTTTCCTGTACGGCGCTTTCCGCCTGAGCAATAACATAGCCTTCGGTATAATTCTTGTTTACCGAGATCTTCAGCGCGCCGTCTTCAAAGCAAGGCTTGAAATATCTTTCGCTGTAAATAAGCGAAATACGGTACAGCGTTCCTGCTAAATAAATCCCGTCTCCGTCCTTATAGCTTGTAAAGCCTCTTTTCACGCGTCGACTGCAGTCAAGGTTTTTAATGATCCAATCGGTTTTCTGACGCAGAAACTCCTCCCCCTGAGCGACAGAAAACTCAGGCGGTATCTTCAGAACCACCCTGCCTTCTCTGATACAGATATACATATTTTTCCGACTCTTGCAGTCCAGAATATAAGATATCACCTGTCCATTTTCAAGAATAACCGTTTTTTCCCTTACAGTACCCATACCCTTTCACCAGCCCAGTCTAAAAAACAACGGGCGGATCTCTCCGCCCGGTTTCCCTATAAATAAATCACATCAATAAATCGGAGTATCCGAAAGATAACCCTCATAAACATATCCCGTCAGCTGTCCGTCTACATTCATAAAGGTAACCTTGCAGTAACCGTCTATACCGCGCTCAAGCACAGTAACCTCAATATTCGGCGACATACATACTATCTGCTGTGCATTCTGGTCCGGCTCGGTACGCAGATATGCATATTCGGTAACATACGCCTTATCTCCCTCAACCTCGGCTTCACTGCCGCTGTCCTCAGCCTTTGAATCCTCAGCTGCCTGAGAAGAAGCCTCAGAATCGGACTTTGAATCCGCGCTGTCAGTGCTGCTCGAATCAGCGCCGCTTTCCTTTTTATCTTCTGATGTCACATCCTGAGCTATAGACGTTTCAGGGGCAATAGTTCCCGTATAAACTCCGTCAGGAACAGACGAAGAATTACTTTTAAACAGTCCCTTTGCCAGAACTATAATAACGCATATTACAAAAATCCCTACTACAATTACTGCGGCAACTCCCATAAGGTTTCCAGATTGAAACCCGCCGCCTCTGCCGCCGTTTTTACTGCCATTATCCATTATCCGTAATCATTCCCTTTTCAGCATTTACCACTGCGATTATACCTATTAATATTATATATGCAAACTGCGGTTTTGTCAAGATTAATGATTATCCGCAGATAATTTACGGTAAACAATATCTCTGACACAACTATATACTCCCGGTGTCCTTTCCTGACGTACAGTTAGGAAAAGGTAATTTAAGTTTATCTCTTCGCCGAAAGAGAAACTAAATTTCAAATAAAAAGCAAAATTGATTTCCTGCAAATACTTGCTTAAATATTGACTTTAGCTTCAAAATATGCGATAATAAAAATAATAATGATTTCAAAGGAAAGGAAATGTTTTATGACGATCATCGCAGGTCTTTATATTGATCCTTTTGATATTCTTCTTGACGTCCGAGTCTGAACCGATATTTTCGCTGTATAAAACCGAGTCAGGAAAAATGAAAGGATATGATGATATGGAAAAGGAGCTTTCAAAGCTTTACGAGCCCTCGCAGGTCGAGGATAAGATCTACAAATTCTGGCAGGACAACAACTATTTCCATGCCGAGAGAGATTCGCAGAAAAAACCGTATACTATTGTAATTCCGCCTCCGAACGTAACGGGACAGCTCCATATGGGGCATGCGCTTGACGAAACATTGCAGGATATTCTTATCCGCTGGAAGAGAATGAGCGGTTATTCGGCGCTCTGGCTGCCCGGTACAGACCACGCCGCTATTGCTACCGAAGCAAAGATCGTTGAAGCTATGCGCAAGGAGGGTATTACAAAAGAAGATCTCGGACGTGACGGCTTTATGGAACGTGCGTGGGAGTGGAAAAAGCAGTACGGCGGAAGAATTGTCGAACAGCTTAAAAAACTTGGTTCTTCATGCGACTGGGAGCGTGAGCGTTTCACTATGGACGAGGGCTGTTCTCAGGCTGTCAAGGAGGTTTTCGTTAAGTATTACGAAAAAGGCTTGATATACCGTGGAGAAAGAATGGTAAACTGGTGTCCTCACTGCAAAACAACGCTTTCAGACGCCGAGGTCACATATGAGGATCAGCCGGGACATTTCTGGCATCTTCGCTATCCGCTCAAGGACGGCTCGGGTTATGTTCAGCTTGCAACTACCCGTCCCGAAACTCTGCTGGGAGATACCGCTGTCGCTGTTAACCCTAACGATGACAGATATAAGGATATTGTCGGCAAGACCTTGATACTTCCGCTGGTCGGCAGAGAAATTCCTGTTGTTGCCGACGATTATGTTGATATTGAATTTGGTACGGGCGTTGTAAAGATCACTCCCGCTCACGACCCTAACGACTTTGAGGTTGGAAAACGTCATGATCTTGCTGTTATCAACGTTATGACCGACGATGCAAAGATCGTTGACGATTATCCCGAATATGCAGGCATGGACCGCTATGAGGCAAGAAAGAAGATCGTTGAAGATCTTGATAAGGCAGGCTTCTTGGTTAAGACTGAAGATCACGACCACAATGTCGGCACCTGCTACCGCTGCGGCACAACCGTTGAGCCTAAAGTTTCAACTCAGTGGTTCGTAAAAATGAAGCCGCTTGCTCAGCCTGCCATCGACGCTGTTAAGAGCGGTGAAACGAAATTCGTTCCCGAACGTTTTGAGAAGATCTATTTCCACTGGCTTGAAAATATCCGTGACTGGTGCATTTCACGTCAGATCTGGTGGGGGCATCAGATCCCCGCATTCTACTGCGACGACTGCGGCGAAATGACCGTGACCAAGGAAAGCTCGGCTGTTTGCTCTAAGTGCGGAAAGCCTATGCGTCAGGATCCTGATACTCTCGATACATGGTTCTCGTCAGCGCTGTGGCCGTTTTCAACTCTTGGCTGGCCTGATGAAAACGCTGAGGATTTCAGATATTTCTACCCTACAAACACTCTTGTTACAGGATATGATATTATTCCGTTCTGGGTCATGAGAATGATGTTCTCGGGAATTGAATGCACGGGAAGAGTTCCGTTTGATACCGTTCTTATTCACGGTCTGGTCAGAGATTCACAGGGCAGAAAGATGTCAAAATCACTGGGCAACGGAATTGACCCGCTTGAAATAATCGACCAGTATGGCGCAGACGCCCTGAGATTTATGCTTGCTACAGGAAATTCCCCCGGAAACGATATGCGATTTATTGAAGAAAAGGTCAAGGCAAGCAGAAACTTTGCAAACAAGGTATGGAACGCCGCAAGGTTTATCATGATGAATCTGCCCGGCGGTTTCAAGGCGGACAAGCTTCCTGAAAAGCTGAATGTTGAAGACAAGTGGATAATTTCCCGATTCAACACTCTCGCCAAGGAGGTTAATCAGAATCTTGAAGCATTTGAGTTGGGCGTTGCTGTTCAGAAGCTTTACGATTTTATTTGGGACATATACTGCGACTGGTATATTGAGCTGACAAAGCCGAGAATTACGGCAGGCGGCGAAACCGCACTGACTGCTCAGACTGTTCTCGTTTGGGTAATGAAGGGTATGCTCAAACTGCTCCATCCGTTTATGCCTTATATTACCGAGGAGATATGGCAGGCGCTTGTTAATGACAACACTGCAATTATTGTAAGCGAGTTCCCTGTTTATGACGAGGCTCTCTCTTTTGCTGAGGACGAAGCCAGGTTTGAAAAGATCATCACCGCTATTAAGGGAATCCGTGCGACACGCAGCGATATGAACGTTCCGCCGTCAGTTAAGGCCAAGGTTTATATCGAAACTGCTCATGCCGAAACTTTTGAAGCAGGAAAGCTTTTCTTTGAGCGTCTTGCGTCAGCTTCAGAGGTTGAAATTGCAGACAAATGGGAAATTCCCGACAGCGTAACGGTCGTTACAGATTCAGCTAGAATCTTTATCCCACTCTCTGATATTGTTGACATTGAAAAGGAAACAGCTCGTCTTACAAAGGAGAAAAAAGCGGTCCAGAAAGACCTTGACTTCCTTAACGGAAAACTCAGCAATCAGGGCTTCCTTGCAAAAGCTCCCGAAAAGCTTATTGAAGCTGAAAAGGCTAAGCTTGAAAAGGCAAAGGAAAAAATGGCGAAAATCGAGCAGTCGATCGCGGCGCTGAAAAAATAACTTATTAAAAAAAGCCTTCTGCGGTACAAAACACCTCAGAAGGCTTTACTGTTTCTAACCACGAGTTTTAGGACGGTAAATTCCAGCTCAGACTGATTTTATAAATAGGTCTGCGCTTTTTGCAGAAATTTGTCGAACGGAATACAACAGCTTTTACTTGAATTATGTCAGATTTTGTGGTATACTTTTTGTAATAATATTTATCATAAAGGAGTATAGAAAATGAAATGGTCAGCGTTATTATGCGAACAACGTCAAAGGCCTTCTATATCTGGAAAAGGCGACTCAAGAAATGAGTTTCAAAGAGATTATCACAGAATTATCCAAAGCGCATCATTTCGGCGTTTACAGGACAAAACTCAGGTCTTTCCGCTCGATAAAAGTGATTTTGTAAGAACAAGGCTCACTCATTCGCTGGAAGTGTCATCATTTGCAAAATCCCTGGGACAAATGATCTTTCAGAATATCATAAAATTCAAGCAGGATTCCGAAATTACGGAAGAGATCAAAGATAAGATATGCAGCGTTCTGGAATGTGCAGGACTTATTCACGACATAGGTAATCCGCCCTTCGGTCATTTCGGTGAAGAAACAATTCGTGCGTGGTTTAAAAACAATCTGCCTAATATAAAATACAACGGTAAGGAAATTACAAATATTCTATCCGAGCAAATGCTTAATGATCTGTATCACTTTGAGGGCAACGCTCAGGCTCTCAGGCTTCTGACGAAGCTGCATTTCCTTGTTGACGAGCATGGAATGAATCTTAATTTTACGCTGCTGAACACAATAATAAAGTATCCTGTTTCATCAATTGAAATAAATAAGGAAAGTAAAAATATCAAAGAGCATAAAATGGGCTATTACTTAGCAGAAAAGGAATTGTTTGAAGAGATAACCTCAGCCACAGGCGCAGTTGATTGCCGCCACCCCCTAGCATATATTCTTGAAGCAGCAGATGACATTGCTTATAAAACCGCAGATATAGAGGACGCTGTAAAAAAAGGCTTTATTACATATTCACAGCTTATCAGGGATCTTAAAAGCGAAAAATATAGCGGCAAATGTGCAGATGAGCAAGAGCTTAATGAATACCAAAAGGCAATAGACAGGCTTGAATATTATTACAAAACAGCATTGGAAAATGAAACCTCTTCTCCCGAACAGAACGCAGTTCAGCGCTGGATAATTTATGTTCAGGGCGTATTGCTTAAATGCGCGGCATTCGGATTTACAAAGAATTATCATGAAATTATGAACGGCAGTTTTAAAGATGAAATACTGTCCGTTTCTCACGCAAATGCTCTTGCTTATGCTCTCGGTGATCTTGCGTACAGGTATGTTTTTAAATCAAAACCCATTTATAAGCTTGAGATCTCGGCAGGAACAATTTTAAACTTTTTGTTGGACAAGCTTGTAAATGCCGTTCTTTACTATGATACGGATAAGAAGCTTTCACCGATGAGCCAGCGTCTTATCGCTTTGATTTCTGAAAATTATATCAAAGCATACAGGTCATATTCTGAGGATAAAGACGATAATGAAAAATTATATCTGCGTTTGTTATTGGTTACAGACTTTATCTGCGGAATGACAGACAGCTATGCAAAAAGACTGTATCAGGAACTCAGCGGGATAATGTAGGGGAAAATAATATGTTGATAGAAGAATATTTAGAAGACATTTATGAACAGCTTAAAGAGCAAGTTGAGGGTATGCTTGGCCTGTGTTTATTAAAAGATGTTAATTATCATTCAGGGAACATACCGGATTACAAAAATAAAACTGTGCAATTATTGTATTGTTTAAAATACCATTTTGGTTATGCCTGCGAATATGAATACATGTATCATAAGGTTTTGAATGAAATGTCAGACAAAGATGAAATTACCGTAGTGTCAATAGGCTGTGGAAACGGAATTGATTTGTGAGCTTTACAAAGTGCAATTAGCCGGGAGAATAAAGATATAAAAATAAATTATTATGGTATAGATTCATTGGATTTCAATTTTTCACAGGAACATATGATGAAGCCGAAGAAAAATGGATTACAGATCGTGAACGTAATTGGGATAACGATAACGTGCGTGAGTTCGTAAATTTATGTAATGATGCTCAGATAAAACTACTTACGTTTAGTAATCACCCTTACACGGATATTCAAGTTGAGCGGTTGAAGAATGTTTCAGTTTTAGGTTTTATATATGCAATATCAAAATTAAAGCTATTAGTTGGAATAGACAGCTCAGGGGGGCATATTGCAGCATGTTATAAAGTGCCTTCGATTACAGTTTGGGGAAAACAGACGCCGGAATATTTTTATAATATTGGCATTAAGCAGGAAAACCTTAAACATAACAAGATAAGTTATAGACCCCTCAGAAAGAATATTAGTATATGGTCAAAGGATAGATGTATAGAAAAGGTAGGTTTCAAAATTGTCTTTGATAAGATGCTGGAGGTAATAAACGGTGGAGTAAATCTTTCGGAGGATGTTTTAGATTATGATAATCATAGCAACTGTTTTATAATGGAATAGAAGGAGTTGGTAATTGATGTAATGGATTCGGACATTAAAAACCTAAAAAATATAACAGGTGGTGATATAACAAAATAATTGTGAGTTCTGTAGTTTACACAAAATATTATAAAAACTAGGAGGCTAATATGGATTACAAAATTAAATTAAACTCATTCTATCTGTGTGTTCAAGATTTAAAAAGAGCGGTTAATTTTTATGAGCAAATTTTGAACCAAAAAGTAGAAGGTGATGGCTCATTGTTTGTTATCAACGGCATAAGATTTTGGTTGTTTGATTATCAAGCTGCTAACGATAACAGAGTGGTTTTTGGACACAATTGTTTGCCAAGTTTTGAAGTAAGTGATATTAAAGCTTTAGTGGAAAAATTAGAAGAATTGCAAGCGGAAATAGTATATCCCCTTACTCATTTAGGCAACAATTGGGTTCTTGAATTTAAAGATTCCGAAGGCAATGACATTGAAGTATATTCAAGATATCGTCCTTTTGAAGAAGACCCGGACGGAAATTATTCTTTCAATTGATTTTTTTAAAAATAGAAAGAGAAAAGATTTAATGAATAACATGATGTACATTAACCGAAATATGATCCTTCGCCTGTAAAGATACGTTTTTTACAAGCGAAGGAAATAAATCAATGAATAATTGGCTATCGTGTTGTATCGTCATTATTTATTATAGGTATTGATTGGAGCAATAAAATTACAGGCAGAGGTAATGATAATGTGCAATACTTCCAAACCGACGTATCAGAATTAGTTGAAATAATGCCAGCGTTAGATAGAATCGATATACTGATCTTTCCAAAATCAATATGTGAAATTTCATCATCTGATTTGCAGTATATTGCGAAATATATTTCATCAAAAACCGATGAAATATATATTATGGCTTCGTATAGAAATGTTGAAGCTGCATTAAATTTAGACGTAAGCAAAATGATGTTACTTAGTAAGCATTTACAAAAAGAGAAGTTTCAAATATCAATTGGCGTTCCTGAAAATTCATATGAATTTTCACATAAAGGTACAGGAATAAGAAAAATATATAATGATTACGTTTATCCAGACGAAGCAATTAACTATATTGAACAGCTGGGAAATAAGTGTATACTATTTAATGAAGATGATAAAGAATGTGTATCTTGTAATGATATAATTACAAGAAAACCTATGTTAACACTAAGTAATATACATTTTAACTGGCTTAAATTTAAAAGATATTAAACTCTATTGACGAATGAAAAATATAGGTGTATCATATTAATGAAGGAGTGATTGAATGATTATCAGCGCAAGCCGCCGGACGGATATACCTGCTTTCTATTCAGAATGGTTTTTCAAAAGAATAAAAGCCGGATATGTTCTTGTGAGAAATCCCATGAATATCCATCAGATCAGCAGGGTAAAGCTCACTCCTGACGTTGTTGACTGCATTGTATTTTGGACAAAAAATCCGAAGCCAATGCTTGAACGGCTTGACGAACTGAAAGATTACAGCTACTATTTCCAGTTTACCCTGAATTCCTATGCAAAGGATATTGAGCCGAACGTTCCGTCAAAGGATAAAGAGATAATTCAGACCTTCAAATTACTTTCGGATAAAATCGGGAAGGAAAGAGTTATCTGGAGATACGACCCCATAATTATCAATCAAAAATACACCGCCGAATATCATATAAAATATTTTGAAAGGCTTGCGCATATGCTTGACGGAAAGTTCGGAAAATGCGTTATCAGCTTTGTTGATTACTACAAAAAGAATGCGGCAAACTTCAGAAACAATAATATATCAGAGCTTTCTTTCGAAAGCATAAGACAAATTGCAAATGCTTTTTCCGAAATTGCAGGACGAAATAATTTTACTGTAAATACCTGTGCAGAGGAAATTGATCTGAGCGAGTTCGGCATTGAACACGGAAAGTGTATTGACGATACACTTATCGAAAAGCTTACGGGCTGCAAGCTTATAATACCAAAAGACAAAAATCAGCGTGATGAATGCGGCTGTGTTGAAAGCATTGATATCGGCTTGTATAACACCTGCCTGCATGAATGTAAATACTGCTATGCAAATTACAGCCAAAATACCGTACTATCAAATTATGAGAAATATGATATTGATTCTCCGCTGCTTTGCAGCAGTATCAGGGAAGAAGATAAGATCACTGACAGAAAAGTCAAATCTCTTATTGACAGTCAGCTTGGTTTCGGAGATATATAATAAACTCCTATTAATTATAAATGCTTTTCTGCAAATAGTTCCTTATAAATACCTAACGCCCCTGAAGTGTCTGTGATCAGTTCAGGGGCGTTTAATATAATAAATCGGTTAGGTCATAGCATTTTTAAATGTGAAAAACCGCAGGGAATCGGGTAGAATTAAATTAGGTATATAACTCATTATCCGACGCCGCTGTAGGTAAGAATTATACACGGCGAACCCCTTATATACCGCCTCGCAAGCATAATATTTTGAGCCTCCCTGCTGTAATCTCCGTGCAGTTTAAAATTCTTATACAGACAAGCATGTACTGCTCAGAGCCGGGATACTTGAAATAAACAATGTCAATACTGATAAATGCTGTTCTTGACTATTCGGCAAATTTGGGTTACACTATAAATATAATAACTTAACTAAAGGAGGACGCTGTTATCAGACCTTTCGGAGGTAACGGCAAAAGCTTATGACACAATATGAAAAACTGCTTAAATGCTTTGAATGCGTAAAATCAATGATAAATTTCAAGCCTGAGATCGCACTGGTTCTCGGTTCGGGATTGGGTGATTTTGCAGATACGGCTGTGGATGTATATGCCGCTCTTGACTATTCCGAGATCGAGGGATTTCCCCGTTCTACCGTCGAAGGACATAAGGGACGCTTTGTGTTCGGATATGTAAACGGAGTTCCCTGTGTAATTATGCAGGGCAGAGTTCATTATTACGAAGGCTATCCCATGACCGACGTTGTGCTTCCTGCAAGACTTATGTCAATGCTGGGAGCAAAGGTTCTTTTTCTTACCAACGCTTCCGGCGGTATCAACGCCGATTTTTCCGCAGGTGACTTTATGCTGATAAAGGATCATATCTCCTGCTTTGTACCCAATCCGCTTATCGGCAGGAATATAGACGAGCTTGGTACTCGTTTTCCCGATATGAGCAGGATATATTCTCCTGAACTTAGACGTATAATTAAGGATACTGCCTCCGATCTCGAAATAAAGCTTCAGGAGGGAGTTTATCTACAGCTTACAGGGCCTTCCTTCGAGTCACCCGCGGAGATCAAAATGCTCAGAACCTTCGGTGCAGACGCAGTAGGAATGTCTACAGCTGTAGAAGCTATTGCCGCAAATCACGCAGGTATGCTCGTCTGCGGAATATCCTGCGTTTCAAATCTTGCCTGCGGAATGACAGACAATCCTCTTACTCATGCCGAGGTTCAGGAATGTGCCGATAAGGCAGCCCCTAAATTCAAAAGGCTTATTTCGGAAAGTATTGAAAATATATCCGATTACCTCAATACTGTCAACTGAAGCTGAGGTGGATCAGAAATGATATACAATGAAAACGACAGTGTAAGGCTTTCCCAAGACGGAAGCTCCGTTGTGATAATAGATCAGACGCTGCTGCCTGCCGAAAAAAGATTTATTTCACTTTCCGCCGCCGAAGAGATTTTTGACGCAATATACCATTTAAAAGTAAGGGGCGCACCTGCAATTGGAATTTTCGCAGGCTACGCCTTATATGTGCTTGCCCGACAGATTAGCGAAACCGAGGATTTCTTTGCGAGGCTTGAAGATCTGTCGGACTATCTTAACTCCTCCCGTCCTACGGCAGTCAATCTTTCATGGGCGCTTAACAGAGTAAAGAAAGCCGCGTTAAACTGCCGCAACCTAAAAAGAAGTGAGATCCTTAACGCTATGAGAACCGAAGCCGCAGTAATTCATGAAGAGGATACAGCCGTATGCAGGAAAATAGCGGAATACGGGCTTTCCCTTATAAATGACGGCGACGGGATACTTACACACTGCAACGCAGGTGCGCTTGCGACCTCACGATACGGAACAGGCTTAGGACCTCTTCTTTACGGAGCAGAACAGGGATACAGATTCCACGCATTTATTGACGAAACACGTCCGCTTATGCAGGGCGCAAGACTTACTGCGTTTGAGCTTATGAACGCCGGGATCGACTGTACTCTGATCTGCGACAATGCGGCAGGGCTGCTTATGAGTCAAGGAAAAATACAGGCCTGCTTTGCCGGCTGCGACCGGGCGGCAATGAACGGCGACTGCGCCAATAAGATCGGAACAGCGTCTGCTGCAGTTCTGGCAAATTACTATAAAATTCCGTTTTATATTTTTTGTCCTTCATCAACGATCGACAAAAACTGCAGGACCGGAAAGGACATAGTGATTGAAGAACGCCCCGCAGAAGAAATAACAAAGCTTTATTTCAGCAGGCAGATCGCTCCCGACGGAATAAAGTGCTTCAATCCTGCCTTTGACGTTACAGATCACAGTCTTATAACTGCGATAATTACCGAAAACGGCATATTCAGATTATGATAAAACAGCCAGTCAGCATACCCGTAACTGTCTTAGAAAAAGCCTCAGTTATAATTTCAAATAAAGATCCCGCCAAGCCTTAAACTTGACGGGATCATTTTTTAAGTTCATGCTAATTGACTTATTATTCAAACAAACCGTTTTTCAATCTTTCATATGTGGATCTTTCCAATCCTACATATACAGGAAACCTTCCTGTCTTTTCAATTGTCAGACCATTAAGCATACCCGTATGAAATGATATGTGCCTGAACTGACCAAGCGCCAACTCAAATCTGGTGTATTTACAATTTTTCGGCTTTTCGTACAGCATTTTATCGCTAAGGGAATCAATATAGGTAATAGTTTTCTGACGAACCTGTTCCAAATAGTTTAAAAGCTCATTATCTGATAAAACTATATCGCAGGGATAATCAGGATTATCCATACCGTTTTCGTGGAAAAACGGTTCTTTATAATTAAAAGAATCCAAAAACCACTTGTCTGCTGAATGTATTGTATGATATACATACCGCCACGCAGGACTTTCGCAGATAAACGCATTGCGGTCGTAGGTTTTAATTACAGTTTCAAGGTTAATAAAATTAGGAATTACCTGCTGTTTGATTATTTCACACAGAGTGTTCATGACTTAATATCCTCCATAAGCTCTCTGCACCGAGCATATATACGCTTAGGATCTTCGCCTACGCTGAAGCGTCCGTTTTCATAAAGTACTTTTCCTGCGCACATTGTAAGCTTAACGTTCTGCTTTGAACCGCTGTAAACCAAATTTTTCACAATATTGTTTTCCGGCTGCATATTAGGGCGGGACATATCTATAACTATCAGATCCGCCTGATTTCCGACGTTAAGTCCGGTACAGTCGTTAAGTCCCATTGCAAGAGCCGAGCCTTTTACCGCCGCATTCAGCACAGTATCTGCCGGACAAGCCGAAGCGTCCGCTCTGTCTATCTTCTGAAGAGCCGTCATAAGGAACATTTCCCTGAACATATCAAGGCAGTTGTTACTTGCCGCTCCGTCTGTTCCGATTGCTATATTTATACCCTTATCCTGCATTCTGCATATCGGGGCTATTCCGCTGGCAAGCTTGGAATTTGAGCCGGGACAGGTAACCGCCCAGACTCCGTGCTCCTTGAATATCGCCATATCGTTATCACTGAAATGAACGCAGTGAAAGCCCGCTCCGCCGTAATTATAAATTCCCAGACTGTCAAACAGCTCAGTAGGGGTTTTCTCATATTTCTGAATACATTCAACAACCTCTTTTTCGGTTTCCGAATTATGAACCGAAACGGGAGTCTTGTACTTTTCGGCAAGCTCGGCAACCCCCTCAAGCATTTCATATTCCGCCGTATACTCGGCATGAAAGCCAAGACGGTATGAAACAAGCGGATCTACGCCGTTAAAACGCTTATAGTTTTCCTCCAGACGCTTCACATTTGACCTATCCCCGCTTATTGCTCCGCACATAACCGTTCTGAAGCCGCATTCGGTATTCGCCTTAAAATAAGCGTCCGGTTCAAAATACATATCAAAGGACGCGGTTATTCCCGAGGTAAGATATTCAAGAATCGCAAGCTTTGAAAACCAGTAAACATCCTCATCGGTCAGCTTTGCCTCCATGGGAAATACCTGCTTGAAAAGCCAGTCATGCAGCGGAAGGTCGTCCGCATAGGAACGGAGAAAGGTCATAGCCGAATGCGTATGGGCATTTTTAAAGGACGGCATAAGCAGGCTGCCTTCAAGATCGTATTCCTTTTCAAACAAGGTATTTTTGAGCAGCTCGTCTGACGGAGCTCCGGCAAAAGCGATCTTATCTCCCTCGACCCATACCTCCTTATTCTCTATACTGATACCGTCCTGTATATCCATTACTCTTCCGTTTTTAAACCTTATCATCTTCCTCTACCTCATTTCATAATTTTAAGCAAGGGAGCTTGCTCTGCCGCACCGCAGGAGCTTGAGCCTCCGTATGCAAAGATTAAAGTTATTATATCACACTTTTTTATCATATACAAGATATTCTAAGGGTTTCATATATAATTTTCTATAAAAACAGAATATATTTCCATTAAATAATTCAAGAAAACTTGAAAAAAAGTATTGACAACAGGCAATAATAATGATATAATAGATAAGTACTCAATCAGAGAACATAAAAATATCGCGGAGTGGAGCAGTTCGGTAGCTCGTCGGGCTCATAACCCGAAGGTCGTAGGTTCAAATCCTGCCTCCGCAACCAATGCCGAAAGAAGTCTGTTGTATTAAATAGACTTCTTTTACTTTTTCTGACAGAATATAAAGGGAACCGAACTATATCAAAAATGCCTTTTCTATAACAATGTACTCTCGGCTAAGTGAGATCTAAAGTTTTCACCCATTTTAATACTGTTTAGTACATCGAGATACCTGTCATCACTTTGCGATGACAGGTATTTTTATGCTTGCTGCAAATATCCGATCTATTCCGCTATTTTATAATTTGAACTGACTATATTATATAGTATAATTTTGTTTGAGTAAAATGCACAAAAAGAGCATACGGAATCTGATATGCTGATTCTACAAAATTATATCCCGACTGTTTTTTGATAAACTGTGGCTTTTTCGGCTCCTGCTTTGTATTAATTATGAAAGGAGGCTGATACCTCTTGGAAGTGTTGACGTTGCGTACGGACGAAGACATAGAGCAGACTATAAATAAATACTCATCCACTGTTTACAGCATCGCTATGACCAGATTAAAAAGCAGATCTGACGCTGATGATGTTTTTCAGGAGGTTTTTTTAACTATGTGCAGAAAGCGCCCGTCGTTTGAAAGCGAAGAGCACCTTAAAGCATGGATAATAAAAACCACTCTTAATTACTGTAAAAGAATAACAATGAGTACCTGGCGAAGAAAAACCTCACCGTTGGAAGAAGTTTCAGACCGCTCATATCAGTTCTATACCAAGGAGGAAAACGACGTATACAACGCCGTATCAGATCTGCCTAAAAAATACCGAACAATAATAGTCCTGTATTATTTTGAAGATATATCCGTAAAAGAAATAAGCTCAATTCTGCATATCCGCGAAGGAACGGTAAGAATGCAGCTGACTCGTGCAAGGAATATACTGAAAACTAAACTGAAAGGAGATTATTTTTATGAATAAAAGCTTTTTTAAGAATATGAAAGAACAACTAAAGCCCTCCGATAAGGTTTTAAATGAGCTTCTTGAAAAAATAAACAGTGCGCCGCGGGTAAAAAGCAGAGTATGGCTTAATATTACATATGCTGCGGCAGCAGCGGCGGTACTTATCTTAGCGGTTACTTTTATTCCCGGAGCGAGTTCCGACGGAAAAATAAAAGTTTATGAAAGCAGCACCGCTTCCGACTGCGGCAGTAATTCAGGCTGCCTAGTCAAAAATCCGGCAGCTTCCGCCGACAGTATTGCCGCAGGATTCGTTATTGATAATAATAACAGCCTGAATCCTCAGAGCAGCAGTTCATCCGGTGCGCCTTCTAAGGATAATACCTCTGAAACGAACGGCGAAAACTCCAAAACCGATAACAAGAAGTCCGAAGAAAGCAAAGCTCCGTCAGACAGCAGCTCCGTCAATGCAGCTGACAGCAAGACTGATACAGAGGAATCTTCAAAGACCGACGACGTTTCAGGTGCGGCAAACTACAGCAGTTCTGACGCTGATCAGGACGAAGCAAATAAGCTTGCTCAATGCACAGCAATAGACTATAACGGATCTACTTATAATTATATTCTAATTTCTTCATCCGAAGAAACCGGAATTACAAAGCTCGGTTTCGGAACAGCAATGGCGGAAAATATATCTGTGACTGCTGATATTTACAGTGACGTTACGCTTCCTTCCGATACTCTTATCTGGCTGAAAACCCGTACATCAGATTACTATGCATATTTTAACAGCGGCTTCCCCAAGGATACTCTTTCCCGGTATATAAGTTCACTTTGCCTAAAAAATTTATCCTGCATTCAGGCTATGGGTGATCTGACGCAGTCATATTCCTCTGAGATTAATACCGAATTTGACTGCGAAAAGAACCGGCAGGCAGTTACAATGCTCGGATATCTGGAGAGTATTGCAGGCTCGGCTCAGAAGTGCGACAACGATACAGCATATGAAAGTATACACAATTCAGGCAGCTACGGGCTGTATTTTGAAATGTCCTATCCGTATTCATATTCTCAGCAATGTACGATCTCAATGAGCCGCTCGGGATATATCCAATTCAGATTTATGGGACAGACCTCATCTTATTATGTCGGAGCTAACGCCGATATTATGATCGACAGATTGTCCGGCGATTTTAACCTTCAATAATAAATTTCTCTTTATATCAACAAAGCAGCGCCGCATATCTTATCATGATATGCGGCGCTGCCAGCAGTTATTATAAATTATGCCCTTGCTGCAAGATCTGCAAATTCCTCTCTGTATTTATCTGTAATAAGATCATATTTATTAAGTGTATCCAGAATTTCATTAGGTTTAATATCCGAATATTCGCTTCCCTTTAAATACATTGCAAATTCGGCAGCACAGGCTGCAAACGCAAGATTCGACGGCATTTCTTCGGTATAGGAATCAACCCTAACTGCATTTTGTATCTCACGGCTATCATTTTTCTCGGGACTCTTATACCTTAGTTTTACCGTAAGCAGCTCCTTCTGAAGCTCACCGCTCTGATTAATTTCAGCGCCGCTTTCTTTTGTATCCTTTACCTCTGCTGAGGAAGTGTTTTTCTGATATTTAAGCTCTATTCCCGATGAACCTGACGAACCAAGAACTCCTTTAACAGGTATTATCTCATAAAGAGCGGTAACGCTGTGACCCGCTCCCATATCCCCGGCGTCCTTTTTATCATCGGTAAAATCCTCGTCTTCAAGCAGGCGGTTCTCATAGCCTACAAGCCTGTATGCCGCAACGTTAAGAGGATTGAATTCGACCTGTATCTTAACGTCCTTGGCAACGGTATAAAGCGTTCCGCTCATTTCAGCCACAAGCACCTTTTCCGCCTCGCTGAGGGAATCTATATACGAGTAGTTTCCGTTTCCGTTATCGGCAAGCGCTTCAAGCCTATCGTCTTTAAGATTGCCGGTTCCGAAGCCGAGGACCGACAGGTAAACTCCGCCTTCACGCTTTTTCTCCACCAGCGCCGTAAGCTCCTCCGCAGAAGATACTCCTACGTTAAGGTCCCCGTCCGTTGCAAGAATAATTCTGTTGTTTCCGCCTTCTATGAAATACTCCTCAGCGATATTGTAGGCTCTGTTTATTCCCGCCTCGCCTGCGGTAGAGCCACCCGCCTCCAGCGAATCCAAGGCGTCGGTTATCTTTGTATAATTGTCACCTGTTTCTCCCTCAAGAACGACCTTATCCTCACCCGCGTAAGTAACTATAGAAATTCGGTCGTTTTTATCAAGATTTTCCGCAAGCATTGCAAACGCCTGCTGAACCAGCGGCAGCTTGTTTTGATCCATCATAGAGCCGCTTACGTCAATAAGAAATACAAGATTCATAGGAGGTCTTTCGGTAACCTCAATATCCTCCGCCTTTAATCCGACAAGCATAAGCTTCGATTCACTGTTCCACGGACAGTCGGAAAGTTCCGTCGTTATCGAAACCGGATCTTCTCCCGAGGGCTGAGGATAATCGTAATTGAAGTAATTTATGAACTCTTCTGTCCTGACTGCGTCCGGGTTTACCGTTTCTCCGTTTAGCAGCATTCGTCTGATATTTGCATAAGAAGCGGTATCGACGTCAGTTGAAAAGGTTGAAAGCGGATAATCTGCAACAAGTTTATATCCGTTTTCCGTATATTTTGCATATTCCTCGGCGTTAGGCTGCTCATTCAAATATTCTTCTGAATAATTATATTCGCTTTGACCATCAATGGTATTATCGTTTGAGGGTCTGTAATTTCCGCCGTTCATGCTTGCCGAATCCTTTGCACCGCATGAAGTAATTATTCCCGCAGACATAAAAACCGCAGTTGTCATGCTTAACGCCTTTATTAGATTTTTCTTTGTGTTTTTCATAGTGCCGTCCTCCCTTTATTGTCATTATGATAAAGCTTTGTATATATTATTTTTTCGCATACTCGTCAGTATTTTTCTCAACCTATCCCCCTGAGAGTATATCTTAAAAAGCGTACGATTCGAAGCGAGTACATATACAGCGCTGCGCTTTTACCTGCTCAGGCTCGTTAACCGTCCTGACTGATAATTTTTTCGTCCTTAACGATCCCCTCGCATATTATGGTATAAAGCGTATTCCCTGTAAAATCGTCTTCAAAGCTTTCATTGTCGTTTCCGTAAACTCTGTTGTAGCAAATATAATTATTGCCGCCGTAAGATATTCCGTTTATTATAAGTACCTCAGGGCCTCCATCCACCTCTGGATTTTCATAAAATATACCGTCCCGAATCGTATATTGCTCCCCCGTCTGCTTATCCGTCAGCGTGAGGACCGCATTTGTAATGCCGCCTCCGACCGAATTATTCCCGTCAAATTCACAGGGCTGCTGGTTCTCAATTACAGTTATAAAATTCCACAAGTCTTCAATTGTCCCATTATCTGAAATCTCGCCGGAATAGCGAATATCTGAGTGAGTTTGTTTGTCGTAAACCATTACCGTTCCGGAGAATTCATAATCCTCGGGATTTCTATCCGACAGCTTAAAATACTCACGAGCACTTTCATTGCTCACAGATGAACTATCCGCTAACGACAATAAAACATCAGATCGAGAACTGTCACTTACATTGCTCACAGATGAACTATCCGCTAACGACAATAAAACATCAGATCGAGAACTGTCACTTTCATTGCTCACAGATGAGCTATCCGCTAACGGCAATGAAACATCAGATCGAGAACTGTCACTTACATCACCGCACGAGGTCAGCGTTACCGAATTGATAATTGTAATAGATAAGCTCACTGCCTTTAAAAGCATACTGTTTGTCTTTTTCGTAATGTCGTCCTCCTTTTCTGTAATTCGCCTCAAACACTCTCCCACTCCTCGATCAAAGCTCCGATACTGTCGGTATAGGCAATTCTCATACGATCGTAGTAAAAATCGTCTATACCTTCCTTAGGATAAATACATTCCGCAGAATCCTCTGAAAGCGACGACCAGCCGTTATGAAATACGATCTCGCCGTCCTCGGTAAATTCTATCTGAGGAGCATTCTCGAATACTATCCTGTATTCACTGCCCTCCTGCTTCATAGGCAGCAGATAGCTGCCGCCCTTATTCATCAGATACGGGGTCTTTGACGTTATCTTTATTTTCTTTGATATCCGCTTTTCGCTGTTTCCCCGACAGATCACATTGCCGACAGCTAAAGTATACTCGCAGTAATCGCTCCTTTTATCTGCTTCGGTAACTGTACAGTCAATAAAGAACTCCGTTTCCTCAAGAACCCTTTCTTCTACAAAGTAATCGCCGCCGCTGTACTTATAGTTCTTATAGCTCTTGTTGCTGCTGTACGCAAAGCTCAGTGACTCAAAGCTTGTTTTTGCTATTTCCTTATGTTCTCCTCCGGAATTATATGGAATGTTTATATCGGCGGCAGGGTTTGTGAATATTTTAACCCCAAAAACAATTACAGCTATACAAGCCGCCGCATAGAGCCATTTCAGCGGCTTTTTCCTCCTGCTGCGAGAAGCTGTTTCTATGACGCTCTTTTTATCCGATCTAATATCCTTTGGCGGATCATATCTTTTTTCCGCCGTTTCCTTGTCCGTACTTTCCTTTATCCTGCCCCATAATTTTTCCATATCGGGAGCAGTATTCTCCACATATTCATCGTAAAGTTGTTTCAGGTTTTTTTCGTTCATAATGCCGCTCCCTCCTTCACAAATTTTCTCAGCTTGTGTATCGCCCTGCTGTATTTCCATGTGACGGAGCCTAACGGCTTATGCATTATCTCTGAAATTTCTCTGAACGTAAGCTCAAGCCCTATATGAAGGTTTACTATCTCACGTTCCGGTTCCGAAAGCAGATCCATTGCTTCACCGAAGGACATAACACTTTCAGCTGTTTCGTCAGTGCGCTTCTTATCCGGTATACTTTCTTTCAGTCCGTTTTCCTCTTCGTCCAGCGCAAAAACCGTTCTGTTTCTCTTTTTCAGGAAATCCGCCGCCATATTGTGAGCGATAGTTACAAGCCAGCGCTTGTGCCCGTTTCCCATACGGTAATATTCAGCCTTCTGCCAAAGCCGCAAAAAGAAATCTGATGTAAGATCCTCAGCGTCCTGAGGACTTCTGACAATATTAACGAACGTTTTGTATATGTACTTTCCGTAATCCTCATATACAGCCCTGAGTCCGTCAGTATCGCCTTTCAGAATCAGCTCCATTCTGAAATCGAATTCCTTATCGGTCATAGCTTCACACCCTTCGATATTTTATATACGATCTGCCCCTGTCATATTTATTGGGCAATAATACACAAAATATAATTTTATTTTTTGTTAATTTTATACAAACTCCTGCTTTTATAAATAAAGGCGGTCAACCCGCCTATGATACTGATATTATTTTCTTCCTGGCTTTAATCTGTCCTCGGCTATCTTTATTGAAACGTCGTAAAAGGATATGACATTATCCTCAGGCCCGTTTCTGATACGCCTCAATACCTTATTGATCGGATACATTGCATTTTTTTCGTCCTTTTTCAGATAAGGGACGCCGTCCTCTTCGGCTGCCCAGCTATATCCGCACTCTTCAAGCCTGCACCGCAGCAGTACCTGCCCCAGATAAACGCCGAAAATTACCGCTGCGTTCCATATATATTTATCGCTTGCTTCCCCGCTCGCCGCATATCTGCTTTGTCCGTCAAGCAGCTGTTCGAGGGAAAGTATGCTGTCGGGAGTATAGTCAAGCGTCCAGCCCCCTGATGCAGCGACCTTTACCGCCTTACGGCATATCTCCGCAATACTTATACCGTTACCGCTGTTCATTTCGGCCGCCTCCTCAGTCCTTTATTCCCTTAAATACCATTGCCGATATCGGCGGAATATTTACGTTTCCCCTTATAGGGAACTTATTCATTTTTCCCTGCTCGTTCAGCCTGGTATAGAATCTGCCCTCAGGCAGAACAAGATTTCTTTTATCATGATACGGATTAAACGCCGCTATAAGACACGTTTCATCATTTTCAAGCTTAAAAACAACAAAGTTATCATCGCCGGTATCGAGAAATTTAAGATATTTACCTATCTCGTCCTTTGTCCTGAGCCTGAAAAGCGGATTGTTTTTTCTTACTCGTATAAGCGCCTTATAATAATTGAATACATCTATATTTTCCAGCTTTTCGTTCCATTTTACCGAATTTGTATGATCGGGGGCATTATAGCTGTCATGGCTGTATATGTTAACTTCGTCTGGCTGTTCCCCCTCCGAAAGAAGCCTCGGCTTTGAGCGCAGAAAATCCTGACCGAGCTGTAAAAAAGGAACTCCCTGCGCCAGAATTATTACTGCCGCCGCAAGCTTATCCATTTTTATCCTATCATCTCTGGAATTGTGCTTAGCCGAGATCGCAAGCTTATCCCATAGCGTATGATTATCATGAGCCTCGCAGTAATTTATCGCCTGCGACGGCTCAAACGCCCAGCATGCCTCAGGCGATAGGTTATTTATCTGCCAATGAGGAACAGAGCCGGCAATTCCTCTTTTAAGAGTATATACAGCGTTTACATTGCCGTTTACAAAGCCCTTGTCATAAGGATTAAATGTTCCTCCCTTAACTGCGTCCCGTATATTGTCATTGAAAAGTCCGACGCTTCCGAATTTATAGGAATTCCATTTGTAAGCGAGCTTATCTGCCGAAATGGGAGATTCCCCTCCTGTCCAGCCCTCCCCGTACATAAGCAGGGCAGGGTCGAATTTATTAAGCTCCTCTCTGATCATATTGACCGTTTCAATATCGTGCAGCCCCATAAGATCAAAGCGGAAGCCATCAAGCTTATATTCCGACGCCAGAAATTTAAGCGAATTTATCATAAATTTTCTGTACATAATATGATCCGACGCAGTTTCGTTGCCGCAGCCGGAGCCGTTTGAAAATCCGCCCTTATTATTCAGACGGTGATAATAATACGGAAAGCTTTTATGAAATGAAGATTTTTCGGCAAAATAGGTGTGATTGTAAACAACGTCCATAATTACGCCTATCCCGTTTTTATGAAGAGCCATTACAAGCTGCTTGAACTCGCTTATTCGCTTTGCCGGATTCTCAGGATCGGAAGAATAAGATCCCTCCAGGCAGTTATAATTCAAGGGATCGTAACCCCAGTTATACTGTGCCTTATACGGCTTGCTTTCATCGACAGTAGCATAATCAAAAACCGGCAGCAGCTGAACGTGAGTTATTCCAAGCTCCTTCAGATGATCAAGACAGGTAGAAGCCTCCTTGTACTTCGTTCCTGTGCGTGTAAACGCAGTAAACTTTCCTCTCTCCTGCCATTCTATACCGCTTGTTTCGTCAATTGAAAAATCCCTGACATGACATTCGTAAATAACCGCATCGCATATGCTTTCACAGCGGGGCCTTGAAACCCTGTCCCAGCCGTAAGGGTCGGTCTTATGCATATCAAGAATACAGCCGCGCTTGCCGTTAATGCCGCAGGCCTTGGCATATATATCTATAGTTTCGTATTTATCCCTGTTGTCAAATTCATATGTGTAGGTATAAAAAACGCCCTCGGCGATCCTGAGCAGCTCTACGAACCATACTCCGTGCCAATGGCGTTCCATAGGCAGAGTTTCTATCAGATTATCGCCGTCCCCGTCAGTATAAAGATTAAGGTATACCGCCGTAGCCAAAGGAGACCAAGTTCTGAACTGGGTCTTTCCATCTTGGAATACAACTCCAAGATCATCTCCGTCATATGCGTTATCCCTGTCAAACTGCCGGTAATCTGTTATATTGTACATCTGCCATGCCCCTTGTTTATATATTTAAATTATTCAGCCGATACTCCCAAGGCTTCACCCAGCCTCACCTTCGTTTCAAAGCCCTCTTTTGTATTCTTTATAAGATCTCCGCATACGCTTACCTTACCTTTTTCCAGAAGAAGTATTACAGTTGAGCCGCCGAATTCAAAAAAGCCCTTTTCCTCCCCCCTTGAAACTGTTTTGGTTTCAGGGTGAGAGTTGGTGATCTTTCCTACCATTGTTGCCCCGACCTCCATCTGGATAATATCGCCGAAGCGCTCTGTCCTTATCATACAGTATTCTCTGGAGTTTTCCTTGTATACCGGAATATACCGATTGACAACGGGATTTACCGTATGAAGCATTCCTTCTATATGCCTGTTATGACTTTTGATTCCGTCAGCGCAGTAGCTGTAACGGTGATAGTCGTCAACGGAAAGCCGTATTATAAGCGCAGTTCCTCCGTTATACCTTTCCGCCAGCCTGCTGTCCCGCAGCAGCGAGGCTGCCGTATAAACCGAATTTTTTACAACAAACATACTTGAATTGGTTATCTCATAGGCTGAGACTTTTCCGTCACAGGGCGAAATAAGAACGTTATCGTCAAGAGTTATCCAACGCTTCCCCGGCTTCAGCTTCCTTGTAAAAAAGTCATTGAACGACGAATACATCCTCTCCTCGTATTCAGCCATATCAATATTGTTTTTCTCGGCAAAGGTAATCGCCGCACCTGCCGAAAGCCTGCTTGAAAGTATAACCCTTGAACATTTTGAGAATATCGGAAGCGCCAGAAACTTCATAAGCGCCCTGCCTAAAGCCGACGAATAAGCGTCTGCAAGAAACTTGTCCTGCTTCGTTGTTTTTTCATACTCGTTTCCGTGTCTGTCGCGGTATTTCACAGCTTTGACCTCCTCAGGCTATATTATATGGTTGAATTTCAGATACCCGATAAGAATTATAGCTCCCATTGTAAACAAAATAAGTATACCCTTAAGGGACAGCTTTTTAACGTTTATATTAAGTACAAAAAGTATAGATATAAGTATCATGAAGCCCTGAAAAACGTACGGAAAATATCTGTGGGGAATATTCTGCCTGCCCAGATAAAGCAGCGGAAGAATTATAGCTACGGTCGTTACCGGAAGCCCCTGGTACTGCTTTCTAAGCTCGCTTGTCTGACGCTGACGCTCCTCCTCCATTACATTGAAGTAGCCAAGTCTGATTACAGCGCCCAGAACGATCATAACTGCCGACAGAAGTCCGAGTCCGTTGTTAAAGCCGTAATGATAGCCTATCACTGCCGGAAAAACTCCGAAGCATACAAGATCGCAGAGCGAATCTATCTGGATCCCGAATACCTTTTCATGATCTGTTCTGTTTTTCATTGACCGTGCTATCTTTCCGTCGAACAGGTCGCATATACCTGACAGCAGCAGACATAGAAACGCTATGGATTCATGTCCCTCAAAAACCTGCGTTATACCGAAAACCGACGACGCAAGTCCTATATACGTCAGAATTACGGAATAATTATAGAAACCAATCATTTTTAAAACTCCTTATTTTTTCAGGCATAAATGCCGTATCCTTTTACCTGTTCCCGTCCTTTTCATGTTCCTCTGCGGCGCTCTTTCGCATACATAGAATATGAGCCGCAAACGTAACTGCCGCACTCATAATTAGCAGGCAGTAAAAGCTAAGACCTCTGCTCAGCAGCATTCCCGAGCGCACATATCCGTCGGAAAAGATCCCGCTGAACATTACGATAAAGCAAGCCTCCGTTATACCGGCAGCTCCCGGAAGAGGCAGCATTTCAACAGTGATCGAGATCATTGTCTGTATGGCTATTATTCCTATAAAACCCGTTCCCGATAAGCCGTAGGATCTATAAACAACATACGTTACTGTCAGCAGAAAAAGTCTCTGCACCGCAGTTATTAGAAATATATTGACTATCGCCCTTACGTTATTCTTGATATATTCTGCGCCCTTAATATAGTTATCACAGACACGGTCTATTTTGTTCAAATACTTCTCATTGTTTTTCTGTTTGAGAAAATGTATCCTGCAAAGGAAATTGATAATTTTTATACCTGCCGACCTTGCCCACATCGGTCTGAAAAAGATAAATACCAATCCTCCGATATACGCAAGATTCAGAATAAAGCCTATTATAAGAAGCCACATCCAGCTTCCCACATGTTCCACAACAAAGCTGTGCCTGAAAATAAAGAACAATACCCCGAATATAACAAGAACCGCCTTGTATGCGACCGTAACAACAAGCATTATAAGCGACGAAAAACCAATCTTTATCCCGTCCTTTTTCATGTAAAAGACCTGAGCCGGCTGCCCTCCCGATGACGACGGAGTGATACAGCTGTAGAAAAAGCCTATAAAGCTGTATTTCAGGCATCTGTAAAACGGAGTTCTGTCGCCGAACATTGTAAGCATATATTTGAAAATAACCGATTCACCGCTGACAAACAGGAATACGCACAGTACTCCCGCCGCAAGCCACTTCTTATCCGCACGGTGAAGATCGGCAAGTATTATTTTCAAGTCGGTATCGCCGAACAGCAGTCTGAAGGTAAGAAAGCCTATAACTGCGATAAATAGAATATTAAGAGCATAACTCAGGGTTTTCTTCAACCTTTTACCTCCGTTTCGTTAACCGTGCAGCACCAGCCGCAGCGGCTTATTCCTTTGCTTTTCACACATAATTATAAACTGAATATAAAAATAAAAATCAGATATTTATCTTAAATAAATCTTTAGAAAAAATACAGCGCAGCAAGTGAAACAATTATCTGGACGATAGTAAATCTGAATACTACCTGGGTATCGGACCAGCCCTTGTTTTTTCTCATGTGATCGTGGAGCGGAGTCCTGATATTTTCCATAAACCTTTTCATTCCTAGAAAACGCCTGAAGGAAAGCTTCATAAGTCCCAGCCCTCCGTCAATTATCAGAACGATACATAACGGGATAAAGAGCAGAGGTCTGCCTGTCTTTAAAGCGCAGACAGCAAGAAAAACGCCCATTGCCCTAGAGCCGGCATCGCCCATAAGCAATTTGCTGGGCGAACAGTTGAACCAGAGATAGGCAAAAGCAGCCGAAAGCATTACTACGCAGACAAGCCTGAAGCCCGAACCTACAGATACCGCCATAAACGAATAAAGCGAAACGCAGAAAAGAGAACCGCATAAGCCGTCTACTCCGTCAGAGCAGTTGGTTACATTTATACTTGCCCATACGAGAATTACTCCAAGTATACCGAAAACAATTACCGGCAGCTCGAAGCTGTGCCCGAATATACTTATTTCCGTCCCGTTATGGTATATATAATCGGCTGAGATACCGACTGCGATCAGGAAATCAAGAATACCCTTTTTAAGCTCTCCCCACGGCTTCTCGGCGGCGTCATCCAGAAAGCCTGTAAGCATTGCGGCATAAATAAGTACAAGATATAAAAGCAGCTCCGTGTTCAGAGGTACAAAAAGAGCCGTACACAGAGTAAATGCGGTTATAAGAATAACTCCCGCTCCTCTGGGTTTTCCCTCTGAAAGTGCGCCGTTTACCGCAAACTGCCTGCCCTGATCCTTGGGAAGCACACGCATAAAATATTTAAGAGCAAATAAGGCTATAAAAAAAGTGCCGAGTACCGTTATAAGCATTGCAGTCTTATAAAAACCGGAGCCGTCAATAAGATTTATCAGCATAAAAATTGATCAATCCTTTCAGTTGTGCAAAAAATCCTTTTCCTGCGCAGTTTTACCGCCGCAGACTATTCCATGCGAACAGTTATACTATATAATTATACAACATATAAATTAAAAATGCAAACCCAAACCTATGGCATTTTGCACAAAATTTTCAGGATAATATTGTTTGGACCGCTTTGATAACGAAAACCGCTGTGTGTTGTTTTCGTTAAATAGACATATAATATTAATTTCTGCAAATTATTTAACGTTTAATTGTGAATTCTGCACACATTTTTGTGCAATGTAAACGATTTATCATATGATAATTTGGTTAAATAGTATCTTGAAAAGTTTCCGAAAATTATGTATCATTATATTTAGCAATAAAGAAAAATAATTTGTTGCTGAGTAAAATGGGTAAAATCAAAACGGCTTTAAGCCGTAATTTCAAACTTACTTACTGGGAGGAAATTAAAATGAGTGTTAAAAAGATTGCCGCAATAGTATGCGCACTTTCAATGACCACAGCAATGCTCGCTTCTTGCGGAGATAAGGACGAGTCTTCGTCTTCTAGCTCAAAGGCTGATAATGCTTCTTCAGCTGCAGCAGCAGAGAGCACAGCAGATTCGGCTGCCGAATCTGAAGCTGAGTCCGCCGCTGAGTCAGCTGCTGCAGACTCAAGCGAAGCCGACGAAGAAGAATATCCCGGAGTCGTAACCGAATTCAAGGGTCACGATGCTATGCTTATGTTTGCAGACAGCGAATGGTTCTGGCGCAATATGAATATGGCTAACGACGCAGATGCCGAGACTCCTTCGTATGGTGTTGACGCTGACGTAACAGGTGACGGTGAATATACCGTTTCTATTAATAAGAATACTATTCTAGGAACAGACGACGCTCCTAATGAAGGCGCTCTTATTAATGAGGATACCGGAGAACTGTTTGCAAGCAACGGCGTATCCGTATTCTGTGTTGATATTATGGGTATCGTAGACGGTACTACAAACTACAAGGGCGAAGCTATCAAGAAGAATAAGCTCAAGGAAGGCGATCCTCTTACAAAGAAGGACGCTCCAGGAGCTTATACCGGACAGGAGATCACCTGCGAAGTAACTTCTATAAAGGCTGACGGCAAGGAAGTTGAATTTGATCCTTCAAAGATAGTTTACGGAAATATCGAGGATAACAACAACTGCTACAGAATTGAGATCTACAATTCCTACGGCGATACCGTTAAGGATCCTCCAATTGACCCGATGGCGCTTTCCTTTGAGAAAGAGCTTTCAGTAACCTTTAAGATCTCCGGTCTTGACAAGGAAGCTGCAGCTGAATAATTTTCAAATAAATGCACATGATCCGGCTTTGTTCGCAAAGCCGGATTTTTATGTGTATGTATCATTTTATTCGTATTGCGGGTTTTTATTACGAGGCTGTAATTTAATAACTGGAACGAAAATGGTATAAAAATATTAAATTAAACGTTTGCGTGCCGTCGTTTTTACCATACATAAGCACCGCCAATTATGCAGACTGATGAATATATCTAAAAACGCCCTTATTTTATTGACCTTCCTTGAACCAAGTGCTATAATTTAAATATAAGCGAAGTTATTCAGGCTAGTGTATATTGACAGGAGGATATAAAAATATGAAATCATATAAACGATTGCTTTCCTTTGCGGCGGCCGCAGCCTTAACGGTATCGACTGCCGCCTCGTGGGGATCGGCTTCTGTTTCAGCAGAAGATTCCGTTCTTTATATAAACGAGGTCTGTACGGGAAATAACGGAGAAAACGGAAACATTACCTACGCTGCTGATACAAGCGGCGAATACTGCGATTGGATCGAGCTTTACAACCCTTCCGGCAGCGACGTGAACCTTTCAGGCTGGAAGCTTATCAAGGACGGTTCAAGCGAGTATTCGTTCGGAGATGTGACTGTAGCTGCGGGAGAATATAAAATTGTTTTCTGCTGCAAAAAATATGCCGGCGACAGCAGCTACCCGAATGCAGGGTATAATCTTTCCGGAGACGGCGTTACTCTTGCGCTTAACAACGGAGCAGAGGATATAGATACCATAGAAGTTCCTGCGCTGGCAAAAGACACCTGCTATGCAAGACAGCCAGACGCTACTGATAACCTTGCTGTGGTATACCCTACACCGGGCGCTTCAAATAATGACGCCGAGTCAGCCGTCCCCTGCAACGCACCGGAATTCAGTGCGGAAAGCGGAATGTACAGCAGTCAGTTCGGACTTTCATTATCAACCGACGAGGGCAATACCATCTATTATACAACGGACGGAAGCGACCCGGCTACAAGCACGACTCGAAAAGAATACACGTCTGAAATAACAGTTAAAAACCGTTCTTCCGAACAGGCGATACTTGCAACGTTTGTAAAGGTTTCTGAGATAACCCCTTGGAACAATTCAAACAGCTTTCCGTCAAACAGCGCAGTGGACAAGGGTACAGTCATCAGAGCCTGTACTCTCAGCAGCGCCGGAAAATACAGCGATACAGTAACAAAATCTTATTTTGTCGGAGTTTCAAGTAAAAACCACAACAACCTGCCGATCATCTCTGTTACTACGGATACCGCTAACCTTTTTGATTATGATACGGGAATATATATCAAGGGAAAGACTTATTACGATTACATTAAGGGCGGAAACGTAAACTGGGATAATCCCGAAGCAAACTACAACCAGCGGGGACGTGAATGGGAAAGAGAATGTCATATAGACTTTTTTGAACCTGACGGAACGCTTGCCCTATCTCAGGACTGCGGAATGAGAACCCAGGGTGCATACTCCCGTGCCTCATATCAGAAATCCTTTAGATTCTACGCCCGTGACGAATACGGAGAGAAAAATTTCAAATATGAATTTTTCAAAGGACTGACTAAGGAAAACGGATCAGGAGAAGCTGTAAAAAAGTTTAAGAAGCTTGTTATAAGAAACGGCGGAAACGACTGTGATTATACCAAGTTCAAGGACAGCTATCTTCAGTCGCTGGTATCAGACAGAAGCTTCGATACTCAGGCAGGACGGCCCTGCGTTCTGTTTATTGACGGCGAATACTGGGGACTTTACACACTTCAGGAGGACTATGACGATTCTTACTTTGAAGAAAACTACGACGTCGATAAGGACGAGGTAATAGTTTATAAAAAGGGAGAAATAGACGAAGGTCTTGAAGAAGATATCGTTTATGCCGATGAACTGTATAATTTTGCAAAAAACAACAATATGTCAAATGCCGCAAATTATGAAAAGATAAGCCAAATGCTCGATATAGACAGCTTTATAGACTATATGGCGACCGAGATCTATATAATCAACGAGGACTGGCCTGGAAACAACTACGCTATGTGGAGAGTAAGGAATACCGACGAAAACAACCCTTACTCGGACGGAAGATGGAGAATGCTGTATTACGATACTGAAATGGGAGTAGATCATTACGGCAATTCCTCTACCAAATACAATATTAATAATCTTCAGAAAATAATGAATAATAAGAGTGATTTTCTTCCCGTTATCTTCAATTCACTCATGAAAAACAGCAGCTTTAAGGAAAAGTTTGTTACATCAATGATGGATCAGATGAATGTAAACTATAACTGGAGCCGCTGTCAGGAGCTTATGAAGCCGTTCTACGACGCTTATTTCCCAGAGCTGACAAAATACTTCAGCCGTTTTCCGTCATGGGCAAATGTCGGCAACGCTTCGACGCCGTGCTATAACAGGATGGTGACATTCCTTAAAAACCGCCCGTCATATGTTCCAACTATGATGAAAAATTCTCTGGGACTCGGCAGCGCAGTCAGCGTAAATGTTACCGCAGTTAATTCAGACGGCGGAACAGTTAAATTAAATACGTCACAGCTCGATCTTTCAAAGGGATTCAGCGGAAAATATTTTACTGATTATAAAATTACCCTTACCGCCGAGCCTAAAGAGGGATATATTTTCAAAGGCTGGTCAGGAGGAATTTCCTCTCAGAGCAAAACTATAAGCATTTCACTTTCAGGTAATACAAATATACAGGCCGTATTTGACAAGGAAGGCGAAAGCAATATCCATACAGTTACGTTCAAATACGGAACAAAGACCTACACTTCCTTTGTACAGGACGGCGGAACGGCTTCCGCTCCGTTCGGATTGTTTGAAAGAACCGGATATACGCTCTCTTGGGATAAACCGCTAACAAATATCAGATCCGATATTACAGTAAACGCAGTTTATACGGGTATTAAATACACTGTCAAGTATACTCCCAACGGAGGAACAGGTTCAAGCTACACGCAGAGCTTTACATACGGCAAGGCACAGGCCTTAACGGCGTGCAGGTTTACACGAAGCGGATATATTTTCACAGGCTGGGCAAAATCGTCCGCAGCTGATATAAGCTATGCCGATAAGCAAACGGTAAATAATCTTTCTTCGTCAGCAAATAAAACCATTTACCTTTATGCAAAATGGAAGAAGAGTATTCCCTCCTGCACGGTTTCCGGAATCGGAACTAAGGTATATACCGGAAAAGCGATCACTCAGCCGATAACCGTAAAATACGGCTCGACTGTTCTTAAAGCCGGAACAGACTATACGGTAAGCTATACGAACAATACAGCGATCGGCACGGCTACGGTTAGAATTACCGGCAAGGGAAATTACGGCGGGATCAAAACGATTCAATTTAAGATCAAGCCGGCAACAGTTACCGGACTGACCTGCTCCCGCTCTGTAAAAAGCGTAAGGATCAAATGGAATGCCGTAAAGGGAGCGGATAAATATCAGGTATACAAGAAGCAGTCAAACGGTGAATACAAGCTGCTTGCAGAGGTAAAGGCTCTGGAGTACAAGGAAACCGGTATGAAGTCAGGTCAGCTTTGCGACTACAAGGTAAGAGCCAAGACCAACGGAGTTGTCGGAACCTGCGGAAGATATATAACGGCTACAAAAACCGTTACACCTGTTCTAAAGGGAACTGCCGGAACGAAAAGCGCCGCTTTAAGCTGGACAAGATGTACGGATTCGGAGGGCTATCAGATAGTAATGTCTGCTTCAAAAAACGGCAAATACACTGCGATCAAATATCCTAATCCCAACAAAATTACAAGCTATAAAAAAAGCGGACTTACCAAAGGAAAAACCTATTACTTCAAGATACGCTCATTTAAGACCGTAAACGGCAAGAAGCTTTACAGCGATTATTCATCAACTGTTGCAGTAAAGGCAAAGTAGTCATATACGCATATTGGAAACGGTTTAAGGCAATAGTTATAAAATATTAAACAATCGCTAAAAATAATATACAGCAGATCATGTGAACAGTTCCTTGATAACCAGACGGTATCAAGGAGCTGTTTTTTATAAAATGTTCAGCAGATCTTTTTTGATGAGATCAACGCAGAAAATTAAAACCCAGATAAGATAAAGCAATAGGATCAACTAAATTTTATTAAAAATTCAAAAAATCCGTTTATAATTACCAAAACACTCCAAAAAGCATTGATTTTATTTTTTAACTGATGTATAATAAAAATATTGATAACTATAATAAGCGTTTTGCTCTGCATCAAAGTTCTTACAGAGAAAAATATTTTATTGATTATGATGAATATGAAGAATACATTGTGTATAAACTGTCTGGGTTCAGCAATATTTTATACATATCATAACCAGGGGGGATCGTAGTGAAGAAAAGTAGCATAGCAGCTGTTATAATTACATTGATTGTTTCTGTGCTTTACACTTCACAAAACGCTGTATATGCGGCACAAGATAAAGCAAGGACCATAACAATTCATCTGACATAAGTTCCCGATGAGGCTTATTATGTTGATCTTCTTGTAAAAATTACAGATTCCGATGCAGTATATACTGTATTTAACAGTAAAAATGCTGAGAGGAACAGTTTTGATAAAAACGATAGCTATGTCGGCTATGTAAATGAAGGTTACATTAGCTATTCATTGCATTTTACTAATGCTGATAATGAATTTATTCCATTTGACTATCCCAATTACAATAAGAATTTTGATTTGTTAATGCAATATTCCCCAAAAATCAAAGTAGCCATACTGAATGAGGATAAGGAAGTGATAAGCGTTTCTGATGCTGGAACAATAAAAAAAGCTAAAGGTTATTTGACCGGAGGCATTATATATAACATTGACAGCAATAGTTTAGAAATTGATTACTATACTCCTAATAATACGTTTGGTATTATCATTTTCGTCTTTATATGTGCTGCTATGATTATATTTATCACACTTATAATTAAAAACATTGTAAAGCGAAGAAAGAAGTCTTTATTTAATGATAAAGCCTAATACTATAATGTTGCATAAGAAAAATATTTATCTTAATGATAATTTCAGTTATTATCATGCGTACAATGTATAATTATAAAAATACAAAGGTATGCCAGAGACGAATACTACATACAATTAGGATACGAATACTATAATACAGTTAAAAACAGAAATAGGTGGTGATTCCATTTCTAAATTTGTAGAAGATCATCCATACATCGAGGCAGGAGATTTACTCTATTTTCACAATGTACATGAACCAAATCAAGATGTAACTCATGCTACAATAATAAGCGAAGTTAAAGATTGTGAAATATTTTATGCTGGTCATTCAGGGTCGAGAGATAAATTTCCGTTATCTGAAGCAATAGTGACCACAGAAGAAGATGATGATTTTCTTTATGATTATGTTTACATTATTAAAATGAGTGATGCATTATGATTAGAAAGCGTATAATATTTTTAACTATCCCATTGATAATTGTCGTAATATTAATAATTGTTTTCTGTTGCACACGAACGGTGTACTGGCATAATAAATATTATGAGGATCAAAAGCCAAAGCAAACTGATGCAGAATATCTTGGAGTATGGGATGTAAGATTAATAATACATTCAAGTAAAGATAATGAGGTGAAAAATCTCGGAATTTCTCTTATAAACAGTTCTTATGAAAATAACGGAGAACTTCCCCAAAAATATAAAGGAATAGTTTCTGACAAGATATTTAAATATATGAATCCGAGATATGCGTTGGCGAAATTAAAAGATAATATTATCAATGAAGAGTTTCATATTCAAGAAGCATCTGTGCTTAGCCATAACAATAAGGCTATATTTCTATGGGGGTACACTTATACGGCAGATTACTATCGTAAAAATGGTCAGCCTACAGATATTGGGATAGGATATGATGGTACTCCCCATAGACTATATCTTGAATATGTAAATGGTCAATGGGTTATTGTTTCGGCTAATATTCTTTTCTAATTACCTAACCGCTTGATAAACTAATAATGATTTACGAAACTATTGGGCAACCCCCAATTGAAACATCAATTCAAGTTTCTCGCTGGAAGAATTATAATTTGTATCCAAGACGCTCGAAAACAGGTGGTACTTGGATTGAGATAACATCAGAAAAAATCAATGATAGCTTTATATATTACGAAAAGGAAATTGGCGATGATTGGGAATTGTAAGAAGAAAAAAATAATAATCATTACTTCTGCATTTGTTATCGCTTTGATTGGTCTATTTGTTTGTTATAATCATGATTTAGACCACAAGGAAATAGCCAGCGGACATCTGATTCCTAGCAATGGTGAATATGTATACTATTCAATAGTAAGAGAAAATGATTTAGAGGATATCTATAACTGTTCATATGATCTTCCAAACTATGATTTCGACTTTAAAAACCATAGCTATATCATCACTTTTGGATATGAAATTGTAGAATTGTCATACTCACTGATTTCACAACCTATTTTTCATAGTTTCGATTACTACGTTCCCAGGGTTCAGCTATTGAATAAAAAAGATGACTTATGCCGCATTTACGAGATACCAAAAGTAAACATTGATGTTGACCCAGATAATTACAAAAGGAATGTATACTTTGTAAAGGAATAATAACTTTAATGGAATTAAAAATGACTAATCAGTAAGCTAATAAAGTATATTGCTTCTGAAAAGAAATTTTTGTTGCACCTTTACAAACAAACGATTATAATGATATCGGAGGTTAACTATGCCTATTTTAAAAATACATAAAAATGCATTGTATGTTAATAACGAGCTGGTAAAATTTCAGTTTGAGATTGATACTGTCCTTGTTCTGGATTCGCAGGTAATTGTACTAATAAAAATTCCATATGACATTGATAAAAATGATAATGTTTACTCAGTTGATTTTCATGGTAAAATTACTTGGCAGATAGAATCAGCAAAAAAGAGGTTTCCAAAGCTGCAATACACTCCATATGTTGGGCTTTCGTATAAAAATGACAGTTTGATTGTCAATGATTTTTACGGTACGGATTTTATCGTAGATATCAAAGATGGTAGACTTTTGGATAGAAAAAGCGGTTCGAGATTTTGAAACGGCATATATTGACTAATAAAGTATGGATTATATGGTGGAAGTCATGAAAAAAGTTTCGTTGATAACATTATCATTTGTGATGGTGATTACTCTGTTATTGTGGGATTGTGGTTACCTGTATTATAATCCAGTTTATGTGTATATGTAATAGGCAGGAATTTAATATGCAAAAAATCACAAAAAATATTATTGTCATAATGACAATAATACTAATTGCTTTAATATTATGCAGTAGTTGTTTTGAGCTGTGTACAACTAAAATCACTATTACTTCTTTATGTTGCTATTCTTTTTGTTTTGCATTAATATTATTAATTCCAGTTTTAATAGTAACCAAAATGAAAAGATTTGTAAAGTTGATTTCAATATTCAGTTTGTCAATTATAATATGTTTAACATTAGCCATTAATAGAGATATGTCTTTAAAATGCACAGAATATCAGGTATATACTAATAATAACTGTTCAATATTTGTACGTATTAATGAATCTATATTCGGCAACAGATGTAATGTGTATCTAAAGAAAAACAGCTTAATAATGAGGAAAGTTGGCAATCCCATGGCATTGCCTAACAATTACGATCCGGTAAAATCGAAAAATTTACAAGTAGTTTGTGAGAATGATTTAGTGGTAATAAAGATCAAATGTAGTGGGGAATCTGAAGACTACGAAGAAATTAAGGTTACTCTATAAAACTCATGGAAAAAATTTAAATTCTTCAAAGTAAGAGCAAATAATCGGAACAAGATTCTATCTCATCATTTTTTAATAATCGGTTATTTTGAAGGAACATTAACATGGGAAAAAGGAGAAAGAACAGCAAGTCAAAATATTATGGATCAAATAAACAGTACTTTAGGTATATAGTATGAAAAAAAAGAGCCTTGTGGGTAATGTAGGTAAATTAATAATTATTCTCTTTGTGATATTTATATATTTTGTTTTGCTCTTTAACGTGTGCAAATACTTGCAAACATGACAACTAAGAAAAAAACTGAAATAAACGATCATTCCAATGTCCTTGGTCGTGATGTCAAGGGAAAATATGCAGATGCAAAAGAGTCATTTATAATTTCAAGCGGAGAGATTCCTGGATTTAAGCAGTTAAAAATCGGAGGGTTAGCAGACCCACATTTACAGATAACATATTACTTAATAGCATATAATAATTTTGTTAGTACAGTATAAATACACGCTAAAGAGGAGTGTTGTTTTGAAGAAAATAAGAAACGATAGCAAACGTATTTTTCCTGTACGTTAGTTATAACTATTGGTTTATATATGTTTCACTTCTTACTTATACCTTTTTTGTATAAAAATTTCACTGTATTTAAAAACCTAGATGATGTATCTGGTTTTGTGATGATAATTTTAACGATAATAGCGGTAGCAGCAGAAATGATACTAGTTTCTGAAAAAATACGGTATTGGTTGGTGAGTGATGTTATCTATGCTATATTAGTATATATATATCACGGAAAAGGCTTATATGGAATAGGTATGGTAGGAATTAACTTAGATGGAGCTACTTCAGGATATCGCAGGGAAGCGGTGCCTTTTGGTGTTGCTATAATAACGGGATTTGTAATAATATCAGAAATTTTGTCATGGTTTATTGTAAAAGTTTATAAATACATACAAAATTATAATAAAAACAATGATTCAAAATAATGGGTTTGGATAATAGCAATATAGAAGTACCGCAAATGCAATTTCAAAATATATCAAAAGCACTTACCCTTATATAAATGCTTCCTGCGTTCCTCCTCAGCAAGTTTAGAAACATTATTCTTCATAATAATCAAAACTCCAGTCTGACTTTCTGACCGGAGTTTTTTCATACTTAATAAAAAAACCGCAATTTTATCCGAGGTGTTAAACCAAATCAGTCTGATCATTGTGCATAATGCTGTATAATTAGATCTGCTTTTTGTCAGTAATAATAAATATTGCTTATGTCAATTGACTTTGTAAATTGTATGTGATACAATTAAGCTGTCGGAGGGGAAGACACCCATAGGAAAAAACGAACACTGATAAGGTTGTTATCAGTGGAATAACGGCAATACGAGGGGACGGCACCCATAATAAAAAACAGAAGCAATTTAATACAGTTAAAGGTAACGAAGGGGAGGATACCCATGATAAAAAACATTAAGGTTACCGATAAGCAGGGAAATTTAATCGGAACTACCTACCCGAAAAGGGCAAAGGGGTTAGTAAAGAACGGTCGGGCTGAGTATATCAGCGGCTGTGAAATAAGACTGAATACTCATGCTCCGATCGCAAGTGATACGGAGGATAAAATTATGAGTAAGGTTATAAATTTTAATGCGAGAGAGTTTAAGTTCGATAAAAGATGTGATAATAACGTCGGCTCAAGATTATTTATTACTGACTGCTTCGGAGAAGATACTGAGGTTTTTGAAATAGGAAACTGGGGTTGGGACTGGACACAAATAATCTGTGAAAAACAGCTTGAAAGAAATACCGACTATATTTTCAGGTTCGCTATGACCGGAGGTATCTGCGATACCCACGACGAAACCTCGCAGTTTGTGATTTGTCCCGTAGCGGAGGGCAAGGACATCAGCGCCGCCTGGGAAGACAGATATACTTATTCACTGGCACAGGCAGAGTACAAGCCTGCTATCAGCAAGCGTTGGGGCAGCGGTTTTGTTAGGATTTATGAGATTCCCTTCAACACATATGACTGCGAAAAGTTTACGTTTATATTTATAGCAATGCATGCGGCAGCAAAGATCTTTCCGGCAAAGGAGCTTTCGGCTTATGCGGATTTTGAAGATCTGAGCTACGACGAATATTGTGCTCAACGCACACAAAACCTTTACGGCGGCTGTTCAGAGAGTTCATTCAGCTCAGACGGATCAAATATGAACTTGGATAATACAAATATGTCTGAAAACGAGCTTGCCGAAACATTAAGCAATTTAGGCGACGGCTGTAATGTCCAGCTTAAGAACGTTACTATCTATTCCGCAGAAGGAGAATATTTTGACATAGGCTTTATGTCAGACGGAAGCTATTTTGATCTGTCAAACGCAAATCTTACAAGCAGAGCCTTGTCAATGCTTGTATGCAAGCTAGGCGACGGCTGCAACGTATGCTTAAGCAATGTGAATGTTACAGCTGAAGGAATAGATAATATGTACAGCGTCGAAAAAAAGGCAGACGGAGTTAATATTGATCTTATCAACGCAAAGATTCCCAGAGCGGTTGTCAGTCTGATCAACAGCAAGCTGGGCGATGGCTGCAATTTGGATCTGTCTGCAGCAGACATATTCTGATACAGATGAAAATTAAACTCAGTGCATTTTAAACCTTATAAAGAAAACGAGGGAGGACTTAACTGTTCTCCCTCGTTTTTGCACCTTATGAATTTATCTGCTGTTTATAACTATCCCCGTAATTATATCAGCGCAGCCCTCATAGCCAAGCTTTCCGCTGTTAAGACATATATCGTAGGTCTGCATTGACGACCAGTTTCGGGTAGTGTTTATATTGTAGAAATCCGCCCTCTTTTTGTCATAGCGCTTCAGCGTATTTTCAACGTCGTCGTACTTTATCCCATGAGCTTCCATAGCATGATTTATCCTGTTTTCATGACTTGCATAAATATATACGCTGAGTGTCGGAACAACATTTTTCAGTATATAGTCGGCGCACCTTCCTACAATAACGCATGAACCCTGTTTTGCGATCTCCGTAATAAGCTCCGCCTGAGCTGCAAACAGCTTTTCCGCCAGATCAAGCTTACGGTCTATTCCCGTCCTGAACGACAGAGGTGATCTAAGAGGACTAAGAGTTGCCTCCTCAAAGTTCCTGACCTCGTCTGCCGATATTCCTATCTTTTCCGCCGCCATCTGCAAAAGCTCATGGTCGTAGCACTTTATTCCGAGATTATCGGCAACAAGCTTTCCTATATCGCTTCCGCCGCTGCAATACTGCCTTTCTATCGTTACTGCGCTTATCTTAGCCATTTGTTTTGTTCTCCTTGTCCGATTATTTTTCTGTCATGATATATATACAGTTAGTTTATACTTAATTATAATCTGAACCCCTGAAAATGTCAATTACATTATTATTACAAAACAACGGCTTTCATTACAATTTATTCCCGTGAAAATACAGTGCTTCCGGATCTTATGGTTTTGAGGATATTTATATCGCCGAGCCTGCTTATTTCCTGCTTCAGAGGATTTTTATCCAGAATAACCAAGTCTTCGCTTCTGCCTGCTTCAAGAGTACCCTTTGTACTTTCTTCGCCGTACTGATATGCGGCGTTTGCAGTAATCGCTCTGAACGCCTCGAATACCGGTATTTCTTCACGATCAAGGCGGACTCCCGACCTTGTTATTCTCTCTGCGGCACAGCGCACAGTTTCCAGCATATCAGGCTCAATGACCGGAGAATCCTGATGAAAGGTAAACGTAATACCTCTTTCAAGAGCCGAATTGGCAGGAGAAATACCCCTTGCCCTTTCAAAACCGAAATTCTTTATATGGGTATCCCCCCAGTAATAGCTGTGAGCGGTAAAAAACGACGGGATTATGCCGAGCTGCTTTACTCTGTTCAGCTGAGATGGTCTTATAAGCTGAGCGTGTACCATAACAAATCTAAGACTTTTAATTACGGGATACCTTTCTGCCGCTGCTTCGGCGCACCTTAAAAACTGCTCTGCCGCTGCGTCACCGTTGCAGTGAGCAAGCAGCTGAAGCCTTCGCTCTGCTGCATATTCAATCGCTTCAGTCAGCTCTCTGTCGCTCATAGCCGGATAACCACGGTATTCCTTTTCACCCTTGTACGGCTCCAGCATATATGCGGTCTTGCCCTGTGGAGAGCCGTCAAGAAACAGTTTTATCCCGCCAAGCCTGAAATGCTTATAAGCACCGCTGAACAGGCTGTATATCTCGTCCGCATGGCTGTAATCGGCATATCCGATAACATCAAGCTTTAATATTCCCGATCTGAGCAAAGCAGCGTACAACGGACAAAGCTCCTTTGCAAGCATACCCTCCTGAACCGTGGAGATACCATAGGACGCATATTTATCCTGTGCCCTTTCAAATGCGCTCATAAATTCTTCTGCGCTGCTCATAGGTATCTTCTTTATATAATCAATATAGGCGTTTTCCTCCATATATCCGTTAAGCTGTCCGTCGGTATGGCCGAATCTTCCTCCCTTCGGCGGCTTAGAGGAAGCTGATACGTCCAGCGCTTCCAAAGCCTTTGAATTGAAGACCCCCATATGACCGGATCTATGAGAAACAGCAAGCGGATTATCCGGACATATCCTGTCAAGCAGATTTCTGTTCGGGTGAGCCCCCTCTTTAAGCAGATTATGGTCGTAGCCCTCCGCCTTTATCCACTGCCCCGGCTTTATATTCCTTTCCTTAATATAATTATCTATTCTTTTCTTTATATCGTCAAATGAAGCCGTGCCGTTCAAACTGCATTGAAGCTGAGAATTTGCTTCGGCGGCAAAATGACTGTGAGCGTCGATAAAGGCAGGAAACACCGTACTTCCTTTAAGGTCAGTTTTTTCAAAGTCTCCCGCAGGGGCTTCTCCCCTGCCGACGCACCTGATAATTCCGTTTTCGGCAATAATATAGTCGTAGACCTCCGGCGACCTCATAGTTACTATCTCTGCGTTATAATAAAGTCTTTTCAAATGTTATCCCTCCGTTAACTTTATGCGAAACGGCAAAACGCCTATCCGTCCTGCCGTTTTATTATGCCCTAAAGCTTCCAGATATTTTCCGCATAATCCATAACTGTTCTGTCAGACGAGAACTTTCCCGCTGAACACATATTCAGCCAGCATTTCTTAGCAAACGCAAGACTGTCCTTATAATCGGCGTTGGCTTTAAGCTTTGCCTCAACGCAGCTGCTCAGATCTCCGACAACATAATAATGATCGGGAACATGCCAGCTTGCACCGTCGGTCAATGCCTTGTAAAGCTCCTTGAAGCTGCCCTCCTGATCGGACGGAACTCCTCCGTCATCAAGCGAGCCGTCAATAAGCTTATTGAGAACACGATTTATCTTTTCATCCTTGAAAATAATGTTCCTTGGGTCGTATTCAGGCATTATCCTTTCAAGCTCCTCAACTCTTGCTCCGAAAATATATTCGTTCTCTTCTCCGGCTTCTTCGGCAATTTCAACGTTCGCCCCGTCAAGAGTACCCAGTGTTACCGCACCGTTGAGCATAAGCTTCATATTGCCCGTTCCGGAAGCTTCAGTTCCGGCTGTTGAAATCTGCTCGGAAATATCCGCAGCAGCCACAAGCTTTTCGGCGCAGGAAACGTTATAGTTCTGCACAAAAACCACCTTTATTAAATTCTTTGTATCGGGATCAGAATTGACAAGCTTTCCAATTTCGCCTATAAGCTTGATTATTGCCTTTGCACGTCGATAGCCTGGGGCGGATTTTGCTCCGAAAATGTAAGTCGTGGGCGTAAAGTCCTTAATTGAACCGTCTTTGATACCATAGTAAATATACAAAATTGAAAGCGCATTAAGCAGCTGACGCTTGTATTCATGCAGACGTTTGATCTGAATATCAAAAATCGTATCAGGATCGACTTCAGCATTATCGTGCGCCTTAATAAAGTCCGCAAGCTGACGCTTTTTCAGCTGCTTTATTTCTATAAATCTTTTAAGCACTTTCTCGTCGTCAGCATATTTTTTCAGTTCAGCAAGCATATCGAGCTTTTTGATCCAGCTGTCGTTTCCCAGCAGCTCGGTAATAAGCCCTGAAAGCTCCTCGTTGCAGAGCGCAAGCCACCTGCGCTGGGTAATTCCGTTGGTCTTATTCTGAAATCTCTCAGGATAAAGTTCATACCATTCCTTGAGAGTATCAGCCTTGAGGATCTCCGTATGGATCTTTGCCACACCGTTGGTATAAGATGACATATAAACCGCCATATTTGCCATTCTTACCGTTTTGTCAGCCATGGGAGCAAGCTTGTCAATAAGCTTTCTGTCCTTTCCGAGTGCGTACATATCCTTCATAAAACGCTCGTTGATCATAAGAATATAATCATAAACCCGAGGCAGTATCTTTTCAACAAGAGCAGAATCCCACTTTTCAAGAGCCTCCTGCATAATAGTATGATTTGTATAGTTGAAGGTCTTTTGGGTGATCTCAAAAGCCTTGTCAAACTCCATTCCGTACACATCACAGAGCAATCTCATAAGCTCGGGAATGGAAATAACGGGATGAGTGTCGTTAAGCTGAATCGTTACCATATCGGCAAGCTTGTCAAGACTGCCGAAACGCTCCAGATGCTTTTTCAGAATATCAGCCAGCGATGCCGCAGAGAAGAAGTATTCCTGCTTCAAGCGCAGGATCTTACCCTCAGTGCAGTTATCGTTGGGATACAGTACCTTTGAAATATTTTCAGCAGAGGTTTTAGCCTGCACTGCTCCCGAATAATCGCCGCAATCAAACTGTGAAAAATCAAATTCGTCAACAGCCTCAGCCTGCCACAGTCTGAGATTTCCTATGTTTTCCGTTCCGAAGCCGATTATAGGCATATCATAAGGCACAGCTTTTACCGTTTCGTCAGAATATACTACCTCTACCGTATCGGCTTCACATCTCTTTGACCAAGGGTCTCCGTATCTCTGCCAATCGTCGGCATATTCTCTCTGGAAGCCGTTTTCAATAGTCTGCCTGAACAAGCCGTATTTGTAGCGTATCCCGTATCCGTCAAGAGGAATATCATGAGCGGCTGCGGAGTCAAGAAAGCAAGCTGCCAGTCTGCCGAGTCCTCCGTTTCCCAAAGCAGCGTCTTCGATCTCCTCCAGTTCCGCAAGAGAGCGGTTATGCTCTTTTAGTATACTGTCAGCCTCGTCCTTTATCCCAAGGCAGAAAAGATTGTTATAAACTGCCCTGCCCATAAGAAATTCCATTGAAAAATAGCAGGCCCGTCTGCCGGAAAGATGTTTTTCCGTACTTGCAGTCCATCTGTCGGAAATACTGTTCATTACAGTGCTTGAAATACTTTCGTGCAGCTGTACCGCTGACGCGTTTTCAACTGTCCTGCCGTATTTTGTTTTCAGATCCTTTTTAAGCTCAGCTATAAAGTTATTCCTGTCCATATATAATGATCCTTTCAGCATATTTCAATAAGCCGCAGACTATACACCAAGTCTGCCGTAAAGCCTTGTGAGCGAATAGATCTTCTCAGCAAGCTCGTCTGTAAACATATCCTCTGCCGCTCTCCACTGCCAGTTGCCGCCAAGTGTTGAAGGCGTATTCATTCTTGCCGACGAATCAAGCTCCAGAAAATCCTGCATCTGAGCTATCGCCGTATCCGAAATACTCGACCACGCAAGCCGTATCATTCCCCACGGAATATCCTTGTTCCGCTTAACGTTAAGATAATCACGGCAGAACTTCGCTTCCTTTCTTGTAAGCGATCTTACCCAGCCTGCAAGCGTTTCGTTATCGTGAGTACCTGTATAACACACATTGTCTGAGTTTTTGAAATTATGCGGCAGATAATTGCTTTTGCCCTCCGGATCGAAAGCAAATTCCAGCACCTTCATTCCGGGGAAGCCGCTGGCTTTAAGCAGCTTTGCTACCCTTGGCGTTATAAAGCCAAGATCCTCTGCGATTATCCTGCATTTTCCCAGCTGTTTTTTTATCTCTTTGAAAAGCTTCATATCTGGGCCATTACGCCATTCGCCGATAACAGCGTTCTCTCTGCCGTATGGGATAGTATAATAGCTTTCAAAGCCCCTGAAATGGTCTATCCTTACTACGTCGTATGTATTTACAGCGCAGCGTATACGGTCGATCCACCACTTAAAATCCTCCGCCTCCATTACGTCCCAGCGGTAAACAGGATTTCCCCACAACTGACCCTCAGCGGAAAAAATGTCGGGGGGGCAGCCCGCAACATCTATCGGAGTTTTGTTTTCGTCAAGTAGAAAATACTGCGGATTTGTCCACACCTCAACGCTGTCATATGCAACATAGATCGGAATATCCCCTATAATATCGATCCCAAGCGAATTGACATATTTCTTAAAGCTTTTCCACTGCTTCGCGTATTCATACTGCAAAAAGCGCCAGAAGCCTACTTCATCAGAGTAACGTTTTCTTGCCTCAGCGACCGCTTCTTTTTCAAACATTTTAAGCGGTTCTTCCCATTCGTACCATGCCTTTCCGCCGTGCGCGAATTTTAGCGCCATAAACAAGCCATAGTCTTCGATCCAGCTGGAATTATCTTCGGCAAACTGCTTATAATCCTTGTCAAAATCAGGCTTGAACCGTGCGTAAGCCTTTTTCAGGACCCCGAAAACCTTTTCATAAAGCAGACCGTAATCGACCTCGCATGGATTTTTGCCCCAGTCAATTTTCCTGTAGTCCTCGGCTGCAAGCAGTCCGTCCTTTTCAAGCGTTTGAAAATCAATAAAATAAGGATTTCCTGCATAAACCGAAAAGCTCTGGTAAGGAGAATCACCGTAGCTAGTGGGAGATATAGGCAGTATCTGCCAATACCTCTGTCCCGCTTTTTTGAGAAAGTCCGCAAAGGCATACGCTTCCTTCCCCAGCTTTCCTATTCCGTAGCTGTTGGGAAGCGAGGATATATGCATTAAAATTCCGCTTGCGCGCATTATGATCAGTTCCTTTCGCTGTGTATATATTTTATTATACATTATTTTGTATTCAATATCAACTTCAATATAAAATATCGGCTATTTAAACAAAAATAAACTGAGGTTTTTGACAGCCGCATACGCTGTAATGAACCCCTGAAATATTCCTTAAATAATATTACAAATAGCAACTAATAGGTTACAAATCGGTAACGGGAATTTATTTGGACAGTTGAAAACCTCTGCTTGTCTTACGCAAAAATGTTGAAAACACTGTTGAAACTGTTAAAAACTCTGCATAATTCTGAAATACAAAGTTGAAAGCTTTTAAATCTTTCAACACAAGTACGTTTTTTTACTCTTTTCTGTTACTGGATTGTAATATTTACGGTCAGGCTTCAGTACAAAAAATCTGACACATTTTTCATTATATATGAATTAAAATTAGCTCTGAATATCCGGATTGTAATAATTCGCAGGAATACCGCAATATAAAAAAGCCGATACCGCCTTAAACGGTACCGGCTTCAGCGGATATACTTATCTGTAAATCCGTCTATATAACTTTTCAGCTCGTCAAGATCCTCCCTGCTTACCGATACAGACAAATCTGAAAGCTCTGTACCGGAGTAATCCCTGCCTACAAGATAGTCAAGGCTTACCTTAAAATAATCGGCCAGCTTAATAAGCGTTTCAATATCCGGCTCAACATTATGGTTTTCATATTTGTTTATACTCTGCTGGGAAACCATAACAATCTCAGCAAGCTCCCGCTGCGAAATGCCTGCTTTGCTGCGAAGCCTTTTCAGATTTTTTACCATTACTGCAACACCCCTTAATTTATTATAACAAATCCATGTTGTTATACAAACACCTTAAATTAGTTATTGACAACTATAAAGTGTTGTGATATAATATCAGCGTTATATCAAAAAAATATTCAAAACTCATAGTAAAACCTATTGACAAATGCAAAGATGTATAATATAATTACAGTAAATGATATTTACTTATGTGCAATTACAGTCAGGTATTTTCCCCTCTGAAAAAATACTGCAGGACTACTTGTAAAACCTGCGGATTTATTATATAATAGGTAGTAGCATTACGGCTGCCTGCTAATATCGTTTAAAAGAAAGGAACGAAGTTTTATGGAAACTGCAGACCAGAATGTACTGGAGGTCAGAGGACTTTCAAAGCAGTACAAAAAAGGAGTTTATGCATCTCAGGACGTAAGCTTCAGCGTAAAAAAAGGAGAGATATTCGCTCTGATCGGGCCTAACGGCGCCGGAAAGACAACAACAATAAGAATGATCTCTACGCTGCTCAAGGCAACTGAGGGCGACGCCGTCGTTGCAGGACACAGTATTCTTTCAGAGCCTGAAAGAGTAAGGGAAAATATTACATATCTTCCCGACGAAGCCGGAGCATATAAAACAATGACCGGAAAAGGCTATCTTGAATTTATGGCGGGAATTTACGCCGGAAACAAAGCTCAGGCGGCAGAATTTGTTAAGACTGGCTGTGAGATATGCGAGCTAGGCGAAAGGTTGGAGGATAAAATAGGAAGCTATTCAAGAGGTATGATAAGAAAGCTTCTGCTTGCAAGAGCGATAATGTCAAAGCCTGCGCTTGCGATCTTTGACGAGCCTACCTCGGGACTTGATATAATCAATGCCCTTGAAATCAGACGTATGATAAAAAACCTGTCTGCTCAGGGTATGAGCTTTCTGCTGTCCTCTCACAATATGCTTGAAATAGAGTATGTTTCAGACCGGGTAGGAATAATAGCAAAGGGACATCTGCTTGAGGTCGGAACTCCGGCTGAGCTGAAAGAAAAATACAATACGCAGAATCTGGAGGAAGTATTTGAAAAGGTGGTGATGAGCAATGAAGTTTATTAATCTGCTGAGAAAAGAACTTAAGGAAATGCTCACTCCCCAGACTATTCTTACGCTGGTAATTATGGTGATCATTCTCTCAGTTGCGGGAAACGCTATGACTGGCGCTATGGAAAGCTCTCAGGAGGAAAGCTCGAAAATTACGATCTGCGATCAGGATAATACCGATTTTACCAAATCTGTTATAGCGCTTATGAAAAATCCTGCCGACGGGGTAGAAAACGACGTTACTCTTGTAGAGCTCGAAAGCGATGATTATGCAAAAGAGCTGAAAAGACTTGACAGGAAAAATATAGTAATTATCCCGAAAGGCTTTACGGAGCAGGTTGATAAGGGAGAGCAGGCACAGACAAAATACATAAGCCAGATGACCTCGCTTTCAACAATGTCAAACGTTTCAACCGGCTCGGATACTGCGCTATCAGTAATAGAAGCCGCTGTAAAATCAGCGCTTTATACAGACAAGGTATCAAAAGGACAGCTTACCGAACAGGAAGTTACGCAGCTCGATTCTCCTGTAGCTATTTCCGAAACAACTGTAGTAGCCGGAAAATCCGCTGAGATCTCTTCAATGATACTGTATTCAATGTGTCAGATGCAGGGTATGTTCGTTCCGATCATAGTATATCTTCTCATTATGTATTCATCTCAGATGATACTTAATGCGGTTTCAACGGAAAAGCTCGACAAAACTCTTGAAACGCTGCTTTCCGCTCCTGTTTCAAGACTGTCGGTGCTGAGTGCCAAAATGCTGTCCGCCGCAATAGTCGCAGCGCTGTACGCCGTAGTATTTATGTTCGGTATGAACAATATGATGTCGGGACTTATGGTAGGAGATACCTCACAATATTCAGGAATAGTCGAAGACCTGGGACTGTCTATGTCGGCAGGACAATATACCCTCGTAGGTATTCAGATGTTTATTACTATTCTTATCTCGCTTTCTATTTCACTGATACTCGGTGCGCTGGCAAAAGACGCAAAATCAGGTCAGACACTTATAATGCCGATAATGATCGCAGCTATTATCCCGTATCTGCTTTCGCTTATGCTCGATATTAAAACGCTGTCGCCGATACTGAGATATATTATTTACGCTATACCTTTTACTCATACGTTTATGGCTTCAGAAAATATTATGTTCGGAAATATGGAAGTTTACTGGGGCGGCCTGATCTACCAGCTGATAGTTCTGGCAATATGCATGAGCTTTGCTATCAGAGTATTTACAAGCGATAAAATATTTACTATGACTCTCAGTATAGGTCAGAAAAAGAACAGGGCCTCAAAAAGATCATTATTTGCCAAAAAGTAAATAAAAGGGAGAACAGCATAATGAAATCAAACAAAAATCTGAAAACCGCACTTATATGCCTGCTCTGTGCGGCGTCGGCTGTAATGGCAGCCTGCGGCTCCGGCAATAGCTCATCAGCAGATGAAAGCTCGTCCGCCGCAACGGCTGCTCCGTCGGTCACGCTTCCGTCCGATTCACAGTCCAATGAATCCGAAAGCGACACCAGCTCACAGACTGATGACTCCAAAAGCTCGGATATAACGCCGCTTATGTGGGAAGTGACCTCGTCCGACGGAACAAAAATAACTATGATGGGTTCTATGCACGCGCTCAAGGACGAGACTTATCCTCTTCCAAATAAGATAACAGAAGCTTATGAAAACGCTGATATTCTTGCGGTCGAATGCGATATAACTACAGTTTCCACAAACTTTACGGCCCAGCTGAAGCAGCTTGAGAATATGTATTATGATGACGGAACAACGATAAAGGATCACCTTTCGCCTGAGGTCTACGACGGAATAACAGACTATGTTGAATCATGCGGGATTGATATTAAAAACTTTGAGACCTTCCGCCTGTGGGCGCTCAGCTCCCAGATGGAAACGCTTGCCCTTCAGCAGTCCGATTTAAAGATCAATAACGGAATAGACGCTTACCTCCTTAACAAGGCTCACGACGATAAAAAGGAGATATACGAAGTTGAATCTGTTGACTTCCAGCTTGATATGTTAATAAATATGTCCGACGAAATCTATGAAGCCATGCTTTCATCCTATAACGCCGAAACAAAGGACGATATGATAAAGCTGCTGGAGGACACATATCAGGCATGGGCAAAAGGCGATTATGATTTCCTTGCAGAATCGAACGATATAAACGTTTCGATAAAGCAGGCGGAGGAAGCCGGCGAGCCTCTTACAGACAAACAGATAGAGCTTCTTACCGACTACAATAAACAGCTTCTGTTTGACCGTAATATTACTATGAAAAACGCCGTAGAAGAGCTGCTTAAAGGAGATAAGGATGTTTTCTATGTAGTAGGCGTCGCTCATTTTGCAGGGGAAGGCGGTATAATAGACCTGCTTGAAAAGGACGGATATACGGTTACCAAGTTGGAATATTAATAAAATGCATTGCCGGTTAACGGCATACCAAAAAGCGTTACTTAGCTATAATTGCTCAGTAACGCTTTTTTACATTATTAGGTATAATACTGCGGTCATCTCTGAAAAACAATGTCAAACTGATAATACAGTTCCCCCGTCAGCATATTGATATAAATATATTTTCTCATATCTCCGTAACCATTAATTTCGCCTTCTTTTAAATACTCCGAATGGTCAACATCAATAATAAGCAAGCCGTATACCGCTGCTCAGTACAGGTCATATCTGTAAAAAATATTAGTGCCTGTATAGTCATTCAAATAAATACATTTGTTTACAGAATCGATCGCCGTACAGTGCATATTGGAAGCAGACGTAATATTATTGACCGTCTCTCCGCTGTCAAGGTCTATTATACTGACCTCCGTATTTTGTTCTTTGCTGTCTTCTGTTAAAAGGGACATATATACCCCGTCGTAGGAAATATGTACCTCATAATAATATTTATCTATTACATCAAGAATATCTTGATAAACTACCTGATATTCACTGCCATCGATCCTGACCGCCTTGAACTCCCCGTCCTCGGTGAAAGCGCTGTAGTATAAACGACCCATACTGTCTATATCGTATTGGTATAAATAACGTATCTTCTTATCTCCGAACAGATCGTAGTTATTAAACAAACTATACTTTTTATTACCATCGTTCAGATCATAATAACCGATCTCAAAATTACTTATATCTCTTCCTTCTTGTGTAACTGTATACTGATAGCTTTCATAATAAAGCCTGCCGTTATTTACAGCCAACAATGATACCTGTTCCGAGGGGTCATCATTTTCCGGTAGCTTTACTTCCGTATATTCGTCAGTTCCGGCTTCTGATTTATACAGAACCAGATTATCAAAGCTATAGTCCATCTGCTTATTCTGGTGATAGGAATAAACATACAAGGTCTGCATATCCTCTGACAAAAGAAATCCAGTATTGTACAGATCGTAAAAGTTCTTATATATATCCAGATTTTTTGAATTCCACTCTCCTATTTTCTGCATATCATCATTGTAGCATATGAAATCAAAGCCTGTATCATAGCTTCTGTCCTCATTTTCGGCTTGCTGGCTGTAGACTGCCGAAGAATAAAAACCGCCGGGAATAAAACAGTTATTGCGGTTCGGAGCAAGGCTGACGGATTCAGTCATGCTGTAATTCCATTTATCTCCGTCCCTGACGGCAGTTATCTTTCCGAGAGTGTCCTCTTCCTCATCATACCCAGAGATTCTGAGTGCATAGATTTTTCCGTTTTTTGCTTCTAGCTTCATCTGTAAGGGATTGCTCTGAATCTGCGAATCGACACGGAACAAACCTGTAAGATCAACAGGAGTTACCTTATCTGTTTTACCCATTTCAATAGAATAGTCCAGCGCAGAATCTAAATTTGCACCGCCCCAGCTGTAATCCGAACTATCAGCCTGCGAAACCGCTGATTTTACGGGAGCACTGAGTTCCTCGTCGCCGCTGTCCTTTATTCCGCCGTCAAGCGAAACAAGCGCCCATACGCCTGCTATACACATTGATACGGCAGCCGCAATTGATACAAGCGGTTTTGAGCCGCTTATTTTAGCTTTTCCCGAAGAAACAGTCCTTACAGCGTTTTCCGGTGCATTTTCTCTTTCTTTTTTATCTTTCAGCAGCTGCTCCAGAACACGCCGCTTAGATTCATCAGGCATTCTGATCCTGTCGAATTCAGCCTTAACGGGATCATCAGCTTCCGTTGTTATAATCTTGTCGATCATTTAACCTGACCTCGCTTTCCGTTTTGCCGTTATCCGTTTGTTTTACACTTAATTTTTCTGTCTGATTTGAGCATTGTCTTTAATCTTTTTCTGCCCTTATGCAGCCAGCTATGTACAGTGCTTTCGCTTACATAATACATTCTGCCTATCTCCGCCGCGGTATATCCCTCATAATAAAAAAGGTATACAGCGTTTCTTTGCTTTTCCGGCAGTTCCAGCACCGATTCCATAGTTTCGCTTATTTCAAAATCCGCAGTTGTCTCCAATGCCTTATCCCGCTCTTTTCCGTCAGCTGCTTTTTTCCTCCACCAATGCTTTAAGGTGTTCTTGCATTGGTTCTGAGCGGTAACTATAAGCCACGCCTTTTCATGCTCCTGATTTTCAAACAGAGTTCCGTGCTCCATGTACTTTAAGAAGACAGCAGATACGGCGTCTTCTATATCGTACCGATTTCCTTTGAAATACATAAAGCATATTCGATAGATCATATCGGAATACATTTCAAAGGCTCTTTCAACGTCTTTATGCGTCGTAGTCCGCTCCCCCCTTTCTTTTTTAACAAACCTTTGTCTGTTATCTGAAAAGCTTTTCATTTATAATACAATCCTGCCCACTGAATCCTTGTGAACATTTTGTAAATGTTTTCACCGCAATACTGCTTCTAAAGTTAAAAAAGAAAGCCTCTCCGATCTAAACGGAAAGGCTTTCAGGAAATTACGTAATTATTCCTCGTTTGAAGCTGTTTCGATATACTTTACAATATCTCCGACAGTCTTGATGTTTTCAACCTCTTCATCAGGAATTTCAACATCAAACTCCTCTTCAATCGACATAACAAGGTCAACAACGTCAAGTGAATCAGCGCCGAGGTCATCAACGATCGATGATTCCATAGTAACATCGCTCTCTTCAGCGTCAAGCTGCTCAACGACGATATCACGAACCTTTTCAAATACCACTAAAAGCACCCTCCATTCTAATGAGAATATTCGGCAGCACAGCAAGCCTATGATGCCTTATGATAGTTGAGCCGAATAACAGCTCTATCAACCATTATTTAGTCAAACTGCTATTCTCTTCAAAATCGCCAACTATTCTAAACTTATTATAGCGTTCATTTAGCAATTCGTCAAGACCTTTTTTCAATTTTCTTTGCAGCGCTTCAAAAATATAATCCGATATATTTTCAGCAGTCTGCTCGCAGTCGTTATGAGCTCCGCCGACAGGCTCAGGAATAATATGATCGCAAACCTTAAGCCGCTGCAGATCCTCCGCAGTGATCTTCATAATATCACAGGCTTCCCTCTCCCTTGAAGCGTCCTTCCACAAAATAGAAGCAAAGCCTCTCGGAGAAATAACCGAATAAATAGCATTTTCCAGCATAGCAAGCTCATCGCAGACTCCCATCGCAAGAGCTCCTCCCGAGCCTCCCTCTCCGAGTATAATTGAAATAACCGGAGTCCTGAGGGTCATAAAATCCATAATGCTCTTTGCTATAGCCTCGCCCTGTCCACGCTTTTCGGCCTCAACGCCGCAGAATGCGCCCGAAGTATCTACAAGGCATATTACAGGACGGCGAAACTTTTCAGCCTGCCTGGCAAGCCTGAGAGCCTTTCTGTAGCCCTCAGGATGAGGCATTCCGAAATTACATTCTTTATTTTCTTCAAGGTTTCTTCCCTTAACCTGAGCGATAACCGTAACCGGCATACCCTTGAATCGGCATACTCCGCCCATGATCGCTCCGTCGTCGCCGTAATAACGGTCACCGTGCATTTCATAGAAATCGTCAAATATAAGGGGGATATAATCTCTTACCGTAGGTCTGCCCTTATGACGTATTATATCGAGTCTTTGGCTGGCTGTAAGATTATTCATCAATTACGCCCTCCTTTGCTTTATGTAGCTTCAGCAGATGAGCCAATGTCCTTCTCATCTTCTTGCGCTCAACTATCATATCTACGAAGCCTGCTTCCAACATAAACTCCGCCGATTGAAACTCGTCGGGAAGCTTTTGCTTTATCGTACCCTCGATCACTCTTCTTCCCGCAAAGCCTATAAGCACCTTAGGCTCGGCAATAATTATATCTCCGAGAGAAGCAAAGGAAGCCGTTACCCCTCCCGTAGTAGGGTCGGTCATTACGGTTATGTAAAGCAGTCCCAACTGACTGTGACGAGCCACAGCGCCGCTGGTCTTTGCCATCTGCATAAGAGAAACTATTCCCTCCTGCATTCTTGCTCCTCCCGAAGCGGTAAAGGCAATTACAGGCAGTCGGTTCTCTGCCGCAAACTCAAACGCTCTTGTAATTTTTTCACCAACGACACTGCCCATTGAAGCCATCATAAAATTTGAATCCATTACGATAATTACAATATCTTCTCCTCGTATCTTGGCCCGTCCGGTTATAACAGCATCGCTTAAACCGGTTTTTTCCCTAAGAGACTTCTGCTTTTCTTCATAGTCGGGAAAATCTATCGGATTTTTAGAGATCATATCCTTATCAAATTCCTCAAGACTGTCCTTGTCAATAGTTATATCAAGCCGTTCCCTTGCGGAAAGACGGGCATGATAATTACAACTAGGGCAGACCTTTCCGTTATTCTGAAAATCTTCGATAAAGGTAACGCCGGAACATCTGGGACATTTGAACAACAGTCCCTTTGGAATATCAGTTTTGCTTTTTTTTACCTCGTCAGCCTTTCCCTCGCCGTTAAAGCGGGTTCTTACGACTGAAAACAAATCCTCCAGCATTTAAACTTTCCCCCTTCTATATAATTTCCGTACGGTTAAGAAAGCCGTTGTCGTAATCTCCCTTTAAAAAGGCGTCGGTACGGATAAGCTTCAGCTGAAAATCTATATTGGTCGCTACTCCGTCCACTATAAATTCAGACAGCGCCCAGGTCATTTTTGCTATAGCTTCTTCACGGTTCGCTCCGTGAACGATAAGCTTTCCTATCATACTATCATAATATGGAGATATCTCATAACCCTGATATACTGCGCTGTCAACTCGTATTCCCGGTCCTCCCGGGATATGCAGGGAATTGATAACCCCGGGTGACGGACGGAAGCCCAGCGCAGGATTTTCCGCATTTATTCTGCATTCTATAGCATGACCGCTGTATTTTATATCCTCCTGCTTTATAGAAAGCCTCTCTCCGGACGCAATAAGCAGCTGCTGCTTAACAAGATCGACCCCTGTTACAGCCTCAGTAATAGGATGCTCAACCTGAATTCTGGTGTTCATTTCCATGAAATAGAAGCTGCCGTTTTTATCTACAAGAAATTCTATCGTTCCTGCATTTCTGTAGCCGCATACCTTTGCCGCCCTGACCGCCGCTTCGCCCATTTTAATTCGCAGTTCCTCGGTCATTATAGGCGACGGAGCTTCTTCAAGCACCTTCTGGTTTCTTCTCTGCATAGAGCAGTCACGCTCTCCCAGATATATTACATCGCCGTAATTATCCGCAAGTATCTGGATCTCAATATGCTTGGGATTTTCTATAAATTTTTCTATGTATATCTCGTCGTTGCCGAAGCAGGCAAGCGCCTCCTGTTTTGCAGCGGTCATCTGTGCTTCAAGCTCCTCGTCTGAACGCACGATCCTTATTCCTCTTCCTCCGCCGCCTGCTGAAGCCTTTACCATTACCGGATAACCAAGCTCGGCGGCAAGAGTATGAGCTGCGTGAATATTGGAGATCGCACCGTCTGAGCCCATAATTACAGGAACTCCCGCTTCCTTCATCGTTTCCTTAGCCTGAGCCTTATCGCCCAGCATTTCAATACTGTGAGCCCGGGGACCGATAAAAGTTATCCCGCATTTCTCACAGGTTTTAGCAAATGACGGATTTTCAGACAGGAATCCGAAGCCGGGATGAACTGCGTCCGCACCCGTTATCTCACAGGCGGAAATTATCGCTCTTACGTTTAAGTAGCTGTCCTTACTTGCCGCAGGACCTATGCAAACCGCTTCGTCGGCAATTTTTGCATGTAGAGCGTTTTTATCTGCCGTGGAATATACTGCTACCGTATGTATTCCCAGCTCCCTGCAAGCTCGTATCACACGAACCGCAATTTCGCCGCGGTTCGCTATTAAAACCTTTTTGAACATAGCTTTTTCGCCTTTCTCAAAGAAATTTCAAGAAAATCTATTCTTACTGCACTTTTAGCAGATCGTTTTCATATCTATTTTGATAAGCAGCAAAGCCTGCCGTTATCATGTTATCGTTCCATGGCTCGCTTGTAAAAACCTTATGACAAAGGCGTCTGCGATTTATGAACGGTCAAAACTCCTTACTTTAAGCTCTATATCCGATTCCGCCGTCTACTTTATCGCAAAGGTGATCTCCGCAGAAACCGCCTTTTTGCCATTTACCGTAGCAAGCGCCTTGCCGACTCCGATAGGCCCCTTGACTTTAATAATTTCAACCTCGATATTGAGAGTATCTCCGGGCAGGACCTGCTGACGGAACTTACAGTCCTTTATGCCGCCGAAAAGACCTATTTTCCCCTTGTTCTCAGGCAATGCAAGCAACGCTACCGCTCCTGCCTGAGCGCACATTTCCACCATAAGGACTCCCGGAGTAACGGGATAGCCGGGGAAATGACCCTTGAACCAGAACTCGTCCTCTTTCATATACTTCGTAGCAACGACACGCTTTCCGACTTCAAGCTCGTTTACCTCGTCGATAAGCAGAAACGGGTCTCGGTGCGGAATTATCTCCATGATCTGATCTTTGTTAAGTACCACTGACATTTATTTTACCTCAATTCTAAAATGGGTCAGCCCCAGTAATCTTCTGCTCTAAGCTCGGAATGATTTTGCATATATTCATTCAGCTCAACAGAATCGCAGTTTATCAATTCAATTTTAAAATATCCTTTGAGTCCGCCTAGCTTTTGCATGATCCATTCGTCAAAATTTGAAATTTCTATATCGTCTACATAATACATAATTCCCTTATGCCGTTCAGCTTCATCATCTGAAGCGGCTAAATTGCATACCAAAATATGATACTTCTGCTTCTCATAATAAAGATTAAGCTCTTCAGCAAGCACCAAATTGTTTTCAACAGCAAATTCCTCCGAGTGCTTCAGATACAGTCTAAGCATATCATAATCAACAACATAGAAAAATTTTTCATTCCATTTTGCAATTAGCTTTTTAAATAATCCCATTTTCTTAACCAATAATCATAACCGTCTGATCGAACTCAAGCGCATCGCCGTCGGAAACCAGAATTTCCTTTACCACGCCGTCAAACTCAGACTGAACCTCGCTCATAACCTTCATAGATTCTATAATAAATATAGTGTCTCCCTTTTTAATCTGCTGTCCGACCGTTACAAACGGCTTGTCATTAGGCGACGGAGCAGAATAGAAAGTTCCTACAATAGGCGCTTTTACTTCCTTGCCGGAAACAGCCGGAGCAGCGGAAGCTGAGGGAACGCTCTGAACAGGCTCTGCCGAAGGAACTGGTGACGCAGCCATATTCATCACAGGCGGAGGCGGCGGACATTTTCTGCCCTTTATTGTGATCTTCTTGCCTTCGTCAATTATTGTTATTTCTCCGAGATTCTTTCCGTTTACAATATCGGCAAGCTTTTCTATTGTATCAAGGTCAAACTGACCGTATATCTTTTCACTCATTGCAGCTTCTCCTTAATCAGAATATTTTTTCAGGCATATCGTTGCGTTATGTCCGCCGAAGCCAAGGGAATTTGAAAGAGCACCCTTTATATCCACACTTCTGTTGCCCTCAACGCAGTAATCCAGATCACACTCCGGATCGGGAGTTTTATAGCCTAGAGTCTTATGAATAAAGCCCTCCTTGACCGACAGCGCGGTAACGATAGCTTCTACTCCTCCGGCAGCTCCGAGGAGATGTCCTATCATAGACTTTGTGGAATTTATAACGGTCTTTTCCGCCGCTTCTTCTCCAAGCGCAAGTTTAACCGCCGTTGTTTCATATTTGTCATTAAGATTTGTAGAGGTTCCATGCGCATTGATATAATTGACCTCGTCGGGAGCAAGTCCTGCTTCCTCATAGGCATGCTTCATTGCATAAGCCGCCGCTTCTCCGGTAGGCGAAGGACTTGTCATATGATAAGCGTCGCCGGTAGCGCCGTAGCCTGCTATCTCAGCAATAATTTCAGCGCCTCTTGCCTTAGCATGCTCAAGCTCCTCAAGACAAAGTATACCCGAACCCTCGCCAAGAACAAAGCCCTGTCTTTCAAGATCGAAAGGCGTAGAAGCAGTTTCAATTGTTTCCGCTCTTGACAGCGCTTTCATATTGTTAAAGCCGCCCAGAGCGAACCTTGAAATACAAGCCTCCGCTCCTCCGCACAGGCAAACGTCAAGATAACCGTCCTTGATTTTGCGGAAGGCCTCGCCTATAGCGTGAGTTCCCGAAGAACAGGCGGTAGTTGTACAGAAATTATCTCCCTTGAAGCCGGTCTTCATAGAAACCGTTCCCGCCGCCATATTTCCGATCATCATAGGTATAAAGAAGACAGATATTTTATCAGGCTTCTCGTTAAACTTAGTTACCTCCTGCTCGGTAAGATTCAGTCCGCCTATTCCGACACCAATAATAACGCCTGCTCTGAACGGATCTATATCCTTGAAGTCGGAGCCTGCCATTTCAAGCGCCTGTATTGAAGAGCAAAGAGCAAACTGCGTAAACCTGTCCATTCTCCTTGCCTCTTTTTTATCTATGTATCTGCTGCTGTCAAAATTTCTGACTGCCCCTACTACCTTAACAGGAAAATCTGCCGTATCAAACTGGTCTATATATGAAAGACCGTTTTTATTTGCCTTTATATTGTCCCAGAATTCTGAAACGCTCTGACCCAGAGGATTTACCGTTCCCATTCCTGTAATAACTACTCTTCTCATTTAAACACTCCTTTATTTTAATCAGCAATTGATGTTCTAACACGATAATATATTACCGACTCTACATAGAAAGTCCGCCTGAGATCTCTATTACCTGTCCTGTAACATAGCTTGCGTCCTTTGAAGCAAGGAACGAAACCACTCCGGCTATCTCTTCAACCTCGCCGTAGCGCTTCATTGCTATCTGAGCGATCATTGCGTCGCGCTGAGCGTCAGTAAGCTTGTCGGTCATCGGCGTTTTGATAAATCCCGGAGCTACTGCATTGCAGGTAACTCCCCTGGACCCCAGCTCCTTTGCCACAGTCTTTGTCATTCCGATTATTGCCGCCTTTGAAGCGGAATAGTTTATCTGCCCCGGATTTCCGTATACTCCGGCTACGGAGGAAAGATTGATTATCCTGCCCGACCTCTGACGCATCATAACGCTGCCCACGAACTTGCACATATTGAATACGCTCTTCTGGTTTACAGCTATTACGCTGTCGTACTGCTCCTCGCTCATTCTCGCCATAAGACCGTCCCTTGTTATCCCTGCGTTGTTTACAAGCACGTCAATACTGCCGAAGCGAGCCTTTACCGCCTTAACGGTTTCTTCTACCTGAGAATAGCTTGAAACGTCGCAGATGAATTTTTCTACCTCAACACCCTCAGCTGCGATCCTCTCCATAATATCATTGTTCTCAAACATTGCCTCGCTGATGTCGTTAAGCGCAATATTAAAGCCGTCCTTTGCAAGTCTGAGTGCAATAGCCGCTCCTATTCCTCTTGCAGAGCCTGTTATAAGTGCAGTTGCCATACCTTTTTCCTCCTAGATAAATTCAGCTCCGAGCTGTTTCAGTTTTATATCATAATTTTCTTTTTTGTATAAAATGCCAGGATAATTATTCGCCTTTCACATACTTGGAAATTATCCCGTACCAGAATTTGCCCAGCTTTTCATAGCCCTCTTTTGTCGGGTGAACTCCGTCCTGAAGATCTTCTTTAGCGATCACGCTGTTTACGTCGGCAAGCTCTATATTTCTTCCCGCCGCCTTTTCCTCCTGTACAACAGTCTTTACCTTTTCATTATATTCGTCAACGTATTTATCCATAGCTTCTACCGTGAAAAACTCAGCTGAGATATAGGTGTTATCCTTTGCGTCCATATAAGGGATAGTTGCAAGATAAAGCATACCGTCCTCCGGCAGCTTTTCAAATATACTGTCCACAAGGTTTTTAAGTCTTGTGCCTGCATCGTCTAGCTCATAAAGACTTAAAATATCGTTAGTGCCGATTTGCAGCATTACCACATCGGGTGTATATAGGTCAAAAAGCTCGTCCACCTTGCCTGATATACCGCCTCTTACATCTCCCGTAACCGACTCGGAGATCGGGTCGATAGAATAGCCTGTATAGCCGCAGTGCTGATTATCGTAGCATTCTCCGGCTTTCTTTTTTCCTACAAAATCAACATACTGAGATAACCCGTTTTCCTCCAGCATATTAGCAAGCGGAACTCTGTATGAGCCTTTATATGTAAAGCCCTCGGTTATCGAATCGCCGAAAGCCATAAGCTTTATACTGCGAGGATACTGGACCTCAGCCTGTGACGATGAAGCCTGCGCCGCCGAGACGTTTTCCTCAGTTTTGGAAGAACCGTCCGACTTTCCGCATGAAGTCAGCAGAGCCGCAGATAATAATATAGGTACGATAAGCTTTACGATATTCATAATAATACCTCTCCTTTTCAGATTTCCGAAGCAAATCCAGGCGCATAGATTTATCTGTTCAAAAGCTGCTCCGCCTGAGCAAACATTTCCTCTATCATAGCCTTCGCCGGCTCTATTTTATTTACCATGCCTGCAATAGCGCCGCAGAGGAAGGAGCCTTCCTCAAGATTTCCGTCCTGTACAGCTTTTCTCAAAGAGCCTAAGGTAATCTCCTCAAACTCATCGGGAGTGATCGTTCCGTTCATTTCTCCGCCCGCAAGCTTTTTGGAAAACTTCGTCTTTACATTACGGCAGGGGTGACCGGTAGAACGTCCGGTTACTATACTGTCGGTGTCCTTTGCCTTTATAACAAGCTCCTTGTAGGTAGGATGAATCCGACATTCCTCAGCTGCAAGAAAACGTGTTCCCAGCTGAACGCCCTCCGCTCCGAGCATAAAAGAAGCGGCGATTCCTCTGCCGTCGGCGATTCCTCCCGCTGCAATAACAGGAATTTCAACAGCGTCAGCAACCTGCGGAACAAGGCACATCGTAGTGTTCTCGCCGATATGTCCGCCCGATTCCGTTCCCTCTGCCACTACCGCGTCAGCGCCGGCTCTCTCCATTCTCTTAGCAAGAGCGACCGACGGAATAACCGGAATAACCTTGATCCCTGCCTCTTTCCACGCTGCCATATACTTGCCGGGGTTTCCTGCTCCTGTTGTTACGACAGGAACGCCCTCCTCGATAACGAGCTTTGCAAGTTCCTCTGCGTTAGGGCTCATAAGCATGATATTTACACCAAAAGGCTTGCCGTTTACAGCCGCTTTTGTCTTTCGGATTTCCTCTCTCAGATAGTCGATAGGGGCAGAGCCGCCTGCAATAAGCCCAAGTCCTCCTGCGTTTGAAACCGCAGCAGCAAGAGTCGATTCGGCAATCCAAGCCATACCGCCCTGAATTATAGGATATTTTATTCCCAAAAGCTCTGTGATTCTGGTCTTTGTCGTTGTCATATTCAAAACTCCTTTTCGCGCCTGCAGCGCGGCTATTTAATGTCGCTACAAATTTATTTTCCATGATAAATCATATTTTGCCAGAAGATGTTTTCCTCTTTGCAAAACGTCATACTCAGCGGCGCAGATTTTAACGCAGCCGTTGATAAAATCCTTTTCCAAGCTCCTAAAAGCAATAAGCTTAGGCTTTCCCTCGGACTTTTCAGAAAAATCCTCCTGCATATCCTGCAAAAATTCTTCAATCTCAAAAGGATAAATACTGTTGATTTTTTCCTCTGCAAAATTTTCCGGCACGGCAGGCTTGTTCTCAAAGCCGTATTTTTCAACAAGCTTTCGATTTAAAATATGGTAATCCATATAAAGCCGAGCTGTCAACTCCGTGTCGCCGCGCCTTGAAAGCAGACCCTTAATATAGTAAAGATAATAACGGAAAAGGTTATCTTCGATCAAGTGAAAATAATATCCCAGATAAAGCTCGTCCGACATAACCTCGTCTTTAAAGCGGCCGAAAAAGCCATAAAAGTCAAAATGCTTACGCTTGCCGCCATCAAAAAGCTCCATAAAATGCTAGTTGACCGCTTTTTTATCCACCGACAAAACTGCGTCGGGAAGAATCTGACCTATTTCAAAACGATTTCTATCCGAAATAGACAGCTTACGTTCAAGCTCATATGCCACCGCCAGGTGCATTATTCTTGAAGCCATTACAATTAATATTCAAAAACCACTGCGCCGTAGGTCAGTCCGCCGCCGAAGCCTACCAGACAAACCTTATCGCCTCTCTTTATCTTCCCGTCCTTAACAGCGTCGTAAAATGCCAGAGGGATAGACGCAGAAGACGTATTGCCATACCTGTCGATATACATCGGGAATTTCTCCATAGGAAGTCCCAAATGCTTTGCGGCGGTCTCGATAATTCTTATATTCGCCTGATGAGGTACTATAGCGTCAAGCTCCGAAGGCAGGATACCGGCTCTTTCACAAGCCCTTTCTACCGCATTCGGCAGAGCCTTTGTCGCAAACTTATAGACCTCCTTGCCGTCCTGATAGAAATAATGCTCCTTGGTCTGAGGCATTTTCATATCAAAATCCTCCGTACTTGTACGGAATGCGTTTTCAGATCTCAGCGCTCTGGCTACAACCTTGTCTGCTCCGTTTCCATCCGCACCCAGATAATTTGAATAAACAGTCCCGTCGCATTTTTCAAGCACAAAAGCTCCCGCTCCGTCGCCGAACAGTACGCAGGAGGAACGGTCGGTATAATCCGTAAACTTTGAAAGCTCCTCAGTTGCAACGACAAGAACTGTTTTTACGTCACTGCCGCTGTGAAGATACCTCTTCGCCATATCAACAGCATAAGCAAAACCTGCGCACGCCGCATTAATATCAAAAGCCATACAGCCTATCGCTCCCAGCTCTCTCTGAATTATGCAGGCAGTTGACGGAGTATAGAAATCCGAAGTTACCGTAGTGGTTATAATAAGATCTATTTCTGACGGGTCGATCCCGGCGTCTGCAACCGCTTCCTTTGCCGCCATTGCGCCAAGGTAATATGTAGGCTCTCCGTTGGTTATATGTCTGGTCTTGATACCGGTGCGCTGAGTTATCCACTCGTCGCTGGTTTCAACTATTTTCGTAAAGTCCTCGTTTGTAGCGATCATTTCCGGAACGTATCTTCCTATTCCCCTGATCCTGATCCCCTGTGTTTTACTGATGTCCGCCAATTGAGTTTCCTCCCAAATTAAATAATATATTTTAAACAGGATATTGTACCGGCTTAAATTATATGCTATAATAGAATCAAACGCAAGCTTATATGTTAAAACCAAATCGCAATTAATTAAAATTTTGTACTAAATACATGCACTTGTTTCAGAAAATAAGCTTAACCTTATTTATTATAAACCTATTTTATGGATTGGTAAATAACAAAAAATGAACAACTTGTGGCTGAACAAAACATTTCAATATTTTTTCATAATTAAGCTTTTACATATACAGAAGGTTCGGGTAACCGATCCGATCTAACGGCCTGATATGAAATTATATTATCACTATCCCATGAACTTTTTTGTCAGATTATAAGTTTCGGTTTAATAATATCCGTTTGGTATATTGAAGCGGAGCGTTTCAATTGTATAAAATAATTCTAAATTTAAAGGAGTAAAAACCATGGCAAAAAACATTTTTTTATTCTCAGGACAAGGCTCGCAGTATGCAGGAATGGCAAAGGAATTATACGACGGCTTCGACAGCGCAAAAGCGGTTTTTGAAACTGCGAATTCGATACTCGGCTATGATATTGCAGAACTTTGCTTTAACGGTCCTGATACCGAGCTTAATAAAACCGTTAATTCACAGCCTGCTATTATGGCTTGTTCTCTGGCGGCTTTTGAAGCGGCAAGGGCAAGCGGGATCAGCTTTGACGGAGTTGCCGGACACTCGCTTGGCGAATATGCCGCAATGGCGGCTTCAGGAGTTGTTTCAATTGAGGACGGCTTTAAGCTTATCAAGGCAAGAGCCTGCGCAATGCAGAAAGCCGCCGAAGCAAACAGCGGCGCAATGTACGCTATAATCGGACTGCCTGCCGAAGAGGTGGAAAAAGTCTGCGAAGAAACCGAAGGCTATGTCGTTCCCGTAAACTATAATTCAGCCGTTCAGACAGTTATTGCAGGCGAAACAGCAGCCTGCGAAAAAGCAGCCGAGGTATTTACAGGAATGAAGAAAAAAGCAATCAGGCTTAACGTCGCATCAGCGTTCCACTCAAAGCTTATGCAGTCTGCCGCAGATGAGTTTATCGAAACAGCTGCGACTGTAAAATTTAACTCTCCTGCAGTAGAATTTTATTCAAACGTTCTCGGCGCAAAGCTTGAAGATTTTTCAAATATGCCAAGCCTGCTCGCAAAACACATTGTTTCGCCTGTTAAGTTCACATCAGAACTTGCGGCTATGAACGACGCCGGCTATGAAAACTACATTGAGCTAGGACCTAACAAAGTTCTCACAGGTCTTGTCAAGAAAACCCTCAAGGGAGCAAACGCAGTAAATATTGAAAATTCCGCAAGCCTTGAAAAGGCTCTGGCAAGTCTGAAATAAACCCGTCTTAAATATTGAAAGGAGCGTATATTTATGAAGCGTCAGGATTACTTATCTTGGGATGAATATTTTATGGGGATCGCCCTGCTTTCGGCAGGCAGAAGCAAGGACAGCAATACGCAGGTAGGCGCCTGTATCGTTTCCGAGGAAAATAAGATCCTTTCGGTAGGCTACAACGGAATGCCCACCGGCTGTAACGATGATGAAATGCCGTGGGAACGTGAAGGCGAAGCGCTTGAAACCAAATATCCCTTTGTCTGCCACGCCGAGCTTAACGCAATTCTCAACCGCTCTACGGGGAGCTTACAGAACGCACGTATATACGTTTCGCTTTTTCCCTGCAACGAATGCGCCAAGGCAATTATTCAGAGCGGAATAAAAGAGGTCGTTTACATGGAAGATAAGTATGCCGATACCGACGGAGTAAGAGCCTCAAAGAAAATGTTTGAAATGACCGGCGTAAAAATGCGGCAGTATTTCCAAACGGACAGAATCGTAACAGTAAAGCTTTAAGGCATTTATAATGCTGCCTTTTTACCTGAGCATATTTAAGCTATGAACAAAACAAAATACGGCGCTTTATGTGTTGTTCAGATAAAGCGCCGCATTTTTTACAGTTCTGGTTAATAAACGTCCATAATAAAGAAACAGAAATCTTGCATAGCCCGCAGGAATAAGCTAATATATACTTATAAAAATTAAAGGAAATCAGGTGTGATCTATGAAACGTACAGAACTTAAAATCGACAGGGATAAAAAGCTGTCAAAAATAAGCAGGAATATCTACGGACATTTTGCCGAGCACCTCGGAAGATGTATTTACGGCGGTATTTATGTGGGAGAGGACTCGGAGATCCCCAACGTAAACGGTATGAGAAAAGACGTTGTTCAAGCGCTGAGAGAAATAAAGATCCCTGTACTGCGCTGGCCGGGCGGCTGCTTTGCCGACGAATATCACTGGAAGGACGGCATAGGAGAAAAATCACAGCGCAAGAATATGATAAATACTAACTGGGGCGGAGTAGTAGAGGACAACAGCTTCGGAACTCATGAGTTTTTCGAGCTTTGCCGCCAGCTTGAATGTGAGCCTTATATAGCAGGAAACCTCGGAAGCGGCACTGTTCAGGAAATGTCCGAATGGGTGGAATACATGACCTTCAGCGGAGTTTCCCCTATGGCTGAGCTTAGGAAGCACAACGGACAGGAGGAGCCGTGGAAGCTGAAATATTTCGGAATAGGCAATGAAAACTGGGGCTGCGGAGGAAATATGCGCCCAGAATACTATGCAGACGAATACCGACGCTATCAGACCTACTGCCGTAATTACGGAGATAACAGGCTTTACAAGGTCGCCTGCGGTCCAAGCGGAGATGATTACGGCTGGACAGACAAGCTGCTTGAAATAGTTAAGCCATGGCATACCGACGCAATTTCCCTGCATTACTACACCCTCCCTACAGGCGATTGGAGCAGCAAGGGAAAAGCCGCCGAATTCTCCGACAGGGAATACTATCAGACTATATCCTCAACCCTTTATATGGAGGAGCTTATCACCAAGCACGGAGAGATCATGGATAAGCATGACCCCGAGGGAAAAATAAAGCTTATAGTTGACGAATGGGGCTGCTGGTACGACGTTGAAGAAGGCACGAATCCCGGTTTTCTTTATCAGCAGAATACAATGCGTGATGCGATAGTTGCCGCCTGCAATCTCAATATTTTCAACAGTCATTCTGACCGTGTTACAATGGCTAATATCGCTCAGGCAGTAAACGTGCTTCAATCCGTACTGCTGACTGACGGAGCGGATATGGTAAAAACGCCTACCTACTATGTATTCAAAATGTTCTGCCCTCATCACGATGCAGCGCTTATAAAGGCTGAAATGGATATACCGTCAGCTGACTGCGAGGATATAAGCGTTCCTGCGCTTACATATTCCGTTTCCGAAGGCGAGGACGGAAAGCTTTTTGCTACCGTATCCAACTGCTCCCTTACAGATGATTTTGAAATTTCGGTCAACGCCGAAATAAACTCTGCTCAGATAATAACCTCTGACAAAGCGAACGCTCTTAACGATTTCGGAAAACCTGAAAGTGTTACTATCAAAGAGTATTCAGGCTTTAACGCTTCAAACAGCGGCTCGGTAATAACAATTCCAAGACTTTCGGTCGTTTCCTTTGAAATGAAGTAATGGATAAGCTGTGCAGAAAGTGTCTGCTTGAGGATATGGACGAAACTGATTATTTCAAGCGGCTGAAAGATTATATCTCCGCTTATCCAAAAGAAAAACGGACGGGCGGAGAAGAATATTCCCGTCGGCTTGAAGTATGCCGGAGCTGTGAAGAGCTTTACAGCGGAATGTGCCGAAAATGCGGCTGCTACGTCGAGCTCAGAGCATTGAAGAAAGAAGCACGATGTGCCGCCGTTCCCGACAAATGGCAGTAAGATCTTATCACTCATTGATGAAAGGAGCTTTAATATGGCTGAAATAGGAGTTGACTATTACCCCGAGCACTGGGACGAAAAACTCTGGGAGCAGGATGCGGAGCTTATGTCTCAGACAGGAGTAAAGCTTGTCCGTATGGCTGAGTTTTCATGGTCAAGACTTGAACCCTCTGAAAATAAATTCGATTTTGAATGGCTGGATAAAGCAATAAAGCTTTTTGCAGACAGGGGAATAAAGGTAATCCTATGCACCCCGACCAACTGTCCTCCGCTTTGGCTGTATGAAAGCTATCCGGACGCACTTCAGACCGAACGCTCCGGACAGCCTATTGCTACCGGAATAAGAGGTCACAGATGCTATAACTCCCCCTCCCTCAGAAAGCTTTCGGAAAGGATTATCAGAAAGCTTGCCGAACGTTACAGAAGCAATTCGGCTGTTGCTGCATGGCAGATAGACAATGAGCTTGACGCCGCTCATTGCTGCTGTCCGGTATGCACCGAAAAATTCAGGACATACCTTAAAAATAAATACAGAAGCCTTGAAAGCATAAACAAAGCCTTCGGAAATAATGTCTGGAGCGGCGAATATTCTGAATGGACGCAGATAAAGCCGCCTTTCGGAAGCTATCCTTTAGGCTGGTACAATCCCTCATATATGCTTGAATGGCACAGATTCTGCCAGAACAGCGTCAATGATTTTGTTAGGTTTCAGACGGAGCTCATAAGGGATATAATTCCGGGAGCTGTTATAACGACAAATACCTGGCTTTGTGAAAATACTCCCGATTTCTACAGTATGTTTGAACCTCTCGACTTTGTTTCCTACGACAATTATCCTCCGGTAAAGCTGCCCGACGATCCTGACGCCTTGTATTCCCACAGCTTTCATCTAGACCTTATGAGAGGAATAAAACAGAAAAACTTCTGGATAATGGAGCAGCTGAGCGGTCCTCAGGGCTGCTGGATGCCTATGACGACTGTTCCGAAGCCCGGAATGATAAAGGGTTACGCTTTGCAGGCGATAGCAAGAGGAGCGGACGCAGTTATACATTTCCGTTGGCGCAGCGCAGTTTCGGGAGCAGAAATGTTCTGGCACGGACTTATAGACCAGAGCGGAGTTCCTTCCCGCAGATTCTTTGAGTTTTCGGAGCTTTGCAGAGAAGCGGCAGCTATAGATACGGAAGGGACCTCCGTCAGCTCCAAAGCTGCCCTGCTGTATTCCTCTGATACCGAAAGCGCTCTTAAGATACAGCCTCAGACCGACGGATTTCATTACTACAGCCAGCTAAAAGCCTTTCATGACGGCGTTACCTCTCTCGGCGCAAACTGCGATATAATAAGCGAAAGCTCGGACTTTTCCGCGTACTCGGTCATTATTGCACCGACTATGTTTATAACGGATATAAGCGTTGTACAACGGCTTTACAGCTTTGCTGAAAAAGGCGGAACTGTAGTCCTGACAAACCGAAGCGGCGTAAAGGACGAAAACAATAACTGCATTATGTCGCCGCTGCCCTCCGTATATTCGGAGCTTGCAGGCTGTACAGTCGAGGAATACGATCCTGTCGGCTGGGATACCGCACATATTGCCATGAACGGCAGAGAATATGAAGTCACAAGCTGGTGCGACATTTTAAAAGCCGGCGACGCTGAAGTTATTGCAGAATACACCGACCGTTTCTACAAAGGCTCTCCCGCCGTTACCGTAAATTCCTTCGGAAAAGGCCGCTGCTATTATGTAGGAACTGTCGGAAAAAGAAGCTTTTACAAGGATCTCTGCACCGAAATACTTTCCTCTGCCGGAGTTGATCATATTCCTGATCTCCCCGATAACGTTGAAATTTCTGTACGCCAAGGGGCAGGGAAAAAGCTGACCTTTATTTTCAATAACAATGATAAAGCTGCCGAATTTGATTATTGCGGCAGGCATATAAGCCTAAAGCCTTTTGAAGTTGAACTGTTAAAAGAATAAAAAGGCGTAACCAAATGATAATAGCAGCTGACAGAATAACGGGATTTTCCCGTTATTTTTATAAACAGAGCATATGTCATAATATTTTGAATAAATTTCTGAAAACCCCTTGACTCTCCTCCTGCGTTATGCTTTATACTAAAATCAAGGAGATGAAAGCTATGAGATTTTCTATCGGAGAAACTGCCGAAATAACAGGAGTAACCATTCGTACATTGCGTTATTACGATAAAATCGGACTGCTGAAGCCGGCTGAGATCTCCGATGCAGGCTATAGGTATTACACGGAAAAAGAAATTGCGGTTTTACAACAGGTATTATTTTATCGTGAACTGGAGTTTTCACTTGAAGATATCAAAGGCTTGCTTTCAGCTCCCGAAGCTATCAGACGTCAGGCTCTTGAAAAGCACCGTAAGCTGCTTATAATGAAACGTAAGCGCATTGACGGTCTTATCAGGCTTGCGGAGGAAACTATAGGAGGAAAAATTATGAGCAGACAAAATATCACCGCCGACGACATCGAAAAAGCGAAGGCACAGTACGCCGAAGAAGTCAGAGAACGTTGGGGCGGCACAAAGGAATTTGAAAAAAGCGAGAGCAGTTTTTCCAAGCTTTCAGACTCGGGAAAGGAACGCCTTGCTTCGGAGCAGGACGAGATCTTCTCCGCATTTGCAGCGTGTGCAGATAAAGCTCCCGACAGCGCAGAGGTACAGGCTCTGGTAAAACGCTGGCAGAATTTTATTTCTGAAAATTACTATAAATGCACCGCTGAGATCCTGGCGGAACTGGGAAAAATGTATCTTTCAGACGAGCGGTTCAAGAACTATCTTGACAGCTACGGAAACAAAACGGCTCAGATTATGAGCGAAGGAATAAGAGCTTACTGCGGCGGATAAAAATCAAAGGCATATAACGGATAATACGTTATATGCCTTTTTCCTGCCGCCTGTGTTTCCTGCAGGTTGATTTTGTTTCGCAAAGTATCGCAGAAATCCATTGCTTTTAAACGGCGGTTGATATATAATATAAATAAAGCCAAGACTCAAACCGATTTCCGTTAAGGAGGATCTATGAACGATATTAATCTGTCTGAAAATCTTGTGCGGCTCAGGCACGCAAAAAAGCTGACGCAGGAACAGCTTGCGGATTTTCTGGGCGTTACAAAGGCTTCCGTTTCAAAGTGGGAGACCCGCCAGAGCCTGCCGGATATACTTCTGCTGCCGAGACTTGCCGCATTCTACGGAGTAACGATTGACGAGCTGATAGGCTATGAGCCTCAGCTTAGCCGGGAACAGATACAAAAGCTGTACTCGGAGCTTGCCGCCGACTTTGCCTCCCGTCCATTCGATGAAGCAGTTAAAAAAACGCGTTTGCTTATTAACAGATACTATTCCTGCTATCCGTTTCTTCTTCAGGTAGGTATACTCTATTTAAACCACCTTGATCTTGCCGAAAAGGAGCAGCGTTGTGAAATTCTCAATGAAATATCAGCGCTATGCACACATATTGCAGACAGCTGTACCTCAGCAGATATATGCGCCGACGCAGCCACGCTTAAAGCAATGACCGATCTGCAGCTGGGAAAAATCTGGGAAGTAATAGATTCCCTCGAACCTGTTTCCGATCCGAAGAGAATATCAAACAGCAGCGGTTCAGTTTTGATCCAGGCCTATATGCTTTCGGGTCAGAAGGAAAAAGCACTTGATATGTGTCAGATTTCAATGTATCTCGGGCTTTTAACTCTTATTGGCTCTTCAGTTCAGTACCTTTCTGCTGCTGCCGGTGAGCTTTCCGACTGCGAGGAAACGATAAGGCGCACAGACAGGCTCATAGAAGCATATCAGCTTGAACTGCTTCACCCCAACTCTGCCGCTCAGTTTTATTATCAGTCTGCTCTGGTCTATGCTTATCACGAATGCTTTGACGCTGCCGCCGAAAGGCTTTTAAAATATGAAAAAACTGTACGGCATTTGCTCTCAGAGGATAATTTGAAGCTTCACGGTGACTCTTACTTTGACCGTATTGATAAATGGATAGAGGCTTTGGAACTTGGCTCAGCGCCTCCCAGAAATATACGGGCCGTTGCAAGAAGTTCATGGGAAATACTTGAAGACCCGCTTTTTGAACCGCTTAAACAAAACCCTGCATTCAAAAAAATATTAGGATCACTAAAAAAGGAGTACAGCAGATATGAATAATATAAAAGAATTTCTTCCGTTTCTGATCCCGCTTATAATCGCCGAATTTGCCCTGCTTTTCTATACAGTACGCCATATCCTTACTCACAGTACCTATAAAAGAGGAAACAGAACGATCTGGCTTATTATAGCTGTTGTCGGTATGGAATTTATAGGACCCGTTCTGTATTTTATCTTCGGCAAGGACGACAGCTGAAGCTATATAACGCTAAGAAAGGAAAACGCTTTAACAAAGGCGGATTAAAAATGAATATACTTACATTAAACAATATATCAAAGCGCTTTGGAGATAAATCGGTGCTGAACGGTCTTAGCATGGAAGTACCTGAACATACCGTTTTCGGATTCGTCGGGCAGAACGGAGCAGGTAAAACCACCGCAATGAAAATCATTCTCGGACTTATGCGCCCCGACAGCGGAGAAGCCTTTATAAACGGAGAAAGAGTAAGCTGCCTGAAAAACAAAACCAACCGCTTTATAGGCTATCTTCCTGATGTGCCGGAATTTTACTCCTATATGACGCCGAAAGAATATCTGTCCTTCTGCGGAGAAGTATCAGGAATGACTGCTTCGGAGATCAAGAAAAGAACTGATGAGCTTTTGCAGCTTACAGGTCTTGAAAATGAGAACCGCAGGATAAAAGGCTTTTCAAGGGGAATGAAACAGCGGCTCGGAATAGCTCAGGCAATGCTCAGCCGCCCGCAGCTCCTTATCTGCGACGAGCCTACCTCCGCTCTCGACCCGTCAGGCAGAAAGGAAATACTTGATATTCTCCTTTCGGCAAAAAGCAGCTCCTCGGTAGTATTCTCCACACATATACTTTCCGACGTAGAGAGAATATGCGACAGGACGGCTTTTCTTCACAGCGGCAGGATAGTGCTTCAGGGAAGCCTAGACGAGATAAAAGCAGTACATTCAGCGCCGGGCTATGAAGCAGAAACCGAATTATCCGACGACTCAGAAAAGCTTGCTGCCGCCTTTCCCGAATCTGTACGGACTGGCTCAAACCGTGTAGTATTCAGCGGAAAAACAAAGCAGCGGGATATCCTCGGCTTTATTTCCGAAAATAATATACCCCTGCATAAATTTGAAAGGCAGGAGCCGTCGCTTGAAGCGCTGTTTATGGAGGTGACCGGAAAATGAAAAGCTTCTGTGCATTTTTCAAAAAGGAATGGCTTGAGCTGGCTCGTACCGGAAAGCTGACGGTACTTATAATACTGTTTCTGATCTTCGGCATAATGAATCCCGCTATAGCAAAGCTTACTCCGTGGCTGATGAAAACCCTGTCAGGCTCGCTTGAAGGCTCGGGTCTTACTGTAACAAATATAACTGTAGATCAAGTAACCTCGTGGACTCAGTTCTATAAAAATATACCCGTTGCCCTTATCATTTTTATTCTTTTGCTGTCGGGAGCTTTTACCTCCGAATATCAAAAGGGAACTCTTATTCAGGTTTTGACAAAGGGCGCATCAAGGCATGGTATCCTTGCCGCAAAAACATCTGTGCTAATGCTGCTGTGGTCAGGGTGCTTCTGGCTCTGCTTCGGCGTTACCTTCGGCTATAACGCTTATTTCTGGGGAAACGGCACGCCTGAAAGCTATACTGCTCCGGCTCTTTGCTTCTGGCTTTTCGGAATATGGCTTATCTCGGCGGCGGTACTGTTTTCTGCGGCGGCAAAAAGCAGTTCTTCCGTTATGCTCGGCACCGGCGCAGTATTTATCGCCGCATATTTGTCAGGTCTTTTTCCGGCGGCGGAAAAGCTTTCTCCCACAAGGCTCATGCAGTCCGCACCCCTGCTTGCAAAACAGGCTTCTGCTGCTGATTATCTTCCGTCAGCGCTGACCGCCGTCTTGCTTTCAGCCGTATTCATTATTGCCGCCTCGCAAATTTTTCTCAGAAAAAAACTGTGAAACTAACCACGCTGTTCATACTGAAATGAACAGCGTATTATTTTTATAGGAATTTATGATGCGATCATATAAATTGCCCAACCCGTTTTAAAACTGCCCGCTATGTGCACTTCGGAGACTTTTAAATAAAAAAACACGCAGATAACCTTATTATGCAGTATCAGAAAAAATATTCGGCTTTGCCCTGAGCAGAACCTCGGGCATACACGAAGCCGAGGAGTTTGCCGCTGAAATTTCCTGTAAAACTTATACGTCGTTTCTTAAAACAGACCTTATAATGAATCCCGACGGCTATGTCCGGAGAATAGCCGGACACGTTTATTCAAGGTATATAGCTGATAAAAAAATTTTTCCTTCAGCGATATAAGTGATTTATCCCTGCCTCATAACAACGGAACACAGGAAAATCTGGAAAGCGAAAACCATATCAATGACAAAACGGGAACAGACCGTTCAGTTCTGCTCCCGTTAATATTTGAATTTATAAAGTAATAAACGGCCGCCTTTCAACCAGCATTTTCTCCGTAAAGCCGTCTACATAAAGCAGCTCAAGGTCATTCACAAAATACTTTATATTAGTTCTCAGCTCGACTATAGCCTCCGCAAGCTCCGTTTCAATTAAAAGGCTTTCGGAAAGCTCCTCAGCAGAAGCAGTATTTATATTTACTGTTCTCATCTGCTCAGCAGCTTCAGCAGTGGTCGGCGATGTCTTCGCTTCGGTCTTTGTCTCTGCGGTAACGGTTTTGCTCTCCTCCTGCCGCGTCTGCTCCGTTTCTTCAGGTTCACGGTACTCTGTTTGTTCCTCCGGCTGAGTAAGCTCGGCATAATCCCGATCAGAAACAAACAGATATTCCTTCAGCTTATTTAAAGTTGCTTCACCTATCCCGTCGATCTCTAGCAGCTGATCCATATTACAGATGACCCCGACTCCGCTGCGGAATCCGATAATTTTCTGTGCAGTAACCTCACCTACTCCGTCTATCTGAATAAGCTGCTCTGCTGTTACAAGATTTATATCTGCCGGAAAGCTGTAAACGATCTCAGTTTTCTGCACAGCTGCCGACTTCGCCGAAGACGTTTTAGACGTTATTGTTTTCCTCGAAGTCTTTGCATATACGGTAGTCTGGACCGAGCCGCTGACCCTTCGGCTTACGGTTGATGTCTCAGCAGAAGAGCCTTGAGATTCATAATATACTTTTATCTGCTCATTTTGGGTGTTTCCTGCACGATTAATAAAAAAAGCCGCTGCGCCGGCAGATAAAACAACTGTAACGCAAACGGCTGCAACAACCGATGAAATCTTGGTTTTTACCTCAGAAACATTTTTTCTCTTGTCAGAATCTTTATTGTCATTTTCCTGCAAGATATTCACCTCACAGACCATAAGTGTCGAATATTGTCGTTTTTCTCATTTAAAGAATAACATATTATGGAGAAAAATGCAAGAGTAATAATTATAAATTTTATAATTATTCACATTATATTAACATTAATCATAAAAACTATTATCTGCGCTTGATTTTATTAAATAAGTTCAGAATTAGGTTCCGTTTAACAATTCCCCAAATTATTATAGCTATAAGAATGCCATATCTGAAATACCAATAATTAAAAAGAAAATTAGACAGTAATCCTAAAGCTATTACTCCTACATACAGTAAAAAAATGCCTTGGAATCATATAGTGCAAACATTAATAGCGTACCTTATAAGAAAAATACATTATGGATTTCCTGCTAACTATAATGTTTGTAAATATTCCATAAAGTTCAGCTTATTTTCGGCTGCCGTAGTAGGTCTGCCTATATCTTCTCTTAATCCGATTGAGCATTTAACTTTGAGCGCGGTAATAACGGGTAAACTATAAGGATCTGAAAACACTTCAGCTCCATACAGTTTTTCAATCCAAGGGTAGTATCCTATCTGTCAGGATCATAACTTACCCTAGATTTTCACACATAGCCGGTCAAGAATTGATAGAAGTTTTTACGGAATAACTAAAACCGAAACGTCTCTTTGAAACCAAGCCACTTCTGGTCTTTCTCGGAAAGGTTCAGCGGCGTTGTATCTTCAAGTGTGTATCCATCAGCACTTGCGCTATTATGATATTCTCCAACAACCCCCGGCCAAACAATCCCAATCTCCGGATCGTTCCAAGCCATACCGCCCTCATCGTTGGGGTGATAGAAGTCGTCACACTTGTAGCAGAACTCCGCCATATCACTCAGTACCAGAAAACCGTGCGCAAAACCTTTCGGAATAAGAAACTGCTTCTTGTTCTCTTCTGTCAGTTCTACCCCGTACCATTTTCCAAAGGTTACCGATCCGCTTCTTAAATCCACTGCCACATCAAACACAGCGCCCTTGATTACACGCACCAGTTTGGTCTGTGGGTAATGGATCTGGAAATGCAAACCACGCAGGACGCCCTTGGTGCTCATGCTCTGATTATCCTGAACAAACGTAATATCGATGCCCTGTTCTTCCATATCCCTCTGGCTGTAGGTTTCCATAAAATAACCACGGCTGTCACCATGGACGACCGGCTCTATCACACAGAGTCCTTCTATGCCACCAACATTCTTTTCTACTTTAATCTGTCCCATCAGAGGTTTGCCTCCTTCAAATATCTGCTCACAGCATCCTGCCAGCTCGGCAGCGGCGTGAATCCCATCTCCACCAGTTTGCTCTTATCCAGTCTGCTGTTATATGGCCTTGCCGCCTTAGAAAGACCATACTCTTTTGTGCTCACCGGTATTACCTGTGTTTCAAGCCCATACTGTCCATAAAACTCACAGCAAAAATCGTACCAGCTGATATATCCGCCTTCATTCGTGGCGTGGTAATATCCGTACTTCTCAGTTCCTACCATATCCACCAGGAGTCTCGCCAAATCATACGTGTAAGTCGGCGTGCCGATCTGGTCGTTGACCACGCGCACTGTGTCGTGAGTCTTGCCCACATTAATCATGGTCTTGATAAAGTTCTTCCCGTTCAAGCCAAATACCCAGGCGATACGGACGATGAAATATTTCTCTAATGTATTGGCTACCGCCAGCTCCCCTTCCAGTTTTGTCCGGCCATAGACATTCAGCGGCTTGTAGTCCTTGCAGTCCGGCTTCCAAGGTTCTGTCCCCTGTCCGTCAAAAACATAGTCTGTGGACAGATAGAGCATTTTGCGATCCAGTTTTTTGCAGGCATCTGCAATATTCTGTGTACCACCTGCATTGATTGCCCAAACTTTATCCACCTTATCATCATCCTCCGCAATATCCACAGCCGTCCATGCGGCGCAGTGGATAACGGCATCGGGTCTAATCTCCGCTATTGTAGATATTACTTTCTCTCTGTCAGTGATATCAAGCTGAACATACGTCATTTCCGTCACAGCTGTGCCGTCCTGTACGCCGCTGTAAACCTCCTGAATATCTGAACCTACACCATCATATCCCCTTTTCGCCAACTCATTCATCACATCATGACCAAGCTGTCCGCCTACACCTGTTACAAAAACTCTCATGCCCTATTCCTCTTCCGTACTTTGCCGATTTCCATACATCTTCTCGTAATAGTTCTGATACTCACCGCTGATGATGGCCTCCCACCAGTCACGGTTCTCCAGATACCATTTTATCGTCTTCCGAATGCCGTCAGCAAATCTTGTTTCCGGCAGCCAGCCAAGCTCATTGTGGATCTTAGTCGGATCGATCGCATAGCGCATATCGTGACCCTTTCGATCCGTCACATATGTAATTAGAGAATATGGTTTCCCAAGCGCATCACAGATGATTTTTACAATATCAATATTGCACATCTCATTGTGTCCGCCGATATTATAGACCTCGCCGACTCTGCCCTTGTGAATAATAAGATCAATCGCCTTGCAGTGATCCTCAACATACAGCCAATCGCGCACATTCAGACCTTCTCCGTAAACAGGAAGCGGCTTATCATTCAGTGCATTGGCGATCATGAGCGGGATCAGCTTCTCAGGAAAGTGATACGGGCCGTAGTTGTTTGAGCAACGAGAGATACTAACAGGCAGACCATAGGTTCTGTGATAAGACAGTGCGAGCAAATCGGCAGAGGCCTTTGAGGAAGAATACGGACTGCTTGTGTGTATCGGCGTTTCTTCCGTGAAAAACAGGTCCGGACGGTCTAGCGGAAGGTCGCCGTACACCTCATCGGTACTTACCTGATGATACCTCTTTATCCCATATTTTCGACAGGCATCCATAAGCACAGCCGTACCGATAATATTTGTACGGAGGAAAATACCCGGGTTCTCAATACTTCTGTCCACATGAGATTCTGCCGCAAAATTCACCACGATATCGGGCTTCTCCTCTTCAAAAAGCTTATAAACCGCTTCCCGGTCGCATATATCTGCTTTCACAAACCTAAACTGTGGATTGTCCATCACATGGGCAAGTGTGGATAAATTTCCCGCATAAGTCAGCTTGTCCAGGCAGATGATCCTATACTCAGGATATTCCTTCAGCATATGAAAAATAAAATTACTTCCAATAAATCCAGCACCGCCGGTTACGATAATGTTCATGTTCTACTACCTTTCTCTTACACTGTGTTTACCACAGTCTTATTTCTTACACAATCAGATGTGGGTGGGCTACTCAATATACTTCCCGTCCAGCACATCCTTCAGATACTGACCGTATTGATTTTTCTTAAGCACCTCGTACACAGAAAGCACATCCTCTTTACTAATCCACCCGTTGATATAAGCGATCTCTTCCAGACACGCAATCTTTCTGTGCTGGTGCTGCTCCACTGTCTTGACAAAATTGGTGGCGTCCACAAGGCTCTCGTGCGTCCCTGTATCAAGCCAGGTAAAGCCCTGACCTAGCAGCTCCACATTCAAACTGTTATCCTCAAGATACATCCGATTCAAATCCGTAATCTCAAGCTCGCCGCGCGCTGACGGTTTCAGATTCTTCGCATACTCCACGACCCGATTGTCATAGAAATACAGCCCGGTCACGCAGTAGTTGCTCTTCGGCTTTGCAGGCTTCTCTTCAATGCTCACAGCCCGCCCGTTCTTATCAAATTCCACAATGCCGAACCTCTCCGGATCGTCCACATAGTAGCCGAACACAGTGGCGCCTTTCCCTGATTCTGCATTCTCCACAGCTTTAACCAGCCTCTTCTTAAACCCATGCCCGTGGAAGATGTTATCGCCGAGAACCATTGCCACAGTATCAGAACCGATAAATTCAGAACCAATGATAAAGGCTTGTGCCAAGCCGTCGGGTGATTCTTGTACTGCGTATGTAAGATTCACGCCAAACTGCCGACCGTCTCCCAACAGATCGCGGAAACGTGGAGTGTCGGCGGGCGTAGAAATGATAAGTATTTCCCTGATCCCGGCGCTCATCAGCACAGACATGGGATAATAGATCATCGGTTTGTCGTAGATCGGTAGAAGCTGCTTGCTTGTTACCTTTGTTAGTGGATATAAACGTGTGCCGGAACCTCCAGCTAAGATTATGCCTTTCATATTGGTGGTCTCCTTCGTATTACATGATTCGTGGCTTGTGTAAAAATATATGTAAGGAATGCGGTAACGCCGCTACGATAATACCAGTAAACAGTTCTGTTTGCATTTTGAATATCTCCTAATAAAGCCTTCCTCAATGATGCCCACAAATCTAAAAAAACAGGGCTGGAAATATTGTGTCATAGGGCAATTGCGTTAAACCTTTCTATAATCCCATGTGTTTCTCCACAAACTCAAGCAGAGTCTCAACCGTTACATCCTGCCCAAACGCCCCTTCGCCAATCAGACAAGTTTTGCATCCTGCATTCTTTCCAGCTATGACATCACATTCTCCGTCACCAACCATCCAGCTCATTTCAAGATTAATATTGAAACCCTCAGCCGCTTTAAGTAGCATCCCCGGCTTAGGTTTTCGACAATCACAGTCGATTTTCAGTTCCGGTCTTTCGCCTTCGTATCCCTTGTGTGGATGATGCGGGCAGAAATAAATGCTGTCCAGGTATGCGCCCTCTTTGCCGAGAAACGTCTCCATTTTATTGTGGATTTCTTCCAACTCTTCAAAGCTGACCTCTCCACGTGCGATCACCGGTTGGTTGGTAACCACAAAAGCAAGATACCCGGAAGCGTTGATCTTTTTGATTGCCTCCGCAACACCGGGAAGCAGCTCAAAGTCATCAATATTCCGTAGGAAACCAACGTACTTGTTGATCGTACCATCACGATCGATGAACACTGCTTTCTGCTTGTTCTTCAGATTCTTCGCCTGAACACGTCCTGCTTTGAAATCTTCGCAAACGGAAGCATACCGGTCCGGTGTGCCCATGTCCTTGACGTACTCCGGAGAGTCGTAGCAGAACATCTTTCCGGTTCCGGACAAAGGCTTGAGCAGCTGGCGATCAAGATCAATCTTAGGTGTGGTGATGGTTTGGTTGAGAATCTCTGGACAAATAACATGAAGACCTGAATTCACACGATTTCTGTAATAGGTAGGCCGCTCATCCTCTTTCGCTAGCCACTTTTCCACAGCACCGTTCTTGTCAGCTATGATCAGCCCACTGTCATACGGATGAGAATTAGGATGGGTGAACAGTGTGACCAATCCGCCGTGAGATTTGTGGAATGCTACGAAACGGTTAAAGTCCACATCAAATATCGCATCGGCGTTCAGCAGCAGAAAGTTCTCGGTCAGCTTATCTTTCAACCTGAACAGCGCACCGGCGTTCCCCAACGGAGTTTCCTCCACGAAGTACTCGATGTTCACGCAAAACGGTTCTCCTGTAACAGGAGATGTCTTGGACCCATCGCCGAAATAATCCATGATTTTATCGGCCATGTGAGAAACAGTCAGAATAATATCAGTAAATCCCTGGTCACGTAAACTCTCAATTTCTCTCTCTAATACCGGCTTCCTATCGATAGGAATTAACGGCTTTGGTATATCGGGGGCGATTTGGGAGATACGTGTTCCCTTGCCTCCGGCCATAATAATTACTTTCATACTGGGTTGTTCCTCCGTTTTTTCGGTATTGAAGCTATAATCTTATGTGTAAAATACCCAACAATGATTATCGCTGTCCATATCACAATCCATTCCACAACAGTCGGACATTTAAACGGCAGCATTTTCTCCCATAAGATTTTCACGTATGTAACAATAGACAAATGTGTTAAAAATATTTCCATGCTTATATTACCAATAGAAACTACCACTGGATTCTCCATGATTAGTTTCCTTGCTAGGCAACTCGATAATATAACCGTTAAAATAATCATGCATTCAAATACATAATAGATAGTATAGGGGATGATTTTGTCATAAGCTGTAAAAACCGAAAAATAAAGGAATATAGTCAGGAGTAATAACCATCCTTTCGATAAACGGTTTTCTCTCTCCCGCTTTGAAATGCCATATAGGCACATCCCCAAACTTTAGTCCAAGTAACGATAATGGGCATATATACGTTAACCATGTGCTCATATCCTCAGTTAAGAACCTTGCTGATAAAAGTTCTATTTAAAATTGCAAAATCAGTATCTCCAGAAAAAGATATGCAGGATCATATTTCCTTAAGAGTCGAATCGTAATAAAGGAAATACAATAGCAAAACACTATTAAAGAAAGGAACCACGTTACCCCATCAAGGGACCAGTAAGTATTCTTATCCGGAACCCAACTCTGGCTACTCTCCTTTTGTAAACTCAATTGCATTAGGTAATCCATCTATGCTTAACATCTGATAATACTGATGCTTCATCCAATTACCAACACGTCCTTTAACTCTTTTCTATGTGAAGTAGCATAGGAAAACTCTTCTTTATAATATCCGCAAATCATTTTATTACATCGCAATTCAATATGAGGAATCAGGTACATCAGCAACTACTCTAAGCGAACCTTGCTCATAATCTCACTATACTTACGACAGAAAAGCTGGTATGTCTTAAGCCCGAATAGCTTGTAAATCCCGTGCTCAAAAACAAAATCTATTACTTTCAGGAAGTGCCGGTAAGATGATATTTGGTGGGGATCACCCTTTTTAGCTTTCAGCACATGCATCTGGGTGCTTTCGATTTCCGTTTCCGATAGCTTCCTGACAACCTCTATATAATTATCATTCTGCATTTTCTGCATCAGTTCCTGCGCCAGTTTTGATCGAGCAATCACGCAGCTATTTCCTTCATGCTCCTGTGACAACTCGCTTTTATTCCAGAAATCACAAAAACTAATGTCCGCATTCTCTGCAAAATGATCTTTACAATAACGGCATCCGGGGTTCTTAAAAATCTGAGAGCTGAACATACGTTCAAACAGCGATCCACTATGGTTTGCGCTTTTACATTTATCTTTTGTAATCAGGCAGTTCTTTCCTGGCCATCCGTCTCCTCGATAGAACATCTTTGCGGATTGCAGGTGTTGAACACGTTTGTACTCCGTAGTCGCTTTGTAGCTCATTCCCCCGCTACATGTTATTCCAATCCTAAAGATGGATGTCAAAGTCCGACTCCCCATTAATTTTAGGGCGTTAATCTGACATGAGGTTCCTACAACCGCAATTGACTTCATATTGTTCACCTCCTTTATTTTGCTCAAAACCGGTACAGTGACATATCGAGATGCAAAGTCTCGTGGGTTCTGCTCCAAGTCGTTAATATCTGAGCGTGTTAATATATACGGCTCAGCTTCTATCGGACTATCTGAACTATATCCTGCCATCACTACAGCTTCAACGAGATTTATATCTAACAGGTATCGGACAAGCGTATTTATCACTCCACCCGAAGTAGCCCCGTGTCGTACATCAATATTCTTTGAATGAGCAAGATACAAGTCACAATACTCCCCAATAAGAGCAGTGTTCTCTTGATGTTCAGCAGGACAGACTTTCATACATCTTCCGCAACCAACACATACTGCTTCCTCTATCACCGGACGAAAAAAGCCTTCCTGCTCCCTATAAACCATTCTGATAGCATCTGTAGGGCATACGCTGCTGCAACCGCCACAGGACATACATCTTTTTTCCATTAATACTAATCTGACATTATCCATTTCCCTTTTTTAACCCCTTCAAGAATTTACCTAAATACTTTCGCCCGTAAAAAAGTACCATAAACAAATAACCCAAGAAGCCGCAAATTGCGACATCTATAAGAAAATCAACCCATGAACTTATCGGAAGGGCTTTCCTGACAAGATACATAAATCCCAGTAGTAACGGGATCGACAGCCAAGTTTTTACCGTTTCCGGTAAAAATACAGCCTTTTTCTCCTTCAAACACCACGCAGCATAGAAGGAATTAAAGAAGACGTAACGCAGAATCATTACAATCGTAGTTGAAAGTACGATCCCATATAATCCTAAATCTAGAACCACTATCATATAGATTTCAGCTATAACACTCACAACGCCGCATATGAAACTCACGATAACTGGTAGCTTCAACTTATTGACAACAACACTCAGCTGTGCCATGGTCGCCGTGGTGGAATTAAAATATGCTTGAACAACTGTAATAATAGATAAAGCAGTAACAATCACCAGCTCTTCATGACTTAAACTTTTCTGCCACAGTGCATAGAAGTCATATGAGAAAACAATAAACCCCGAAATCGGAACAAACAATAATAGTGCCATGATCTTAATGGAATCTTTCACTTCCCTCATCACACCAGAAAGGTTCCCGATAGAATAATTCGCCAAAAAAACAGGTGTAAAAATTGGAGCCATTGTATTAATAATACTTGTAACATTATTAGGCATCGTCCGGGCTATAGAAAGTAATCCCATCTCATAGTCGCCAATCAGAATATTGGCAACTGTCAAGTCCAAGCCGCGAAGTAAGATCGTACTTATACTAGTGAGCGCCATCCAACATCCGGCCTTACCTAACTCGATCGCATACTCTTTTCTCGCACCTTTGATGCTGATTTTTAATTCGGGCGTTAAACTCTTGGTCAAACCTACATTCATAATAGCAACCACTATAGTAGCCACAAGTGAAGCAAAGGCGACCCAATAGATCCTGATAGAGACAAAATTCAGGAATACAATAATCAGAGCAAATCGAACGATATATTGGATAATGTTACGGCCGCCCTGTATATCCGTTCTGTTGGTTACAAAAGTTGATGTAGTAAACACCAGCGTCACCAATTGAACAATATACGCAAGAAAGACTAGCGCAAATGTGAGCTTAACATCAAATAATAAATTAATTGGGATCGTCAGAATCTTATCAAGATTCGGTACAAGAATCATTCCCGCAAGACCAAGTACAGCCACAATTATAATATTTGTGACAATTAAGCTGTTAAAATAATCATTCGCTCTTTTATAATCTTTCCTATAGAATGCATCCGCTATAAATCGGGATGCTACAGAGTTAAACACAGTAGCAATAATCGAAGCGTAGGATACGAAATCAGTTGCTACACCTATAAAACCATAAGCGGATGCTCCCACATTGCTTACAATCAGAGGAGATATATAAAAACTAATTACGAACTGCACAGCAAAGGCAACAGTATTCATAATTAGATTAATAAACGTTTGACGTTTATTCATACGCGTCTTCACAGTTCTACCATCCCTTAATCCTATTTGCTATAAGACTCCATATCGTTCGAAATCAGTTCCAATGTCTTACGCGACTCTTTTTTAAATTCTGACGCTTTTTCTCCAAGGAATGCCCGATAGGTATCGTAGTTATCAATCATCTTATCAAAGGTAATTTTTAAGGTGTCGAAATTCAGGTTTTTAATTTCTATACAATATTCGCTTAATTCAGCTTTTTCCATAAATCCCTTCATTTTCTGCTCATATGCGACAGAGATAAATGGTATTCCCATTTTAGCGGAGAAAATATTGGAATGATAGCGCATCCCCACTACAGCGTACAGCTTCGAAATAATATATTGCTGGAAATATGTGTCCTTATCATCACCAACTACAAAACAATTGTCAATAGCAAAGCTCGCCATATAATCTTTATCATTGCTTATTCCAAATAACTGAGGAATAAATATAATAGCGTATCCCTTTGAAACAAGGTATTTAATAAATTCCTTGAAAGCAGCCTTAATCTGCGGTTCCATCTTGCCGTCTTTAAATAAGCGATGCCATTTTAAATCAGTAATTGTGATTCCGATAATTATATCGTGAACTTGAAGGAATTCGTTTAATTCCTTATAACGAGATAATATTTCTTCATTAGCCTTCACATCAACTGGATGCTGAAAAGCCGAGTCAAGAGTAACTATCGAATTTTTCCCCGGTAGGAGCGCATCTAAATATTTCTTTGAAATCTCCTCGCGCAAGCATATAACACGAGCATTGTTTAATGAAGATTTAACTCTCTCTGCGTCTTTAGAAAAAGGCCCTACAGAAGGTGCAAATAATGAATATGGGACATTGTTGCGTTGAAGTAATCCCATAATGTCCAGCATTAATTTTCGAACCTCATAAAAATCACCTATGCACGGTCCGCCCGGCGCATATACCGCATAGTCTGCCCACTTAACAGCTTGTATAAATGCATTATAGTCAGATGCATCTTGTCCAATGTATGGAACTCTCCCATTTGTATGTAGAGATAATTCATATAATATGTACTTAATCTTATTCCGCCCGGCCAAGCGAATAAATGGCTGTAAAACCTCTATATCATTATATGGGAATCCTTTTACGTGTTGGTTAAAATGTATTTTTATTTTCCAATCCGGATGCAGATCCTTTACTTCATCTATTAGAGCCCGAATCGCAGCTTCGTCACCTCTATTATACCAATTTGCAGAAAAAATCAATATGTTCATAAATAATTCTCCTTGTGTAGAATCCAAACATATTCACTACAGAAAATGCACATGCGCACCACTAAATTCATATGAAAGGTTTAAGTTCCGGATACCAATCTTTTTGCAGGGAACACCACCATATATTCCATAAGCTTCGGTATCTTTTGTGCAATATCCACCCCCGGCAATTACAGAACCCTCGTTTATCACGCACCCTGGAAGGATAACAGCACGTGTGCTCACCCACACTCTATCAAAAATGAATACAGGCTTTCCTTCTCCCACAGTGCTAAAGTCAGGCGAATTTACATCATGCTGCAGTGTCCAGACAGCTGCCTCAGAGGAAAAGTTCACATTTCTTCCTATATAAATACCACTTCTGGCATCAAGGGTACATTTATCTCCTATGATTGCTCCGTCAGAAATATATAGATTCCACGGAGAACGAATCTCACAGCCATAGTAAATTACCACCCGCTTCCCTATAGAAACCCGGAATACGAATCGGTAAAGGAAATCTCTCACATGATGAGAGGGAATATAGGACGTAATGAACAGGCTGAATCTCAGAATACTGTCCAGCCACCGTAAGGCACAGTTAATAACGCTCCTTATAAAAGATTTCTGTGTTTGCAAAGCAGGGCTTCCAGCATATTCCTTTCCTTGAATGCCGCTCTCTGTATAACTTTCCGCGCCCTTAAATGTACTTTTATGTTTCCTGTATGAACAGTACATTCCACACAGAATATACATAATTATAACGATCGCGCACAGGACAATAAAAACTGCCATATCAAATCACCTCGCAATTTCCCATCTAAAACGTCTTTCCTAAATTACCTCTAAAATAATCTTTATATGCTCGCAAAACTATTCCTAACTTTTTTCTTCCAAAAATAATATCCTTCAGATTTCTGTAAGCATAGTACAGATACGAGTAAAGCTTACTTGTAGAATACCTGTGTATAATAACAAGTCCATTCCTGCAGATATAATACTGTGATAGTGGGGAGCCTGTACCCGTAGAAGAATTAATCTTGTGGTAAATTACCGCCGCATTACAATACCGGATCGTATGACCCGCTTTCATAACCTTGCAACATAAATCTGTATCCTCCGCATACAGGAAAAAATCCTCACTCATGCCACCTAGCTTTTGAATCACAGGTACAGGCATCAGCATAAGACATCCCGTTGCAAAGGTAATTTGCCTTGTTGTTTTACTAAAATCTGAATCAATCTCATTCCACGAAGTATGGGATGCAAGACTCTTTCTAAAATCAAATTCTCCTCCGGCGTACCAGATCTTATTTGGCTCATAATAATATCGGATTTTTCCACAGAGGATACCAGCCTCCGGATGTGACTCTGCTTCTGCCACAAGAACATTCAAAAAATCCGGTTCAACAGTAGTGTCATTATTTAACAGGCAAACATAATCGCACTGATCCGCTATTGCTCTTTCTATGCCGAGATTATTGCCGCCAGAAAACCCAAGATTCTCTCTTGACTCAATATAAACGCAATTTTCTCTTAAAATATCAGTTTGGTCTGCTGTGACCTGTGCTGACGATGCATTATCCACAATGATAATTTCATAGTTCTGATATATAATTTTTTTAAGGCTGTTGACACAATCAACCGTATCCGCAAAACCATTGTAATTAACTAAAATAATGCCGACTTTTCTCTGCACCTCAATTACCTCTTCTATTCGATAATCCTAATCTTGTTTTTCCCAACCCAATATACGTACTCAATAATGGAAATATACACAACCCACTGAATCATTCTATAATGACCTATTGCAATCAGCGTGATCGATGTAGCGGCGATATAAAGACCAAATGCTAGATAGAGCAGCTGATTTTCAATGTTTTTAAACTTATACATCCTCCTAATCAGTACAAAAGACCGAACCAGCGGTATAATATAAATTGCAAAAGTAAAGATACCATACTTGGCTAATACACCGAATATTCCTACGTCGCTTATTGCCGCCCTGCCGTCACCATGGACAATACCATAATTTATAATGCCATCAGCAAAGCCGAAACCACACAGTGGATTTTTTAAAAAGATATTCCAATAGTATTCAATAGCATATAATCTGGCCGTTGTGCTGTATCCGCGAGTTGCTGATTCAGAAAATGATTCAAAGAAACTCGAAAAAATGTCTGTTCCAAATGCCACGCCGCATATTACAGCAATCAAAAGTAGTTTACGCCAAATAGATTGCTTTGTATTCCGCTGAAGAAGCACAATAACAACTAAACACAGGCACATCGGCAAAATGGAGCCACGTACTCTTGATACCACTAAGCAATCAATAAATCCAAGCACAAAATTAAACAAATACCAGAATCTTTTGCTCTTTGACGGAATTGTCTCCCTTTTACAATAAATCATATAGAAATTGTATAGTAACATCAATTCCCCGAGCCAGGAGAGCGAGATTCTCAAAGATCCATAAAGAATTTGCAAATTACTTCCCGTTGATATTGCATTAAGAAACACCGTTCCATTAACATTATAAACAACAAACTGCAACGCAATAAGAATATAAAAAATAGTTGTTATCTTATTTAACAAATTGAGCAGCCATCTGACTCCCTGCTTCGAAGCACAAATATACGTTAATGGATAAGCCAGCAAAATAAAAAGCATTTTATAGTTTGCTGACTCGCCACCTAGTGTTGTCTTAAATCCATTTCCATATCTAAGAAGGCTCCATACAAACACAAGTGTAAAGGAAAGAAAGGTAGCAAAAACCAGAATCTGCAGTGACTTAGTCGGATATCCATTTCGTTTTGGGCAAAACGCAATTGTAAAAATGAACGTAATAATAGCAAGTATAAGCTCATACCATCCATTAAAATCGTACATATAGAACAATCTAATATCCATTAAAACGATTATAATAAACAGAATCTTTAGTAGGTTATGTTTCTTAACAGTACAGTTCACGCCCTATATCTCCTATCAGTCTCTCGATCGACCTTTACAGCAATTGTCTCTTGAACTGCTCCAATAGCGCCGAATATGAGAAATTCTTATTAAACACATCTATTACTTCTTCGTTATATCTGTTTATAGCCACACCCAAAAGTGAATTTACAGCTTTCACCCACTCATCTTCCGAATTACACTGGAAAATCAGCCTGTCCCGCATCTCCTCCGGAATCGCCTCCCAATACCCATTCAGGCTTTCCGTGGTACTAATCAACACCTTGCCAAATGAAAAGGATTCTATCGTCTTTGCCTTCATACCGCCACCATCAAATACCGGAGCGATAACAATATCCGCCTGCTCATAGTAGGGTGTCATGGAATCAACCAATCCAATTATCTCGATATTATACTTCTTGCAATCAACCCTATCTGTCAGCTGCTTTGCTCCGCTGCCGACCACAACAATCCGATAATTTCCTGTTACCTTCGGAATGACATTAGTATAAAACCACATAAAACCATTGATATTTACATAGTAGCTGGAACAAACAAACAGTATTGTCTTCTTCTCATCCTTGCCTGTGATAACCGACTTGTATGCATAATCCGTTTCCGGCTCATGGGAGGCAATTGGGATAATAGCCTCTGGTTCCTTTCCGTAATACTTCTTAAAACGCTGAATCTCCGCTTTGTTAAAAACCCACCGTTCGTCAACCACGTCCTGCGTGATGGCCTCCTGTTTGATTATCATCTTGCATTCCTGAATATAATGGAGTTTCCATTTGGGGGCATCATTTATCCGAGTAGCAAACAAGCTGGCTGAGATATCGTGAAAGAAGCAAATAATCTTTACATTAGGAAACTCTTTTTTAATTTCAGTATATAAATTCCCCAAATCGGATTCTTCTGTAAATACAAGATCCATACCCTGTTGCCTGATGATTTCACACAATTTCCGAATAATCTTATTGCTAATAAATGGAGAGTTGCCTTCCATAATTCTGGTTATGCGTTCGCGGATATTTTTAGGCTCATAACCAAAGGAAATAAAATTCTCTTTCTCACATTTCTTTGTGGAAAGCAGATCTATCTGGAAGATATTTTCCTCCCCGTATATTTCCTTCAGCGCATCCAAATGAGTATGCGCGCCTATATTATGCGGTCCACGTTTTGCAATATACAGTACTTTCATTACTGCTCCTCTTATCTGTTTCCTTTTATCTTCGTCTTCAAAGAAATCCACACCTTCTGTGGTATGAAGGACCGGATTCCTTTCTTGACTGAAATTTTTATTTTATCAATATGAAGCCTGTTGCGCAGAACAATCTTCCTGAAAGCCACCTCTGCGGCAGCATCGTAGTCTTTTTTGTCTTTATATATATTAAGGAATACCTCATGTTCCGGCCCCGCTATAGACGGGTGCCGAAGCTGTTTTTCGCCTTTGATCGATTCCTCTAGCGGCCGCTCAGTTTTCTTAAGATAGCCCTTCTCCTCAAGAGTCTGAACCAACTGCTGCCCCTTCTCTGTATTAGCCAATATTGTCGATACATTATTAATGTCAATATCGCAAGACGCAACATCAAAGACATGAAAATCTCCAATGGTCAAATCGCCGGGACGACTTGCCTGTGCAAATTTGCAGGAGTAACAGGAATCCCGGTAAATCAGGGCATTATGATAACCTATTTGATATAGGTCATCCTGATCTACATATTTTACATAATAAGGTTTATCCAAATTTTTCTTATAAAGTGTATAAGCAAAATTCAGTGTCCCGAATTTTGCATCACGGAAGAAGCACTTCTGCGCGTCAGCGCCGATTTTTCGGTCAATTGTGGTAATATGCTGTATCAGGTAATTGGGATCCGGCGTACCGTGGCATATTATGTCAACCGTGCACAATCTTTCTGTATTAATATGAAGGATCTCGAAATACTTTCTTACGGCTGCCACTTGGCAAGGAAGCCCTATAAAAAATACAGTCTTCCCTAATTTTACCGTTTCTGCCACCTGTTTATATATGTCATCTGGAAAGCTATATGTATATTTGGAGTTTTTGAACTCCGCAATATCTTTATCAGTCGAGCCTATCCGCAAATGACACTCAAAGTTATCATTGAGAAATGCACCAACAAATGCAGCACCTGATTTTGCAGCATACTGATAAATCGCGGCAGCTATGCCGCCACTGGCGGAGGTTATTCTGCTCGATTCGTCAGCGTTCCATCCTGCAAATGCTTTCTTTGGATAGCTAAGCTCCATTATCCCTGATACCGGACATACCTTTTCGCACAGTCCACAATTAATGCAGTCTGTACCTTTTTCCATGTGGATGTTGGAAGCGTCCTTAATCCGTAGAACACAGTTTTTAGGGCAGATGTTTATGCATGCACCGCAGGCCGTGCAAATTCCGTTTGTGCAAATCTCTTTTATCACTCCAACATTCTCCTTAATCTCTTCCATGAGAACTCGCGCAATCGTTCTTCTCTATTTCGCACCATGTCATAATGAATGGGTATGTCTGCCGCAATATTAGCCGGTGTTGCTTCTCTGCTTTCAATGCCAAGAAACTGTGCAAGAGAATTCATTCTCGATTTATTCGTCCAGTTGAAGTAAAAAACTTGTCTCTCAAAATATGTCGAAAACAGCAATCCATGATATGACGCAGAAAAAACAACTTCAGCGTGCATAAAAAGTGTGAGCCACTCCTGCAACGTCGTCGGTCGTTTATCAATTGTACCAAATACTGGAGCCCTGAAATTAATATAGTACACAGGCATGTGATGCTCTTTCCCGTATTGAATAGCGCTTTTCACGCATTTGTTCTCAGTATCACTCATATATACTAAAACATATTTGTTCTTTGGTGCTGGGCAGTCACCAACAAATTCTACCCAGAAGTTTTTATCCCACAGTAGAGTAGGATCGCAAGTCACATCAACACTTCGTCCCAATAAATCTCCGATCCAATCAGATGCGTCTTTCTCACGTACTGTAAAATCATCAAAACGTGATAACGCATGCTTAACGTTAGTACTTTCTTTATCGTTCCACCTTGTACCTACAGATGAGGAGAACGCCAATTTTGTCTTAGAATCATCCGCAAAGTCAAGCATATAAGTGTAATCTGTGCCTGTAATATTAAAGCCCCACACGACATCGCTTCCAACAATAAATGTATCGAAGATATCATTGGCTTCTACAATAGTTTCTTGTGTAAAAGGCTTTGTCACATCAATGTGATCATCTATATATTTCCAAAAGCTATTTTTCCTTTTTTTCAAATTCCCATGTAAAATTAGAGATTTCAAAATGTCCTTCGGATTCTTTGCTTCGCTTAAAGGAAGTGTACTTTCCCTCTGACTTATAGCAGCACACTTATAATCTATGAGGGTGACATTATGACCTAAAGATTCAATTGCCTTATATAAGCTCAGCATCTGAAGCTGGGAGCCAAAGTTGATTGTGTCGTGTACTGTCAAGTAGCCGATCTTTTTCACAAAGTTCACCTCCATAAAATAGCTCATTTCTTGCGAGAAATATAATGCCTCAGAATGTATATCGGAATAAAAAGCCTATATACCAAATATCCTTTCCATCCGCATTGGTTCGTAATCAGTCCTTTCGAATCATCAAACGTAAACGAATAGCCGTTAATTGTCTTCGTGTTAACATAATTAGCTGCGCAAAATCTAAGTATATGAAACTCTATCCTCCGATAAGTGCTAGCTGAAATAATCTTAGGTTTCAGCAAATCCTCATTGACCATGGTCAAATAGATACGCACAAAATTATCTATCAGATTATACCCGCCTTTTTTCTTGGGTATAATGTTCTCAAAGTAAACTGTATCGTCAACAAGATACCCTGTTTTATTGTTTTCTTTAAATAGGAGTGTCGTGTGAGGATACATATAATTACATTCAATGCGCTGCTCCAACAGCCGATCAAGGTCAGTTTTCCATATAGCAAACGAGGTGCTCCACGTAGACAGATAATTAATACATTTTATGAATGCATCGAAGTTATCAAATCTTTCGACACTCTTCTTCCCTCTTAACGTATAGAAAATTAATGGTTCTTCTTCGTCGTTAGCTACCGCCTGGTCAATCAACTTCTGGAGACTTCCGGGGAGAAACATACTATAATCGTTATGTAGTTTTAGTAATTTCCCTTGTCCGAATTTTAAAGCCTCAATTGAATTCAGGAATCCCTTTACCTTGACTTTTTTATAATGCAGGTTTCGGATACTGGCATATTTCCTTTCAATCAGTTCCTTTGTCTCATCTGTTTCAGAATTATCTGTAATGCAAATCTCATATAAACTTTCATCACAATTCTGAACAAGAATCCCCTCTATAAGTTTATCAATAATATACTCCCTTTTAAATGTAGGAATACAAATTGAGAGGATAGGCTGCTTTTCCATATAATGTTCCTTCCTATTTGTTTTCTTCAAGCATCTTTAATATCTTTTCTACAATGCTATGATCCACGGGAGTATAAAGAATACTTTCCATTTCTCTAACTATATCAGGCGTAAGGGCAGAGAAATCAACTTTAGAAATATCTTCAATCATTTCATCCGGGAACCTTTTCTTTATGAACTTAGCCGGTACCCCTCCCCACACCTCAAATGGAGGTATATTTTTTGTAACTACAGCTCCCGTAGCAATTACTGCGCCCTGTCCGACATGAACACCAGACATAACAGTCGCCCCATATCCAATCCAGACATCATCACCTATGACAATATCTCCTTTAGAGTGAGCTTCATCCTTAACGCTTTCCAACACTTTAACCCTAAACGGGAATGTTGAGATATGATTTGTAAAATGTTCTACATCAAGCATAAAAACTACATTCTGGGCTATCGAAACAAAATTTCCTATTCTTAAGTGAGACTTATTGTTGAAGGAAACAACATTTAACTCCCCATATGAATAATTCCCAACACTCGCCGTGTCAAAGTCAAATTCATTGTTAGGAATGGTGCCATTATGCTTATTCGCTCTAATCCATTTTCGTTTAAAACTGTTAAGTTTTATGTACTGAATAGCATCCCATATAGCAGTGCTTTTAATTAGATTCTTTCGATATCGTTTCATTGACTTTCCAAGGCTCCTTCAATCGCTTTGAGGTAAGCATCTTCCTCATCTTGTGTAGGCTCCAACATGGCTCCTTCTCCCCATTCATTCCACGCAGTCAGGAGAATGTACTCTTTCTTCTGCTCTGAACAGATACTGATAAGCTGGGACAAATATTTCTTAAATTTGTCGGGAGAAGCGCCCAAGATTACTCGTCCCTGCTTTCCCCTGCGCGGAGTATCATCGTATGTAACAAATGCTCCATGCCATTCATTACTCTTTGACCGAATCCTCGCAGAATCAAGTAACTTCTTCCATACCGCATCATAAGAATACTTCAGAGGTCCAGTTTTGCCTACCAAACCAAAAATGCTCAGTGCTTTAAATAACCACAGTTTCCATCCCGAACCCCATCCAGAATTTTGAGGTTCATAACAAAAATTTGTGCATTCACTTGGCAACGTATAAAGAGCACTCTTTTTATAGACAATCTCGATTCCCTTAAATCCGCTCTCCTTCGCCAACTTGTCCCAATAATGATGCATCTTATAAATGTCTTCAGAATAATTAAAAATTTCAAAAAGTGGTTTTCCGTTCACTTTTATATACCGATCATCCTTGAAATACGCCAGCAGAAAATCAAAGTGATTTTTCCAGTCCTCTTCTGTACCAAGTTTGTATTCGATCAGGATGGACGGCTTCCCGGATTTCTTCTGTTTGGCATCCTCCATGGGAGCCCACGCATTTCCTCTGAATTTACTCCAAGTCCTGCGCCAACTTGCATTGTCCCATGCAAAGAAGAACGGGATGTCAAGATCCGGATTGTTTAATATAAGCTCCGCAGGCTTGGTCAGCAGCTGCTTTTCATTTGAAAACCAATAATGATATATTCCGAAGCCATATACGCCACACTTTTTAGCCGTTTCTATCTGCCAAGCTATATTCTCCTTTTGTGATAAATCATAATAATTATCATCCTGCGGCACCCGTGGCTGATTATGCCCGTTAAACAACGGCTCTGCTTTTTTTACTGATACCCAGTCCGTAAATCCCTTGCCCCAGAACTGTGAATTTTCCGCAACTTCGTGGTATTGGGGCAAGTACATTGCCAATATTTTTACATTTTCATTCATAATCATATACCCCAAGACATCTTATAGTTTTGGCGGAATTCTAAACAGCAACTATTTGTATTATGTCTTTCCGCCCTTTTATTAGAGAATCTCATGTTTTTTAGTTTCCAAAAAAATAATCTTCCAGCATAAGACACCAGCAATGATAAATTGGCAGGTGCAATTCCTGAATCATATACGTTTCAGTTTCCGGAGCCTTGACCGCTACATCCGCGACTTTTGCAAGCGCCCCGCCTTTTGCTCCGGTTAATCCTACGACCTTAATTCCGGAAGCTCGGGCCACTACCGTTGCATTCATGATATTCTTACTATTTCCAGATGTGGATATGCCAAGGAACACATCGCCCTTACGACCATAACCGAAAAGCTGCTGCGCAAACACTCCAAGGCCGTCCACATCATTTATGTATGCTGTTGTCAACGCTTCATGCGCCACAAGCGGTATAGCCATCAGCGAGCATTCCAGATTCCTTGCAAGTTCTGCTCCACGCTCTGGATCAACTTCTTTCAGCTTCTCCGCATATTCTTTACTCACAGGACGGAGAATCTTGAACCGCTTCATCAGTTCACCTGCAATATGTTCAGAGTCTGCAGCTGATCCACCGTTTCCAGCAATCAAGAGCTTCCCTCCATTTCTATAACTCTCTTCCATCAGAAGATAAGCATCTATAATCTCCTGACGAACAGCTTCCAGTTTCGGATAACGCTCCATCAAAAGATCGATGTGCTTGACGAGCTTGTCTTCCAGTGTCCTCATATTACTCTATTCCCTTCCTACAGTTACTCTTCCTTATAAATTTACCGTGCGTTCGTGAAACGCCAGTCAATCATAACATCTGCCGTTCGGCATATTTCTCGGTGCAAAATCTTTCGATCTGCTCTCTAAAATGAGCAGCATCAAAGCTCAAAGCGTGCTCCCTGATTACATCCGCATCAAAGGTCATCGTTTCAAATCTTTGAATTGCGTCACAGAGGCATTCCAGCGTTTGTTCTTTGAAGAAAACGCCCGTCCTGCCTTCCACTACTGTTTCCAGGATTCCACCTCGTCCATATCCAATTACAGGTGTTCCGCCAGACTGCGCTTCAACCGGAACAAACCCAAAATCTTCAACCCCCGGGAACAAGAGTGCTTTCGCCTTTGCGTAATACTCCACCATTTCATCGTTGGTGACGAAACCCTTAAACTCTATGGTCGGACCTGCAATTCCTTTCATCCTGTCCATCTCTTTACCCTTGCCAATGACAACAAGTTTTTTTCCGAGTTTATTGCAGGCTTCGATGGCCAGGTCGACCTTTTTATAGCTTTCCAGTCTACCGGAAATCAGATAAAAATCCTCTTTTGTCGTCTGTGCATACAACTGATCCGAAACAAAGTTACCGCCGACAGAATAGATGACTTCCGAATCTCTACCATAGAATTTTTTAATTCTCTTTTGGGTGAATTTGGAATTTGCAATGAAGTAATCAACCCTGTCCGCCGCCAGTCTGTCCCACATTCTTAATTTATGTATTTGAGACGGCATAAAAAACTTTTTTATGGGATTCGCCGATTTCTTGTAGTCGTAATACAAATCCCACAGATAACGCGGCGGCGTATGGCAGTAGCAAACATGTACGGCGTCAGGTCTCGTTATAATACCTTTACAGAGGCTTGAGCAGGAGCTTAATACAAGATCATACTCGGTTAAATCCAGGCTTTCCCACGCTCTTGGCATAAATGAAAGTAGTACTTGATAATTCTTAACTGCCCCGGGGATTTTTTGAATATACGTTGTCCTGACATCGAAGTCTTTAAATTGTTCTCCCATAACTTTCTCGTCATATACCAACGTATATAACGGCGCATCTGGGAAAATTTTATGCCAATTTTGAAGTGTCCATTCAGCTCCGCCAAATTTCACCAACCAATCTTGTACTAACGCAACCTTCATATTATTAATTCCTGCCTTCCAGGTGTCTCCAGTAGTCCAGCATATCCTTTATGGTCTGTTCCATCGGAATTTTCTGTTTCCAACCAGTGTCTCGTTTCAGCTTATCAACATTGCCTATGATGATTCTCTCATCTGTGGGGCGGAGAAGTTTCGGATCAACTTTGATTTCCAGCTCATGCCCTATCTGCTGCTCTATCATCTTCACAATATCCCTCATGTAATAGCAGTGCTCAGATGAGAGATTGTAGACTTCACCAGGAGTTCCCTTATTGGCAAGCAGCATCAACCCATTCACAAGATCGCGCTGATCCATGATGGCACGCTGCGTATCAAGGTTTCCACATCTTAATTCATACACACCCGTTCTTTCAGCAATTACCGCCCTGTGTGTGAAATCAGAGGTCACATCATTTACCTTTCTCGTTCCGGTAGAATTAAAAATACGGACGCGGATGCAACGGATGTGGTCATTCATAAAGTACTGAAAAGACAGCAGATCCTGTCCCACCTTACTCACACCATACGGATGAAGCGGTTTCAATTCTGCTGTTTCTTTCACATATGGGTCATCCAACTCATTCAACGTCTGTCCATACTCTGCACTGGAGCATGCCACCACGATTATCGGATCATAGTTCGGATGTTCTTTGCGAACAGCTTTAATAGCCTCATACACATTGATCGTACCATTGACATTTGTATCCATTGTTGCCTGAGGATAATCCCAGGAAACAGTTGGATAGCTCTGTGCCGCGAGATGATATATCTGTTCCGGCATAAATTCCGAAATAATACGAAGAACAGACTGATAATACCGAACATCACATTCCTTCATGGGAATGCTAGGATTCAGTTCCTTTATATCTGTTGTTGGCTTATAATAAGTTCCAAGAACTTCATGCCCCTGGCCATAAAGCAGTTCGACCATGTGAGAACCAACCATGCCACCGGCGCCTGTTACCATTACTTTCATACTCTTATCCTCCGCAGTTACCTTCCTATCCCAATCTGTTTATGTTTTCTATCTTGTAAGTCTGTCTTTTAAGTCCTTGATTCATAGCTCTCATACGTATAATGAATAACCCGTGTCCCTCCATCTTCAAACCGGAACGGAATATAGAGCAGGTCTTTCATTGCCCATCTCACTGCATCCTGCTTCTCCGGCTGAACATAAAAAACAAGGAATCCGCCGCCACCGGCTCCCAGTAGCTTTCCGCCAAGAGCTCCGGCCTCAATTCCCTTCTGGTACAAAGCATCAATACTATTTGTCGAAATGGAAGACCCAGTCTGGCGCTTCAACTTCCATGTGTGGTCAAGCAAATAGCCAAAATCATCAAGGCTTTTCGTTTTATCTATCAATACTCTTTCCGCATCATCTACAAGGGCAAGCATTTCCTTCAGTTGTGCCTTCTTATCAACAACCTTATTCGTCTTCTGTACTTCAGATGAAAAACGTGTAAATCCGGTAAAGAACATCAGCAGATTCTCGTTCAGCTGTTTCTTTCTCTCCGAGCTGATAATCACAGGGAGTACTTCATAACCGTCAGCGTTGAAGTTGATACGGTTGAAGCCACCGAAAGATGCAGCAATCTGATCCTGCCAGCCACCCGCCTCGTTACAGAGAACACGCTCAAGATAGATAGCCTCATCAGCCAATTTCTTCTTATCGGCGTATTTTCCCTTCAGTGCATAGAAAGCGTTCAGCATGCCGACAGCAAAAGAACTGCTCGTCCCAAGTCCAGACCGCGCAGGAAGATCGGCTTCATACATCAGCCTGATTTCATGCATATCAAGCAGCTTCATGGCATTGCGGATGGCCGGGTGCTGAATATCATCTACACTCGATACGCGCTCCGTCTGCGAATAGGATAATTCTGTAGACCAATCAAAGAACCGTGGGAGATGCCTCACATTCACATAGCAGTATTTATCAAAAGTAGTTGAAAGCACAGCACCGCCGTTCTCTCTGAAATAGCTTTCCATGTCCGTTCCGCCGCCGAAAAATGACATACGGAAAGGTGTTTTTGTAATAATCATAAGTCACTCTTCTCTCCCTTTTTATCATTTCAAAACTGTGTTTATATCCACAGTCCCTCATATTCTCGTTTCAACAGTCCATCCTGCTCTAATTGGTTCTCAAAAAAAGTGTCCCTATTATCACTCAGGCACCATGTATCGTAACCACAACTCTCTTTCCACACAGCTTCGGGATCCAGCACATAGCCGCCGGACCCTCGGCGTGGATATGGACGATATCGTAATGTCCGAATGCCGCCTTGACTGCCGCAAAGAAACTTGATGTCATCGCCGCCAGACCTTTTCTCTCTATCGTCGGAACGGTCCTGATCTTGATTCCCTTATACTCGGATAGCTGCTCGCCGTCAAACTCTGCACCGCTGACGTGATGACCTCTTCGATTATAACAAGTTACTTCATGACCCAACTGAACCAATCGGGCGGATAATTCCTCTGCTACAATTTCGATCCCGCCTTCTCGGCTAGGGATTCTTTTATGACCGAGCATCGCAATTTTTAATTTTCCGGCCATAAATAATATTCCTCCCTTTGATCCGTGCTGCTCGTCTTTATCTACTATATTTACTGTGGAAATCTCCTCTTCCATATATTTCCGCGCTCTTGACACACTTTCATGGAGAGCAGATATTCTCTGTTCCCCACACTGTTTTCTATCTTCTGCTTCTGTATACTCATCTCAGATGTAAAGGCAGACATTTAAGATCTCCCTTTGCTTTCCTGCGAATATCCGTATTATACCCCCTGCCCCTTCAGCACTGCCGACACGGTTTTGAAAATTATCTTCCAGTCTACAAAAAAGCTTCTCTCATTTATGTACTTTATATCCAGCTCCATCCATTCGTCAAAGGATATCCTGTTCCTTTCCGGCTGTATCTGCCAGTAACAGGTCAGACCGGGAGTAACGTAAAGCCGCTGTTTTTCGTATTCGCTGTATTCTGCGACCTCTCTCGGAAGCGCCGGCCTCGGCCCTACTATACTCATTTCTCCCTTTAATATATTGAAAAGCTGCGGAAGCTCGTCTATGCTGGTCTTGCGTATAAACCTTCCGACCCTCGTTATCCTGGGATCCTCCTTTATTTTGAATACAGGTCCGTCCATTTCATTGTGCTGTATAAGATCCTTCAGCCTGTCCTCTGCGTCAACGACCATGGAACGGAATTTGTAGAACCTGAATACCTTACCGTTGCGGCCTACCCTTAGCTGAGAAAATATCGGACTTCCCTTGGGATCGTCAATAAATACGGCGGCTGCGGTGATAAGGAAAACAGGCATAAGAATTATTATCGCCAGCAGTGAAAGCACTATATCCTGGACCCTTTTGCATATACTGTACAGCCTTTTGACTTTAAAGCTGCTTACCTCAAGCTTCGGCAGTTCTTTCGCAGTATCCTCGCAGACCTCAAATTCAGCCGTTTCGTAAGCCGTTTTCATACGGTGATCTCCGTCCTATCCTCCATAAATATTTGCTTTTTCCAAGAGAAAACCGCCATAGCGCAATTTCCCTGACACTGCTTAATACAGCGGCAGGCAGCTCTTGGAAAAATTATGAATATGCTGTGATAAGAATTTTTTCTATCATTTATTCAACGTTACAATTTTATCATATTTTCGCAAATTCGTCAAGAATCATACGAATATTTTCGTATTTTAGCGAAAATTTCAGCGATAAACACAATTTTGTCCGAACGCCTAAAGCTATTTTATGACTTATTTTACATCTGAATATTTAAATTTCCATTTCTTTCTTAACATATATAAATTGAATATTTATACAGACTCAAAACCTCAGCAACGCTATCCCATGATCCCGAGATCCTTTCCGCCGCGGTAAAAGACAGGAATTATATCTATCGGAGCAGGACATACAACAGTCTGCCCGCCCTCATATACCTTTTTCGTGTAAGCGTCTGTCCAGACAGCTCCCTCAGGCAGATAGACCGTTCTTTCCCTTGCGCCCTCCTCCATTATCGGAGCGACCAGAATATCCGAGCCGAACATATAGGCGTCCTCAGTTTCCCATGCCTTAGGATCACCGCTGAAATCGAAAAACAGCGGTCTTATTACAGGCTCGCCGCTTTCGCTGGCACGATCCATGCATTCCCTTATATAAGGACGCAGACGCTCTCTTATAAACAGGTATTTTTTCAGTATCTCATAGTTTTCCTCTCCGAAGCTCCATACCTCGTTATCCTGTCCCGAGGTAAGCTGGCGTACTCCGTCAATGTACTCCTCCTCACGCTCATGCCACGGCGACCTTTCCCCATGCATACGGAATACAGGACAGAACGCTCCCCATTCAAACCAGCGGACCAGAAGCTCCCTGAAGCCTTCGTCCGAAATATCCCCTCCGAGAAAGCCTCCTATATCCGAGGTCCACCAGGGTATTCCGGCTATTCCCATATTAAGTCCCGCCTGAAGCTGCTCCCTCATTGCCCTGAACGATGAATGTATATCTCCCGACCAGGTAAGAACTCCGTATTTCTGGCTTCCTGCCCATGCACAGCGTACAAGGCTCATAACGTCACTTTCGCCTTCGGACTTAAGACCGTCATAAAAGCCCTTGGCATACATTTTAGGGTATATGTTTGTGCACTGCAGAGCAGGGCCGGCATAATATCTGTAATTGTCAAAATCGTAGGGTCCGTATTCAGGCTCCGCTTCGTCCAGCCAGAAGCAGCGTATACCGTATTTATAATAGTTCTCCCTGCATTTTTCCCATACGAACTTCTGCGCCCCGGGATTTGTTGCGTCGTAGAAAACCGTATTTCCCATCCACGTCATATGCAGGCCGCTTCCCCTGTCTGCGCTGACGAGATAGCCGTTTTCCGCCATTTCCCCGAAATTCTCGCTTTTTTCGTCAATAGTCGGCCATACGGAAACTACCGTTTCTATACCAAGCTCTTTAAGTTCCTTTACCATTCCCTCAGGATCGGGCCAGTCCCTCGGCTCAAACTTAAAATCTCCCTGCCTTGTCCAGTGGAAAAAATCTATAACTATAGCGTCCATCGGAAGTCCCCGTCTTTTATGCTCTCTCGCTACCGAAAGCAGCTCCTCCTGAGTGCGGTAGCGAAGCTTGCACTGCCAGTAGCCTAGTCCGTATTCAGGCATTCTCGGCGCTCTTCCTACAGCGGCAGTATAGTTTTCTTCTATTTCCGCAGGAGTATCCCCCGCCGTAATAAAGTAATCCAGCTTTTTGGTGCTCTGCGCATACCATTCGGTCTTGTTAGCTCCGAATACAACAGACCCTACCGCAGGATTGTTCCAGAGAAAACCGTAGCCCCTGCTTGAAAGCATAAACGGAACGCTTGCCTGACTGTTCCTGTGGCAAAGCTCCAGCGAAGCACCTTTTTTATTCAGATTCTTTTCCTGATACTGACCCATCCCGTAGATCCTCTCGTCATCAAACGCCTCGAACCTTGCATAAAGCCGATGATCCGTTGATCCGGGAATGCATTTCAGCTCCCTCGCTTCTATCCTAAGCGGAACGCAGTAGCGGTTTATACGATTTCTGTTGCGTACATATTCCTCGGTAAGCAGCTCGCCCCGCTGGTTGTAAAAGCTCAGCTTTCCCTCATAGTCCGCCTTAACGGTTATCTTTCCGTTGGTAAGATAATAATTTACCCCTGAGGAATGATAACGGGAATACTCCTCTCCCTTATACCACGGGTCAGTAGTATCGACCGTTTCCGTCCTTATCTCCGCATTGTCCCCGTCGGGCTTTTCTTCCAGCGCCCAGTTATTGGTGTCCATCTGAGGCTCGTTTGTCATTCTTATTCTTAGCGAGTCCTTTCCCCACGGCTCTGCCCATAGCTGTGAGCCGCCCGATCTTATAATGATTCTGCTGCCTTCGCTGTAAATCTTCATTTCAGCTTCCTCCGTTACCATACTTTGCTTTTAAACGCTGCTTCTTCAAATATTCTTCCGTCGGGCATTCCGCCGAAAGAGAAAAAATACTTCAATTATATTTTACTTCATTACGCAAATAAAAGCAATAGTATTTTATAAATTTCGACGCTTTTATAACAAAAAGCCGCCGGATATTTTTCGGCGGCAAAATTCTGAATCCATATGTAAAAGCTGAAACTGCGCAAATTATTTTACAAAGCTGTCTCCCAGAAAATACAAAGCTATCCAGCCTGACGGGATCCTTCCCCATACATCATCTCCTACTGCCTTGACCTCCTTTACAGTAACCGCAGTTCCGGCTTTAAGCACTGCATAGGTCTTGTCAAGTGAATGTCTTTTTCCGTCGGCGGTAAGCTCCGAGCGTTTTTTCTGCGGCTTATCCGTTCCTGCTCCGCTTCTTACCTTCAGATTTACTGTAAGGGTATAATCCCTGCCTGCCGCAAAACCGTGCATACCGCTTTCGCTTCTTTCTGACGTATCCCCTGCGCAGATACAGCCCTGATAGCCTTTTCTCGCTTTAAATTCCGCTGCCGTCTGTCTTTTCAGCGCTCCGTCGTCAGAGGAAAGCCTGTTGTCAGCGTCGGCGTTTGCTTCGGTATAATAGACCCAGTTTCCGTCTGTACATTCGATAAAAATAACGTGACCGTATCTGCCGCTGTTAAAGCAGGCAATAGAATTGCTTACCGGCTCGGAGGAAAGCTTCAGACCCTTTGCTTTAGCAGACTCGTACCATATATTGGCGTTTCCGATAATTCCGGTATCTGTGCCGCATTTCTCCTTTGCCCTGCCGCGTACATACCAAACGCACTGAGCCTTAATCCCCTGAGCGTAAGCGCTGCTGCTGAGATCCGCAAGCCTTTTGCCTAATTTGCTTTCGTAGTTCATTTTTACTGCTCCTTTTTATATTCAGCCGAATCCGATAAAATTTATTCTTCCCTGTTTTTAAGTATCTCAACTGCCTTTTTGAGCTGCTTCGGCACAGGTACTCCCATAATTCCCGCATTTTCAATTATAGACAGTGTTTCGTTCACACAAAAGGCAATGCATACCGCATCCTTGATATATGCCGTACCCATAAGTCTGTCAAGCTGACAGGCTACAAGCAGAACCAGCAGCACCATGCCTTTGCGGCAAAGTCCTTTGAACCCTGCCTTGCTTTCAAGCGCTCCCGTCTTGCTTTTGCTGGATCTCTTAAATACTCCCGCAACTACTATTCCGGTAACGTAATCAATGCACATAAATATGATAAGTGTTGTCATTGCAGATGTCCAGCCCCCAAAAAGTGCGGAGATCCCCGAGCCGACAAGCCCTGCGGCAGTTATCGCCCAGTATCTTATACTATCCATAGGCGTTATTCTCCTTTGTCAAGCACCAGCCAGTCGACGCAGTATGTTCCTGCCGGAAGCGTTGCAGACAACGAGCCGCTTGAGTTTTGTCCTGCGCATATTACGGCGTATATTTTTCCGCTGTAATAATTCAGGGTCAGGCAGTAATTAAGATACGGCGCAGGAGTTCCGACTCTGTGTACCGACGCTGTAACTATCGTATTTTCAGTAGCCGTAAACGGAAGTGAAAGCGTTACGCTGACCATTGACGAAGCCGAGGAAATACTGTTCGAGCTTCTTCCGTAAATAATGTCGTCCTGCCTTACGACCTTTTGCCCTCCGTTATAAAGCCTGCCGCCGTAAATATAGGTATTGTCCCCGTTTGCCCCGTCACCCGACCGATATACCTTATCGCCTGTATCCAAGCGTTTTCCCAGAAGATAATACGGACTGTGAGAAGCCGCCGTATCAGTTAACGAATGTGAAACTCCGTCGGCTATTCCCGAAAACGCACAGCCGTGAAGCTCAGAGGTATTCGGTTTTGAGCTGTTCAGCATATTCAGTGCGTTTGTTAACCTAACGTCTGTGCTGCTGAGGTCGGCCGCCTTTGCGTAACCGCTGAGATCCTCCGCATTAAGGTAGGGAAGTTCTGAATACGTCTTTGTTCCGTCGCCTGCCTTCGCCTTCATTTTTCCGTCTGAGGTAATTTCAATGCAAAGAATGCCTTTTTTTATTGCCGCCGTTTCCTCCGCCCATTCCTCAGACGTTTTTACAGCGTTGAGGACTCTCATTTTTATCTGTTCAGCCATAAGCTGCCCCCCTTTCTTCTGTAGGGATCATTCCGTTCCCTTATCTATAACAAGCCAGTCTATATAATAGGTACCGCTTGGTATTTCACCTAGATACGGAGTTTGTCCTGTCTCAGAGCTTAAAACCACTCCGTTTGCTCCAGCGATAATCACCGCATACATCTTGTTACCATCTCTTTTTAATAACAAACAGATATTATAAAACGGATTTGGCGCTCCCTCCTTAATAACCGTTGCTATGATCTTTGTTTTGTCAGTCGGGTCAAAGGGAAGCGAAAGCTTGACATATTGGTACGACGGTTTTCCTGTTACCGTTATAGTATCTCTTCCCGAAATCATTCCGCATACCTTTGTTACCGCTTTATCTATCATTTCGCCCGTAACAGAGCCTTGATAATCAGCCATAAAATTTCCTCCTTTTAATTATAAAATACACTGTATTTCCGCCGCTTCGGTATAATCCCTGCCGGCGCATTTGTATGTTTTTTGCTGAACGTCCCAATAGTAAACTGCATTTTCGTCGCTGGCTATATACAATCTTCCTGCTATTCCCGGTTCAGGAAAGGCATCTCTTGCATCAATATACAGCGCTTTTTCCGCACCTGCCGAACCGCCGCCGGAGGAGGACGAGCCTCCGGCCCCCATTTCCGTTTCGGTATCCGACTGTCCCGCCGCTTCTATAGACGCGGAAAGGCCGCCGTCAAACTCAAAGCTCAGCTCCATAACCGGCGCACTGAAGCTTTCTCCCGAATCGGGCAGGTAAAATTCCGCCGTATCCCACACGTCTATCCTAGGATCGCCGATACGCTGATAAAGACTTACCGGACGGTATATAAACGGAAGTATCTCCGCACACAGCCTATCAAGCAGCTCCTTAGTCATATACGGGTTTTCTATATACATTGTACGTCCCGGCTTACCTCCCGTTATAACGCTGTTTTCACTTACTGTACATTGTATCTGCGTTATGGCGACATCTGTTTCGCTTACCTGGGGCGTATCCGTTGTATCAGGATCGAGCTTTACTGCTCCGTCTGACCCGTACCACCTATAGGTAAGCCTGCCTGTACGGTCGAGAACGGCAAACCTGCCCTGGAGAGAAGCGATATAGCTTATCATCTGACGCATAGTTATTCCCGACGGCTTTTTATTTATAAAAGCTACATAATCGTAAAGCTGATAATACATTCCGTCCGAGATCTTATAAGCTTTATTATCGGAAGTAATATACCTTCCGCTTGAAACAGCTACCGAGCTTATGCCCAGCTGAGTGCATATTTCTTCCTCGATAGCCTTTGTACTGGCGGGGTACGGAAGCTTTGAGCGGTATTCAGTATCCGCCAGCGCAAGATGATCCGACGCCTCCAGTATATAGCCTCCGTCCTTCTTTTTGCAGGAAGCAGCGAAGAACCGTCCCATAGGTATAAGCTCGCTTTCCTCCCCGTTTTCCTGTGTATCGTCCGACAGATCGATAAGGCAGATATAAAGCTGAAAGGCTCTGCCCTCAAGATCGCAGGGAGTCTGCGAAAGCTCAGCCGTTATTCCCTGAGAGTATGCCCCTCCTATAGTTACATCTTCTCCTCCGCAGGAGCCGCCTATAGTCTTAATAGTCTTTATACTTTCCGAGCCGACGGAGAAATCCCCGAAGTCCATCAGGGCGCGGAAAGTTCTTCCGCTGCCCCCGATAGCCGTTATCAGCTGCTGTGATCTTACTTCATACAAGGCTTATCCTCCTTTCCGCTCACTGCTCTATAAGACTTATCGAGCAGCCCTTATACCATATTTCTCCGCCGCAGTCAAGCTCGGCTTCATATGTAAAATCCGTAGAATAACAGGTCACCGAACGCCTTACTCCGTCCTGCACAAATTCTACCGGAAAGTAGGCGGGAAGCTCAAAGAAAAGACTTTCCAGCGCTTTTTTATCCGCCCTGCTGAGCATTCCCCATTTCAATACCAGCTTCCAGTTCCAGCACAATATATCTCCTACCGATTTTCCCGTTGAGACCCTGCCGGAATTTGCCGCCCAGGTTTTATACCTCATTGCTGAGCTTCCGTCCGAATCGCAGGACGGAAGCTCAGTTCCGTTTACCTTTACCGAAAGGCTCATACCGTTATCCCTCCCGTTCTCGTTTTATACTGCCTGTACATTTTTATTACCGATCTCCAAAGCACTCTTCCGTCGATATTTCCCGTAACGGTAAGGTCAAGTCCTTTAAGCACGGCTATTATCTCTCTCAGAAGCGCCGCTATTTCGTAAAGCTGACCGCCGCCCATTGCTCCCTCCAGCTTTGACAGCGGAGCTATTACCTCGGGATCTATCCTTGCGTTTCTGTTATCGCCTACCATTGCAAGCTGCGGAGCGTAGGCAAGTCCTCCTGACGCAAGGTGAGGTATTTCGGGTATATCGACATTCGGAATATCTATACCGAACGTTCCTCCTCCCAGCCAATCGGGAATATCAAAGCTGAGAGCGTCGTTTATTCCGTTTATTATCCAGTTCAGACCCTTTTCGATAGCGCCTGTAAGTCCGTTTATAAGGTCGATTATAAGATTTATCGGAATTTTAACGATATTGGAAAGACTGTCCCAGATACCCTTGAATATATTTTTGATACCTGTAAACGCCTTCTCCCAGTCGGCAGTGAAAACGCCGGTTATAAACTGAACGATCCCCTTGAGCGCCGTTATTATTCCGCTAACGGCGTCGGTTATTTTTCCTATTACTCCGCCGACTATCTCTATTATCTTATTTATTACCGCTGAGACCGGAGGCCCGAGCTTTTCAACAAACCAGTTGACTATCGGAAGGATAAACTTATTGTATATCGCCTCTGCTCCCGTAACAAGCTCGCCTATAAAATCAAGGAAGTTGTCTATAAGCGGCTTTATATGATCCGTCCAGAGCATATCCACCGTTTCAACGACCTTGTCCCAGACAGGCTTTAAAACGCTTTCCCAGATATTCAGCAGTGTTTCTCCCGTACCGGTTATCGCCTGCTTCAGACCGTCAAAAATAGGTTCTCCCCATTCTGCCCAGAACTCGGAAAGCGAGGTCATAAGACCTATCCACATTTCTGAAAAAAGGCTGAGTACCGGCTGTACCGCCTCTGTCCAGAGGGTATCGAATACTATTTTTATCTGCTCAAACAGCACTCCCAGGGTAGAAACTATCTCCGTTGCAAACTGCGTTATCATAGGAAGCGCCACTTCGATAAAGTTATTCAGGATAGGAAAGACCACAACATTCCATATATCTGAAAAAACAAGGTTAAAGCTGTCAAGCAGACCTACCGCCGACTGACCTATCGTCGCAAATACATTCTGGAGAAAGACCGTAAAATCTCCCGCAAAATATTCCTTCAGCGGCTCGCCGAGAGTGCTTATATCGGCAAACATTCCTCCAAGGATCTCTCCAAGCTGCGCTCCCTGCTCCTCAAGGCCGCTCCATATTCCTTCAAACGTCGGCGCAAAGCTTGTCTGCGCCCATGACGACAGGTTCGAGAAAATATTCTCTGCCTTTTCTCCTACGCTTTCAAAGGCGGAGGATAAAAAGCTCCGTATGCTTTCGCCCAGTCCCTCTGCCCACTTGCTTCCCTTGGAATCAAGCGACGAGGTATCCATATACGGCTGAGCGGTCTGGGTATCGCCGGAGGAATCGTTTCCGGCTACGTTCATTTCATCAAAAGAGGAAAGATAGACCGACGCTTTTTTTGCTTCCTTTCCTGCCTCGCCTACCTTTTTTACGCTTTTCTGAGCCTTTTCATAGGTCGTTCCGAACAGTCCTGAAATAAATCCCGCTACGCCCTGAGATACCGACGCAAGCGCCGACATAAGCGTATTCAGCGCAGGCATTACGGCGCTTATAATCGGAGTAAACGCCGTTTGCAGATTTGACTGTATGTCGCCGAACGACCTGGCAAATTCTTCATTTCCCATACAAGCGGAGGTAAGCGCCGAGGAAAACTGGTTCTTTACAAAATCTCCTGCGGTCTTGAATACTCCGCCTACCAGTCCTCCGAGAGCGGAAAAGCCTGACTTTAAAGCGCCTACGGCCCTTGAGCCGATATTTTTCACCGTTGTAAACGCTCCTCCCAGAACGTTTCCAACAGCCGAAGCCGCCTTTGTGACCGCAGAGGTAAGTCCCGACTTTACGGATACCGCTGCCGAAGCCGCCTTTTTCGTCATTGCTCCCAGTCCGGAAACTATTTTCTCCGCCGCCTTTGCTCCTACGTTTTTGACTGCTCCGAAGGCTGCACCTACCTTTTCCTTTACCGCCGCTCCGGCCTTTTTTGCCTTATCCTTGATATTTGAAAGAGCCGCCGCTAATTTTTCCGACGCCTTAGGCGACATTGCCTCCATTGCGCTGTTAAGCTCCTGCCACTTTTTCTGAAGCAGTCCGACCTTCTGCCTGACCGCTTCTATACGCTTGTCAATTCCCGAGACCGGATCGCTTTCAAGCTGAACGTTTTCAAGACTTTTCTGTATCTGATCCGTCAGCTTCTGCATCTGCGACAGGGTGCTGTTCTTTATATCGTCAAAGGTCTTTGAAAATTCCGACTTCAGCTTTGAGGTATCGGAAACGATATTTTTCATCATAGACGATACCGCACTGTCGGCTGAGGATATTCTGGCGACTGCCTTTGCGACAGCCTTTCCTGCGTCCTCCGCCGATCTTGTGACCGCAGAAAATGCATCCGTCATTGCTTTTTCTATGACCAGAGCCGTTTGGACCATAGGCTTCTGCAGCTTGTCGATTATCTGTTTCTTTATATTGTCAAGCTGCGGATCCAGCTTTACTTCAACGCTTATTACTGCACTTTCACTCATCAAATCACCGTCCTTTCTAAAATTTTCAGGGTCACGCAAGCATAGAACGCAGCATATCCTCGAGCCCGCTTATGCCCTGTTTTATCTCTTCATCCGTTTTTGTCTTTTTCTTTTGTCCTGCTCTAAATCTGCGCCATTCGCTGCGTATATTTTGCTCGTGACGGGTAAAATTCTTCAGGCGATCCTTATTTTCCTCGCTTCGTACCGCTACCGTTCTTCCGAGCGGAGTGTCCTCCATAAGTCCCGAAACAAGCGTTATCCAGTCGCTGTAGGGAAGCTCCTCCTGCTGAGCGGGAAGCACTCCGTACTGCTTTGCTACCGACTGGATTATAAGCTCACGGTCATGATCGAGATCGTACCAGACCTCACTTTGCGGATTTCTGAAATCGTTCCTCCGCTTCTCCGGTCTCCTCTCCGGTCATAGCGGCTATCGTAAGCTTAACGAGCTCCTGATACGCTTCCCATGAAAGATCCAGCGAATTTATCTTTGAAACGTTTTCGCCATACGCCAGCGCAAGCATTTTATCTACGTCGTCAACGCCCATAGAGCCGCCCTTTTCGTACATTTTCATGACCTTTTTTACTGTTTTGACTCTGTTGTCAACAGGATAGACCTTATCTCCTATACGGATCTCCGGTGAAGATGCAAGAAGCTTATCATCCAGGGTATACATTTTTGCCATAATAATGATCCTTTCTTTATGTAATATTTTTTATACAGCTTTCCCGCTTAAGCCGGCGGAGAGTTATCCGCCGGTACGGGAAGAGGTTTTCTTATGCGGACGGAGCGTCTGTAAACTCCGGCTTTCCGTCGGACATAAAGTCGAATGACAAAGGAGCCACTGCCGTTGAATCTCCTGATGACCACTCGGTTACGCTTACTACTCCCTTTACGGTAAGCTTTGCTCCGTCGGGGAATGTCCAGACCAGAGTTGTGGACGCTCCGGAGCCTGTTTTCAGCGCAAGCGAATTAACATAATCGTTGCCTTCGTCGCCTATATTACGCTTGCCCGTAATGCTGATAGTAAGGCTTTTGCCTGTTACAAGACGTCTTGTCCAGCCTGCCGCCTCAAACGGCTTCCATTCCTCTACGTTTCCGTCGATAGCTACCGAAAAGCTCTCCATACCTGCGATAGGCTTAAGCGCCGCAGCGTTTCCGCTTCCTCCTGCGGTATCGATCTGAAACTGATTTTCATAACATGGGTAAACTCCTGAATTGCTCATAAAACTGCCTTCCTTTCAAAATATGTTTTGTTTTTTGCACACACCGAAAATCCGGTCTTTCCGGTGCGCTTTCTGTTTTGCAGGGCCTGCTTTCTGTGCGCAGTTTAACGCCTTAGGCACAGTCCGGGCTATTATGAAAACGGCCTTTACCGTTTTTCACACTTATTTTCCGACAACAGCTCCTGTATCCGCCGCCGCTCCTTTAAAAGCTTTGAAAGCCCTGCAAGAAGCGATACCGTATTTCCCTCAGGAAGCCTGCCGTTACGGCATTTACAGGTATTGAAGCGATCAGCTGTCCGCATAATTTCGGCGCAGATCTCTCTGCGGCGTTTTTCAAGCTCCTTTTCCGTCATTTCAGCCTGCACCCGATTCGATCCTTTCTATCAGAACCGACAGCCTGCCGTATGCTTCCCCTACGGTAAAATATGACGACGGGCTTTCTGCGGCGCATTTCATACAGGTGCTTCTGAGCAGAGCCTGTATTTTTTTAAGCTCGCATATTATGTTTTCAGTCTTTTTTATATGCGCCTTTTCTGCGCTCATTTTCGATCTCCTCCATCAAATAGTTTTCTATCCAGCGTTCATGCCGTTCGCTGAGAGTATTCTGTTTTTTATATGACCATACAAAAATAATAAGCATAACCGTTAACGTAAGCATATGCGCCCTCTCCCAATGAAGCGTCCGACTGTACAATTTACTGTACTGTAAGCTATTGACTTTACGAAAGAAAAATGGTATAACATATACACGAAGCATTTATGTCAACCTTATGTTGAAATTTTCCCTGCCGGATTTCCACACAGCTTTTCATCCGCAGCAATCTGTCAACCTTTCGTTGTCTTTATTATAGCTTATATTTGCCCTCTTGTCAACAGTTTGTTGTGAAAAAATATATTTTCGGCAAAATTGCACAAAAATAAGCAACTGTATGTTGACACTCTTGACAAGACAACAAACAGTTGATATAATAGTATCATTGATACATGAGAGGAGGACAGTCCGCACAATTATGCGGACGGGAATATGTTCAATGAAAGACTTAGGAAGCTCAGAGCTGAAAAGAAAGTGCCGCAGCAGGCGGTAGCAGAGCAGCTGGGAATAACAAAGCAGGCGTACAGCCTTTACGAGCTGGGAAAGCGTCAGCCTGATTTTGAAACGTTAGTAAAGCTCGGCGAATACTTCGGGGTCACAACAGACTATATTTTAAGGGGAGAGGAAAGCTCTCCTGCGGCAGACGACGACAGCATTAAATTCGCCCTGTTCGGAACTACCGACATAGACGACGAGGTACTGGACGAGGTTAGGCACTACGCTAAGATAGCGCAGAAAATGAGAGAAGAAAAAAACGGGAACTGAAAAAGGAGAGGGGACGGCAGATGACAAGCACCGAGCTTTACCGCTTTGCAGACGGGCGGAACATTCTTACTATCGACGGAAAACTGAATAAAGTACGGTCTATGTCTCTGATGGACTCATGCAGGAACTGCGCCGTTGTGATCGACAGCTCACAGATAGACACCAGCGCTGAGGAAACGGTCATTCTTGCTCATGAGGTAGGGCACTGCGAAACGGGGGCTTTCTACACTGAAAATACTCTTGAACTAAGGTCGAGATGCGAATACCGTGCGGACAAATGGGCAATAAAAACGCTTATTCCAAAGGAAAGCCTTGCCGAGGCCCTGGAGGACGGTATTACCGAGCTGTGGCAGCTTGCGGAGCATTTCGGGGTAACCGAGGATTTTATGCTGAAGGCATGCAGATTTTACGGGCTTATCATATAGCGTTGCCGAAGCGTATTCTGCTGTCGGCCGAATAAAAAAGCAGACAGGCAATTCATCTGAACTGCCTGTCTGTTTTTATAATATTTAGGATATGTACTTTTATTCTGCAGCGTCTTGTTTATACCCGCTGTCAGGGTATTGTACCCCATTGTACGACCTCTAATTTAAAATATTTTTCATCAAAGCCCTGTTTTTTAATTTCGTCTTTTATGATATTCATTGACTCCTCGTTGCTGAAACCTATTTCCAGTATGTTTTCGTCTTTGTCATAGGAGGCGGAGCTGTAATCCATATATCTTGATCTTATTATGTAATTATAAAAGGAAACAAGCTCGTATTCCGTCGGCTCTTTCGGCTTATCCTCCATATAATTTCGATAATAAAAACGTATGCAGACAAAAAACAGGACAATATTTACCAGCACAAGCGCCAAAAGCAATATATTTTTAAGGCTTGTTTTAGGCATATCAAATTCCCCCTTACAGTCACAGCTCTTTAAGGCTTTCGGTTATAATACGATCCAGTCCGGGATATTTTTCAACAGATCTGTCAGACATACTAACCGTTAAAAGCGCAAGCCTTGATTTGTCCTGCGATTTTAAAACTACCATAAAGCCGTTTTCAACAAAAGAGTGAAGATTATAATTTTTAATTGAATAAACGGAGTAGTCGGGTATATTACCTCCCGGCTGATTTCCTCCCCGAAATTCGCATACCTGTATACCTTCCGTATCAAGCCCCAGAGAAGCAAGATAATCCGAGGAAAAAATTTTAGAATAGCTTATACCTTGATAGGGACAGTCTGCAACCGCTAAATTTATATAAAACTCTCCCCGTTTTATGATCTGTATACTGCTGTCGTTCCTTACGCATATTACTTTATCCTCATAGCTGTATTCAGAGCTTCCGTCATTATTAAGATAGTAGTTTTTCATATCCTCCGCAAGACTGCTGCTGTCCGTCCACGAATCCGCCCACTGCTGAGGAACAGAGAAGGAAAACTGCTCAAGACCGATACTGTAAAGCGGCAGGCTCTGAGTTTCAAGATATATATCAAAATCTGTTTTTTCCTTCGGACGTGCCGAAAGAATAATATACAGCAGCTGCAGCAGCGCAAGTACAGCAAGGATAATTATGACTGCTGTTTTGGGAAGCTTTTTTATGCTTTTCATTTTTTCACCAACACTTTAAATCTGTTATTACATCGGCGGTTTGCCGAGTTTTAAACATTATTCGTCAATTTCAGACTAATCCTATACTCATATTATACCGATCAATTTTAAAAAGTCAAGATTTTACAGGCAGACATGTAGTTTTTTGTAATATCTCACCAAAATATTATGCTGTACTTGTAAACATCTCACAATTTACCGCTGTAATTCTCAGAAGCTTTATTAATATAAAAAGCGCAGAAAACCGTACATTCAGCCTTCTGCGCTTTTTATTATTTGTTTCCCGCCTGAGCTAGGACTTGCTTTGTTTTTGCTGTCTTATATCCGCGGCATATAAGTACCCACCCGCAGAAACGAGCGATGTCAGGAGCGATTACGCGAATCGCGCCGTCTGCGCTAGGATTTTGTAAGTATTAATTTTAACAAACAATAGCTGCGGCATATAAGTACCCGCCAGCAGAAACGAGCGACGTCAGGAGCGATTACGCGAATCGCGCCGTCTGCGCTAAGACCTTATAAGTATTAGTTTTTACAAACCATAGCTGCGGCATATAAGTACCCGCCCGCAGTAACGAGCGACGTCAGGAGCGATTACGCAAATTGCGCCGTCTGCGCTAAGACTGACGTTTGCGCTAGGACCGACGTCTGAGTCAGGAATAGCATATTATTGATTATCATTACCGACTTCCACCAGTTTGCCGCCGTTTCATATTCCCTGTATTCCGTCCACCACTGCCACGGTACGCTGTATGAACCGTCGGAAAGCTGACTGTTTATTATAAATTCGCACTCAGCCGCTGCGGCTTCTTTATTGTCCTCAAAAAAGATACTGTCGGACGAGCTTATGAACCTTGACGGAAGAGTAACATATTCTTTGCCCCACTTTTCAGTGTCCTTGCAGATATTAAGCGATACCTGCTCTTTAAGTATGCTTATAAGTTTTTCCATATCGAAAAGATCGGTCTTTCCTGCCTCCGAGCAGTATTCGTAAAGCCTGATAAAACAGGAAATAACATGAGAATCGTCCATCGGGAGATTAGACAGCAGCCAGCCGCAGGCCTGTTCGGCAATTTTACACGCTTTTTTATACAATCCGCTGTTTTTGTCTGCAAACCTGATAATAAATCCGGCTAAGCAGGCAGTGGGATTATACTTAAATTCTCCGCCGTCTTTTCCGTATTCCCACCAGCAGGCGTGAGGATGATCGTTGTTTGTGAGAATAACATTGCGCCACTGATCATGCTCCTGTGAAAAATCCGAGCCGCTGTCAAGATAGCGAAGAATACCTTGAATAACAGCATGACCACCGTCGGTAAATCCGATCCCGCGAAGGATCTCCGTCGCCTGCCAGGTCTGTATCGGAGATGAATACGGATTCCAACAGTCCGCTTCAAGTCCGTGTCCGAAGCCGCCGCCGTCATTCTGATAATATGAAAGCGCCGTAAGAACCTCCTCCTGCGTGCCGTTTTCAAAGTGATACCTCCAGCAAGCCAGCTCGATCGGTCTGGCGTTCCGATAAATAAATTTTCTTGCGTTTTCAAATACGTCTGCGTATTCCTTTTTCATTATTAAATTCTCCCTTTCGCTTTGCAAGCTTAGCCTCTGATGAATTTTATTATGTTCTTTTCAGACGCAAAGGGGTTAAGCTGAAGAATACGCCCCCTTATTCTGCTCTCGGCAAATTCCGGCTCAATATCCGAGGCGGCTTCGGTAAATTCCCGTCCCCAGAAGCTTTTAGAAGTGCAGAAAGCGGTGCTGCTCCAGCCATAGGCTTCTCCCGCCTTGTTCAGCTTCCGCGCATTGCCGCACATCGTTATGTACATTTTCATCTGCAACGACGTAAGCGCACGGTCAAAACGGCTTTTGTCCTCCTTTGAAAAACCGCCCAGCCGCTTTATCTCATGAACGGGAGCATATCCCGTTTCCCTTATCACACTGTAAATGCGCTTTTCAAAGACGCTGATCCTTCCGTCGGCATACTCACCGTACAGAGTTTTTTTCCCTCTGCGTACAGCGTAGAAATACGGATACCATTCCTTTGTTATATAACCGCCGCAATTGAAAAACAGCTTTGAATAGGCTATATCTCCTCGCTCGTCAAGTACCCTCATGCGCCACTCCCAGGGGTCGGTCTCTGGATCACCGGTATGCCATTTTACGGGGGAATCAATATTCTCCTGTTCCTCCCATGAGTAGGGTATAAGCGCAAATATGCCCTTTGAACTGCCGCCGCCCATTGTAAAGCCGCATTTTAAAAGCTCTGTGCAAAAATCCGAAAAATTATTTATCATTTTACCGCCTCCCTTCCTCTGACTTCTTTGCGTCCGTTTCAATTATACTTCAAATAAAAGCGAACGTATTGTAAAAATGCGACATCATACCTTTTGAGCCGCATATTTTTTCAGCTGAGAGGGAGTCATGGTGGAAAACCGCCTGAAATCCCTGAGGAGATGAGGCTGATCGGTATAACCGTACTTTAAAACTGCATCCTGAACGTCGAATCCGTCCCTGAGAATATCCTGCCAGAGCAGCTGACAGCGTATCATTGACACAAGCTTTTTCGGCGCAGCTCCCGTATTCCTGACAAACAAACGCTCAAGCGTGCGCAGGCTGACCGCGGTATAGCCGCATATATCGGGAACTCTTATATTTCCGTTCGATCTGATAATATAATCAACGGCGTTCATAAGCCCGGGATCAAGCTTAGAGGTATCAAGCCTTTCAAGCAGGTATTTTTCCGCCGCCTGCGTTCGGGTGTAAATATCCGAACAGTAAACAAGCCGCTCTTCAAGCTCCCGCTTAAAACCGCTGAAATATCTCTCAGTATCCTCCGCACAATTGAGCGCAGACGACATATCCTCTCCGGTAAACAAAATCACGCTCCAAGCATAAAAACGTATCGCAAACGTCGCGGTAAGACTGTTTGAATTTTCACCGCAGGAGATAAACGGAAGGTCGTTTATGCCGCAGAAAAAGCTTCCGTAACAACCGCCGGTAAAATTAATATCGAGTATAATATCCATACAGGTATCGGGAATTACCAGACCTTTGCGCGGAGTTTCCTCAGGCTTTGAGCGCACAGTCCCTTTACTGCCCCAGAAACAGCGTATGTACGGTCTAAGTGCGGGACAGGGGAGTATCTCCATATATTCGGGACAGCTTTTGAACGGCTCTGCGGTAAGCGGCTTATAGGTGGTAATATCCATAGATCGTGCTCCGTTTCACTGAATCTTTTTTGTTAATCCAAGTGTAGCATATTTTCCGAAGAAAGTAAAGAATTGAAAGCCGTAAGAACAGCAAAAAAGGACGGATAATAATATCCGTCCTGCAAGATTCCGTCTGCGCTAAGACCTTGTAAGTATTAGTTTTTACAAACAATAGCTGCGGCATATAAGTACCCGCCCGCAGTAACGAGCGACGTCAGGAGCGATTACGCAAATCGCGCCGTCTGCGCTAAGACCGACGTCTGCGCTAAGACCTTATCTGACCGCTGCCGTTGATGAGGTATTTTGTGGTGGTAAGCTCCTTTAGACCCATTGGTCCTCTGGCGTGAAGCTTCTGGGTGGATATTCCTACCTCCGCACCTAAGCCGAATTCCTCGCCGTCGGTAAAGCGTGTGGAGCAGTTTACATATACGCAGGCTGAATCAACACGGCTCTGAAATTCCTCGGCAACGTACAGGCTTTCAGTCACTACGCATTCCGAATGACCCGTCGAGTATTTCGTGATATGCTCCAGAGCGTCAGCAAGTCCGTCAACTACCCTGATCGCAATTATATAGTCGCCGAACTCCGTCGCATAGTCGTCCTCGTCGGCAGGAGTAACATTTTCCGCTCCAAGTATCATTCTCGTAAGCTCACAGCCCCGTATTTCCACATTGTGCTCGTCAAGCCTTGCTTTAAGCTTAGGCAGGAGATCCTCCGCAATGTCACGGTGAACAAGACAGGTTTCCACCGCATTGCATACCGACGGACGCTGGGTCTTTCCGTTGTCCACAATATCTACCGCCATATCCACTGAAGCCGTTGAGTCAACATAAACATGGCAGTTGCCCGTACCCGTTTCAATTACCGGAACTGTAGCGTTCTGCACTACCGCTTTTATAAGCTGAGCACCGCCTCTCGGTATCAGTACATCGATATAGCCGTTTGCCTGCATCATCTGAGTAGCTATGGCTCTGTCGGTATTCTCCACAAGCTGAATAATATCGGGTGAAAAACCGGCAGTCTGAACCGCCTGACGCATAAGATCACAGAGTATTTTGTTTGAATTGAACGCTTCCTTTCCTCCGCGGAGGATAACCGCATTTCCGCTTTTAAGGCATAAAGCCGCAGCGTCGACCGTAACGTTCGGCCTTGCCTCGTAAATTATTCCCACAACGCCCATAGGCACTCTTACCTTTGTTATTCTCATTCCGTTGGGACGAACCGAGCCGCTTATTACCTCGCCTACCGGATCTTCGAGAGCGGTCAGCTTTTCACAGGCGCAGGCAATACCCTCGATACGCTTTTCGTCAAGCCTAAGCCTGTCCTGAAGCGACGGGGTCATATTGCGGCGCACCGCATTTTCAAGATCAAGCTTATTTGCTTCGATAATTTTCGGCATGCACCTTCTCAGGATATGTGCGATCTCAAGCAGTGCATCGTTCTTCTGTTCCGACGAAGCGCCGGCAAGACCTGCCTTTGCAGCCTTGGCTTTTGTTCCGAGCTCCTCAATATAATTCATAAAAATTACTCCTTTCAGGGTAGATTTTATTTTTACTTGATATGTATCATGTCCTTATCTAACTTTAATATGATCTCGAATCCTGTATCAATATTAATTGACATTTTATTTTCCTCCAAAATTAAGATCTATAATATTTAGATGCCCATAATTAAAAGAAAGAGTCAGCCGCTTTTTATCAATTAAATATAAATATGAGCTAAAGTGACTTGAATCTTCATGATTGTCTGTCGGTTCACCAAACATTTGATTTATTTCTGCTTCTGTACTCTCAAAGGTTATTCCGCCTATTGAAATATTATCAATCGTATCCTGCCTTTTAAAAGCACTCGCAGTAAAGCTTATACAAATAATATCATTATCACTATAATCATTATCGTCTGCTGCACAATGCATTGTGACCGTAGCCAGCAATTTACCGTCATATAACAATCCACAGCTTCTAAGTTCGGTTTCCTCCTCATATATCATGCTTTCATCCCAAAAAGAAAAACCATCACCCAAATCATCCAGCGAGCATGGAAATGAAAAAGTTTTATCGCCTATAACAACGTTACTGACGATCTTATCAAAAACATCCTCGTTAAATGTTCCGTCGTACTCATTTATTTCCGACTGAACCTCAGTTTTGCTCTGAGTATCGCTTTCCGTACTTTCCGATACCGATTCGGAAATACTGCTTTGTGTACTCCGGCTTTTATCATTATCGTTCGATAATGTGTTTTCAGAATTTTTGCAGGCTGTTGAATTCGAAGCTAAAATAACAGCTGCCATAATTAAAACAAGTTTTCTTTTCATAGCTTCTCCCCCATTTTTCAGCTCTGCTTTGCCGCTTTGAAAAGTGTTCCCAGATCTCCGTTTTCAAAAAGATAATATAGGTTGTCGGGATTCTTACCGTTTAGGATTATCATATCTATCCCGCTGTTTACGGCTATTTCAGCGGCGTTTATCTTTGTTATCATTCCGCCTGTGCCAAGCTTTGTTCCCGCTCCGCCCGCAAGCGCCCTTATCTCGTCGGTAATTTCCTCAACGACGGGGATAAGCTCAGCTTTTTCGTTCTGCCTGGGGTCGCTGTCGTAAAGTCCGTCTATATCGGACATTATTATAAGCAGATCGGCATGAGCAATAGAAGCTACCGTTGCGGCAAGAGAATCGTTCTCCCCTACCTCAAGCTCCAGCTCGTCGATAGCTACCGTGTCGTTTTCATTTACTATCGGAATAACGCCCTGCTGTATAAGCCTTTCAAGCGCATTCTGTACGTTTATCCTCCTGTCCTCTATAAGGATATACTTGGTCAGCAGAACCTGCGCAACAGTAAGGCCGTAATCGGAAAAAAGCTTGTCGTAAAGATACATAAGCTCGCACTGACCGACTGCGGCACACGCCTGTCTGGAAGGGGTGTCCTTAGGTCTTTCCATAAGCCCAAGCTTCGCCACTCCCAACGCAATAGAACCGCTTGAAACTATAATTATCTCATGTCCGGCATTGTGAAGATCGGCGATATTCTTAACAAGCTGCTCTACACGCCTTATGTTAAGTCTGCCCGTTCTGTGAGTAAGCGTCGAGCTTCCCAGCTTTACGACTACTCTTTTTTTGCTTTTCAGATATGACATCATGATTCCTCTATTCTGTAATATTTATGGCTATGCTCAGCTAAGAGCTCAGAATTTTTTCCTGTAATGATCATCTCAGATCCTCTCCCAGAATATCGGGAAAAACTCCCTTTATTCGGTTATACAAATATCCTAAAAACTCTCCCTGCTCTGCCATAGCGTAAAGCTCCTGAGGGGTGACAAGCTTAAAATCAACCGTTTCGCCCTCCTGCAAAACAATATCGCTTTCATTAAAATTACCTTTGCACATATATAACTCGTGAATTGCACATGTCTGCGGACGAACTATCATACCTCGATATTCAAGGCTGTCCGCTTTAAGCCCTGTTTCTTCAAAAAGCTCTCTTTTCGCTCCATCGGCAGAATTTTCTCCTGAAAGCACAGAGCCACCTGTTATTTCCCACATACCGCCGAAAGTCTTATCGGGATGACGCTTTGTAATAAGTATTTTCCCCTTATGGTTTACAGACAAAACATCTACGACGATATGATACTCGCCGCTCTTAATCTTTTCGCCCCTGACATGAGTTTTCCCTAACGGATTTTTGTATTTATCATACAAATCCCAAAGCTCAGACATAAATTCCCCTTTCCGAATATCGGTTAATGTTTTTATGTTATCAATTACTGCAAATATCGTTTAAGATCATCCGCAGATGTTCCGAGGCTTGCCCTCGATCCAGCAGCGGAGATTTTCCGCTACCTTTTCAAGCAGACGTTCCCTTGTTTCTTTGGGCGCCCATGCAACGTGCGGCGTAATTACGCAGTTTTTCGCATTTCTGAGAGGACAGTCCTCCTGCATAGGTTCAAAAGCAAGAACGTCAATGCAAGCCGCCGCAATAGTTTCGTTATTAAGCGCTTCGGCTAAATCATATTCGTCCACAAGTCCTCCTCTTGCCGTATTAACAAGAACAGCGGAGCTTTTCATAAGCTTTAAGCTTTCCGAATTTATCATTCTTTCGTTGTCTTTAGTCAAAGGACAGTGCAGGCTGACCGCATCAGAGTTTTGAAGAAGATATTCAAGCGTACAGGTCTGAGTTCCGTCGTCAACCTTTTGTGGCGAACGGGTATAAGTCAGAACATTCATATCGAAAGCTTTGGCGATCCTTGCGACCTGTCTGCCTATATCGCCGTAGCCGATTATCCCGATAGTTTTTCCCGCCAGCTCATAGGTAGGTATGCCGAAGTACGAAAACAGCTTATAGTTTACCCATTCGCCGCTGCCGACCGAATCGGCGTATTCTCTTATTTTATTGAAATAATTTAGTATCAACGCAAAGGTATGCTGAGCTACGGCGTTTGTGGAATATGCCGGAACGTTGCACACGACCGCTCCGTGACGCTTAGCGGCTTCTGTATCAACGTTGTTGTACCCCGTGGCGAAAAGCCCCACATATTTCAGGTTCGGACATTTTTCAAAAACCTCCTCGGTAATAAGACATTTGTTGCATATTACAGCGTCTGCGTTTCCGATACGCTCAGAGACCTGTTCGTTTGGCGTATATCCAAAGACCTGACTTTCTCCGAGAGAAGTTATACTGTCTAAGGATACGTCTTTTCTTGTTACCGTTTCAGAATCGAGTATTACGAGCTTCACTGCAAAAACCTCCGATAAAAGCCTATTCGCCGTCGTCCTTAAAGGCGTTGTCTACGATCTCCTTTTCCTCTTCCTCTTTCATGCGCTGCATAAGCTTCGCTCTTATAGCCTCCTTTTCGGCTTCCTCATACTGCTTACGGCATACCGCTCTGAGAGCCTTTGAATAGCGATGTGAAAGCACCGCCGCACCTATAAGAAGAGCCGCCTCGGTAACCGCAAGTGCGGAAATAGCGAAGTGAGTCGTCCAGAACTGAGTTATAAAGGTAGCGTCTACAGCAAACATAAGCAAAATATAATGCCACGCTCCCTTTCTGTAAAACTGGACAAGATAAAGCGCAGTTGCTATCAGACAGAATACAAAGTGAATGTTAAGCGGCAGAGGAGTATAAACGTTCTGCATTTCGTTTCTTGCAAGTATCTCCAAAATAAAAACCTCTCATTTCCTGATACCTTTCGGTATTTATATTTACAAATAGCTATAACCTTTATAATAATAACACAATAAGCTGAATAAAGCAACTGTTTAAAAAGTATTTTTTCACTTTTTACCTATCCTACCGCACATAGCTTTAATAAAAAGTAAACCTTTTTTGTGTTTATTCTTGACAATTATTAAAAATAAGTTGACCTGCTCCAAGAAAGTTACTGAGTTGCATAGGTCTCAGCTTCGGCTGTTATCCTGGCAGCGGCTGCTTTAACTGTAAAACGCAGAAAATAATATATGACATTTGTTTAACGAAGCTTTCTATGGCTTCGTTTTCTTTTTTCCACTAGTATTTTAAACAGTATCAATTTTGATTCTTTTGTTGTCTTTTCCCAAATGCAGTGTACGAAAAAGACGGAGAAATTATATTATTCCCGACGAGTCCCCGTTGGCTTTCATTACATATTTCAGAAACCGACGATCTTGCCCAGCTGTAATTACGGGGTTGAAAAAAATATAATAGTATGCTATACTTTTAATTAGGTATATTCTTATACCGAAATCAATGAAACGGGGATAAGACTATGGATTCATGTTCACAGCTTCTTTATTATAAAACTCCTGCCGACGACTGGAACAAGGCTCTGCCTGTAGGCAACGGGCGGATCGGCGGCATGATCTTCTCTCAGCCCCTCTGCGAGCGTATTCAGCTTAACGAGGATTCTGTTTGGTCCGGCGGATTCAGAGAGCGTAATAACAAATCTGCTCTTCCCAATCTCGGAAGAGTAAGAAAGCTGCTCTTTGAAGAAAAGATCGCCGAAGCGGAAAAGATAGTATTTGACGCTTTCTGCGGCACTCCCGTGAACCAAAGGCACTATATGCCTCTTTGCGATATGAATATTATTCACTGGAAGGACGATACTGCCGATTTCAGCTTCCGTTCCCTCGATCTTGAAACGGCGGTATGCACCACGGAATACTCGATAAACGGCTGCGCCTTTAAACGGGAGGTATTCGTTTCCCAGCCGGATCAAGTAATGGTAATACATATGACCGCTTCGGAGCCGGACGGTATAAACGTACGCTTAAAGCTGGACGGACGTGACGATTACTTTGACGACAACTCCCCCGTTTCTGAAAACTCACTGCTTTTTTACGGCGGCTGCGGCTCGGAGGACGGAATAAACTTCGCCGCCTATATGAAAGTTCTCAATAAGGGCGGAAAGGTCTATCCATACGGAAGTTTCCTTACCTGCGAGGGCTGCAGGGAAATAACCGTACTTCTGGGAGTTCAGACAAGCTACCGTCATAACGACTACAAGGGTCAGGCAGTTTACGACGTTGACTGCGCTGCCGAAAGATCCTACGAGCAGCTTAAAGCCGAGCATATAAAGGATCATCAGTCTTACTATAAGCGCTGTGAGATAGCTCTTGAGGACAACAGCGGCGGAAACTCAGCTCTCCCGACTGACGAAAGACTTGAAAAAATACGCAGCGGTGAAAAAGATAACAAGCTTATCGAAACGTATTTCAATTTCGGACGCTATCTTATGATAGCCGGAAGCCGTGAGGGTACTCTTCCCATGAATCTTCAGGGTATCTGGAATCAGGATATGTGGCCTGCATGGGGCTGTAAGTTTACTATAAATATAAATACCGAAATGAACTACTGGCCTGCTGAGGTATGTGATCTGAGCGAGCTTCACACACCCCTGTTTGATCATATTGAAAGAATGCGCCCCAACGGAAGAGTTACCGCAAGGGAAATGTATAACTGCAAAGGTTTCGTATGTCATCACAATACCGACATATGGGGAGATACCGCTCCGCAGGATCTGTGGATGCCGGGTACTCAGTGGCCTATGGGTGCTGCCTGGCTTTGCCTGCATATCTGGGAGCATTATAAATTTACTCTGGACAGGGATTTTCTTGCCCAAAAATACGAAACTCTGAGGGAAGCGGCGGAGTTCTTCACCGATTTCCTTATAGAGGACAAAAAGGGACGGCTTGTAACCTGTCCGTCAGTTTCTCCGGAAAACTCATATCTGACCGAAAGCGGCTCACAGGGCGCGCTCTGTATAGGTCCGTCTATGGACAGCCAGATACTCTTCGAGCTTTTTACCGCAGTGATCGAAGCGTCTGAAATTCTTGGAAAGGACGAAGGATTCGCCGAGGTGCTTTCCGTTATGCGTGAAAGACTTCCCAAGCCTGAAATAGGCAAATACGGTCAGATAAAGGAATGGGCGGAGGATTATGACGAGGTCGAGCCGGGACACAGACATATTTCCCAGCTTTTCGCTCTTTATCCCGCAGATATCATATCAATGAGAAAAACTCCCGAGCTTGCAGAGGCGGCAAGAGCCACTCTTGAACGGAGGCTTTCACATGGGGGAGGTCATACCGGCTGGTCGAGAGCATGGATAATAAATCACTGGGCCAGGCTTTTTGACGGGGAAAAGCTTTATGAAAATATAACCGCTCTGCTTTCTTATTCCACCAACCCCAATATGTTCGATATGCATCCTCCCTTCCAGATCGACGGAAACTTCGGAGGAACAGCAGGTATCTGCGAAGCGCTTTTACAGTCTGAAAATAATGAGCTTATACTTCTTCCTGCACTTCCCAAGGCATGGAAAAACGGCTCGTTCAGCGGACTTATGGCAAGAGGCGGCTTTGAGGTATCATGCAGCTGGGAAAACGGAAGAGTCGTTTCTGCTCAGCTGCGTTCCCGCCGAGGAGGAAAATGCACACTCGTTATCGGACAGGAATACAGGATCAGCAGAGGAGATACAGAGGTAAACGCCGAATACTCAGACGGCGCATATACCTTTGAAACCGACAGGGGAGCTTTATATTGTGTAAAATAGCCGCATAAGCCGCTGCGGTCTTTGACCGAGAACGGCCGAACAGATAAAAACAAAGCGGTATGCAGAAAGGACGTTTATTTGCAATGAAAGCGGAAAAATTCATTTTACTGGCGCTGGCGGCAGGTATCGCCGCTTTAAGCTCCGGCTGCGGTCAGAAGATACAGGACAACGAAGCGCTTATATCGGCAGCTCCGCAGGACACCAGTATACCCGTTTCCGACGATTCGGAAGCCGAGCCTGAGGAGGTAAACAACGCTGCCGAAAAAACCGTTACCCCCAGCGAGATACCCTATGTAAAATACAGCAAGACCTATCAGGCAGAAAGCGGAACTCTTACAGGCAAGGCGAAAACCGGGAATAAAAGAAAGGGTTATAAGGGAGAGGGCTACGTTACCGGTCTTTACACAGAGAACGACAGCTGGGAGCTTACCTTTGAGCTTACAGACTCTCAGTATTATAACATTACTATTGCTGCAGCTACGGATAATCCGCTAAAGAATACGGCGTCGGTAAACGGCGAAACAATAGGAGAATTCCTGACCTCGGGTTCGGGTAAGTTTGAAACGGTGACCTTTGAAAATATATATATGGAAAAGGGCTACGCCAAGATCTCAATACCTCCGATAAAGGACAGGATAGATATTGACTATGTAAAGATAGAAGCCAGCGACGAAATAAGCAAGCTTGATCTCAGTATCAAAAACGCCTCGCTTGTAAACAAAAATGCGGATTACAGGACCCGTGCCGTTTATAAATATATCTGTGACAATTTCGGCAGAAAAGTGATCCTCGGTCAGCACGATACCGTCGGCTCGCTTACCGAAAGCAGCAAGATATACGAGGTTACTGGTAAATATCCCGCAATACGCTTCGGCGATCTTATGCCCTTTACTCAGGACAGCACTGTTCTGGGCGAAAACGAGATAGAGCTTGCGAAAGGCTGGGCGGCGGACGGCGGAATAGTAAGCTATATGTGGCACTGGACCGACCCTATGGGCAGCGGAGAATATTACTCGGACAAAACCGATTTCGATATTACAAAAGCGGTAACAAAAGAAGATATTGCCCTAAAACCGATCGAAGAAATAAAGAAGCTCCATGACGACGGAAAGATCTCTGACGAATGCCTTGCGGTAATAGAGGATATTGACAAGATCTCCGAAAAGCTGGGCGAGCTTCAGGAAGCCGGAGTCCCGATTTTGTGGCGACCGCTTCATGAGGCTTCAAACGGCTATTTCTGGTGGGGCAAAGACGCCGACGCTTACAAATGGCTGTGGAAGCTGCTTTATCAGCGTCAGACAAACTATCATAAGCTTAATAATCTAATCTGGGTCTGGTCGGCACAGAACGCCTCCTGGTATGTAGGGGATGATCTATGCGATATACTGTCAGTAGATATTTACGACCAGGGCAATTATTCCGGACAGATTAACCGCCTGCTTTTCCTGCATAAGCTCTCAGCCGGCAAGCCGGTAGCGGTCAGCGAATGCGGCAACTTCCCGAGGATACAGAATATAGCCGATGAAAAGGCGACCTGGTCCTATATCGGTCAATGGGGCGGCAACTTCCTGCTCAATGAGGACGGTAGCGTTAACGAAGAGTACAATACCTCCGATAGCCTTATAGAAATGTACAACAATAATCTTACTGTAACAAAGGATAAGCTGCCGGATTTCCAGAATATTGCCGACAAGCTGAAAGCGGACGATGAAGCCGCAAAGAAAGAAAACAAGGATTCATCCTCCGATAAGGACGAAAGCTCGCAGAGATCCTCGGATAAAAAGGAAAACTCCGCTACTGACAGCCGATAAAAACTGAGCGTATAACAAAAAAGCGGACAAACGCTTTTCCCTATCGCCATAAACCAACGTATTTACGTTGCGCTATAGGGGAAAACCACGTTTGTCCGCTTTTCAGTTACTTTAAGAATCAGAATTTTATATTTGTTTTATAACGCTTATTATCTCATTCAGCCATGCAATTTCCGCTTCCTCAATGCGGCCCTCGTCGCAAAGCCGTGCAATATGCGGATCGACAGGGATCTCAGCCGCCGAATCTATACTATACTGCTCTGCAAGAGCTTCAACGCGGCTTTCACCGAAAATCCTGTGCTTTTCATGACAGGACGGGCATTCAAAATAAGACATATTCTCAACTATCCCGAGTATCGGTATATTGAGCATTTCAGCCATTTTTACTGCCTTTCCGACGATCATTCCTACAAGCTCCTGCGGAGAAGCGACTATAACTATTCCGTCAACGGGAAGCGACTGGAATACAGTCAGCGGTACGTCGCCCGTTCCCGGAGGCATATCGACAAACATATAGTCCACCTCGTTCCAGACTACGTCGGTCCAGAACTGCTTTACTGCGCCTGCAATTACAGGTCCTCTCCAGATAACAGGCTCGCTGTCGTCCTCTAGCAGCAGGTTTATCGACATTATTTCCGTTCCGTTCTCAGACCTTACGGGAAGAAGCCCCAATTCACACTCAGAAGCCTTTTCGCGTATTCCGAACATCTTCGGAACAGACGGCCCGGTAATATCGGCGTCAAGCACGGCCGTCTTATAGCCGAGCTTCTGCATTGAAGCCGCAAGAAGACAGGTAACTAGCGACTTTCCGACTCCTCCCTTTCCGCTTACGACTCCGATCACTTTTTTTATATGCGAATGCGGATTTGCTGCTTCAATAAAGCTCTGAGGGTCTGTACGCTCAGCACAGCCGCTTGCACATTCCGAACAATTATGAGAACATTCTTCGCTCATAGCTGAATACCCCCGTTTCCCGAACAGCCGTGCTTATCCTCGCCGCACTGATGTCCGCCGCAGGAATGACCCTGCTCATGATGAGAGCACTGAACGTTGGCGTTAAATACAAGCTTTCCAGCAAGCAGCGCCTTTACCGCTTCGTCGGCGCTTCCGCTTACTCCGCCGTAAAAACGTATTCCTGCCTGATCCAGCGCCTGCTGCGCTCCTCCTCCGATACCTCCGCATATCAGCACATCTGTGCCGAGGCTTTTCAGAAAGCCTGCCAGAGCTCCGTGGCCGCTTCCTGCCGTATCGGCAAGCTGCTCCTTTTCGATCTTGCCGTTTTCAACGTCATAGATCTTAAACTGAGCCGTGTGTCCGAAATGCTGAAATACATTTCCGTTTTCATAGGTTACCGCAATTCTCATTTTTCCATTTTCCTTTCTGCATACAGCTTTTTCACATATCCTTCCGCAGCAATATGCGGATGAACCGCTGCAAAGACGGTAATTTCCGCCGCTTATCCTGAGCGGCTTCCCGTTTACCAAACTGTTCGCAAGCTTAAAACGCGCGCTTTCGTACATTTCGGTAACGGTAGTACGGGAGATCTCCATCTGCTGCGCGCACTGCTCATGAGTTTTTCCGCCGTAATCAATAAGCCTTATTACCTCAAATTCGTCCACTGACATAACAATAGCTTCGCCGTCAGGGTTTTCATAAGGGCCGAACTTTCTGTAAACAGGCTCTGTGCATACTCTGCGGCAGCGTCTTGGTCTTGCCGTACGATCGCCTCCTTAACAGTTATCGACATATGTCGTTTATTATTATACACCCTGCATTTCAGAATGTCAACAGGAAAACGAAAGGAAAAGCAGCAAAAAACAAACGGACAGAAAACCTCCGTCCGTTTGAAAAATTCTTTATTAACCGATAAACGTTATCTCCCCACAGTTCCTTGCAGTATTTATTGTATCCTGCAAACTGCTGAAAAGCTCGCTGTAGCGAAGCGATCTGTTCTCGAAACGATATGCCCCGGCTCTAAGCGAACAAGGTACTTCGGTACCGTTGCAGTTTATTGTTCCGCCGTTTTGCGCAAGCACCTTCTGACCAAGCTTTCTTGTTTCCTCCTTATCGGAAAGTCCGGTCACCATTGCGAACTCGTCGCCGCCTATCCTGAAAAGGAACATTCCCTCCTCAGCCGCCGAGTCGATTCTTTTCAGGCTTTCTGCTATCATCATATCCCCTGCTTTTCTTCCGATCTCCTTATTTACCCTGTCAAGTCCTGCAATATCAAAGCAAAGCACATAAGTTCCGCTTTTGGCTTTCAGCTCGTCGTAAAGCTCAGATATATCAAAGTTTCTCTTCTGCATAATATTACCTCCTGTTTTAAATACGTTTTCGTCCGGGATCAATTTCGGGAATATCCCTGTAAATCTCCACTGACTTCTGAATTTTGACGGGGGAGTTCCCCACAGCTTTGTAAAAGCCCTGGTAAAGACCTCCGGGGAATTATACTGATATTTAAATGCCGTTTCGGTTACGCTCAGACCCGAATGAACCAGATCGTAAGCGGCATTTGTAAGCCTGCGCTTTGAAATATACTCCTTCAGACTGGTGCGTGAACAGTATCTCCATATCTTCTGAAGATTTGAAAGCGAGCAGAAACAAGCATCTGCTATATCCTCCTGAGAAATTTCACAGCAGAGATGTTCCTCTATAAAATTAAGCGCGTCTGCAAATATACAGAAATTATTCATTATATCAGCTCCCCCTACGGAAAAAAGGTAACGTTACACAGTTTTTTTCCTGTAATTATATTATAGCAGACCGCCGCCGTTCTGTCTTGACCTTTTGAGTAAAAAAATATCCGCCTGAAACTTTCAGACGGATATTATATCACTGAGGTATCATAAGCTTACCGCTTTTAAGCAGATCGAGCATCTGGGTATTCTGAGCGGCGGTTCCGGTGTAATTTCCTACGCCGTTTGTCCATGCGATCTCCTCCTGAAGCGAATAGGTGCTGTATACTCCTATATCCGCAAGTCCCTGATAAAGAGAACCGCCGGTATAGGGAGTTTTCTTATAGTACTTTACTCCCGATGTTGCGACCGAGATGTTTTTTGACTGAGCCGAAAGATAGTTCTTTATATTAGTAGTTCTTATTGCAGCGATCTTGAAACGGTATCTCGAACCTTTTGAAAGACCTGTTATTTTACAGCTTGCCGCATTGTAAACGTCCAGCTTCTTCACATACTTTCCCGTATCGTTGCTGTAGATATAGATCCTGTAAAAGCTTGTCCCGCTTACCGTATTCCATTTAAGGGACACGCTTGTTTCCGTTTTGGAGGAAGCCTTAAGACCCGAAGGAGTATTGGGCTTTGTATTGATAGTATAAACCTGACTTGCTATACCCTGCTGTCCGCTGTAAACAGATTTGATCTTGATCTTATATGAAGTATTTCCTTTCAGATATGAGAATCTGTATTCAGTATCCGTTACCTCTCCGACCCTATCGTAGTTTCCTGTTTTGGTATTATACAGATAAGTATAATAGCTTGTCGCTCCGGGAACTGCATTCCATCTTACCCTTACTCCGTTATCAACATAGCTTACAACGCTTATTCCCGTCGGCGCCTGATATACCGGCTTCAGAAGCTTGCCCGATTTCAGCAGATCAAGCATCTGGGTATTCTGAGCGGCAGTTCCTGTATAGTTTCCTACGCCGTTGATAAGAGCTATGCCCTTCTGGAAGCTGTATGATGTAGTAATTCCTATTGATGCAAGACCCTCGGCAAGCGAACCGCCTTTATACGAAGTTTTCGGGTAATACTGCGCTCCCGTAGTCGCAACGGAAATATTTTTCGACTGAGCCGAAAGATAATTCTTTATATCAGTTGTTCTTACCGCAGCGATCTTAAAGCGGTATCTCGCCCCCTTTGTAAGACCTGTTACCTTATAAGACAAAGCATCGTATACGTCAGCTTTTTTTGTATAAGACCCCGTATCGTTATCGTACATATAGATACGGTAAAAGCTTGTACCGCTTACCTGATTCCATTTAAGGGTCACGCTGGTTTCCGTCTTTGAAGAAGCCTTTAATCCCGACGGTACAGAGGGCTTTGTACTAATTGTATATACCTTGCTTTCATTTCCCAGCCTGCCGCTGAACGAGGCTCTCACCTTTACCTTGTAAAAGGTATTCTCAGCAAGTCCGGATATCCTGTATTCGTTTGTACTTGTAAGCGACTGTCTTTTATAGCTTCCGCTCGCCGGATCGTAAACGTAAACGTAATAACCGGTCGCTCCCGAAACCTTGTCCCAGCCTATCCTTACTGCGTCAGAAACAACTCCCTTTACGCTTATATTCCTAGGAGCGTCCTCAGGAACAGGCTCAGTTCCCTTGTCTCTGTAAAGTACGTTCATATCGACATAAGTGCTGCCTACTCCGTTAACGTTTCCCGTTCCGGTATACTGCCACATATTAAAATCGCCCGTATAGTTGGTATTGGTAGTATAATGAGCAAGCCAGATCGGATAAGTCTTTCCCAGCGTTTCTCCGTCGATCTCATATGTAAGCCACGACATATTGGCGTAGATCCCCGCCTCATAGCCGGCTTTTTTCACAGTATCGCTGAAAGCTGTGCAAAGGGCGGTTTTCTGCGCCTTTGACAGATTTGCCGCGTCAAGCCTTCCCGTATCGTAATCAACGCCTTCAATATCAAAATAAACGGGCATTTCAAGCTCGTAGCCCTTTATATACTTCAGAACGAACTCCGCTTCCTCTTTAGCCTCGGCGGTATTTATCGCCTGAGTATAGAAATAGACCCCGACATCAAGTCCTGCCGCCTTCGCTCCTTTTATATATGAAGAAAAATTATCGTCAAGCACAAGCTTTCCGTTTCCGTAGCCTCTGTAGCCTACGCGGATAATAGCATACTCGATACCCGACGCCTTTACCTTATTCCAGTCAATTGTGTTCTGATAATAGGATACGTCTATTCCGTATATCTTTTCATGCTCGCTGAACCTTGACTGATGTACAAGGTTTCCCGAACCCCATACTGATCTCAGCCTAGGCTGATTATTTACAAACTTATGATATGAGGGGTCGTTTTCGGAGCATGGAATCGTATCTCCCTCAAAAACGTACTCCGCAAGCTCCTCCGCTTCGCTCTCAGGCTGCTCCTCAGTCACGCTTTCCTCAGATATGTCAGAAAAAACCACTTCTTCTAAACTGTCAGCCGATGAAAGCTTATCTGAAACCGAACTGTCATTCTGAATAACAGAGCTGTCCATATCGTCGGCATACGCTGTAAGAGCAGGCTGCGCAAGCATTGCCGCCGCCAGTAAAAGCGATATTGCCTTAGTTGAATAACTCATAAAATTAACCGTTCCTTTCGATCCTTTAAATATTCGGTATGTATGTCTTTTTATTTCTGTCTGAATATTTATAATTTCCAAAACCGCTTCCTTACGGCTGTTTCACCTTGCCTTAACCGGAAGCACACCTTTTATACAAGGCGCTTACACATAAATATTATACAGAAAATTTTAATCTCTGTCAACCGTTTTAGGCTATCTGTAATAAATACAAAAGTTTTTTCCATAATAAAATGGCATCATATGACTTGTTTTTACACATAAAGGCTTTTCTTCCGTTCCGTTTACCGAAAGCAGATGTAAATTTCGGCAAAATTAAGGACTAAAGCTATTGAAATCGGGCGGACTGTATGATATACTTATTAATGTATGTGAACAGATCAATAAAACCGTAAATAAAATACAGTGAAAGGAGAAATGCTTCGTTTTCGGGGCATAATAATGCAGATGTTTAAAAAGACAGCTATTTTGAAAAGTCCGTATGATAAGGGAAAGCAGAAGGAAAAATATCTGATGGTATTTCTTTGCGCATTCTTCGGAATGATGGTGGCTTTTCTGCCGTCCATGATAGTAAATAAAGGCATATTCCTTTATTACGGAGATTTCAATTCGCAGCAGATGATGTTTTACCAGCACGCCAACGAAGCGGTAAGGGAGGGCGCAACCGCATGGGACTGGGGTACAGACCTCGGCTCGAATTTTATAGGCTCATATTCGTTCTACCTGCTGGGAAGTCCGTTCTTCTGGCTTTCAACTCTTTTTCCGCTTAAAGCAGTGCCTTATCTGATACCATGGCTGCTTGCTCTCAAGACCGCAGTCGCGGCGCTTACCTCCTACGCTTACATAAGACGCTTTGTAAAAAACCCCAACGCCTCATTTATAGGCGCTATGCTCTATGCGTTTTCGGGGTTCCAGACATACAATGTGTTCTTTAATCATTTTCACGACGTTACGGCGTTCTTCCCTCTGCTGCTGCTTGGCTTCGAGCTGCTTACGCAGGATCATAAAAAGGGAGCGTTTGCTCTTGCAGTGGCGATATGCGCTACTATAAGCTACTTCTTCTTCGTATGCGAGGTCGTATTTACGGTTATCTATTTCTTTTTACGATGTACGGACAAGGAATTTAAGATAGACCTGAAAATATTCGGACTACTTATATTTGAAGCGGTCGTCGGGGTAATGATCTCTGCGGCGATACTAATACCGGCGGTTATCGACGTATTCTCGAATCCGAGAGTGTCCTCGCGTCTGTACGGTCTGGATATGGTCATCTACAGCGAAAACGTCCGTATACCCAGAATAATTCAGTCGTTCTTCATGCTTTCAGATATGCCGGCGAGGATCAATATCCTTAACTCGGACAAGGCGAGATGGGCTTCAATGGCTGGCTACCTCCCTATGTTCTCAATGTGCGGAGTTATCGCTTTTATGAGAACAAGGAAGAGATCGTGGGCTACAAAGCTGGTCGCAGTCTGCGGTATAATGGCTTGCGTACCTGTGCTGAACTCGGTATTCGTTATGTTCAACAGTAGCTATTACGCAAGATGGTACTATATGCCTATTCTTATAATGTGTCTTATGACAGCAAAGGTAATTGATGAAAACAAAGCGGATCTTAAAAAAGGCTTTGTTCCCGTCGTTGCCGTATGCGCAATATTCATAGGAATAGGAATGCTGCCTACTCAGGAAAACGGAAAGACAGTTTACGGAAAGGTCCCTGAGTATATTGAGCTTTATTATATCCAGGCTATAGTTACCGTTCTTATGCTTATTATGCTGTTCTATATTATTTACAGACTCGGCGAAAACAGAAAGAACTGGTACCGTATCGCAAATACAATGACTGCCGCCGCCTGCATTATCTGTATGACCTCGTCGGTAATTTACGGCGCTGCTCAGGGCGACGATAATGCGGATTATATTGAACGGGCGATTAACGGCTCGGACAATATAGATATGGCGAAGCTTGACGGAGATATGTCAGGCTCTCAAAATAATTTCTACAGAATAGATACCTCTGAAAACGTAGACAACTGGTGTATGTTCTGGGGACTTTCCTCAATGAGGACTTTCCACAGCGTTGTTCCTACCTCTATTATGGATTTCTATTCGTCTATAGGTCAGACGAGGGACGTAGCTTCAAGAATGGAAACAAAGCTCTATCCGCTGAGAGGTCTTTTCTCTGTAAAATACTACTTCAAGGAGCTTTCTGACGCTCAGCTTAAAGGAACTGCTCAGAATAATCCGTCCGAAACAATTGCGAATCTGGCAGGTTTCAAATACGTTGACACACAAAACGGCTTCAATATTTACGAAAACGAATATTATGTTCCTATGGGCTTTACCTACGATTACTACACAACCGATGGTATTATTCGGTCGGCTCAGGAGGTCCATAAGACCAATATCCTTATGAATGCCGTTGTACTCGACCAGAGCCAGGTAATCAAATACTCTGACATACTTAAAAAGTACAGCTATGCACCCTCGGAGCTTACCGCCGATAATTACAAGGCGGCCTGCGAGGAAAAACGCGCTCATTCATGCTACTATTTCAAGGAGGACACCAACGGCTTTGACGCAAAGATAGATCTTGACGAATCAAAGCTGGTATTCTTCAGCGTTCCCTATGAGCAGGGCTGGACCGCCGAGGTAAACGGAGAGCCTGCAGAAATTGAAAAGGTTTCCTACGGCTTTATGGCGGTAAAATGTCCGGCAGGGGATAATACCATAACCTTCCGCTACAAAACCGCAGGACTTGCAGAAGGAAAGATAATTTCCGCTGCCGGCTGGGGAATACTTCTTATATACATTGCCGCAGGCTATATCTACAGTAAAAAGCACCCGGAAAAGGTTCTTATAAGCATAACCGAAGAGGGCGGCTCAGAGGAAACTCCTGATAAAGGTTCTGAAAAGAGCGGATCAGACGAAATACAGGAGAATGTCGAAGCGGAGGAAAACGGCGGCGATCAGTAGATCACAGATCTGAAAGGAGTGCGTTTTTATGCACCTTAGCGAAAAAAAGCTCTCAGGAGAACAGATCTTCAGCGGACGGGTAATAGATCTTTCCGTTGACAAAGTAGAGCTTGAAAACGGAAAAATTACTACAAGAGAGCTTATTACTCACCCCGGCGGAGTTTGCGTCGTTCCAATAGACGAAAACGGCGATATATATATGGTAAAGCAGTTCAGATACCCTTTCTCTGAGGTGCTGCTGGAAGTACCTGCCGGAAAGCTTGAAAAGGGCGAGGATCACAGGGAATGCGGCATAAGAGAGCTAAAGGAGGAAATAGGTGCTGAAGCGGGGTATTTTGAATATCTCGGCTGCCTTTATCCTACCGTCGCTTACGATACCGAGATCATTCATATGTATCTTGCAAAGGAATTAAGCTTCGGAGAGCAGAGTCTTGACGACGGCGAATTTATAGACATTGTAAAGCTTCCCTTTGAAAAGGCGGTTGAAATGGTAATGAACAACGAGATACCCGACGCCAAAACGCAGCTTGCAGTATTGAAGGCTAAGCTTACAATTTAAATACTCCTGCATACGGACAGCTAAGACCTGCGGAAAGCTCCGCGGCTTATGCTGTTCTATGTTTGACAAGGGAAAAATAATGTGATATAATAACCTAAAAACCCTAAGCTTTTTACAAAAAGTTTAACAGGGCGGCTTATTAGCAGTTTCAGTCCTTTTCTATTGTATTAAATAATAATGGTAGGAACAGAAAATGATCAAAAAAATAGTAAAGCTTCTGGCTTTCAGAGTTATTTACCCCTGCGCCTACAGGCTGGGCTGTCTTAAACGGCAAAACCGCAGAAAGGTCATATTCGCAGAGGTCAGGCATTCCTTTCTTACCGACAGCTACAGGCTTATATACGATGAGCTGAGCAGGAAACCGGGATACACAACGGAAATAGTATATCTGGTAACAAATCAGGGCGGTCTGTCCTATTTGTGGCGTTATTTTAAGCTGTGCCTGAAAATGGGTTCGGCAGGCTGTATCCTATGCGACGATACCTGCAATCTATTCGGAGCGTTCCGTCTAAGGAAAGGCACAAAGCTTATACAGACCTGGCATTCCTGCGGGGCGTTTAAAAAATGGGGCGAATGTATAAGCGGTTTAAGCTTCGGGGAAGATATTGAGGAGCTCAGAAAATATCCGGCTCATACAAACTATACGCTGTGTACCGTAAGCTCCGAGGAATGCGTATGGGCGTTTAAGGCGGCATTCGGCCTGCCGGAAGAAAACAGCTGTGTAAGGGCAACGGGAGTTTCAAGAACCGACGTTTTCTTCAAGCCTGAAAACCGTACGGCGGCTTACGAGCGCTTCGGCAAAGGCTGTCCGGAGGCGGAAAACGCACTCAGAAGCGGAAAAAAGCTGATACTTTACGCTCCTACCTATCGGGGCGATGCGGATAAGGCTTATATACCCGAAAAGCTGGATACAGAGCTTATGAAAAAGGAACTGGGCGGCGAATATATTCTGCTGATAAAGCGGCACGGCTTTGTCAAGAAGAAATGGGATATTCCCGAAAGCTGTGCAGACTTCGCTTTTGACGTATCCGAAAGCATGAATATAGAGGATCTGCTGTTTGTTTCGGATATATGCATTACCGATTATTCCTCGCTTATCTTTGAATACTCGCTTTTTGAAAGACCTATGTTTTTCTTCGCCTTTGATCTGGACGAGTTTTACGATTACAGAGGATTTTTTTACGATTACACTGATTTTGCTCCCGGACCTATTGTAAAGACAACTGAAGGGCTTATCTGTAAAATAAAAGACAAAAACGGATTCGACAGAGACAGAATAAAAGAATTCAGGCAAAAGTTTATGGGCGCTTGTGACGGAAACTCGACTCAGCGGATAGTGGATTACATTACCGCTCCCTGAGCCGTACAGCGCATTATTCCTCAAATTTTTGGAGGTTAACAATGAAATTTGGTATTTTATTGCACAAAAACACTCAGAATATCGGAGATGATATTCAGTCCTTTGCGGCGGCGAACCTGCTGCCGTCAGCCGATTATTTTATAGACAGGGAAACCTTCGATTCATTCAGAACGGAGAATGATGAGCCTGTTGCAGTAGTTATGAGCGCATGGTATATGTGGTCAAAATGGAACTGGCCGCCGTCAAGATATATTGTTCCGCTGTATACAGGAATGCACTGGGCAGATCATCAGATCGCCAATCAGGACGGCTCTCCGGTAAAAACAGAATTTCTTACAGGGATAGGCGGGGAATATCTTAACGCCTATGCTCCTATAGGCTGCCGTGATATGCCTACATTGGAATCCTTCAAGAGCTTGGGGATAGACGCATATTTTTCAGGATGCATAACTCTTACTCTCCCTGAAATGCCCCGTATCAAGCCGGAAAAGGAATATATCTGCTGCGTTGACGTAGAACCTTACGTTATGAAGCATATACGCAAGCTTCTGGAGGGAAGAGATGATCTGGAGCTGCGTGAAATAACTCATTACAAGGATTACCGCAATTCAGACGCTTCCTGGGAGGAACGCAAGAAGGCGGTCACCGATCTTCTTACCGTTTATCAGAACGCAAAATGCGTTATTACAAGACGTCTGCACTGCGCCCTTCCGTGTCTTGCTATGAATGTTCCGGTCCTGCTGTTCAACAGCAGAAAACCGTCGGCGGTAGACAGATTTGTTCCTTATTTTGACTGGATACACAACTGCAAACGCAAGGATTTTATCAACGGCTCATACAAATATGATATTACAAATCCTCCTCCTAATAACGGGGGGCATATCGAAACCAGAAACAAGCTTATTAAGACAGTAACGGATTTTGCCGAAAAGTACAAAAACGCTTCGGGAAGCTATAAAGACTACGATCGTCTTAAATATTCCGATGAGGAAGTTATAAAGTGGCGTCACGATACAATGAAAAGAGTAATGTACGACTGGCTTATGTATACCAGAAATGATTTTCAGACTATAAAAACGCTTGAAGCTGAAAATCAAAAATCAGCAAAGGCGCTTGACTCTCAGAAAAAGAAAAGCACAGCCGAGCTGGAAAAGCTTAAACAGGAGATAAAAAGGCTTAAAGCCGAAGCAGCAAGGCTTAAAGCCGATAACGAAAGACTTCGCAGGATTCTTAACTGCCGTCCCGTTAAGACAACTATAAAGCTGAGAAACGCTTTTTTGAAAGACAGCAAAAAGATCAAACTATAAATACGAACGGAGATCATGCCAAATGATATACGGAGCAATGCTTGCAGGCGGCTCTGGCACAAGAATAAAGACCTCGGTAATACCAAAGCAGTTTATTGAGATCAACGGACAGCCTATTATCCTATATACGCTGAAAAATATGCTCAAGGTCGAGCGTTTCGATTATATCTATATCGCCGTAAGAGACGATTATAAGGATTACCTCAGAAAACAGGTAGAGGACAATATCGAACAGAAGCACAAGGTCAGGATCATCAGCGGCGGAAAGGAACGTATCGACTCGATAAACAGCGTTACCGGCGCAATAGTATCCGACAACGGTCTGAGGGAGGACGACGTTATCGTTATTCACGATGCGGTACGTCCCTTTGTTACAGAGAAAATACTCAACGACAGTATTGACTGTGCGGCTCAATACGGGGCCTGCGTCTGCGGACTTCCCTGCGCCGATACTATTCTTCATTCTAAAAGCGGAAAAATAGTAGAGGATATTCCGAACCGAGCTGAGCTGTTCAGCGGACAGGCTCCCGACAGCTTCAGGCTCATGCATTTTATATATATGAAAAACAATCTTACTGAGGAGCAGAAAAAGGTAATAACCGGCACTTCGCAGATATGCACCTTCAATAATCAGCCTATTTACATTATAGAGGGCGACGCGATCAATTTCAAGATAACTACTGACAGCGATCTTGTAATGGTAAAGCATTTGCTGGGAGAAAACAAATAAAACACAGCTGCCGGATCCCTGCTTGTGAATAAAAACTCGTATAAACTTATTTTTATACCGAAGCACGGCAGAGCGGATATTTATAAACGCAGAACTGCCGAGGCTCAATGTTACTGACGGAAAGGACTCTTTTTATGAAAAGCTTAATTGAAATACCGGAAAAAATGGAGGCTTTGGTACTGGAGGGAGTAGGCGATCTCAGGCTCAAAACCGTTGAAGCGCCAAAGCTGAAAGAAGGCACGGTTATGGTAAAGATCAAGGCCTGCGGTATCTGCTCCAGCGATATACCCAGGATCTTCGTTACCGGAACGTATCACTTTCCTACAATTCCCGGGCATGAATTTTCGGGACAGATAGTTGCTGTAGGCGACGGAGTTGACGAGGCTCTGCTGGGCAGAAAAACCTGCGTATTTCCGCTGCTGCCCTGCGGACACTGCAAGGCCTGCGGACTTGAGGAATATGCCCAGTGCTCAGGCTACAGCTACTTCGGCTCACGCTGCGACGGCGCTTACGCCGAGTATCTTGTCGCTCCGGTCTGGAATCTCGTACCATTTGACGACAGCCTTTCCTATGAAACCGCAGCGCTGTGCGAGCCTGCGGCGGTAAGCCTTCATGCCGTTGACATCGGTCAGATAAAGGAAGGTCAGAACGTAATGATAATCGGTACGGGAACGATAGGCTTCCTTATCGGCGCTTTTGCAAAAAAGGCTACAAAAACGGGAAAGGTAATAATTTGCGGCCGCTCTCAGAATAAGCTTGAATATGCAAAAAAACTGGGCTTTGAAACCGTCAACCCAAAGGACGAGCCTATTCCCGACGCTATCAGGAGAATAACAGGAAGCGACGGCGCAGACGTAAGCTTTGAAGCGGTAGGAACAAACGAAGCTATTGAAAACGCTGTAAGGGCTACCGGCGCACTTGGCAGGATAGTTCTTGTCGGAAATCCGGCAAGCGACCTTGCTATGCCTAAGGATGTGTACTGGTCGATACTTAGAAAGCAGATAACCGTAGCAGGCTCATGGAATTCCAGTTACAACAGCAGGGTAAACGACTGGGCAAAGGCTCTGGAGATATTTGAAAGCGGAGAGCTTAACGTAAGGGAGCTTATTACTCATACCTTTCCGATCTCGGAGCAGAAAAAGGCTTTTGCGGCTTTAAAGGATCCCAACGAATTTACCGTAAAGGTAATGTTTACTTTTGATTAATTTAAGGAAAATGTGATTTGATATATGGATACAATGCTTACACCCGAGCAGCTTGAATTTTATGAGGAAAGAAAGAAAGCGGCAGAAGAGCAGGAACGCAGAGGAAAAAAATACGCACTTATAACGAATATTGAATTCAGACGGGTAATAATGCATATCAGCGGCGAATTGAAAGGCTTTGACAGCTTTGAAAATTTAAGCGCCAGATTCGTTACCCGTAACAGAACTCTTGCCTTTTATCCTCAGAGCTTTGAGCTGGAGGGAAACCGGTTTCATCTAAGCTTCAACATAATGAGCGTCAACTGTGAAAAGCCTGTCCAGACGGGCAATTACTACCTTGTTTTATTCAGGGAATACGACGGAATGGAAGCGGAATTTTCGCCCGAGATCACCGAGGATCCCAATACCGAGATAGTTGTTCGTTCGGGAACGGTCTACAGGATTACCTATGACGATGAAGGAAACGTTTCGGATAAGCTTGAGCTTACCAGCGAATACCCCTCCTTTATTTCTCCGGAATTTGAATGCGAAATAAATAAGCTCAAGGATAATCCGCTTAACTTCAGGCTCAGAAGAAGCGCGTCAAACCTTTTCTACTGCGATTCGCTGACAGATATGGACACAATGGAATATTCGGTCAATGTAGAATATAAAGAACCGCTGCCCCCTCAGACCCTTTTCAGAAGAATTAAAAAGCGATGGAAAGAGCGCAGGGACAGAATGGTCAAGGATCTCAATGCGTTTAATCTGTTCCTGTACAAAGGTTTTTTCAGGCTCTTCGCTAAATTTGCAAAGAAGAAGGGCAATGTGATCCTGTTTGCTTCCGGCTCAAGAGCCGAAATTGGAGGAAACGAAAAGTTTATATACGACAGAATGATAGAGCGGGGTCTTGACAAAAAGTACAAATTCCGCTTTGATTTCAAGGAAAGCATAAATATAAAGCGCAACAGCTTTAAAATGCTCAGGTTTACCTGGTATCTTGCTACGTCTGATATAATTATAATCGACGACTATTATCCCGAGATTTACAAGGTAGATTATCCGCCTAACGTAAAGATCCTTCAGGTATGGCATGCCTGCGGAGCGTTTAAGTCGCTGGGCTTTGAAAGACTTGGCAAGCCGGGCGCACCTCCGTTCAATACGAGAGTCCATAAATGCTACACTCATGTTCCCGTAAGCTCTTATCATTCAGCGAAGCATCATGCCGAGGGCTTCGGTATAGACGAAAGCAAGTTTTATCCAGTCGGTATTCCGAGGACGGATATTTTCTTTGACGAAGAATACAAAACCGCTACCAGAGAGAGAATGCTCGAGGAATTTCCCGCCTGCAAAACAGCGTCTAAGGTTTATCTTTACGCTCCGACTTTCAGAGGCGACAACGCCGAAAACGCTTATTTCCCATTTGATAAGTTTGATCTGGACGTATGGGGGAATTTTTTGCGGGCAACAAATTCAGTCCTTATCATAAAGCTTCACCCGTTTGTAACAAGACGGGTCGAGATCCCTCCGAAATACTCGGATATTATTCTTGACGCCTCTGACTACCGTGAAGTAAACGATATTCTGTTTATCGTAGACGTGCTTATAACAGACTATTCGTCAATAATCTACGAAATGTCGCTTCTCAGAAAGCCTATGCTTTTCTTTGCGTTCGACCAGAAATACTATGAAGCGACAAGAGATTTCTACGAGCCTTATGAGGAGCTTGTTCCGGGAAAGATAGTTCATTCCTTTGAAGAGCTTATGGAAGCAATGAAAAACGGCGATTATCAGTTCCACAAGATGGACAGCTTTATAAAGAAGAATTTTACCTATACGGACGGAAAAGCAACCGACAGAGTTATCGACCGGCTTATCATCGGACTGCCCGAAGATAAAGACGGTACAGGAAAGGATTGATCCCCATGAATTCATCAGAAAAAGGAATGATCTCGGTTTCAATGATGTGCGTAAGCATAGAACAGACTATGGATTATCTTGCCGCCTTTGAAAAAAACGGCGTCGAGTATCTGCATATTGATATTATGGACGGTGAGTTCGTACCTAATATCACTCTTGGAACGGATTATGTAAAACAGCTCAGAAAGCTTACTTCAATACCCTTTGATTTTCACTTTATGGTTACGGAGCCGGAGGAGAAAATGAAGTGGTACGACATACGGGAAAACGACTACGTCGCAGTTCACTATGAATCCACAAGACATATCGACAAATGTATGCAGTATATAAAGAGCCTTGGAGCAAAGCCTATTCTCGCGCTTAATCCGGGTACTCCCGTATGCGTTATCGAAGAAGTGCTTGATTACCTTGACGGAGTTCTGGTTATGAGCGTAAACCCCGGGTTTGCAGGACAGAAGCTTATTCCCGGCACACTTGAAAAGGTTAAGCGTGTAAGAAGCTTTCTTGACGAGCGCGGCAGGCAGGACGTTATAATCGAGTCGGACGGAAATATGTCAAACGAAAACGTAAGACTTGCTTACAGAGCAGGCTCAAGAATTTTCGTTGCAGGCACTTCCAGCATCATAAAGCCATCTCTTGACGGAGTGGACGAAAGAATTGCCGAGAAAAGAAAACACATGACCTTATGATCTGTTTGATCCGTCCTTTTCGGGGGCGGATCTTTTATTTTTTATTTATCATAAATAAACCCCTCTATAAATAGGCGAAAAAGGGGGAAAAGTTGCACGCAAATATGCAACTATGAACGAAAAAGTTTTTAATTAAATCAAATTTTGTATAACTGCACAAAAGATCCGCTGTAAATTTATACAATATAACAGCAGGCATTGCGGTTTTCGGAAGCTTAGTATAATCTGCCGAAAAGGGCAAACAATAACCGTAATAATCATCAGCGTGAAAGATCTTAACAAAATTACGGATTGGAGGATTGCCCTGCACAGAACTGTTTCACGGCTGTCAAGAGCCTGCGCAGGGCGGCAAAATGGATATAAAGCTCAGTAAATCGCAGTATTCGGAATTGTACAAGGAGGCCTCTGAAGGGACAAAATGGTATATAACCATACCAAAGGCGTTCGTTATAGGCGGTCTTATCTGTATGCTTGGGGAAGCGCTGCTTAATATGTACTCTAACTACGGACTTTCGGAGAAAAACGCCGGCATGGCGACCTCAATAACGCTTATCCTGATCTCGGCTATCCTGACCGGCTTCGGACTTTACGACAAAATTGCAAAGCACGGCGGAGCAGGTACGCTTGTACCTATTACCGGTTTCGCCAACTCGGTCGTAGCTCCGGCTATCGAGTTTAAAACAGAGGGTCTAGTTCTCGGACTTGGAGCTAAGATATTTATTATTTCAGGGCCGGTAATACTTTACGGTACACTTGCAAGCGTTATTTACGGTCTGATATACTATTTATTCCTAAGATAAGCATTAAAGCCGCAATTACAAAACGTCTGCAAATCACACAGAAAACTAATCTCATTTATCCGACAGGACAAAATGCGTGCTGCTCTTGAAGTTTTTTATTATTTGTGTTATTATAGATATAAAGAAAGTAAAATACAAAGGACGGCTGATTCAAATGCTTAAAAAGCTGCTTTCAAGAGAAGAATGTGCAAAATGCAGGATCTGCTGCTGCTTCGACAGCTCAGATATATGGGAGGCTCCCGTAATAGACTCTGAAAAGTCACAGCAGATAACAAAGGATTTCAGATCTGATCAGGAGTTTGTTGAAAAGGACGGTCATTATCTGCTGAAAATGAAAAAAGAGCCAAACCGTGACCTTTATTACTGCTCTCTTCTGGATCATGAAAAGGGCTGCATAATGGGAAACGAAAAGCCTTTTGATTGTAGGATCTGGCCTTTCAGAATAATGTCGCTGAACGGAAGAAGAGTCATAACGCTTTCACCTGTCTGTCCTGTTGTCAAGACCCGCCCGCTTAACGATATTTTAAACGTATGCGGAGAAATAAGCGAAGAGATATTTAATGAAGCCCGCAAACATCCCGAATACGTCAAGCCTTATATAAGCGGCTATCCTATTGTAGCCGTTGAGGAAGAACCAATTAAATCTGAATAAGCAAAAGCTGCCTCAGACTTATTTCAGTCCGAGGCAGCTTATTTTATTTTGCATTTGCAAGCATAAGCTTTATTCTGTTTTCCTGATTTACCTTTGTAGCGCCAGGGTCGTAGTCTATAGCCACTATATTTGCGTCGGGATACGCTTCCTTTATAACTCTTGACATACCCTTCGCAACTATATGATTAGGCAGACATCCGAAAGGCTGAGTACAGATAATATTCTTGGTGCCGGTTTCGGCAAGCGCCGCCATTTCAGCCGTAATAAGCCAGCCTTCTCCCATTTTTACTCCCTGATGAATATACTTGTCAGCACAGCTTCTGAGATGTTCAAAATCGTGAGGCGGCTGAAAGACGCCATGCTCCTCTATTATCTTTATCTGCTGACGCTGAAATTTATACAGCACCTTATAGCCTATTCCGTACATAAGGGTACGGCTTGATCTTCTGTCGTAAAGATCCGCGTCGTTGATAAGGTCGGAGGCACAGTAAAGAATAAAATCAAGAAGTCCCGGTACGTTAGGCTCGCAGCCCTCCGAAAGCAGAAATTCGTTCAGATTGTTATTTGCCAGCGGAGAATATTTAACATATATCTCACCTACTATACCTACCCTTGGCTTCTTTTCCTTTGAACGGGGTATCGCTGCAAATTCTTTTAGCATAGCCTTATATATCGGCTTCGGCGATAAATAATCGTTGGTATCCATAAGCCTGCCCAGTCTGTGCTGCCATCTTGCAAGCAGCTGATCGGTAATATTCGGTTTTAGCTCATAGGGCTTGCACTGATTGTACAGCAGCATAAGCATATCGCCGTACATAACGGCGTAGACCAGTCTGAGCGCTATTGCCGGTGTCATAGGAAACGCCGGATTCTTTTCAAGTCCGCTGAAGTTCAGGGATATTACCGGGACCTGAGGAAACTGAGAGGCTACGGCCTTTCTTATAAGATGAATATAGTTTGAGGCACGGCAGCCGCCTCCCGTCTGGGACATAAGCAGAGCAGTCTTGTTAACGTCGTATTTTCCGCTTTTCAGCGCATCCATAAACTGTCCTATAACAAGCAATGCAGGATAGCAGGCGTCGTTATGGGTATTTTTCAGACCCTCGTCTATTACATTGCGGGAGTTGTTCTGAAGCAGCTCCATATGGTAGCCGTATTTTTCATATATTTTTATTATCAGCTTAAAATGAATCGGAAGCATATCGGGAATAAGAATAGTGTAATCCTTTTTCATATCCTCGGTAAAGACCGTTTTAAAGACCCGTTCTGAACCCATTTTAGCCGTATTTTTTTCGCTCACTTTGCACTTTCCTCCTTTTCCTCAAGCGCAGCGGCAAGAGAACGAAGTCTTATCTTTGCTGCGCCCAGATTTGTTATCTCATCTATTTTCAGCTGAGTATAAAGCTTTCCGTTTTCCTCAAGAATAGCTCTTACCTCGTCTGTAGTTACAGCGTCTATTCCGCAGCCGAAAGACACAAGCTGAACAAGCTGCATATCGTCGTTCCGACAGACGTACTGCGCAGCTCTGTAAAGCCTTGAATGGTACGTCCACTGGTTCAGAACGTCAAGCGGCGGACAGTCTACCAGTCCTGAAACGCTGTCCTCCGTAATTACCGCAAAACCAAGAGAGCAGATAAGCTTATGTATTCCGTGATTTATTTCAGGATCTATATGATACGGACGTCCTGCAAGAACGATTATCTTCTGACCTCTGCTTCTTGCCTGCGAAATTATCTCCTGAGCCTTTTTCTCAATATGACGGCGGTGTCTTATCTGCTCGGAATAAGCCTTGTTAAGAACAGAGGCTACCTGCTTCGCAGTAATACCGTATGCTGAAAGCGAAGCCGCTACTGCCTTTGCAGCGTGCTTCTTTATATTTATATCAAGATAGGGCGCGATAAAATTACTGCTGTTAAGTTCGGGAATATTTGCTTTTAAAAGCTCGGGGTAATAAGCTACAACAGGGCAGTTATAATGATTATCCGACTGACCCTCATCAACGTTATAACTCATGCAGGGATAGAATATAAAATCCACGCCCTTATCGAGCAGGCTCTGGATATGACCGTGACACAGCTTTGCAGGATAGCATACCGTATCCGACGGGATAGTCTGCTGACCCTTATAATAGGTATCTCTTGTGGATTCCTCTGAGAATATGACTTCAAAGCCCAGTTCGGTAAGCAGGGTATGGAAAAACGGCATCTGGTCGTAGAATTCCAGCGCAAGGGGTATACCCGCCTTAGCTATAGGCTTGGACGGTTTTCTATTTTCAAGCTCAAGGATACGGCCGTATTTATATTCCACCATATTTTCTATACGGTTTTCTATTTTTATGCCGGCGCCCTTTTCACAGCGGTTCCCTGAAATAAACCTGTGTCCGTCGCTGAATTTAATTATCGTAAGGTTGCAGTGAGCCGTACAGCCTTTGCACTGAACGGCGGCAGAATTATATGCAAACTGCTTTAATCCGTCAAAATCCAGAAGTCCGGACGGAGCATCGCTGTTCCTTGACTTTTCCATTGCGAAAAGCGCACAGCCAAGAGCGCCCATAAGTCCTGCTATAGCCGGACGTATAACGTTTCTGCCAAGCTCGATCTCAAAGGAACGCAGTACGGCGTCGTTGAGGAAGGTTCCTCCCTGCACCACAATATTTTTTCCGAGCTCCTCCACCGATTTTGCTCTTATTACTTTATATATAGCATTTTTGATTATAGACGAGGAAAGTCCTGCGGAAATATCCTCAACGCTCGCTCCGTCCTTCTGAGCCTGCTTTACCGAGGAATTCATAAATACCGTACATCTTGAGCCAAGCTCTACAGGCGCCTTTGCAAAAAGCCCCAGCCTTGCAAACTCGGATATTTCATAACCCATCGCCTGAGCAAAGGTCTGTATAAACGAGCCGCAGCCGGAAGAACAGGCCTCATTCAGCATAATACTGTCTATAGCGTTGTTTTTTATCTTAAAGCATTTTATATCCTGTCCGCCTATATCAATAATAAAGTCAACGTCAGGGCAGAAATACGCCGCCGCTTTATAATGAGCGACAGTTTCTACTATACCGTAATCGACGCCCAAACCGGCTTTAATAAGATCCTCACCGTAGCCCGTTACCGCAGAGGCCTTTATATTCAGACCGTCGGCGCATATCGTATATATCTCCTCAAGCTTTGAAGCTATAACGTCAAGCGGCTGTCCCTTATTTGAACCGTAATACTGGTACAGCAGCTTTCCCTCCGGAGTAATAAGCACAAGCTTTGTAGTGGTAGAGCCGGCGTCTATTCCCAGATAAGCGTCGCCGGTATAGGTCTTTATATCCTCATATTTCAGATCAGACTGCTTATGACGGTCTACAAAACGCCTGTAATCCTCCTGTGACTCAAACAGCGGCTTTCCTGTAACTATTGAATCCTTTGCCTTAGCGTTAAGTATTTTGTCAAGCGCCTCGTCTATAGTCATCTCCTCGCTCATCTGCTGAGCGTGAAGCGCCGAGCCGTAAGCCATAAAGCAGGGGGCAAGCTCAGGAAATACCGCATTGTCTGCGTCAAGTCCGAGAGTATCCGTAAACGCCTTTCTCAAACCGCTTAAGAACGACAGAGGTCCTCCGAGGAAAAGCACCTTTCCGGCTATCTTCCTGCCCTGAGCAAGACCCGAAACCGTCTGGTCAACTACCGCCTGAAAAATAGAGGCGGCTATATCCTCCTTCTTAGCGCCCTGATTAAGCAGCGGCTGTATATCTGATTTTGCAAAAACTCCGCAGCGCGAGGCTATCGGATAAAGTTTTTGACTATGTAAGGAAAGCTCGTTAAGCTCGTCCGGCGATACTCCCAGAAGCCCTGCCATCTGGTCTATAAACGCCCCGGTTCCTCCGGCACAGGAGCCGTTCATTCTCTGCTCGACTCCTCCGGTAAGGAAAATTATCTTTGCGTCCTCTCCCCCCAGCTCGACTACTACGTCGGCGTCCGGATAGGACTTGTTAACTGCGGTAAAGGCAGAGAAAACCTCCTGAACGAAGGTTATTCCGCATGCCTCGGCTATACCGAGACCGGCTGAGCCTGTTATCGCAATTTTAAATTTATCGGCAGGATATAGATCCCTTATGATTCTCAGCTGTTCCCCTACAGTTTCCCTTACCTTTGAAAAATGTCTTTCGTATTTATTGTATATAATATCATCACCGTCAAGAATAACCGTCTTAACAGTAGTAGAGCCCACATCTATTCCAAGGCTGTAAATTTTACTCATCAATATTACCTCATTGCTGTTCTGAAATTTCGTATACATTATATATTATAGCATAATCTCTGCAAAAAGCAAATACTTTTTATAAATATTTGATTTTTATCATATTCCAATTTCTTCTCGTCAGATGAACTACAAAACCGGGGGGGGAATCTTTCCGCCCGCACTTTGTTAATAAAGAAAACAGATACGTTCAATATCATTGGTCAAGCCGTTTCTCAAAATCAGATACAGGCATAATAATCGCCTTGTACCATACCGCAGCATATTTCCCTTATAAGATCAAGCTGTTTTTTACTTGATTCCCTCTGCAGCTGTTTTTGCAAAAGCAGTTCAAAAAATTGCCCCGCTTCTGAATGGTATTATTTTAAATTATATCATATATAAATAACAAAATCAAGCCGTTTCCCTCTGCTCGAGATTGATCCGTTCATAAAATATTTGTATATCAAATATAAAATCCGTTTGAAAGATCTATCGTTTTATGGTATTATTAAATAGTTATCGTTTTATTATGTACCATACTCATAATATTGTGTCTACCTAAGGTTGCACATAAAGAAGAAATGTCAAGCCTGTGTTGGTTGTAAAACCATATAGCCTGTGTTATACTGCTAAATGTACTCTTACAGTATAAATTTGATAGGGCTATAAATATGAGTTTTGGAAAAAATCTTCAGCATTTACGCAGGCTCAACTGCAATATGACGCAGGAAACTATTGCTGAAAAGCTTGATGTTTCACGTCAGACTGTTTTAAAATGGGAGAATGATGAATTTAAGCCCGAAATTGAAAAAGCAATAGATCTGTGCGGACTTTTTAACTGTTCCCTTGATAATCTTTTCAGAGATGACCTGAGCGCTTTTGATGAGGCATACTCAAATCTGAGAGTTGAAACCGTACCTGCATTTCGCTATGTAATCTACATTGCCATAAGTACCGACCCGTAGGGTGACGCACTTGACAGAATGCTTAAAATCGCAAAGGAAAATGGTGTAGAGGATCCTAAAATTATCGGCTGGGATTTCCCGTATCTTTCTCAGGAACAGATAAATGTGTATAATATGCACGGCTATACTGCCGCTTGGATTTTACCCGAAAACATTACGCCCGACGATCTTGAAATTAAAGAACAAAAGACTCAGCGTTATGCTGCTGTACATATTGAAAAGCCGTCTGAAAATCCCTTTGTCATTATACCAAACGGTTACAAAACTATCGACGAGTATATGAAAATAAACGGATTGACGCACGTCTGGGAAGGCGTTATTCCCTGCTTTGAAACAGACGGAGAAAGTATGGATATCTATATTGCTTGTGAATGAGGAAGTAAAAGCTATTATCAGAAACAAGTGATTTTCAGCTTACTGTTTCATTTCGTTACGCACCTATTTTATAGCAGCATAAGCTGCCACTATGTTTTTATCTCATAGTGGCAGCTTCGCTTATAAAGAAAGGATCCTTTTATGATATATACCATTACCTTCAATCCATCTCTGGATTATACTGTTACAGTTGACGATTATGTTCACGGAAGTACAAACCGAAGCAGAAATGAGCATATCCTTATAGGCGGCAAAGGAATTAACGTTTCCGCAGTTTTGAAAAACCTGGGGGTTGAATCGTCAGTTCTGGGCTTTACAGCAGGCTTTACCGGGGAGCAAATTGAACGCGGACTAGAAAAGCAGGGACTCAGCTACGATTTTATCAGATTAAACAGCGGATTTTCTCGAATAAACGTCAAAATAAAGGGCAGCTGCGAAACTGAGATAAACGGGTCAGGTCCTGATATTTCAGAGAGGGAAGTTAATTTGCTTAAAACAAAGCTTTCAAGGCTCAGAAGCGGTGACTACCTCGTGCTTGCGGGAAGTATTCCCAGATCCGTTCCGAATACCGTTTACAGCGATATATCGGCTGAAATGGCTGAGCGCGGAGTAAACGTCATTGCAGACGCCTCGGGGGAACTGCTTCTGAATCTGCTCAAATACCGTCCGTTTTTAATAAAACCCAACAATTATGAGCTTGAGGAGCTGTTCGCAGTACGGCTAGGAAGCGACAAGGATAAAATTGCTCATTATGCGGCAAGGCTTCAGGAAATGGGTGCGCAGAACGTTATAGTTTCAATGGCTGGCGACGGCGCAGTCATGCTTACCTCTGACGGAAATACAATCTATGCCGACGCTCCTAAGGGCAAGGTAAAAAACTCAGTCGGAGCAGGAGATTCAATGGTCGCAGGCTTTCTATGCGGCTGGCTTGAAGTAGGTGATTATCTTCACGCTTTTAAAATGAGCATAGCGGCAGGAAGCGCCAGCGCCTTTTCCGAAGAACTTGCAGCGGCGAATGAGATAATGAAGATATATAAGTCGCTGAAAATATAAACCGATAGACCTGCCATTATAATATATGTACAAACGGGACATGAAAAAATTGTTCAGTATACATAAAATCATATAGGACTGCTTAAAGATTTTTGGCATATCCCTTGACTTTAACAGGGAAAAGTAATATAATAATAATGTTAACTTATTTTTAATTCATGGAGGGTTTTTTATCATGGGAAGAGTGTATAATTTCAGTGCGGGTCCTGCTGTACTGCCGGAGGAAGTTCTGAAGGAAGCGGCAGACGAAATGCTTGATTACAAGGGAACGGGAATGTCTGTAATGGAAATGAGTCATCGTTCCAAGGCTTATGACGAGATCATCAAGGAAGCTGAAAAGGATATCCGCGACCTTATGAATATTCCAGATAATTATAAGGTTCTGTTTCTTCAGGGCGGAGCTTCACAGCAATTTGCAGCAGTACCTATGAACCTTATGAAAAATAAAAAGGCGGCTTACATAATTACCGGCCAGTGGGCTAAAAAAGCTTATCAAGAAGCACAGATTTACGGAGAAGCAGTCGCAGTAGCTTCTTCAGCAGACAAAACCTTTTCTTATATACCGGATTGTTCGGATCTTGATATTCCGGAAGACGCAGATTATGTTTATATCTGCGAAAACAATACTATTTACGGCACAAAATTCAAAGAGCTGCCTAATACAAAAGGTAAGGATCTTGTTGCCGATGTTTCATCATGCTTTCTATCCGAGCCGGTAGATGTTTCTAAATACGGCGTAATTTATGGCGGTGTCCAGAAAAATATAGGTCCTGCCGGCGTTGTTATTTCTATTATCCGTGAAGATCTTATTACTGAAGATGTATTAGAAGGCACTCCTACAATGCTGAAATGGAAAACTCAGGCTGACGCTGATTCTCTTTATAACACTCCTCCGTGCTATGGTATATATATCTGCGGCAAGGTTTTCAAGTGGATCAAGAAAATGGGCGGTCTTGAAGCTATGAAGGCTCACAATGAAAAGAAAGCAAAAATCCTTTACGATTTCCTCGACCAGAGCAAAATGTTCAAGGGCACTGTTGAGCCTAAGGACAGATCGCTTATGAATGTACCGTTCGTTACAGGAAACGCTGAACTTGACGCTAAATTTGTCAAGGAAGCAAAGGCAGCAGGTTTAGAAAACCTCAAGGGTCATAGAACAGTCGGCGGAATGAGAGCTTCTATTTATAACGCTATGCCTATCGAGGGCGTGGAAAAGCTTGTTGAATTCATGAAAAAATTTGAGGCTGAAAACGCATAGCTTCAATCAGATCGGGCGCAAAGCATTGAACGGGATCGGAATTATTTCCATATGCTTTGTTCTGGCTGTGATAGGATAATAACCTGATAAAAACAGATGGGTGGCTTTTCGTCACCCGTCGTTTATTTAATGAAATGAGGTAGATCAATATGTATAATATTATGACGCTTAATAAGATAGCCGCAGTAGGCACAGATAAGTTTGATACGGCAAAATATTCAGTCAGCGACAGCTGCACAGCTCCTGACGCTATCATGGTTCGTTCCGCTAAAATGCATGATATGGAATTCGGTTCTAATCTTCTTGCAATTGCAAGAGCAGGCGCAGGCGTAAACAATATTCCTGTTGACAAGTGTGCAGAGCAGGGAATCGTTGTTTTCAATACTCCCGGAGCTAACGCAAACGCTGTAAAGGAGCTTGCTATCTGCGGTCTGCTTATGGCTTCAAGAAAGATTCCCGAGGCTATGCAGTGGGCTCAGGGACTTAAAGGAAACGGAGCAGAGGTCGGCAAAATGGTTGAAAAAGGAAAGAGCAATTTTGCAGGCTGCGAGATAATGGGCAAAACTCTCGGTCTTATCGGTCTGGGCGCTATAGGCGGAAAGATCGCAAATATCGCAATTTCACTTGGCATGGACGTAATCGGCTACGACCCGTTCCTTTCGGTAGGCGCAGCTCTCAGCCTGAAGCCTCAGGTAAAGGTTACTGCCAATATAAACGATATCTACGCTAACGCTGATTATATCTCGCTTCATCTTCCCTATAACTCCGAAACTAAGGATACGATCAATAAGGATACTATCGCACTCTGCAAAGACGGCGTAAGACTTATGAACTTTGCAAGAGGAGAGCTTGTAAATTCTGAAGCAATCGTTGAAGCTGTAAACAGCGGCAAGGTTGCAAGATATATCGTTGACTTCCCCTGTGATGAGGTCCTCGGCGTTGAGAATATCGTCGCTATCCCTCATCTCGGCGCTTCTACTGAAGAATCTGAGGACAACTGCGCAGTTATGGCGGCAAACGAGCTTATAAATTACATTGAATACGGAACAATAAAGAATTCCGTAAACTTCCCTAACGCAGAGCTTGCAAAGACAGGCGACGCTTTGGTATGCGTACTGCATAAGAATACTCCGGCTATTATAACTCAGGTAACCGCCGCTGTTTCCGATAAGGGCGCAAATATTGAAAACCTTGTAAACAAGTCAAAGAAGGATTGGGCTTATACAATGCTGGACGTAAACGGCGATGTTGACATCGAGGCTATAAAGGCTGTAGACGGTGTTGTTAACGTAAGGATTCTTTAATATACAATAAAAATAACAGCAGTAAAGCTGTTCCGCAGGTCAATAGCTTCTGCGGAACAGCTTTTTTCAGGATAAACGGGAGATAGTATATTTATGATCGAAATCATATCCGCAATAGTGTTTATAGGTATACCTATGTGTCTGTCCTACGCTATTTACAGAATTATCGACCGAAGCGGAGAAAAGGCAAAAAAGCTGACCCAGCGCTTTCCTTTTATCGAAAAGCATAAGTTTCTTATTCAAATTGGCGGAATGGCGGGGTTTGTTCTTATTTTCGGAATTATATCCGTACTTGCCGGAATCCCCAAGGAAATATTCTATACTGTGTCAGGACTAATAGTAGGATTTATAAACGGTATTTCAGCTGCGATAATGTATAACGACTGAATCCGAGATCGAACTTAAAACAGGGCGGCTTTGCAAAATGTAAAGCCGCCCTGTTCATATCATCTGCCATTATCCGCTTTTTCCGCCGCCATCGCCCTGTCGCTTTCGTTTATCATCAGATCGGGACTTACTATATAACAAGGTTCACCGTCCTGTACAAATACACCCTTGAGATACCTTGTATAAGCCTCCTCGGAAATTTTAAAGCACGGCTCTACGTTTTTATCGGGAACATCTGTCATTACGGAGATCGTGTCGGTAAGTATCCCTATTTCAAACTGTCCTCCGCTTTCCCTGTGAGCATATGAAATAATTATACAGCTCCTGTCCGTTATCTCCCCCTTCGGAAAACCGAATCTGAGCCGCGAATCTATAACCGGAACAGCTTTTCCGTCCGCAGTGCATACCCCGGCAAAGTAGTAAGGAAATTCGGGGATCTCATGCATTTTCTCAGCAACTATTATAGACTTTATATCCTCAAACGCCAGCGCAAACTTTTTTCCGCCTGAAAGGAACATCAGATATTTTCCGATTCTTTCATTTTCCATAATAACACCTGCCCTTCTAAACGATGATCTGCTCTCTGAGCCTGAGATATATTTCAGCCGCAATATCCTCAAGCGGAGCCTGCTTATGGAGCGCGCCAATCTCAAACGCCGCCTTGGGCATTCCGTAAACAACACAGGACTGTTCGTTCTGACCGATATTATATGCTCCGGCTTCCTTCATAAGCTTTAGACCCTTTGCGCCGTCGCCGCCCATTCCGGTAAGAATAACTCCTACAGCGTCCTTTCCGGCACACTGCGCCACAGATTCAAACAATACGTCTGCCGACGGACAATGCCCCGAGACCTTTGCTCCCTTATCGCAGGAAACAAAATATCCCTTTTCGTCTTTGAATATTTTCATATGACTGTCACCACGGGCAATTACCGCCATTCCCTTTTCAAGATAAAGCCCATGACGCGCTTCGGTAACAAACAGCTTTGTTTCATTATTAAGTCTTCTGGCATAAAGCTTTGTATAACCCTCCGGCATATGAAGAACTACCGCAACAGGAGGAACTGAGGGCGTAAACGCCTTTAATATCTCCGGCAGAGCCTCTGTACTTCCCGTTGACCCGGCAACGGCAATTATTCTGCTGTCCTGTCTGTACTGTTCGCCTGTCTTGACAGGATAATATTTTCCTCTGCATTTTATTCGCTTCAGGTTTGAAGCGAGCTTCATACTCTGAATAAGCTGTTCCTTAAAGCTTTCATACGAGCCGCCCTCGTCAGGCTTTGATAAAAAAGCCGCCGCCCCTGCTTCATTAGCCCTTGAAGCGTAGGTCCTATTGCAGGAACAGACGATTACCGGAACTGTATACTGCGGCATAAGCTGCTCCAAAAACCTAAGTCCGTTCATTCGCGGCATTTCTATATCAAGGATTATAAGATCGGGCTTCAGTTTCTCTATCTCATCCCTTGCCTCATAAGCGCTGCCTGCCGACGAACAGGTACAGAAACCCTCCGCCGAATTCACTACATTCTCTGCAAAACGGCAGAACAGCGGTGAATCGTCAACGATCAGTACCTTTTTATCAGCCATTTCTGTCCGCCTCCCTCCCGGATGAAACCTTTCTGTATACCGCAGGCTCTTCCCTTATATAAAGATCCCGTTCGGTACATACCTCGGCATGGCCGATATAAAGATAGCCGCCGTCGTTTGTTGCGTCATAAAAACGCCTTAAAAGCTGTGATTTTGTAGGCTCGTCAAAATATATCATTACGTTACGGCAGATAATAAGATCGAATTTTCTCTTAAAATTGATCTCGTCCATAAGATTGTGGTATTTAAATACAACGTCACGGCGAATACTGTCCTTTACCTGATACGTTCCGTTGCTCAGTCGGGTAAAATACCTTTCGGCCCATATTTCCGGTACGGCTTTCAGCGACTGCTCCGGATAAACCCCGTTCTTAGCCGACCTCAAGGCATTAAAGGAAATATCCGTTGCCAGTATTCTCGTATCCCATAAATACTTTGAGCTTCCGAAGAAATCATCGGCGCACATAGCGAAATTATACGGCTCGTTCCCGAAAGAGCAGCCTGCGCTCCAGATCGAAAGCTCTCCGCTGCTGCGTGACTCAGCGGCACTTTTCAGAAAGACATCACAGAAATGCCTGAAATGGTCGGTTTCCCGCATAAAATATGTGTAATTTGTAGTAAGACGGTTTATAATATTTGCCATTTCGTTTCCAGAACGGTCACAGTAAACAGCTTCAAGATATTCTGAAAAGTCATTGAAGCCGCTGTCTAGCACATAGTTTGTAAGACGGCTTTCAACAAGAAATTTCTTTTCAAATAAATTAAGCCCATATTTTGCTTTTATGATCCCCGCAAGCCGTTTAAAATCGCCGTCGCTAAGCTTCATAGGCATATAGCCGCCCTCCTTTTTCTATTCATTTTCCGCAAGACGCACAGAATCTATCAGCGGAGTACGCTCTGCGTCCTGAACGATATAACCTGATATAAAGGAATTTTCCACAGGTGACGGAGCAAACTGTACGGAACTGTATACCGACGCATCTCCGGTCCTTTCAACTATAACTCCGTAGGGAGAGCCGTTTGACTCAACCACGATAACACAGCTCTTATCTGTATAGACGCCCTCCGAAAGTCCCAGCCGCTTGTTAAAATTCATTACCGGAATAACCTTTCCCCTAAGGTTGATAACGCCTTCGATATAATCTGCCGTTAAAGGCAGACGGGTAATAGGCGGTATTTCTATAATATCCCTTACCGACATTATATCAAAAGCGTATTTACCGCCGCCGCAGTAAAAGGTCAGAATATGTTTTTGCTCGATCTCAGAGCCGTCCGTTATATTATCCATTCCTAAAAACCTCCCTGCCTGTCATCTGTGTCCGTACCCTGAATACCCTGCGTCTTAAATATTTCATTTACATCGGTTATAAGCGTTATACTTCCGTCTGCAAGTACTGAACAGCCGGTAAGTCCGTTCTCCTTAAGGTTAAATCCGGACAGCAGCGGCGAAAAAGGCTTTACTACGACCTGCTGATCAGCGGTTAGCTCGTCCGCAAAAATCACCGCTTCTCTTCCCTCTTCCGAACAATAAAGCATTATTCCGCCCGTAAGCTCAGGGCGCTGAGATCCAAAACCGAAAGCCTCCGAAAGCCTTATTACCCTCAGGCATTTTCCTCTCAGCATTACAAGCTCAGTTCCGCCGGGATCATTTATAAGCTGCTCATCACGCGCCCTGAAAACCTCTCTAACCGAGGAAGCCGGAACTGAGAAGCTGCCGCCTCCCGCTGAAACGCCGAGTACGTCTATGATGGAAAGCGACAGGGGTATTCTTATAACAAACTCCGAACCTGAGCCGTATTCGGAGCTGACGTTTATTTTTCCGCCGACCTTTTCTATATTCCGGCGTACAACGTCCATTCCCACACCCCTTCCGGAAAACTCCGTTACCTGCTCATTGGTCGAAAAGCCTGCCTTCATAATAAAATTATAGCATTCGCTTTCAGTGTATTCGCTTTCCGGCTTAGTTAAGATTCCGTTTTTCCTTGCCTTCGCCAAAAGCTTTTTTGGATCCATTCCCGCTCCGTTGTCCGAGCATTTTATTACTACCTCGGAGCTTTCATAGCCTGCCGAAAGAACTACCCTGGCGGGTTCGGTCTTTCCCGCAGCCGCACGTTCGCTGTCGGTTTCTATTCCGTGGTCTATAGCATTCCTGATTATATGCATAAGCGGATCGCCAAGAATATCGGCTACCGACTTATCGACCTCGGTTTCCTCTCCCTTAAAAACAAGCTCTGCATTCTTTCCAAGCTTTTTGTTCATATCCCTGACTATTCTGCTCATCTTAGTAAAAACCGTTGATACAGGGACCATTCTTATAGACATTACAACGTCCTGAAGCTCGTCTGTCAGTTTTTTAAGCTCTCTAGATGCCTTTCTGAACCGATCAAGCTTAGCGTTTATATTTTTGAGATCGGGACTTGAGGTAACCGACGACTCAGCTATAACTATCTCACTTACCAGGTCAAGCAGCCTGTCCAGCTTTTCAAGACGAACCGAGATAATGCTGCTCTGTGAATTCTTCTTTTCATTCTGCGGCAAAACCGCCGGTTTATCAGCCTGCTGTTTTTCCTGTGGCTTGCTTACCACGGGACGCTTTATTTCCTCTGCCGAAGCTACGCTCATTCCGTTTTTGAGAACTTCCATAACCTTTTCGGTATCGTCGGTAATAAGCTTTATGTAAAGTCCGTTCGCCGCTATTATATCCCCTGCCGAGTCGCTGTCAAGATCTGCCGGCACAGTTGAGCATACCTCGGAACAGCCGCCCAGCGCCTTTATCAGAACCATTGCCCTTACGGCCTGCATAAGACAGCCGTCCTCGTATACGACCTTAAAGGTTCTCATATTTTCGTTTTCTTCCTCAGGAAAAAGCTCATTAGCGGTTAAAGCCGCAGAGGTCTGTAAGCTTGCGCCGCCTTTCATTTCATCAGCAAACGACCGTATAACAGCCGCCAGCCTGGAAAAATCCGTTGGCTCACAGGCCTCGTCGCTTATCGTGCTCATTTCATTTTTAAGACAGTCGGAGCTTTCAAATAAAAGCTCGTAAAGCCTTGTTTTATCATAACTTACCGAAGGATCCTCCCGTATAACCGAAAACAGATCCTCTACTGCATGAGCGAGAACGGACATATTATTAAGTCCCATCATCGCCGCCGAGCCTTTGACGGTATGCATTATACGGAATATTTCCCCGATATCCTCGCCGCTAAGCTCCCCCTTTTCAGTCCGCATCAGTATTTCGTCCAGACCTTCCAGAAGCTCGTCCGTTTCAAAAATAAACGTATCCAGCAGCGGCTGCATGCCGGCGTCAAATTTTGCCATACCGTTCCCTCCCTTCTTCTTGAATTATAGTTTCTGTGTTTCCATAAGATAGCCTTCGCGGATACATATATCCATGACCCTGTCGTACGGCAGACTTTTTACCTTATGATATTTGGTTTTTTCCGCATTGGTATATACCTTCAAGGTACAGGTTCCGTTTCTTCTCTGAAAAATATTCCTGGAAACCGAGATCTTGCTTATATTCTTTTTAGGCAGCACGATCTTATGAAACTGATACCACGGACAGTAAACCAGCGTACAATAACCGTTTTTGAAGCCAAGCTCTGTAGAAAACGCCGCGTTTATCTGAACTATCAGCAGCCATATAAACGGAATGACCGCAAGCGCCATAATTATATTTATCTCTGTATGCCATTTTTCAAAAATAAGCTTTGCAGCCGTACCCGCAGCCGGAGGTATAAAGCAGAACAGCGCAGGTATAAGCATAAAACGCATAAGATCATGCCTGCCCGTGGATATTTCGGTTTTGGGCTTAGGTACGTTCGGCTCGAGAATTTTGAGCGACGCCCACATTTCGCTGTCTGTAGTTATCGGTATAAGCGCCGATATCTCACGCCTTTTCTTTCCGTAGCCTGTACAGTAAAGCGTTACCGAGCATATTCTGAAGATCCTCATGAGCAAGGTCTGCTGAAAGTCAAGAAAATTTACCTTTTCACGGTTTATAACGTGCTTTCTTTTAGTTGCTATACCGCTTTGTATTATAAGCTGAGAGCCGCACCGGGTAGCTGTAAAGCTCCAGTGTCTCATAAGATTTGCCGTAAACGACAGTATCCAGCCTCCCATTACTATTCCTGCCAGAACAAGCACCGCTTTAGGAATAGTGCTTGAAAGCCTAAGCAGCTGATTGTCGATCCTTATTATCTCGCCGTTTACCTTACGGATAAACTGCTCCTCCATTTTTATGCCCAGCTCTTTTCCCACAAGCCTGTATACCTCAAACATAAACGTTCCGAAAAGTATCATTCCTGAAAGAGTTGATGAAAACAGCAGGGAAAAAATAAGCAGATAGGTCTTTTTGGGCGATACTGAAAACTTTGGAAGCTTTCTTCCCTGAGCCGTGACCGCCTCGTATATCTCATTGACGCACCGTTCCGAAAGCACTAGCTTAATATCTGTTTTAGGAAGGGAATCGGCGTTGGTTTCGATAAACATAGTACAGGCATTAACAGCATTGTATATATAACTCTGGGTACATGAAAACGTAGTTATCTCGCTGAAATAGACCTTCGTCGTAAGAATGCCGAAAAGTCCGGTATGAGCAATGATCCCGTCCTCTTCTATCTCATAGTAAACAAAAATCCAACGCAGCACCGCAAACGCAAATATCGCGGCAATAGTCAGAATATCCAGCCAGTTGGTTCTTATCCAGCTTTGAAAATCAAACTGAGCCGCTGCCAGATACTTCGTAACGGGGATAAGCAGCAGCCATATATTCTTTGAAGTATAGTTTATTATTTTTATCGGATGCTGTCTGTGTCTGAAAAACGACTTCAGCCAGCTTCTTTTCTCCTTTGCGGCAGCCAGAGCCGCCTGAGGTCTGTTCAAATAAACACCGTCCTTTTTATCCGCCGGCTTATTATCAGCGGCAGGCTTTACTGAGGTTTTCTGCTTCTTATAATATCATTTATATACCTCGTAGCCTCCAAACAGTCGTCCTTTCTCATAAAAGGCAGCAATATCTTTGAGCCGAGAGCGTTTATGATAATAAAATTCAATCCGGTAAACCTGCTCAGCGGAGTTATTACAGTAGTTACGGATTTTACCGATTCCATAGGCATAAACTCACTGGTAAGAGTCAGCATTCCGCTGTACTGTACGATCTCGTCATGAGTAATGCTTATTCTCGAATGCCTGAAATACATAGGAATAAGCACGCAGGAAAAAAATGCATGAACTGCCCAGTAAGCTGCCGCCGCATATATATCATATTCGCCGATAAGCGGAATAAGCAGGAATATCGCCGCTGTTACCGCAACGAGAACAAGGGTCAGCAGAATATATATAGACGCCGCGGCTCTTTTCGCAGGCTTGTATTTATACATAATATCCGTCCTTTCTCAGCCGAAACCTCCGGCCTCAAGCAGTCTGACCAAAAGCACAAACAGACAAGGGTATAAATTTATTAAGACAGGCATATCATTTACTGACAGTCTTTCAAACAGAAAGGAACTTTTTCAATGGACAGAATAAGCCTGATTTGTCAGAAGCTTTCCTCTTTGATCTGGGGCTACCCCGTGCTTATATTAATGCTGGCGTCGGGAATATATCTCTCCGTCAGAATGGGTTTCCCCCAGATACATATAATAAAAATCTTCAGAAACACGATCGGAACACTTTTCAAAAAGAATCCCGATCCTGCTTCCGCCGGTTCAAAGGGCGCTTTTTCGCAGCTCCAGGGCTTTTCAACGGCTCTTGCCGCAACCGTCGGAACAGGAAGCATAGCCGGAGTCGGAACCGCAGTTGCAGCAGGAGGACGGGGAGCTGTTTTCTGGCTCTGGATATCAGCCTTCTTCGGAATGGCGCTTTCCTATACCGAAAATATCCTCGGCGTAAAATACTGCAAAAACTCAAAGGTCAAGGGCGCAATGAGCTATATGGAAAACGGTCTGGATTCAAGATGGCTCGCCGTAATTTTCGCAGTTTTCTGCACTCTTGCCTCACTTGGAATGGGCTGTATGGCGCAGAGCAACTCTATCGTATCAGTATGCAGCGGAAGTTTTGCTCTTCCGGCATATGCCGCCGCCGGAGCGACAGTTCTGCTTACAGCCTTTACGGTATCCGGAGGAAAGCGGCTTGGTAAGGTTACCGAGCGGCTGGTTCCTCTGATGTCGGTTTTTTATATCGGAGGCTCACTAATAGTTATATGCAGAAATTACGAATTTCTTCCCTCTGCCGTTTCCGATATTTTCAAGGAAGCTTTTAATTTTCGCTCGGCAGCCGGCGGATTTTCAGGTTTTCTGGTAAATTCCGCAATTGTTATCGGACTGAAGAGAGGTGCGTTCTCAAACGAAGCGGGTCTTGGCTCGACCGTCGCTGTTCACAGCTCCTGCGAGATAAAGGATCCGAAAACTCAGGGTACTTGGGGAATGGCAGAGGTCTTTATAGATACCATGATAATCTGCACCCTGACTGCGCTGGTGCTTTTTACAAGCGGAACCGATATAAAGGACGGCTCGGCGGAGGTTATCTGCAAGGCCTTCGGCACAGGGCTTGGAAGCTTCGGGGAAGCCTTTATAGGCGTATCTATAGTGCTTTTCGCTTTTGCAACAATAATCGGCTGGTTTTTCATCGGACTTAAAGCATGGGAATACCTGCTTCCACGGCGCAGCAGTCTTTATAAGCTGATTTTTCTTGCCTGTGCTTACGCCGGCGCTGTTACCTCTATTTCGATAGTTTGGGAAATATCCGATATTTTCAACGGTCTTATGGCCATACCTAACATTACCGCTCTGCTGCTGCTTTCAAACGAAGCCGTTGCCGAGCATAAAAAACGACGGCTATAATACGGTATGAGCGTGTCTTGTAACATGACAGCCGACATTTACCGAAACGGGAAGTCCTGCGATATGCGTTGGGGCTTCTTCTATATTTACCGCAAGACAGGTCTGAGTTCCGCCGAAGCCCTGAGGGCCTATTCCAAGCTTATTTATCCCTTCAAGCATTTTTTTCTCAAGCTCTGCATAAAGCGGCTTGGGATTTCTTATGCTTACGCTTCTGCAAAGCGCTTTTTTTGCAAGATAAGCGCACTTTTCAAAATCTCCGCCAATGCCCACACCAATTACAATCGGAGGACAGGGGTTAGAACCTGCCGCTGCGCAAACGCCGACTACCCAATCGACGATCTCGTCAGCTGTGACCGACGGCGTCATCATTTTAAGCTGCGACATATTCTCGCTTCCGAAGCCCTTAGGTGCGACCATGATCTTAACGCTTTCACCTTCGGTTATTTTCAGATGAACAACGGCAGGAGTGTTATCTCCTGTGTTTACACGCTCAAGCGGATCGGAAACTACAGAACAGCGCAGCCTGCCCTCTGTGTAGCCTCTTGCAACGCCCTTGTTTATCGCCTCGTTAAGCGAGCCGCCGACGAAGTGAACGTCCTGACCGATCTCCATAAATACGACTGCCATTCCGCAGTCCTGACAAATCGGAATAGTTTCATTTCTTGCAACATTTATATTGTCGATAATATCGTCAAAAACATTTTTTCCTACGGGAGATTTTTCAGCCGCCGCGCCGCACCTTATGCACTCTTCCATATCCTTGGGAAGATAGAGATTAGCCTTAATGCACAGATCTCTTACCGCATTTTCAACTTCCGATACGTTAATTTCTCTCATTAATATCACCTTTTATATTAATTTTTCGCATAAATATACTCGATCAAGGGGGTTAAATAAGCTTTATCAGTCCAGTCGCATTTCTGACCGGCGGCACACATTAAGGCTTTCATCCACGGTTCAAGCTCGTTTGGAGCTTTTTTAGCAACCGCTTTTTGCAGCAGCCTGCATAATGTACGGTCTTTAAAACTCATTTTCTCTTCATTCCACGCCCCTCTGCCGTAGAACAACGGAATATTCTTTAATTCACCCTTTAAATTAAACGCCCTTAATTCTTCAAATGCCTTTTGGTCAAACGGAGATGCGCCTACGCAGAAAACGGCAGTTCTTTTATTGCTGAGCCTGCTGTAATTCTTTTTCAAAAAGCCCAATCCTGCTATTCCCGAAGCATATATTCCGCCGCATAATATTATTTCTTCATACTTAACGATCTCGCTTATTGAGGCTTTAGGCGTTTCTATATATTCATATCCCGTTGCCTGAGCAAGCCACTTCGCATATTTTTCAGTTGCCCCGTATTTTGATTGATAAATAATAATTCCCGTATGCATTTCTCTCTCCTATTAAAGCTGCCTTATACCGCCAACGAAAACCGCTTCCGGACTTGTCATTACCTCAAAGGGATTACCACTGAACATAACCAAATCAGCGCGCTTTCCCACCTCGACCGAACCGCAGAGATCGTCAATTCCTGCAATTTCAGCAGCGTTTATCGTTATGCTGTCAACTGCACTCTGAAGATCCAAACCGTGTTTTATGCATATCCCGACGGTCAGCGTAAGATACTGGATCGGAGTTTCTGAATGATCGGTACATACTGCAGTTTTAACTCCGCTTTGCGCCAAAACTCCTGCGTTTTTTGGAGTAATATTAGCAAGCTCCGGCTTGCAGGCGTCGCACATTACAGGACCTACGACCGCACAGGCGTTTTCCTGTGCAAGCTCGTCTGCGATAAGATGACCGTCGGTGCAGTGGACAAGCACATAGTCAAGCTTAAATTCCTTTGCAATTCTGACAGCTGTAAAAATATCGTCCGCACGGTGACAGTGAAAATGCGCTTTGACCTTACGTTTAAGCAGCGGGATCAAAGCTTCTGACTTTATATCGAGATCGGGCGGATCATCACCGTTTTCCTCCGCCGCTTCCTTGTCCTCCATATATCGTTTCGCCTTTGCAAGCGTTTCTCTTATCATCGCCGCAATTGCCATTCTTGTACACGGCGTTTCGTCACGATTCATATATGTCATCTTGGGGTTTTCGCCCAGTGCGAATTTCATTCCGACGGTTTTTAAAAGCATTTTGTCGATACGTCTGCCCACAGTCGAAACCGCCGCAATATCCCCTGCGATCGGATTCATAGAACCGGGCGAAATAACCGCAGCGGTAATTCCTGCTTTGACAGCCTCAGAAAAGCTTATATCAAAGGGATTTATTCCGTCGCATATTCTGAGCTGAGGGGAAACAGGCTCGCTTTCCTCATTAAAATCCTCGCTTTCCGCTCCCACGCCGTTTGTAGTCAGTCCGAGATGGGTGTGAGCGTCGATAAAGCCCGGATAAATGGTCTTTCCCTCTCCGTCAAGATCACCGTCAGATATTTCGTTATATGCTCCTGCACCGATTTTCGTAATAACTCCGTTTTCAAAGGTTACATAACCAATTTCAATTATATCTCTGTTTTTATTCTGGGTGTATATTTTTACGTTGTATATTGTCATTTATACAGCTCCTTTAATGCGCGGTAATATAGTTTTTTATCATAGGTTATCCATTTGATGTTTTCTTTGTATTCCTCAAATATGAGACATAGTCCAAACTGATAATTATATTGCTCATTCGGTGATAAAAAAGCGTTTATTTTCTTTATATCATCTTCAGTATTTGAATTCCACCATGTCTTACATTCAATTACCAGTAAATTATCGTTATTAGTTCCTCGCTTATGTATAATTATATCAGGATAAACCCTGTTTAAACAATAACCAATGCACTTCACATCCAAAATATCCCTGTTGTATTCGCAATCAAGGTTATATCCAGAGAAAGCCGGATCTTTACTTATCAAATTATCTAAATAATGAGCAAATTTATACATAATGCTTCTCTCACAGACTTGACATTCTATAAGATAGCTGTCTTTTGAATACAGCTCTGAAGCAGCCTGTTTTATATAACCTTCAAGTATTGACTGAGTTATCATAATCCTTCACTTTCTTGTCTTTATTTCAATGCCTCATATATGATCTTCTTCATCTGTCTTGACGGATACGAGCCGAAGCCGCCGCAGCGCTGGATCATATAGATAAGCGTTATCTTATCAACCGGATCGTTGCAGTAATATGTTCCGAGCCAGCCGTCCCAGCCGTATTCGCCGATATTTCCTACGCCCTCGCACTCCGACGGGTCGGTAAGAACTCTGTTCAGACAGCTGTAGCCGCAGCCCCTGCACTGATCCCAGTCAAGAGTTTTTCTCTGCTCGAAGGTAAGGTGATCGGTAGTCATGATTTTTACCGCATTTTCGCTCAGAAGCCTTGTGCCGTTATGTACTCCGCCGTGAATAAGCATTGATGCGAATTTTGCATAATCGTCCGCGGTTGAAACAAGCCCCGCTCCGCCTGATTCAAATGCAGGAGGTTCTTTGAAAAATCCTCTCAAGCCCAAATGCTGCCATGGAATTACCTCAAGGCGGTTTTCATTATCGTTCCAGAGATACATTTCCGAAAATCTGTACAGCTTTTCCTTTGGCACATAAAAATCCGTATCAGTCATTCCAAGCGGCTCGAAAAGCTCTTTTTTAAGGAATTCACGAAAGCTCCTTCCGCTCAGCTCCTCAATAAGCAGACCTGCCACGTCTGCGCCTATGCCGTAAAGCCACTTTTCGCCCGGCTGAAATGCAAGAGGAGATCTTGCCGCACGTTCCATAAGTTCACGGGTTGAAATTCGTGCGCCTGCTTCACATTCCTCATAATATTTGTGGTAAACTTCTTCCATTTTAATTCCTGCCGGATAAGACATATCGGGATAAACCAATCCCGAGGTCATATTCACGACCTCACGAACAGTTATTTCACGCTTTGCAGGAACGATTTTTCCGTCCTCGGCAAGAACGGTCATATTCTTGAAAAACGGCAGATATTGCGCAATACTGTCCTCAAAATCAAACATACCTCTGTCGTGTAAAATCATAAGCGCCGCCGCCGTTATAGGTTTTGTCATTGAATATATCCTAAAAATAGTATCGCTTTCAACAGGGATATTTCTCGCAATATCTGCCATTCCGCTGTTATGACGATAGATCTCCTTTCCGTCCTGCAAGACCAGAACCGAGCCGCCTGCAACATCGCCCCGCTCGACCTGTCCGTCTAAAATTCCGCCGACTTCCTCAAGCTTTTTAACGTTCATTATCTTATCCTCCAAATGTAAATCAGTTAGTTGAGCCAAATCCGCCCACTCCCCTAACAGTATCGGAAAGCTCTGCGGCTTCCTCGACCTCAGGCGTATAAATAGGCGTAATCACAAGCTGTGCAGTCCTTTCGCCGGGCGAAACGGTATAATCTTTGCTTGAATGATTATGCAGAGGTATCATTATTTCCCCCCTGTAGTCGGTATCTACAACTCCGACACAATTTGCAGGGGCAAGTCCGAACTTAGCCGCCAGCGACGATCTTGCGTATATAAGCAGAACGCATTTTTCCTCTCCGCAAAGCTGTGCCGAGAGTCCCGTTGGAATCATAGCCGTTTCCCCTGCCTTGACAGTCAGAGGAGCGTCAATACAGGCTGACAGATCGTAGCCTGCGCTCTCTTCTGTTGCCCTCCTTGGCAGCACAGCGTTTTCCTTTAATCTTTTTATCAGCAGTTTCATATATTATCACGCTTCATTACTGTAAGAAGCTTCTCCTTTTTCGGTTTCAATTTTACAATATCCCTCTGTAGTAAAGTCCTCTGGTAAGCCGCATATCCTCAGGCTTCTCGCCAGCCATAAACGTTTCCGTTATCCTCGCAGTCTGCTCCGGCGCTTCGTCAAAGAAATCAAGCTGAATAAACTTCGCCGTCCTGAAATCGTCAAGTTTGTCGCCGATATATAAGACGTCCGAATTAAGCACCTCAACGTATCCCTGCTCCTTTGAACATCTGATCGGAAAAAATCTCTTAGTTCTGTCCCATATTCCGTGCGTACAGTTCTTACAGCCCTGCGACTGCTTAACAGGACAGTTTACCGCAAGCATTAGCGGGAGCCTGCCGTAGCCTATTATTCCGAAGTCAAGTCCTCCGCCCAGCTCGTTTATCTGACCTGCTTTAAGCTCAAAGGAAACTATACAGTCACTTAAACCGAGCCTTTTAAGCTCTTCCAGCGCAAGGGAATTAGCAGCGTTCAGTCCGAAACCGCCGTGCATTGTCATTCCAAGCTCCCTGCCCATGGAAATATGAGCGTAGTTGGTGCAGACGATATGAGCTATCCCCTGTTCCTTCAGTCTTTTCAGCTTTTCAAAATCCTTCTTCTCGTCAAAGGTAAATCTGGGCATTTCAGCCGCAAGCTTCTCCGAATCAGCATACCCGGGCAGGCCGCCTTCAAACGCCCTTTCAAGCGCTCTTAAAGGACACACTGCAAGGCTTATCCTATCCCAATCCGTTTCTGAAAGCTGAGCTATATCACGGACCGAAACTCTCAGTTCGGGAGCCGCACTTTTTTCAGCTTTAATTATATCAAACTTCTTATGCGTAAATGCAGGCTTTTTGGTGAAAAATCCATATCTCTTCTTATCCAGAGCGGCGCAGACCTCACGCCTGAGAGAATTAAGCTGAGAAGCGGTACAGGCTGCCCCCTCCTGAATTTCAGCAGTCAGTCCTCCGAAACGGTAAATAGTACCTCCAAGCTTTGAAAGCTGTTTTTGTATAAACTCCTCGTCGGCAGGACGGTTTACAGCCGCTTCAGTCTTTTCACCGCATACCTCCGCCGTTATCCCGTTATCGTCGGACGCTGAAAGATATACCCTTTCATTTATCCTGATACAGATATAAAAGTATATACCGCTTCTTTTGTATTCCTGCCTGTAAAGCTCATGTATCTGCGGTATGACCTCAGCCGAAGATATTACGTCCTCCTTCTGTCTGTAGCCGAACATTTTTCTGCCTGTCCTGCCGGTATAGTAGCCGTCGGTGAATCCGCTGCGGGAAAATACGTTTTCAAGCCTTTTTATGTCGTATTTCTCTCCGTTCAGCGCTTTTCTGAGCGAATCCACAGCACAGGCTACATATTCGGGACGCTTCATTCTTCCCTCGATTTTAAAAGAAGCGGCGCCGAACTCCTCAAGCTCACGGATATGACCCATATAAGACATATCCTTAAGCGACAGATCGTACCTGTCCGTCTGATTTTCCGCCGCAGAAGCAGGAAGCCGGCAGGCCTGGGCGCAAAGACCCCTGTTTGCGCTTCTCGAGCCTATGACTGCGCTCATATAGCATTGTCCTGAAACGGACATACAAAGCGCGCCATGCACGAAAACCTCTGTTTCTACAGGAAGCGTGCAAAGCTGTTTTATAATATCCGCATTAAGCTCTCTTGAAACAACGGCTCTTGAAAAGCCCGTTTCCTTTGCCAGAAGGACGCCTCTCTCGGTGTGCAGGGTCATCTGAGTCGAAGCGTGAATCTCCATATCGGGACAACATTCCCTTACAATACGAACCAGCGCCAGATCCTGCGTAATAAGTCCGTCTACTCCAATTTCACAGGCAGCTTTTACTTCGTCCGCCAGCGCTTCTAGCTGTCCGTCGGTAACTATAGTATTTATAGCCTGATAAACCTTTACTCCCCGTACATGGCAGCCGTAAACCGCATTTTTCAGCCCGTCTTTATCAAAGTTTGCTGCGTTCTGCCTTGCGGAAAAAGCCTCTCCCCCCAGATAAACGGCGGTACATCCTGTTCTGAGTGCGGCGTCAAGAGCCTCTCGGCTTCCGCAGGGCGCTAATATTTCCGCCATTACTTTTTGCCGTAATTATACGGATACTTATTCTCAAGCGCCTTGTTTATATCCTGAGAGATCATATCCTTTGCCGATAGCTTTTCGCTCTCCGCCGACAGCGATTTTCTCAGGCTGACCTCCTTTTCAAGCTGAGAAACTCTCTCCCTGAGCGTTCTAAGCTCCTTCTGAGCCTCGTCCGCCGCACTGCGCGCTTCTCCTGCGTCATCTACATAGTCCTTTATCTGAGAGCGGATATTTTCGATATTCTGTCTTGCCTTTACAAGCTCGTCGCAGAGATCAAGACAAACGAGTGCAGAAGCGTCCTGAAGCGACAGCGTAGGCTTTGCTTTTAAAAGCTCAGACATTTTCTTATTAAGCTCCGCCGCAAGCCTGTCAGTATACTCCTTTGTTTCATCAGTCAGAAGATGAAATTCTCTGCTGAAAATCTTTACGGTAATTTCATTTTTCATAGTGAAACCCGTTCCTTTCCGAAAAAATCAAGTTGGTATTATTAATTTTATTATACAACATTTTTCACCGTTTGAAAAGAGCTTTTAATAAAATTAACTCTTATTTCGGCATTTTTACCTTTTATACCGCAGCTTTTTATTCAATTCACCGATCCTATACTTATATTTCTTAATATTGCGGCGGGATATTGAAAAAAAACCTCTCTTATGCTATAATTAAATTAAATAAATAAGCCGTTTATTCTACCCTGAAAGGACAGGTGATTGTTATGATCCTGAAGTATATAATTTCGCTTTCAGCCTCGCTTATCGCCGCTGCTTCTGTCGGAACGCAGACTGTTTTCCCTGCGGCAGCTGCTGCGAACGAAGAAAACAGTTTGTATAAGAAAAGCTGTGCGGCTGTGTATTCAATATCCGAAGCTGCCTCGGACTGTCTTTTGTCAGCTCTGAAAACAGCTGCTCCCAACGCCCCCGAGCTTATTTCCCTTAGCTCTTCTGACAGATCAGTAACTGTGAACTGGTCAAAGGTAAAAGGAGCAACAGGCTACCGCATTTACCGCTATGACTTTAAAACAGGCAGCTTTATCAGCCAAACGTCTGTAAAAAACAATAATACCTTTTCGTGGACCGACAAAAAGGTTTCCCCGGGAACAGCCTATAAGTACAAGGTAAAAAGCTATGTCAAGGCCGACGGAGTAAATTACTGGAGCGAATATTCAAATACGATATGTACTGCTGTAAAGCCGCAGAAGTTAAATATAACAAAAGCCAACCGCACCTACGATGCAGTAAGGCTATTCTGGAAGCCGGTGACCTGTAACGGATATCAGATCTATATGTACAGTCCCGACGCAAAAAAGTGGCAGCATATTACTACGGTAAAGGATCCGTCAGCTGACCAATGCCGCATTTCGGGACTGAAACGGGGAACTCAGTACAAATTCAGAATACGCGCCTATAAATGCGACGCTGACAGAAAGAATCACTTTGGGTCGTTCGGAAACAGCTTCAGCGTTACCACTAAGCCGGAGATCATAAAGAAAAACGGCGTTACATATGTGGAGGGAATACTTATCGCAAATAAGACCTATGCCCTTCCGTCAAAATATAATCCGGATATGAACAAAGCCGTTTTAAACGCTTTTTATAAAATGCAGCAAGCGGCTTGGAAAGACGGAATAAACCTTTGGATATGCTCCGGCTTCCGTTCATATTCTTATCAGAAATATTTGTATTCAAGCTATGCTGCACGGGACGGAAAAGCCGCGGCAGACAGATATTCGGCAAGACCAGGGCACAGCGAGCATCAAACGGGACTGGCTATGGACGTAAACAACGCTAGCTCGTCTTTTGAGGGAACAAAGGAAGCAAAGTGGCTTGCCGCCAACTGCTCCGATTACGGCTTCATAATACGCTATCCTAAAAATAAGGAAAGCGTGACCGGCTATAAATACGAGCCTTGGCACATCCGTTACCTTGGCGTTAAAACCGCGAAGGCAGTAGAAAAAAGCGGAAAGTGTCTTGAGGAATATCTGGGCATAACTTCAAAATACAAATAATGATTTCCGATAAAAAAATAACGGGCGGATACAGACTGTACTGTATCCGCCCGATCTTTCAATGCGGGATCAAATTATCCTATAGTTGTAACGTCGCTTCCGAACCACTTTGTTGAGATCTCGGCAAGCTTTCCGTCTGCTTTCATTTCCCTGAGTATCTCGTTTACCTTATCGCACAGAGCCTTATCGCCGAGCCTGAAGCCGATAGCGTAATCTTCCTCATAAAGCCCCTCGTCAAGGACCTTGAACGCTCTTCCGGAATTGATCTCATAATCCGCAACTACCGAATCGAGAAAAGCCGCGTCGCACATTCCAAGCTCAAGCTGGTTCAGAGCCTCAACGTTAGTGGCAAGCTCGGAAACGGTTATATCCGAAGCTATATCCGCTGCTGCCAGAGTTTCCTGAGCGGTAGATCCGTTCTGAACAGTTACCGTTTTGCCCTTTAGGTCGTCAAGTGATGAAATATCGCTGTCTGAGTTAACAACAAACACCATCTTATTTTTCATATAAGGCTCTGACATCAGCATTACCTTCTGTCTTTCCTCACTTACCGAAAGACCGTTCCAGACACAGTCTATCGTTCCTGCGTCAAGGTCTACCTCCTTAGTATCCCAGTTTACGCCGTAGGTTTCAAGAGTAACCCCAAGACGGGAGCATACCTCCGCCGCAACGTCGATATCGAAGCCTACTACCTGATCGTTCTCATCTGTATAACCCATAGGCTTGAACGTAGCGTCAAGACCAAGGACAAGCTTCCCGTTGTCAAGAACCTTCTGAAGCGACTGATCGCTGCCATCGGCCGTGCTTGAACCGCCAGCCTTTGAAGCATTATCTGCCTGCGACGAGGAATCCGACGAACCGCAGCCAGCCAGCATAAGAACCGCGGCGCATACTGCCGATAAAATATACTTTTTCATTAATATACATCCTTTCCGTACTATTGCTTTAGCATAATAGTATAATATCACACTGTCTCTGAAATGTAAAGGGCAGGGATAAAACTTTGTTGTTTTGCTGTAAAAAACCCTGCGCAAGGCTTCCTTTTATCAATAAAACAACGAAAAACTCCCGCCGGCCCTGCCGCAGAATATAAAGAAAAATAAGAAAATGTGCAGGTTTTTACTTGAATAATAGCCGTGCCTGTGTTATAATTATTCTAATACAATTATATATCGGAAAGGATTTTTGCGCATGATATTAAATACCGTTGCCGCTATGAGCGCAGGCTTTGTGATCAACCTTATGTTCGGCGCTCCCAAGGGCTTTCTTGATCCTGAAAATTTTGTTTGCGCCTTTGCGTTGAGACTTGAAAAGACCCTGAGAAAATTTTACGAGGATACCCCCGAAGCTAAGCGTATGGCAGGCGCGGTGCTTATCTTTTTTGTCCTGCTGATCTTCGCCGGAATACCCCTTGCGCTGATGATCTTAGGTTACCTGTTCTTTCCGGTTATCGGACTGATCCTGGACTGCTTTTTCTGCTGGCTCGCATTTTCCGTTAGAGATACCAGACTTGAACTAAGCAGGATATTCAGAGCGGTACGCTCAGGAAATTCCGAGCGCGCTCAGAAAAGCCTTGAAAAGCTTACCGGCACGGACTGTTCAGACCTTGACGGAGACCAGATAATCAAAAAAGCTGTGGAATGCGCCGCGGACTGTTCTGCGGATAACGGAGCAGGCACGCTGTTTTTCATTGCGCTGGGCGGAGGCTTCGGCGGAATGTTCTACCGCTGTCTTAGCGTTCTCAACAGGAAAATAGGAGTATTTACCGATGAATACATAGATTTCGGCAGACCGTCACGCAGTCTTTGGAGCATACTTAATTATATACCTTCTAAGATCTGTGGTCTGCTGCTGAAGCTTGACGTTAAATTCCTGAAGCTCGATCACGAAAACTGCCGACGTATTTATAAGCGCGACCGCAAAAAGCTGTCAAAACCGAATCTTGGAACTGCCCGCAGCATAATGGCGGGAGCGTTGGATATTCAGCTTATAAAAGAGGAATACTACAGCGGAAAAACTTTACGGAATCGTTTTATCGGAGAACAGCTCAAGCCCTGTCAGCCCAACGATATTTACTGGGCAAATCAGCTTATGTACGGAACGGTATTCGCAAGCTTCATACTGTTTGCTCTGATAAGAACGGCTTTCCTGCTTATTATTTAAAACAAGGCGGTTTAGTTATGGGACTTATTCATTGCTGCTGCGGCGACGGAAAAGGTAAAACTACCTCGGCATTGGGTCTTGCACTACGCTTTGCGGGAGCCGGAGGAAAGGTATATATAGTCCAGTTTCTGAAAGGTGCAGAAAGCGGCGAGCTGAATATTCTTGATCAGCTTGACGGCATAACGGTGCTGAGAAACGAGAGGGATCTTGGCTTTGTTTTTCAGATGACAGAGGAGCAGAAAGAGCAATGCAGAAAAATGCACAATGAAAATCTCAACAAGGCGCTTGCTTCGGTTCGTTCCGGGCAGTGCGGAATGCTTATTCTGGACGAGCTGACCTACGCTTACGACATGGATCTGATAGACAAAAAACTCATAGAGGAGCTTATTATACATAAGCCCGAGCCTCTTGAGCTTGTTGTAACAGGCAGAGATCCCGCTCCGCTGTTTACCGATAATGCTGATTATATAAGTGAAATAAAAGCGGTAAAGCACCCGTTCGATAAAGGAATTCCGGCAAGACGGGGAATTGAATATTGAACCTGATCATAAAAAAATCAGTCCGATTCGTATTATGAACCGGACTGCATTTTTATTACGAAATTTTAAGCCACGCACACGCCATATCCAGCGCCTCGTATAGGCTGGACTTCTCTGCTTTTTTTACTATCTGCTCGTTAGGCGGAAGCGTTATGTCGGTAGCCATTTTCCTCAGCCTTACTTTATTGGCAACATCTATTTGTCCCTGCTTTTCAGTTCCGAGAATTTCAATCATGACAACATAGTCGTCATACATATTTCCGAAATAAATTGTATTTCCCTTTCTCACCAGCGGAACGCCCTTGTAGGTGAAAAACGCTTTTTTTGTTTCTGCCATTATATCTCCTCCTTACCAATGATGATTATATTTATTCTGTCTGTTATCACTGTCATTAAGCTTTGTCATTTCTGCGGCTTTACACCTGCTTCAAAGCTATTATAACATATTTTTTCTCTTTTGTGAAGAGCTTTTAAAATATTTTTTCCTATCTGCTGAAACCGCGGCGTTTATTATTATACTCCGGTACAACCGCATAATCTGTCAGAATCAGTAGGTGTCAATTACCTTTTCACCGTTTTTTACATTATCTATATTTTCAATGAACCTGTCTGTCCATTTGGTTTGTATCCTGAACGAAGGTCTGCCGTTAAGCACTACGACCGTGCGTCTTGAACTGTCGGTATAGAATTCCATAACGTCGTTGTAGCCGTCCTTACAGGATATTTCAATCGTAAGATAACTTTCACCCTGAGGCTCGTCAAAATAGATCTCACTTGTCGGACAGGTCAGCAGGAACTTATAAAGATCCTGGAACAAGCTTACGTCAACGTCCTCTCCGTTCATCTTAACGGATTTTACAGTGCTTTCGCCGTCACTGTCAATGGCATATTTTATATCCTTATCCTTTGACTTGACCGTTACCTCGGAAACGTCCATAATATTGTTGGTAGTCATAAGAGATGTTACAACGTCCCCGGGAAGCACTGTTGTCCACGGAAGACTGGACGCAGAGATCTTCCATATACAGTCTATTCCGTCCGAACCAGTAAGATAGCAGTAATAGGCTTCTATCTCGTCGGTATCCTCGCCCTCGTCGTTGACCTTGTAAACTGCGTTTCCTATCTTCAGCTTATAATCATAGCCGTTGCCCTTGAAGCTTACCTCCGCAGCAGGCTTGTCGATTCCGTATTCCTTAAAATCCTCTTCCCCGGGAAATATCTTTTCACAGGCTTCAGCTGAAAGTCCCCACATTCCATGAGTAATTCCAGACGATACCGAAACATTAAGATACGAAAAGATAGGCTCGGTCATAACCTGCGACGAAACCATATCGGTCTTATCGTACGGATCGTTTTCAAAAACCATATCGTAATCAAGATCTGACCTATGGATCGTAAGCGTTCCGTAATCAGGCATATCACTGTCGCTCGGCTTTTCAATAAGAGAAGTGTTTACAAAATTCTCCTTCGGTTCTATAAAATACGAAACCTTTGAATTGAGGATCATGTAGACATCGCTTTTCCCTTTTTCACAGATATAGCGGTAGCGTGCCTTTGTTGAAACGTCGCCTACCGAAAAGGTCCTTGATGTTCCGTCGGAAAACTCAACGGTAAATTCCCCGGAAGGCTTCTCAAAACCGTACTTGCTCAGGTCGGAGGCGTTTTCCTCTACGGTCTTATACGCTGTAAACTGAGCGACATTTTCAGCCATGCCCGACAGAAGAGTTGACGACTGATTTATACCGTTAAGCTCTTCTATACTCCATGCTGTCTTTCCCGAAGCCGGTCTGCTCATTGTAAAGCTTCCGTATTCGTTCTCTGCCGAAATACTCTTTATCTTATCCGAAGAGGAATCTATCAGAAGCACCGATGTATCCTCAGACTCCTCCTTTACTGTCTGCGAAGAGCTGTCCGCCTTTGTTGGATCTTCTGAGCCAGTCGCATTGAGAAACGCCAGCGTTCCTCCCAGGCAGGCGATTATAACTCCGCATACAATAATTCCTTGTACTTTTCCGTTCATATACGTTTCCGCTCTCCCGTAACAGAGCGTTTCTCCTTTCGCAGTTTTAGCTTATCTGTTCTTTCTTCTGACCCAGATGATCAGTCCCGTAATAAGAACTGCCGCGGGAATGACAAGTATAAACGTCCATTTAAGCACGCTCTTCTGCTTGTCGGTAATATCGAACACATTTCCCTCAATAACCTTCGGCTCAATATAGATACCGTCCGTTTTATGAGTAATTCCGTTAAGCAGACTGATAATATACTCTCTGTTCTGGAACTGGGAATAGCTTAAATAAACGTCGGAAAGTGCGTCCGCCGAACCGAATACGATAACGTTGCTGTAATTTGTTCCTCCGTCAGTAAGAAACAGCGCCTTTGAAGCAACAGCTGCATAAACCTGCTGTCCCTTTTCAAGAATTTCTCCGGATTCCATATCAATGGTATAACCGTTTACCGTAGATTTTATATATGCCTCTGTCGCTATCTGCCCCTCTTCGTCAAACAGCAGCTTTACAGGGCGGGAATAGTAATTGAGAATGACCGGCTCCGATGTTGTCATATCCTGATTGAAATTATCGGATATTTCATTTGTTACTGTCATCGCAGGGATCTGATAATAATAATCGCTGCTCGTTTCACAAATGACGCCTTCTCCTATCCCTATGCCGTACTCTTTAAGAAACTCGTCCAGATTAGGAGTTTTTCCCTGAGATGCCGAAGCAAGATACAGCAGCTCCTTTCCAAGCTCTCCTTCGTTGTCAAGGAACTTGTCTACCTTTTCTATTTCAGCGTCAAGATAATCAGTCTGAGGTGCGGGAATAACCGCTACCGTCGTTTCCTGAGGAATTTCCTCCTTGGTTATATCGACCGTTTTAACAGTATAGCCGTTAGCCTCAAGCAGCTTCTGAAAATACGCAAGCTTTGAGCTTTCGTTTCTTCCGGTAAGCATTGTTACCGTTACCGGATTCGGATCTGTAACCGTCATAAACGCCGATACAAACGCCTGATCCGCAGTAGAAGCCTCTACATATCCGCCGTAATAGCTCAGTACCGTAAGGTCGCCGTACTGCTCAGCCATAGCCTCAAGTGTTGTTCCGTATGTATTGCTCATTTGCTCAACAAATTCGTCCTTGAAGTCCACAAGATCCATAAGCGTTATCTTTCTCGTTCTCTTTACGTCTTCAGTCGGATTTGTTTCAACGATAATATCGAACTGAGAAACAGAATTAGCCTGATAATCTGCCATAATATCCGGATTGGAATCAATATCGACATATCTGTAGGTTATTCTGCTGTTGTACTGGGTATATTTTTTCATAACCTCAGCAGCCTGCTTTGTATAGGTGCTTAATCCGGTAAAAGCTTCTTCATCGGAAAATACCGTGATAAGCGTATCTACGTCTATATTCTTGACATACTCCTCCGACTCCTCAGAAATAGAGTATATTTTTTCGTCAGTTAAGTCTATTGTTATAGGATATCTGTCAAAGAGAACTGTTGCAACAATATTTACAAGAACTACCACCGCAACAAAAACGATCGTCAGGATAGTTGACATAAGACCGTGCTTCAGCTTTTTACCCTCTGTCTTTTTGCTCAGCTTTTTATTCTTTTCACCGCCATTATCCTTCCAATCAATATCGCCAGGCTCTCCTTCAGCCGATATAACGTATTTAAGGAGATCTCCTACGGGAGCGGATACGGTTTCCTCAGAAAAGCTGTCGTTTTCAGGTATTTTCTTTTCACTCATACTGTATCCCTCCTTATGACCAGCGGCGTTTTTCAAGCACCCTGACCGAAAGGAACAGGAATACCGCAGCCGCACTTATGAAAAACAGAACATTTGACAAATCGAATAATCCGTATGTAAAGCCGTAATATCTCTCCCAGAAGGAAAGCTTTGAAAATACCTCCGGAAGCCTGTCGCCGGCGTAGGTAAACAGACCTAACACAAGCATAATAATAAAAGATATTACTATCGTATTCGCCTTTCTGCCGGCTATAAAGTATATTACCGCACCTACAGCAGCTACGGCCAGAGCTACAACAGCGGCTCTTGCCCCGTTTGAAAGGCTAGACATCATATTTTCTATAAAATCGACCGGTATAACGTCGCCTATAGTGGTAAACATATAGAGTCCGACCATAACGATAAAGCTTATTACCGCCGAAACTACCTGATTCTCCGTAAAAGACGAGCAAAACATTCCTACCGCTATAAAGGCGGCTCCAAGCAGCGTAAGTCCCGTTACATTGCCGATGATTACAGTCCAGTCGGGAGCGGCATAGGCAGAAACTACAACTGCGTAAACAACAGTGATCGCTACGCCCAGAATATATATCAGAAACGCCGCCAGAAATTTTCCGAAAACTATGCCCCAAAGACTTACCGGAGCGGTAAGCAGGCACTGATCTGTTTTATTCTTCTTTTCCTCTGAAAGAGTCCTCATTGTAAGTATAGGGATAAGAACGATAAGTATTATCATCATCTGACCGAATACTGCGTCAAGCTGCGTCGTTCCGTAATTAAGCGCCTGGCTTGAAAAGCTTACCGCTGAACAGGCATAAAACGCCGCAAGAAAAATATAGCCTATAGGCGAGGTAAAATACGAAAGCACCTCGCGTCTGAAAATAGCTCCCATTACTCCTCACCTCCGTTTGATCGTCCGCCGAGCGGAGCAACGCTTTCTCCCATAGTTAGCTTAAGGAATATATCCTCAAGTGAAAGCTCTGAGGATCTGAGCTCAAGTATGTACCAGTTTCTTTCAGCAATTCTTCTGAAAAGCTCGCGTCTTATATCAGCGCCCTCTATTGCTTCTATTCGGTAATCCCAAGCTCCTCCGATATGCTCGGCGCCTATATCGCATGAAACTACTCCTTCAATACCCTTTATAAGCTTTAAAACCTCGTTCTTCGGACCTTCGATACGCGCCGACAGCTTATGATCCGCCGAAAGCTTCTTTGAAAGATTGTCCTCCGTATCGTCCGCAACGATCCTTCCCTCATTAATAACTATAATTTTATCGCAGACCGCCTGAACCTCCGACAGAATATGAGAGGAAAGTATGACCGTGTGATTCTTGCCGAGTTTCTTGATAAGAGAACGTATCTCTATGATCTGCTTCGGGTCAAGGCCTACCGTAGGCTCGTCCAGTATAAGAACATTCGGATTTCCCACAAGCGCCTGAGCAAGCCCTACTCTCTGCTTGTAACCTTTTGAAAGATTCTTTATTATCCTCTTATAAACGTGTTCTATTTTCACAAGGCTGCATATGTCTTTCAAATGAGAATTTCTCGGGAGCTTGCATTTTTTAAGATCGTATATAAAATTCAGATATTCCTTTACCGTCATATCCAGATACAGCGGCGGAAGCTCCGGAAGATAGCCGATCTTTGCCTTTGCCTTTATAGGATCTTCAAGAATATCTATTCCGTCTATAAGCGCCTTTCCCTCGGTACACGAAATATATCCGGTAAGAATATTCATAGTAGTTGACTTTCCGGCTCCGTTAGGTCCAAGGAATCCCAGTATCTCGCCGTCCTCCGCCTTGAAGGATATATTGTCGACCGCCTTTTTATCTCCGTAGTGCTTAGACAGGTTCTGCACCTCAATCATTAAATTTTCCTCCCTTTTAAGGATACTTTTCCGCAATAAGCCTATAATATTGTATCAGCGCTGTGTGACAGCACAGTGATAAAATCAGGAAAGCTTTTCGATACCCTTTTTAACTCTCGCTACAGAATCCGTCTTTCCGATAAGCGCACATATCTCTATTCCTCCGCCAGGAGTAAACGCCTTTCCGGAAACCGCTACTCTTAAAGGCCAGAGAATAATACCGTTTTTAACGCCCAATTCACCGATAAGCGCAAACAGCTTATCATGAAGCGTTTCCTCGTTCCAGTCCGCTTCATCTACAGCCTCCAGCACAGGCAGCACAGCCTTCAGCGATTCCAGAGAATTTTCCTCGTTTGTTTTCATCTTCTTGTGGCAGTAAAGAGCTGTGTCATATTCAGGCAGACTGTCAAGAAAATCTACCGTTTCTGGAATGTCTGTAAAGACCTCCGTTCTGTCCTGCAAAAGCGAGCAGATCCTTGAAATATCTATATCCTCACGCTTGACCGTCTGTCTGATATACGGAGCGGCATACTCCTCAAATTTCTCAGGGGTCAGCTTCTTTATATACTTGGCGTTGATAGCCTTTAATTTCAGCGGGTCGAAAATAGCAGGCGATTTGGAAAGCCCATGAATATCGAACTCCTTTATAAGCTCTTCAAGAGAGAATATTTCCTCCTCTCCCTTAGGAGCCCAGCCCAGCAGAGCGATATAGTTTACAACAGCCTCTGTAAGATAGCCCTTTGCGATCAGATCTTCAAAGGAAGCGTCGCCGTCGCGCTTTGAAAGCTTGTGCTGCTTGTCCTTCATAATATGCTCAACGTGAATATAAGTCGGAACTTCCCAGCCGAACGCCTTGTAAAGCAAATTATACTTAGGCGCAGATGCAAGATATTCGTTGCCTCTAACAACATGAGTTATACCCATAAGATGATCGTCTACAACATTGGCAAAGTTATATGTCGGCATTCCGTCAGTTTTTATAAGGATCTGATCATCGAGAGTAGAGCAGGGAACGGTAATATCACCGTAAAGCTCGTCGTGAAAAGTAACCTCGCCGTCAAGCGGAACCTTCTGCCTTATTACATAAGGCGTTCCGGCGTCAAGCTTTTCCTTAACCTCTTCCTTGGAAAGATTGCGGCAGTGACGGTCGTACATAGGCATTATTCCGCTTGCCTCCTGTATCGCCTTTACCTCATCAAGACGCTCCTTGTCGCAGAAGCAGTAATAAGCCTCGCCCTTTTCAACCAGCTCCTCGGCGTATTTCTTGAACATTCCCATTCTCTCAGACTGAATATAAGGTCCTACGGGACCGCCTATATCCGGGCCCTCGTCCCAGTTAAGACCGCACTTTCTAAGCGTTGAATAAATTATCTCAGTTGCGCCCTCGACGTATCTTTCCCTGTCGGTATCCTCAATACGCAGAATAAAGTCGCCGCCGTTCTGCTTGGCTATAAGGTAAGTAAACAGCGCCGTTCTCAGATTTCCTATATGCATATAACCCGTCGGCGACGGTGCAAATCTGGTTCTTACTTTCTTCATTTTTATCTGTCCTTTCATTTTTATTTCAGTTATACAGCAGTAAACGTTAGTTTCCGTATACTGCCTAAGATATTCAACTAAACTGTCGGAGAAAGCTCTGTTATCGGTCAATCGTAACCCTTATCCGAAAAATACTTTATTGTAAATTCCGTATTTCCTGCTATCTCAGCCTTTAATTCTTCAAAGGAATCAAAAAGCCTTTCGGGACGGACAAATTCGTACAATCTCAGCTCAAGCTCCCTGCCGTACAGATCTCCCTCATAGCCTATTATATAGGTTTCTGCAAGCGGCTCGGTTTCAATATGAACGCTGGGCTTTACTCCTATGTTTGTAACGCCGTTATACCACTTTCCGTCTATAAGCACTCTTGAGCAGTAAACTCCGAATCTGGGCAGAACAAGTCCCTTCGGTATCCTCTGGTTTATAGTAGGAAAGTTCCAGGTTCTTCCCCTCTCACAGCCATGCTCTACCGTAAGAGAATAGCCGTAGCGGTAGCCTAGCATTTCGTTGGCTTCGGCTATCTCTCCGCTCCGTATAAGCCGCCGTATTTCTGTAGAGCTTATAACTCCGCCGTTCTGCCGGAGCTGCTCCATTACCCTTACCTCTATGCCGTACCTTTTGCCTATACTGACCAGATCCGCAGCTTTTCCCGACGCCCCTCTTCCAAATGTATAATCCGTTCCGCATACTGCGTATACGCAGTTAAGTCTTGCCTTCAGCACGTCCCTTACAAAAGCCTCGGGCGGCATTGACTTGTACTCCTCAAATACGGGAGAATACAGATAATCCGCCCCAAGCTTTTCAAAATGCCTCCGCTTTTCCTCGTCGGTCAGCAGCATTTCAAGCCTGCCGTCATGACCCTTTGATGTTACGCTGTCAGTCTGAAAGGTAAATACCGCAGAACCGATACCCATTTGCACCGCTGTTTTTACGGCGTTTTCTATTATCATGCGGTGACCCTTGTGAACTCCGTCAAAAAGTCCCAGAGCGCAGGCAGTATCGTTGCTGCAAACGCTGTTTTGAGTAATGCAGATCAAACTATCCCTCCGCCTTTTTATTTCTTTTATTTTCAGACCCTGCCGTTTCTGAAGGCCCACATCATTTCGTTAGTAAGGCTTACGCTGTTTTCCGCAGCGCATACGTCCTCCCTGCGGACCCATTTAGCCTCTGAAAGCTCTTCCTTATCCATTATTATCCTGCGCGAGCCTCTGACCTTTGCAAAAAATCCTATAAGCATATTCTGAGAAAAGCCCCACGGCTGGCTTCCGTAATATTTCAGCTCGGTTATTTCCAGTCCCGTTTCCTCCATTACCTCCCGCCTTGCCGCCTGCTCTGCGGTTTCGCCCATTTCCGCAAAGCCTGCTACAAGAGCGTATTTCCTGTAGCTTCCCCCTGCGTATTTGGTAAGGATTATTGAATCGGTACTGTCGTCAATAACTCCGACTATTACCGCCGGCGATATTTTGGGGAATATCTCGTTTCCGCACTGTAAGCATATCATACACCTTTTCTCAGGCTTATGAACTGTTTTTCCTCCGCATTTTCCGCAGAACCTGTTTTCCTCATGAAAGCAATGGTAATGATAGCCCGTTACCGCCGCATACTGACCGATACAAGGACTTAAGGTCTTTATACTGTTTATGTCCGCATATTGAAAACCCTCTGCCTCGGGAGCTTCGCCCAGTGAAAGAAAAAACCTTTTCCCTCCCGTCCTGAAAGCATGAACCGCTCTGACCCGACCCGTAAGCTCACAGAAGCGGGGCAGACGAAGCTCTCCGTTACTGACGGAACAAAGAACAGTTCCCTTTCCGTAAGCTAAGACAATATCGTTATCATCTCTATCGGAATCGTCGTATTCAATACAAAGATCCTCAGCAATATCCTGAAACATTTATTCACCAGTCCTAGTAAAAATTCTTTACGCTTCTGAATTCGTTCCTTCGGCTGTCCGCTTTTCCCAGACCGAGAAATTCTCCGGCAAATCCGAAAACGCAGAATATCCTGCTATGCGCACTTTCCGTATCCTTGATACCTACTTGTTCTAGCCTAAGCTTTACGCCGTTTTTATAAAGCGCCGTGCTTTTCTCTCCAAGCCTAAGCTTTGCATACTCGCCCAGGAAACAGCTTTCGATCGGCTTTATAATACCGCCGAGCCTGTTTTCCTCCGCAGCCTGCTGAATTTCCTCCAACGAACGGCACTGCTCAAGCGAAAAGCCCGCGGCATCAGTTCTTGTCAGCGATGTCATAACCCCGCCGCAGCCGAGATATTCTCCAATATCGTTTATAAGCGTTCTTATGTACGTTCCCCTGCTTACCGAAACGCACATTTTCCCTTCTCGTTTTTCAGAGTCATATTCTGTTATATCTATATTATCAATATGCCTGGGCTTTGCTTCACGCTCTATTGTCTTTCCCTGTCTTGCCAGTTCGTAAAGCTTTTTTCCGCCTACCTTTACCGCCGAGTACATAGGCGGAAGCTGCATAATATCTCCGATAAACTTGCTCTTTGCTGCCTCCAGCTGTTCAAGGCTCGCTCTTGCTCTGTTCTCGGAAAGTACCGTTCCCGTAATATCCTGAGTGTCGGTAGTGATACCCAGCCTGAAGCCTGCAAGGTAGACCTTTGCCGTCTCAGGAAGTATATCACACGCTTTTGTTGCCTTTCCCACAAACACGGGAAGAACTCCCTCCGCCATAGGATCCAGAGTTCCCGCATGCCCCAGCCGCTTTATTTTCAATATTCCCCGCAGCTTTGCAACAACGTCGAAGGAAGTCCAGCCGATCGGCTTATTTACGGGAATTACTCCGCACAATTCAGCGTCTTTTTCCATATCAGCAGCCCAGAACCTCTCTTACACCGTCGAGTACTCTTGCCTTTACCTGCTCAAGAGTTCCCTGTATCTCACAGCCGGCGGCGCGGATATGTCCCCCGCCGTTGAATCTTCTGCAAAAGGCAGAAGCGTCGATCTCCTCGGTAGTTCTGACAGAAAGCTTATAAACGTCCTCGTGACGCTGCTTTATAGTAATACCTATCTGAACGCCCTCCGTTGAAAGAGGAATAGAAGCCATACCCTCAAACTCCGCCGGCTCAACTCCGCAGGAATTCATCATTTCAGTTGTAAGCACGATTATTGCGCACCTGTCCTCGAAGAAATACTCCATTCCCTCTACCGCCTTCTGTTCAGCGACAAGCCTTCCCTTGCTTTTTACGTCGAACATTCTGCGGTTGATTATCGAAAAGTCAATATTATACTGCATAAGCTCCGCCGCCGCGATATGCGCTTCGGGAATGGTATTCTCATATTTGAAGCAGCCCGTATCGGTAGCGATCCCGGTATAAAGACACTTAGCGGCCTGATCGCTTATAGGTCTGCCGATAAATTTGAAAAGCCGGTAAAGAATTAGACAGGTAGCCGAAGCGTTTCCGTCAACAAAGCTTTCCCGCGCATAATGCTTATTGGAAATATGATGATCAATACAAATATCAATAGCGCCCTCCTCGGCAAATCCGGCAAGATGACTGCCTAAAAGCTGAGTGTCGGCAATATCCACGGCAATAACGCTCTGCGGCTCAAACTCCTGAACATAATAACCGTCGTAAAGGAAGTTATATCTTACAGGGAAATTCTCGCTGTTAAGAACGTTGGCCCTTTTCCCCATGTCACGCAGATAGCCGCACAGACCGAAGCCCGCCCCGAGCGTATCGCCGTCGGGACTCTTATGGGTCAAGATCAGATAGTTGTCATGGGTCTCAAGATATTCCTTCAGTCCGCCGAAATCCATAAAACAATTCTCCCTTCCGTAAAATTAAACCTTAAAAGTATTTTTGCCTTAAGGCAGCTCATTCCCGTTATTTTCCTCCGGTTCTTCTCCTATGATGTTTTTAAGCTTATCTGATATTCTCATTGAATATTCAGCCGAATCATCGGCAATAAATTTAAGCTCGGGACACTTTCTCAGCTTCAGTACGTTCGAGATCTCTCTCTTAAGAAAACCCGAAGCGCTTTCAAAGCCTTTAACTGCGTCCTTTGCCCTTTCTATTCCCTCAAGGCTGGAGATATAGACCCTGCAAAAAGATCCGTCGCCCGAAACGTCACACCTTACTACGGTAAGCATATCGCCTCCGCCTATTCTCGGATCCTTCAGATCCCTCATCTTGCCGGAAATTATCCTGCGTATATCCTCCGACATACGACCGGCTTTAAATCCTGCCATCTCTGTTTCTATGCACGCCTGCGCAAGCCTCAGCCGCTTCAGCGGACATATCCTCCTTCCAATGTTTTCATCTGCGATCCAACCTGACAAACAGGTCTGAAACCGCAGCTTCTTTTTATAATATATTTATTGCTGACGCCGCTGCTTCAGGCAAACGGCTTTGCAGCAGACAGACTAAGGCCCGCTGCTGTCAAAATCCTGCTGTAAATATGAGTATCGCTGTTACGGCTGATATTCCTCCATAAAGAACGCTTCAAAAATATCGCCTTCCTTAATATCCGAGAACTTTTCAAGGGTTATTCCGCATTCGTAGCCCTCTGCGACCTCCTTGACGTCGTCCTTGAATCTCTTGAGGGAGGACATCTTATCCTCGGCGATAACAATACCGTCACGAACTACTCTTATCTCATTGTTTCTTCCGACCTTGCCGCTGAGAACATAAGAACCTGCAACAATACCGACATTGGTGATCTTGTAAACCTGTCTTACCTCTACTCTTGCCGTTTCGACCTCTCTGAACTTAGGCGCAAGCATTCCCTTCATAGCCGTGGATATTTCCTCTATAGCGTCGTAAATTACTCTGTAAAGACGTATATCAACTCCGTCACGCTCCGCTGAATCCTTGGCAACCGGGTCGGGACGCACGTTGAAGCCGACAATAATGGCGTTTGAAGCGTTGGCGAGCATAACGTCGCTTTCCGAAACTGCTCCTACCGCTCCGTGAATTACCTTTACTCTTACCTCTTCGTTTGAAAGCTTTTCAAGCGACTGCTTTACAGCTTCCACCGAGCCCTGAACGTCTGCCTTTACTATAAGCGGCAGCTCCTTCATTTCGCCCTCCGAGATCTGTGCAAACAGATTGTCAAGAGTAACTTTCTGATATTGCTTGAATACCTCTTCCTTAGCCTCATGCTTTCTCTGCTCTACAAGCTCTCTCGCAAGCTTTTCGTCAGCAACGGCATTGAATATATCTCCTGCGCTGGGGACATCGCCCAGACCCGTTATCTCAACAGGCGTAGACGGACCGGCTTTTTCGATCTTTCTTCCCTTGTCGTTGGTCATTGTTCTTACTCTTCCGACTGCCGTTCCTGCAATTATAACGTCGCCGGAATTGAGTGTTCCGCCCTGAACCAGAACGGTAGCTGTCGGACCCTTGCCCTTGTCGAGCCTTGCTTCTATGACCGTACCCTTTGCAAGCTTATTCGGATTGGCTTTAAGTTCCCTTACCTCGGATACCAGCAGGATATTTTCAAGCAGCTCGTCAATACCCATTCCTGTTTTTGCCGAAACGGGAACCGCAATAACGTCGCCGCCCCATTCCTCGACTACAAGACCGTGCTCGGTAAGCTCCTGCTTTACCTTATCGGCGTTAGCGCCTTCCTTATCCATCTTGTTGATAGCTACAATGATCGAAACCCCCGCCGCCTTTGCGTGATTTATAGACTCTACCGTCTGCGGCATTATTCCGTCGTCTGCGGCTACAACGAGAATTGCAATATCGGTTATATTTGCTCCTCTGGCTCTCATCGAAGTAAACGCCTCGTGGCCCGGAGTATCCAGGAAGGTTATTTTCTTATCATTATAATATACCTGATAAGCGCCTATATGCTGAGTTATTCCTCCGGCTTCGCCCTCGGCAACGTTTGCGTTTCTTATCCTGTCAAGAATAGAGGTCTTACCGTGGTCAACGTGACCCATAACTACTACTACCGGACATCTTTCCTCAAGGCTTTCCTCAGGGTCCTCCTCGTCGGCAATAAGACGCTCCTCAATAGTAACGATGACCTCCTTCTCTACCTTAGCGCCAAGCTCCTCCGCTACAAGCGAAGCGGTATCAAAGTCTATGATCTCGTTTATAGACGCCATTACTCCCAGACCCATAAGCTTCTTTATAACCTCGGTAGCGGTCACCTTAAGTCTTGAAGCAAGCTCGGAAACTGCTATCTCTTCTGGAATAAGCACCTTCAGCTGCTGCTTTCTCGCCCTCTCAAGCTCCAGACGGCGCAGCTTTTCAGCCTCAGTTTCCCTCTTATGCGAATGCTGCTGCTTTTTATACTGCTGCGATTTCTGCGTAAGCTTCTGCTTCTTTGTGAAGTTATCCTTGTTCTTATTCTGCTTTGTATTAGCCAGCTTATCATATTTTTCGTTGTATTTGTCAAGCTCTACATAGCTTCCTCTTGTATCGACCATTCTTCCCTTTGAGAAGCTGTCTGACTTTTCGGAAACCGTATAGCCCTCGTCCTTTACGGCAGTTCCGCCGATTATCTGCTTTACGCCGTGTTCCTTCTTCCTAACAGGCTTAGGCTGCTCTTTCTTTGGAGCAGGTTTCTCCTGCTTCTGCTCAGGCTTGCTGAATTTTACCGCACTCTTCTGTGCTGCCGCCTTTTCAGCATCTGACGCCGTGCGCTCCGGCTTTGCAGGCTCCGGCTTCTTTTCCGGTTTTGCTTCCGGTCTTGTTTCAGCCTTTGCTTCAGGCTTCTTCTCAGCCTTTTGCACCGCCGGCTTTTTCTCTTTCTTTTTCTCAGAAACAGGCTTTACATTAGCTGCAAAATATTCGTTGAAGCTTTCCACCTGATTATTCTGCGTAAAATACTCCAGAACATACCCTACCTCCTGGGGAGTAAGAGAAGCGACGGTTTTCTTAGCTTCCCCCGTCAGCTTTTCAAGACATTCTGCAACCTCCGCATTTGTTAGCCCCAGATCCTTTGCAAGCTCGTTCAGTTTATACTTTTTATTCATATTCATAGGCAAAAAATACCCTCCTTAATTCTGGCTCTTATAATCGTTTTCGTTTAAAGGCACGATCTCCAGTCCCTTTGCGCAGGATTTGCAGAAGCCGCTGTCGGTTACCGCCATAACTCCCGCTCTTTTTCCCAGATCAGCCCATATTTCGTCCATGCTGAGTCCCAGCTCATACAGCTTAATATCGTATTTGGAGCAGACGAACTTAACCTCCTTCATCGATTTAGGTGAAAGGTCGTTTGCTGTAAAAACTCCGAAAGCAGAGCCGTTTCGGCAGGAATCCTTTACCATATCCATACCCAGCTGAAGCTTTCCCGCTTTTCGGCACATTGTTAATAGTCCCATCTTACTGTTCATTTTCAAGCTCCGCCTCCATGCCGTCGAACAGCTCCTCGCTTATCCTGCAACCGAATGCCCTCTCAAAACGATGAGCGTTCCTTGCCTTTCTAAAGCATTCGACGTTTCTGCATATATAAGCTCCTCTTCCGGTCTTTTTTCCGGTAAGGTCAAGCGATATATCTCCGTCCTTTGACTTTACAAGTCTTATAAGCTCTTTTTTCGGCTTCATTTCATTGCAGCCAAGACACATTCTCATAGGGATCCTCTTGCTTTTCATGGCTTATTCCTCTATTGTAATATTTTCGTTTTCAGGCATTACTTCCTCTGCCGGGATCTCGGGAAGAATATCTATCTTATAGCCCGTAAGTCCTGCGGCAAGCTTAGCGTTCTGCCCCTTGTTTCCAATAGCCAAAGAAAGCTGATTGTTGGGAACGATAACCTTGCATTCCCTTACGCCCTCCTCCTCGGAGAGAATGACCTGCTTTACCTCTGCAGGTGCTAGAGCCTTGGCGATAAAGTCCGCCTGATCCTCGCTCCAAAGAATTACGTCTATCTTCTCGCCCTTCAGCTCGTTCACTATGGACGAGATCCTCGACTTCTTAGGTCCTATGCAGGCGCCTACTGCGTCAACGTTGGGGTCCTTGCTGCATACGGCTATCTTTGACCTTGCTCCCGCAACTCTGGAAATAGCCTTTACTTCTACCGTTCCGTCGGCTATCTCCGGAATTTCTCTTTCAAACAGCCTTTTTACAAGCTCCCTGTGAGTTCTTGAGATCTTTATCGAGGGCTTTTTCTCTGGATTGGCAATGCCGACAACATAAACCTTTATAATATCTCCTGCCTTGAGGACCTCTCCCGGTATCTGCTCGTTTCTTACAAGGTATACCTCGTTTTTGTCGATCGTAAGTACAGCGTTGAGCGTAGCCGGCTCTACCTTCTGAACGGTAGCCGAAACGCATTCGTAAACCTTATCCTTATACTGCTCTATAAGTCTTTCACGCTCAAAATCCTTGATCTCATGCTTTATCGACTGCTTTGCGTTCTGTGCTGCAACTCTTCCGAACTTTGCAGGATTGAGCAGTATCTCAGCAGTTCCTCCGACCCTTGCGTCCTTTGAAAGCGTAAGCGCTTCGTCAAGGCTTATCTCGTTGTCAGGGTCGTACGGCTCTCCGTCTACAATTTCCTTCAGTATCTTCATCTCAAATTTGCTGGTTTCCGGGTCTATCTCGACCGCAATATTTTCGCAGTAAGGGTAATCCTTCTTAATAGCTTTCATTATACCCTGTCTTACGGTTTCAATAAGCGCCTCGGCGTCAATGTTGTTTTCCTTTTCAAGCAGACTGAGCGCCTCAAAAAAATCGTTGTTCATTTTTTCTATCAATCCTTCCGATAATTATTATTTTGCTTAAATCTATTTAAATGCGCAGAAGTGCGCTCATTGTTTTTAAAACAGATCAGCGTCGTCATAAAGCTTTACCGACGCACACTCTTTTATGATAAACTCCGCAGGCTCAATAGCGTTTCCGTCATCGTCAGTAAGATGGCAGTATAGCTTTTCTTTATCGTATCCGTCAAGTCCTGCAATAAACTCCTTCATTCCGTCCCTGGGACGGATAAGCCGTATTTTAATTATATCCCCGATACAAGCCTCATAATGTTCGGGACGTTTCAGCTCCCTGCCCAGTCCCGGACTGCCTACCTCCAGCACATAGCTCTGAGCTATGGGGTCGGCTTCGTCAAGGATCTTATTGAAGGGTCTTGTGAACGCTTCGCAGTCGTCCATATCAACTCCGCCGTCCTTGTCTATAAATACCCTCAGGTACCAGGTCGCTCCCTCCTTTTCAAATCTTACGTCCCAGAGGAAAAGTCCAAGCTCTTCGCAGAGCGGAAGCGCAAGCTCCCTTACCTTCTCGGCGGTATTTTTTTTTTCCATATATACCTCCTCATTTTAAGCGGATATATCCGCACTTCGTCCTATACAAAATCAAAAGACCGGAAATTGATTTCCAGCCTTTCATTAAACGTATTACATATATTATACCACAGAAAATCGGCATTTGCAATACCCTAAAAGACTTTTATCAGCCACAAAATGAATTTGATATTAACACTTTGTAAAGCTTTTTTACGTCAAGTCTTTTCTGCCGGTTTTACAGCCTTATTTCGGTTCTTGCTTATTCCCTCCGCAAAATCAATGGGAACCGTAAAAAGTATCCCGGTATTCGGAAGCGAAAGATCTCCTACCGTATTATATACGACCTTTCTTGCAATTTCAAGCTGATCGTTCCTGATAACCGAAAGTATCGTTCTGTTATCCTCGTCGCCGCTGAACAGCGCCCTTATAGAAGCGCTGACAAACGAACTGTCCAGTTTTGACAGAGTCATCGCCAGACCCGACGACTCGATTATCGTAGCTCCTCCTATCCCTGCGGCTGAAAGTCCCTCGAGAAGATAGTCAAGAGCGTCGATCTTATTCAGAATTATTACCATCAGCTTCATTACAGCAGTCCCTTCATTAAAATTCAGTCCTTATCCGAGCTTATTCCTTCTCCGTTCGGCTCGGTTTTACTATATGCGTCGGAAAGCTCAGCCTTAAAACTGTCAGACACCGTAAAATGCTTTTCGTCAGTCCACGTTCCCTCAGGCACAAGCTTTACTGCCGGTTCAAGGTTTTCGCTCAGCATCTCGGATATGTAGGATTTATGCAGCTTATGATCGTTCTTAGTTATATTAGTATCCGAATTTGACGTCATTATATCATATAAATTATCAATATTGTTTTTTGTGATGTTTTTCTGCTGGAACGCTCCGTTGACGAGCTGATAAAGAACTTCTCCGAGAAACTTCATGTTGCCGCCCCTACCCTCGGAAAATACAGGATACTGACATATAAGCCTTATCTCCCTGCCGGTAAGCGATACCGTCTGTCCGATGCGGTAGGATACATCGTTTGAATCGTTGTCCTTAGAAAGATAATAAAGGTCTTCCTCCGGCGTATATACGATACCTCCCAGAATATCGGCTGCGCTCTCAAATGAATCGTTGTCAAGAGATAGATAGTAATCGGCTGTAATTCCGAAGGTATCCTCAACAGCCTTTACAAGCCTTCTTATTCCTCCGTCGGCATAAACCTCCCTGAGAGTAGCTCCTCCGTCCGAAGCGCTTACCGTAAACGACGAGCAGGGCGTTACGATTATCTGCTTCTTTTCCGGCGAAACTCTTACTATAGAAACGTCTACAAGAACGTTTTTGCTGTTTACCCTTGCATACATAGTATTGTATGACTGAGGCGGAGCGATCGGCTCCTCCTCCTTGGGCTTGTTCCATGACTCAACCTTTTCGAGCAGAAGAGTTGCGAAAAACGCAAATACCGCAAGAAAAAGCAGCATTGTCGCAAAATAAACCAGAGCGACCGGCGCCTGGGATCTCTTTCTGTTTTTCTTCTTTGCTGTTTCGGACATATAATTTAAACGCTCCTTACTGAATACTTATCATATGTATAAAAAAATACTTGAACATTTCACAATTTAGGTGTAAACTATTATAGTACGCTAAAGCTTTCTGACTGAATCTATATAGAATACCGGATTGCTGTCAAGGTCGATTATATTAAGCTCCAGTCCGGCGGCCTTTGCCATATTTATAGTTTGCAACGTTCCCGAGCCTCTCAGCTTGCGCTTGAAAACTCCTATGATCCTCGAGGAATTGTCTACCATAAACTGGTTTCTCAGTCTGTAGCAGTCCTTTCTGTAGCTGTCGCATACATAAACGATATTGTCGCAGCTTTCGATTATCATGCTGTAGATATATCGATCAAGGGGCTCTGAAAGCTCCCTCAGTCCCTGATTCTTATAGGGTAGAGCGCATATAAGCTTTATATCAAAGCCCTTTCTGTGGATAAGATTATGAACAATCTCGGCGCAGATAAGATCCGTTCCCTCCGCCATTCCGGAAATAAAGGTCTTATACCCGTCGTCAACTGCGTTTTCAACGGCAAGCTGAATATTGCTGATAAGACATTTCATGCCCTGCTTATCCCTGTCCCCAAAAAAGGGCAGATCCCGGCTTCTGTGACCGGTAAAGCAGCAGCAGGAGGCTTTTTCTATTCCGTAATTTTCAGTCATAAAAAAGACACACTCTTTCATGAAACGGCGGAGCGTATTCTCCTGCCGTCGGCTTAATCAAAATATATTATAACACAGAACGCGGCATTTTTCAATAGCATATGCCAAAAAAAGAATATAAATTTACGCGCAGAAATTTTACGAAACGGAGGCAGACCCGCTGTTCCCTGCTGCGCGGTATTTTTCAGCGGGCAGTTATAAATGGACTATCTTAAAAGAACCTGGGCGGAAATTCATCTCGACCGTCTTGAAAAAAACCTGATGAACTATAAACAGCGGCTCTGTCCCGATAACGAGCTTATGTGCGTCGTAAAGGCGTACTGCTACGGACACAGCGATGAGGCAGTCTGTCCCTTCCTGGAAAATAAGCTGAATGTAAAATGGTTTGCCGTTTCAAACGAGGTCGAAGCTCTGCGCCTAAGAAAATTAGGCATAAAGGGCGAGATACTTATTCTCGGCTACACTCCCCCCGAAGCGGCGACCGAGCTTGCGGAAAATAATATTATTCAGGCGGTTACGGAATATTCCTATGCCCAACGCCTGTCAGAAAATTTAAAAGGCAGAACGCTGCGCTGTCACGCCGCTGTAGATACAGGTATGACAAGGATAGGACTTAGAGGAACGGTTTCCGAGATATGCGGCGAATTTGAGAAAATATCCTCTCTGCCCGGAATTTCCGCCGAAGGTATTTTTACTCACTATGCCGCCGCAGACAGTCAGACCCCAGAGGATACCGCCTATACCAAGGCTCAGACAGATAAGTTCTTTCAGGTTTACGACGAACTCTGTAAACGAGGTTTCAGACCTTCTCAGGCTCACTGCCTTAATTCTGCGGGAGGTATCTATTATAAAGAGCCGCGCAGTACTCTTGCCAGGCTGGGAATAATTCTCTACGGACTGATGCCCAGCACCTCAAATCCGCTCCCGTTCAGACTTTCCCCGGTAATGGATCTTAAAGCGGCGGTATCTCAGGTCAAAACAGTAGAGCCGGGAGTATGCGTAAGCTACGGCAGAACATATATAACCGAAAAAACCACAGTCCTCGCCACTATAACCTGCGGCTATGCGGACGGCTACCCCAGAGCGCTGTCAGGAAAGGGCTATGTAATTATTCACGGAAAACGCGCTCCGATCACAGGACGGGTTTGTATGGACCAGTTTATGTGCGACGTTACCGAAATAGAAAACGTCAGACCCGGAGATACCGCAACTCTTATAGGAACAGACGGAAATGAAACCATTACCGCCGACGATATAGCCGATCTAACCGGAACTATCGGCTACGAGATCGTTTGTCAGATCTCCGCCCGTGTTCCGAGAGTTATCTACGAAAACGGAAAACAGCTGGGCGTATATACCCCGTAGCTATACAGCAAATATTCGGCTGTTTCACATAATAAAACGGACGGACGCAGGGAAAAAACTGCGTCCGTCCGTTATTCTTTATTTTCAATATTCTGCTTCGTCAATATAGAATACTGCCGCCGCTTCCTTTTCCGCCGCAGAGTCCTTTTCACCGAATATCCTGTCCGGGAACAGCACAAAAATATCTACCGCAATCACTGCAAGTATCAGTACAATAAGTATTATCGGCAAAAGTACACTGGGGTTCTTTCCCGGCGTAACGTTCTGCTGAACAGGAGCAGTATACTGCTGATCAGGCATATTTCCGTAATTTAAAGGCTGTGTGTTGCCGGAGGAAATATTGTTTGCCGCCGAATAGGTCTGAGCAGAAGCTGCGTTCTGTACCGATGAGGACTGATACGCCGACTCCTGATATGCCGTCTGATCTGCCTGAGGCTGTGTATCAGTCACCCCTGCATAATAGCTGTCGTTTATAATCGGAGTTTCAGCAACCGACGGAGTTTCAGCAACAAAGCTGTCCTCCTGAGCCGCCGCCCTTAACTCCTCCTCCGACGGCTGGACCGCAGCGGCTTTTTCCGCAGGCTCTGCCCCGGGAGGAAGAATCGGATCAAAATCAGGGTCGCCCGCGTGTCTGACCGTAGTCTGCCCCTGACCGGCAAACATCTCATCGGTAATTTCAGGCGGGACAAGCTCGTCCATAGTCGGCTTCTCGGGTTTCGCCTTGGGAGCAGGAGCTTCCTGCGCCGCAAATATCTTTGCTCCGCATACACTGCAGAACTTAGCTCCTCCCTTCAGTTGACTTCCGCAGTTGGGGCATATATCAGAGGCATTTCTTTTAGCCGCCGCAATATTGTTTCCGCATGAGCCGCAGAATTTTGCATTATCAGGCAGCTCAGTTCCGCATTTCTGACAAATTACTGACATTAGACCATTTCCTTTCTTAATTTATTTTTGCCTGCTTTTCATTGAAATTAAATTCTTCGATAATATCCCCGTAGATAAGCCAGCCTCCTCCGTTATTGATAACGGTAATATCCCTTATATCGGATGCTCCCTTTCCGTTCTGGAAAGTGCTTATTTCGACGGAAAGCTTATATGCCTTGCTTATGCTTATTCTCCTGCTGTACATTTCCCTGTAATCCGCTTCAAGCTGCGATACAGCGTCGCCTTCAAGCTCTTCGGCCGACAGCGTTTTTATTTTTACCGGTGCAGCTACGGTTTCCTGCCGCGGCAGCAGTACCTCGGCAAGCCTTGAATTATAATTCTCGCTCTTTTCGTATTTCTCCCTTGCCCCCGGCGTAAAACAGTTCAGGTAAGACTTCGTATCGAGAAGCTTTACCGCTCTTATCATCGTTACCGCAGGCTGCTCGTAATTAAGCACAGATTTTGCAGTTTGACTTTTATCCCCGCAGCCGGAGATGATCAGCATTATAACAAGCGCTGAAATAAAAAAAACGCCGCGCCTTTTACTATTACTATGCATAATGACCCCCTTTGCAAAACCCGCCGATAGCCTATTCTCTAAAAAAGGACGGACTCTTCTGTCCGTCCCTGTCAGCTGATATTATATGATCAGATAAAACCGCCGTCTACAATTACCCAGTCTCCGTCTACCTTAGCGACTGTAAACGTTGTTTTATTTTCATCTTCATCGTCGTCGCCCTTGATCTTCATTTCGACCTTTACCTTATAACCCTTTGTTACCTCAACGTCGGCATCGTATTTATCCTCAAGGTCTTTTCTTATATCCTTGAGCTTGCCGTCGGAAAGCTTTGTTTTCTTTTCAACGCTGTATGAAAGCTTTATATCGTCACCGTATTCTTCCTCAAAAAACTTAAGTGTCGTGTCGATAGTATCCTCAAAATATTCCTCAACGTTGTCGTATTTGTCTGATTTATCTATGTACTCTTCCTCATAGTAATCGACCTCGCATTTTGGCAGAGCCTTTACTATCAGCGAACCGTCAGCCTTTTCCATTCCCTTCAGCATATTTGTGATCGGCTTTTTGTATGCGCCTCCGAACAGCAGATTGCAGATAAGAACGATTATAAGAATAGCAACGACCGCAATACAGCCTAACGCGATAAGCGTACCCTTATTCGGATTTGTTTTCAGTCCCTTGATATTCTCCATTGAAAGCGAATCCTTTACAGCGTCTACATTGACCTTATCCATAATACCGCTGAAAGAGTTTTTACCCGCCTCTCCGGCAGCTGCCGTATTTTCAGCCTGCTTCGGCTGCTCCTGCTGTGCCGCTCCGCAGCTTGTGCAGAATGTTGCGCTGTCGTCAAGCTGAGCGCCGCAGGTAGTACAGAATTTTGACATAAAACGTTTCCTCCCGTTAATTTTTCATATTGACTAAAATACATTCTAATATTATAATAGTACCCTAATTTAATGTTTTTGTCAATAGTTTTTTCAATAAAAAGCTATATAAATATTAACAAATTCCATGATTTTTATTTAGTTATATCACATAAAAATACAGGCTCTTAAAGCGGCTTTTTTGTCATCTGACCTTTGTTCCGCGGATATTTCTCTGGAGACGCCTTTACTTTTCTGATTATGATAAGACATCTCTTATCACCGTTGGGAAGCGAATATTCCCTGCAAAGTTCGGTCTTTCCTCCAAGTATCCTTACGGCGTTTTCAGAAGCTTCAAGCTCCTTCCTTCCGTCAGCGCCCTTCAGCGCCGCAAAAACTCCTCCTGTCTTAACAAACGGCATACAGTATTCACAGAGCAAAGAAAGATCAGCTACCGCTCTGGCAGTTGCAATATCGAATTTTTCACGGTATTCAGGCTTTCTTCCAAGCTCCTCCGCTCTTCCGTGTATGCATTCGGCGGACAATTCAAGCTTATCTGAAAGTTCAGAGAGAAATTTAATTCGCTTATTCAGACTGTCAAGCAGCGTAAGCTTTATATCCTCCCTGAAGATCTTCAGCGGACAGGAGGGAAATCCTGCTCCCGTTCCTACGTCTATTACCTCCGCCCCTGACGGAACGTCAAAAAGCGTAAACGGATAAACGCTGTCGAAAAAGTGCTTTAGTGCGATCCCCTCAGGATCGGTTATAGCAGTGAGGTTGATTTTTTCATTCCACTCGGTCAGCATGGCTGAATATACCGATAGCTTTTTATACTGCTCATCGCTTACTCCGATGTGGTATTCTCCGAAAAGCCTGTCAAGCTCCGGTTTTGATATAAGCATTTAAGTTTCTCCTCTTTAAGTTCATTGCAGAAAATCGCTCATTACAGAATAATCCTGCTTTTTTCAAGACGTCCTATAATATTCCGCAAATATAGCCGCATAAAACTCGGGCGGCTTAAATATTGATTACCTCTGTCCTCTCTGCGACAGCCAGATCAGCAGAACGTTTACGTCGGCGGGATTTACTCCCGAAATTCTGCTTGCCTGTCCTACGCTTAGGGGCTTTATCCTATTGAGCTTTTCCGCCGCCTCAAGCCTCAGCCCCCTTATCTGGGAATAATCTGCGTCGGCAGGCAACGCCTTTGATTCAAGCTTTCGCATAGCCTCGACCTGCTCGAGCTGAATTTTTATGTAGCCGTCATACTTGATCTGAAGCTCGACCTGCTCCTGTACCTGCCCGTCAAGCTGAGGACGCTCAGGATCAAACGGCGCAAGCCTTTTATAGCAGACCTGCGGACGCCTCAAAAGCTGTGAAAGCTTGATTCCTGTTGAAAGCGGCTCGGTCCCTGCGGCTTCAAGATAAGCGTTAAGCTCGGCGGAGGGCGCAAGATTAACGTGTGAAATACGCTTTATTTCTCGGTCGATCTGACGTTCCTTTTCTAGCAGAGCGTTATATCTTTCGTCAGAAATAAGTCCTGTTCTATGACCGATCGGAGTAAGCCTTATGTCTGCATTATCCTGCCGCAGAAGCAGTCTGTATTCGCTTCTGGAGGTCATCATGCGGTAAGGATCGGAACAGCCCTTTGTTACAAGATCGTCTATAAGTGTTCCGGTATAGGAGGACGCCCTGTCTAAAATAAGCGGCTCTTCCCCCTTAATCTTCAAAGCGGCGTTTATTCCTGCGATAAGTCCCTGCGCCGCCGCCTCCTCATAGCCTGATGTACCGTTGAACTGCCCCGCTCCGTAAAGTCCCGAAACGTTTTTGAATTCAAGGGTAGGGAGCAGCTGGGTAGGATCGCAGCAGTCGTATTCTATTGCATATGCGTTCCTCATTATCTCAACATTTTCAAGTCCTTTTATCGTTCTCAGGAATTTAAGCTGTACCCACTCGGGCAGGGAGGAGCTCATTCCCTGGAGATAATATTCGTCCGTATCAAGTCCCATCGGCTCAATAAAAAGCTGATGGCGGAGCTTGTCGGGGAACCTCATTATCTTGTCCTCGATAGACGGGCAGTATCTAGGGCCTACTGCGTTTATCCTGCCTGAATAAATAGGTGATAAATGAATATTCTCCCTGATTATACGGTGAGTTTCATCATTGGTATAGGCTACATAGCAGGCGACCTTGTTTTCAAGCCTGCCGCAGCTGTCAAAGGCAAACGGAACTATTTCCTCATCGCCGTCCTGCCTTTCGAGAGCGTCAAAATCAATTGATCTCTTATGTACTCTTGCAGGAGTGCCGGTTTTGAATCTTCTCAGGCTTATACCAAGCTCCTTTAAGGAATCCGAAAGAAACTGAGCCGGAAGAACCGAATCAGGCCCGCTGGGGTAGGATACCGCCCCGACGTGTATCTCTCCGTTAAGATATGTGCCGCTGGCGATAATTACCGCCTTTGCGCCGTATTCCGTGCCAAGTCTGGTTACAACGCCGGTTACCCTGCCGTTTTCAGCGGTTATTACGCATATTTCGTCCTGCTTTATCCTCAGGTTTTCACATTGCTCCAGAGCTTGCTTCATATAGGTGTGATATTTTACCCTGTCCGCCTGAACCCTCAGACTGTGTACTGCCGGGCCTTTCCCCCTGTTGAGCATTCTGCTCTGCAAAAACGTAGCGTCGGCGGCTCTTCCCATTTCTCCTCCGAGGGCGTCGATCTCCCGAACAAGATGACCCTTTGCAGTACCGCCGATAGACGGATTGCAGGGCATATTCGCGATACCGTCAAGCGTAATGGTAAAAACCGCAGTTTTAAGACCAAGACGCGCCGCCGCCAGCGCCGCCTCACAGCCCGCATGACCTGCTCCGACTATTATAATTTCAAAATTTTCAGTAATCAAATTCAGAAACCTCTTTTCATATATGCGCAATTACCTTAGGACAAGAGTTTTTGATGATCTTCGTTCACCCGATCATACACCCTTACGTGCAGAATCAATATGATTTCCTGCGGTCTTATCTTTCCCTATTAGAAAGGACTTTCAGTGCAATATCGTAACACTTACTAACTATATAATTATAATAAACCTCCCCTCACGGGGAGAAACACGAACCTTCTTGACCCGCAAAGCACAGCGGGAAGGGATATCCGTCCGTTCGGCGTCAGGACTATTTGCCTACGCAGAATTTTGAGAATACTTCGTCTACAACAGCCTCTGTAGCTTTTTCTCCTGTCAGCTCCATAAGCGACTGAGCAGCGTAATCTATCATTACCGTAACAGCGTCAAGAGTATCACCTATGTTAAGGCTGTCAAGCGCAAGCCTGAGATTTTTAAGCGCCTTCTCCGCACAGTTTTTCTGCCGCTCATTTGCAAAAACCGTTGAATCCGGGTCGTAGCCGCCGAGCGAGAAGATATCCTCACAGGCTTTTTTTATTTTTTCCGTCCCCTCGCCCTGCTTCGCGGAAATTTCAAATATATATTCGGTGTATTTTTCAAAAACCGACTTGTCAGCCGCCGTGCCTAAATCGCTTTTGTTAAGCGCGGCAACCAGACGCTTGCCGCGGCTGTGAACGTAATCGAGAAGCTCTATATCCTCTCCGTCAAGAGGCTCCGACGTGTCAAAGACCGCAATTACCAAAGCGCATTCGTCGATCCGCTTTCTTGCAAGACCTACGCCCATTTTCTCAACAGTATCGTCGGTCTCCCTTATACCGGCAGTGTCCGAAAGCTTCAGCATAAATTCTCCCAGCCGTGCGGTTTCTTCAATAACATCTCTCGTCGTTCCTGCAATGTCTGTTACTATCGAGCGGTCGTACCCGAGAAGAAGATTCATTAGCGTTGACTTGCCTACATTGGGCTTTCCTGCAATGACCGTGTCAATTCCGTTTCGCAGTATCATTCCGCAGTCGTAATCTCTGAGTATCTTTTCAAGTACCCCTATAGAATTTTCAAGGTCTGCCCTAAGAGCGTTCTCTTCTATTTCCGGCAGCTCCTCCTCCGGATAATCGACCCATGCCGCAAGCTCTCCCAGTATCTTTACAAGCCTGTCTTTTACTCCTGAAATATCCCTGAAAAGCCTGCCCTCCCTTGTAAGCCTTGCCGACCGCAGAGTATATTCCCCCTGAGCCGAGATCATGTCCATAACCGATTCCGCCTGAGTAAGCGAAAGCTTTCCGTTGAGAAATGCCCTTTTGGTAAATTCGCCCCTTTCAGCAGGCTCACACCCGTTTTCAAGACATAAACGCATTACTTTTTTGGTGATATATATTCCCCCGTGACAGGAAATTTCAGCCGTATCCTCACCTGTGTAAGACTTAGGCGAACGGAATACCGTCAGCAGCGCGTCGTCAGCAGTTTCTCCCGTCGAAGGATCAATAATTCTGCCGTATGCGCAGGTATAGCCCTTCATTTCCCTTACACTGCCGAAAGCCGAAAAAGGCGCAAAGACCCTCTCTGCAACCTCAAGAGCCTTTTCGCCGCTTATTCTTATGACCGAGATCCCGCCCTCCGCCAAGGGAGTCGAAACTGCACATACCGTCGACATAAAACCACCTTATAATTTTACATTCATTTTTAATATCACAGGACAAGCTTTATTAGCTTACCCATTATAACCGTATCAGAATAGATCACCCAAAAAGCCGCCGCGGCATAATCTCCCCCTATTCGAGCGACGTCAGGAGCGACTGCGCGAATTGCGCCGTCTGCGCTAAGACCGCCCTCCGAGAAGGGAAAGTTTAAGCTTTTTCAAAACTTAGCTGCGGCTTATTAGTGTCCGCCCGCAGAAACGAGCGACGTTAGGAGCGACTGCGCGAATTGCGCCGTCTGCGCTAAGACGCCTTTTCAAAGAAAGTGTTTATCTTCTCAAGCAGCTCAGTGTTGCATTCGTTGGCTTTTTCCTTGTCTGCACCGTCATAAAACTCCTGCTGAACCTCACCGGGGATCTTTTTTCCGTACCTTTCCTTCAGCTTCTCATAGTCCTTTTCAAGCTCATTCTTGTATTCCGCGGCCTCAGGTGACTGGAAAATTGAATTGTGTCCGTCGTTTGCTCCGCTTACCGTGTAATATTCAACGTTGGGATTGGTTATCTCCGCCTTCTTGGAAATGATCGACGACCTGCCGTAGCCTATGAGCTCATCGTCCTCTCCGTGAACGATAAGTACAGGTATCCCGCTTTTGTTTATTCCGTCAATTGCCGAAAGATTCGAGTATTCTCCGAACGCCGCCTTGCAGTCAAGCCAGATAAACGGATACAAAAGCTTTGAAGCTCCTCCTATCATACCGTCTGTAAACTCCATTATCATCTCCATCGGATAGGCATATCCCGCTATACTTGCTGAAGCTGTGACGTCGTGGTCAAAATTAAGACCTGCCGTAACCGCATATCCTCCCCAGCTGTGACCGTAAAGATATTTTTTCATACCCGAAAGGCTATTATCCTGCTCAATATACGTCAGCGCAGCGTCAAGATCAAGCGCCGACTGCGGCAGTCCCTTAGTTCCCTCTCCCTCGCTCTCACAGCTTCCGGTGCAGTCGTAAGCAAATACCCTCCAGCCATGCTCTGTAAACCAGACTATTTCGTTTATATACCCCTCGTGACCTCCGCCAATACCGTGAGAAACAACAATAAGTCCCTTGTCGTTGTCCCCTCCGTATATATAGCCTCTGAGAGTGTTTTTCCCCGACCTGAAGCTTACCGGAGTTCTCGGATATCCGTCCTCATAATGACTGTAACGGTAGGAAACTGAATATTCCGAATATTCGCCTCTGGAAAAATTCTGTTTAAGCAGAACGTGAACCGTTATCATTACCGCAAGGCACAGGACAAGCAAACCTGCCGCAGCCGAAATAATAACCGTTTTCTTAATGCTTCTCTTTCTTTCACTTCTGCCCATAAAAGCTCCTTATCTTTACATTTATATTTACGAACAAAGCGTATAGTTACCGCCGTCAGCTTTTGCCGCCGTACTTTCCGCCGCCCCGGATCTAAACCCGTCTTAATCGACAGCTATCAGGTCTTTTCCGCCCATGTACATTCTGAGAGCTTCCGGTATCCTTACCGAGCCGTCCTCATTGAGATTGTTCTCAAGAAATGCGATAAGCATTCTCGGCGGCGCAACAACTGTATTGTTAAGCGTGTGAGCAAAATACTTTGAACCGTCCTCTGCCTTTATCCTTATGCCGAGCCGTCTTGCCTGAGCGTCGCCCAGATTGGAGCATGAGCCGACCTCAAAATACTTCTTCTGACGAGGACTCCATGCTTCAACGTCGCAGCTCTTTACCTTCAGATCCGCAAGATCCCCCGAACAGCATTCCAGCGTCCTTACTGGAATATCCAGCGAACGGAAGAAATCAACACTGTTTTTCCAAAGCCTGTCGTACCATTCCTTGCTTTCCTCCGGCTTGCATACTACTATCATTTCCTGCTTTTCAAACTGATGTATCCTGTAAACGCCTCTCTCCTCAATACCGTGAGCGCCTACTTCTTTTCTGAAGCAGGGGCTGTAGCTTGTAAGCGTTTTGGGCAGCTCGCTTTCAGGTGTAATAGTGTCAATGAACTTGCCTATCATTGAATGCTCGGAAGTACCGATAAGATAAAGGTCCTCCCCCTCTATCTTGTACATCATATTTTCCATCTCCGCAAAGCTCATTACGCCCGTAACAACGTCGGAGCGGATCATAAACGGAGGAATGTAATAGGTAAATCCCCTGTCGATCATGAAATCTCTGGCGTAGGACAGAATTGCAGAGTGAAGTCTTGCAATATCGCCGCAGAGATAATAAAAGCCGTTTCCGCTGGTCTTTCTTGCGGAATCAAGATCAATTCCGCTGAGCCTCTCCATAATGTCTACATGATACGGCACCTCAAAGTCCGGAACAAACGGCTCTCCGAATCTTTCCAGCTCAACGTTTTCGCTGTCGTCCTTTCCGATAGGAACAGACGGGTCTATAATATTCGGAATGACCAGCATTCTCTTTCTGATTTCGCCCTCAAGCTCAGCTTCCTTTACCTCAAGCGCCGCAAGCTCGTCGCCGATAGCCTTTACCTCAGCCTTGACCTTTTCAGCCTCGTCCCTCTGACCCTTAGCCATCAGACCTCCGATCTGCTTGCTCATGGTATTTCTTTTTGATCTCAATTCATCACAGCGGGTCTTTGTTGAACGATATTCCTTATCCATTTCAACAACCTCGTCAACCAGCACAAGCTTATCGTCCTGAAATTTCTTCTTGATATTCTCCTTAACCAATTCGGGATCGGTTCTTAAAAGTTTCATATCCAGCATTTTGATCTACTCCTTAAATATTTAAATATCTTTTTAATTATATTACATTTCCCTGCAATAGTCAAGTATTGCCGACTATGTGAAGCCTGACGATTGAAATTTGAATTTTATATAAATAATTTGTTGACAACAAGACAACTTTATGATAAACTTAGATAAAACTTAGTTAAAGGAGAATTAATATGTTAAATATCAAAAAACGCTTGCTTTCTGTTCTTTCAGCTGCGGCTCTGGCTGTAACTCCGGCTTGCCTGCTGAACGCTTCCGCCGCTGAGGGTTCGGACGTTACCGTTAAGCTGGGATCGGCAGAAGACCTCGTGCAATTTAAAACCGCTTGGGATAACGGCGATTACGCTGCCGACAGCCTGACGGTAGAGCTGACCGACAATATTGATATGACCGGCATTGAATGGACAGGCATGTACAAATTCAAAGGCATCTTTGACGGCAATGGCTATACTATCTCAAATATGTCCATCACAAGCTCCGACATTCAAGATCCGGACTACAGTAAAACCGCAAACCTGGGATTTTTCAATACCATAGCCGGCGGAACAGTCAGAAACATTACCTTTGACCACTGCACCGTAATTGAATCTGAAAACACCAGCAACGGCTTTGTCGGAATTATCGCCGGACGGGACGAAACCGAAAGCGTTACCCTTGAAAACTGTCATGTCACCAACTGCGAGGTTTCAGTAAACTCTTGGTTTGTAGGCGGCCTGATCGGTGAGATCGGAGATATTCCGTATGCCGGTTCTGCTACTCCCACACATACTATCAAAAACTGCTCTGTAACGGATACGACAGTAAAAGGCAGCATTGACACAAACGATTATGTCGGACAAATCGGCGGTCTTGTCGGCGGAGCGTATTCCACCGAGTTTATTGACTGCTACAGCAATGCCGACGTTCAGGGCAGCTGTGCGGTCGGAGGCTTAACAGGCTACCTCAGAGCCTGCCGGCTTATAAACTGCGGCTCCGAAGCAAATATCACGTCTACTCACCACAGCGGAGGAATAGCGGGAGGCGCTTTGGTAAGCGAAATAATAAACTGTTATTCTGGTGCTACTGTCAATGGAACCTTTAATCTGGGCGGTATCGTCGGAAGTATGTCCGGCAAGGAAGGCGAAGGCAGCGGCTTTGCAAACGGCTCCAATGTGTTCAGAATTTCAAACTGTATTTCTACGGCGGCTATAGAATCAGCTGAAAACAGCGGCGGTTCAAGCTGCTCAGGCCTGCTTGCGGGAACGATAAACACCGACATCGGTACTTATCTGATCGAAAACGCTTTCTGCGACAGCAATTCATCATTCAAAACCGTAAACAATGAAGCCCTGACTGCGGTAACCGGAACAGAGATTGACTGTATATCTGATTTTACCGATTACGAAAAGCTTAGATCTATTTTGGATACTCTTAACAGCTATAAATATGAAATAAATGAAGCTGAGCTTTCCAAATGGGCGATAAAATCAGACGGAAGCCTGTCCTTCGCTTCTTATGCCGTAACCTTTGTTGATGAAAATGACAATGTTCTCGGCGTAGTTTATGTAGCCAAAGGTGACAGCTTCAACTCGGAAGCCGCTCCTGAAATTCCCGAAAAGGAAGGCTTTACAGGAGAATGGGACACCGATCTCAGCGCTGTTTCCGGAAGCTGTACAGTAAAAGCGATTTATACTGAGATTCCTGACGAAAGCTCCGATGAAAGCTCAGACATATCATCAAATGAAAGTTCTGACATATCGTCAGACGAAAGTTCTGATACGACCTCAGACCTATCATCTTACGAAAGCTCTGAAGCAGATCAGAACAGCAATTCCGATACCAGCCTGTCCGATGAAGACAGCGTTTCCTCAGTATCGGACAGCAATACCGAAGCAAAGGATTTATCAAAGGCTGACTCTTCCGACAGTAACCCCTCCACAGGAGCGGCTGCGGCAGGAGCGGCGGCTGTTCTCCTTGTCGGCGCAGTAGCGGCTGTACTGAAAAGAAAGGCATAAATTTAAACTTAACCGAATATAAAAAACAAGGGCGGATCGATTTAGGTCGAAGTAGTCAATAGTAGTAAACACAAAAAACTGCCAGTTCAATACAGAATTGAACTGGCGGTTTTTTGTTTATGTTATTTTACTATGTTCTGCCTTTAACTACCTAATTATCCTTGCCGCTTTCCATACTTTCCTAAACCTAATCGGAAATACGGCTTTGTGTGCTTCGGCTTTTATCATTATCGGACGATAGTGTGTTTTCAGAATTTTTGCAGGCTGTTAAATTAGAAGCCAAAAAGGCAGCCGCCATAAATAATACAAGTTGTCTTTTCATAGAACCTCCATCTAATATATTATATCATTTAGATTTATAAAATAACTTGGTTTATTTAAATCCATAGACTTAAATTATCAATTTTACCATCAACACATTTATATATCTTTTCTGGATCAGCAGTTGTTATATCGCTAAATGGTTCATCTTGATTATATAAATCAGATCCTTTAATAATAGTTTTGTACAAATCTTTCATGAATTGTTGTTCATCAGCCATTTTTACCACCTATTATCCTTTCATATTCTCAAAATCAATACTTATAGTAAGAAGCTCATTAGAAATATTATCGTACCATAGATATATCTTTTGGCCTTCTTCATTTCCATAATAAATTGCAGTATCATAATTACTTTCACTATGCTTTTGTTCAATCTCATCAGGTTTTCCCCAAATCAAATATACTTTATCCATTGAAATTCCTTCGGTTATTCCCTGGATATTTGGTTCTGTTAATGATGTAACAGCACTTACTATACAATCATTATTATATGTTTTAACATTAACCTTTTTAAATTTTGCTGAAAACAGCCATAAATCCTGGCTTTGAGTATGATCCACCTTAAATTCAAGGTAATCTCCGGCTGTATTATAAAATGGATTCTCCTCAAAAATAAAATCATTACCTAATGTACGTTCAGAAAAAGGATACTCTATCTTAATTCCCTTAATATAGAAGTTATCCATTGCCGTATCCCAGTCAAACTCGCCCTTTGCCTCTGCAATCGAAACAGTATCGCTTTCCGTACTTTCCGAAACCGATTCGGAAATACTGCTTTGTGTGCTTCGGCTTTTATCATCTTCAGACGATAATGTGTTTTCAGAATTTTTGCAGGCTGTTAAATTAGAAACCAAAAAGGCAGCCGCCATAAATAATACAAGTTTTCTTTTCATAATACCTCCACCTAATATAGTTATAAAAATTATTATTAATATACCTATTGAGATTTAATAACATTCTGAAAACATACCTTAAACATGATCACTGAAACTTGTTTGCCTTGCCTGACACTCTCTTTTACCGCGGCAGTAAATCGACATCCCGCACCTTGGAGCGACCCCAAGAGCGATCACGCGAATTGCACTGTCTGCGCCAAGACCTTTTTATGCTTAGTTTTTTGCAATCTATTGCCGCAGCATATAAGTACCCACCAGCACAAACGAGCGACGTCAGGAGCGATTATGCGAATTGCGCCGAATGCGCTAAGACCTAGGACTTGTGAGATATTCTTTTTAAAAAGTCTGCAAACATTTCGTCGCTGCCGAATTCCATATCCATTATAATTACTCCCGTCTTTGTTCGCTTGAAATCGGGAGCTATACCGTATTCGCTGTAAATTGCCGTCCTTGCCTCTAAAAGCATTTTTTCGTCAGGGTCGCCGAATACTACCTTCTTTATCCTGCCGCCTGAAGCCTTGCGTGAATTTCTTTCCTCAGCCTCACGCTTGTAGCCGCCGCCCAGTACCTTTTCAACGTGCTGCGTAAAATCCCTTACTGACATATTGTCGTTCTGCGCCTGAAGCATTAATATCCTCTGCTGCTCAGGATTCTCAACTCCGCACAGAACCTTTGCGTGACCTGCGGAGATCTGCTTGCTTGAAACCGCCTCCTGAACCTCAGGAATAAGATTAAGAAGCCTCATTGAGTTAGAAACCGCCGCCCTCGATTTCCCCACTATACGGGCAATATCCTCCTGCTTCATTCCGAATTCATCAGAAAGCCGCCTGTAAGCCTTGGCCTCCTCAATAGGATTCAGATCCTCCCTCTGAATATTCTCGATCAAAGCTATCTGAGCCGCCTCCAGCTCCGTAAGCTCCCTTATAAGCGCGGGTATCTCGCTCAGTCCGGCTATTCTAGCCGCCCTCCAACGCCGTTCTCCGGCAACTATCATGTACCTGTCCTCGCCAAAAGGACGCACCAGTATCGGCTGTAAAACTCCGTGCTGTCTGATATTTTCCGCCAGCTCGTTAAGCCTCTCCTCGTCAAAATCCGATCTCGGCTGATTCCTGTCAGGCTCTATAAGCGAAATTCGTATTTCCCTTACGTCGGAATTTTTTCCTTCCTCGGAAGCTTCTCCGCTTTCGCTGAAATTGTCCTCAAATAACGAATCCAAGCCGTTTTTCAACCTTTCCTTTTTTGCCATTTTTATTAACCTCCGTATTCTTTCATGTATGCTAATTTTTTACATTAATTAATGTTTACTGCGCCGCTTAGGAAAAAACCGAACTTTGCACATATAATCACAAGGACGAACTGCGCTCATTCGACATCCCTGAATAAACCCGTCTAACATTCTTTACCCCATTATTTATATCTTCCCGCCTCTGCGCCATAAAATCGACCTTCCTCACCTTCGAGCGACGCCAATAGCGATCACACGACTTGCCCCGTCTGCGCTAAGACCTAGGACTTTTTATTTTTAATTTTTTACAAACCATTGCCGCGGTACAAAATTTCCCGCCCGCAGAAAAGAACGACACCAGGAGCGATCACGCAACTTGCCCCGTCCGCGCCAGAACATTTTTAGAAAGTATCTTTGACTTGCCATTGCCGCGGCACAAAATTTCCCTCCACACAAACGAGCGACCCCGGGAGCGATCACGCGACTTGCCCCGTCTGCACCAGAACATTCTTAGAAAGTATCTTTGACTTGCCATAGCCGCGGTACAAAATTTCCCGCCCGCAGAAACGAGCGACGCCAGGAGCGATCACGCAACTTGCCCCGTCCGCGCTAAGACCTAGGACTTTTTATTTTTAATTTTTTACAAACCATTGCCGCGGCACAAAATTTTCCTCCACACAAACGAGCGACACCAGGAGCGATCACGCGGCTTGCGCCGTCCGCGCTAGGACCGCCGTCTGCGCTAGGACTTGTATATCCTTACGCTTATTGGAGGGCAGTTGGGGCGGTTTGTAAACTCACTGACTATTACCGTAAATTCTCCTACAGGAAGCTTTGAAATATAGTTGAGCACTGCGTCCTTTTCTTCAAAGCCTGTGTCCCTGCCGTAATATATTGAAAGGCTAATAACCCCTCCCGATTTCAGAAGCTTCAGGCATTTTTCTATTGCCGTTATCGTCGAAGCCGTCTGAGTGTGAACTGAGTGATCTCCGCCGGGAAGCCAGCCGAGATTAAATACCGCAGCAGCTGCTTCTCCCTCGCCTATATATCGGTCTGCAAATTCATGACTGCCGTGAATTACACAGGCAATGTCCGTGAATCCCCTTTCTTCAAGAAGCATTCTTGTGCTTTCAACAGCTTCCTGCTGAATATCAAAGCTGTAAACCTTCCCGCTTTCTCCTACAAGCGAGCAGAGAAATGCCGTGTCGTTTCCCCTCCCCGCTGTGCAGTCTATACAAATATCTCCGGGTTTGACCTGTGCTGCTAAAAATTCGTGAGCAAGCTGAACCGCTCCGAATGTGCTTGCCATTTTCATTTCCCCTTTTTCTGAAATGTTCCACGTGGAACATTTTAATTCATGCTTGATTTCCATGCAGATAAGCGTATTTTCTGCAATACTAACTCTTTTGTGTAACTATTGTCTTTCCGAGCCGTTATTTTTACGCTTTTTATATACTATAATTTCCGCGTCACAGCCGCCGTCGCCGTATTCGCATACCAAAAGATAGCTTTCGTCTGCGGTCAGTCCGTAGCACCTGCTGCTGTTTTTCTTGCAGATCTGATTACCTAAATAAACTCTGCTGTCGTCCCATAATTTGACTGCCTGTCCTCCTAGAAGCGTGTATTCAAGATTTATATATGAGCCTTTCAGCGCATTAAGATCTGTAACCTCTTCCATATCCTCTATCCCAAGCGAGTTAAATTCCTCGATCAGCTGCTTTTTAAGCCTGCATTTACCGGCAAAGCATTTTCCGCGGCAATGCTCACTTTCTCCGTTTTTACAGCATTGGGCAATAATACACTTGCCGCCGAACGGCCTTCCGTTCGTTTCAGAACAGCCTTTGCAGGAATCCTTCAGTTCACAATTTCCGCAGTCTAAGCCGCATATTGAAATGTTCATTATGTATTTCTCCTTTTCCATGCCTTATCCGGCATTTTCTCTTGCTTTTTTCAGTTGTTTGCTAAGACGAAACACTGTCCTTATTAAAATGTTCCACGTGGAACATTTACTGTACCGTTATGTATTAATCTAAATATTATTTTTTATTATTTCTTTTGCAAGCGACTCATACGCCTTTGAGCCTTTGGACTTTTTGTCGTAATAAAGTGCAGGCTGTCCGAAGCTTGGAGCTTCCGAAAGCGCTATATTCCGTGGGATAACCGTTTTGAAAACGTGGTTTGAAAAATATTTTTTAACCTCCGCAACAATCTGTCCTGTTACCTTGTAACGCTCAACGAACATTGTAAATAGTATCCCCTCTATTTTTAAATCGGGATTCCAGGTTTTCTTAACACGTTCTATAGTCTGGTTAAGCTCAACTAATCCCTCAAGTGAAAGAAATTCACACTGGAGCGGAATAAGCACTGTATCCGCCGCCACAAGTGCATTTATGGTCAGCATATCCAGTGTAGGAGGGCAGTCTATAAGTATAAAATCATAGAAATCCTTTGCTTCAAGCAGCTTTGAGCGCAAACGTCTTGCCCTGTCCTTTACAGAAACCAGCTCTACGGAAGCTCCGGAAAGCTTCTGAGTCGTGGGGACAACGGAGACCCCTCGAAATTCGGTGGCTACTGCCGCTTCAAAAACCGAGCAATCGTCCATTAGCACTTCATATACGGTATTCCGTATACTTTTCTTTTTTATTCCGTAGCTGGTAGTAGTATTGCCCTGAGGATCGAAATCAACTATAAGCACCTTTTTTCCTCTATTTCCGAAAACTGCGGCCAGATTTACTACCGTAGTTGATTTTCCTACTCCGCCTTTCTGATTCGATACGGCTATTATTTTTCCCATAGCTATTCTCCTTAAGTTTTACTTTTACTTTTATTATACTATATTTTTTGCGTTTTGAAAAGGGCTTTTTTTAGAATTAAAAAAAGTTCTGCGTAGAACATTTAATAAGCTATTGAGTCCGTAAATACTCAAACTTTTATTTTAAATAGTTTTTTATAAATTAAATTCGTAAGAGTAAAATGTTCCACGTGGAACATATAGATAATTTATGAATAATTAAATTATTGAACCATTATAATTGACACAACCACTATGCATTATGATTTGAAAACAATAAACAATTTATATTTTATTAAAATATGTATTGACAAACAAGTATAATTATGGTATATTTTAAAAGGAGGATATTGGTTAAATTAAACAAAATGAAAGGACTGATCTATATGAGGAAAATAGTAAGAGTTATGGTTTTATTTACGGCTGCTGCGGCTGCTTTTATGACTGTCTGCACACAGGTATATGCGGTAGGTGAGCCTTCGGTAATACCCGGAGATAATGCTCAGGTCAACGAAGCAGAATACTATGAGTACTACAGCAGTTTAAGCGATGAACAGAAAAAAATTGCAGAAGAAAAGGAATATCTTCTTTCCCACATGACTGAAGAAAATCCTAAAACCAGAGAACTCATCGGGTACTCTCTTCCCGGTTCTTTTACTATGTATCAGCAGGAAACGGATACATACTGCGGTCCTGCTTGTGTTAAAAGCGCCCTTATGTATATAAACGGTTCTTCTCCCTCTCAGACTGTAATTAACCTCAGTATACATCAGGATTTTACAAAGGTACCCAATTATATGAACGGAAAGCAGAATCGATGTCTTTATATTTATAAAAGCTCGCCTACTGAAACTGATCTGGTCAACTGCATAAAAATGGACGTAGTCAATGATTCTGTTCCTGCGTTTTTAAGAATCGTATCAAATGAAAGTAACTGGAAATATGCAACCCCGGGGCATTGTATTCTGGCAAAAGGCGTAATTACATCAAATGCAGGCAGTTATATAGAAATTGCGGACCCTTGGGGCGGAAAAGATGCAAATGTGGACTGCTTTTATACAATCGCTTCATCGGTTGTTGACAGAGTTTGCAGAAGTATAGTTTATTAAGAACAGGGGTGAGCAATATGAAGAACCGAATTATGGCTCTATTTGCTTTAGCCGCATTAGCGCTTTCGGGCTGCTCTTTTGGAAATGCAAAGCCGGGCGACCCTGGTTACATTGGTGATAGCGGCTTAAAAGTAACAGAACCGGATCCGATATACACCGTTGACCCTATATACAATGCTGATAATGAGAAGATAGGGGAGATAGAATATTCATCACTGCTTTATCTTATAGACAGCAATATTATTTACTATAAAACAGTAAGAGTAAAAGACCGTAAAAACATTGATATTTATTCATATAATATAGAAAGCGGAGAATCTGAAAAGCTTGGAACTATCGAAAACTGGTCATTTTTAAACACAAACAATTCCGAGTATACGGACGGTCATTTATATATTCTTGCTACAACGGGCGAATACCTTTCTGAAGATAAAAGCGAACAGAGTATTTTCGATATTGATATAAACGGAAAGTCTATAGAAAAGATCTACTCGGTTTCAAATTCTTCTATTTACAATATTATGACGGTCAGCGGAGGAAAAGCCTATATAGGAGTATGCGACGATATAGGTACCTCGGTTATAGAAGCTTTTGATTTAAAAACCAAGGAACAGCAGATCCTACCGCCGTCTTTTAAATATGATCCGAACTTAAAAACAGGCGAAACAATAAGGTATATTACCTCTGACGGGGAAAATATTTATCTTTTGCGGGTCAAACGTGCGTCAGACATGACGGTCGATATTTACATTGATACTTATGATAAGACCTTTAATTTTATCGGTTCAAAAGAATTTTTCCCTGATCTCGGCTACGAATTTGAGCTGCCGCAGGATTTTAACCTCCTTATGCAGGAGCGTTTCGCTGTTGTTTACTACTTCAGAATTATCGGCGGCTACGCCTATTACGAAAACAGGGGAATGCTTCAATGCTTACAGAAGCTCAAGGACGGGGAATATATTTCTCTTCTTAAATCTCCACGTTTTAAATGGATAACCAATTGCTCCGAAGGAAGGTTTAATTTTATCTCCGACGTAAATAGGGACAAAGCCAAAAAGGAAAGCGAAAATATTATTTACTCAATTGAAGCAGACGGAAGTATAAAAAAAGCAAGCTTATGTACTGACGATAAAAGGTACGGCTTTACATATGCAATGTGCAATTCAACGGGAGATGTGCTTGCGGATCTGGCTAACGAATATACCAAAAGCGGCGAGGAAACTGATCACAGGCTTTATTATTTTAAAAATTACGAGCTTGAGTTTTCCGAAATAAGCTGAATGGAAGAATCTAAAATACGGACGCTGCTGAGCTGCTGCAAATACAACGGCATTATGCTGGTATTGCAGGAGCGGCGGCGTCTGTTTTTATTCTCAGCGTTTTAAAAAAATGTTCCACGTGGAACATATAAATAATTTGTGAATAATTAAATTATTGAATTAATGAAGTCAGCTTATGGATAAATCAAGAGCGGCGAATTATTTCTTATTGTTTAAAAATGCATTGACAAATTAATTATTGACACCTATAATTTAAGCTGACTCTTAAAAAACATAAAAGCGTCAGATCTTTCTCATTTTTATGCGATTTATATACAGAGAGCGGAGGAAACGGTTTTTTATATGAAATTCTTAATGCGGCGGGGCTTTTCCTTATTCGACAAAAGACGGAGCGAAATACAGCGGTTAAGGGAAAATTCTACGGAAAAAAGTGATTTTTAAGCGTAATTTTTGGTATTTTTCTTTGAATATTTTATAGAATCCTGTCTTTGAAAGTGCTATAATCTGCTTATACCGATAACTTTTATTAAAAAGGAGGAAGTTCATACGGAACTTTATCCGCATGAGCGAAATTATGAGCATTATGACAAGAACCCGTGAAAAGACTGCCGCTCCTGCCGCAAAGGAGCTTGGAAAGGTAATTGAAGTTCCTATAGGCTCGATCGTTCCCAATCCCGACCAGCCAAGAAAATATTTCAGCACCGAGGAGCTTACAAAGCTTGCAAAGAGCATTTCTCAGGACGGGATAATTCAGCCTCTTACTATACGGAAGAGAGAGGGAGGCTTTGAGCTTATTTCAGGCGAAAGACGGCTCAGGGCGGCAAAGATGGCCGGCTTTAAAAGCGTTCCCTGCGTACTTGTTGACATTTCTGACACCAGATCTGCAGTCATTGCTTTGATCGAGAACATACAGAGAGCAGACCTGAATTTTTTTGAGGAAGCGGAGGCTATTGCGGCTCTTATAAATAAGCACGGAATGACCCAGGAAGAAGCGGCTATACGGCTTGGAACAGCGCAGTCGACTATTGCAAACAAGCTGAGGATATTAAAGCTTTCACCATCCCTTCGGAAGATCATCATTTCAAACGGACTGTCCGAGCGTCACGCAAGAGCATTGCTTAAAGCGGACGAAAGCATAAGGGAGGACGTACTGCTTAAAATCATTAAGGACGGACTTACTGTTGACGCTGCTGAAAAATACATAAAAACGCTTGAAAAAAGCGAACGGATAAGGCAGAGCTATCGAAAAAGATCTGCTGTACTGGGAGATCTGCGGCTTTTTTTCAACACTGTAGACAGAGCAGTTCAGGTAATAAAGCTTGCAGGAGTAGACGCAAAGGTAAAAAAATCAAAAAAAGACGGGTTTATAGAGTATACGATAAGAGTTCCCGAAGAAGCTGAAAATAAGAAATTAGGATAAAATACACAAATTAGCCGTGCGGAATTTGTTTAAAAGGTAAAAGTTTTTTTGCCTTACTTTCGGCAGACGACGCATGGCAAACTGTTACCTGTTTCATATCTTTATATTCATATTTTTATAGCCGCTGAAAGATCGCTTATCTACAGATATTTGTTTTACTAAGGCATCTCAAAGGTTTTCGTTAACGTAAACACGCTGTTTTTCCGATAAAATCAAAATATTTTATTAATAGCCGTTATATTGGAGCGGTTATACTGTAAATATAATATTCTTATAAATATTCAAATTTTATTTTAATATCTTAGGTAAATATATTCCTGAACAGGTTTCAGATATTTATAATAATACAAAAAAATTATATTGACATAAGCCTTGAATAGTATCATAATTAAATTGTAAAAACACTGATAAAAAGGAGCTTTAATTATGATAAGAAGATCAAAAGCGGCGGCTTTTCTACTTTGCGCAGCGGTATTCTGCACTTCACTAAGCGGCTGCGGCAAAGACGGCTCATCATCAAGCGGAACAGACAGCGGTTCTGCTGCTGAAAAAATGAGGGACATATCCTCAATGGAGCTTGTTAAGGAAATGACCTTAGGCTGGAACCTGGGAAACAGTTTAGACGTATGCAATGCAGACCGTGACGGTGACGGGCAGGTCAACGAAAGCGCTGAAAAAGTCGACGAAACGCTTTGGGGAAATATAAAGACTACCAAGGAGATGTTTGAAGCGCTTAAAGAGGACGGTTTCAACTCAGTCCGTATTCCTATTACCTGGAGAGATCATCTCAGCGACGATTACACTATTGACGCTGACTGGATGGACAGGGTACAGGAGGTCGTAGACTACGCTTACGAACTGGATATGTATGTAATTATAAACCTACATCACGACGGAGGCGGCGATCCTCAATTCGGAGCCTGGATAAGAAACGCTTCCACCGACTACGACGGTGTGCTTTCAAAATACAAGACTATTTGGAATCAAATATGCGACAGATTTGAAAATTACGACGAAAAACTCATATTTGAATCAATGAACGAGGTTGGCTTTGACGACATGGACAAGGACGGCGCTTATGAAACGCTTAACAAGCTTAATCAGGAGTTTGTTGATCTGGTAAGGGCGAGCGGAGGAAACAATCCGCAGAGGCATCTGCTTATTGCAGGCTACTGGACTGACGTTGAGATGACCTGTGACCAAAGGTACAAGATGCCTGAGGATCCGGCAGGAAAATGCATAGTTTCGGTTCACTACTACACGCCCTGGGAATTCTGCACCACCAATATCAACAACGAATGGGGAAGCTCTCAGGAAGTCAGAGTAATGGAAAGCAAGATCAAAAACATGACTGACAACTTTGTAAACAAGGGTATTCCTGTAATTATCGGAGAATTCGGCACAGGCATTTGGAACGACAAGGCAAGCGGAGTATATTTCAGCGAAATGTTTACAAAGCTCTGCCATGAAAATTCAATTGCGCCGTTTATGTGGGACGACGGAGCGCAGTTCAACAGGGAGACCTGCGAATGGAACTACCCGGAGCTTATTAAAGCTATGAACAGGGCGGTAAGCGGTGAAAACTACGAAGTAACAAAGTCTTAGGTCCTGGCGCGGACGGCGCAATTCGCGTTATCGCTCCTGATGTTGGTCTTTTCTGCCTAGGGGTAGGAACTCGTTTTAATTGAACATAAAAGTAATTGATATTATATTGAAAGCTACAGCAAAAATCTACGGTCTTACTTATCAACACCGTTTTCTGCTGCCGCTCATTAAAAAACAGCGCTGTAATTACAGCGCTGTTTTTTTAGCTTATTTACTTATATTAATCCTCGGGGTCGGGGGTTTCTTCAATAACTTCTACGCTTTCTTCAATTTCAGCTGCTTTCTGCTCGGCTTCAAGCTCTTCCTCGCTTGGCTGTTCGACCTCCGCTATTTCTGCGCTGTCGTCATGCTCAGCTCTGGTAAAGGTAACTACTCTGTCCTCCTCGGAAAGCTTCATAAGCCTTACTCCGGTAGCATATCGTCCCATTATTCTTACATCTGCTGCCCTAAATCTTATAACTATTCCGTCGCTTGAGATCATTATTATATCGTCGGCTTCGTCTACGACCTTTATTCCGCAGACATAGCCTTTTTCCTCTGAGGTCTTATAATTAAGCATTCCGTAGCCGCCGCGGTTCTGTATTCTGTAGGAATCAAGAGCGGAGCGCCTGCCGAGACCCTTATCGGAAACAGTAAGAACAGCTGCATTTTCTCTTACTCTAGCCATTGAAACTACATAGTCGCTCTCTCGAAGCTTTATAGCCTTTACGCCGTGTGCGGAACGGGACATTTTTCTTATGCAGTTTTCGTCTATGCGTATAGCCATACCGTTATGAGTAGCTATAATAAGCTGATTTTCACCCATTGTCATTCTTACTCCTGCTATTTCGTCGCCCTCGTCAAGACCTATTGCAATAAGACCGTTTTTGCGGACGTTTTTATATGAGGAAAGGGGAGTACGCTTTATTCTGCCGTTCTTGGTAACCATAACGATATTTTTTCCCTCGTCGAAATCGGAGGTCTTTATCATTGCGGCTATCTTTTCATTTTCTCCCAACGGCAGAATATTTACTATATTAAGTCCTCTTGACGCCTTAGAGCCTTCAGGAAGCTCATAGCATTTAAGCCTGTACATTATTCCCTTATTGGAAATAAAGAGAATATGGTCGTGAGTTGAGCAGAGGTACATTTCCTCAATAAAATCGTCCTCACGCTGCTTCATTCCGTTAACGCCCCTGCCGCCGCGGTTCTGTGCTTTATATGCGGAAACAGGCATTCTTTTGATATAGCCGTTGTTTGTATAGGTTACAACGCTGTCCTCTACGGGAATAAGATCCTCTATATCGACCTCTCCGCTTACGTTTTCGATCTGAGTTCTTCTGTCATCGCCGAACTTCTGCTGAATAGCCTCCAGCTCCTCAATAATTATACTCAGAACTCTTTCATTATTTGCGAGAATATCCTCATAATCGGCTATCTTCAATTCAATTTCTTTTAATTCGTCAATAATCTTTTGACGCTCCATACCTGTAAGACGTCCCAAAGTCATATTGGCAATATGGTCAGCCTGAATCTCAGTAAGACCGAAGCGCTGACTCAGTCTTTGCTTACCCTCAGGGATATTCTTTGAGGTCTTCATTATTTCGACTACCTCGTCGATATTATCAAGAGCAATAACAAGTCCTCTCAGTATATGATCTCTTTCCTTAGCCTTTTTAAGATCATATTCCGTTCTTCTTCTTATAACCTCAACCTGAAAATCAAGATACTGCTCCAGACATTCTTTAAGGGTAAGTATTTTAGGAATACCGTTTACAAGAGCCAGCATTATGACTCCTACGGTATCCTGAAGCTGAGTATATGAAAACAGCTTATTCAGCACTACCTGAGGGATAGCGTCCTTTTTCAGCTCTATTACTATTCTCATTCCCCGGCGGTCGGACTCATCTCGGAGATCGTGAATACCGTCTACACGCTTATCTTTTACAAGACCGGCTATCGCTTCTACAAGCCTTGCCTTATTTACCATATAGGGTATTTCATTAACAATAATACAGTTTCTGCCCTTTATTTCTTCAATTGAGGTATTTGCTCTGAGGGTTATTTTACCTCTTCCCGTACCGTATGCAGCTCTTATACCTGCTCTTCCCATTATAATTCCGCCTGTCGGGAAATCAGGGCCTTTTATAAACTCCATTAGCTCGTCCAGCGTACAGTCGGGATTTTTTACAAGCAGTTTCAGACCGTCTATTACCTCGTTCAGATTATGAGGAGGTATATTAGTTGCCATTCCGACAGCTATTCCTGTAGATCCGTTGCACAGCAGATTCGGAAAACGGGAGGGAAGCACCTGAGGCTCTTTAAGCCTGTCATCATAGTTGGACTGAAAATCAACGGTTTCCTTATTGATATCAGTAAGCATATGAAGCGACATTTTTGCCATCTTAGCTTCGGTATAACGGTATGCAGCCGGAGGATCTCCGTCCACAGAACCGAAGTTTCCGTGACCGTCAACCATAGGATAACGCAGTGAAAAACTTTGCGCCATTCTTACCAGAGCGTCGTAAACGGAAGCGTCGCCGTGCGGATGATAGCGTCCGAGTACCGATCCTACGGTATCGGCGCACTTACGGTATGCCTTATCGGGATACAGTCCGTTTTCATACATAGTATAAAGTATTCTTCTGTGAACGGGCTTTAATCCGTCCCTAACGTCAGGCAGGGCTCTTGATACTATTACTGCCATTGAATACTGCAAAAACGATTCTTTCATTATATTTTCAACGTCGCTGCTGATAACGTTTGAATTATCGCTAAACAAATTATCACTCTCTTTCTTACTGATATGACCGAAAACGAATTTTATTTCTCGGGAAAATACGGCTCAAAGCTCTGTTTTATAATTTCAATCTGTTTATCGGTCATGCATCTTTTAGGAAGCACATATATAGTATCTTTTTTCAGAATAATAATGAACATATTATCCTTTTCAAGCACATCTATACCGCCCTCAGCAAATTCAACTGTCCTAGGCGGGATCGGCTGAAAATCCTCCGAGTTTTTTTCCTCCTCGGAGATTATTGTTTCGATAGTAAACTTATCTTTGTACAATGAAAAAATATATCTGTCATCCTCCAGCATTTTCAGTGCTTCAAGCAGGGAAGACCGTATCTTTTTAGTATTGAACCAGATAGCCGCTACCGCCGCCGCACATACTCCAAGCAAAATAAAATTCATTATTATATCCGGATCACGCCATGCGGAAACTGCAAGGCCTATGCCCAGCAAAGAAAAGCCTATTGTTTTTATCCAATTTTTCTTATAGACATATTTTTTCTGATAAGCCAGAAACGCTTCGCCCTCTTCATCATTTTTTACATTAAATTCAAATGATAGGTCAGGTTCATTCGCTGATATTTCATATTCCGTTTGGTTTGAAGCATCATTATCTTCTGAACCTGCCGGAAGGATATTTTCGCTGTCCATTCATCTTCCTCCTGTTATCAAGGTCTTATTAAACGTCAAGCTCCTTTACATACTGAGCGTTCTTCTCAATAAAATCTCTTCTCGGAGAAACCTTATCGCCCATAAGTATAGTAAATATCTCGTCCGCCTTTACAGCGTCCTCCATTGTTACCTTTATCATTGTTCTGGAATCAGGGTTCATTGTAGTTTCCCACAGCTGCTCGGGATCCATTTCACCAAGACCCTTATAGCGCTGAACGTCTACCTTTAGTCCGCTTTCACCTGAAAGCTCTGAAATATACTGATCTCTTTCCTCATCGGAAAAGGCATAGCGCACCTGTTTTCCCCTGTAAACCTTAAACAGTGGAGGCTGAGCGATATAAACGTGCTCCTCTTCTATAAGAGGCCGCATATAACGGAAAAAGAAAGTAAGCAGGAGCGTTCTAATATGAGAACCGTCAACATCGGCATCTGCCATTATAATTACTTTTCCGTAACGCAGTCTTGAAATATCAAAATCTCCGCCTATAGATGTTCCCAGAGCGGTAACTACAGGCATAAGCTTTTCGTTGCCGTAAACCTTATCAATTCTGGCTTTTTCAACGTTGAGCATTTTTCCCCAGAGAGGAAGAATAGCCTGAAACTTTCTGTCTCTTCCTTCCTTTGCCGAACCTCCCGCCGAATCTCCCTCGACGATATATATTTCAGTATTAGCAGGATCTTTTTCTGAGCAGTCGGCAAGCTTTCCGGGCAGCGACGAGGATTCAAGCGCTGATTTTCTTCTTGTAAGCTCTCTTGCTTTTTTAGCGGCTTCCCTTGCCCTCTGCGCCTGAATCGATTTATCGAATATAGACCTTGCTACTGTAGGATTTTCCTCAAGATAATCCATAAGCTTATCGCTCACTATCTTATCAACGAGCGGACGTACCTCAGGATTTCCGAGCCGTCCCTTAGTCTGACCCTCAAATTCGCAGTTAGTAAGTTTTACCGACACTACAGCGGTTATTCCCTCACGGACGTCCTCGCCCATAAGCTTATCTCCGTCCTTGAGAAGATTGAATTTTCTTCCGTATTCGTTGAGGATTTTCGTAAGAGCGTTCTTAAAGCCTATTTCATGAGTTCCTCCGTCGGGAGTATGAACGTTATTAGCAAAGGAAAGCACAAGTTCGTTATATGAATCGTTGTACTGAAATGCGATCTCAGCGGTTATATCGTCTTTTATTCCTGAAATATATATTACCTGAGGCGTTATTGCTTCAAGCCCGCGGGTCTTATGTATATGCTCGACGAACTGTCTTATTCCGCCCTCGTAATGAAGCACCTCGCCCTTATATTCATCGGTTCTCTTATCCTCGAAAACTATTTTAACTCCGGCATTTAAAAACGCCTGTTCCCTTAGCATTTTAAGCAGAGTATCATAATCATATTCCACTGTCTGCTCAAATATCTCTCTGTCTGCCTTAAAGGTAACCTTTGTTCCCGTTTCTGAGGTTTCGCCTGTTATCTTCATTTCTTCGCTGTAATGACCTCTTTCAAAGCGCTGAAAATGAACATTGCTTCCGTCTTTTATCTCAAGCTCAAGCCATTCGGAAAGGGCGTTTACAACAGAAGCTCCGACTCCGTGAAGTCCGCCTGCGACCTTATAGCCGCCGCCGCCGAATTTTCCTCCTGCATGAAGTATAGTATAAACTACGGTAGCAGCGGAAATACCCTCCTTAGCATGTATTCCCGTCGGTATTCCTCTTCCGTTATCAGTTACTCTTATAATATTATCAGGAAGTATTTCAACATTGATCTGGGTACAATATCCTGCAAGAGCTTCGTCGATAGAGTTTGTAACTATCTCATAAACAAGGTGATGAAGTCCTTTTGGACCGGTAGAGCCTATATACATACCCGGTCTTTTTCTAACCGCTTCAAGACCCTCAAGTACCTGTATCTGACTTTCGTCATAGTTTACGTTTTTATCTACCTGAGAAACGCTTTCGTTTTCAATTTCGATGTTATCCAAAAAATAACCTCCTTTTATTAGTCAACAGTATATTTAAACTGTTATTCAGGCTTTATCAGAAATTTATTGCTTTTATCATCCTACTCCGTCAGTAAGCTGCTTCAGGTTTCTTTTCAGAAGCGTCGCACAGGAAAGCTGGCTTATATAGACAGTTTCGGTAAGGTCATTATCAAGACATACCGCAAAGCTTTTGGGCATTTCATAGGAGCAGTTCACTACCCTTTTCTTTTTTGAAGCGGTACTGAGAAAATCCTTGGTTATTTTAGAGACCGAAGTATTTTCAATATCAAAGATACCTATAAGTTCTTTTGTATTAATAATATGATTGCCGCCCAGATGGAGAAACATTATTATTTCCTTTCATTCAGCTTTCTCAGCTAATTATTCTTCCGTTTTTTATCCTGTAAAGCTTTCCGCGTTTTCCCTCAAAGGGAACGAAATCGTCGCAGCAGGTTATAAATACCTGCATATCGTTTATTTTAGAAACTACAAAATCCTGTCTTGAAGGATCAAGCTCGCTTAAAACGTCATCAAGAAGAATACAGGGCGCTTCCCCTGTTTCCTCCATAAGGATATATGCCTGAGCAAGCTTCATTACAAGAGCCGCTGAACGATGCTGACCCTGAGAAGCAAAATCTCTTACGGAAAGACCGTTTATAAATCCGCAAAGATCGTCACGGTGTATCCCCTTTTGGGTAAAACCGGCTCTTATATCCTCCTGTCTGTTTTTTTCAAGACATTTGAGATATTCTTCTGAAAGATCGTTTTTATAATCCTGTCTTCCTTCCAGACTTTCAAATACTGTAGAGGAATATTCCAGCTCAAGCTTTTCTTTTCCTCCCGATATTTCATTATAAAGAACAGACGCCAAAGCGCTGAGCTTTTTTGAATAATTATATCTTAAAAGCGATATATATGCTCCCATTCTGGCAAGCTGAATATCCCATACCTCAAGCTCGTCCTTTACAGATCTGCCTGACGCTATATTTTTCAGCAGCATATTGCGCTGATCTATAATCTGATCATATTTTGATATTACAGAGCTGTATGAAATTTTTATCTGTGATACCGAAAGATCGAGAAACTGCCTGCGATTTTCGGGAGAACCCTTAGAAAGCTCAAGATCCTCCGGTGTAAATACTACACATTCAAGATTTCCGAAAAGCTTTGAGGGAGCTTTAAGCTTTACTCCGTTTAAAAGACAGTTCTTTTCCTTAACGTTAGGTCTTGCCATATTATAAGCTATCGTTTGCTCCCTTATTTTATTTTTGAAGCTAAGTTCTATTCTCATAGAATCGCCGTTTATATCTATCATTCCCTTATCCTTTGTTCCGCGAAAGCTTTTTACTCCGCTGCAGAGCCAGACTGCCTCTATAAGATTGGTCTTTCCCTGAGCATTATTACCGCAAAAAATATTAAGGGAGCTGTGAGGATATATTTCAATATTCTTTAAATTCTTGAAGCCGTTGACGCAAAGCCTTGTAATATGCATTATTCTACCACGATCTCAGTTGAAATTTCGTCGATTTGTATCCTGTCGCCTTTTCTAACCTTTTTTCCTCTCATTGTACAAAGCTCACCGTTGAATTTTATTCTTTCCTCCCCTATAATTTCCTTTGCAGTTCCTCCGGTTTCGGTAAGTCCCGCAAATTTCAGCAGGGAATCAAGCTTTATATATTCGGTATTTATCTTTACTTTAACTTCTTTATAATTCATATATTATCCTCTTTATCAGTCCTTGGAAAGACGAACAGGCAGAACAAGGAAGGTATACTCCTCTCCGTTTACCGGAACTATCTTCATAGGCAGCAGGCTTCCGCTCATCTGAAGCTTTACCTTATCGTCGCTTACAGCTTTAAGCGGATCAAGAAGATACTTGCACTTAAAGCCTATCTCAATTACCGGACCTGACATATCGACTTTTATTTCGTCTGATATTCTTCCGATCGAGGTTGAGCATTTTATTTTAAGCAGTCCGTTTTCAAAATAGCATCTTACCGGACTCGGCGCTCTTTCATTTATAAGAAGCACTGCTCTTTCGAGAGTCTGGATAAGCTCTCTTCTGTCGGCTATTACTTCAGTAGTGCTTGTCTGAGGTATAGCGCTCTTATATGGGTGAAACTCTCCTTCAAGAAGTCTGGAATAAACAAGATAGCCGTTTATCTCAAAAATAATATGCTTAGGAGAAACAAAGATATTGCAGGTATCCTCATCATTATCACTGAGAAGCTTTGAAACCTCGGAAAGAGTTTTTGACGGAACTACAAATTTCTTTTCACCGCTGAATTTTATATTTTCAGTTCTAACCGCAAGCCTATAGCCGTCAATAGCCGCAAGGTTAAATACGCCTCCGTTTATCTCAAAAAGCTCGCCTTTAAGTATAGGTTTTATATCAGACTGTGAAACCGCAAAGATAGTCTGATTTATCATACTTTTAAGAGCGGTTTGAGGAACAGGTATTTCCTCAGAGGCTTCCTTTCCGGGCAGCTCAGGGTAATCGTCCGCTGAAAGAGCTGATAGGTTATAGGTAGTAACTCCGCTTGAAAGAGTTACCTGCATATTTTCGTTTACATCCATAAGAATTTCGTCTTCAGGCATTTTCTTTATCATTTCGCTAAAAAGTCTTGCGTTTAAAATAAATTCACCTTTATCGTCAGAGCTTACTGAAATAGCAGTTCTTATTCCGATTTCAAGGTCGTAGCCGGTAAGCTCAAGAAGCGAATTTTCAAGTTTAAGCTTTATGCCCTCAAGAGAAGGCATTGCGCAGCGTTCGCTGACGGCTTTTGAAACGTTGGTCACAGCTTCATATATTGACTGCTTATTGCATAATAGCTTCATAATAATGTCCTTTCATACTTGTTTTTATATTTTTCGGCTTAGGTTTTTATTTTTCAACTCTGCTTCGGCAGATATTAAAAGCTGAGTGAGAGTTAAAGCATAACATAACTATTTATTTTTTAGTAGTAGTAGTAGTGTTTGTTGAATATGTTGGAAAGCCGTTAAATGCTTTAAAAACTGAGATCTGGGAGGAGATCTTTTTCAGTTCAAAGTGTTGGGATAAAAGTTGATAATGTTGATAAAAAATTTGCTGTTGAAAGTGTTTGGACAATGTGAGTTGAAAGTTGAATTTATTTAGAAAAAATGTTGAAAACAATAGACATTTGATTTTTAACGGCTTTTTATAATTGAAAACGACAGTGTGAAAAATGTTGGAAAGACTCAAGGAATATCTTTCAGATCCTTTTAAATCTTAAATGTAACTGTTTTCAGAAAATGTTGAAAAGTATGTTGAAATTGTTGAAAAGCCGGAATCTAAACGTCTTTGAGATTTTTAATTATATCGTCGACTGTTTCTTTGAGGTCTGAATTTTTTTTCAGAAGTTCTGCTACATCCTGATAATGGATAGTCATAGTAGAGTGGTTTTTATTCAGCTCATTTCCTATCTGGATATAGGTCATTCCCTTTACTTCTTTAAGCAGATAAATAGTTATTTTTCTGGCAAGGGAAATATTTGCTCTGCGATTGGTCGAACGTATATCGTCGGGAGTTACTTTAAAAGCAGAAGCTACGTCGCTTATAATTCTGTCTACGGTAATTTCAGCAGGATGATTTTCAATCATTATTTCCTTTATTACCCTCTGAGCCATGGAAATAGACGGCTGCTCATTTGTATAGGTAGTAAGCGCTTTCATCTTATTTACCGTTCCCTCAAGCTGACGGATATTTGCTTTTATTTTTTCAGCTATTATCCTTGCAATATTATCTGTAAGCTGAAGATCGAGGACTTCGGCTTTTCGCTTTACTATAGCCATTCTGGTTTCAAAATCAGGCGGCTGTATATCGACCTGAACTCCCAGTGAAAAACGAGAGCGTATCCGGTTTTCAAGCTTGGAAATTTTTGAAGGAGCGATATCAGAGGTAAGGACGATCTGTTTTCCGGCATTGTAGAGATCATTAAAGGTATGGAAAAATTCCTCCTGAATACGTTCTTTTCCCGCAATAGACTGAACGTCGTCCACAAGAAGAAAGTCGGCGTTGCGGTATTTGTCATGAAAGCTTATAGTCTGCTTATATTCAATAGCCTTTACAAGCTCGTTCATAAAATTTTCACCTGTAGTATAAATAAGGTTTATATCAGGCTTTTTCTTTTTGACTTCGTTTTCAATCGCTTTCATCAGGTGAGTTTTTCCAAGACCCGAATCGCCGTAAATAAAAAGCGGATTAAAGGCCTGATTCGTGGTAAGCTCTCCCGAAGCGTCGTTTTTTCCTGCAACGGCTATTGAAAAGGCATAGGCAAGTTCGTTTGACTTTCCTTTTACGAAGTTGTCAAATGTAAGGCTGCTGCTGTACTGGGTAGGAGCAGAAACGGTAGGAGCAGGCTCTTCCAGCAGTTCTTCGCTTTTTTCTTCTTTTGCCTTTACAAGTATTCTTATATCAACGCTGAAGCCTAAAATTTCAAGGAAAGCTTTTTTGAGAACGTCCTCATAGACCTCCATAGTTGTCTTTTTAGTAAATTCGCTGTCTGTAAGCAGAAAAGCAGTATTGTTTTCAAGCTTAAACGGCTCAAGTATTCTTATCCATTTATTAAAGCCGATCTCGCTTACCGAGGGGTCGGCTTCGCAGTATTTTAACACGCCTTGAAACGCCTCGTTAAAAGACTCCATTTTATTTAACCATTCCTTTCATACGATCAAGCGGCAGCTCAGAAAATTCAGGCAGATGTCAGCTACCGATAAGAATTTTAAAGCTGAGTAATTTTGTAGATCCTACCGCCTATTTTTATTTTATTCTGAAAAATGGGCACAGAAATCAATTCTATTTAATTATAGCATAACAGCTTAAAAATTTCAAGTCTTATATAATTATTAATAGTGTGAATTTTTTAGAAATCACAGCTTTTTTCAACGGACACTTAATATATGAAAAAGACAGATGTTATCTACAAGATATAGTACATACATATAAGAGAGTACATAAAAAGTTTAAATATAAAAAAGACTGAGTCACAATAAGGCGGTATCACTGTAAAAAATAAATATAAAATAATTATGAACAGGCTTGACAAAGCATATGCATTTGAGTTATAATGTTTAATTGCAAGGGCTAATTGTCTTTATCCGAGGATTTAGGCATATTTGTCCGTTATTACTTGACGGCGGGAAATCAGTTGCCCGTTAGATCGAAGGGAGGATATTTTAATGAAAAGAACTTATCAGCCTAAGAAGCTTAAAAGAAAAAAGGTTCACGGCTTTATGAAAAGAATGTCTACCAGAAACGGCAAGAAGGTTTTGGCTCGCAGAAGAGCTAAGGGAAGAGCAAGACTCAGCTATTAATATGACGTTACGGCCATATACCATTCAGAGTTTTGATTGGTATAGGGTCTTTCTCTTTTTATTGAAAGAATAATTAATCTTTTATTTTAATTCATAGTAAATGTGATAAAAATTATTTTAATTTTATCAAACAGACAAAGCGCGGCAGAATTCTGCGATCAGGGGACGTTTTATGCTTTTTACTGAAATTCTTAAGGACAACAATTTATTCGTAAGATGCTACAGAAAAGGCAGATATGTGTCTGACAGCATAATTGTCGCTTATTTTATACAGAACGGCCTCCCGTATAACAGAATAGGCATAACTGCGGGAAAAAAGCTGGGAAACGCTGTAGAGAGAAATCGTATCAAAAGGATAATAAGAGCCGCTTATAGGCTTAATGAACAGAAATTTCCTATAGGATTTGATATTGTTTTTGTTGGCAGGAACAATATCAAAGATAAAAAATCTAAGGAAATAGAAGGCTTTATAGAAAAAAGACTTATTAAGGAAATGAACAGGCAGCTGAAAAAGAGCGGCGGATATAAAAAATGAAATATATTCCTATGATGCTTATAAAGCTGTACAGAAAATTTATAAGTCCGCTTTTTCCGGCAAGATGCAGATATTATCCAAGCTGTTCGAGCTATGCGCTTGAGGCTTTTAAAAGGCATGGTTTTATCAAGGGATTTATTTTAAGCGCATGGAGACTGTTAAGATGCAATCCTTGGAGCAAGGGCGGAGTTGATCATGTTCCTGAGGAATTTCATCTTTTTAAATCAAGAAATGAACGAGACGGAAGATAAAAAGGTCTTGATCGTCTCTTTAAATACGGAGGATTATTAATGAGTATATTCGCTACTCCATTGGGATGGATCATGAAGGGCTGTTACGCTCTTGTACACAACTACGGCTTTGCGCTTTTGATATTTACTGTTATAACCAGACTTGTTACGCTTCCGCTGAGCATAAAGCAGCAGAAGGGTACTGCCAGAATGGCAATGATCCAGCCGGAAATCGAAAAGCTGAAGAAAAAATATTCAAAGAATCAGGAAAAGCTTCAGGAAGAAACAATGAAGCTGTACAGCAAGGAAGGCTATAATCCTATGGCAAGCTGTCTTCCTATGATAGTAACTATGGTAATCCTGTTTTCAATGATCCCGGTTATTTACGGACCTTTGACCTATGTATCCAATCTTGACAGGGATTCTGTTGAAAAGAGCAATACTCTTATAACCAACCTTGCAACGATGAGTACCGAAATCAAAAGCAAGGATACGTCTATTGAGAAGCTTTTAGAAGGCTTTAAGAAGGAAGGCAGAGAGGACGTTTATGCCGCTCTTAAGGAAACTTTAAGCGATGATAAGAATTATCCAAAAACTAAAAAGGCTATAGATTCGGATAACGAATGGGAAGCTGTTTTAAATGCGGTTGAAAAGCATAACGATATTGATAAGTTTATTACCAATGAAAATTATGTATCTCAGAATCTTGCTCAGTCAAGACCTGAGCTTGTAACCTTTGATTTTGTTGATAAGGATAAAGAGAATGCAAAATATGCGGACATACTACCTGACGATGTAAGAAAAGAGGCAGAAGAATTTAATTATGAATTTTTCGGACTGTCGCTGGGAGCGATACCTAAGGTAAAAAGTCCGCTTGTTATAATTCCTTTACTGTCATTTATTTTCCAGTTGGCAACTACTGTAGTTTCACAGAAGTTCATGAAGAAAAATAATCCGGCAGCCGCAGGAATGGGCGGCGGAATGAAAATAATGCTTTATATAATGCCGCTTTTCTCTCTGTGGATAGCATTTGCATATCCTGCCGGACTCGGTCTATACTGGATATACTCTTCAATGCTGGCTCTTATACAGACAGTATTCCTAAATGTTGTTTATAACCCCGAGCATGTAAGAGAGCTTGTAGAAAAGGATATTGAAAAGAATAAGAAGAAAAGAAAACAAGGAAAGAAATCCTTTATGGAAAAGGCTCTGGAGGTTCAGGAGATACAGAAGCAGCAGAACGGAGGGGCGGCTTCAAGGAAGACCTATACCGAAGATGATGAAGATGAAGACGACTCGGACAGAAAGCTTTCCAAGGCGGAGCTGAAGGAGCTTCAGAGAAAGAAGCTCAATGAAGCAAGAAGACGAATGGCTGAAAAATACGGCGATGAATATAATGAAAATGATAACTGACAATTTGTCCGATGAATGAAAGGATGATAAAAATGAAACAGATATTTACCGCGGCTTCTGTTGAGGAAGCCAAGCTTGCCGCCTGCAAAGAATTTGGGGCAGAGGCGGAAAAAATCACATTTAACGTTATTGAAGAGCCAAAGAAAAGTATTTTCGGAAAGCTGAAAGGCGAGGCAAAGATAGAAGCAGAATATATTCCTACAAAGACAGACGCAGCATACGGATACATGATAAGCGTTATTAAGGCTATGGGAATAGATGATGTAAAGATAAGCGTAACAGAAACTGAAAACGGAGCTTTATTTGATATAAGCGGCGGCGGTTTTGACGAGCTTATAGGAAGAAAAGGAGAATTGCTTGACGCTTTGCAGTATCTTTCTTCACTGGTTTGCAATAAGATAGACAGGGAATACTTCAGAATATCTACCGATTCAGACGGTTTCCGTGAGAGAAGAAAGAAACAGCTTGAAGAGCTTGCGGTAAAGATAGCAGGAAATGTAAAGAAAAACGGAAGAACCTCTGCGCTTGAACCTATGAATCCCTATGAGAGAAGAATCATTCACGCAGCAGTTTCAGAGATCGAGGGAGTTACTTCTCATTCAACAGGTGAAGAGCCTTACAGAAAAGTAATTATCAGTTCTACTGAAAAGAAATTCAGGGAAGGCGGATTTAAAGGCGGAAAGGGCGGAAAAAGAAACGGTGGACGCCGTGACAGAAAGCCTAAGGCTCATTTTGATATAACTACAAGCTTTGAAAAGGATTATAAAAAGCCTAAGCCTGAGGACAGTCTTGACGCAGGACTTTACGGTAAAATAGAGTTTTAAATAAGTAATTCGAAACGGACGAATTTTTCGTCCGTTTTTTTGTAACCTTTTCTGATAAACAGTGTATATATTAATGAAAACGCTGTTTTCATATCATTGCAATGATAATCAAGGTAAAGGATTGGTTTTGATCCGATGGAAAATAATCTTGCCGTAAGGCTCAGGGATAACGATGAAAAGGCTTTGGATAATATAATTGAAAAATATTCTTCTTACGTTTTTACCGTAGTAAGAAATTTTTCAGCAAGCGTATTGACCGAAGAAGATATTGAGGAGATAGTAATAGACGTATTTGTCAGACTTTGGATCAGCAGAGATAGGGTACAGACCGAAAGACCGCTGCTGCCTTATCTTTCAGTAATTGCTAAAAACTGCGTGAAAAATAAATTTAGACAGCAAAACGGAAATTTGAAAAAGGAAGCTGAAACAGATCTGATAAGCGGCAGTTTTCTAGAAAGTTTTGAAAATAGTCTTGCTTTGCAGGATATATTTAATGCACTGGAAAGTGTATCGGATAATCAGAGGGAGCTTTTTATAAGATTTTATTTTTACGGAGAAAAGCTGGGGCGGATCGCAGAGATCCTCAATATAACGGAATCAAACGCCAAAACTTCGCTTTGCCGAACAAGGAAAAAGGTAAAAAAATATCTGACAGAAAGGGGATATGATCAATATGAAGGATTTAAATAATATTCTTCCGCTGGAAACCGCTGAGCTGCCGGAGGGCACAGAGGAAAGAATAAAAAAATCTGTCAGAGAAAAGATCAAATGCAGCAATGAAAGAGAGGATCAGATCATGATAAAGCCAAAAACAAAAAGAAGAATAAAGCCGTTATTTCTTGCAGCGGCAATAGCTGCACTGGCGGCAGGGTCGGTATTAACTGTAAATGCGGCTACTGACGGCTCGGTAACAGCAAAGCTTAAAATGCTTATAAACGGAGAGGAGGTTGAAAAGGAAGCAGTCGTTAAAGAGAATAAAGACGGAAGCGTTACTTTTGAATTTTCAGACGACGGCTTTGATTCGGAGGAAAAGCAAATAGAAATCGATATTGACGGCGAAGAAAGGAATACAGCTGTTGAGCTTAATACTGAACTTGAAGACAGCTCGGCAGAGCAAAGCGGAAGCTGAAAATTTAACTGATAAAGACAGTATTCCATAATAGATATTAAAGCGCAGGCTTATAAATTATTCGGATAAAACGGATATAAGCCTGTGCTTTTATTTACAGGATTTATGATAGGATTTATTTTTTTCAGTAACCAAATTTTACGTTTGTTATCATTGTTTTATCACATAAGGGGGTATAATATAAGTATAGAAACAAAAAGCAAGGATACATAATATCGGATAGCTTTCGGTAAAACGGATCTGTATTGAATATAAAGGAGGAAATGAGTCATGGATAATTTTAATAATAACAGCGGAAATTTTGAAAATCAGAACAGTCAGTCAAACAGCCAGAATGATTCCCAGACTTATAACGGCAGTCAGATGAATGAATTTTCATATAAGCCCGAAAAGAAAAAGAGCAGGGGCAGAAAAGCGCTAACCGGAATTATAGGAGTTTTGAGCGTTGTAGCTATAGGCGCTACTTCAATAGTCGGCTATTCCTTAGTAACAGGAATAGGGACCGAATCGGATTCATCAAGTCTTTCTTCCCAGAGTCAGAGCAGCAAGGCGCAGAACACAAGCGGAAAACCAACGGTAAACAGAGAGAATCTTCCGTCAATCATTCAGCTTGCAACGCCTAGCGATGCAATGACTATACCGGATATTGTCGATAAGGTATCTCCTTCGGTTGTAGGAATATCATGTATGACAAACAGCGGAACAGTTACGGGAACCGGTATTATTATGAGCGCTGACGGCTATATTATAACAAACGCTCATGTAGTAAACGGAGCAAGCGCTATCTCTGTAGTGCTTCCAAGCTCGTATACTGATGAAAGCTCAGGAAATGATGATTCAACGATAGAAGCTGAGCTTATAGGAAAGGATACGCAGACCGATCTTGCGGTCATAAAGATAAATAAGAATGGACTTACTGCTGCGGAATTCGGAACTTCTGCCGAAATCAAGGTAGGAGAGGTTTCAATAGTGATCGGAAATCCTCTTGGGTTTGATCTTGCCAATTCCGTAACTGCCGGAATTATTTCGGCAACGGACAGAACTCTTACTATAGAGGACAGGACAATGAATCTTATACAGACCGACGCTTCAATAAACAACGGAAACTCCGGCGGTCCGCTTATCAATGCATACGGACAGGTAATAGGAGTAACGTCGGCAAAGGTCGCATCAACCTACGGTGAAGGACTTGGATTTGCTATACCGATAGACGAAGCTACGCCGATAATCGACGATCTTATAAAATACGGCTATGTTACCGGAAGACCGACTTTAGGAATCAGCGGTGAAAACGTAACTGACGTTTATTCGCAGTACTATGATATACCAAAGGGATTCTTTGTAAGAAGCGTTGAATCAGAAAGCGCTGCCGAAAAAGCAGGGATCAAGGTAAACGATATAGTTATAGGTATTGAGGGCAACCTTATTGAGTCTATTGAAGAATTCAACGAGGTCAAGGAAAAATACAAGGCAGGAGACGAAATAACAGTTTCCGTTTACAGAGACGGCGAGATAATTGATAAAAAGGTTACTCTCGGCGAAGCTATAGATAAGAACGAAGAACAACAGAATAATCAGCAGCAGAATAACGGCGGTTATGATAATTATCGTGAGTTCTTTAACCAGTTCGGAGGTTTTTAATACTCCGTTATATTAAATAAGCTTTCTTCTAAATTAAGTTTTCTTCATATTTTTTCATATTCTTTTACTTCAAGGCTAAAGGCTGTTCCGTTAAAAGGGGCAGCCTTTAGCCGTAAGGAAGCAGAGAAAAAAATAAAAAGGAGCGGTAAAACCACTCCTTGATTATTGATTATTTTGTATTTTTCAGAGTCCAGCGGAACGGTGCGATCCTTCTTGCGCGGGTATTGTCAATATTCCAGTTGTTAAACGTTGAAGCAGGATCAAAATATCTGTAATCCGTTTTAGCCTTTGATTTATTGAAGCTTATTCCGACACCGGGATTTCTCTGGATTACCGCTCCTATACGGTGATGATCGCGCTCGTAATCAAGAATCTCTTTAGCGGTTATCATTCTTGAATCGCTTACATTGTAAATTCCCTCATATCTTCCCTCGGGGATATTGATGATCCCGTTGATAAAATCGATAAGGTTGAATACGCAGCAGAAAGAAAAGCCGTATTCTCCGTCCTTATATATGTAAGCAACATCGTCCTTGTAATCGTATACCCTGTCGCGAAGATTCTGAGTATATTCTGCCGTATAGACCGGAGCAACTCTTGCAATAACTGGAACGGTATCAGATTTTTTAAACGATTTCATCATATACTTTTCGGAGGTGAGCTTGAGATCAACGTAATTAGAGCTTCCCTTTTCAGGATTTGTTTCGCGGATAGGTTCTCTTCCCTTCTGAGTACCGTAAACCTGCGTAGTGCTGAGAAGCAGGAAATTCTTGACCATATGCTTGTCGGCAAGCTCATAAATAAATTTGTCGCAGAGCTTGCTTTTTTTGATTTCGGCGTCGGTAACATAAGGATCAATATCGTTGTCGACCGAATTTGCCAGATGAACAACAGAGTCGATCTTGTTGCTTGCTATAATTCCCTCTATAGCGTCCTTGTCGGTTATATCGCACTGAACAAAGGTATAATTCGCATCGGTGCCGATATAATCGTTCTTACGGCTGTCTACGCCGAAAACTCTATGTTTTTTCTGCAGCAGATTAGATGTCAGATACATTCCTATCATGCCGCTTGCGCCTGTAATTAGAACTGATGCCATTACAAGTCACTCCTTCCCCAAGAAACAGCATATTATATACATACATTATAACACATATTTTAAATATTGCAAATGGTTTTAGCTGTTTTATAAAAAAGTTTTATTTTATTGATAATTTTGCTTGCTTAAATTTGTGAATTGTGATAAAATTATAATAGCAAAAAGCAACTAATTCCGGTTTATAATTAATTAGATAGATGTATTAATCAAAAGGAGAAATAAAAATTGAGCTATTCAGATCTATTGTTTTTTCTTGGACTGCTGCCGCTGTCCGTTCTTTTTTCTTTTCTTGACAGAAGCGCTGAATATAAAAATTTTATACTTATAATAACCTCGGTCATTTTCTTTGCGTGGGCAAAGCCGATCATAGTCTGCCTGCTTTTTTTGACGGTTATTGCCGAATATCTTATAGGCATAGGAATAGAAAAAAGCAAATCAGCAGGAAAGGCAGGCGCAAGGGCGCTGCTTTTTGCCGATCTGATAATGAATGCAGGTATATTCTTTGTTTTTGCACACAACTATCTTTTTGACAAGGTTGAAATATTAAGCTTTTCCGAGGCAGTTATTCCTTTGGGCGTAGCTTATTATACAGTAAGAGGCTTTTCATACTGCTACGACGTTTATACTGATAAAATAAAGGCGGAGAGAAATATATTCTGCCTGCTTACATATATGGTTTCATATCATTTTATGATAGTCGGGCCGATAGTGAGGTACGGAGATATAGAGCCATATATAAGAAAAAGAACGGCCGGAGGAAGAGAAATAAACGAGGGCCTTAAAATATTTATCCCCGGTCTTGCAAAGGTATTGCTGCTTGCTCCGGTATTTTCGGGAATAAAGCTTGCAGGACTTAACGGAGAAGAGATCACGCTGCTGGGCTGCTGGCTGGGAATGATCTCATTTTTCGCCGAGGCTTATTTTATATTTACAGGAATGTCGGATATGGCGAGAGGTCTTGGAAAAATGAACGGCTTCAATTATCCCGAAAACTATAGGGAACTTGGAGTAAAAGGTCTTTTTACGGGTCTGCTGGAAAGCTTCAATACTACGCTCGTTAAATTTTTTGAAGAGGTTTCTGAAAGGGCGGGCAGAGGAAAAAAGCTGCTTACTGCGGTATGTACGGTACTCTGCTTTGCGGCGGTCATGATCTGGTACGAGGCAAGGCTGAATTTTCTTATAGTCGGAATAGCGGCGGGGATAATTGCTGTACTAGAGAAATACGCATACGGCAGAAAGCTTGAAAGGCTTCCGTCGGCAGTTAAGTTTATATACGTTTTTATTCTCAGTATGATATTATTCGGCGGTCTTTATTTTTCAAGTATGTACGGTTACAGGAAATGGCTTCTGGCGCTTGTCGGAACAGGAACGGAATATGAGCTGAGCGTTGCAGTAAAAAACGCGGTTTTAAACAATATTGTACTGATCGTTATTGCTTTTATAAGCGTTTGCCCTGTAATAAGAAAGCCTTTGCTTTCAGCGGCAGAAAGATATGGGGAAAGGTCGGCAAGAGCATACGGACAGGTTATGATATGCAAAACTGCGGCAAGGGCAATGGTTCTGCTTTTATGCGTTATTACTGCGGCGGCAAAGCTAGCGGTCTAGTCAGAGAGGTTTTAGCTAATGGATAATAAAATAAATCAGTTAAATTTAAACGCTGAAGAAGAAGCCGAATTTATTTTACCGGACGAATGTGAGGAAAGCCAAAAGGCTTTGGAGGAGATAAACAGGGAAAATCTCAAGTCTCAGTATGAGTTTATAAATCTTATAACTCTTGCGTTTATAATGCTCTGCGCCGCTTCCGTATTTATTATTTTTACAAGCAGCAAGAAATTCGGAGATGAGGGGAATAAGTTTTCTGTACAAAGGCTTGTTTCGGGTGAATATACGGCTGAAATACAAAGCAGATATGAAAGTACGGTTCCGTTTCCGGAGCAGATAAAATGGCTGGAAGAGAGGATCTCGCTTTTTTATGGGTTTGGAAATAAGGTTTCTGATCCTATGGGAGGAACTTCTCAGGAAACTGACGAAAAGCCGAACAGCTTTGATGAGCCGGAGGAAAATCGCCACGAAGAAAAGACAGTAACTACAGCGGCTTCAGCGGAAAAGAAAACTGAAACGGAAAAGCCAAAGGAAACAGCTCCGGCTTATAATACTACATATAAAAGGACTACTTCGGAAACAACTACAACGACATCTGAAACTACTTCGGCAACGACAACTAATAATAACGCTCCGCAGGTAAATACGACGGTAACCGTACCGCCGGTAACTACAGCAAAACCTACGGAAACGACTACAAAGACTACAACTGTGAAAACGACGACAACAACAAAGACTACGACCGAACAGACCGAGCCGACGGAGGACAGCTCCGAAATCACGCCGGAGGGTGAATAAAATGACGCAGCGCCAATCAAATCCCTTTCGGCTGTCCGAAGATAACAAAAGGTATCAGACATACAGCTATTATCTTAAAAAAAGATTCGGAAAAAAGGTATTCAAGGTACCGCTTAATATTGATCTTGGCTGTCCGAACAGGGACGGAACAAAGGGAACGGGAGGCTGTATATTCTGTTCGTCAAAGCTGAGCGGAGATTTTGCAGGCGATCCATGCGACGATATAAGGATTCAGTATGAAAACGTAAAGAAAAAAATGAACCGCAAATGGGCAGACGGACTATGTATTCCTTATTTTCAGGCGGGGTCAAATACCTACGGAGATACTCAGCAGCTGAGAAGAATGTTTGAAACAGCGCTCGGGTTTGAAAGCTGCACAGGTCTGAGCATTGCTACGAGGGCGGATTGTATAGACGCGGAAAAGGCGGATATGCTGGCGGAGTTAGCAGATAAAACGTATCTTACCGTTGAGCTTGGCTTGCAGAGCGTTTATGATAAAACAGCTTTGATCTGCAATAGATGTCACACTTTTGAGGATTTTCTTAACGGCTTTATGCTGCTGAAAGAGCGCGGAATAAACGTGTGTGTTCATATTATAAACGGTCTTCCTGAGGAAACACAGGATATGATGGTAAATACGGCGAAAGTTTGCGGAGAGCTGGGTATTCACAGCATAAAAATACATCTTCTGCATATTTTAAAGAATACAAGGCTTGCACAGATCTATGAAGCAGGCGGGGTAGAACCTATGAGCAGAGAGGCGTATGTAAATACGGTATGCGATCAGCTGGAGGTCATACCGGAAAATGTAATAATACAGCGGGTGACCGGCGACGGAGCAAAGGACGATCTTATAGCACCGCTGTGGAGTTTGAAAAAATTCTGTGTAATGAACGAGATAGACAAGGAGCTTTTAAGAAGAAACAGCTATCAGGGCTGCCGCTTATAAAAACAGCCTGAAATAATTTAGTTTTACGGAGGCAGAAAAATGAAAAGATCAATGACTTTAAGCTATGAGGTCGGAAACGGACTTTATCTGAATATAACAAATAAATGTCCTTGCAACTGTACCTTTTGTATAAGAAACAACGGCGACGGGGCATACGGTTCCGATCCGCTGTGGCTTGAGCATCAGCCGACTGCGGAGGAAATAATCGAGGATCTGAAAAAAAGAAAGCTTGACAGCTATGATGAAATAGTATTCTGCGGGTACGGAGAACCTACCTGTGAACTTGAAATATTAAAGACAGTTTCCGGCTATATCCGATCGGTAACAAAAACTCCTGTAAGGATAAATACCAACGGCTTGTCAGACCTTATAAACAAGAGAAATACAGCTCCTGAATTTAAGGGGATCGCTGATACGGTATCTATCAGCCTTAACGCTTCAACAAAAGAGGAATACGATAAGGTAACAAGACCGTCTTTCAGGGGTTCAGACTGCTTTGCCGAGATGCTTGACTTTGCCGCAAGGGTCAAAGATTATGTTCCGAATGTAATGCTTACGGTAGTAGATATAATCGGAGAAGAGGAAATAAGAAGGTCAAGGGAGATAGCTGAAGGTATAGGAATCCAGCTAAGGGTAAGGGAATATATACCCGACTGAAAATAAAGCAGAAAAAATGATTTTACCTGCGCTTATCGGATAAAATCATAACGTAAAATATTGAAAGGAGGGCATATTCCCTATCGGGAGTATGGTCTGAGTATGACAGAAAAGCCATGGCGGAAGAATCTTATAAAAATTGAACCCTATACGGCGGGGGAACAGCCTGACTCTGAGGATATAATAAAATTAAATGCCAATGAAAATCCGTACCCTCCGTCGCCTATGGTACAAAGGGCGATACATGAATTTGACGCAGAGAGGTTAAAGCTGTATCCCAGTATGGACGCTTCAGAGCTGAGAGAAGCCGCGGCGGAATATTACGGTTTAAAAAAGGAAAACGTTTTTGCCGGAAACGGCTCGGACGACGTGCTTGCTGCCGCGTTCAGAGCGTTTTTCAATTCTGATGTTCCAATTGCTTTTCCTGACATTACCTATTCATTCTATCCTGTCTGGTGCAGTCTTTTTAATATACCTTACAAAACCTATGCAGTCAATAATGACTTTGAGATAAATATTGAGGACTATTATGCCCCAAACGGAGGAGTAGTTATTCCGAATCCCAATGCTCCTACGACTCTTGACCTCGGAAGAGATAAGATCATCACTTTACTGGAGCATAATAGGGACTGTATCGTAATAATTGATGAGGCGTACATTGATTTCGGAGGAATATCTTCCGCCGAACTGATAAAGAAATATGACAATTTGGTGGTAACTCAGACTTTCTCAAAATCAAGGTCGCTGGCAGGTATGAGAATTGCCGCCGCTTTTGCCGATCCTGAGCTTATCTCTTATATGGAAGCGGTAAAGGATTCATACAATTCATATCCGGTCGACAGCGTTGCTTCTGCGGCAGCGGCGGCAGCGCTGAAAGACAGAGATTACTATAAGAAAACAACGGCTGAAATTATCAGAACAAGAGATAATTTTATCGCTGTACTGCGCAGTATGGGCTTCAGGGTACTTGATAGCAGAGCAAATTTCGTTTTCTGTACTCACCCGAAGTTTAAGGCTAAGGATATATTTGAATATGCGAAGTCAAAAAAAATATACATACGGTATTTCAATAAGCCGAGAATCGATAATTTTCTAAGGATAACTATCGGTACGGACGATCAGATGAAGAAGCTTGAAAAAGTTTTGGAAGAGTTTATTTCTGGATGAGAACATCAGGCTGTCAGAAAAATTCGATCTGACAGCCTTTTTTTTCTGCATAGTATGCAATATAGGAATCACGGCTGTTTTCGGCGCAGATAAGATTAGAGCTTCTGTCTATCATATATCTGTCGGCTTTTTGGTAGGAATCACTGCCGCAGTGAAAGTCGATCTGAAATACAGAATCAGCTTTTTCGTGTATGCTGTAATAACGCTCGCGCCATTTTTCAGGCCACTTTACAGCTTGTTCTTCATACGGAATAACAAGCTTAAGAGCAATTAAAAAGTTTTCCTTGAGCGAGGTCAGGATCTCCGCAGAATAGATCGGCACGCCCATTTCACAGTTGGTATAAAAGGTTTTGATCCCCTTTTTGTAACAATCAAGAATTTTTTCAAATAAAATAAGCTTGCAGTTATTTTCTTCGTCTTTTGTCATTATTGAATTAAAATCGCCCGCGATAGTACAGGCTTTGTTCATTTGAGAATTCATGCTTGATCTCCTTTATAATAAAATTATTACTTATTATATCATAAATATTTAATATACGCAACTGCGTATATTAAAAGTGGAAAACTTTGTTACAATATCCGTAGAGGTGTTGTAAATGAAGGTTAAAAATATGGTAGTTAAAAGGATCATGGATCTGTGCCGGGAAAGAAGTATAACTCTAAACGAATTAGCTAACCGTTCAGGTCTTACTCCCTCGACGGTTTATTCGATAACGGACGAAGCAAGGAAAAATATATCTGTCGTTACCGTTAAAACGATTTGTGACGGTCTTGAAATTACGCTTGGAGAATTTTTCAGCACGGAAGAGTTTGATAATCTGCCGCAGGAGATTGAATAAAGTTCTGATAATATTATTTTATCTGAATTACAGATAAAAGTCAATATCTTAACCGCAGATATGCCATAATATTTGTGGGTGATAAAATATGTATGAGCATATAAAAGGTCTTCGGCAGGACAGGGATCTAAAACAGAAGGAAGTTGCTGAATATCTTAACGTTTCGCAGAATACTTATTCTCAGTATGAAAACGGGATCATTTCTCTGACCGCAGAGATACTTGTGAAGCTTGCGCGTTTTTACGGAACAAGCGTAGATTATCTTCTCGGCGAAACCAATATCAAAGAACCGTATCCTAAAGGACAGCAGGAAAAGCCGGTAAAACAGAATATTCCGTGAAAAATTGATCAAAGTACAAAAAAGCGTACTGCAAAACGGAGCTTTTGCACAGAAGTCCAGACAAACGGACAGTTTATCCTGTATAATATAATTACTGAATTAATTATACAGGAGGAAATAAAAATGCTGGAGGTAATTGCGCTTGTTTCACCGGTAGTCATAGGCATAAACGGTATATGTGAATTTTTAGGGCTTCTCGGAGACAGCGGAGATAAAAAGAAAAGGGATATTTATACTGAAAAGACCTATTACAGGTAACAGCAGTACGGTTGAAATAACCGCCGTTATATGCTATACTTAATAATATTGCATAATAAGCTATGAAACGGAGGTAAATGTCCGAAGCTTTTCGGGCGTACATATGGAAACAGCGATCTTAATTATACTTATCAGCTGTGCGGTAATGCTGATAATTCTTATTATCAAGCAGAACGGCGGCAATAACGGAGAGGAATTGTTGTCCCGCCTTGAAAAATTGCAAGGAGAGCTTTCGGCGGAGCAGAGCCGGCTCAGGCAGGAGCTTTCCAACAATGTGTCAAATTCTATGGGAACAATGGGCGGTATGCTTTCAGAAAATCAGAAAAGCTTTGCTGAGAGTCAGGAAAAAAGGCTTCTGGAAATGGACAGGCATATAGTAGAAAAGCAGCAGGAAATGACTGCTTCGGTTCAGGCTCAGCTAAGGATTTTTGAGGAGCGTCTTAAAACTCTTGAAACTACGAACCAGCAGAAGCTGGAGGATATGAGAAGCACTATATCAAAGCAGCTTACGTCGATACAGGAGGATAATGCAAAGCAGCTTGACAAGATAAGAGGCACGGTTGACGAAAAGCTTCAGGAGTCGCTTGAAAAGAAAATGAACGAATCCTTTAAGCTTGTAAGCGAGCGGCTGGAGCAGGTATACAAGGGACTGGGAGAAATGCAGACTCTTGCTTCGGGAGTAGGCGATCTGAAAAAGGTGCTTTCAAACGTAAAGACAAGAGGTATTCTCGGGGAAATACAGCTGGGCGCTATATTGCAGGAGATCCTTACGCCGGAGCAGTATGAAACGGAAGTCCCTACCGTTCCCAACAGCAGGGAGCGGGTCGAATTTGCAGTCAGGCTTCCCGCCTCCGACGGGGGAGAGCATATCTACCTGCCTATTGACAGTAAATTTCCGGGAGATACTTACGCTGCTTTGCAGGACGCATATGAAAGCGGCAGCGCAGACGCTGTAAAATCGGCGTATAAGAATCTTGAGGGAATAATCAAGAAGTGTGCAAAGGATATTCATGATAAGTATATATGCCCGCCGTATACCACAAGTTTTGCGGTAATGTTCCTACCATTTGAAGGACTGTATGCCGAGGTGGTAAATCACGGACTTGTGGAGGTTTTACAGCGTGACTACAGCGTTAATATAGCCGGGCCGTCTACAATGGCAGCTATGCTCAATTCCCTCCAGATGGGATTTAAAACCTTGCAGATACAAAAGCGCAGCAGCGAGGTATGGCAGGTTCTGGGGGCGGTAAAAACCGAATTCGGTAAGTTTGAGGAGGTGCTTTCCTCCGCCAGAAACCGTATCCGTCAGCTGGACGACGATCTTGATAAGCTTGTCGGCGTAAGGACAAGGGGCATTAACCGTAAGTTGAGGGAAATAGAACAGCTAGATTCAGAAGAAGCGGAAAAGCTGCTGTCGGTAAGCGGCGAATAGCTGCTTTATAGAAATTAAATACATAAAATAAAACAGGCGAACACATACCTCTGCCGTAACCGCAGTAAAGGTATGCGTTCGCCTGATTAAGTTAGTAAGGTCAGGATTTAAGAGGTTTTTCCGTCGTTATAGGCTTCGTTTTCAACAGTATAGGCGGGATTTGAAAATGGATACAGCTGTTTGAATTCGTTAAAATCACCCTCTGAATGATTTGAGCCCTGAGGTATCAGCCCTGTACAGTCGTTAGCGGAGCAGGAGGGATTATAGCCTTCAAACGGCACTGTTCTACCGTCCGGAGAATTTTTATCGTACTGTTCGGCGCAGGTTCGCAGCTCTTTAAAGGCTTCGGCGTTTTTTTCAAGCAGGCTGCTCTGCATCTGCGGTGAAAGAGATTCAAAGAAGCGGCGGCTTGAAGCGTCGTTTTCAAGCAGATCCCTTAGGGAAGAATTTTTTTCAGACATAATTATTGCAATGCTCCCTGACGAGAGCATTCCTCCTTTCAGACCAGTTTATATTTACAGTTTATATTATTTGTCCTTACGGAAGAAATAAACATGGGATTTTCAGGGCATACGAATATGAAATTTTAAGAAAACAGAAGATAAAATAAGAAAACAAGAGCATATATGAGATAAATTAAATCGTATATTGCTTTTTGACTTAAAAAGTCATAAGACCAAACTTGCGGTTCAAATGAACCTGTGCTATAATCATAGTATCGTAAGACACGAAGAAAAGAACTTGAAAGAATGTGAATTACGAAAAATAAAAAAGATCTGAAAAGCATGGGGTGCGACGGAAATTTAAATGCTTTTAGGATCAATGGGGAGAACTGCCTGCGGCTGTACAGCCGTACGGAAAACAATGCAGTCAGATTCAGAAAAAAGTAAGCTGTACAGTCTGGTACGGCAGCAGGACCCAAAAAACAAAACGGATAAGATCAGACAATTCAGGCAAAATGCAAAACGCAGAAAGGAACGGTGAAAAAATATGCTGGACAAATTGCCGGGAACGGCGCTGGATTTTGACGCAAAGGCGGAGGAGGACGCTTTTTCACTTATCGAGCCGATTTTATCGGCAACCGGAGGACTGACCCTTTCACAGCTTTCGACTTTGACGGGTCTTGAAGGTTCGACGATACAGAATTGGATAAAGCGTGGCTGGGTAACTCCGGCGGTAGGGAAAAAATATACCGAACGTCAGATAGTACGAATACTTCTTATCAATATTCTAAGAGGAACGATGAAGCTTGAAAATATTGCGGGTCTAATGGCTTATATCAACGGAAGGGTTGACGATATGTCCGACGATATACTTCACGATACCGAGCTTTACAATCTGATGTGCAGACTGCTTTGCATTATGTCAAAGAAAAATCTTCACAGCCGTGACGAGATAGCTGAAGAAACAGATAAAAATCTATCTCCCGAATATATCGGCGAACAGAGAAAAAGGCTCAATGAAGTACTGCTTATACTTATTATGGGATACAGGGCTTCGTATTATAAGCGTCAGGCGGAGAGGGAGTTTGAAAAGCTGAATATTATTTAGTTCAGCAAAAAATATGGGGAAGAAGTCAGTCATAAAGAAAAACACACATATACAGCGTTATGATCAGGCTGTATAAAATCACATTAAAACGGAGGAAATAATATGCTGAATTCAAAAGTTGTGGACATCGGACCTAAAAAGAAAACTGGAAAGCTGATAGGTATAATCGTATGTGCTGTTGTTATTCTTATACTTGTTATATCATCGGTAGCTATAGTTCCGGCAGGTGCGACAGGCGTTATTGTTACATTCGGAAAGGTATCCGAGGGGACCTATTCGGAGGGCTTTCATCTGAAAGTGCCATTTGCTCAGGAGCTTGTAGTCGTATCAAATAAGATACAGGTATATGAGGCGGACGCAAGCGCAGTATCAAAGGATCTTCAGACGGTAAGCTCAAAGATCGCAGTAAATTTCAGGGTACGCAATGATTCATCGGCGATGATCTATAAGAACATAGGTGCAGATTATCAGTCTGTTATACTTATGCCTGCCGTTCAGGAATCTATGAAGGCAGTAAGCGCAAAATATACTGCGGAGGAGCTGATAACCGAGCGTAATCAGGTCGGAAGCGAGATCAAGGAACAGCTTGAATCGAAGGTGTCCGATTACGGTATCCAGATCGAAAAGTTCAATATTGTAAATTTTGATTTCTCTGCAGAGTTTAATAACGCAATAGAGGCAAAGCAGGTCGCAGAGCAAAATCTTATAAAAACCAAAACCGAGCAGGAGCAGCAGATCGTGATCGCAGAGGCGGAGGCAAAGAAGAAAACAATTGCCGCCGAAGCTGACGCAACTGCAATAAAAACCAGAGCCGACGCTCAGGCAGAGGCAAATAAGGTTCTTTCAGAATCTATAAACGATACGCTTATAAGGTATGAAACAATAGACAAATGGGACGGCGTACTGCCAAAGGTAGCTTCGTCCGCCAATCCTCTGGTAAGCCTGGATCTTGACGAAAAGGCCGCTGTAAAAGAGGGCGAATAACAGAGTATATCTCAGCGGAGTTTAACAGCTCCGCTGTTTTTTATATATACGGATAAGTGAATTTCGGCCTGCTAAAAATTTTATAAAATATAAATATATGAAATATGTACAAGCGGTCAATCACAAATTTGTGCAAGTTTTTTCAGAATTTTTGTATACAAACTACAAAAAGTATGTTATAATAAGCATACGGCACAAGCCGAAGATAAATTATACCGAAAGGGGACTTTGTTATGAGATCAATTATTACGATAAGCCGTGAATTTGGCAGCGGCGGACGGGAAATAGGTCAGAAGCTTGCTGACGAAATGGGTATAGGATTTTATGACAAAGAGCTTCTTGAAATGGCTTCAAAGGAAAGCGGTATCTGCGAGGAGCTGTTTGTTAAGCACGATGAAAGCTATACCAACAGCTTTTTGTATTCACTGGTTATGGGAAACTATCCCGTAACGGCAGACGGCAGGCTTAATCCTGAAATGCCGTTGAATCACAAAATATTTTTGGCTCAGTTTGAAACTATCAAAAAGCTGGCGGATAAGGGTCCCTGCGTTATTGTCGGAAGATGCGCAGATTATGTGCTTAAGGCAAACAGCAATGTTATAAATTTCTTTATTACGGGAAATATGACCCAGAAAAAGAAGCGTATCTTAGAGCGCTACGATATTGAGAAGAATAAGGTCGAGGATTTTATACGGAAGACTGATAAGCGCAGAGCAAATTATTATAATTATTATTCCGATATGAAATGGGGAGAGGCGAAGAATTATGATCTTTGCATCAACTCCTCAAAGACGGGAACTGAAGGCGCAGTAATGCTTATGAAGGAATATATAAGGATAAAAGAGGGTATGACAGAGTAAGGCTGTCAATACCGTGGATAACAGAGAATGATTTTTAATATATAAGAAAAGAGTTTATCTATAGAATTTTTCTTTTCAATTCATTTTACTTTCCTTACTTACAGAAAAAAGCCGTCCCTAAAGGCGGCTTTTTTCATGTTTGATCCCGTCTTAATTATTCAAGCTGACTTCGCATTGATGCCAGTAGCTTTTTTTCACGCCTTGAAACCTGTACCTGAGTCATGCCCAGAATCCTGGCCGTATCGGTCTGAGTTCTGTTTTTAAAATATCTTAGAAAAATAAGCTGCCTGTCCTTAGGCTCAAGGCGGCTCATTACCTGCCTGAGAGAAAGCGAATCGGTTATCGTCATATCAGGCGGAGGAGTCGGTATATCGATCTGACCGTGCTCTGAATCATCGCCGGATTCGGTAAGGCTTATTGGCGGTAAAGCGACGTTAAGAGCTTCTACAACGGCATCGCAGGATTCGCCGGACAGTTCGCAAAGCTCGTCTACCGTCGGTTCCCTGCCCTCGCCGGCAATGAATTTTTCCCGGCAGCGCGAGATCCTCATTGAAAGCTCCTTGATACTTCGGCTAACCTTTATTGTTCCTCCGTCACGAAAAAGTCTTTTTATTTCGCCGAGGATCACAGGAACCGCGTAGGTCGAAAATTTGACTCCACGTTCAGGATCAAAAGCCTTTGAAGCTTTTATAAGACCTATGCAGCCTGCTCCGTAAAGGTCATCGTATTCAATTCCCTTTCCGCGGAAACGGTTTGCACATAGGTGAACAAGCCCCAGGTTTTCTTCTGCGAGCCTGCCGGATTCTTCGGTTTTGGTTATCATCGGAATGCCTTTCGGGTTTTCAGTGTTTTTTCCATGACAACGGTAGTTCCCTTTCCCTTCTGACTGCGTACCTTTATTTTGTCCATAAAGCTTTCCATTACCGCAAAGCCCAGACCGGCCCGCTCTTCCTCAGGGGCGGTAGTAAACAGCGGCTCCATAGCCTTTTCTACATCGTCAATACCGCAGCCCTTGTCACGTATTTTTATGTAAACCCTGCCCTTGTCGAGTATCCGAACCTGTATAAATACCTCTCCTACAGTATCACGGTAAGCGTGTACGATACAGTTTGTTACCCCCTCCGAAACGGCGGTCTTTATTTCAGACAGCTCGTCTATCTGCGGGTCAAGCTGCGTAAGAAAGCCCGATACCGCTATTCTTGAAAAACGCTCGTTTTCCGAGTAGCTCGGAAAGCTCAGTTTCATTTCGTTTACTGCTGTTTGCTTCACTTTTAACATTCCTCTCGATATTTATTTATTTTCAGCTGAAAGCTGCTTGTCCTCTGTGTCTGCACGGGACTTGGATAACTCCGGATTGCCCGAATCCTCCTCAGGAGAAGAGCAGGAAATAATTCTGCTAAGCCTGTGAAGTCCTGCAAGCTGCATTACCTTTCGTATATACGGCGGCGGATTTGCAGTCAGAACCTCTCCGCCAAGCTCGGTCATTATCTTGTAGCGGCCCATGACAAGTCCTATTCCCGAACTGTCCATAAAGGTTACGTTCCTGAAATCAATAATAAGGGTTTTAGGGCTATATTCCTTTATTGAACCGTCTATCTCGCCGCGTATGTATTTTGCGGTGTGATGATCTATATCGCCGTATATAACAGCGGTAAGCTTTCTTTCCTCTCTTTCGGGATAAATTTTAACGTCCATATCGGTCATTCCTTTCGCAGTTTTGTTTTCTGAATAAAATAATAACAGCTTCCGTCAGAAAATTTTGTCGGAAGCTGTTGGACGGTTTTGTGCCGTCAGCGTATTTTTATATAGCCTATGTAAAAACAGGCAATGTAAAAAAATTGAACATAATCAAATTTGCGTCACATCAAGCAGCGCACTTTGTATCGAATTATGAAGAAATGTTTCATTTATTTGCTATTAAGAATATATTCGCACGGAAATTATCGCTGCAATTAATAAACATTTTATTAATTGCGTGCAATTGTTCTGAAAACGTGCCTGAGTTTAGAATGATTTAATTCTTTGTAAAACAATATGCACAAAAAACAAGAGAAGTTATTAGACATAATAAACAAATGTAAAAGTTGCACAAAAAAACATCACTCTTAAACGTTTAAGTAAACTTGACAAACTACCGTAAAATTGATATAATTAAGATTAGCTAAATGAGCCCTTTTTGACATATCTGATAAAAAAACAGCTTCAAAACTGTGCAATATTGTTAGTCTTTTGAACAATTTCACTAGATATTGTGGTGAAATTTGTGCAAACCACTATATGTTTATATTGCACAAAGATTTGTGCGTTTTTTAGGCAAAATGCAAAAAATACGGTAATATTTTTATGGTCAAATTGCATGAAAATATTTCTTTTTTCAGAAAGGTTTGCGCTTATGGATGTTATTCTTTCGACAGAGGGTCTCTGCCGCGATTTTAAAATCGGCGACGGAAGTATTGTTTCGGCGCTGAAGAACATAAATATTGAAATAGAAAAAGGCAGGCTGACGATTCTCAGAGGACGTTCCGGAAGCGGAAAGACTACCCTTATAAATATTCTCGGCGCGCTGGATAAACCCACAAAGGGAAAGGTAATGTTCGGCGGCAAGGATATTACAAGGCTTTCTGAAAAAAAGAGGGACGAGATAAGACGCTATGAAATGTCGTTTGTATTTCAGTCGGTGGCGCTTATGTCGGGCATGACCGCATATGAGAATGTCGAATTCGGTCTCAGGCTGGCGAAATACCCCTATGATCAGAGGGATAAACGGGTGCGAGAGGTACTGAAAAACGTAAATCTCGATAAGCGTATGTTTCACCGGCCGGGGGAAATGTCGGGAGGAGAACAGCAGAGAGTGGCGATCGCCAGAGCGATAGCGCATAATCCTGCTATAGTATTTGCTGACGAGCCTACAGCCGAGCTTGATACAGGAACTGCGCTTCACGTTGTAAAGCTTTTTAAGGAGCTTGTCGCTGATCATCAGATGACAATTATCATGACGACTCACGATCCGAGTATGATTGATATTGCCGACCGCGTTTATACGCTGGAGGACGGTGAGATTATTGAGTGACGCTATGACCTCTGACAATATAATAACAGCCGATAATGAAAAATACATGATCAGGTGTGAAAACCTGGTGAAAATTTACAAGACTGACGAAATCGAAGTCGTTGCGCTTCAGGGTCTGGATCTGGACGTTGAGCGCGGAGAACTGATGGCGATTGTCGGCAATTCCGGCAGCGGAAAATCAACACTTTTGAATATGCTGGGGGGTCTTGACAAACCCTCGGCGGGAAGTCTTTTCGTTGACGGTAAGAATCTGCTTAAATTCAGCGATAAGGACTATATGGAGTATAAGCGGAATACCGTCGGCTTTGTTTGGCAGAATAACGCGAGAAACCTTGTGCCGTATCTAACAGCGGCACAGAACGTCGAGCTTCCTATGCTGCTTAAAAGCCAGCGGCGCCGCAGGGAAAGAGCGCTTGAGCTACTTGATAAGGTAGGTCTTTCGCACCGCAGGAATTCAAGGCTTGATCAGATGTCAGGAGGAGAGCAGCAGAGGGTTGCGATAGCCATTGCTCTTGCCAACAATCCAAGGCTTCTTTTGGCAGACGAACCGACAGGTTCGGTCGATACAAAGACTTCAAATGTTATCCTGGATATATTCAAGGAGCTTAATAAAACAGAACATATAACGGTAGTTATAGTTACGCATGATGTTAAGCTTGCCCGCCACATTGACAGAGTCGTGGCGATAAGAGACGGAAGAACCAGCTCGGAGATAGTAAGAAAGCGCTCTTATGTAGAGGAGCTTAATGAGCTTGGCGATATAGTTAGGGTCGAGGATGAGAGTCAGGACATTCACGAGGAGCTTGTAGTGCTTGACCGTTCGGGAAGGCTTCAGCTTCCTAAGGATTATATGGAGGCTCTTGAAATAAAGGGCGGAGATAAGGTAAAGGTCGAGCTTGACCGTGAGGATAAGAAGCTTTATCTTTTCAAGTCGGGATAGACCTTGGTACATTACTTATTTTTACGGCGGCGCAAGCTGCCTTGAGCCTAAGCGGGCTTTATACAGCTTTTTGGGGATACGCAGCTATACTATTTATAATATATAGGTTTATAGGACGGTTTCTTCAGGAAAGATATTTGCAAATAATTAGGAAAGGTGGATTCATAAGTGAAGAACACAATGTTTAGGCGTGTTATCTCATCTGCACTGGCAATGGCGCTTGCGGCTACAAGCTGCATGACCGTACTTGCAGACGCTGAACAGACTGACGGTTCGGCGGCAGGAGCTACAGACGACAGCACTCTAGGCAAACAGGAGATTTCTGCCGAGCTGGTTGACGCAAGCAACCGTGAAAACGCATACAGCAATTATGTTAAAAAGTACGCGGATGCGGCAAGACCCGATCAGGAAGTTATTATTAACGGAGCTGATTTCATCAATAAGAGCGACGACGCTGATATATCGGTCGCGTCTGTTGACGGCGAAGACAACGTAATGCAATGGACAAATCAGGAGGGCAGCGTTACCTTTGAATTTGAGGTAAAGGAGTCCGGCGTTTACAATATCGAGGCTTATTATGAAGCGCTTGCCGGAGGAACTACTTCCGTTGAGTTTGCATTGCTTATAGACGACGTTTGTCCCTATACGACTGCGTCGAGGATCACGCTGTCAAAGAGATGGGTAAACGAAACAGAGATCCTGCAGGACGTTAAGGGAAACGATATACGTCCGGGACAGGTAGAGGAGGTCTGCTGGCAGACTTCTCCCCTAAAGGATATTGACGGTCTTTTCAACGATCCGCTGCAGTTCTACATTGAAGCCGGAAAACATACGCTGACGCTTCAGTCAACAAAAGCTCAGTTTGCTCTTAAATATCTGAAGCTTTATCAGCATAAGGCGGCTGAGCCTTATACGGCTCCGAGCAGCGAGGAGATAAACGCTTCGAGCGCCGATATTATAAAGCTTGAGGGCGAAACCGCCGATTATAAATCTGACAGAACGCTGTTCCCTACCAATGACAGAAACTCATATCTTACGTCATCGGCGACGGGAAGCAGTCCGACAAAAACAAAATATAACACCATAGGTAAGGAAAGCTGGACTCAGGCTACTCAGGCGATAACCTGGAAGGTAAACGTAGCTAAGGACGGATATTACAGAATCGGTATCCGCGCAAGACAGGACTCGCAGAGAGGAATGTACTCCAACAGACGCCTTTACATAGACGGAGCAGTTCCCAACGCAGAGTCGGGTCAGATAAAGTTCTATTACAGCACTGACTGGCAGCTTACCGTTCCTTCGACAGCGGACGGTCAGGAGATGTATTACTATCTTACCGCCGGAGTTCACGAGCTTACGCTTGAGGCTATACCCGGAGAGATAGGCGAGATCATGGGCGAGCTGGACGAGATCGTTTATAACGTAAACAGCTATTACAGACAGATCCGTCAGATAACCGGTCCTGATCCCGACGAATACAACAACTATATGATAGATAATGCTATTCCCGGAATAGTTGACGATTTCAGGAGCTACTCAGAAATGCTCAGGGCTCAGATGAAGAAGATCGAAGAGCTTTCCGGTCAGGGCGGTACAGAAGCTGTAACGCTTGATAAGCTTGCTATCGTACTTGACAAGTGCGTTTCAAAGCCGGATAGGATTCCGCAGATGATGTCACAGATAAAGGATAATGTTACTTCTGTTTCATCGTGGATAAATCAGTACCGTGCTCAGCCTTTAGAGATAGATATGATCGAGATCGCGACTTCCGATAAGGAATTCACTTCCTGCGATACGTCGTTCTTCTCGGCACTATCCTTTGGCTTCAAGGCTTTTGTAGGTTCTTTCTTTGAGGATTACAATTCGCTCTCTGAGGATGACGGCGAGGACGCAATGACCTGTTGGATCACACTCGGACGTGATAATGCGCTTGTAGTTCAGAACCTTGTTAATAACGAATACAATCCTACCGCCAAGACAAAGGTAAACCTCAAGCTTGTACAGGGCGGTATCGTTGAGGCGACGTTTGCCGGAAAGGGACCGGATCTTGCGCTCTTCCTGGGAGGAGATTTCCCGATCCAGCTTGCGGCGAGAGGTGTGCTTGTTGACGTTTCCCAGTATTCGGATTTTGAAGAGGTAAAACAGAGATTTTCTCCGCAGGCAACTGTTCTTTACGAATATAACGGAGGAACCTACGGACTCCCCGTATCTCAGACATTCCCAATGCTGTTCTATCGTTCGGACGTTCTTTCCGAGTACGGGATCGATCCTGCAACAGATCTGAACACCTGGGACGGAATGATAGAAGCGCTTCCTACGCTTCAGAGAAACTATATGGAGATCGGCCTTATTCTCCCTGTTCTGACAAGTACGGGAGGAACGACTTATGTTTCTCCTATTATAGAAGCGGGAAATACCTTTGCAATGATGCTGCTCCAGCAGGGAGTAAGCTTCTACAACGATACTCAGACAAAAACCAACTTTGATACACAGGAAGCAGTCAACGCATTCGACGCGTGGACCAAGTTCTATACGACTTACAGCTTCCAGCAGACATATGATGCGTTTACACGTTTCAGACAGGGCGATATGCCGGTAGTTATTCAGAACTATACCTTCTATAACCAGCTTTCTGTAGCCGCTCCCGAAATTAAGGGCTGCTGGGGCTTCCAGCCGGTTCCCGGAACGGTTCAGGAGGACGGAACGATCAATCATGCCGCTAATTCTCAGGGTTCGGGCGCTGTTATCTTTACTCGTCTTGACCAGGAAAAGAGAGATGAGGCTTGGGAATTTATCAAGTGGTTTACATCTAAGGAAACACAGGTTTCCTACGGTAACGATATAGAAGCGGTTCTCGGAACAATGGGTAGATTCGATACTGCCAACGTAGAAGCGATGGATGAGCTTTCATGGACATCAGCCGAGGTAGCTCAGCTCAAGAACCAGCTGCTTGCTCAGGTCGAGATCCCTGTAATTCCGGCGTCCTACGGCGTAACACGAAACGTTATGAATGCCTTCCGTGAGGTAGTAAACGACTATGAAAACGCCCGTGATACCTTGTTCTGGTACAACAAGGATATTAACGACGAGATAACACGTAAGCGTGAAGACCTCGGTCTTTCCGTGCAGTAGAAAGGGGAGAGTGATTAATGTCTAAAAATATAAATCCTGATACTCCTATAAATAAGCAGGGAAAATGGACTTACACATGGCATATGATGAAAGTCAACAAGGGCTGCTACGGTCTGCTTGCGCCTTTTATGATCCTGTTTCTGATTTTCACTGTTATTCCCGTTGTAATGTCGCTTCCTATGGGCTTTACTAACTTCAACATGATTCAGACTCCTAAGTTTATAGGACTTTCAAACTTCTATACCCTGTTTCTCAACGACGACGTATTTCTTATTGCGGTGAGGAACACGCTTATCTTTGCGATCTTTACAGGACCGTTCTCGTATATTCTCAGCTTTTTTATTGCATGGCTGATAAACGAAATGCATCCTTTCCTAAAAACGCTTTTCACATTTGTTTTCTATGCGCCTTCAATGACGACGTCGGTTTATGTGACCTGGCAGCTTATCCTTTCGGGAGACTCCTACGGTTACCTTAACGCCGTTATGATGGATATAGGCTTATTCAATTCGCCTAAGCAGTTCCTGACCGATACAAATTACATTCTTCCTGTAGTTATTATCGTTCAGCTCTGGATATCAATGGGCGCAGGCTTCCTTGCTATCCGTGCGGGCTTCCAGAATATCGACAAGTCGATGTACGAGGCGGGAGCTATCGAGGGTATCAAGAACAGATGGCAGGAGCTTTTTACAATTACTATCCCGTCAATGGGACCTCAGCTTCTCTTTGCTGCGGTAATGCAGATCTCGTCATCGTTTACGGTAGGTATGGTAGGACAGAACCTTGTTGGTCTGCCGTCAACCGACTACGCCGCGCATACGATAATGAACCACGCTACCGACTACGGTTCCATACGTTACGAAATGGGTTACGCTTCGGCAATATGTTTTGTTCTGTTTGCGGCGATGCTGCTGGCAAATAAGGGCGTAAACTGGCTGCTGGGCAAATACCTTGATTAAGGAGGTGAGTTTACGAAATGGCAAGAAGAAAGAAAAAGCAAGTAACGATCGACAAGCTGAAGGTAAAAGATAAAAAGAAGAGAATAAACGGTTCTCTGGGCGGAGATATTGCGATCTTAGTGTTTCTTATACTGCTTGGCTTGTTTATGATCTTCCCGATTTATTATTCTGTAGTACAGTCTATGAAGCCTGTAGAAGAGCTGTTCGTATTCCCACCTAAGCTTTACGTTCTGAATCCGACGACCAGAAACTTTTCGGATATGTTTAAGGTCGCGGCAAGTATGTGGGTACCGCTTTCAAGATATATCTTCAACAGCGTTTTCATTACAATAGTTATCTGCGTATGCAATCTGTTTGTATGCTGCTGCGCCGGATTCGTGCTTTCAAAGTGCAGATTCCCCGGTTCAAAGCTGATCAACCAGCTTATTGTTGTAGCGCTTTTGTTCCAGTCCAACGCAACATGGATCATGCAGTTCCTGGTAATGTCTAAGCTTCACATGATCGATACATACTGGGCTTTGATACTGCCGTATATTTCGACTGCTATGGGTCTGTTCCTTATGAGACAGAGTATGTCAACGATCCATGATTCAATGATAGAGGCTGCAAAGGTTGACGGAGCGGGTCTGTTCAGAATATGCTGGCAGATAGTAGTTCCGAACTCAAAGCCTGCAATAATGACTCTTATAATTTTTGCATTTCAGGGCGCATGGAACATTCAGGGCGGTTCGCTTATCTATTCTGAAGAGCTTAAAACGCTGCCTACGATTGTTCAGCAGATCACCATGGCAGGACTTGCAAGACAGGGCGTAACCTTTGCGTCCGCCGTACTGCTTCTTATTCCGCCGCTGGTTGTATTCCTTATTGCCCAGAGCAACGTTATGGAAACTATGGCGCATTCGGGTATTAAGGATTAATCGGTTCAACAATAAAATACGGAAAGGAAACAGGTGATAAGTAGTGTCGAGAATGAAAAATTCTTTGAAAAGAGTACTCACGCTGTCGATGGCAGCGGCCGCCGCACTGGCTATGACGACCACCGCTTTCGCAGATGAGCCATATAATTCCTATAACTACGATACATGGGAGGATCCGATACCCTCACAGAGCGGTTATAGAGTAGAAAGAACGGTTACGGGGGCAGAGATGGGTCTTTCAAGACTCAGCGACCCTGAGGATCCGCTTTTTGTAAGCGAAAACGCTTCCCCTACTTTAAGCGACGCCAAGGATATGTATATGGATGACGAGCGCAGTGAGTTCTGGGTAGCGGATTCTAAAAACAACAGGATACTCAGACTTAACAAGGATCTTGAGGTGATCGGTCGTTATTACGGTGTTAAGGGCAGCAGCGAGATAAACGTGGACGAAACCACAGGGCTTTCAAATTTCATGAACCCGTACGGAGTTTATGTTATGACAAGTCCGATTACAGGCGACTTAACAATGTATGTTGCCGATTATGACAATTCGAGAGTAGTTAAAGCAAAAATTGTTTCAGAAACTGAGTGTGAGCTTATTCAGGAGTATACCAAGCCGGAAGAAGCTTTGTATTCGTCCAAGACCTTTAACCCTACTAAGATCCTGGTCGATAACGCAGAGAATGTATATGCGGTTGTTAAATCGGTAAACACGGGTTCAGTTCAGTTTGCAAGGGATGGAAGCTTCACAGGCTTCTACGGCGCAAACCGTGTTGAAGTAACAGCTGCTGTTATAGCCCAGAAGCTCTGGAGAACTATAGCTTCAAATGATCAGATCGCCGGAATGGCAAGAAACGTACCTGTAGAGTACGCAAACTTCGATATTGACGCAGACGGCTTTATCTATACGGTTACAGAGGTATCGACCTCTACCGATGCGGTTAAAAAGCTTAATCCTGCGGGCTATAATATCTGGGACAATGATGTCGGCAATAAGTATAACTTCGGAGATATAGCCGAAGCTCAGTGGGACGCAACAACAAACTCAAAGCATTCTACAAGACTGACAGATATAGTTATCGGAAACAACGGACTTATCAATGTTCTTGACTATGAAACCGGACGTGTGTTCCAGTATGACCGGAACTGTAATCTTGTGTGCATATTCGGAACAAAGAACTCGACCTCAGATCAGAGGGGAAGCTTCGGCAATCCGAATGCTGTAGAGGCTCTCGGAAACAACGTCTATGTTCTGGACGGAGCAAAGAACGACATAACCGTATTTACCGAAACAATGTTCGGAAAATATGTTCACGCTGCGTTTGAGAATTATGACGAGGGCCGTTACTCAGAGGCAAAAGCCGACTGGGAAGAGGTAATAAAGAGAGACGGAAATTATACGATGGCTTATATAGGCCTGGGAAAAGCCGCTCTTAACGACGGAGAATATTCAAAGGCTCTCAAGTATTTTAAAACAGCGTATGATCAGGACGACTATGACAAGGCATTCAAGTATACGAGGGAAGATTTCCTCAGAGATCATTTTACAGCAATGATCGTAATTATTCTTGCGTTTATAGTTTGGGTGATCATTTTGAAGGTCATTCATAAAAAGGGTATTTATTTGATCAAGAAAAAGTCTAAGGAGGGAAAATAGAATGTATGAATTTTCAACATTAGGCTGGCTGAAGCACGTTATTTTCCATCCTGTAGAGGGATTTGAGGATCTTCGCTGGAAAAAGCAAGGTTCTCTGAAGGTGGCATTTATTATAGTTCTGCTGCTGTTTGTAGTTATGGTAGCAAGCAGGCAGCTTACGGGCTTCCAGTTCAACAACGCATACGTTAAAGTTTTTAACGTAGTTCCTCTTATCGTTCAGTCTATTGTATACTTCTTTACATGGGTCATAGGAAACTGGATGCTGTGTACTCTGTTTGACGGAGAGGGAACGCTTAAAAAGATCTGCATTTATTCCGCATATGCATTAGTTCCTTATATAGTATGCGGCTTTATATCGACAGCTCTTTCAAACGTTTTGGTTCAGGAAGAATCTATATGGCTTACCGCTATTTATTATCTCGGACTGGGATGGTCTCTCGTACTTATGATACAGGCGATGAGAGCCGTTCACCAGTATTCATTCGGAAAAACGTTATTGTCAATGGTCTTTACCCTGGTGGCAATGCTGCTGATATTGTTCCTTGCAATTCTTCTGCTTTCATTGTTCCAGCAGGTATATGTATTCGGATATTCGGTTTATACCGAAATTGCATACAGAATCAGAGGCTAAATAAGAAACGGTGGTGTAAATTAAATGCATAACAAAAATTATAAAAAAGCTATTGTGTTTGCGTTAGTTCTTACAATGCTGATGCCTCTGGGTTCTATGGCTGCGTCCTCAACCTCGGACGAAGCCGATAGCCAAGCCGTAGCGGCAGGCGAAGATCAGGGCGCTGAAGCGTCAGCGTCTTCCGACGGAGAAGCTGATGAAGAGGACAGCAAAAACGATAAGGACGAATTGCCCGATCCGATCACTGACGAGGATGCAGTTAAATCTTCTAAGGAGATCGCTTCAAACAATAATTTTATAATGTACGCCGACGAGGAAAATGAAAGAATTGGTCTTTATGTAAAATCCTCAGGAAAGTACTGGTGGACATCGCCTATAAATGTAATGTCCGACGAAACTATTATTGATGAAACAAAGGGCACAATGATGAAGTCCGCTCAGAGAAAAGCAATAGCGTCAAGCGTTGCTATCAAGGTCGGCGATCTGAGACAGGAAAAAAGAACAGAATCTCCTGCTCCTGTATACTCTACAAGAGCGACAAAGAGCTGGAGGACCGAAGCAAACGGCGTAGCGGTAACCTATAAGTACGGCTCAGACGGAGTAAAGCTTACGGTTCATTATGAGCTTTGCGATGACAATCTTTATGTATACGCTGATACAGACGAGATCGAAGAGGCAAATACAAGCTCTCTTGACGGAAAGGTTCTTACAAAGCTTCAGCTTTGTCCCTATTTCGGAGCAATTTCAGCATTTGACGAGAACGGCAATGCGACCGAGGGTTATATGATCGTTCCTGACGGAAGCGGCGCAGTTATAAAGTACAATAACGGCAAGGTCAATTATTCGGATTATTCCCAGCAGATATACGGCAGGGATTATACGGCGGTCCCGCTTACCGCTCCGAGAGTTACCGAGCAGGCGTATATGCCGGTTATCGCTACGGTTTCCGGAAACAGCGGAATGGTTGCGATAGCTACCGACGGCGACGCTAATGTATATGCGAAGGCACAGGTAAGCGGACAGAATAAGCAGGCATACAATAACTGCTACTTTGAATTTGAGACAAGAAGTCAGGACGCTTTCTTTATGAGCGGCGACAATTCAAATAAGATAACCGTCTTTGAAAAGGGCGGAATAAAGACAGAGCGCTTCGGAATAAGATATTATCCGATAGATAAGGACGACGGCGTTAACTATGCCGACTGTGCTGAGGTCTACAGAAACTATCTTATCAGCAGTAAGGGTCTTACAAAGAAGACCGAAGCGGATTCAAACGATCTTTATCTCGATTTCTTCGGAGGAGTAATGAAGCAGACCTCGATAGTAGGTATTCCTTTTATGCTGAAAACCGAGATAACAGGTTTCAGTCAGGCTCAGGAGATCGTTGATAAGTTCAAGGATAACGGCGTTTCCGATATGGTCGTAAATTACAACGACTGGACAAACGCTTCGATCAAGAACAAGATATCTACAAAAGTTAAGCCTTCCGGCACTCTCGGAGGATCGGGGGATTTCAACAGCTTTATTTCAGCCGAGAACGTAGATGTTTTCCCGTCTATGAATAATATTCAGATGGATTCGGGCAGCTGGGGATATATGGCGTTTACAAATACAGCTATAAGAGTTTCAAACGCTTATTCAAGACAAAGCTCCTACAGTCCGGCGTTCGGAGTTCCCGTAAAGGGAGTTGCTCCCGCTTTGCTTGCTCCGAATTCCTACGTTAAGGTTTTTGAGCAGATGATCGAAAGCTACAAGGATAAGGATCTTGACAAAATAGGTTTCGGAGAGTATTCGACTAAGCTGGTAAGTGACTTCTCAAGCAAGAATTCTTCCAGCAGAAACGATACCCTGAACACGGTAGTAAACGGCTATAAGAGCGCTTCTGAATCAGTAGGTTCGATACTCTGCGACGGAGCAAACGCTTACGTTCTGCCTTACGCTTCGCAGATAACCAACGTTCCCGTTTACTCAAGCGGCTTCAACCTTACCGACTATGATATTCCGTTCTATCAGATGGTTATTCACGGTTATGTTCCTTATTCGACCAAGCCGATAAACGCCAGCTCAAACACAGGTGAAACCTTTATGCTGGCTCTGGCCTCCGGTTCGGGAATGCATTACGATATGGTCTATGAGGACGCAGCCGAGCTTAAGGATACAGATTACGACGAGCTTTATTACTCCAATTATGAAGGCTGGCTCGATATGGCGGCTAAGCAGTCGAATCTCGCAAGTCAGATACTTTCGGGAGTAAGCGATATGACCATTTCAAACTATGAAATAAGCGGTGACGGAAACGTAATAACTACGACCTACAGCAAGGACGGTTCAAACGTTGTTGTTGAGGTCAATATGTCGGCAGGAACCGCTTCCGTCGACGGTCAGGTTTACGACCTCGGAAACGCTATAGAAGGAGGTATAGAAGGCTAATGAGTAATTTGGAAAACAACTTGCCGAATGACGAGCTGGAAAACAGCGCCGAAGTTCAGGAAACTCAGGAAGCCGATGAAGCTCAGGCTGTGATCAGTGAAGCTGAGGAAGTGCCGGAAGCCGAGGCGGCTGAAGAAGATCCGGCAGAGCAGCTTGCTGCAGAAGCCGCTCCTCCTGTAAAGCGTAAGGGTTCAAGGATTCCGTACGAAAGAAGAAAAGGTCTTTACGGCTACGGCTTTATAGCGATATGGATCTTAGGTACGATCTACTTTTTCATTCTTCCGCTTGTAGAGTCTTTGATCTATTCGTTCAATGAAACCAAGGTAAGCTCCGGCGGAATGGAAATGAAATTCATAGGTTTTCAGAACTATGTGAACGCTTTCCGTAAGGATCAGGATTATTCCAAGGCGCTTATTGAAACGCTGCAGAATACGGCTCTGAAAACTCCGCTGATCTTGATATTCTCGATATTTATCGCAGTGATCCTTAATCAGAAGTTCAGAGGAAGGACATTTGCAAGAGCGGTATTTTTCCTGCCGGTTATAATCGCTACAGGTCCTGTAATCGACATTATTAACGGTAATATGAGCACAGGCGGATACGCCGGCGGCTCGGAGCAGTTCAGCAGTATGTTTGAGGCGGATCTGGTAGATCAGCTTCTCAACTTCCTGGGAGTGTATAATATAAGTGATACGCTGACGGAAACGATAAACTCGCTGACGTCGGATATATTCAATCTGGTATGGAATTCGGGTATTCAGATACTTCTGTTCCTATCGGCTCTTCAGGGAATACCGTTCTCTGCTAAGGAGGCGGCTCAGATGGAGGGCGCTACTGCATGGGAATATTTCTGGAAGATTACGATTCCTTATATCAGCCCGATGATTCTTGCCAGCCTGGTATACACGATCGTTGACTCATTCGTTGACCCGTCAAACGAGGTTATGACTATCGTACTTAACAAGTCAAGCAGCTGGGAGCACGGCTATTCGGCGGCTATGGCGTGGGCATACTTCCTTATTGTAGGAGTAGTGCTTGCAATCGTTGTTGCGATCATCAATAAGTTCGTTTATTATGAAGTAGAATAAAGGGGGGATTACAGTGGCAACTAAAAAAGAAGAAAAAGAGTTCGAGAAGGAACGAAAGGCTGCGGTAAAAGCCCGTCATAAGCGAATGAAGGAGGATGGACTTGATAAGTACTTTACTCCCGAGCAGATCCGCTATAACCGTAACAAAAGAATAATAGGAATGGTTTGGCCGTTCTTCAGATTCCTGATTTTGTTCGGTTTGTGCTTTGTAATCCTTTATCCTTTGATATTCATGCTTTCAACGGCGTTCAGACCTGCGGAGCAGATGAACGACCCGTCGGTAGTATGGCTGCCTAAAAGCCTGACCTTGAGCAATATAGAACAGGTTTGGGGCGTAATGAATTTTGATACTACGGTGCTCAATACGATTTTCCTGAACCTTGTAGCCTCGGTGCTTCAGGTAGTTACCTGTTCGATTACAGGCTACGGCTTCGCAAGATTTAAGTTCAAGGGAAAGGGACTGCTGTTTGCTATAGTAGTTCTTATGATCATCGTTCCTCCGCAGATAACGACGATTCCGCTGTATCTGCAGTATGCGTATTTTGACCTTTTCGGTCTTATCCCGCTCTTAAACGGCGGCGAGTCTATTTCGCTTATCAACAGCGGACTTACGATGTATCTTCCCGCTTTGTTTGCAAACGGACTCAGAGCAGGACTGTTTATCTTCATCTTCCGTCAGTTCTTCAGAGGACTGCCTAAGGAGCTTGAGGACGCCGCTTACCTTGACGGCTGCGGACCTCTCAAGACATATCTGAAGGTAATGGTTCCTAACGCAAAAACTTCATTCCTGACAGTTTTCCTGTTCTCGGTAGTATGGTACTGGAACGACTTCTATGTTTCGTCCTCGTTCTTTACAAAGAACGATACAGTTGCGCTTATGCTGAAGAACCTTGATTCAAATCTCCAGCAGCAGCTGTTCGACGGTCAGTCTGTTTCGGTAAGACAAATAATCGTATGGCTTGAAGCCGGCTGTGTGCTTTCAATAACTCCCCTGTTGGTTATGTACATATTCCTCCAGAGGTACTTTATCGAAGGTATCGAGCGTTCAGGTATTACAGGTATTTAACAGCAATTTAAAGCAGAGCGCTTATAAACGTGCGCTCTGCTTTTTTATTTTTACTTGGTTATAATATTTATCGGCAGTTCATAAAAAATATTAGCGGAAAACGTTTTCTGACCTTGCATAATTTCTTGGATATGTTATAATTATTTTAAATGCAAGGATTCCGTATCAGTGCGGAGCCTGCTTATTATTTTATATATAAGGAGTACAGTGCAATGCCGATAAGCTACAATGAAACCGCGCGGATCTTCAAGCTTCGCGCAAAGGATACCGATTATATTATAAAGGCTGCCCCGGGCGAATATCTCGCTCACGTTTATTTCGGAAGAAAAGTGCCCGACGAGGATCTGACCTATCTTCTCAGACTTGACGAAAACCCGTTTACGCCGGAGACTAATAACCGGGATAAAGCCTGCTATATGGATACGCTTCCCTTTGAGTATCCCTGCTTCGGCCTCGGCGACTACCGTGAGCCTGCATTTAAGATATTGGATAATGGAGGAATGTCGACCTGTGATCTAAGATATAAGTCGCATAAGATTTATAAGGGAAAGCCTGCTTTAAAAGGTCTGCCGGCAACTTTTGCGACAGAGGAAAGCGGCTGCGAAACTCTTGAGATCGTTATGGAGGACAAGCCGGCAGGTCTTGAAGCAACGCTTATTTATACGGCTTTCGATAAGCTGGATGTTATTACCCGCTCGGTAAAGGTCAGAAATACTGGAGCTGAGCCTTGTGCTATTACAAGAGTTTATTCTGCCTGCGTTGATTTTGATACTCACGAATTTGATATGATAACCCTTAACGGCTCGTGGGCAAGGGAACGAGCTGTAGAAAGATGCAGACTTCACCACGGAAAGCAGTCTATAGATTCAATGCGCGGCGAATCCTCTCATCAGAACAACCCGTTTGTTGCTCTCTGCGAGCATAAGGCGGACGAAGACTGCGGAGAGGTTTACGGCTTTAACTTTGTTTATTCGGGCAACTTTATAGCACAGGCGGAGGTTACACAGCATAAGAAAACACGCTTCCTAATGGGCATAAACGATATGGATTTTTCGTGGCTGCTTGAAGCTGGTGAGGAGTTTATTGCTCCTGAGGCCGTTATGGTCCATTCGGATAGCGGTCTTGGCAAAATGTCGAGAACCTTCCACGACCTATATAGAAATAATCTTATAAGAGGCGAGTATAAGGACAAACGCCGCCCGATACTTATCAACAACTGGGAGGCTACATATTTCAACTTCAATACTGAAAAGCTTATTGATATTGCAAAGGAAGCATCAAAGCTTGGCATTGAAATGCTTGTAATGGACGACGGCTGGTTCGGTCACAGAGATTCGGATAACTCATCGCTCGGCGATTGGTTCGTATATGAAAAGAAAATCGACGGTGGTCTGAAATATCTTGTGGACGAGGTCAATAAGCTGGGTATGAAGTTCGGTATCTGGTTCGAGCCTGAAATGATCTCTCCCGACTCGGAGCTTTATAAAACTCACCCTGAATGGGCGATCCAGGTCAAGGGCAGAGAGCTTACCCTCTGCCGTGAGCAGTACGTTCTCGACTATTCAAGACAGGACGTAAGAGATCATGTTTTCGGCATGATGAAAAATATACTCGATTCGGCAAATATCGAATATATAAAGTGGGATATGAACAGACAGCTAACTGAGGTAGGTTCAAATGCTCTTTCCGCAAACCGCCAGCGTGAGCTTTGGCACAGATATGTTCTTGGTGTTTATGAGCTTATGGACAGGGTAACAAGCGCTTATCCGCACATTCTGCTTGAAAACTGCTCGGGGGGCGGAGCAAGATTCGATCCGGGTATGCTCTATTATTCGCCGCAGATCTGGTGCTCGGACGATACCGACGCCATAGAAAGACTGAAAATTCAGTACGGTACATCAATGTGTTATCCTTGCTCTGCAATGGGCGCTCACGTTTCCGACTGCCCTAACCATACTGTAGGAAGAAGCACCCCGTTTACAACAAGAGGACATGTCGCAATGGTGGGAACCTTCGGCTATGAGCTTGACGTTACAAAGATTCCTCAGCAGGACAGGGACGCTATTCCGGGACAGATCGAAGAATTTAATAAGTACAACAAGCTCGTAAGAACGGGAGATCAGTACAGAATAGGCAATATGTTCGAGGATAACACCTGGGATTCATGGATGTTTGTTGCAAAGGATAAAAGCGAGGCGCTGTTTGAGTTTATTCAGGTACTCGGCAGACCTAACGAGCGTTCGAGAAGAATCAAGCTGAAGGGACTTGACCCGAATAAATATTACTTTGAGGAAAGCAAGCCGGAAATCAAGCTTTCGGGAGCGGCTTTGATGAACTGCGGAATCAATATCGGCGGAATATGGGGAGATTATCAATCAAGGATTCTTCATTTTATGGAGGCATAAAATACCCTTACTCATAATTATTGGAATAGGTTTAACTTATGCGTCTTTAATGACGACCTCTCTTATGGCAGTGGCAGAGGTAGTACGTCTTAAAAGAGCAGGCTTGATTTCAAGTAAGCAAGCATTAAAGCTTGCGGTTTTTCAGTTTATATTCATTCAGGATATCGCAGGAGCAATAATGATCTACAATACTGAAAAGAGAACATTGGAAGGTACAAGGAATACCTGAGCTATAATCTTTACTGAATAATAAGCAGGCAGCAAAAGGCTGGTCAAGCCTCTTGCTGCTGTGATAAAATGTAAACGAATACAGGCAAGTGACAGCTTTTGAAAAACATTAGTAAATTTTTTCAGACGGATATATTGAAAGTTAATTAAAAACAAGGAGGGTTTTAACCAGTGAATTTCAGGAAATTTACAGCCATAGGCTTAGCCTGCGCTCTTGCAGCTGCAGCTTTTACGGGCTGCGGCAAAAAGGACGGCAAATCGTCAGAGCCGGACGGGAAAATTGAACAGACGGATTATTATAACGCTCAGCATGAGGAAACAGGCTGGGAATGGGGCAATGTTGAAATTGTCGGCGGAGGTTTTGTTCCAAACGTAATTTATAATCCGACCGAGGAGGGTCTTGCTTACGCCAGAACCGATATAGGCGGAGCGTATAAGCTTAATAAGGATACAAACCGATGGGAATGTATTACAGATTTTATCGGCGGTGACGATTGGAACCTTATGGGTATTGAAAGTATTGCTACTGATCCCGTAGAGCCTAACAGGCTGTATCTGGCGGCAGGTACGTATACTACAGGAAGCGGAGCTGTACTTGTATCAGACGATTACGGCGAAAACTTTATGAAGGTCGATCTTCCTTTCGGAAACGGAGGAAACGAGGTAGGACGCGGTGCGGGCGAACGTTTGCAGGTAGACCCCAACGATAACAGCATTATTTATTTCGGAACAAGAAATGCCGGACTTTACAGATCGGTCGATTACGGCAGAACATGGAATAAGGTCGAAAGCTTCCCTACCGACGGCGGTTATACTGAAAGCGGATATTCGGTAGGTCTTACATTTGTAGCTTTTGATAAAGCTTCCTCAGAAAGCGGAAATGCTACGAAAACTATTTTTGTTGGAGCGGCAAAAAATTCAGGCAATTATATTTACCGTTCTGACGACGCAGGAGAAACCTGGAACGAGATCGAAAACCCAATGTCGGAAAAGGCGCAGAACAATAGCCGTCTTAAGCCTGTTCAGGGGGAGGTTTCCTCAGACGGGTATCTGTATACAACTTGGTCATATAAGGTAGGCCCGAATGAAGCGACTCAGGGAGCGGTACAGAAATACGATATAAAAGAGGGTAAATGGGAGGAAATAACACCCGACCTTATTTATACCTGCGGTTATTCCGGATTATCCGTAAATCCAGGCGATCCTCAGAATATAGTTGTTACAACGCTGTGTCTGTGGGGAGTAGTAGATAATGTTTTCGTAACCTACGACGGCGGAAAGACCTGGGATTCATTCTGGGATCCCGATACTGAGGAAGCAAACTATAAAATAGATATTTCAGCTTCAGAATGGCTCGATTGGCAGGGACAGCTCAAGCTTGGCTGGTGGATGACGGGAGTTGCAATAAATCCGTTCGATCCTGATGAGATCATGTACGGGACCGGAGCAACTATTTTCGGAACTGACAACCTGACGAAAATATCAAGCGAGCCTGTAAATCTATCTGTTAGGGCAATGGGAATCGAAGAAACGGCTATATTTGATTTTGTATCGCCTAATTATCTGGACGAGGATACCCCGGAGCTTTACTCTATTATGGGGGATATTTACGGCTTCAGGCATGACGACGTTTCAAAAGCGCCTAAGGAGCATTACGGCGACTTTAAATCGACCTCTCTTGATTGTGCGGGACAGGATTATCATTACGTTGTAAGAGCTACGGACGAGGACAGCGGAACGGTTTATTATTCTTCCGACGCCGCTCAGACCTGGCAGGAGGTCGAGAGCCTTCCCGACGAATCTCTGGAAAAGTCCGGAGGACAGGTCAAGCTTTCGGCAGACGGTAAGACTATATTCTGGCAGCCGGGTATGGCGGGGGTACGTCCGTTTGTATCGGACGATTTCGGAAAGACCTGGACAGAATGCGAGGACGTACCGGCTGGCTCGATTATTGAAACCGATAAGGTAAATCCTAAAAAGTTCTATGCGGCATACGACGGATTTTTCTATATGAGCGAGGACGGAGGAAAAAGCTTTGAACAGATAGCGAATTTCCTGGTTTCAAATATTACCTATGAGGCGTGTCCCGATACGGAGGGAGATCTCTGGATAGCGGTAGGCTCGGGAGGAGTTTATTATCTCGATACATCAACAGGAGAGCTCGCTTCCGTTTCAAAGGATATTCAGGCTTGTGACGCTCTCGGTCTTGGAAAAGCCGAAAAGGACGGAGATTATATGACTCTGTATATGATAGGCGAGGCAAATAACGAGGGCCACGGCGTTTATATGTCGCAGGACAAGGGCGTTACCTGGACAAGGATCAACGACGATACCGAAAAATGGGGCAACGTAAATCCCAATATTTCAGGAGATCCCAAAACCTTCGGAAGATGCTATATCTCTACTAACGGACGAGGAATTATAATGGGTAATAAAAAATAGTAGGATCTGCTGACTGTCAATATTGTAAACAAAAGGCCCGGATAGAATACACCCGGGTCTTTTTGTGCAATATATACAAAAATTGCAATGAATATTCTCTAAAGTTCTACACACTTAATTTTATCAAAAGCTTGCAAAGCGTGGTTTTATAGTGTATAATAATACTTGCGTGACTGCACAAGGTGTCTTTATGCTAAGTGCAAGACACCTAGATATGCGATGAAGTGAAAGGTTGCCGGCGGTCTGCCGGGTAATTTTCATGGAGTATGTCCGATTTTAAACCGGGCGACTGTAATACCGAAACACAGTATGTGCTTATGCTTCTTGCGAGGGGCGGGTTTCCGCTTTTGGCATAGGTGCGGTAAGCTGCGGTGTTTTCCGTTTTTCTTAGTCCGAATACCTAAAGGGTGATTCGGAATTTTTTATCGGGTAAAAGGGAAACACACGGCAGAGTGTAATTTGAAAAATCGGCGTTTGCAAAGCCGAATTCATACACAAGGTATTGCGGAAGGGCATATGCCCTGCCCCCACATTTAGATATTGCAACGAGGAGGCGATTTTAAGTGGCAGTCAATGAAAAGATCAGAATCAAGATCAAGGGTTATGAGCATGCGGTAGTAGACGCAGCTGCAACAAAGATTGTAGAGGCTGTAAAGCGTTCGGGAGCACAGGTTTCAGGACCTATCCCCCTTCCTACCGACAAGGAGATCGTAACGATACTCAGAGCTGTTCATAAGTACAAGGACAGCAGAGAGCAGTTTGAGATGAGAACTCATAAGAGACTTATCGACGTTATCCGTCCTACAAAGGAAACTACTCAGGCTCTCGAAGGTCTTGAACTTCCTGCAGGCGTAAACATTGTAATGGAAATCAAGTAATTTCCAAAAAGAGATTACGGGTAATCTCTCATCAGTGTAATGCAGGTCATGTTGGGCATAAAATTACTTGGCTCAACCAATAACCAAATAGGAGGAAATAAAAATGCAGAAGGGTATCATCGGAAAGAAAATCGGCATGACGCAGATTTTCGATGAGGCAGGAAAAGTTATTCCTGTAACTGTTGTTGAAGCAGGTCCCTGCGTTGTCGTTCAGAAGAAAACCGTTGAAAACGACGGATATGAGGCTGTACAGCTCGGCTTCGGCGACATAAGGGCAAAGAGGGTAAACAAGCCTCTTGCGGGACACTTCAAAAAGGCTGACGTAGCTATGAAGAGAACTCTTAAGGAGTTCAGATTTGAGGACATCTCAAGTCTTAACGTCGGCGATATTGTAAAGGCTGATGCTTTTGCCGAGGGCGACATCGTTGATGTCAGCGGAACCAGCAAGGGTAAAGGCTTCGCAGGAACAATCAAACGTCACAACAATTCAAGGCTCAAGGAAACTCACGGTACCGGCCCTGTTCACAGACACGCAGGCTCAATGGGCGCTTGTTCATCTCCTTCGAGAATTTACAAGGGCAAGGGAATGCCGGGTCATATGGGCGCTGAAAAGGTAACCGTTCAGAATCTTGAAATTGTAAAGATCGACGCAGAAAATAATCTTATCGCAATCAAGGGAGCAATTCCGGGACCTAAGAACGGAACTGTTACTATTGTTGACTGCGTTAAGAAGGCTTAGTGGAAGGAGGATATTATTATGTCAAAGATTTCAGTATTTGATATGACAGGCAAAAAAGTAGCCGACACTGAGCTTAACGACGCCGTTTTCGGTATCGAGCCGAATAAGAGCGTTATGCACGCAATGGTTGTAAATTATCTGGCTAACCAGAGACACGGAACCCAGTCAACTCTTACAAGAACGGAAGTAAGGGGCGGCGGAAGAAAGCCGTGGAGACAGAAGGGTACCGGTCATGCAAGACAGGGCTCCATCAGAGCTCCCCAGTGGGTTCACGGAGGAATTGCTCTCGGACCTAAGCCAAGAGATTACAGCTATTCTCTTAATAAAAAGGAGAGAAGGCTCGGCATGAAGTCAGCGCTTTCTTCTAAGGTCATCGACGAGAACCTTGTAGTTGTAGACGCTATCAAGGCTGACGAGTTCAAGACCAAGACGATCGTTGAAATGCTCAAGGCTCTTAACGTTGAGGGCAAGGCTCTTATCGTTACAGCTGAGACTGACGCTAAGATCGTAAAGAGCGCAGGAAACATTCCGGGAGTTAAAACAGCTACCGTAAATACGCTTAATGTTTACGATATTCTGAACTATGATAAATTTATCGTTGCTTCGGACGCTGTAACAAAGATTGAGGAGGTTTATGCGTAATGACTAAGACTGCTCAAGATATTGTAATCAGACCGATTATCACTGAAGACTCTATGGAAAGGCTTCAGAGCAAGAAATATACCTTCGAAGTTGCCAAGGACGCTAATAAAGTCGAGATCGCAAAGGCGGTCGAAGAGCTTTTCGGCGTTAAAGTCGCTAAGGTAAATACCATAAGCGTAAAGGGCAAGGAGAAGAGAATGGGAAGAAACACAGGTTTCAGACCCGACTGGAAAAAGGCTATAGTTACTCTTGAAGGCGATAAGACTATCGAATTCTTCGACGGAATGTATTAATCCGCAGGAGGATAAGCCTTCTGAAAGAGGGCGCAAGTAAAGCTTGCGCTGCTCCCCTTCCGACGTTATCCGAGGAGGAACGGGGAAAGGTTCTGCGAGGCGGCGAGGGCCGCTTGGCTAAAATAGGCCTCATTCACCGCAGAATGTAGGTATGGAGGGGTTCTTGGAACAGATATGCTGTTCTTTGGCTTCTTCGCAAAACTCAGATTAAGGAGTGAATTTCAAATGGCAATAAAGAGCTATAAGCCTACGACTCCGGGTAGACGCGGTATGACAGTTACCGATTACTCAGAGCTTTCAAAGGCTGCTCCCTGCAAGTCGCTGCTCGAGCCTTTGGACAAGAAGTCCGGCAGAAACAGCTACGGCAGAATTACCGTTCGTCACAGAGGCGGCGGAGTAAGAAGAAAGTACCGTGTAATTGATTTTAAGAGGAACAAGCTCGATATGAACGCAACTGTTCTTACTATCGAGTACGATCCTAACAGATCGGCATTTATCGCTCTCGTTCAGTACGAGGACGGCGAGAAGAGATACATCATCGCTCCTAACGGACTTTCCGTCGGCGATGTTATCAGATCGGGAGCCGGCGCTGATATCAAGCCCGGAAATGCGCTTGCACTGGCAAACATTCCTGTAGGTACTTTTATTCATAACCTCGAGCTTTATCCCGGAAAGGGCGCACAGCTTGTACGTTCAGCCGGAAATATGGCTCAGCTTATGGGCAAGGAGGACGCTTACGCTCTCGTAAGACTTCCTTCGGGCGAAATGAGAAAAATTCCGATCAATTGTATGGCTACAATAGGACAGGTCGGAAATATCGACCATGAAAACGTAAATATCGGTAAGGCCGGAAGAAAGCGTCACATGGGCTGGAGACCTACCGTAAGAGGTTCGGTAATGAACCCCTGCGACCACCCGCACGGAGGCGGTGAAGGTAAATCTCCTGTCGGACGTCCTAGTCCTGTTACTCCTTGGGGCAAGCCAACAATGGGTTACAAGACACGCGCTAAGCATCATCGCTCCGATAAGTTTATCGTAAAACGCAGAAACGGTAAGTAATGCTGAAAGGAGGCAGATGAATAATGGGCAGAAGTGTCAAAAAGGGACCTTACGTTGAAGAATCCCTTATGAAGAAAGTAATTGCAATGAACGAAGCAGGCGAGAAGAAGGTCATCAAGACCTGGAGCAGAGCCTCAACAATTTTTCCTGATTTCGTTGGTCATACATTCGCTGTTCATGACGGCCGCAAGCACGCTCCTGTTTATGTAACCGAGGATATGGTTGGTCATAAGCTCGGAGAGTTTGCACCGACAAGAACTTTTAAAGGTCACGCAGGTTCCAAGACCTCTAATAATGGTAAGAGATAGCGGAAAGGAGGAGTTCAGATGGAAGCAAAGGCAATTCTGAGAAATGCTCGTATTGCTCCTCGTAAGGTTCAGATAGTTCTCGACCTTATAAGAGGAAAAGATTATGAAGTTGCTATGGCAACAGTTAAGCACACACCAAAGGCTGCCAGTGAATATTTGGAGAAGCTTCTGAAGTCCGCCGCTGCAAACGCAGAGAACAATCACAACATGGATAAGAACAATCTTTATGTTGCCGAGTGTTACGTTTGCCCGGGACCGATTATGAAGAGAATTATGCCAAGAGCTCAGGGCAGAGCCTATAGAATTCTGAAGAGAACATCGCACGTTACGGTTGTTCTCAAGGAAAAGGAATAAGCTGAAAGAGGAGGTAAACTATGGGCCAGAAAGTTAATCCACACGGACTGAGAGTCGGTGTGATCAAGGATTGGGATTCCCGCTGGTTTGCAGATAAGAGCACTTTCGGCGACACATTGGTTGAGGATTACAACGTTCGTAATTATATTCTTAAAGAGTTGAACAGACGTTCAAAGAATCCGGCTGATAAGTGCGTTTATGCAGGTGTTCCTAAGATTGAGATCGAAAGATTTGCCGACAACGACGGAGGACAGAAGGTTAAGATCCACATTCACTGTGCTAAGCCTGGTCTTGTTATCGGAAGAGGCGGAGCAGAGATCGAAAAGCTTCGTGCAAACCTTGAAAAGAAAATCGGCAAGAAAGTTGCTGTCAATATCGTAGAAGTAAAGCAGCCCGATATCAACGCTCAGCTCGTAGCTGAGAAGATCGCTCACGATCTTGAGGACAGAATTTCCTTCAGACGCGCGATGAAGCAGGCTATCGGCAGAGCTATGAAGCTCGGTGCAAAGGGTATTAAGGTAAGAACCTCAGGCCGTCTTGCAGGAGCTGAGATCGCAAGAAGCGAAACTTATCACGAAGGTACTATTCCGCTTCAGACGATCAGAGCCGATATCGACTACGGTACCGCAGAGGCTCATACGACTTACGGCCGTCTCGGCGTAAAGGTATGGATCTACCGCGGAGAAGTTCTTAAGGGCGAGGTTGCCGCTTCTGACAGGAAGGATACTTCCGACAGAAGACGCAGCAGAAGAGACGGCGACAGACCTAACAGAGGACGCCGCGACTTCAATAAGTCTAGAAGAGAAGGAGGTAACAATTAATGCTGCTTCCAAAGAGAGTTAAGTACAGAAGAGTACAGAGAGGCCGTATGAAGGGCAAGGCCACAAGAGGAAACAAGGTTACGTACGGTGAGTACGGACTTCAGGCTACTCAGCCTGCATGGATCACCTCTAACCAGATCGAGGCTGCCCGTATCGCTATGACAAGATATATCAAGCGTGGCGGTCAGGTATGGATCAAGATATTCCCGGATAAGCCGGTTACTGAAAAGCCTGCTGAAACACGAATGGGTTCAGGAAAGGGTTCTCCTGAGTACTGGGTTGCTGTTGTTAAACCGGGCAGAGTTATGTTTGAGATCGCAGGAGTAAGCGAGGAAGTTGCAAGAGAGGCTATGAGACTTGCAATGCACAAGCTTCCTGTAAAGTGTAAGTTTGTTAAGAAAGAAACTCAGGAAACGGGTGGTGAGCAATAATGAAAGCAAATGAAATCAAGGATCTATCTGCTGCCGAGCTTAACGAAAAGCTGGCAGAGCTTAAGCAGGAGCTTTTTAACCTTCGTTTTCAGCACGCCGTAAATCAGTTGGAAAACCCAATGAGAATGAAGGCTGTAAAGAAGGATATTGCTCGTGTAAAGACATTCATTCGTAAGCAAGAGTCCGGCGTTCAGTAATCACGAAGGGAGGATTTAACTGTGAGCGAAAGAAATCTTAGAAAAACAAGAGTGGGCAAGGTCGTATCAAACAAGATGGACAAGACGATCGTCGTTGCTATCGAGGATAACGTTCAGCACCCTCTTTATAAGAAAATCATCAAGAGAACAGTTAAGCTTAAGGCGCACGATGAAAACAACGTTTGCAACATCGGCGACAAGGTTGAAGTTATGGAAACCCGTCCTATGTCCAAGGACAAGAGATGGCGTTTGGTTAACGTTCTCGAGCAGGCTAAGTAATAATAATTAATACAAGGTAGACGGCAGCAATGCTCTGCCGTGACCTTTTAATGTTGTGAAAGGAGGAACGCACTGTGATACAGATGCAGACTAGCCTGAAAGTTGCAGATAACTCCGGCGCCAAGGAGCTTATGTGCATCAGAGTTTTAGGCGGAACACGCAGAAGGTATGCAAACATCGGTGACGTTGTAGTTGCTTCGGTCAAGAAGGCAACACCAGGCGGCGTTGTTAAAAAAGGCGATGTTGTTAAAGCAGTAATCGTTCGTTCAGCTAAGGGTCTTCGCCGCGCAGACGGAACATATATCCGTTTCGACGAAAACGCTGCTGTTATTATTAAGGAAGATAAAAACCCAAGAGGTACACGTATTTTTGGACCAGTTGCTAAAGAGCTGCGCGAGAAGGATTATCTGAAGATTCTTTCGCTGGCTCCCGAAGTGCTTTAATAGGAGGTGTCGTTAATGAATAAGGTACACGTTAAAACAGGCGACACAGTTGTTATCCTTTCAGGTAAGGATAAGGGCAAGAAGGGCAAGGTTCTCCAGGTTTCGCCTAAGGAAGGCAAGGTAATCGTAGAGGGTCTTAATATTGCCACAAAGCACGTTAAGCCGAGAAGACAGGGCGAGCAGGGCGGAATCGTAAGCGCCGAGGCAGCTTTGTATGCGTCTAAGGTTCAGGCAGTATGTCCTAAGTGCGGAAAGCCCACAAGAATAGCTCATAAGATTCTTGAGGACGGCACAAAGGTAAGAGTATGCAAGAACGCAGACTGCGGCGAAGAATTTTAATAAGGAGGAGATTTTACGATGGCTGCAAGATTAAAAGAATATTATGTTAGCACCGTAGCTCCTGCTATGATGAAGAAATTCCAGTATGCTAACGTTATGCAGATTCCGAAGCTTGACAAGGTTGTTATCAACGTAGGCTGCGGAGCTGATAAGGACAATAAAAAGGTTATCGACGCTATTATGAGCGATCTGGCTGCAATTACCGGTCAGAAGCCTATCGTCTGCAAGGCTAAGAAGTCGGTTGCTAACTTCAAGCTCCGCGACGGACAGATAATCGGCGTAAAGGTTACGCTCAGAGCCGAGAGAATGTATGAGTTCGTTGACAGACTGTTCAACGTTGCATTCCCACGTGTAAGAGACTTCAGAGGCATCAGCGCCAACTCGTTTGACGGAAGAGGAAACTACTCTACCGGTATCAAGGAGCAGCTGATCTTCCCTGAGATCGAATATGATAAGATAGATAAGGTTCGCGGTATGGATATCAACTTTATTACTACCGCTAACACAGACGAAGAGGCTAAGGAGCTTTTGTCCCTTATGGGCGCTCCGTTCGCTAAGTAAGGTTAAGAGGAGGAAAATTCAATGGCTAAAAAGGCTATGATCAATAAACAGCAGGCAAAGCCTAAGTATTCCACTCGTGCTTACAACAGATGTAAAATCTGTGGAAGACCTCATGCTTATTTGAGAAAGTTCGGTATCTGCCGTATCTGCTTCAGAGAATTGGCTCATGACGGTCAGATTCCTGGAGTTAAGAAGGCTAGTTGGTAAAAGGAGGTTAACAAGCATGCAAATTACTGATACAATAGCAGATTTATTGACCAGAATTCGTAATGCAAGTTCTGCAAAGCACGCAACAGTTGACGTTCCTGCATCTAATATGAAAAAGTCGATAACACAGATCCTTGTAGACGAGGGCTATGTCAAGGACTTTAAGATTATTGAGGACGGAAAACAGGGTATAATCAGAATTACTCTAAAATACGATGAGAACAGAAATCCGGTTATTACGGGACTCAGAAGAGTTTCAAAGCCCGGCTTGAGAATTTATTCAAGCTGTGAGGATATGCCTAAGGTAATGAAGGGACTGGGTATTGCAGTCGTTTCAACCTCAAAGGGTATCGTAACCGACAAAAAGGCAAGAGAGCTTAATGTCGGCGGAGAAGTTCTCGCATTTATCTGGTAAGGAGGACTAATATTATGTCTAGAATCGGAATCAAACCTATTAGTGTTCCTGCCGGCGTAGAGGTTTCTGTTGCAGACGGCAACGTTGTAACAGTTAAAGGCCCAAAGGGAACATTGACAAAATCCTTTAACAAGGATATGATCATCAAGTCGGAGAACGGAACGATAACGGTATCCCGTCCTACAGAGGATAAGTTCCATAAATCGCTTCACGGTCTGACTAGAACGCTTATTTTCAACATGGTTGAAGGCGTAACAAACGGTTTTTCAAAGACGCTTGAAATTGTCGGCGTAGGCTACAGAGCGGCAAAGCAGGGTAAGAACCTTGTAATGAACCTTGGTTTCTCTCATCAGGTAATCATTCCTGAAACAGACGAGATCAAGATCGACGTTCCTCAGCCTAACCAGATCGTAGTTTCGGGTATCGATAAGCAGGCAGTAGGTCAGTTCGCTTGCGAGATCCGTGAGAAGCGTCCGCCGGAGCCTTATAAGGGTAAGGGTATTCGCTATACCGGCGAGTATGTTATCCGCAAGGAAGGAAAGGCCGGTAAGGGCAGCAAGAAGTAATTAAAAGGAGAGAATTACTATGGTGAAAAAGCTTGACAGAGCGAAGGCAAGAGCAAAAAGACACGCAAGAGTCCGCAACAAAGTATCCGGAACTCCTGAGTGTCCGCGCCTGAACGTATTCCGCTCCTCAAAGCATATATATGCGCAGATCATTGACGATATCAACGGCGTAACGCTTTGTGCTGCTTCTTCAATGTCCAAGGATTTTGAAGGAAACGGCGGCAACAAGGACGGAGCCCGCAAGGTAGGCGAATTGATCGCTAAAGCGGCTGCTGAAAAGGGAATTGAGAATGTCGTATTCGACAGAGGCGGTTATCTTTATCACGGACGCGTACAAGAGTTAGCAGACGGAGCTCGCGAAGGCGGACTCAAGTTCTAAAAGGAGGGTATACTTTTGGCTATAATAGATGCTTCAACATTGGAACTTAGCGAAAAGGTAGTTGCTATTAACAGGGTATCCAAAACTGTTAAGGGCGGACGTATTATGAAGTTCTCTGCACTTATCGTAGTCGGCGACGGAAACGGTATCGTAGGTTTCGGAATCGGTAAATCAAGCGAAGTTCCCGACGCTATCCGCAAGGGTATCGAGGACGCTAAGAAGAATCTTATCAAGATCTCTCTGAAGGGTACGACTATTCCTCACGAGATTGTAGGTAAGTTCGGAGCAGGCGAGGTTCTGCTTAAGCCTGCCGCAGCCGGTACAGGAGTTATCGCAGGCGGTACGGTAAGAGCAGTAGTAGAAGCAGCGGGTATCAAGGATATAAGAGCGAAGTCGCTTCGTTCAAACAATCCCTGCAACGTTGTAAGAGCTACAATCAACGGTCTTGCGTCAGTAAAATCGGCTGAACAGGTCGCTGATAAGAGAGGCAAGTCAGTAAATGAAATTTTAGGCTAAGGAGGAAACAGCAATGGCAAACTTGAAGATCGAGTTGGTTAAAAGCCTTAACTCTAAGATTAAGAAGCAAGTGCTGACAGCTAATTCTCTTGGTCTTAGAAAAATCGGTGATGTAACGACCCAGCCTGACAACGCTCAGACTCAGGGAAAGATCAGAGTTATATCACACCTTATTAAAGTAACCGAAGCGTAAAGCAAGGAGGTGCGAAACATATGAAATTGCACGAATTATCACCTGCTGAGGGTTCTACAAAGGACGTAAAGCGTAAGGGCCGCGGACATGGTTCCGGAAACGGCAAAACTGCCGGAAAAGGTCATAAGGGTCAGAAGGCTCGTTCGGGCGGCGGAGTAAGACCTGGCTTTGAAGGCGGTCAGACATCGCTTGCCAGAAGAATTCCTAAGCGCGGATTCAACAATATTTTTGCAACTGAGTATGCCGTAATCAACGTTTCCGATCTGGAGAAATTTGTTGACGGTACAGTTGTAGATACCGAGCTTCTCAAGGCATCAGGTCTTGTTAAAAAGGAGCTTGACGGTGTTAAAGTTCTCGGAAACGGAGAGCTTACAAAGAATCTTACAGTAAAGGCTGCGGCTTTCTCAGCTTCTGCTAAGGAAAAGATTGAAAAGGCAGGCGGGAAGGCAGAGGTGATGTAATTGTGATAGAGACATTTCGTAATGCCTGGAAGGTTCCTGAATTAAGAAGGAAGCTTCTGTTTACATTCTTCATCATAATTATATACCGTATAGGAGGCGCGGTTCCCGTTCCTTATCTGGATTCGACCGCTCTCGCAGCATGGTTTGAGGACAGCAATGCGTCCGGTAACTTTTTCAGCTACCTGAACGTTTTGTCAGGAGGTAACTTTTCAAAGGCTACTCTCCTAGCGCTGTCCGTAGGACCTTATATCAACGCACAGATCATTATTCAGCTGCTTACCTACGCTCTTCCTCCTCTGGAAAGAATGCAGAAGGAAGGACCTGAGGGCAGAAAGAAGCTGAACAAAATTACAAAGTACACCGCTTTGGCGATCTCCCTGTTCCAGGCTTGGGCGTACTATCTAACCCTGAAAAACTCAGCTAATGCGCTTATGTATAACGGCGGCTGGGAAAAGATCTATTCCGAGATCGTAATAATCGCCTGCTTTACCGCAGGTGCGTCGCTTACCATTTGGCTGGGCGATCAGATTAACGAAAAGGGTATTGGAAACGGTATCTCAATGCTGCTGTTTGCAGGAATTATAGCAAGAGGTCCTTCTGCAGTTTGGTCGCTGATCCAGCTCATGAAGACCGGAGAAGCTAAATATATGATTCTTGTTCCGATCATTATCGTTATATTTGTACTGATGATAGCGTTCATTATCTTTATGAACAACGCTGAAAGGCGTATACCTATCCAGTATGCAAAGCGTGTGGTAGGCAGAAAGCAGTACGGCGGACAGAACACGTTTATTCCTGTCAAGATAGCAATGAGCGGAGTTCTTCCTATAATTTTCGCTATGGCGTTTATGTCGCTTCCCTCTACGCTTGAAATGTTCATCAAGCCGAGAGCTGACGGAACGGGCTTTTATAACGGACTGCTCAGGTGGTTCAGCTATACTCATCCGTTCTATGCCTGTCTGTATTTTCTGCTGATAATAGGATTTAACTACTTTTACGTTTCAATGCAGTACAACCCTGTTGAGATCGCAAATAATCTCAGACAGAACAACGGCGGCGTTCCCGGAATAAGACCAGGAAAGCCAACAAGCGACTATATCAAGAGAATTCTGTCAAAGATAACATTGGTAGGCGCGGTATTCCTCGGAATTATCGCTATCTTCCCTATCATCTTCGGCGCTGCGACCGGCGTAAATATTGCAATGGGCGGTACTTCGATCCTTATCGTAGTAAGCGTTGCTCTTGAAACCGTAAGAACTATGGAATCTCAGATGATGATGCGTCATCATAAGGGCTTTCTTGAATAAGCCTGAGGCTGAAAGTTAAGAGGAGTTAAATTATGAATCTTATTTTGTTAGGCGCGCCGGGTGCGGGAAAAGGCACTCAGGCAGAGGTTATCTGCAAGGCGCTGAACATTCCGACTATTTCAACCGGAAATATGCTCAGGGCTGCCGTTAAAGCAGGTACCGAGTACGGACTCAGGGCTAAGGCGGCTATGGACGCGGGAGACCTTGTATCCGACGATATAGTGATCGGTATTCTTAAGGACAGGATCAAGGAGCCGGACGCACAGAACGGCTTTATACTTGACGGTTTTCCCAGAACGGTTCCTCAGGCTGAGGCTCTTGACGCTATGGGAGTTAAGATCGACAAGGTAATAGAGATCCATGTTCCCGATGAAAAAATTCAGCAGAGATTGAGCGGCAGAAGAGTTTGTCTTGACTGCGGAGCGACTTATCATGTTGATTTCAAGCCGAGCAGGACGGAAGGCGTCTGCGACGTATGCGGCAAGCAGCTTGTTATCCGTAAAGACGACGAGCCGGAAACCGTAAAAAGCAGACTTAAAACATATCATGAGCAGACAGCACCGCTGAAGGGCTATTATGAGGCTCAGGGCAAGCTTGTTACCGTTGAGGGACAGGAGGAGGTAGCAGATACCTCTAAGCTGACGCTTGCGGCTCTAAACGCGTAACAGAAGAAGGCGTTTGTATGATATGTGTAAAATCCAATAAAGAGATCGCAAGAATGCAGAAGGCGGGCAAAATAACCGCCGGAGCGCTTATTGCGGCGGGCGAGGCCATCAGACCGGGTATGACTACCAAGGAGCTTGATACGGTCGTCCGCAAATATATTACCTCTCACGGAGCAAAGCCCAGCTTTCTTGGTTACGGCGGATTTCCCGGCTCAGCCTGTATTTCCGTCAACGATGAGGTAATTCACGGAATCCCCGGCCCCCGCAGACTTGAGGAGGGCGACATTGTTTCGGTAGACGTCGGAGCTTATATCGACGGCTATCACGGAGATTCCTGCAAGACCTTTGCAGTCGGAGAAATTTCCGATAAGGCGAAGGCGCTGATGAAGTCTACCGAGGAAAGTCTTTATTTAGCTATAAAGATAATCAGACCGGGCGTAAGGCTCGGAGATATCGGAGCGGCTATTCAGAAGTATAATGAGGGAAACGGTTTTTCCGTAGTTAGGGAGTTTGTCGGTCACGGAGTAGGCAAAAACCTTCACGAAGAGCCTGAGGTGCCGAATTATGGCAAAGAGGGTCACGGAGTAAGGCTTGCGGCAGGTATGGTGATCGCAGTTGAGCCTATGATAAACGAGGGTACTGCTTCTGTAAAGGTAATGCCCGATGAATGGACCGTAAAGACAACAGACGGAAAGCTGTCCGCTCATTTTGAGCATACAATCGCTGTTACCTCTGACGGTGCGTTTATTTTAACGCAGCCGTAGCGGAGGGGCATTGTGGTTAATATAAGAGTCGGTTCGCTTGTCAAAGCGCGTGCGGGCCGTGATAAGAACCGCTGGTTCGTTGCAGTAGCGGTCAACGGCGGCTTTGTAGAGATCGCAGACGGAAAAGAGCGTAAGCTTGAAAAACCCAAGCGTAAGAATATAAAGCACATTTCACCCGCCGATACGGCAATAGACGTAAACGGACTGACAAACAAAAAGTTGAGAAAGCTGATCAATGAGTTCGAGACCCGGAACTTATATCAAGCAGACCGCCGGCCTTTGGACGGGGAGGTATTTTAATGTCAAAAGAAGATGTTATTGAACTTGAAGGAACGGTTGTGGAGGCGCTGCCTAACGCAACATTTCAGGTTGAACTTTCAAACGGTCATAAAATTCTTGCCCATGTTTCGGGTAAGCTTCGTATGAATTACATTCGTATCGTGCCCGGAGATAAGGTAACGGTCGAGATGTCACCTTATGACTTGACAAAGGGAAGAATCACCTGGAGGGCTAAGTAATTAGCTTTTCATCGTAAGAAAGAATTTGCCTGAGCGCTGATTCTTGTGTAATGTTAAAAGGAGGTATTTCAATGAAAGTAAGACCTTCAGTTAAGCCAATCTGCGAGAAATGCAAGGTAATCAAAAGAAAAGGCAAGATCATGGTAATCTGCCAGAATCCTAAGCATAAACAACGTCAGGGCTAACAAACCAATAATGGAGGTGCAGCTAAATAATGGCTCGTATTGCTGGAATCGACCTGCCGAAGGATAAAAGAGTTGAAATCGGTTTGACTTATATCTTCGGTATCGGTCAGAAAACTGCTACTAAGATTCTTGAGGAGACAGGCGTAAATCCTGATACAAGAGTAAAGGATCTGTCCGAGGACGACGTAGCAAAACTGCGTGAATATATTGATAAAAATTTGACGGTTGAGGGCGACCTTAGAAGAAACGTTGCTCTTAACATTAAGAGACTTGTTGAGATCGGTTGCTACAGAGGCGTTCGTCACAGAAGAGGTCTGCCTGTAAGAGGACAGAGAACCAAGACAAACGCAAGAACCCGCAAGGGACCTGTTAAGACAATCGCCAACAAGAAGAAGTAAGGAGGGTGTGAACAATGGCTCAGCCTAAGAAAAAGACTACTATCCGCCGCCGTCGTGAAAGAAAGAACATTGAACAGGGACAGGTTCATATCCAGTCAACTTTCAACAACACGATCGTTACGATCACTGATATGCAGGGCAACGCTATCTCATGGGCTTCCGCAGGCGGACTCGGCTTCAGAGGTTCTAAGAAATCAACTCCGTTCGCAGCTCAGACAGCGGCTGAAACAGCGGCAAAGGCAGCGAAGGAGCATGGTCTTAAATCCGTTGAGGTTTTCGTAAAGGGCCCCGGTGCCGGAAGAGAAGCGGCTATCAGAGCTTTGCAGTCTGAGGATCTGGAAGTAAGAATGATCAAGGACGTTACTCCTATTCCTCACAACGGATGCCGTCCTCCTAAGAGAAGACGCGTATAACAGACGATTTGAGTTTCAAGTTTACTCAAAGTCGGGTAAAGGAATTCGCCTTAAGACCCGATACAACATTAAAAACGGAGGTTTATTACTATGGCAGTAAGCAGAGAACCGATTCTTAAGAGATGCAAATATCTCGGAATCAGCCCTATGGTTATGGGCGTTGCAAAGGAAACAAAGCGCGACCCAAACGCAAACAAGAGAAAAAAGGTTTCTGAATACGGACTTCAGCTCAAGGAAAAGCAGAAGCTGAAATTTATATATGGAATGCTCGAGAAGCAGTTCTATCACTATTTTGAAATCGCTCAGAAGATGGAGGGTCAGGCCGGTGCAAACCTGATCACGCTCTGCGAGTCAAGACTCGACAGCGTAGTTTTCAGAATGGGACTTGCTACAACAAGACGTGAGGCACGTCAGCTTGTAGTTCACGGACACTACAATGTAAACGGCAAAAGAGTTGACATTCCTTCCTACAGAATCAAGGTCGGCGACGTAATTTCACTCAGAGACGCAAGCAAAAAGAGCGAAAAGTTCAAGCAGATTATCGAGACAACGACCGGCAGAATTACTCCTACATGGCTTGATGTAAACAAGGACGAGCAGAGCGCTAAGGTTGTTCGTATGCCTGTCAAGGAAGATTTGGATTACGAAATAGAAGAGCACCTCATTGTCGAGCTGTATTCTAAGTAATCTAAGTTGCAGAGTATTTTCTGCATTCGGGTTATCCGGAACTATAAAACCATTTATTCGTGTAAAAACTATTCGAGTTTGAAAACAGGAGGGTTTTAAATGCTTGAAAAAATAGAAAAGCCTGAGATTGAAACAGCTGAGCTTAAAGGCGACGGAACTTACGGAAAGTTTATTCTCGAGCCATTAGAGCGCGGCTACGGTATTACTCTGGGAAATTCTCTCAGAAGAGTACTGCTCTCCTCTTTGCCCGGTGTTGCCGTTACATCTGTAAAGATAGACGGCGTACACCACGAACTATCTACAATACCCGGAGTTAAGGAGGACGTAACGGAAATAATCCTTAACCTCAAGGGACTGACTGCGAAGCTATACGGTGAGGGTCCTAAGACTATTTATATCGAGGCGGAGGGCGAGTGCGTCGTTACTGCAGGCGATATTAAAACCGATTCTGAGGTTGATATTCTGGTTCCTGATATGCATATTGCTACGCTGGGTGCAGGCGCTAAGCTTTATATGGAGATCGTAATCGACAGAGGCCGCGGTTACGTTTCCGCAGAAAAGAACAAGGCGCTTATGACTAACGCACCGATCGGTGTGATTGCTGTTGACAGTATTTATACGCCGGTATTAAAGGTAAACTTTACGGTTGACAATACCCGTGTAGGTCAGATTACCGATTATGACAAGCTTACTCTGGAGGTTTGGACAGACGGAACGATCTCTGCAAAGGAAGCTGTGTCATTGGCAGCCAAACTCCTCAACGAGCATCTGAATCTCTTTATAGATTTGTCCGAAGAGACAAATGTTGTTGAGATGATGGTAGAAAAGGATGATAAGGGTAAGGAAAAAATCCTTGAGATGACCATTGAGGAACTTGACTTATCCGTGCGTTCGTTCAACTGTCTGAAACGTGCGGGAATCAACACCGTTAACGACTTGATAGAAAAGTCGGCAGAAGAAATGATGAAGGTTAGAAACCTTGGTAAAAAATCATTTGATGAGGTTAAGGAAAAGCTCCATTCTCTGGGCTATGACCTCAGTTCTGAAGAAGATAAATAATGTAAGGAGTGAATATCTATGCCAGGCACAAGAAAGCTGGGAAGGGCTACTGACCACAGAAAAGCAATGCTCAGAGCAATGGTCACATACCTTCTTGAAAACGGTAAGATTGAAACAACTGTAACTAGAGCTAAAGAGGTTAGCGCTATGACCGATAAGATGATTACTTTAGGCAAAGCGGGCGACCTTCATTCCAAGCGTCAGGCGCTTTCATATATAACTAAGGAAAGCGTTGCTAAGAAGCTTTTTGACGACATCGCTCCTTCCTACGAGGGAAGAAACGGCGGCTATACAAAGATCGTTAAGATCGGTCCCCGCCGCGGCGACGCAGCTGAAATGGCTATTATTCAGTTGGTTTAATATCAGAATAAAACGGTACGGCTTAAATGCTGTGCCGTTTTTTGTGTTTTGTTGACGAATAACGGTTGATTTCTGCCGCAGATTTTGGTATAATAATAGCATAGCTGAAAGGAGCTGAGCATATTATGAAAAAATCAGCGGTAATGCTGTCGGCGCTGATAGCTGCTGCGGCGTTAATTACGTCCTGCGGAAACGGCGGCTCAGGAGAAAAGGAGAATGAAAAGATGAATTATCCCGTTTTAGACAGTTCAAATGTCAAGCTGCTGGGAAGGACATATCTTTCCGGGGATACCCTATATTTGGCTTTTTCGGGAACAGGGGCAGAGTTCACCTATACTGGAAGCAAGCTGGAGCTTCAGCTTGAGGGTGATGCCAAGGCAGGCTCGTCGGACGGAGAAGCGAGAATAGCGGTATATGTAAACGGCGAAAGAACTCAGGATTTTATGATGGATGAAAAGGAAAAGAACATTGTGCTGTTTGAAGCCGAAAAGGAGGAGAGCGCCGAAATAAAAATCGTAAAGCTTTCCGAATGTGCAATGTCAAATGTGGGGATCAAAAATCTGGAGCTTAACGGCGGAAGCATTAAGCCGGCGGAAAATAAGGACAGAAGGATAGAATTTATAGGCGACTCGATAACCTGCGGTTACGGCGTAGACGACGAGGATCCCTCTCACAGCTTCAATACGAAAACCGAGGACTGTACAAAGGCCTACGCCTATAAGACAGCTCAGAAGCTTAACGCCGATTACAGTCTTGTATCAATAAGCGGCTACGGAATTATATCGGGCTATACTGCCGATCCGGAAAAAATAAGCGCTAATCAGACAATTCCGCCGTATTATGAAAAGCTGGGCTTCTGTTACAGTACATATGCAAACGGCGAGAAGCCATCGGATATAGCGTGGGATTTTTCAAAATTCAAGCCAGACTGCATAGTTATAAATCTGGGAACGAACGACGCAAGCTACTGCAATTCAACCGAAAAGAAGGATACTTTCAGAGATTCGTATAAGGAATTTCTGAAAACCGTCCGTAAAAATAATCCCGACGCGAAGATATTCTGTACGCTTGGAATAATGGGTCAGACTATGTATCCCAGTATCGAGGAAGCGGTTTATTATTACACAAAGGAAACAGGCGACGAAAATATTCTCTGCGTGCAGTTTGAAAATCAACAGCAGGCAGACGGACTTGCGGCGGATTACCACCCGACGGAAGCTACTCATGAAAAAGCCTCGGAGCTTTTGACGGAAGCAATAAAAAAGGAGATGGGCTGGACATAGGATAAGGCGCAGAGCCTGATCTCTTAGCAGATCGGTAATAAGCCCTATAAACAGATCCACTTAAATTGATAGATCTGCAGGGGTTTGGGATATTTCCGGCTCTACAAAATCAGCTTATGCAGTGATAGAAAAAAGCTGTAAATCGGTTAAAAGATAAACCCCGCAAGGAAGATCTCTTCTTTGCGGGGTTTTACAATTAGCTGTTTGGTTAAATATTTACGATAGCTTTGCGCTTATTTCTTCTTCTTGACTACAAGCGCCGCAGAACTCAGCAGGATAAGTCCCGTCAAAGCTATGCCGCCGCCGGTAGACGGGTTAGGATCTTTTGCAGAACCGGAAGAATTTGAGGACGCCGCAGACGAACCTGACGCCGCAGATACTACATTTTCTGTACTTGTGTCAGCAGATGATAAAGAGTCTGAAGCGCTGCTTTCCTCAAGGCTTTCAGTTTCAGATACGTCCTTTGATTCAGCCTCGGAGCTTTCCGCTTCGCTGCTGCTTACCTCGGGAGGTGTGACCTTTCCTCCGGCGATCTCTCTGTACGCCGCTTCAAGTTCGCTGTCGCTCATTTTACAGGAATATCTGTCGTATATGCTGTATTTGCTGGTTATATCCCACAGCACCGGACAAATATCTCTTGCGTATGCAGACGCCGCTACGGTAGTAAGAAAATTGTTTATCTGTTCGGTAGTCTTGTTTTCGGCGGCAACTCCGTACTCACCCATAATAACAGGAATTCCTTTATCAATAAAGTTTTCCTTCATCATATCAAGATTATTATAAAGCTCCAGAAGCTCTGCGTCTGTACCCCATTCTGTCTGGGCCTTGCCCCAGCTTGCGTCCTCTGTAAGAATACAGAAGGTTGACGGAGTATAGTAGTGAATTGATACGGCACAGCGGCCGGCAGGATCCTTTGGCATTTCAAAAAGACTGTCGCAGGTAAGATGAATATCCGTACCGTAACCGGCGATAAGCAAATGACGGGAAGGGTTATTTCCTCCGCTGTTTCTTACTATATCCACAAACTTCTGATTTATCTCATTCAGCAGACCGTATGCTTCGGATTTTCCTGCTGCCGAACCGCTGTAACGATTCCATAAGCTGTCCCAGCAGCCTTCTTCGTTGAGGGATTCAAACATAAGATGTTCGTCGTAATCCTTGAAGGAATCGGAAAGCTGAGTCCAGATACGCTCGTATTTGTACATACAGGTTTCTTTGTCAGTGGGGAAGTTTTCCCACCAGCCGCTGTCGTAGTGAATATTCATCACAACGTACAGATCGGCTTCGTATGCCCAGTCAACGACCTCTTTTACTCTTGAAATATAGTCGGGATTGATCGTATAATCGTCACCCATCATATTAGACCATGCCACAGGGATCCTGAGAACTCCGAATCCTGAGTCGGCAATTCCCTGGATCATATCCTGAGTAATAACAGGACTTCCCCATGCGGTCTCATAGTTTTTGACGCTGGAACTGTTTATCCAGGTTCCGCAGGATTCAAAGGTGTTGCCGAGATTTATTCCCAGTCCCATATCCTTGACTATCTCCATAGTAGTCATATCAGACAAGAGCGTTTCATCGGCAGCTGCCGGCAGTCCTGCCGCAGAAACCGCCAGGCCTGCGCATAATACCGCACAGGCGGCTTTCTTTAGCTTTTCTTTGATCATTTTTTATACTGTGTGCAAAAGATCTGCACACAGGCTTCCTCCTTTTCATACTTATTTGCTTACAGTTGAAATCGTATACATTAATTATAGCATATAACAGCTGAAAGTCAATTGATCGTATATCTTTTTAGAGGATAAGTCAGTTTTAAAGCTGTTTATTTGTCTATGTTGACAAATAAAAAAAGCCGCAGCAACGCGGCTTTTATATTATTGCTGAGGAACTACAGCGAAAAATACAAGGTCGGTATCCCCGCTGTTAATAAGGCTGTGTGAATGACCCTTGGGGCAGTAATGACACATTCCCTCAGATATGGCTTCTTTTTCGCTGTCGAAAATTACCGTTCCGCTGCCGTTCAGTATGTATATTATCTCGCTGTTTTCGTCATGGCTGTGAAAGCCGATGGAAGAGCCCGGTTCAAGCCGTCCGTGCAGGATACGGTTTATATCATCGCTGTACATTTTTGCCGACAATGCTCCTTCACCGCCCTTAAAGCCTTCAAAAACGGCTTCGTCGGCAGTTTTAAAATCAAGTATCATTTTCTTATCTCCTTTACTTTCAGATGGGAACAGATTTAAAGCCAGCGCCGTAAGAACAATAAATCCGGCAGTTGCCTCAACGGGATACCAGATCAGGTGCTCTGCGCTGAGAAGCATGGGCAGAGTACAGATAGCGCCGCAGGGGGGAAAATAAAGTCCTGTAAGCCTAACGGCAAGCAGTACCGCTGCACCGGATATAACTGCGGAGGCAGTCAGCGGAAGTCCTGCCAGTTCGTTCAGCAGTAGTCTGCATAACACTCCGGAGCATGAAGCGATGAGTATAAGCAGTACGGCGGTTTTATAACGGCATCTGAGCTTTGAGCCTGGAAACGACATTTCGGCGTAGCCTACTATAAGAGGAGGTACGATAAAATACAGCTCGCCTGTAATTATCGGAACAGCTGCCGCCGCCGCAATAATAATGGTGTGCTTCAGCCAGAAGAACAGGGATTTTTTATTTATTTTTGCAGGGGTAAAAGCTGCTGGTTTATGTATTTCAGCTTTATCAAGAAGATACTGCAAGGCAAGAATGATTCCCGTCATAATAATTACGGATATAACATAGATAAAGGTTTCAGTGCCTAAAATCACAGGAAGTACGCAAGCGGAGATCATGGGTACAAAGCCGGTTTTTGAAATCATTAGTCCTACAGCAGCGCAGGCAAATGCCAGAGGAAGCTTTATTATAAGCGAAACCGGTACAAATCTGACCAGCAGAACGCCAGCAAGGGACATAACGGATATTGAAAGAAACAGACGAAGCCGGTTTGTGTTCCATGGCTGGACAGGAGCGATCAGGGCGCCTACAGCGACCGCCGTTATTTCGGGAAATATAATTTCACGGTTTCCCGTAAGCTCGGCAGCTCCTGTCATTACGGCTATAACCGTCAGGGTCAGAAGATAAGGAACAGCCTTTTTAATGCGTAAACTATTCATTTTCAAAAAGCGGAGTGGAAAAGTAACGCTCTGCGGTATCGGGGAGAACCGTTACAACCGTTTTTCCCTTTCCGAGCTTTTCTGCAAGCTTCAAGGCGGCGGCTACATTCGTACCGCTTGAAATACCGCACATTATCCCCTCTTTTTTAGCCAAATCCTTTGCTGTAGAAATAGCCTCTTCGTCCGTTACCACATAGATATTATCGTATATGCTTAAATTCAGGTTTTTGGGGATAAGGCCGTCCCCTATGCCCATCTGGAGGTGAGTTCCAATAGTTCCTCCCGCAAGGATAGCCGCATTTTCAGGCTCAACAGCCCAGATCTCAATATCAGGATTCTGCGCTTTCAGAACCTCTCCTATCCCGCTTATCGTTCCGCCTGTACCGATACCCGAGCAAAAGCCGTGGATAGGTCCTTCTACCTGCTCCATCAGCTCAAGACCCGTATGGTGCTTGTGAGCAAGGGGGTTTGCCGGGTTCTCGAACTGCTGAGGAACATATACGTCGGGGTTCTCTTCCGCCATTTTAAGGGCGGTTTTAAGGCACTCGTCAATACAGTCGCCTATATTTCCCGAATCATGAATAAGCTTTACCTCCGCACCGTAGTGAGCGACAAGCTTGCGCCGTTCCTCACTGACTGAATCGGGCATTATTATCACAGTTCTGTACCCCTTTACTGCCCCAATAAGCGCAAGTCCTATTCCCTGATTACCGCTTGTCGGCTCGACGATTACCGTGTTCTTATTTATAAGTCCCTTTTCCTCAGCGTCGCTTATCATTTTATATGCGGTTCTGGTTTTTATCGAGCCGCCGACATTGAGTCCTTCAAATTTAACAAGAACCTGAGCCGAATTTTCGCCGGTCATTCTGTTAAGTCTTATTATCGGAGTATGCCCTATAACTTCAAGAATATTGTTATGTATCATAAAATTGCCTGCATCAGTAACAGTCCTTGTGCAGGTCGGCCTCCCTTTCCCGATTGATTTATTCACTAACACATTATTATAGCATATTTATCCGGTTTATGCAACAGCCGCAGCAGGTATTTATTCTTGAAATATATAAAAATGCATAGTATAAATTAAACGCTTCCCGGAAACGTAAATAATTTGCATATATCTGCATAGGAGAATATTGTATCTTAATTATTTCTTACATTGCAGTGCGTTTCCTTGACTTTTTATGTTATATAATATATAATATATTCATTATATGTCGAAAATACGGTATGAAGGTCTGTCCGGCTTACTTAAGCAGGCTCGGCGAAAGGATATTTCTGATATGAAGAAAAAAAGGGGCGGGGGCGCACGGCTTTGGACCCGTAAAGAGATTAAAGGCAGTGCAAGATCAAATCTGAAAAAAAATTATATAGCGTGCTTTGCGGTATGCTTTATTATGGTATTTATCGCCGGTCAGTACGGCGGAACAACTCAGTTTATATCCAGCTATGATAATGAAAACGTTGCGGATATACGATACAGCGGAGATTTTAAGCGTGACGCTGTTGAGGAGCTTAAAAGGACTGGAGTAAGCGCTAATGAAATATCTGAGAAATATAATATAGGTAATTTTGAAGCGGTACAGCGCTGGGAGAAGATTTACGATGAGCTTGGGCCGGAGGCTTTAAATTCCAAGGAGATATCTCTTTTTAATACGGGTACGGAAAACTCCAACTGGAATATTGTCCATAAGGCTACGAACTGGATAATAAAAACAGAAGGAAATATAGGAAAAGCCGTTGACGACGGGGTGGAAAGATTTGTTAAAGGCGCTGCCGATTCCTTCGACAGTCTGACGAAGCAGCATTCTTCTAAATTTCAGGCCGTAAACGCAGTAGTAGAGCTGTTTTCAAGAAAATATACATGGGAAGTTGTCGTTACCTGCGTAAGCGCACTTTTCAGTATACTTATAACGGTTTTCATAGCCAATGTACTTATTGTAGGCGAAAAAAGATTTTTTATGGAAAGCCGCACTTATCACGGAACCAGAATAGGAAGAATGGGTTTTTTATATAAAGACAGAAAGCTGAAGCCCGTAAAGACTATGCTGCTGAAGGATGTATTTACCATTCTATGGACTTTAACAATTATAGGTGCGTTTATAAAGCCTTTTGAATATTTGATGATACCGTATATATTGGCTGAAAACCCGTCCATAGATTCAAAGCATGCGTTTAAGCTTTCAAAGCAGATGATGAAAGGAAACAAGTGGAAGGCAGCAAAGCTTATGATATCATATGCGCCCTGGTATCTTGCGGCAGTTATTCCCGCTTCTGTAATAGGTCTGGCATTTTTAGGAGGCACGTCAGGAATTCATGCCGACGTTATAGTAAACGTATTTGTGGGCATTCTTTGTATGGCGTTTCTCAATCCATATAAGACGGCCGCTGAAACGGAGCTTTATATTATCCTGCGGAGAAAGGCAATTAAAGATAACTGCCTGTTCAGCGAGGACCTAAACGACAGATATATTGATCTCGATCTGCTTGAGGAGCAGCTTAAAGCGGAAGGCGGCGGAACGGAAGCTGTTGAGATCCCTTAAATATAAGCTCCGCACTGCGCTGGCAGAACGGAGAATTAAGGCAGCTCAGCTGCTGAATTTAATATGAACGTCGCATATCTCAGCGTCTGTTCCTATGCGCATAAACGGTCCGTATACTCCGACTCCTGAGGTAACGACGGAATACATAGAATCTTTTTTTATTACGCCGCAGGGATTTTCCCACATAAGGCCGACTGTAAGGTTGCCGGGGAAAAGCTGACCGTCGTGAGTATGGCCGGAAAAATCAATATCCGCTCCTGCGTCGGCAGTTTCCTGAAGCTCCGACGGCTCGTGGTCTATCACGAATATCGGCTTTGATTTATCCAGTCCTTCGGTAAGCTCCTTAATTGATTTGCGTTCTCCGTCAGGAGTACCGGGTTTATGAGCGTCGCGGCGGCCGACAAGATAGAAGCTGTCGTCAATAAGGACCGATTCGTCCTGAAGCAGATTTATATTTGCCTTTTCCAGAAAATCAGTCATTGACGTGTCGTTTGTCGGGTTCTCTCCCCAGCTGAACGTAAAGCCCATAAGGATCTTCTCGTTAATATCGTGGTTTCCGTAGGTCGCCCAGACTCCGTATCTGGAGTCTATCGAAGCAAGCAGCTGCGCAAGCCTTTCGGGGTCGTCCAGTCCGTCAATACTGTTATCAAATATATCTCCGGCAAAAATTACTATGTCAGGGTCGCATGAATTGATCTTATCTACCATCTGTTCTATGTGGTCAGTGCCAATGGCGTAGCCCATATGAGTATCTGCGATCAGTACAGCATTAAGCTGTGTAAGCTCTCCGCAGGATTTGTTAATGGTAATTTTATAGGGAGTGGTTTTTATTTCTCTTGCGTGAACAGAGCCGTACAGACAGAATACTGCGGTGCAGACCGCTATTGCAGAACCTGCGGTAACGGTTCCTATCCGTGAAAGTATTCTCTTTTTTCTCAGAGGTGTCCGTTTTATGATCAGCCTGATCAGATCGCCGAGAACTATAAACATCAGAGAATAAAGCATTACTCCTGTCCAGAAAGTTGAGAAACGCCTTATTAGAATAGAAAGTCCGAATTTCGGCAGCAGAAAGGCCGTTATAGGTGATAGTGCGCAGAGGAAGAAAATAATACCTACAGGTATCATAAACCGGCGTTTATCAAGAATAGCCGTACAGTTTTTTGTCCAGTGAAAGATCCTCAGCAGCATATAAAGATTTGCCGCAAAATATAAGGGTACAAGAAAAAGGAATATCATTAAACGATCCGTGCCTTCCTTAAAAAATATATGATATGAAGTTATTATACACCAAAAAGAACCGCTTTGCAATATATAATAAAAAAATCAGCCGATCGGCGGGCTGTAGTAATGTTTTGAAGCAGTGCCGAAGAAGAAAGGAATATGATAAAAATGGAGCTTAATCTGACGCTGGAGGATCTCAGGGGCCTTGATCAGTACCCGGGGATAGCCGCACAGCAGAGCGCTCATATAGCGCTGGGCGGCGGCCGTAAAATAATTCACAGAGATTATCACAGAAAATATGCGATCACGTCTATAATTCTTATGTTTTTTATCTTTGCGCTGATAGGCTGGCTTTGGGAAGTCGCTATTCACGTTGTAGAGGACGGAAAGCTGGTTAACCGAGGTGCGCTTCACGGGCCCTGGCTTCCTATTTACGGAGCAGGGGGAGTTCTGGGAGTAATACTTCTGAGGAAGTTCGTCGACCGTCCTGTACTGACGTTTTTTCTTGTAGTTACCGTCTGCTCTGTTGTCGAGTATGCGACAAGCTGGTACCTTGAAACCTATAAGCATATACAGTATTGGAATTATGACGGATACTTTATGAACCTGAACGGCAGGATATGCCTTGAGGGAGCGCTTATATTCGGCTTTGCCGGCTGTGCCGGAATTTATATACTAGCGCCTTTCTTCGACGATCAGATAAAGAAGATACCGCCTAAGGTAAGGCTAAGCGTCTGTATTATTCTGGTTACCGCAATAGCCGCTGATTTTCTTTATTCAAGGGAGCATCCTAATAAGGGAGAGGGAATAACAGATTATATAGCGCTGCCGTGTTCTCAGCTGTATACCGATCATATTCCTGCCGATGTTTTTCAGTATATTGATATTACATAAATAAACAACCCGTCTGATTGAACCGATCAGGCGGGCTGTTTTGTTTTCTTCTATTCCCTTCCGCTCCAGCAGTAGGTACAAAGACAGTCGGGGTCTATTCCTATTGATTTTATCATATCGTCAAGACGGTGATAACGCAGTGAAGTAAAATTCAGCTCTTTTCTTATTTCTTCAAGCATCTCCTGATAGTTCCGGCTGTTTGGATCGGCGTAATCAAGAAGAGTTTCACGGGAAGCGTTATCTCCTTCCCGTTTTGCAATAATACGCCTTGCGATCAGATCCATCTCTGAGGTCGAGCGGGAGAAGTTAAGATATTTACAGCCGAAAAGCAGCGGAGGACAGGCGGGGCGTATATGAACCTCCTTTGCGCCGCTGCTGTACAGAAATTCCGTGGTTTCACGGAGCTGAGTGCCTCTTACGATTGAATCGTCTATAAGCAGCAGGCTTTTGTCCTTAATAAGGGAGTCTACAGGTATAAGCTTCATTTTCGCTATACGGTTTCTCTGCGACTGGTTAGGCGGCATAAAGGAGCGCGGCCATGTCGGGGTATACTTTATAAAGGGACGTGCAAATGGTATTTTTGAATAGTTTGAATATCCTATAGCGTGTGCTGTACCCGAATCGGGAACACCTGCTACAAGGTCGGGAGAAACGTTATCTCTCTGAGCAAGCATAGCTCCGCAGTTATATCTCATCTGCTCTACGCTTACGCCCTCATATGAGGAGCAGGGGTAGCCGTAGTAGACCCAGAGAAATGAGCATATCTTCATTTTTTTTCTTGGTTCAGATAAGGTTTCGACGCCCTCGGGGGAAATAAAAACGATCTCAGCAGGACCAAGCTCTCTTAGGTGCGAATATCCAAGATTGATGTACGCAAAGGATTCAAAGGAAACGCACCAGCCGGAATCCTTCTGACCCAGAGCTACCGGCGTTCTGCCGAGCTTGTCCCTTGCGGCATAAATACCCTTGCTTGTCATAAGAAGGAGCGTCATAGAGCCGTCTACAAGCTCCTGAACATACTTTATGCCTTCAACGATTGAATCCTTTTGGTTTATAACTGCGGCGACAAGCTCTGTTGCATTGACTTCTCCCCCGCTCATTTCAAGAAAATGAGTATGACCGTTTTTATATACAAGGTCAAGCAGTTCGTCTGTATTGTTTATTTTTCCGACGGTCGTAATAGCGTATGTACCGAGATGAGAGCGTACCATAAGCGGCTGAGGCTCATAATCTGAGATACAACCTATTCCCATTGATCCGCTCATTGTATTTACGTCGTCGGCGAATTTGGTTCTGAACGGTGAATTTTCGATATTGTGGATTGCTCTGTTAAAGCCTTTTTCTCCGTACATTACCATACCGGCTCGCCTTGTTCCGAGGTGTGAATGATAATCGGTACCGTAAAATACGTCATACACGCAATTTGAAGAATCTGTGTCAGCTGAAGAACCGGAATGGTTTTTTGTAACCGCGCCGAAAAATCCTCCCATTATTTCTTACCACCTTATAATATAATTTAAATAACCGGAAAAGGTATCCGGTTCGATAAGTATAAATTAATTATAACTCATAAACTTTTGATTTTCATTATATATTTGTAAATTATCAGCTTGCACGGTCTGCGAAAAAATTTATAAAATATACTGGAAAAACGCTTAGCTATATGCTATAATAAAAAACATATGGATTATATTATTGTATATATGAGTACAAATTTTGAAAGGGTGTTCTTTTATGCTGTCTGATATTGAGATCGCCAAGCAGGCTGAAATGAAAAAAATTACGGAGATCGCAGCCGAACTGGGAATTTCCGAGGATTATCTGGAGCCTTACGGTCATTATAAAGCAAAGCTTTCGGAAGAGCTTTTTACCAGACTTAAAGACAAAGCTGACGGAAAGCTTATTCTTGTTACCGCGATAAATCCTACTCCTGCAGGAGAGGGCAAGACAACGGTATCCGTAGGTCTTGCGGAGGCAATGGCCAAAATAGGGAAAAAAGCGATCCTTGCATTAAGAGAGCCGTCGCTCGGACCGGTTTTCGGTATCAAGGGTGGCGCTGCGGGAGGCGGCTATGCTCAGGTCGTACCGATGGAGGATATAAATCTTCACTTTACAGGAGATATGCACGCTATTACTTCTGCTAACAATCTTCTGTGCGCTTTGATAGATAATTCGCTGCAGCAGGGAAATCCTCTCAATATAGATCCCAGAAGAATTTTATTTAAGCGCTGTCTGGATATGAACGACAGAGCGCTCAGAAATATAGTTATCGGCTTAGGCTCAAAGGTAAACGGTATACCACGAGAGGACAGCTTTCAGATAACCGTTGCTTCTGAGATCATGGCAATTCTCTGCCTGTCCTCCGATCTTGCAGACCTGAAGGCTCGGCTCGAGAGGATACTTGTAGGATATACCTATGACAATAAACCTGTTTTTGCAAGAGAGCTTAACGGCTGCGGGGCAATGGCGGCGCTGCTTAAAGATGCGCTTAAGCCTAATCTGGTTCAGACTCTTGAAAAAACTCCGGCAATAATGCACGGCGGGCCCTTTGCGAATATCGCTCACGGCTGTAATTCCGTAAGAGCGACAAAGCTGGGACTGAAGCTTGCCGATTACTGTATAACCGAAGCCGGGTTCGGCTCTGATCTGGGAGCGGAGAAATTCTTCGATATAAAATGCCGTTTTGCAGGATTGAAGCCAAGCTGCGTTGTGATCGTTGCAACGATACGCGCGCTTAAATACAACGGCGGAGTTCCGAAGAATGCCCTTACCGAAGAAAACACAGATGCGCTGAGAAAGGGTATTGTCAATCTTAAAACCCATATTGAAAATATGCATAAGTTCGGAGTTCCGGCAGTAGTGGCGATAAACCGCTTTAATACCGATACTGACGCCGAAATAAGTGTTATAGAGGAAACCTGCCGCGAAATGGGCGTTGAATTTTCACTTACTGAGATTTTTGCAAAAGGCGGCGAGGGCGGTACCGAGCTTGCAGGCAAGGTCTGCGATACGATAAAGCGCTGTGAAGATTCAGCCGATTTCAAGCCTCTTTATGATGAAAAGCTTCCGATAAAGGAAAAGCTTGATATTTTGGCAAGAGAGATATACCGTGCCGACGGAGTAAATTATACGGCTCAGGCTGAAAAGGCAATTGCCGAGATCGAAGGTCTCGGCTTCGGAGGGATACCCGTATGCGTTGCGAAAACTCAGTATTCGCTGTCGGACGATCCTGCAAAGCTGGGAAAACCGGAGAACTTCAAGATAACCGTAAGAGATATGAGACTTTCCTCAGGAGCAGGCTTTGTAGTTGCATATACCGGGGATATTATGACTATGCCGGGACTTCCGAAGATCCCCGCCGCAGGCAGGATCGACGTTGACAACGACGGCAATATTTACGGATTGTTCTAAGCCAAATTCAAGACAAAAACAATAGTTATTTAAAATAAACGGGCGAATCGGGTACGTTCCTGCAATAGTTTTGCAGAGATGTACTTAATTCGCCCGTTTTGCTTTATAAGACAGGTTTCCGCGGTTATCAGCCGTTTTCAAGAGCCGTTATCTTGGCTATTCTTTTTTCGTGTCTTTCCTCTCCCGAATATTCCGTACCTACAAAGGCGTCTACAAGATCAAGCGCTGTACCTTCACCGACTACCCTTGCGCCGAAGCAGAGAATATTGGCGTTATTATGCTCTCTTGTCAGCCTTGCGGAAAAGCTGTCGGAGCAGCAGGCGGCTCTTATTCCCTTTATTTTATTGGCGGCTATGGACATTCCTACTCCCGTTCCGCAGATCAGTATTCCCAAGTTGCATTCTCCGTTCAGTACCTTGCCGCATACCAGCTTTGCTGCGTCGGGAAAGTCGCACTTTTCACCTATGGCACAGCCCATGTCCGTACATTCGATCCCCTTTGATTTCAGATGCTCGATCACCGCAAGCTTGAGCTGTGGTGCGGCGTGGTCGTTTCCGATTGCAATCTTCATAGCTTTTCCTCCGTAAAATCAACTGTATTTTTGTTCTGCTGATAAAAAACATCGGGTTTTATCAGCATTTAAGAAATCTTTTGTCTTTATCGGGTATTCCTTTATCGTCAGAAATATAACGCTCTGCTTTTATGTGCAGTCCGTATTTTTCCCTGAGCTTAATTATCTGTTCCATCATGGGAGAAGCGTGATGTCTGTCGATTGCCGTCTGATCCTCCCAGCTGTCTATAAGAAGCACTGTTTCCCTATCTTCCATAGGAAAGAAATATTCATATTTTATATTTCCCTTTTCCAGGCGTATTTTATTTACGATCCCGCTTGAAACCATTTCCTCAGCAAATTTTACCGCACTTCCGTTTGTACCGGTATAATAAATATTTATAGTAATTGCCACTTCAGATCGCCTCCCAAAATATATATTATGAAATTTGTTTTATGACTATCTGTGCGCCTTGTCTTTTTCTGCCTTGGTTGCCTGTAGATAGCTTGCCTCCAGTCTGTCGGGCGAAACCGCATACTGAGGGTTAGCCGCAAAAGCCATACAAAGCGAAGATGCCTTCTGAAGCCGGTCAGCTGCCGAAGCAGTAATTACATTATCATTTTCTGCAAAAAAGGAGGATTTAAACTCTTGCGCATGATCTCCCGTAAGCATGATTTTCTCAGAGGTGTCAAGCGAAGCGCAAAGCTCCTCTTCGCCGCATACCTTATCGTTGTCTGTACGGACGAGCTTTCCGTTTTCGGAATAAAATCCTCCGGTATAAACTATCTTAGGGCGGGCCTTCATGACCGGAACTATTTTTCCCTGAAACGCAAGACAGTTATAGGCAAGCGCTTCGAGCGTTGAGATCCCTGCGCATTTTATATGCGGAGCGCCCATGCATATTCCCTTTACTGCGGCGATACCTATCCTCAGCCCCGTATAAGAGCCGGGTCCGTTTGCCACTGCGATACCGTCAATATCCTCCCAGCCGATCCCACAGGCGTTCATTACCTCATTAGCCATAGGAAGAATTATCTGCGAATGAGTAAGCTTTGTGAAAAGTATTTTTTCGCAAAGTATTTTGTCTTTGTCTGCAACGGCGCATGAAGCTACCCTGCCGGACGTGTCAATTCCCAATATCGTCAAAACGTTCATCTCCGGTAATAATAAATTTTCTTGTGTTTTCGCCTGTCCGCCTGATTTCTATGATAATTGAGTTTTCCGGAAGTTCTTCCTCTATGTTTTCGCTCCATTCAACGGCAATTACCGTATTATCGTCCATATAATCATAGAAGCCTGTAGTTTCCAGATCGTCAGGGGAGGTTATTCGGTACATATCGAAGTGGCAGAGGGAAAGCTTTGATCCGCGGTATTCGTTGACAAGCGCAAAGGTAGGCGAGGTGACCTCGTCCCCAAGTCCCATCCCAATAGAAATACCTCTGGTAACAGTGGTTTTTCCTGCGCCGAGACCGCCTTTATATGCAATGCAGTCGCCGCCTTTCAGCCGCGCGCCTATTTTTTCTCCCAGCATTATTGTTTCCTCCGGAGAAGCGGTAATGATCTCAATTGATTTTCTCATAATTTCCTCTTATCAGTCAGATTCACGGATCCGTTAGTGAACCTACAGCTTAATTTTATAAAGTCCATGCCTGTTGCAGTAAGCAAGGATCACGCACGAGCCGCTCATTTTAAATCTTGCTTCGGGGCTCTGTTCGGGATACAGCTTTACGATACTGACATTTGAATCGGTAACGCAGGCAATAAACGAGATATAATGTTCCTTTTTCATGGGGTGTTCAAGCGTTATATAATGCTCGTAATCTATCTGCTCAGCTGAAATAATGTGGCTGCTGTCCTGCTCCTCAGCTTCCAGAGGAGGAAGGGTTATTCCGCAGCATGAAAACGCTCCTTCGCCGCAGGAAAAAAGTATATTTCCGCACATAGGGCATACATAAAATCTGCCTTTAAGCATATTGGCGGATCTGTTTGAGTTTTCGGACCATTCCCCCGCAAGCAGCTCCGCTGCCGAGACCTGAAGCTCCCGTGCCAGCGGCTCTATTATTGTTATATCGGGAAGTCCCCTGCCCGTTTCCCATTTTGAAACGGTTTTGTCGCTTACCGAAAGCCTGTCGGCAAGCTGCTTTTGAGTAAGATTTTTTCTTTCACGCAGGCTTCTTATAGTTTTCCCTGAAATATAGTTCATAAAGCACTCTCCTTAATTTACTGTACTTTAAGTATAAGCTGCCGCTGAGTTTTTTTCAACCTACGCTTCGCAGAGTTATGGGTTCTTATTCATAAAGTAGTAGTTAAGCAGAAGATCTACCATTCGCCCGTAGGATCTTTTTCCGTCCTCAACGCCGTTAAGCTTAAGGGAAGCCTCCATTGCCTTGTCTGAAACCTTTGCCACCGTTTTGCTTGGAAGCAGGCCTTTATCGCTTTCCTGAACCGACTGCCAGTAATCCGAATTGCCGTTCATGTCTGCAATAACTCCTGCGTCAAGCCTTGAATATATCTGAGAGACCGTTTCGGCGCTGCAATTGTCCCTTACCTGACCTATAACGTATTTTAGCGCATTCAGATAGCCGCTGTACCTGTATTCGGTATTATCGCTTGCGTCGCAGGCCAGAAAGGCTATAAAGCTTGCCTCGTCCTCAAGTATAAAGCCCTTGGTGTGCGCAAGCTCATGACAAATTGTGTCCGGCAGATTTGAGGGGTACATTTCGTCGTTGTAATTAGCCTCCATTGTAAACGGAAAATATATTCCCATCAGATACTGCTGGCTCATAAAATAAGAATACATGACCGGCTTTGGGGTCACATAAAAGCCTGAAAGCTGAGGATAATCCTTTCCCAGCTTCTTCATTGCGCTTTTTGCCGTTTCGTCAAGGTCTGCGGTAAGTATAAACCTGCCGCTTTCGTCCCTCTGGACCTGAACAGAAAGCTCGTTTGTCCGTGCGGTAAGGTATCCGCATAATTCCTCCAGCTGTGCCGTTGTATACTGCTCCTGCGGGATCCTATATGTTTCGGCGAATGTCGAGCAGTGATACAGGATAAAGCAGTTCAGCGTTTCGGTGACCGCTATAAAGGCAATTATCCACAGATATGTAAGTGCGTATATCTTCCCGAGCTTACGGCGTCTGCCTTTTTTGATAATAAGCAGTACGATCAGCAGTATCAGCGAAAGCGGAACTCCGATAACCGCAGTCCAGATAAGCAGCTCGCCGAAGGAAATCGGCATAAGCGAGGTAAGGCTGCCGTAGGTTTTAGTCCATACGGGAAAGATATATTCTCTGTACCAGTCGCAGAACGCTGTCGAAATCCATGCTGTCACGTTTAATATTATGCATACAATAAAAAGTCCGGATAATATCCATGTAGATTTTTTGATTGATTTTATGGATCTCATTCCCGATTCCTTTCATTAAGTAAATAGTTTAAGAGGTATAAAGTCTGTATTTGCCAGTTTGTTGCCGTCACTGTCAAGAATAACAAACAAACCCTCTGCGCCGTCAAGTTCCGAAAAGCTCAGCCGTCCCTCAGACAAATAGAACTGGACTGGTATGCGTGAAAGTGCGCCGGGCCAGATGATCTCTGTATAATCGTACTTTCCGAAGGAGCATCTGATTTTTTGAGAAGCCGCAGGCAGCTTTGTGTTATACAGCTGTATATTGATCGGCTTATCCGATTTGTTTATAAAGTACATATAAGAATCAGCTTTTGTGCCGTCCGTTTCGCTCTTGCCGCAGTAAATAGCGCAAAGATCGCCGGAATAGATATTTACTGCGTCCTTTGGAACTGCTGACTTTATTCCGCTTTCGTTAAATCGGACTGTAAATTTTGGAGTTTGGCATATATACGATTCCTTTCCGTAATGTCCGTCGTCGTATTTTATATCCAGCATAGCGGTAACCTCAGAAACGCTGCCGAAGCTTTCGATAAAATCTTCTCCGACAGATAAGCAGAAGTATTCATAGCTGTTTTCATCAGTTTTGACAGCGTTGTTAAGCTCATACATCAGCCCGTTGACCATTCCGGAGGGGATAATGGAAATAGGCTTATCGAGCTTATTGTACAGCTTCAGCCAGATTTCCTCAGTGTTATCATCCGACAAGGATGATAATACATATTCCAGCTTTACGCTGTTGTTTTCAAAAATCGTACTGCCTGAAATAAGCTTTCCGTTTTCGTTTTTTAGTTCCGCATCTATTTCCGTATGATCTGCTTTACTCAGGTACTGAGCTTTAAATTCGGTAGCAGGAATATCCTCCTTGACCGGCTTTTCTTTTTCCGGCGGCTTCATGCTGTCCGGTATCTCAACAGTTATATTTTCTGTAACTTCGATCGTATCTGCAAAAATCCATTCCTTTATATATTCTAATGAATCCGATACCTCTGCATTGAAGCTGACGGAGTTTAGATCCATATAGTTTATTGTATTATTATAAGTATAGACTTCAAGGCTCAGCCAGCCTTCTCCCCCTGCGGGAATACAGCCCCCGAAGCTTCCGGAAAAATCCTCGTGACTGAAGTTTTCGTTTGAGCTTTTTATGTAAATATCCTTATCGGTTTTATTGTGCGCATAAAAAATAAGCTTGATGTCTTCTTCGTCAATATCTGCTCTTATAAAATCCAACCTTGCGTATTTACTGTCTAAAAGTTCCGCTGTAACAGGAACGGAGGTTTTCTTTTTAAGATCCTTGTATACTATTTCAATTTCATCAGACAGACTTCCGTCAATATATGAAGAATTACCTGAGGTATACAGTTTGAGCGAAAGCTTATTTGCCCAGCTTATTCCGTCAAGGTAACAGGATATCTCGTCGGTCTCCCCTGGCTCGAGGTTACCGGAAATCAGTTTCCAGCTGTTCTTGGTTAGTCCGTCTGCGCATATATAGGATGAGTTTATTCCTTTATCTTCATCGGAATTGTTTTCAACCTCCATATTTACTGTAAATCCGTAATCTTCCGTATATTCTATACCGCAAATTCTTACAGATACTCCTCCGTAGGAGTAAATAACGTCCTCACCATTAGCCTTTCCGTCCGTAAACGCTTTGATACTGATAGGTTTCAGGTCTTCATAGGCTGTTTCTTCCGTTACTGTCTGAGCAGCACCGCTGCTGATATTTCTTTCATTCTGCTCAGGATCAGAGCAGGCTGAAAGCCCCGTTATTGCCGCCGCAGTCAGAACGCACAGCAGCTTGCCCCTTATTTTCATTTTTTGTTATAATGCCTTTTTCGGCAGGCATTTCCTCCTTCTGTTATAATCCGCTGTCTTACCCAGAAGCATATAGCTTTACATCTTATACTGTACCATAAATACACGGTCTTGTCAAGAAAACGGTAAACGTCAAGGGTGCGGAAAGATCGGGAAACATGGCATTTTAATATATAGCGTATAAAAAATATCCGTCAGCTTTAAAATTCTGACGGATATGATTTTATTCTGCTTATACTGCGTCAAACGCTTCATTTAGATCAAGGATAAGATCGTCTATATGCTCAGTTCCGATAGAAAGCCTTATAGTATTTGGCTTTATACCCTGATCGGCTAGCTCAGCCTGGCTTAGCTGAGAATGAGTCGTGGTAGCAGGGTGAATAGCAAGCGATTTAACATCGGCTACGTTTGCCAGAAGCGAGAATATCTGAAGATTATCTATAAATTTCTTCGCTTCAGCCGCCCCTCCCTTTATCTCAAAGGTAAATATTGAGCCGCCGCCGTTTGGAAAGTATTTATCAAAAAGCTTTTTATATTTGCTGTCTGAAAGAGAGGGATGATTTACCTTTTCCGTCTTTGGGTGAGCCGACAGAAATTCTATTATCTTCTTTGTATTTTCAATGTGTCTTTCAACTCTAAGAGAAAGCGTTTCAAGTCCCTGCAGGAAAATAAACGCATGGAAAGGAGAAAGTGCAGCTCCCGTATCTCTCAGGAGAACGGCTCTTATCTTTGTAACAAAAGCCGCTTTTCCAGCCGCCTTTGTAAAGGATACTCCGTGATAGCTGGGGTTAGGCTCGGTAAGCGACGGAAACTTTCCGCTTTCTTCCCAGTCAAAATTTCCGCTGTCGATAATAACTCCGCCAATTGCAGTGCCGTGGCCTCCTATGAATTTAGTTGCCGAATGAACGACTATATCCGCTCCGTACTCAATAGGTCTGAGCAGAAACGGCGTAGCAAAGGTGCTGTCAACGACAAGCGGTATCTTATGTGCATGAGCGATCTGAGCGACCTTCTCGATATCTATAACGTTTGAGTTGGGATTTCCCAGGCTTTCAATAAATATCGCCTTTGTATTTTCCTGAATTGCATTTTCAAAAGCTCCCTCCTCGTCAGGATCGACGAAGGCTGCTGTAATTCCGTATTCGGGCAGCGTATGAGCCAGCAGGTTGTATGTTCCGCCGTAAATAGTTTTTGCCGCTACGATATGATCTCCGGCGTGTGCCAGATTCTGAATCGTATAGGAGATCGCCGCAGCTCCGGAAGCTACCGCCAGCGCCGCGACTCCGCCCTCCAGCGCCGCTATGCGCTTTTCAAATATATCCTGAGTAGGGTTAGTAAGTCTGCCGTAAATATTTCCAGAGTCGGTAAGGTTGAATCTTGCTTCGGCATGATCGCTGTTATGAAAAACATAAGACGCTGAAGCGTAAATAGGAACGGCCCTTGCGTCTGTAGTCGGATCTGCCTGCTCCTGTCCGATGTGTATCTGCTTGGTTTCAAAGTGAAGCTTTCTTTCGTTTATTGTACTCATTTTAATTACCTCTTTCATTATTATTGTGATTTATATGCTTTTGCTTTATTCATAACATCGGCACATTCGCTCTGATAATATGATCTGAGGAGTATATTTTAAAAATTCCATAAGATCCTGTCCTTTGTTTTATTCATATTAATCCTATTAAAATACTATGTTTTATGCTTATATAATAACATACCTGAATCTATTTGTCAACCGGTATTTTATTTGAATCTTATTTTTATAAAATCTTCTAAAACAAAAGCCTGGAATGACATATTGATTCAGCAGGCTGCACAGTAAATCATTCTCCCCCGGAGAACAAAATTTCAGGGGGGAGAAAACCCGCCTCTGAATTTTGTCAGAGGCGGGTTCTGTTATAATAATTGTACTTATAAATACTGAACATACGGGAAAACCGCTTCTTTCTCATCTGCGGTAACTATAGTAAAGCTTCCGTCATAGATACAAAGCATATTTCCCTTGCTGTAATAAAGCTTAACGATCGAGCCGTCCTCGCCGTAAATCAAAATAAAAGCCGAGCAGCCGGGATGTTCTTTGTTGAATTTCGTCAGTGTGCTTTCCGGGTTCCCCTTGTTCTGGGATAAAGGATTCTTTTCGTTGCCGTTGAACTCAAAAATACCTGATATATTTTCGCTGTCCAAAGATTTAAGAATCTGAGTCGCTATATCATAATCTACCTTGTTGCCCTTTGCGTCGGTTATTTCAGAAGTGTTTTTCTTCTGAGCTCTTCCTATCATCCAGTTTGTGATACAGCCGCATCTTTTTCCATCAAACTTTTTATCCGTAAGAAGCGGATACTTGCTGTCCGCTATTATATCGGTAAGTGCGGCAGACGCAGAATTTACAATAATTTTTGTTTCGGTCATTATTGCCTTTTCCCTTGCCTTTCGTACATATCCCATTAAAGACGGTACAAGAAGACCGGCAAGAATACCGATAATTGCTATAACAATAATAACTTCAACCAAGGTAAAGCCCTTGACGCTGTGTTTTCGCTTATTCATATTATTCCCTCCGTTTTTGAAATAAAGCAGATTCCCCAATCTGTATTTATATTATACCAATCTGGTGAAGATTAGTCAATACGGGCGGAAGTACCTGTATTTATAATTTACATTTATATCACAGTTTGGCTTATGCGGCAGATATATTTTGAGGTTTTTAAAATTTCAAACGTTTAAACAGTAAGCGTAATTGGATATAATGACGAAAAACAATAATTATATATTTTAAAAAGAACGCAATAATAGCAAATTAGCCCTGAAAATAATCGCTTATCAGCTTAATTACAAGCTGCGGATTTTACATTGTGTTCATACATTTTATTTTATTTCATTCAGCTGTTTCAATCGTTTGAATTCTGAAAATAAAAAACTGCCTGCTGAAAAAGCAGACAGTTTTCAGATATATCAAAGCTTAATGAGTGCCTCTCTTAACATAAGTAGTATGCAGAAGCTTGTGAGCTCTAGGCTTTCCGGGAGCATCGAAATACTCGTCATACAGCAGCCTGATAACTGGACTTTCGTGGGATTTCCTCAGCTTCATGGAACTGTCGGCGTCGTAAAGCGCCTTGGCTCTTGTAGCCTTAAGCTCCTTGTAGTTTCTTACCGAGTCGCTCTGAACAGGCTGACCTCCGCCGTTTATACAGCCTCCGGGGCAAGCCATTATTTCAACCATATGATAATTCTTCTCGCCGGACTTGACCATTTCAATTATCTTTCTGGCGTTGGAAAGACCTGAAGCTACGGCAACGTTGACCTCGACTCCGCCTACCTTGTAGGTCGCTTCCTTAATGTCCTTTGTGCCTCTTACTTCCTTGAACTCGATCTTCTTTGCGTTTCCGTCCAGCATATATGCTGCGGTACGGAGAGCGGCTTCCATAACTCCTCCGGTAGCTCCGAATATTGCAGCGCCGCCTGAAGCGGTTTCAAACGGATCGTCAAAGACCTCGTCGTTCATGTCTACAAAATTTATACCTGCACCCTTTATCATCTTGGCAAGCTCTCTTGTTGTAAGAGCAACGTCAACGTCGTCAAAGTCAAAGGTCCTAAGCTCTTCGCGGGTTACCTCAAACTTCTTTGCAGTACAGGGAATAATGCTGACAACATACAGATCCTTGGGGTCGATACCGTTCTTCTGGCAGTAGTAGCTCTTGAGAACTGCGCCGAACATCTGCTGCGGTGATTTGCAGCTTGACAGATGAGGCAGGAACTCAGGGTAATAATGCTCGCAGAACTTGATCCAGCCTGGGCAGCAGGAGGTAAACATAGGAAGAGTTTTCTTCTTGGTGATACGCTCGATAAGCTCGTTGGCTTCCTCCATGATCGTAAGGTCGGCGGTAACGTCCATATTAAATACCTTATCAACGCCCAGACGTCTTATTGCAGCTACCATTTTGCCCTCAACGTTTGTGCCAATTGGCATTCCGAAGCTTTCGCCAAGAGTAGCACGGATAGAAGGAGCGGTAAAGAATACGACCTTCTTATTGGGATTTGAAATTGCGTCCCATACCTCGTCTATATTGCTCTTTTCGTTGAGTGCGCCAACAGGGCAGGCAACGATACACTGACCGCAGCCTACGCAGGGCGACTCGTCAAGGCTCTTTTCAAATGCACAGCCGACATGAACGTTGAAGCCTCTCTTGATAGGACCGATACATGAAACGCTCTGAACGTTCTTGCAAGCGGCAACGCATCTCATGCATTGGATACATTTGTTGTTATCTCTTACGATATAGGGTGAGGCGTCGTCTATTGGATAAATAACGTCGTCGCCCTTGAATCTGTCCTCGTCAACGCCGTAGTCGAAAGCTAGCTTCTGAAGCTCGCAGTTGTTTCCTCTTACGCAGGACAGGCATTTCTTGTGATGGCTTGAAAGTATAAGCTCGATAGTAGTTTTTCTTGAAGCTCTTACCTTAGGCGTGTTGGTAAGTATCTCCATTCCCTCCTCAACGGGATATACGCAGGAAGCAACAAGACCTCTTCTGCCTACTATTTCAACAACGCATACGCGGCAGGCGCCTATGCAGTTTATATCTTTAAGATAGCAAAGCGACGGAATTTCAATGTTGACTGCCTTTGCGGCCTGTAAAATAGTAGAGCCGGCAGGAACTTCAACAGGTATTCCGTTCACCTTCAGATGAACCATTTGTGTTTTTTCCATTTTAAAATGTGACCTCCTCAACTACTTTTTAAGCACTGCGCCGAACTTGCAGTTCTTTTCGCACAGTCCGCACTTGATGCACTTTGTCTTGTCTATCTTGTGAGGCTGCTTTACAGTACCCTCGATCGCGTCTACAGGACAGTTTCTTGCACAGAGCGTACAGCCCTTGCAAAGGCCCGGATCTATCTCGTAGTGAAGCAGGCTCTTGCAGACGCCGGCAGGACAATGCTTATCCTTGATGTGAGCGATATATTCATCTCTGAAATAATTGATCGTTGATAGAACAGGGTTTGGAGCCGACTGTCCGAGAGCGCAGAGAGAAGATGACTTCATATGGTTTGCAAGCTCTTCTATCTTGTCAAGATCCTCTGGTTCTCCGTCGCCGGAGGTGATCTTTTCAAGGAACTGCAAAAGTCTTCTTGTTCCGATACGGCAGGGAGTGCACTTTCCGCAGGATTCGTCTACAGTAAAGTTTAGATAGAACTTGGAAATGTCCACCATACAGGTGTCCTCGTCCATGATGATAAGTCCGCCCGAACCCATCATTGAGCCGAGAGCCGTCAGATGTTCATAATCGATAGGAGTATCTATATGGCAGGCAGGAATACAGCCGCCTGAAGGTCCGCCTGTCTGAGCAGCCTTGAACTTCTTTCCGTTGGGAATGCCGCCGCCGATCTCCTCGACGATCTCACGCAGAGTCGTACCCATAGGGATCTCAACCAGGCCTACGTTTGTTATCTTTCCGCCGAGAGCGAAAACCTTAGTACCCTTTGAGGTCTCTGTACCCATTGAGGAATACCACTTAGCGCCCTTGCGTATGATCTGAGGTATATTTGAATAGGTCTCAACATTGTTAAGAACGGTCGGCTTTCCGAAAAGTCCCTTTACGGCAGGGAACGGAGGACGGGGGCGAGGCTCTCCTCTGTGACCCTCGATAGAGGTCATAAGAGCTGTTTCCTCTCCGCAGACAAATGCGCCTGCGCCCAGACGTATCTCAATATCAAAGGAGAACTTTGAGCCGAGGATATTCTCTCCGAGAAGTCCGCACTCTCTCGCCTGACCAAGTGCGATCTCAAGTCTCTGAACAGCGATAGGATACTCGGCGCGGACGTAAATATAGCCCTGATTTGCTCCGATAGTGTATCCGGCGATCGTCATGGCCTCGATTATAGCGTGAGGATCTCCCTCAAGTATCGAACGGTCCATGAAAGCGCCCGGGTCGCCTTCGTCGGCATTGCAGCATACATATTTTATATCTCCCTTAGAAGCCTTTGCAAACGCCCACTTCTTTCCTGTCGGGAAGCCTGCGCCGCCTCTTCCTCTAAGTCCCGAATCAAGAAGCTCCTGAATAACGTCGTCAGGCGACATCTTGGTAAGAACCTTTGCAAGCGCCTGATAACCGTCGGTAGCTATGTATTCTCTTATGTCCTCGGGATTGATAACGCCGCAGTTGCGAAGTGCGATCCTCAGCTGCTTTTTGTAGAAGTTAGTTTCTGAAAGTGAGATGATAGAGCCGTCAGTATGAACGGTTTCTTTATAAAGCAGATCCTTTACGATATTGCCCTTCTTGATATGCTCGTCAACTATTCTTATAACGCCCTCGGGAGTAGCCTGGGAATAGAATGCGCCTTCCGGATAAACAATAAGTATAGGACCTAATGCGCAAAGACCGAAACAGCCTGTCTTAACTACCAGGACCTCCTTGTCAAGCCCCTGCTTCTGAAGCTCGCTTTCCAGCGCCTCTATGACCTTTTTGCTTCCCGACGAGGTACAGCCGGTACCTCCGCAGACCAGTATCTGCTTGCGGTAGCCCGTTTTCTTTGCAAGCTTTTCGCCCTCTTCGGCAACAAGCTTTCTGACTTTAACAAGGTCGGAAAATTCTTTTTTTATCTTATTTAATTCTTCGATCGTCATTTCTTATCGGAACCTCCTTTTTTAGTCAGGTAGGAATCAATGATGGAAGCGACCTGGTCTGGAGTGACCTTACCGTAAACATCGTCGTTTACCATCATTACCGGAGCAAGTCCGCAGGCGCCTACGCAGCGGCAGGAATCAATTGAAAACAAACCGTCGGGAGTACATTCTCCTGCCTTGATACCCAATCTTTTCTCAACTGCCTCAAGTATTTTGTCAGAGCCCTTTACATAGCAGGCGGTGCCTAGGCAAACGCTGATCCTGTTTTCACCCTTTGGAGTAAGGGAGAACTGTGAATAAAAGGTAGCAACACCGTACACCTCCGAAAGGGAAATTCCCAGACCGTCGGCGATCATAGTCTGAACTTCTATAGGCAGGTATCCGTAAATATCCTGAGCCTCCTGAAGAATAGGCATTAATCCGCCCGGCTGATCGTGATGCTTGGCGATGATCTCTTTGAGCTGTCTTTCCTGAACGATGGTTCCCTTAAATGTATTCAGGGATTTTTCATTCATAACATAACCTCCTACAATATTAAATACGGCGAAAAGCCGCAGAATACACTTTCCGCAGACCGGCAGATATATTCTTTTCAAACGTTTAAGCGTATATACGGAAACTGTTATTGACTAAAAAACATATACCATATATACATAAGTCATGTAAATAATTATACATTATTATTCTCTGAATTTCAAGGGTTTTTTGAATATTTTTGTGCAGTTTTTACGATTTTCTGTCTTTATGTCACTTTACACAAAATTTTATATGAATTTTCGTCGAAAACGATTAACAAGTAAATACAGTCAAACAAAACGCCGCCTGCGGTAAATGTCCGCAGACAGCGTTTCATGCTGATATTATGCTGTTTGGCCGCCGACTGGTCACAGCTCGGAAAGAAATTCCTCAAGCTCGGCTTCGTTCATAGCGCCGACGGATTTTTTTACGCATTCACCGTTTTTGAAAACCAGCAGCGTCGGAACGAATTCGACTCTGTATTCAGCTGCGGTTTTCTGCGACTCGGAAGCGTTTACCGAAACGAAATCAAATTCTCCGTGTCTTTCGGACGCTTCTTTGAAAAACGGCTCTAGTATCTTGCAGGACGGACACCAGTCTGTGCTTACGTCTGCAATAACTGTTTTCGGATTTTGAAGGACCTTTTCTTTAAAATCAAGATCCGATACCTTTAATACTGCCATACCTACCATTCCTTTCTATGTATACTTTTTTGGTCTATTTTTATTATAGCATTATTTTATCGGATTGTCAAGAGCCGTCTATCTCTACGGTAAATAATTAAGATTAAATATTATATAGTCATAAATATACGCTGCGATCGACGGAAATAAAACCGTTCGCTTGCAAAATTACTCCGTAGCAGCAGGGCGGCGCTTTGCTTAAAAAGTTTATAATTAACGTCTTGACTTGTGCAGTAAAATCAGTATACTGGTTATATGAAACTCAGGAGGAAAACAGAAAGGATATTATTATGAAAAAATTGCTGTGTATGCTTCTGCCTCTGGCGGCGGCTATTTCAATTTCAGGCTGCTCCGGCTCGGACGGAACTTCAGGGAACTCAGAAGCGCAGGCTTCTTCTGCGTCGTCCTCTGTTCAGACATCAGGCGGAGCGGGTTTCCGAGTTGACGGAACAAAGCTTCTTGACGCAAACGGAAACGAGTTTGTAATGAGGGGTATCAATCATGCTCATACATGGTTCAAGGATCAGGCAGCTGTAGCTGTTCCGGCGATCGCAGATACGGGTTCAAATGCTGTAAGACTGGTGTTTTCGGACGGTCAGCAGTGGGAAAAGGACGATCTGGCTTCGGTGAAGAGTCTTATTGAGCAGTGCAGGGAGCTTGATATGATAGCTATTGTGGAGGTTCACGACGGAACGGGAAAGGATGATACAGGCTATCTTGAAAATGCGGCTGATTACTGGATAGAAATGAAGGATGCGCTTATCGGAAACGAGGATCACGTTATCCTGAATATAGCCAACGAGTGGGTCGGACAGTGGGACGGAAAGCTGTGGCGCGACGGTTATGTAAGCGTAATTCCAAAGCTCCGTGAAGCCGGAATAAGCAATACTATTATGGTAGATGCGGCAGGCTGGGGCCAGTACGGTCAGAGTATTGCCGATTACGGGCAGGAAGTCTTTGATTCCGACCCGAATAAGAATACGATGTTTTCGATACATATGTACGGAAGCGCCGGAGGAAGCGAAACGTCTATAAAAAAGAATCTTGAGGGAGTTACCGGACAGGGGCTTTGCGTGTGCGTAGGCGAGTTCGGCTATACTCATTCCGACGGCGACGTTGACGAGGCATTCCTGATGAAGTACTGTACGGAAAACAATATAGGCTATATGGGCTGGTCGTGGAAGGGAAACGGCGGCGGAGTTGAGTATCTCGATATAGCTCAGGAATGGGACGGATCCAAGCTTTCCTCCGACTGGGGAGATGTCCTTATAAACGGAGAAAACGGCATCAAGTCGACTGCCCGCAAATGCAGCATATTTGAATAAAACCGATGAAACGTTTGGCGTATCAGATCCGGCATAAAATAAGCTATACCCGCAGAAACAGTATTCTCTGCGGGTATATTTATGCATAACTGTTTAGCGGATATGGTTTTAATCGGAAAGAGAAAGCAGTATAATCAAATGCCTGAAAGAAGCTTGATTTAACTCTTGCAGAATGTAAAATATTATCAGATTGTGCATAATGCCTAAAAATTAAAGGGTTTTCTTAAAGACTATAGACAAATGAAAATCAATGTGCTATAATTATATTAATGAATAGCAAAAATTTAATTCTCATGGATCAGATTTTTGCTTAAACTACAGAAAGGAACCTGACAATGCTGCATGAAAAATCCTGTGGCGCTATTGTTTACAGAAAGTTTCACGGCAACACGGAAATACTGCTTATAAAGCACGTTAACAGCGGGCATTGGTCATTCCCGAAAGGGCACGTTGAAGGTAATGAAACTGAGATCGAAACTGCAAAGCGGGAGATAATGGAGGAAACCGGGATAGATGTGAATCTTGACCCTACCTTTCGTGAGATAGTATCATATTCTCCGAGGAAGGATACTCAGAAGATCGTGGTTTATTTTATTGCAAAGGCTAAGAATACCGACTTTGTTCCTCAGGAGGAGGAGATAGCGGAGATCAAATGGGTAGAGATCGGAAGAGCGGGACAGGTGCTTGCCTACGAGAATGACCGGAGTATTGTAAACAAGGCTAAAAAATTTATTATCTAGAAAACGGACTGCTTAATGCGGTCTGTTTTTTTGCGTATAAAATTCGTCATAATATTTGAGTTATTTTGTGAAAATACACAATAAAATCCATAACAGGTTGTTTATTCATACGAAACTATCGGCATTAAGCATTTTACGGCTTGACTTTACCGCTTTTAGTATATAGAATATAGTTGTTAACAATATTCGTAAATACCGGTATTAAAACTTATTTTATGAAAGGACTTTTTATGGTAAAGGATAGACGATTTGCAGTAAGAACGGCAAGATTGCTGACAGCGGTTGTTCTCTGTGCGGCAATACTGTTGGGATGGTCGTACAGTCCGCAGGCAGAAGCGTCGGCGGCGGGGTTTTATGTAAGCGGCACGACCATATGCGACGCAAACGGAAATGCGTTTGTTATGAGAGGAGTAAACGTTCCTCATGCATGGTTTACTTCTCAGACGGCGGTATCCCTCTCTGCTATAGCCGATAAGGGCGCAAATACGGTAAGGGTAGTCCTGTCCGACGGTGACAAATATGCCAGGACCTCAGCCTCTGAGCTTCAGAGTATTATTGATCTCTGCAAGGCGAACAAGCTGATATGCGTTGCTGAGGTACACGACGCAACGGGAAGCGATAATTCATCCGATCTGAACAAGGCTGTAAATTACTGGCTTGAGATGAAGCAGATACTCAACAGCAATAAGGAATATGTTATTGTAAATATTGCAAACGAATGGTACGGTTCGTGGAACGGCTCTGCCTGGGCGGACGGATACAAAAGCGCTATAAGTACACTCAGAAGCGGCGGAATTAAAAATATGCTGATGGTAGACTGCGCAGGCTGGGGACAGTATCCTGATTCCATTAAAAATTACGGCAGAGAGGTGTTCAATTCCGACGAGGACAGAAATACGGTATTCTCGATACATATGTATGAATATGCCGGAGGAAGCTCTTCAACGGTAAAAGCCAATATAAACAACGCTCTCGGAATAGGAGTCCCTGTTGTTATCGGCGAGTTCGGAAACCGACATACCGGCGGCGACGTTGACGAGGCGGCTGTAATGAGCTGCTGCACTCAGAAAAACGTCGGCTATCTAGGCTGGTCTTGGAAGGGAAACAGCTCAGACGTTTCATATCTTGATATTTCAAACGACTGGGCAGGTCAGGATCTTACCGACTGGGGAGATACTTTGTTTAATGGCGCTAACGGAATTGCTCAGACATCTTCTTTATGCTCGGTATATACCGGAGGCTCTGACAGCTCGGGCGGTGACGATTCATCTCAGGCAGGACAGTTTGATACGGAAATACTGTTCTCCGGAGCTGCTTCGGCGTCAAACTGGGGACAGGCTGTTTCGGTTATGACAACCAAGAACGGAGGAAGCTTTAATCCCGGAATTATGACCGCCGACGGATATTTCTATGTTGAATATTCGGGAGATTCGGCGGAGCTTATTATGCAGAGCTGGTCGGGCGGAAGCGAATGGGCAAAGGTAACGCCAGCTGAGATCGGAGCTGCAAACGGACACAGCTATGCAAAGTACTCTTACAGCAGCTGCGTAGCGGCGTTCGGCTCGGATAACTTCAGCGGACTGCTTGACAATATCCATGTCGGAGCGACTTCCGGTTCGGTTACGGTTTATTCTCTTGAATACCGTTGTCCGATCTAAAAGGTATAATTAAAGGGGCGTTTAGAACGTCCCTTTTTTTGCTTTTTGAGAAGCTTTTATAAGCGGAAAAGACAGGAGATCTGAATTCAAGCGGCTGAATATTAAAAATGTTCCACGTGGAACATAAGTACGGAAATAAAACGGCAGATCAACGGTTTGTGCATAGCAAAAATGCAGTGAATAAAAAATGTACAAATGGATAATAAAATATTAAACAGTCCTGAGGAAATATATGCTTAATAAAGGCAAAATTCCGCAGCCGTCAGATCCTTACAGGCGATCCTTCTGTTTCCCCTTAAAGCTCTGCTTCAGATCCCGCTGTGCTGACAGCGCCGGATCTAAAACAGTTATCTTTGTACATTAAGAGATCATTTGATATAAAACTTTTTTCCGGCGTATCACTTTTTGTTCTTTTCCAGCTTTACAGAAGATATAACCGCATATACCAGAGTCAGAATAACAACGGCTATAACAATATAAAATATCCATTTCAGCTTAGTTAACAGCTGAACTGCGTTTAACAGGAATATTGATCCGAGCAGAATAAAAACAATTCCCGACTGACGATAATAGGGTTTCTTATTCATTTTTTTACGTTCCTCTTCTGAAGCGTATAAATAAGCGTTGTTAAACAGAAAACCCTTCTCCTTAAACTGAAAAAAGCTTAAAGTAAATAAAGCGGCGGATATAATTATCAGAATTACAGCAGATATAATCATTTTGATCCTCCTCCAGACACGGTCTTTTTGAATTATTGATCATAACACAAGTATAACAATTGTGAACGGAGGTGTCAAGGCTTTAAAAAATTAAAGGACGCTTCCGATATAAAAATCAAAAGCGTCCTTGCGGTATTAAGGGAAGCGTTTTTTATCCAAGAGCAACGTCCAGTATCATCATCATCAGAAAGCCTACCATAACGCCTATAGTTCCGAGATGTCCCGACCCCAAATGTGCCTCGGGAATAAGCTCCTCTACTACAACGTAAAGCATAGCGCCTGCGGCAAAGGCCAGAAGCCATGGAAGCAGCGCAGTTACCTGACCCGCTATAAGTACGGTAAGAACTCCGAAAACAGGCTCGACGATACCTGAGAGCGAACCGTATAAAAAAGATCTGAACCTTCCGATCCCGCTTTGTCTTATCGGCAGGGCTATAGCCGCACCCTCCGGTAGATTCTGAATTCCTATACCTACAGCGAGAGCTACAGCCGCCGCTAAAAGCTCGGGACTGTTACCGCTTGCGGCAAGAGCAAAGGCAAGACCTACTGCCATTCCTTCCGGTATATTGTGAAGCGTAATGGCAAAGATAAGCAGTGCGGTTCGTTTAAGCCCCTGCTTTACTCCGTCAGATCGGTCAAGTCCGGGGTGAAAATAAGGAAGCAGCTTATCAAGTCCCATAAGGAACAGTATTCCGATTATAAAGCCACCTGCCGCCGGGACCCAGCCTATCATTCCCATCTCCTCCGACTTTTCTATCGAGGGGATAAGCAGCGACCATACCGAAGCCGCTATCATTACTCCTGCGGCGAAGCCGAGAAATACACGCTGTATTTTATCTGAGGATCTGTCGTTCTTAAAGAAGAATACCACTGCGGCTCCGAGCGTAGTCATTGCAAAAGTAAAGCCCGTTCCGCCCATAGCAAGTAAAATTCCGTTCATACACCTTATTCCTTTCAGCTATTAGCCGAACCTGTATTCATAGATCTGTTAAATAATAGCGTCTTTAAATTATCTGTAAACACAGGTTCTGTATATTTATGTCATTTTGCTTTGACATACTACACTATATTCCTGCCGGCCTGTTCGGGTTCAAAAAAACGGGTCACAATAAATTAATAAAAAAATCCGCCGAAGCTATTGACAAACGGCTGATTATATAGTAATATATGAACAGATGAACATATGATAAATCGTAAGCGTGTAAGGAAAAATTATTGAAAGCTTTTGGGACAGAATGGCGTTTGATTATGATTTTGCTGAAGCCGAGAGGGATCCTGATCGCTCCCGTTTTTATAGCTGAAAACGCAGGACATCTCGGTTCTTTTATTCTCCGGTTCATGGAACGGAAGTAAAATTGATAGCAGGAACCTGTCAGCCTTTGTTTATATCAAAAAAACAGTATAAAGCATAGCATAGGTTATAAAAATACGGTAAAAACAAACAATAAACAGGGAGGTGAACGCACGGAGAAGCGGCAGGCTTTTATGTGCGGAAATATGAACGAACAGCAGAGGGAGGAGTTTCTTTGCCTTCACCAGGACGTTGTTGACAAGGTAACGGAAAAAATGCCGCCGGACGAAATACTTTATGATCTGGCGGAGCTTTTCAAGGTATTCGGCGATACGACCCGTATCCGTATTCTTTACGCACTTTTTGAATCGGAGCTTTGCGTAAACGATATGGCACAGCTTCTGGGACTGAGCCAGACCGCGGTTTCACATCAGCTCAGGGTGCTTAAAAACAACAAGCTCGTAAGGTTCAGAAAGGAAGGGAAAATAGTATTCTATTCCCTTTCGGACGACCATGTAAGAAGTATAATCGAAACCGGAATGGAGCACGTTGAGGAATAAGGAGTAGCGGAAAGAAAATCAATATACAGATATTTTTGAAAGGGTGTATTATTATGAAAAAGGTATTCAAGCTTGAGGATCTGGACTGTGCCAACTGTGCTCAGAAGATGGAGAGAGGGATCAGGAAGATAGAGGGTGTAGAGGATTGTACGGTAAGCTTTATGTCGCAGAAAATGACTCTAACAGCTGACGACGAAAGGTTTGATTCAATATTAAAGGAAGCGGTAAAGCTGTGCAGAAAAATCGAGCCTGATTGTGTAATAGTGATAAAGTAGATCAAAAACGGCTTCGGAAGGGTGATTTATTTGAACAGGAAACAAAAGAAAACGCTGATAAGAATAATTGTCAGCGCTCTGCTGTTGGCGGCGGCGGGTCTTATACCGTCGGAGGGCATAGCAAGGCTGGCGGTATACGCAGTTCCCTATATAGTAATAGGCTGGGACGTTTTATGGAAAGCGGTGCGGAATATTGCTCACGGTCAGGTATTCGACGAGAATTTTCTAATGGCTATCGCTACCGTAGGCGCGTTTGCGACAGGTGAATATCCTGAGGCGGCGGCAGTAATGCTTTTCTATCAGACGGGAGAGCTTTTCCAGAGCTGTGCAGTCGGAAAGTCCCGAAAGTCTATAGCAGGTCTTATGGATATACGCCCCGATTATGCAAATATTGAAAGGGACGGTCAGCTGGTTCGGGCGGATCCGGAGGAAATAAATATCGGCGATACTATTATTGTAAAGGCGGGAGAAAAAATACCTCTGGACGGAATTGTAACAGAGGGCAGATCGGCTGTTGATACGGCGGCGCTTACCGGAGAAAGTCTGCCGAGAACGGTATCGGAGGGGTCTGACGTAATAAGCGGCTGTATAAACCAAAGCGGTACGCTTAAGGTCAGGGTAACAAAACCGTTCGGCGAATCGACGGCGGCAAAGATACTTGACCTTGTTGAAAATTCATCGGCAAAGAAAGCAAAGGCTGAAAACTTTATTACAAAATTTGCAAGATACTATACTCCGATCGTTGTAATATCGGCGCTTTTGCTGGCGCTGGTACCTCCGCTTGCCGCAGGAGCAAGCTGGTCGGAGTGGATCCACAGGGCGCTTATATTCCTTGTGATCTCCTGTCCCTGCGCTTTGGTAATTTCCGTTCCGCTGAGCTTTTTCGGAGGAATAGGCGGCGCAAGCAGAAAAGGAATACTTGTCAAGGGCGGGAATTATCTCGAGGTTCTGGCAAGGTCGGAAATAGTAGTTTTCGACAAAACAGGGACGCTTACCAAGGGAGTATTCAACGTTACGGCAGTACATTCCGATGAAATTTCCGAAAGCAGGCTTATCGAGCTTGCGGCATATGCTGAAAGCTATTCGACGCACCCTATTGCAGGCTCGATACTTGAAGCGTATGGAACGGATATTGACGGCACGAGAATCTCTTCTTCGGAGGAGATCTCCGGCTGCGGCGTAAAGGCGGTAATAGACGGAACTGAGGTATGCGCCGGAAACGGCAAGCTGATGGAAAGCATAGGTGTAAGCTGGCATCCGTGCCATAGGATAGGAACAACGGTGCATATTGCAGTTGACGGAAGGTACGCCGGTCATATCGTTATTTCCGACGAGATAAAGGAAACTGCGCCTCAGGCGGTCGCGGAGCTGAAAGCAAAGGGGATACGAAAAACGGTAATGCTTACCGGAGATTCAGGAGAGGTAGGAGAGGACACTGCAAAAAGACTTGGCATAGACAGCGTTTATACGCAGCTCCTTCCGGCAGATAAGGTAGAGCGGGTGGAAAAGCTGCTGAATGAAAAAAGCCGAAGAGGAAAGCTGGCCTTTGTCGGCGACGGTATAAACGACGCTCCGGTACTTTCACGGGCGGATATAGGCATCGCTATGGGCGCTATGGGTTCGGACGCAGCGATCGAAGCGGCTGATATTGTTCTTATGGACGACGACCCGAGAAAAATTGCCGAAGCAATTGATATTTCAAGAAAGACCCTGAGGATAGTAAAGCAGAATATTATCTTTGCCCTTGGAGTAAAGCTTGCCGTTCTTATTCTGGGCGCGCTTGGAATGGCTGATATGTGGGAAGCGGTATTTGCAGATGTAGGAGTATCGGTAATAGCTATCCTCAACGCTATGAGAGCGATGAAGTCGCCGCAGCCGACGAAGGTACGACTGTCGGATAAAATTCAGAATTGAAGGGAGAAAGGGAAAAATGTATTTCAAACCGTATTCTCGGAAAGTTTATTATTATGAAACGGACAGAATGAATATTGTTCATCATTCAAATTATATACGATGGCTGGAGGAAGCCCGTATCGACCTGCTTGACCAGATGGGCATAAGCTTTCCGAAAATTGAAAGCCGTGGGCTTCTGATCCCGGTGCTTTCGGCGGAATGCAGTTATAAATACCCGTTAAGGTACGGCGATACGTTTGAAATAAGCTGTAGGATAGACAGCTTCAACGGCTGTAAATTCGGACTTTCGTATGAGATAATGAATGTTTCCTCCGACAGGCTGTCGGGTACGGCAGCATCTTCTCATTGCTTTACAGATACGCAGCTTCGGCCGTTAAGGATCAAAAAGCAGTATCCGGATATATATCAGGCGTTTAAAGAGGCAGCAAAATAAAAAGGCGGAATGAACTGTCGGTTCATTCCGCCTTTTTTGTGTATCATGTTTATAACCGTCATATTATTACATTCCATAATATATGGAAACATTATTTCTATATTGTAGAAAATACACAAATATAGCCATGGTATTTTGTAGAGATTTATGTCGTTTTTTGCTTGAAAATATAAACCTTATATGGTACAATTATTAAGCAAATATGTGTTCAGAAATAAATTTTGTGTATTTCAAGGCATTTATTCCTTGAATTATTTTTCTATATATGAGATAGAAAACTTGAGTTTCCATAATAATATTGAAGAGGAGACAGAATATGAAAATAAATATAGCGCTGCTTGAAAACGACAGTATATACTCGAAACGGTTCGCTGATTGCTTTAATAATATGTATCCGGATAAATTCACGATCTTTATTTTCGATACGGCAGAAGCCCTGCAGGCGGAGGCACAGTCATTGAAAATAGATTTACTGTTAATATCTACAAGCTATGACGCAGCCGAAACAGGACTGAAATGTCCGGTATTATATTTTGTAGGGGACGCAGATATAGATAGCTACCGCGGTTATAAAGCCATATGTAAATTTCAGAAGGCTGAGCTTATATATAAACAGCTGCTGGATCTTTATTCGGAATTTAATAACGATATTATTTCCCTTAAAAACAGACAGTCGGAAGTCGGTGCAAAGATTTTGGCTTTTCAAAGTCCGGCAGGAGGTGACGGAGCGTCTACAGCTGCGGCAGCCTGTGCAGTAAATCTTGCAATGAGCGGAAAAAGAGTTCTGTATCTTAATTATGAGGAATTGAATTCGACAGATATGTTTTTCCGGGCAGACGGTCAAAGCTCGTTTGACGAAGTTATTTATGCGGTCAAAAGTCATAAAAACAATCTTAATGTTAAGCTTGAAACCGCATTGAAAAAGGATGAATCAGGGGTTCTTTTTTACTCCGGCTGCAAGACTGTACTTAATATGGTTGAGCTAAGCGGTGAGGAAAGGATAGAACTTATCAATGTTTTAAAGTGTTCGGGAAAGTATGATTACATAGTTCTTGATTCCGATTATAAATTTGACGGCGTTTTCTTTGAAATACTTCAGCTGGCGCATAAAATAGTATATGTCAGCAGCGGCAGGGAGCTTTCATTGCATAAATTAGGCGAGGCCTGCAAGGCTCTGAGGATCTATGAAGAACAGAATGAAGTTAACTTATCTCAGATAATTTCTGTCATATACAACAAGTTTATAAACGGGGTATCAAAAACGGCTGAGCTGCCGGGAATTAAGGCAGCCGGCGGAATACCGGCCTTTGAAAATGCTTCAAGCAGAGAAACAATGTTAAGAATGGCACAGATGAAGCTTTTTGATAATATTATACAATAAACGGGAGAAGCGGCAAATGAACGAAGAAAATAAAGCTAAGCTGATAGTCGAGGTAAAGCAGCTTGCATTGGATAATTTACAGCTTTCTAATTTATCTGACGAAGAGCTGGAGGAGGAAATAGAAAGGCTTGCGGAACGGGTCATCGGCAACAATTATGTACCTATCGAGCAGAGAATAGATATAGTTAATCAGGTTTACAGCTCTATCAGGGGACTGGGCCTTCTTGATACGATAATGAGCGACGATTCTATCACAGAGGTTATGATAAACGGCGCCGATAATATTTTTATAGAAAAAAACGGACAAGTTGTAAAAACTGATGAATGCTTTGAGAGCCAGAGGCGTCTTGAAGATATAATACAAAGAATAGTCGGAATGGCAGGCAGAGAGGTCAATCAGTCTAATCCTATCGTTGATACCAGACTTCCCGACGGTTCCCGCGTAAACGTTGTGCTGCCGCCGATAGCGCTATGCGGTCCTACAGTTACTATAAGAAAGTTCTCAAAACAGCCGATGACTATTGAAAAGCTCATTTCCTACGGCTCGATAACCAGGGAAATAGCGGACAAGCTGGAGCTGCTTGTCAAAGCAAAGTATAATATTTTTATCTGCGGAGGAACAGGTTCGGGAAAGACTACGTTCCTTAATGCCTTATCAAACTACATACCTAAGGACGAGCGTGTAATAACTATAGAAGATTCCGCAGAGCTTCAGATAGAGGGGGTAGCTAACCTGGTAAGCCTGGAAACGCGTAATGCAAACGCCGCAGGGGCAGGCGCGGTAACGATACGGGACCTTATAAAATCCTCACTGAGAATGAGACCCGAAAGGATAGTAGTAGGAGAGGTAAGGGGAGGCGAAGCGCTGGATATGCTTCAGGCCATGAATACCGGACACGACGGCTCTCTTTCTACAGGACACGCTAATTCTACAAGAGATATGCTCAGCCGTCTTGAAACAATGGTGCTTCAGGGGGCAAACGGTCTGCCGCTGGAGGCTATAAGGCAGCAGATAGCTTCCGCTTTGGATATTATTATCCATTTGTCCAGACTGAGGGATCACTCAAGAAAAACAATGGAGATTACGGAGGTAGTCGGATACAAGGACGGCAAGATCGAGCTTAATCCTCTTTATGTATTTGAAGAGGACGAGAATACTTCGCTTACCAAAGTATCGGGAAGCCTGAAAAGAACGGCGAATCCGATGAAGAATACATTTAAGCTTCAGCTTACCGGTATATATGAAACAATATAAACCTGACCGAGGGTTTTCAATGAAAGGATAATTATATTCTGATGAAAAAGAAGGAAAAGATAAAAAAAGAGAAAAAGAAAAAGGAAGTTTATATTGAAAAGCACGGGCTCCTGGGAAATGCCGACGATTACAATGTTTATCATATGAGTGTGCCTGACCGTTTTGCAGGTTATATGATCGGAGCATTGGGGGCTGCGGCAGGAGCATATATATTTTTCGGATCTGCTATGGCAAGCGTTATATTCGGAGCAGCAGCCGGTTTTTTCTCAGTAAAGAAGTACAAAGGACATCTGCTGGACAAGCGAAGGAAAAGTCTGCTTCTACAGTTTAAGGATCTTCTTGAATCCCTAAATAATTCGTATTCCGCAGGCAGGAATACGGCGGATTCATTTTACGGAGCAAAGACCGATCTGGAAATGCAGTACGGAGAAGACGCAGATATTGTTAGAGAGGTTGCTGTAATTAATTCCGGAGTACAGAATGGTTTTAATATAGAGGAAATGCTTCACGATCTTGGAGTACGGAGCGGTCTGGAGGACATTACGAGCTTTGCTGATATATTTGAAGTATCCAACAGACTGGGCGGCGATCTTAAAAAGGCGGTAAGCGAGAGCTATGATATAATTGCGGATAAAATTGAGATGGAAATTGAGATAAATACGCTTGTAGCGTCCGGCCGCAACGAACTGAATATTATGGCGGTCCTGCCATTTGCGGTAGTAATGATGATGAACGCAACTTCTGATACAGAAACCGGAGGGTTTATTAACATTGCTGCCAAATCAGTGGGAATTATTATGATATTGATCGCATATGCGATAGGGCTGAAATTAACAAAGATAAAAATATAAGGGGGGATAGCTGATGAGCTTTACCGCTTCATACGCTATGGCAGGCGCAGGAACGTTATTCGCGCTTTTCTGGTTGTTTGTGTATTTTAAATATATGCACAGCTTTAAAGACGTTATAGACGCTATAGACAAGAAAAAGTATATGCTCGGCGAGCTTTATTTTATAGGTTTCGGAATTATAAAGCTGTTTAGAATAAATATAAAAAATAAAAAAGGCAGGAAGAAGATAAAAGAGATAGGTGAGATATACGGCGATAAATACGCAGAATTTTATTATTATATCGTTACAGGAGGAGGAATTACATATTTCGCAACCATACTTCCTCTCGGATTTTTTATCGGCGCTATAGCTAACGATACATTAGTCTGCCTTCTCGGAGTACTTGCTTCCCTTCTTCTGATGTTTTATCTTTACAGCGACATAGATAAAAATGTAAGCGGAAGGCGCGAGGATATATTAAACAGTCTGCCTCAGGCGCTGTCAAAATTTACGCTTTTAATAAATGCTGGACTTATAGTAAGAGAGGCGTGGCAGAAGACAGCGTATACAAATTCAGGGCCGCTATACGAAGAAATGCAGAACGCCTGCATTGAAATGGACAACGGCGTTTCAGTACGCCAAGCGATAAATCACTTTGCTGAAAGGTGCGCTGTAAAGGAAGTCAGAAAGTTTGCCAATTCGGTAAATCAGAACATGGAAAAGGGCGGCGGAGAATTATCCAAGACATTAAAGGAGCTAACAACTGTCAGCTGGGAAGAAAAGCGAAGCAGGGTAAAAATAAAGGCGGCAGGCGTAGGTACAAAGCTTATGTTTCCTTCTATGATAATTTTCGTAGGAATCATACTGATGGTTGTGGTGCCGACGTTTGCAAATATAAATTTTTAGGGGGTGAAGAATATGAGTAAAATAAACGAATTGATGATAAGGGCATATTTAAAGGCAAACAGAAAGGTCAATGATATCATAAGCGACGAAAGAGGAGAAGTCAATATGATCGCAATTATTCTTATCATAATTGTAGTTATCGGTCTGGTTGCGGTGTTTAGAAGTAGTATTGAAGAAGTTATTGATCTATTAATCAATAAGATAAAGGACGCAATAAAGGCTATGGATTAATGCTCTGTAAAAACAGTAATTTAAGCTTACCTGGAAACAGTTCACAGAGTATATGCTGTGAACTGATTCGAGATAAGCGCTTAGGTTAGGGGGAGTTTGGTATAAAACATATCAGAAACGAGAACGGCGCTGTTCCTATAATTGAAGCGGCGCTTGTTTTTCCTACTGTATTTTTTGCTCTGTTTTTTCTGCTTTATTTAGGAATGTACGTTATGCAGAGCGTTATGATGTATACTCAGGCGCAGAAGATCGCCACGGTTGCCAGCAAGGAGCTTGCTTTGCCGGGATACCAGATAATAGGCAACAGTGCAGCAAAAACGCCGGCAGTTGATTTTAAGGACAATACGTTGTTTACCGAAAATAACGTAAAAAGCATATATGAACACGAAGCAAATCTGTACCGTTATCTGACGCTCGGCGATCCTTTAGAAGATAATTCGGAAGAGCTTGAGGAATCATTGAAAACTTTGATTTCAAACATAAACATAATAGAGGAATCGGATATTACTTGTAATATCAGCGCTGATAATTATTTTTTAACTCAGGAGGTTCAGGTCGAGATAACTAAGAAAGCGGAGATACCTGATTTTTTCAAATTTCTTCAGATCGATGGTATTACTGCGGATCTAACTGTAAGGGCTTCCGCCGCAAACAGCAACGGAGCGGAATTTGTGAGAAATACCGATATAGTATATGATTTTGTAAGCTTTTTAAGTGAAAAGCTTCACATATCGGATAAAATATCAAATCTGGTTCAAAAGCTCAAGGACACTCAAAGCAATCTGATGTAATGACGTAAGGGGAGATAAAATGAAGATCAGAAAAAATATTCAGGGAGCAATATCAATTTTTCTTATTTTGATAATGATCCCTATGTTTACCTTTGCCGGTGTTATAGTTGATCTGTCGAGAATGTCGTCCGCTCAGATAGTGCTTTCCGGAGCAAGCGATCTTGCTATGAATGCGGCGATGTCGGATTATAACAAGGTTTTAAAAGATGTATACGGAATTTTTGCTATGTCCGGCTCAGATGAGGAATTGAACGACAATCTAAGGCGGTATTTTGAAAATTCTTTGAGTAATATCGTTGATCTCGAAACTAGCGATTCTTATACCAGAGATTACATGAACAGTCTTTGCAGTTGGTTTACAACGGCGGGAAGCGAAAGCGATGCCGACTTTGATTCCCTTCTTCAGATAACAGATCAGTCGTTTAATGCAAAGTATGTTAAAGGCTCTCAGGTTTCGTCGGTACCGGTGCTGAAAAGGCAGATCCTTGAATATATGAAGTACAGAGCGCCTGTAAGCATGGCAACAACGCTGCTGTCAAAGTTCGGAGGCTTTTCGGGCTTCAGTCAGCAGAGCAAGGTACTTAACAATAAGGTCAAATACGAAAAGGCGCTGAGTGCGCTGGAAGACCCTTGCATGAACGCATATCAATCAATAAAGACTGCCAGGGATTATCAGTATACGTCAAGCGGATCAAAGGATATTCAGGATTATATCGGCGAATACAACGCCGCTGTTGACAGTGCAAAAAGCAACTATAAGCAGATAAGCTGGATCATGGTAGTTTTAGCTCAGCTTGAGGATAATCAATGCGGCACTTCTTTTGACAGTAACGGTTCTGTATATAATGAAATAATAGCCAAGGCTCAGGAAGTAGCCGACAATGATAAAAAGGAATTTGAAGAGGCTGCTAAGGCTGAAACTGATTCAAAGACAGACAGCACAAGCAGCGGGGAAGAAACTCCGCCGCCGGAATATTCACCCGACTGGCGGGAGATTTTCTACAGGCAGGTCACGGAGATATTCAATCTGGAAAGCGTAAAGGATAAGGCAGGCGTAAATTACTGTACTTTTTCTGAGGACGGAGATTTATGGACCTTCCAATATTACGAATCTGATTCTAATATCAAGAAGTTTGCCGACGATATAAAAGCAAGAAGCGATCAGATAGATTACGGGGACTGCTCAAAGGATACTGCCAAGAAGGTAATGCAGCTTCAGAAGGATATTAACGATTGGGTCAAGGAAAACGAGGACTATATAAAAGTTCTGCTTTCAGTTGACGCATATTTCAACAGCTTTTCTTCGGAGCATTCGGACGCATGGAATACGATAATAGGCGAGAACGATAATATAGCAGCATTTATAAGAGGCATATATAACAAAATAATTGAAGTATCCAATAATGTAAATAAGTATACCGATACCTGTACAGGCAGGGTCAACAGTCTGGCTTCAGCGACATACTCTTTAATGAATACGGTTTACAACGATACGCATACGCAGTTGCTTAATTATAAAAGCGCAGTTAAAAATATGGAAACGGTAATTGAAGGTATCGAGACTGCGGAAGAGGCCGGAAACAGCTGGGAGGAGAGTATTGATAAAGTAAAAGACGCAGGAACTAAGCAGACTATGATGTCAGATTACAAGGGTTCTGCCGAGCTTATGAAAAAGGCTGAGGCTGAGAAGCTGAATGATAATGTTCTGGAGATTAACAAGGAGTTTTTTAACGGACTTGAAGAAAAGATCACCGGAATTGAATTCTGCGGCAATAAGCTTTATAATACGTCCGGCGATTTCATAAGCAAGTATAAGAAGGCAAAGGCCGTTCCGGATAGTATTGATTCCTTTGAGAAAAAGGGCGATTCTATTTATTCGGATAAGTTTAAAAATCCGTGGGGAAATGATAAAGCAGGAGAAAGCGGATTTATTACGATCCTGGACGATATGCAGGCTTCAAAGGACGAGAATCAGAAATTTTTCGGTTATCTCTGCGAAATATGCGGCAATAAGGAAGACGCTGATTCCAGCAAGGGCGAGGAGCATACCAAGAATAAAGACAGCCTGCTTGAATACGGAAAAACTGAAAATGCGGAGAAGGCTTCGGGTACCGACTTGCTGTCGGGGGAGAGTAAAAGCCTTGTACAAGGAGATTTTCTGTCGGGGTCGATATACGAAGCTATTCTTAATTCCGAGGAAAATTCAGAAGCGATAGACAAGGGGCCGGCTAAGGATATTAAAGACGATGAAAACGAAAAGGTTGCGGATAATGCGGGCGAAATGTCCGACGGAGCTTCGTCGTTTCTTGAAAAACTGAGCAATATTGCAACGGAAGGCAGAGATAAGACTTATCTGGTTGAATATATGACGAAAATGTTCAGCTGTTATACGACTAACGCCGTTACCTCTGATATGAAACAGGATAAGGACGGCAATATTCAAAACGCTGAACAGTATATAGAGCAGACGCTGAGCGGAATTAAGCTCTGTCCTGAAAATAACGTATATTACGGGGCGGAATGTGAATATATTCTATGGGGTGACACAAATCCCGAAAACTGTATCAGAAACACAAAGCTGCTATTGTTCGGAATAAGGTTTGCGCTGAACTCTATTTATGCGTTTACCGCTCCGGATATTCAGTCTATGACGTTTCAATGGGCGTTTGCAATAGCCGGCTGGACCGGTTTTGGAGTTCCTATCGTTCAGACCGTTCTTACGCTTGCGCTTTCTGTAGCAGAATCTGTTTGCGACGTAACCGCCCTTTGCAGCGGCGAATCCGTACCAATATATAAGAGTACTTCGACGTGGGTAATGTCACCAAGCGGATTATCAAAGGAAGTAATCGAAAAAGCCGGAGAAAAGGCGATTACAGTTGCAACTGGAGCAGTAACCAATATTTTTGATGAAATTCAGAATTTTGCAGATGACGCTGTTGACGATATGACAAAAGCGGTTGAAGATTATTCTGAAAGAATGCTTTTGGATATACAAAGCCAGATAACAGCCAGTGTAATAACCCCTTTACAAAACAAGGTCAAAGGAATACTAAATAAGGTTGATCAAAGTTGGAAAGACGATGCAATAATTGAAAAGGAATTAAATGAATTTCTTGACGAGCTTAACGAGGGACTTGGGGTTGAAGAGGATACAATAATTTATCAATGTCAGCAGGAAGTAATTAATGAAGTAAGAGCAAAGGTATCAACTATAAGCGGTGATATTTATAATAATACCATCGGCTCTGTAAACAAGTCTGTTGATAATGCTTTGAAGGCGGTAAATAAATCAATTGAAGATATTAATAAGAAAATAACAAGTATCGTAAACAAAAAAATAGGTGCAGCAAATAAAAAGTTAAAGGAGGAAGTAGAGAAACTAAAAAACAGCGGAGAGGAAAAGGTCAAGGAAAAAATAAACTCCGCCTTAACCGACTATTCAACAAAAATCGCAGGAAGCTTCCCTGAAAATAAAGATGGGACAAAAGGATCAAATTCATCAAATGCCAAGTCAGCAATGCTAAGCTTAACATATAAGGAATATTTATATGCGTTTATGATGGTAGGAATATTGGGGAAAGAGGATAATATGGTAGCAAGAACGGGACAGCTAATACAGCTGAATATGAGCCAGGGATTAAAGGAGGAGGATCTAGGAGACGAAAACTTCAATCTGACCGAGTCGTACAGTATGATATCAATGTACGCATGTGCAGAAGTAGGAGCAACGTTTATGGGAATGTTCAAGCAGAGTACATCGGAAAACGGAGAAACGGAGTATAAGCTTGATTACAGCCTGAACGGAAGAACAACAAACACAATAACTTATAACGGAATAATCGGGTATTAAAGGAGAATTAATTATGAATATCAAAAAGACAGCGGCAGTAATATTATCAGTAACAATTGCGTTGGGAATGGTATCCTGCAAGGGAGATAAGGAAGAAAGCAGCAAAAGCGAAAGCAAGTCAAACAACGGAAATGTAAACACGGAAAGCGTAAGCGAAAGCAGCAGTACATCGGCTAATGAAGAAAGTATAGCCGATTCTGTTGAATCTAAAACTGAGAGCGAAGATGAAAGCAAGGGTACTTCAGACGGTAATAAGGATATGGAGTATAGGATTTCATCCAGCTTTTATGGTGAAAACGGAGAATGGCAATATGAATTAAGTCAGAGGCATTTCTATAAGATATCAGGTAATAATTTTGGTATCGCCTATACCGAAACTACTTGTTCAGAAGAGTATCCGGTGTTTTTTGAAATTTACGGTATACACAACCAGGAAAATGAAATAGTATATGATTTAAATGATAGTTCAGAATGGCTAAGTAATAGTCATATGGCTTTAGTAGAGGCAATTGATTCAACAATAAACTATAAGGTTGAGGAATCCGAAGAAGCATTGGTAATCGAAAACCAAGAGGAAAAAGAAATAAACGGAATAAAGTTTGTTAAGTTTAACGGATATTTTACAGATAATGAAGCCGGAAAGGTAAATTTAGTAGGATATATAACAGTAACACAGTGTGACGGTGACGATATATTTAATGAGCCGGACGTTATAGGATTTATGGCAACTCTCCAGGATGGATCTGAGGGAACAGATAAATATGACGAGCCAATAAAGCAGGAATTACTTGAAGAAGTTACCACCCACGCCGCTGAAACGTTAACCTTTACTGAGTAATTGTTAGTTAAAAAACATAATATCCCCTTTTGAAATGCAATAAGGGGGTATTATGCTTAGACTGACGACAAAAAATGATAAAAAACTCCGCCCTAACCGACTATTCAACAAAAATCGCAGGAAGCTTCCCAGAAAATAAAGATGGGACAAAAGGATCAAATTCATCAGTCGTACAGTATGATATCAATGTACGCACGTGCAGAGGTAGGAGCAACGTTTATGGGAATGTTCAAGCAAAGTACATCGGAAAACGGAGAAACGGAGTATAAGCTTGACTACAGCCTGAACGGAAGAACGATAGGGGAAATGACCGGTAGTTACTGATAAAATATTGAAAATGAGGTGAGATTTTATGAGGAAGCTTAAAGAGCAGTACGGCTCGATCATGGTTGAAACGGTTTTGGTATTGCCGCTGTTTATGGCAGGCTTTCTTGCTATTCTCATGTTATCGAATACAGTGAGAGCGCAATGCAATGTGCAGTATGCTATAGACCAGACCGCAAAAGAGATCTCACAGTATTATTATGTAATAAATAAGATAGGATTAAATACACAGGACAGCGAAACTCCTGAGGAGGCTGTAAAAGCAGATGAATTTATCAAGTCCCTCAGCGAGTTTCAAGGCTCTGTAAGCGATGCAGGCAGTGATATAAAAACCTCTGATATAAATTATGAAACTCTTGAACAGGATATATCGGATATTTACGGAAAACTCTCTGCTGATTATGAGTCGGTGAAAAGTGCGGGGAGTCAGATGTCTGCAAAATTCAAAAATCTTGCCAAAGATCCGATGGGGCTTGTATCCTGTATGGCGGCAATGGCAAAAAGCGGTATTCAGAACGCCGCAATAAGCAGATTTATCGCTCAGCCGCTGTGTAAAATAATTTTACCTAAATATATAACTCACACCGGCGACGCAGATGAAACATTGGAAAATATGGGGATTTCAGGCGGAGTTGACGGAATTGATTTCGGACTTTCGACATTTGCGGCAGACGGAAAAACGGTAAATGTCGTTGCCGTGTATAAGATAAAGCCGCTTGGTTTCGGATTTTTGGATTATGAGTTCAATATTAAGCAAACTGCAAGTACGGCAGTTTGGGGAAGCAACGTAACTCTGGAAGACATCAAGAAAAAGGAAGCCGAGAAGCCGTGGGCGATTGCAAATAATATTTACCGCGGAGAGTTCTTTCAACAGCTGATAAAAGGTCAGTTCGAGGATCAGGTGCTTGAGGATGGAGGTAAAATACATATGTATTTTAGGGATAAGTCATCCGGTTTGATCGCAGGTCGGGATATTCCGGCAAACAGCTTTGTACGAGTTCATTCGCTTAATATTTACTCTGCGTCTTATTCCACGTTAAAATCAGACGGCAAGTATGAATACACTAACAAAAACAAATCAAGTATAAAGTCGAAAGTAAATAGCTATGCAAAAAATCTTAAAAGCGAGTCCGCTAAGGTGGGAAATAAAATCGCTATGAAAGACGGAGAAATTGTATATATTCCTTCCCCGGCGGAAATGGAGCGCAATAATGTGCTGTTTATGGTAGCTCCGGCTGACACCGACAGCGAGGGCAAAAAAGTGCTCAATGAAATTGCAGAGCAGGTCAAGGAGGAAACGGGCGTAACTGTATACTGGACCTACAGATATAATACTCTGGAAGAATAAAGATCTGAAAGGAATTTTGATATTTTGATTTTACAATATGTATTTAATGTGTTTGTGTCGTGTGGCCTTGCCGCTGCCGGAGTTTTGTATCTTGACTTTTTCAGCTTTGGTAAGACTGAGAAAAATGTATTGCTTATATGCAGGCGCAATAAAAGACTGCTTATAATTACGGCTGTATTTTTTACTATATTTACATATTTAAGCACAGCTTTCGCTATAAAAAGAGGATATACCGAATACAGTCTTCTAAGAAATCTGTTTTTTATCTATGCGCTGTATGTTCTGTCAGTTACGGATATAAGGAAAAAAATAATACCGAATAAAATAATTCTGTTTATTTTCATTATGAGATTCGTTTTTCTTCTGGCTGAAATATATTACAACAGCGAAATGGTTTCCCTTGTTTTGAAAAATGCGTTTGTAGGCTTGGCGATCTCAGTTTTTGTAGCTGTGGTAATGCTTTTGATCTCGCGCAATCAAATGGGCGGCGGAGATGTAAAGCTGTTTGCGCTTATCGGCTTTTATACAGGAAGGACCAATGTTCTTTCGGTAATGATGTTTTCTTTTATTTATGCTGCGCTGGCAGGAATAATTTTAATGCTCTCAAAAAAATACAAGGCTAAGGACAGCATACCGATGGCGCCTTTTGTTTTTCTTGGAATGATGACATATTTTATACTAGTTTATTTTGTAGGATTGGAAGGCTGAGGGGATCAATATGAATAATGCCAGACTGGTTTTGATCGTTATGATAATATTTACGGCGCTGACGTGGTATTCCGTATTCAATAATAAAAAGCAGTCGCAGATTAAATATGCTCAGTGTATATCAGATGCGGATGCATTGGCGGAAAAGGGTATTTATATAGACGCCGTTGAGCAGTATAATAAGGCGTTGGAAATGGATCCGGATAATTATGATATAATGCTTAAAATATTTGATTCATATAAAAACCTGAATGATGAAAAGGGCTTGGAGGAAATATATGAAAGGGCAAAAAATGCCGATCCGAAAAATGAAAGCATATACATAAAATTTGCAGATTATTATATGAGTCTTGAAAATTACGATGATGCGGCGGATATTGTTCTTGAAGCAAGGAAAAACAAGGCAGGGGGAAATATTAATGCTCTTTATGATGAATTAAGCGTTCAGTACAGCGAAATATATGTTGACCTTAGCGCCTTTAAAACTGAGTATAACGGATATGTGCCTGTTATGAGCAAAAAGGGCTGGGGTATGAGCAGCAGCAATTTAAAGAAAAAGATCAAGTATAAATACGATGAAATAGGAGCCTACAGCAGTGAAAAGGAAGTCATACCCGTTTGCGACGGCGGTGAGTGGTATTATATAGATATAAACGGCAACAGAAAGCTTGTTCCCGATAATTCCTATCAGTATCTCGGTTTGATAAGCGGCGGATATGCCCCTGCTCTCAGGGACGGAAGCTACGGATATGTTAATGAAGATTTTGAGGAATTTAATTTTGATTACGATTATGCAGGGGCGTTTGAAAGCGGGATCGCTCCCGTAAAAAAAGACGGAAAATGGGCAGTTATAGACGACGATCTGAAACAGGTCACGGATTTTATTTATGATGATGTGATAATAAATGAATACGGAGTATGCTCTTATAACGGATTGTATTTTGCTTCAAAGGACGGAAAATATAATCTTTATGATAAGTCGGGAGATATGGTCGGAAACGAAGGCTTTGAAAATGCGGATATGTTTGTATCGGATTTGCCTGCGGCAGTCTGCCGTGACGGTAAATGGGGCTATGTTTCAAATGAAGGCGAAATAACGATAGATTTTCAGTATAACGGAGCAAGGTCATTTTCAAACGGCTTTGCGGCGGTACAGAAGGAATCCGGCTGGGGATATATTTCATTGGATAATAAGCAGGGCACAGAGTTTGCTTTTAACTCTGCCGGATATGTAATGAACAGCGGAAAGGCTATAGTAACGTCTGACAACGACAGCTGTAAAGCAATAGAGTTTGTTATGCTTTCAAAAGAAGCAGAAAATAAATGATCGTGAGGTTAAATTATGGGAACTTGGACATACGAAAACGGAAATACGTCAAATTATCTTGTTTATCAGGCTGATGAAACGGAAACTATAGATACCGTTGCGTTGGGGATGATAACAAATAATACTATACCCGGGGTACTTCCGCTGATATTTATGCAGAACAACAGCGACAGGTTTGTTAAATACAATATTACTGCAAAGGTAAGCATGAAGATGTTTTTTGACGGAGTGATAACTAAGAAGAAGTTTCTTACGGTAATGTCCGGGATCTGCGGCGCGCTGATGAACTGCGACGATTATATGCTTGAGCTTTCATCTTTTGTATTGAATACCGAATATATTTATATTGATGTAAGTACCTCTAAGGCATTCTTGGTATGCGTTCCTTTTCTGACGGAAAAAGCAGAGCTGAACTATAAGGATTTTTTTAAAAATATTTTATTCTGCTCACAGTTTGACCAAAGCGAAAACTGTGATTATATCGCAAAGATAATCACTTTTTTAAATACCGATCAAAGCTGTACTTTAAAGAGCATACGCGATTTTGCGGATAAAATGCTTAAAGAAGAAGGACCTGATGAATATGTGCGTCCTGAAATTATAAATCAGTCTGCAGTAGATCCAAAGATTAACCAAGCAGTTCAAGTTAGTGCGCCGGTTATAAATCGTGATCTTAAGACAGAAGCGGCTGTTGTGCCGATTAATTTCAGTCATCAGAATATACCTCAGGCCTCGTCGGCAGAAGACGGCCGCTCTTTCAAAAGGAAAAAATCATTCAGCTTTGGTTTTAATAAAAATAAGAATGATAAGAAGGAAAAGAAAGCAAAGGCCTCCGATGCTCCGTCAATGGCTATTCCCGGAGCGGAGATAAAGCAAACAGCGCCGTCAGCTGCTGCTCATAGCAGCTCTGAGGTTAAATCCGTCAGCAGCGGATTTACAGACTTTGCTAAGACTGCGCCTTCTCAGCAAAGTGCAGCTGCACCTTCCTATATTCCTATAGAAGCACTTTCTTCTCAGCCGGCGGCAAATATGAATACAACGGTCCTCTCAAAGGAAATGCTGAGTCCTAATGCAGTACCGACGCTTTACAGGCTTAAAACAAATACTTCTGTTTCGTTGGACAAGCCTGTATTCAGAATAGGGAAAGAGCCTAGCTTTGTTGATTACTGTATCAGCGATAATACGGCGATAAGCAGAAGCCACGCCAATATAATCAGGAGGGGCGACGATTATTATATAGTAGATACCAACTCTACAAATCATACATTTGTTAACGGGAATATGATAAACAGCAATGAGGAGATCAGGCTTGAGCAGGGCTATAAGATCAGATTTGCAAATGAGGAGTTTGAGTTCAGGTTTTATTAAGGGGTAAAAGAGGTGCTTCTGGATATGAATATCCTATATTCTGCACAAACCGATATAGGAACAAAAAAGACGACCAATCAGGACGGACTGCTTATAAAGTCTGCGCTTACGGATAAAGGAAGATTTACTATACTGTCGGTATGTGATGGAATGGGCGGGCTTTCCTGCGGCGAAAAGGCAAGTGCAACTGTTATTAAAGCATTTGACGCCTGGTTCGGAAATTATATTTCAGGCGGAGCTATAAATATGCAAACGGACAGGATCTCCGAGCAGTGGAGGAATATAATCGAAGAAAATAATACAAGGCTTATAAATTACGGAAAAAGCCGAGGTATCAAGCTTGGAACTACCTGTACCGTAATGCTTATCACACCGGGATTTTATATAGTCGGCCATGTAGGAGATACAAGGGCATATGAGGTCGGGGAGAGTATTGTGCGACTGACTGAGGATCAGACCTTTGTTGCCAGAGAGATCAGGGAAGGAAGAATGACTCCTCAGCAGGCGGCGGCAGACGGAAGAAGAAACGTACTGCTCCAATGCATAGGCGCTTCAAGTATAGTAACCCCTCAATTTGTCTGCTCAGCGCCTAAAAAGGATACGGTATATCTGATATGCAGCGACGGCTTCAGGCATACGCTTGGAGAGGACGAGATATTTAAGGCGTATGCTCCGAAAGGAATAAGATCGTGCGAAGCTTTGGACAATGTTTCACGCAGGCTTATAAATTTAAATATTCAGCGCGGCGAAGAAGACAATATTTCAGTTGCGGCTGTAAAATGCTGTTAGGGTGGATATAAATGCTTGAGATCGGCTCAGTAATTGACGGAAAGTATAAGGTCCTGAATAAAATCGGACAGGGCGGAATGAGTGTAGTTTATCTTGCTATGAATGAAAAAGCAAATAAACAGTGGGCAATAAAAGAGGTAAGAAAAGACGGGGTAAAGGATTATGAGGTAGTAAAGCAGGGGCTTATAGTTGAAACTGATCTTCTGAAAAAGCTTAATCATCCTAACCTGCCGAGTATAATTGACGTGATTGATTCCGACGATACCTTCTTGATCGTAATGGATTATATTGAAGGAAAGCCGCTGCTTGATTATGTTGAAAATAACGGGCCGCAGCGTCAGGAAGATGTGATCGAATGGTCAAAGCAGCTATGCGATGTTATGGGGTATCTTCATTCGAGAGAGCCTGCGATCATATACCGTGACCTAAAGCCGGGAAATATTATGCTCAGACCTGACGGCAGGATAATGCTTATTGATTTCGGAACGGCAAGGGAGTTCAAGGAACGGAATATTGCTGATACCGTTTGTCTGGGAACTATTGGATATGCCGCTCCCGAGCAGTTCGGCGGTCACGGGCAGACCGACGCCAGAACGGATATCTACGGACTCGGCGCTACAATGTATCATCTCATAACAGGAACAAGTCCCTGCGACCCGCCGTATAAAATACTGCCTATAAGAGATATTGATCCCAGACTTTCGTCAGGACTTGAAAAAATAATCTTAAAGTGTACGCAGCAGGATCCGAACGACCGCTATCAGTCCTGCGAAGAGCTGATGTATGATCTGAACAACTATGACAAGATCGACGATATGTACAGAAAATCCTTAAAGAAAAAGCTTGCGGTATTCTGCTGTGCTGCGTCTGCGTCTGTTTTATTTCTGACGTCAGGAATAGTTTTGGGAAAGGCATCGTCAGCAAAGATCAATGATAATTATTCCGCCTTGCTTGAAACAGCTGAGAAAACGAATGAAACAGCGCTCAGAAACGATTGCTATATAAAAGCCGTTTCGCTCAGACCTGATAAAGCGGACGCATATATAGGCTTGATAAATTCTATGAAAAGCGACGGCGTTTTTTCGCTTGAAGAGGAAACAGTGCTTCAGGAAGCTATTGTTAAAAATGAGGACGGTTTAAAAGAAAATAACAAAAGCTATGCTGACGTTTGTTTTGAAATTGGAAAGCTTTACTGGTACTACTACGAATATGGGTCTGATCCGTCAAAGGACAGCCTTTCGGATAATAAAGCAATAAGAATGAAATCGGCAATAAAATGGTTTGACTTGGCGTTATCTTCAGCTGACGATTCCTTTGCACATAGCAGCATGGCTGTAATATACAGGGATATAGGTTTGTTTTACAGGGATATAGTTATGAATACCGCCGAAGCCAGCGACAGCGGCATATACCGTGAGCTGTTTGATAATTATTCGGTGCTTGTTGATATGGTCAGTCAAAAAAACGAGGGAGAAATAGTAGAGCTTGAATTGTACGAGCTTATACAAAGTTCGATCGAGCAGTACGCTGTAAAATTCAAATCCGACGGAGTGACCTATAAAGAGATCGCCGAAATGCTTGATTACATAAAAAGCAGGCTGAACGAGATATCAGTAACAACGGATATAACTAAGGATATAAAGGAATCGGTTACTGACAGAATAGACGGAACGGTAAGATATGCCGAAGCTGTATATGGCGGCGCTGGATCGTAACAGCTTGACGGATTAAATAACAATTAATAAAAAGGGGGGAGTCCATGCTTTGTTATCGGACCAAAAGCATGGCGGCGTTATGAGCGCTGAAACACTGAAGATTTTATCATATATCGGTTATGCGCTGAGTATTTGTTTTCTTATAACCGGAATAGCATTATTTTTTGCGTTTGGAATTAAAAACATAATAAATGAACTGTCGGGAAGGGCGCAGAAAAAGGCCGTAGAACAGATAAGAAGAAAAAACGCCGAAGAAGATAAGAAGATACCGGCGCCGTTTGCCGCAAATGCTCGTAACAGCTCTAAAAGTGATACGGCGCTTCTGGAATACGGAAAAACGGATATGCTGTCCGGGTTTCAGACAGATGAAACTGTTATATTGGAGCAGTTATCCGAATACGGAGAACCTGAGCATATAAATTATACTATAGATGTCGATATACTGATGACCGAGGGAACGGCGATATGATTTAGGGCATCGGATAACTGAATAAAACGGAGGAAGACGTAAAATGAACGCAGGAATAATAAATAAAACAAAAAGGATATTTTCAGCGGCAATAGCGGCTGCAACTGCGGCAGCTTCACTGAATTGGGGAGCATTGACTGCCGTTGGAGAAAGCGCCGCTATATCTGCATATATTTCGGAAAATTGCAGTATCGTTTTTAATTTCAGCAGGGGGATCGGAGATCCGTACGCAGATAATATACAAAATCATATATCCGTTGCAGCGGAAGCAAACAATGACGCATGGAAAACAGAATATTATGTTTCTGAGGAAAGCGTTTCGGTTTCTCTTAACTGCAATACCGAATTTGAGCATAGCTATACCAATGGCTGTGAATATATAAAGTTTGATTCAGAGGTTTCTGACTGCTATGATATCTCGGGAAATATATATGATAAATTCAGCTTTTCATTCTATGCTGTTTTTGACGAGGAATCACAGGGAAACAGTTTTGAGCTGATAGATGAACAGGAATATCAAAAACGTATTACCAAAAAGAAAATAACCTCCGAGGAATGCAGCGGAGGAACTGTTGAAATAACGCCGTCAGAAGTTGATTATAACGGCAGTTCGGTTATAACCGTTACTCCCGATAAGTATTACAGGGTAAAAGGCGTTAGGGTAAACGATACTGAAATTACGCAGGATATGACATCTAACGGACGTGTTTATACATATGAACTGAAGAATATTACTCAAGACTGCAATGTCAGCGCAGAGTTTGAGGTTATTACTATAGAAAGTATATCGGATATAAAAGCTGACGGAGCGCTGAGGCCCGGCAGTACAGTAACTTTTTCATCGGATTTTGCGCCTGAGGACGCTAAGGACGATATAAAATATACACTGCTCTGCGATGGAAAGGAAACTCAGCTTGACGGTGGTAAGCTTGTTATCCCCTCTTATATGGGCGACGGATATACCTTTGAAATAATGGCAGAAAGCTCGGAAGCTGAATGTAAAAAGACTTTTACAGTGTCTAATACCGCGACTGAAAACGATATTATAATAGACGGAGAGCGTGAATACGGAAGAACGGTTTATAAAAGCGACGTTACTATAGAAGCGGCGGATGGAAGATATATTTACTGTAACGGCGAGGTGTTGAAAAAGCTGGTTATTACAGAAACCGCAAAGGTTGAACTGATGCTGTGTGATGAAAACGGAGAAGCAAAAACAAATCTTATTCAATTGAACGAAATTAAAATCGACAAGATAAAACCTGTAGTTGAAATCAAATGTGAGGATATTACTGCGGGATCGGACGGAACGCTTTATTTTGATCATGACACGGAAATATCGGTAATAGTATACGATAATGATTATTCAGATAAAAACCTTAAAATAACCATAAACTCTTCTGAGAAGTCGGTAGAGAATAATGGTAATTGCGAAAAGAAGATTAGTTTGTCTGAAGAAGGCAGATATAATATAACCGCCAGCTATACCGATGAAGCGGGAAACTCTTCAGGTGACCAAGCTATAACAGCTGTAATAGATAAAACTGCTCCCGTAATTAACTTTGATTATTCCGATATGAAAAAGTCTGACGAGGGAATTTACTGTACTGACAATAGCTCGGTTACGGCGGTAATAACCGAATCTAATCTGAACCTTGACGCACTTAGCGTTACAGTCAACGGAAAAAGTGTTGAATATTCCGTTAACAGCAGCGAAGGCGGCAGAACTGTTTTAACGATACCTGCAGAGGAGGGGCTCAATGAGATCAGCGTTTACTGTAAGGATATGTGCGGATATTCAAAAACAGAGAATACAAAATTAATTGCTGATACATCAGCTCCTGAAATTCAGATTTATCCGCAGTCCGGCGGTTCAGATAATATTTTCAAGGACAGCTTTGATCTGGTTATAAACATTAAGGATCAAAATATAACCGCCGATAATATAGACGTAGAGGTATCGGGAAAAAATCAGTATGCTCCCGATATTGAATGGACCGATAACGGCGGTGGACTGAAAACCGTAATAAGGCTGACAGCGGAAGATATTTATAAGATCAAGGTAACTGCCGCCGATATTTTAGAACATAAGTCGCAGGAGCATTACGACTGTATTATTGACAGATCAGGTCCCTCTGAACTTAAAATAGCCTTGTCCGATAATTGGATAGTAAAGCTTATAAGCTCAGTAGTTTATAAAAACTCAGTAATCGTAAACGTTTCAGCGCTTGACTCTCTTTCAGGGGTAAAAAGCATAAAATATGAGTGTACTCCCGAATCAGGGTACGAATCTTTTAGTGGCAAATACAGCGGGACTTTAGTAAATAATTCAGATAAGAACGGCGTTTTCGGCAGCTGGTTTAATCTGCCTGAGGAAGAGCTTGACAAGCTGAATCAGTTTAGGGGAACGATAAAAATAACGGCGGAGGATAACGCGGGAAATTTTTCAGCGCCTTTATATTTACAGAATTCTGACGGAAAAACAGAGACCGTTATCCTTGATACTATTAAGCCGGAGATAAACATAAGTTTAAAAAACACCGACAGCGTAAATAAAAGGTTTTATAATAAAGATCAAACGGTACAAATAGCCTTTACAGAAACAAACTTTGAACCCTCTAAAACGTTTGTAAAGGTAACAGAAACGGTCAGAGGAAAAACCAATACCAGAGTGGTAAAATATTCGGAGCTTGAAAATATATACTCCGACGGAAATACTCATTACGGCAGCATAACGTTTTCATCGGACGGTAAATATATAGTTGAAGCAAGTACTGCCGATACAGCGCTTAACAGAGAAATGGTATCGATAGATGAATTTACAGTTGATAAAACCGCTCCGGAAATAGGAATATCCTTTGACAATAACAATGCGGCAAACGGCAGGTTTTTTAACAAGGATCGCAAGCTGACTATTACTGTTAAGGAGGATAATTTTAACGCTGAGGATATTGTTTTCTCAGGTTTCGGTTATGAAGCTCCTTCAGCTGATTCGTGGAAGTTCAGCAGCGGAAAGTATACCGCAGTTATCTCATTTGACGAGGACAGAAACTATAGGTTCGGGATAGAATATAAGGATCTTGCGGGAAATAAGGGAAAGATAAATACTTATTCGTCGGCGGCGCCGTATGAATTTACAGTTGATAAACAGCTGCCGTCGGGTATAATAACGGTAGGAAGTTGGAATGCTTCTTTGAGCGGCAAGCTCTGGAACAGCTTTTTTGATAACTTAAAGTTTGATCTGTTTCAGAATATATCGCAGGTCTCCTCAATAGAAGCTCATGATGAGCTGAGCGGAATATACTCTGTGGAGTATATGATATGCGACAGCGAAAAAAGCATAGACTATCTGAAATCGTCTGATTTATGGATATATTCCGATAATTCTTATGTATTGTTCGATACAGGAAGCGGCGTTCAGGGCATAGTGTATTCCAGAATAACTGACTACGCAGGAAATGTTATATATATCAATTCAGACGGGTTTATTATTGACGGAACAGCGCCTTCCGTTGAAAAATGCGCCCCCGGGGTCACTGTTTCTCCGGAGCAGCCGATAAACGGCTTTTACAGCAGTAATGTAACTGTAAATATAGAAGCCGCAGATATTCCGCAAGCCGGCAATGTATATTCAGGTTTAAATTCTGTAAGCTACAGGGTGCTGAAGGACGGACAGGTAACACAGAGCGGCGAACTGTTTAAATACAGCAAAACGAGTTCGCTGAAATCCGATCTGGTGCAGAAATGGAACGGAACTCTGGTAGTTGACGCAGATCTTAATAACAGCAATAATGTAACTGTAGAGGTAACGGTAACCGATAACTGCGGAAATTCGTCAAAAAAATCAGCTGCTTTAAAGATTGATATTACACCGCCAGAAATAGAGGTAAGCTTTGACAATAACTCTCCCGACAGCAAAAACAGGCAGATATTCAGCTCGCCCAGAACTGCGGTCATCCGTATTACAGAACGCAATTTCAGCGAGGACGGTGTAAAAGCAGCGATAAGCAATACCGACGGTTCTGTACCGAAGATCAAAAGCTGGAGCAGTACGGAAAATCCGTCCGATCCGGATAGATCTGTTCATACGGCAGAGATCGTTTTCTCAGAGGACGGAGATTATAGGTTTGATATAGAATATACCGATATGGCGGGAAATAAGAATACTAAAAGCGTAAGCTACGGCAGCTCAGTCAGCCCGAGTGAATTTACTATTGATACAACGGCTCCTGAAATTACGGTCGCTTATGATAATAACAGCTGCGAGAATAAAATATATTATAGTAAAGGACGTACCGCAACAATAACGGTTAATGAGCATAATTTTGACCCGTCACGTTTTCTTATCTCAGTCGACGCCGAACTGGACGGCAGACCTGTTAAAGCGCCGCAGGCTTCAGAGTGGAAGAGCAGCGGAGATATTCGGACTGCAACTATTAAATTTTCAGATGACGGCTATTATACCGTTTCCGTAAGCGGAGAGGATATGGGAGGAAACGTTCTGTCTGAAAAGTACAGTCAAAGCTTTTATATAGACAGTACCTCTCCTTCCCTTGAAATTAAAGGCATTGACGCAAATTCAGCAAATAATGATGAAACGATAGGCCTGACGATCGAAACGACGGATATTAACTTTGATAAAGCGGAGGTGATTCTGGAATATGTTTCTTCGTCTAAAAACGGATATGAAACAAAAGAGGCTGAGATCAATAATATCACTTCTATTGAGCACGGCAAAAAATACGTTATAGAAAATTTGGAAAATGACGGTATGTATTCGCTTAAATGCCGCATATACGATAAGGCGGGGAATATATGCACCAAGGCGGCTGTAAATAACAGTACAGTTGAATTTACAGAAAAAACCGAAGTGATGAAATTTTCAGTAAACCGTCAGGGTTCAGTTTTTGAATTTACCGAAGAAACCGAAAAAATGACAGATCAATACCTGAAACAGGCATGCGACGTTGTGGTTATAGAAACAAACCCCGACCCTATAGAACCGGAAGCTGCGTCTGTAGTAGTATACAAGGACGATCAGACTATAGAACTTACTTCCGACAGCTATAAAAGGGAACAGATAAATTCTGACGGAGAATGGTATCAGTATATGTATACTATTGATAAAAAGCTGTTTGAAAGCGACGGCGTTTACAGGCTCTCGGTTTCTTCCGTTGATAAGGCTCAGAATTTATCGGAAAGCGTTAATTCCGGAGCGGAGCTTACATTTGCGGTGGATAATACCAGTCCGATATGCAATGCTGCGGATCTTTCCAGCAAGGAGGTATACAATACTCCCGTAAAAGAGGTCAAATTTGATGTAACCGATAATATAAAACTTGATTCTGTTGAGGTCTTAGTCAATAATGAAAAAATAAAAGACTATTCATATGAAGATATTCAGGTATTGACAAAAGAGAATAAGAGCTTTGAATTTGAACTTGAAGCGGATAAATATGATTCTGTAATTATCAGATATACTGATGCCGCAGGAAACAGCAGCAAATCGGAATACAGCGATATAATTGTAACTACCAGCAAGTGGGTGCTCTTTTATACCAATACCCCGCTGCTTATTACCTCAATAATATTGACCGTATTGGCAGCAGGTATGATCATAGTATTTGCAGTAAGAAGAAAAAGTCTGAAACGATAACAAAAACGACGGACGTTCCGGGAATAGCCGGCTGATCGGGAGTCCGTCGTTTTTCATGTTTTATATCGGTGTCCTGTTTAAATAACAAATTTGACAGGCTTGCTGACCCTCATGGAATTTTCCTTAACGTCAGTATCGTATACCATTATCTCCACTCCGTTTTTACTTGCCGTTTTCAGCGCCTCGGCAAATTCGGGGTGGGTTTTTCTGTTAGGCATAAAGCATTCTGCTCCGTTCATCTGTATAAGAAACAGTATGCAGGCTCTGTAGCCTTCGCATACAGAGCGTTCAAGCTCTTTTATATGCTTGATCCCGCGTTGGGTAGGAGCGTCGGGGAAAAGCGCAGTGTTGTTTTCTTCAAGAGTTACCCCTTTTACCTCAAGCAGTATTTTTTCTGTTTCCGTTTCAATATAAAAGTCTATTCGGGAGGCTCCAAAGCTGTATTCAGGCTTTACCGATACGACTTCCTTAAAAAGTTTCGGTATTGCTTCGGATACGGCTTTGTTGGGAGCTTGACTGTCCATATTTATAAGGCGGTCTCCCTTTATGACAGCTATCAGATCATATTTTGTTTTTCTTTCGGGTTTTAAGCTTTTTTCACAGTATACAGTACAGCCCTTTATAAGCAGTTCCCTGCACCTTCCTGTATTTTTTACATGACAGATTTCCTTTACACCGTCTATTTCGACTTCCGCGATAAATCTGTTGGGGCGGCTGATAAATATTCCCTTGTGTATATCCGAATAGATCATAATACAAAATCCCCTTGTTACTATGCTAATACCGCACAGAGCCTTGTGCGGCGCTGCATTAATTGTAGCACATGAGCTTAGAAATTGCAATCATCGGCTGTTTGGTGATGATTGCAATTTCGGCGGATATAATGATTTCCGTATACGAGCGCATATGTCTTAACACTTTTTACAAAGTATCTATTGACAATTCATAAAGCGCGGGTGTATAATACTATATATAAAATATTTAAAGGCTTTGACGGAAACGTAATCCGAAGGATCTTTCCAAGAGAGCAGATGTAAGGTGAAAGTTCTGCGTCAGATCACGGTTTAGTATCATTCCTGAGCCTGCCGCTGAAAGTATTGTCCGTAGGACGGCACGGTTTTCCTCCGTTAAAGGGATAATGAGCGGCGCACCGCATTTTTACGGAGCGCAATCAGAGTGGTATCACGGAGAGTCGTCTTCGTCTCTGTCAGCATAGGCTGCGGGACGGAGATTTTTTAATATAATTTAAGAGGGATGATTGGTATGCTGACACTTGACAAAATCTATCACGCCAGACACGTTCTGAAGCAGGTTATCAGGGAAACCGAGGTAATAAAGGCTCCTAAGATAAATCCAAAGGCGAACGTTTTTCTGAAAACCGAAAATCTTCAGATAACCGGTTCGTTTAAGGTAAGAGGGGCTTATTATAAAATATCGCAGCTTTCCGACGAGGAAAAGGCTCACGGAGTTATTGCCTGCTCCGCCGGAAACCATGCTCAGGGCGTAGCACTTGCCGCAGCGAAGAACGGTATAAAGTCTATCATCTGTCTGCCTGACGGAGCGCCTATCTCAAAGGTTGAAGCTACTAAGGGCTACGGCGCGGAGGTTTGTCTTGTCGAAGGAGTTTACGACGACGCTTATAATAAGGCTATACAGCTGAGAGATGAAAAGGGCTATACCTTTATCCATCCCTTTGATGACGAAAACGTTATCGCCGGTCAGGGTACGATAGGACTGGAGCTTTTGGATCAGCTTCCTGATATTGATGCGGTAGTTGTTCCGGTCGGCGGCGGCGGACTTATTTCAGGAGTTGCGTTTGCACTTAAATCCCTGAAGCCTGATATTAAGGTATACGGCGTTCAGGCAAGCGGCGCTCCTTCAATGGTCGAATCTCTTGCTGAGGATAAAATAAAGTGCCTTGAATCGGTCGCAACTATTGCCGACGGTATAAAGGTAAAGGAACCGGGCGAGCATACCTTTGAGTTCTGCAAACGTTATGTTGACGATATAGTTACAGTTACCGACGACGAAGTGTCCTCGGCTATCCTTGCTCTTATCGAGCAGCATAAGCTTATAGCCGAGGGTGCGGGAGCGGTTTCGGTAGCTGCGGTAATGTTCGATAAGATACCGGCAGAAGGCAAAAACGTAGTGTGTCTTGTTTCGGGAGGAAATATAGACGTAACTATTCTTTCGAGAGTAATCAAAAGAGGTCTGCTCAAATCGGGCAGAAGTGATACTCTTACTATTCAGCTGGAGGATAAGCCGGGACAGCTCAGGGGAGTTTCTGAGATACTTGCAAATCTCGGCGGAAACGTCGTTTCAATACATCATGAAAGAGCCAGCGAGGACAGCGATATTACCGACTGCCTGCTGAGGATCGTACTTGAAACCAGAAACTTTGAGCATATCGGTCAGATAAGAAAGGCTCTGTCAGAAGCGGGCTTTAATATTGTTAATAAATAGCGGAGGTAAAACATGGAGAACGTAACATTCAAAATGCTTAAAACGACCGTATCGGATAAGAATACGGAAGAGAAGTCAAACGGCTATACTATAGTCGTTAACGGTCAGCTTCAGGATCTGTTTGACAGAATGATAAAGCTTGACAAAGAAAGCTACCCAGATTATGCGTCAATTGTTGCCAAGTGCCTGACAAAGGGGATCTCCCTTGCAGTCGACGAGCTTAATAAAAAAGGAGAAGATTGATATGTCGGAAAAGGTTTATACTAAGAATGCACCGGACGCAATAGGTCCGTATTCTCAGGCTGTAAAGGCGGGGGATCTGGTGTTTACCTCGGGTCAGATCGCAATAGATCCTGCAACAGGAAATGTCGAGGCTCAGACTATAGAGGAGCAGACTCATCAGGTCTGCAAAAACCTGACGGCGGTTCTTGAAGCCGCAGGAACGTCTATGGACAAGGCTGTAAAAACGGTATGCTTTCTGAAGAATATGTCTGATTTTGCAGCGTTCAACGGCGTATACGGAGAATATTTTACCGGAAAGCCTGCACGCTCCTGCGTTGCCGCAAAGGAGCTTCCCAAGGACGTACTGGTAGAGGTAGAGGTTATTGCGGAGCTTTAAATTAAGCGTTTCTTACGGCGCAAGGCTGAGGGCGGACTGAGAGTTCGCCCTTTATTATGGTATTTTATTGTATCGTGAAAGGCGGCGGGGTATATTTTAAACAAAGCGTTTTTAAAGGCGAAAGCGGATTCCGCAGGTAAATTTGCAGCGGCGTTTGCAAAATGGGTATTTATATCCTCGGCAGTCGGAGCTGTAGGAGGACTGGTGGGAACCTTCTTTCATATGGCGGTAATAAAGGCTACAGAGGTCAGGGAGGGCTTACCTCAGTTGGTATATCTGCTGCCGGTCGGCGGTCTTGCGATAGTTTTTCTCTACAGGATAACAAAAACAGACGAGGATGCCGGAACTAATCTTATAATCAGCTCTATCAGAACAAATACTCACGTTCCGATACTTATGGCGCCTCTGATCTTTCTGTCGACCTGTATAACTCATCTGCTGGGAGGCTCGGCTGGAAGAGAGGGAGCAGCCCTGCAGCTTGGAGGCTCGATCGGAGCAAAGGTCGGAGAACTGCTGAAGCTTGACGAAAAGGATATGAGCCTTGTAATAATGTGCGGAATGAGCGGAGTATTTGCAGCATTATTCGGAACTCCCCTTACCGCCTGTTTTTTCGCTATGGAGGTAATAAGCGTCGGCGTGATATATTATGTAGGACTTGTGCCGTGTCTGGGTTCTGCGCTTATTGCATACAAGGTCTCACTTTTGTTCAGAATGGCGCCTACCCGTTTCAGTATTTCGCAATTCGTTCCGGCGCTTGACCTTACCTCTGTGGTACAGGTAGGAGTGCTTTCGGCGCTCTGTGCGGTTGTAAGCATACTGTTCTGTATGACGATGAAATATACTCACGATAAGCTGAACTCGCTTTTCTCAAATACATATATAAAAGCGTTTGCAGGCGGAATATTTATAGCGGCGCTTACTTTTATTCTCGGAACATACGACTACAACGGCGCGGGAATGGGAGTAATTATAGGTGCGCTGGAACAGGGAAAAGCAAACTGGTACGATTTTATCTTTAAGATCATATTTACAGCTGTTACTATAGGAGCAGGCTTTAAAGGCGGAGAGATCGTACCTACGATTTTTATAGGCTCGGCTTTCGGCTGTGCCGCCGCCCCTCTGCTCGGAATGGAGCCGCAGTTCGGCGCTGCCGTGGGGGTAGTTGCGCTTTTCTGCGGAGTAGTCAACTGTCCCGCAGCTTCTATTTTTCTGAGCCTTGAAATATTCGGTTCGGAGGGTCTGCTGCTTTTTGCTGCGGCAAGCGGCGTAAGCTATATGCTTTCGGGATATTACGGACTGTATTCAAGCCAGAAGATAATGTACTCGAAGCTGAAACCTGAATATATAAATATAAATGCAAAGTAAGAACGCCCTTCAGCTTTCACTCTGGCTGAGCTTTATGAACAGCAGGCAAAAACCATGAAAAAAATACGAAAAGCTATTTACAAAAGAACAATTCAGTGTTATAATATAATAGTTAAAGCAGATTTGATTGTGAAAATTTTCACATATTGATTCGCCGCTTTGTGAAAAAATGCTCCGTTGCGTATTGAGAGGCATTCGGGCATACGAATTTTGTACTTGTCAAAGGTTCAAAATATCGAGAAAGGAATGATTCTAAAATGGCAAGAAAAATGAAAACCATGGACGGAAACAACGCTGCTGCTTGGGCTTCATACCCATTTACAGAAGTCGCTGCTATCTATCCGATCACCCCTTCCTCAGTAATGGCTGAGGTTACAGACCAGTGGTCTGCAAAGGGTCAGACAAATATCTTCGGCACGCCCGTAAAGGTTGCTGAAATGCAGTCCGAAGCGGGAGCTTCCGGAACTGTTCACGGTTCTCTGGCGGCCGGCGCTCTTACTACGACCTATACTGCTTCTCAGGGACTTCTTCTTATGATCCCTAATATGTATAAGATCGCAGGCGAGCTGCTTCCCTGCGTAATTCATGTATCTGCAAGATGCGTAGCTTCTCACGCTCTTAATATTTTCGGAGATCACTCAGACGTCTATGCCTGCCGTCAGACCGGCTTCGCAATGCTCTGCTCCTCAAACGTTCAGGAGGTAATGGATCTCGGAACCGTAGCTCATCTGTCTACTATTAAGGGAAGAGTACCTTTCCTTCATTTCTTTGACGGATTCAGGACCTCTCATGAGATCCAGAAGATCGAGGTATGGGACAAGGAAGACGTAGCTTCGATGGTAGATATGGACGCTGTTCAGGAATTCAGAAACAGGGCTATCAATCCTGAGCACCCGGTTCTCCGCGGCTCCGCTCAGAACGGCGATATCTTCTTCCAGGCAAGAGAAGCCTGCAACGGCTACTATGACGCTATTCCTGCCGTTGTTGAGGATTACATGAATCAGGTAAACGCTAAGATCGGCACTGATTATAAGCTGTTCAATTACTACGGCGCTCCCGATGCAACTCATGTTATCGTTGCAATGGGTTCGGTTTGTGATACAATTGAAGAAACTATTGATTACCTCAACGAGAAGGAAGGAACAAAGCTGGGTCTTGTTAAGGTTAGACTTTACAGACCTTTCTGCGCTGACAAGCTTGTTGAAGCTATTCCTTCGACCTGCGAGCAGATATCCGTTCTCGACAGAACTAAGGAGCCGGGTTCTCTCGGCGAGCCTCTCTACCTCGACGTAGTTGCAGCTCTCAAGGGTACTCAGTTCCACGATATTCCTGTTGCTTCCGGAAGGTACGGTCTTGGTTCAAAGGATACTACTCCTGCTCAGATCAAGGCGGTTTACTGGAACGCTTCATGGAAGGATTCTTACAAGGCTCGTTTCACGATCGGTATCAACGATGACGTTACAAACCTTTCGCTTGACGCTCACGATAAGCTTGATTCCGCTCCTGCCGGAACAACAGCCTGCAAGTTCTGGGGTCTGGGCGCAGACGGTACTGTAGGCGCTAACAAAAACTCCATTAAGATCATCGGTGACCATACCGACCTTTATGCTCAGGCATACTTTGCTTACGACTCCAAGAAGTCGGGCGGCGTAACGGTTTCTCACCTGAGATTCGGCAAGACTCCTATCAGGTCGACCTACCTTATCAATCAGGCTGATTTCGTTGCCTGCCATAACGAATCATACATTACAAAGTACGATATGGTTTCTGACATCAAGCCGGGCGGAACATTCCTTCTCAACTGCCAGTGGACAGAGAAGGAGCTTGATAAGCACCTTCCGGGACAGGTCAAGAGATATATCGCAGAAAATAACATTAAGTTCTATATCATCAACGGCGTTAAGATCGGTAAGGAGATCGGACTCGGCAACAGGATCAATACTGTTTTGCAGTCTGCATTCTTCAAGCTTGCCAATATCATTCCTATCGAGGACGCAGTTAAGTACATGAAGGACGCAGCTACCACTTCTTACTCCAAGAAGGGCGACGCTATCGTTAAAATGAACCACGACGCTATCGACGCCGGCTATCAGCAGGTTGTAGAGGTTAAGGTTCCTGAGGCTTGGAAGAACGCCAAGGATACCGCTATGGGTATGCCTAAGGCTAAGTGTGCTGATAAGACTCTTGAAAAGTTCGTTAACGAAATTCAGATCCCCTGCAACGAGCAGAAGGGTGACGAGCTTCCTGTTTCGACTTTCGTTGATATGGCTGACGGTACATTCCCGCAGGGTTCTGCTGCATTTGAGAAAAGAGGAATCGCAGTTGACGTTCCTAAGTGGATCCCTGAAAACTGTATCCAGTGCAACTTCTGTTCATATGTATGTCCTCATGCGGTTATCCGTCCATGTGTAATGACTGAGGAAGAGCTGAAAAAGGCTCCTAAGCTTGCACAGGAAAAGGCTGTTCCTATGACAGGTATGCCGGGTTACTACTTTATGGTAACAATGTCCGCTCTCGACTGCACAGGCTGCGGCTCATGCGTAAACGTATGTCCTGGAAAGAAGGGCAACAAGGCTCTTAACCTTATGCCGCTCGAAACTCAGCTGGCAGAGCAGGAGGTATTCAATTACGGATGTACGCTTCCCGAAAAGCCTGAGGTAATTGAAAAGTTCAAGCAGACTACAGTAAAGGGTTCACAGTTCAAGCAGCCGCTTCTCGAGTTCTCGGGTGCCTGCGCAGGCTGCGGCGAAACTCCTTACGCTAAGCTTGTAACACAGCTCTTCGGTGACAGAATGTACATTGCTAACGCAACAGGCTGTTCTTCGATCTGGGGCGGTTCAGCGCCTTCAACTCCTTATACAACCAATAAGGCAGGAAAGGGTCCTGCTTGGGCTAACTCACTGTTCGAGGATAATGCAGAGTATGGCTACGGTATGTTCCTTGCTCAGAATACAATCAGACAGAGAACTATCGCTAAGGTACTTGAGCTTGAAAAGACTACAAAGTCAGCTTCACTTAAGAAGGCTGTCGAGGGTTATCTTTCTACTATCGACGACGGTGCGGCTAATTCAACTGCAACAGATGTACTTGTAGAAGCGCTCAAGAAGTCAAAGACAAAGGCGGCAGACGAGATCTTAAAGGATAAGGATTACCTCCGCAAGAAATCCATGTGGGTATTCGGAGGCGACGGCTGGGCTTACGATATAGGCTTCTCCGGACTTGACCACGTTATTGCTTCAGGCGAGGATGTAAATATCTTCGTATTCGATACCGAGGTTTACTCAAATACGGGAGGACAGTCCTCCAAGTCTACTCCTACTGGCGCTATTGCTCAGTTTGCAGCTGCCGGTAAGGAAGTTAAGAAGAAGGATCTTGCCGGAATCGCAATGAGCTACGGATATGTATACGTTGCTCATATTGCAATGGGTGCTGACTACAATCAGTGTATCAAGGCTATTTCCGAGGCTGAGGCTTATCACGGTCCTTCGCTTATCATTGCATACGCTCCGTGTATCAATCACGGTATCAAGGGCGGTATGTCTATTGCTCAGACTGAGGAGAAGAAGGCTGTAGAGTGCGGCTACTGGCACCTTTACAGATTTAATCCTGCGCTCAAGGCTGAGGGCAAGAATCCGTTTACTCTGGATTCCAAGGCTCCGAGCAAGGATTATAAGGACTTCCTTATGGGCGAGGTTCGTTACAACGCTCTTGCCAGACAGAATCCTGAGAGAGCTGAGAAGCTGTTTGACAAGGCGGTTAAGAATGCCGCTGACAGATACGATTATCTTGTCAGATATGCTAAGCTTTATAATAACGAAGAAAAGTAATCAAAGCTTTTGATGAAAGATCCTCCGTGTGTATTGCACGGAGGATCTTTTTTTGCGATGAGTATTTTCTAATTTGTGGACTTTATTGACGAAGCGGCAACTTTATGATATAATTTGCATCCTAAATCCCCTGCCATGTAATATTCTGATCAATAATAATTAATAATTATCGTATTACTAAAATAGAAATCGGCTTAGAGAAAACAGCTTAGTGCAGCTTCTGAGGCAAACAGGATATAAGAACTTCTGTTGGACAGCTTTTCCTAAACCGGCATCTCTTAGAAACCCTGTTGCTACCGATTTTGATGATTCAGTTTATTACAAGTTCTCTGATCTTTTTATCTGGCGTACAGAGCATAAGAACAGCTTAGTAAAATACCTATATGCAGGAGCCTGCTTCCTGCTGAGTCTGTTCAGAGGAAATAAATCTTATTCTGCTTTAACAGAAAAACGTAGGCATAATTACTTGAATTTGCGCCGCTCATAGCTTTTTTTATTTATATCCGATTTTTTACATAGACCTGTCTTAATAATATAGCAACACTTTGTACTTGGATCATTCTCCGGTTTCTCAGCAGTTAACAGCCTGTCAACGTCTTTAAAAATAACCGTACTTATGTTCCACGTGGAACATTTTCAAAAAAACGCTGTCCCCGAAGCATTTTCCGGCGGCAGCGTTTAAATTTATATCTCATTCGGCATATAAAAGCACTTTTTCATATCTATATTTCCGTTTTCCAGAAACGTTACACCGTCAGCTTCAAGCAGCCGCCGGTGCATTTCCTCCCAGCCGTGCATCAGCTCGCCTTTTCGGTTGACGATTCTGTGCCAGGGAAGCTGCTCAGGACATTTGCTCATTGCGTAGCCTACAAACCTTGCCGCCTTAGGTTTTCCTATTGCGGCGGCTATCGCTCCGTAGGTAGTTACTTTCCCCTTGGGAATAAGCGCTATAACCGAGTATACCTTCTGCGAAAACGACTTTTCCTGTTCCATTTCTGTTACCTCCATGGCATGGATATATATGAGCGTTTATAATTTTCAGCTCAATTAAAATCCGTCCTCCGCAGTTTTGCAAAGGACGGCAGTTTTTATTCGTTTGTGGATACTGTAATATTAGGCGCCGAAGCTTCTTCGCCTGAATTTTCGGCTTTTGCAGCGTCCTCTCTCTCTTTCCTTACCTTTATAAGTGTCTGCTTGATAGATTCAAGCATTTCCTTTGTAAAGGGAAGATTCTGATTCATTGGATTGATTACAAAGCCTGCAACATTAGGCGTTTTTTCGGTAAGAGCCGCAATATCACCGAACTTCATTGCAAAACCCTGGAATTTTTGCTCGGTCTTGAATTTTGCAAGCTCGTCTGCGTCGGTGAATGCAGGGAAGAAAGTTCCCTTTTCCTTATGAGTAATAAGCAGGAATTTTGCCTGAGGTTTGTCCTCGAATTTAACGTGATTTTCAGCGTCGGCAACAAGCTGAGTGTTTTTGTTTATTATCGCAGGAACAAGAAATGTTCCTCTCAGTGCGGTATTTATTACCTTGTTCTGAGTTTCTGCATTGAAATTTTTTCTCATTTCGGAAATTGCCTCAACGAGTGCGGAATTTTCAATTACGGGTTTGTTCTGATTTTCATTTGCCATGATAATATACTCCTTAATTTAATTTAATTGGTTTCTTCTAAATTGGTTTCAATAATAAAGTTCGGACGCGCTTTTGTTTCAAGATAGATCTTGCCGATATATTCGCCTATTATTCCTATAGCCAGAAGCTGAAGTCCTCCCAGAGCCCAGACAGAAACTACCGTCGTTGTCCAGCCGGCAACAGTCTTGCCCATACACCAGATCACAAAGAAATAAATAAGCAAAATAATAGAAACGAGAAATACCAGCAGTCCCAGACTTGTTATAAGCCTTATCGGCTTGACTGAAAGCGAGGTTATTCCCTCGACTGCAAACGAGATCATCTTTTTCAGCGGGTATTTTGATTCACCTGCCTGACGTTCGTTTCTTACATAGGTCACAATATCGCTTTTGAAGCCGACCATAGGGACAAGTCCTCTTAAAAACAGGTTTACCTCTTTGAACTCCGATAAGGCTTCGACTGCCCGTCTGCTCATAAGGCGGTAGTCTGCGTGATTATAAGTAATTTCAACCCCAAGCTTTGCAAGCAGCTTATAATATGCCTGAGCCGTTCCTCGTTTGAAAGCAGTATCCTTTTCCCTGGAAGAGCGTACTCCGTAGACAATATCGCAGCCCTCGGCTCTTTTCTCAAGAAAGCCGTCTATAGCGTCAATATCGTCCTGAAGATCGGCGTCCATTGAAACAAGTATATCTGCATAGCTTTTAGCGGTCATAAGCCCTGCCAGCAGCGCATTTTGATGCCCTTTGTTGCGGGACAGCTTCAGACCCGTAAACATAGGATTGAGCGTATGAAGCTTCTGAATTATTTCCCACGTTTTATCCTTTGAGCCGTCGTCAACAAACATGACCTTGCTGTTTGAGGCTATCTTTCCGTCAGAGATAAGTCTGTCCATTTTCTTCATCAGCGCCTCTGCGGTAATGGGCAGCATCTGCTCCTCATTATAGCAGGGGATCACCAGGTAAAGTGTCTCCATTTCTTATTCAGTTCCTTTCAGCTGTTATCTGTTTATATCAAATAATCTCTCTGTATTTTTTCTTGCGGCGTCTGTAAGCTCCTGCGGGGAAACGCCTTTTATTTCAGCACCCGCCGCAGCTGTAAATTCGATCATATCGCTGGTACAGCGCTTTCCCCTGTGCGGCTCCGGCGCCATATACGGGCAGTCTGTTTCAAGGAGGATCCTGTCTATCGGAACTGCGGCAAAAGATCTTTTGACCTTTTTCGCATTTTTAAAGGTAAGTATTCCCGTAAAACCGATATAAAGTCCGATAGAAACAAGCTCCGTCGCTACCTCAGGAGAGCCAGAAAAGCAGTGAACAACGCCTTTAGGCTTATAGCGGTGCATAATTTCAAGGAAATCCGCCGTTGCGTCACGGCAGTGAAATATTACAGGCAGACTGTGCTTTTGCGCAAATTCGATCTGATCGCATAAAAGCTTCAGCTGAAGCTTTCTGTCATAGCCCTCATAATGATAATCCAGTCCGACTTCTCCTACGGCAACTATCTTGTCCGATTTTTTTAGAAAAGACTCAAGCCTTTCAATATAATTTTCGGGAAGAGAGTCACAGCATTCGGGGTGAAAACCGATAGAGGTATAGTAATTTTTATACTTTTCTGCGGCGTTTATACCGTAAACCGCCGATTTCTCATCGGTGCAGGCATGGATCAATAAACTAACTGACGAGTTGTTACCGCACAGCATATTATAAATCAGCTCATTTCGGTCGCTGTCAAAAGCGGGATCGTCATAATGACAATGTGAATCGGCGATACCTTTTATAAACGCTCAGTCCTTTCATTCAGTCAGTTTCACGGCGGTTTGGACTTTCTGACCGCAGAAGTCAGAAAGTTTCCGCATTATCGGCTGACGGAAACAGCCGTATTATACACATTGATATTATAACACACAATCGGCTCTTTGTAAAGCCTTATTTCGTAGAAAATGCACAAAAAAACGCCGGCGGAAAAATATACGGCAATTTTATAGGGTGAACTTTTTGTAAACAATATATAGACTGACATAAAAGTAAAGTGAGAATTGTAAATCAAATTTTCGGATACAAAGAAAAAACATCAATTATAATGTGAAGAATAAATTTAATTGATAAATGAAACAATTAATTAACGGCAAACAATGCCTGTATAGCCGTAAATTATATATAAACCATGGAAAAACAGGCTTTATATCGCATAAGATATAGGATAAAATATTAAAATTTAAAATTTGATTTTTCACAAAAGCAATGATATAATTATGTTGAATATGAACGATTGATTGCAGTATCGAACACGTTAAATTAAATCTTTCAGAAAACTTTTTCGGAGGAATTGAATGAGATTCAAAGGATATAAACTTACCTTTAAAATAAACGCTTCACACCGTACTGCCGAAAACGGCTCGGCGCACAGTCATACCTTTGAATTTACCGTATACATAAGCAAAAGGGACGGTTTTGCTCCTTTCGGAAAAATGGAGGCTATTGCAGGAGAGGCTGTAAAGAAATACAGCGGAGTATGCCTCAATGATACTCCTCCCTTTGATGAGATAAAGCCTACGGTAGAAAATCTTGCAAGACAGTTTTTTGCCGAGATAGCAAAATCCTGCGCTGAAAACGGATATGAGCTTTGCCGAATAGACGCCTGCGAGAGCGCCAACAGGGTGTTTACCATTAAAAACATGGATATAAGCGCTAAGAAGAAAGACATGATCTTAAACGCAGCGGAGATAATGGAGTTTTCCGCAGAAAGCAGTGAAAAGACTGCTGAAGCCGAATACAGCAAGGACGCAGGTTCGTCAGAGCCGGCTGTAAAAGCGGAGGAAAAGGCAGAAACAAAGCCTAAGGCATTGGTCAATGAATCCGCCAGACCGGCTTCATTCAGATATTTCTGGTTTTCGCTGGCGCTGCTTATTTTCGGCGGATTTGTAATTATGAAATGTGTTGAAGCTTCGGGGTATTATCCTCTCGGACTTGATATACACGGACATCTTTTCAAATCCGACCTTATGTACAGCAGCTTAAAGCAGGGCAATTTGTATCCGCTCTTTACCGAATACTGGTACAACGGGCTTCAGCCTTACCGCTACTGGCCGCCTATGCCATATTACTTTATGGCTCTGCTCCAGTTTATTGCGGGCGGAAGCGTTATAAAGGCTTACCTCGGCTTTATCTGGGCGAGCTTTGTTATAGGGGGAGCAGGCTGGCTGCTTTTTGGAAGAAAGCTGGGCAGACCGGCGCTGGGTCTGTTTATGGCGTTTATATGGTTCTTTCTTCCGGACAATCTCAGAGTATTTTTCGGAGAAGGAAATCTTCCGAGAATGTTTATAACAATGCTGATACCGCTTATATTTTACTGTATATGGCAGTTTACGGCATATAACCGCAGAAGAATGATATTTCCGCTTATTGCGCTGATGATAACGGCGGTACTGGGTCATCTGATGATCTCGGCTATGATAGGCGTAGGAACCTTTGTATTTATGCTTATTTACGCCGCCGCGAACAGAAGCTGGGCAAGACCAGTTCAGTGCATTCTTGCAATGCTGTTTTCTTTTGCAGCCGCAGGTATCTGGGTCTATCCGTCGCTTGTCGGAGGAATAACTTCAATGGACTCCGGAGGAAACTCCGAGCTTATGGCTTCGCTCGCGGCAAAACTCACCGTTTCGCTCAACCCGTTTCTGCGGCTTGACGGAAAGGTAACGGAGCTTTATTTCGGACTAAGTATTGCGGTAATTGCGGTTATGGGTCTGATCCTTTCAAACCGCAGGGCTATGCCGGGCTTCGCTTCAATACTAATAGTAATTGCGGGAACGACGACCGCCCTTACGCCCCTTATTCAAAAGATACCGTTCAGCCAGCTTTTCTGGATACGGCGTTTCGCTCCTATCGGATATGCGCTGTTTGTTATCGGCTTACTTGAATGGAGGAGGCTGAAAAAGCCGTTGCTTGCGGCAATGTGTTTGCTTATTGCGCTTGACTGTATTCCGTCGCTGAATTTAAAGGAATATGATCAGAAGATGAATATTCCTGCAACTCAGAAAGATATGGCGCAGAGCATGAACGAATATCTTTTTCAGCAGGCAAAGGAGATAACCAAGCAGAGGGTCTCGCTTATGGATCTCAGCACCTTCGGCCCTATGCCGTCGTATGCGTTCGGAACGCTGGAAAATAAAACGCCTTATGTATTCGGCTGGGCGTGGCAGGGTGCGGCTACGGCTGACAATATCGTCCGTATAAACGAAGCGCTTGAAAACGAAAGCTATGATTTTATATTTGACAGAAGCATAGAGCTGGGAGCAGATACCGTTATTTTCAGCAAAAGCTACATCAGGGACTATTCTGCGCTTGAGCTTAGCGCTTCAAGGCTCGGATATAAGCCTGCCGGAGAAAGCGATAAAAGTATAATGTACTCGCTTTACGCTGACGGTAATTTCGGCGTAGTTACCGAATACGGCGGCCTTGCGGTCGGAACTACGTCGGCTATAGTTCCTCAGCTTTTCCCTTACTTCGGCACAGGGGATTATGATTATATTGACGATTACAGCTTTGAGGAACTTGCTTGCTACGAAAAGCTTTACCTTTCCGGATTTTTCTACAGGGATAAGAATGCGGCGGAGGAGCTTGTTAACAGTCTTGCTGAAAGCGGAGTTGATATATATATAGACATGAGCAATATCCCGTCTGATCCGCTGACTACAAGAATGACCTTTATGGGTGTATCCGCCCAGCCTATTACCTTTAACAAAAGCTATCCCGATCTGTACGCTGGGAACAGAAGGATAGAGAGCGGAGATTTTACCGAGGAGTATTCACAGTGGAATACTGTTTATCTGAATGATCTTGATAGATCTCTAGGCTATTCTTGGTTTGAAAACGAGAAGCTTGATTTTATCGGCAAAAAGGGCAATGAAAATATAACGTTTATAGGCTTTAATCTTCTGTACCATGCTATTACTTCCGACGATTCAGAGGTTTACGGATTTCTTAATTCCATTATGAACCTAGAAAGCGGAGGACTTCCGGTAAGAAAGAGAGTTGATATTGACATAACCTACGAGGGGAACAGGATCATTATTGATTCACCCGAGGACGGCGTTAACACGACTATAGCCTATCAGGACACATTCACAAGCGATCAGGAGATCAGAAATGTAAACAATCTGCTTGAAGTAAACAAGGGAACGACAGTTATTGAGATGAAATATCCTTACCTTTCAAGAGGGATCACGGTAAGTATTTTCGGAATTGGGGCGGAAATACTTCTGATATTTATGATCTTCAGAAAAAGGAAAGCAAAGGATTACACACGACAGCCCGGATCATAGGCCGGGAAGTTAAGAGAGGGAAGTGTTTTTATGAAACTGAAGGGATTAGCGGTATGTCTTGGACTTATACCCTGCATTTTTCTGATGCACGGTTTTACGGCGTACGCACAGGAGGGCGGCAGTCAGACGGTTCTGTTTGCGGAAGACGATCAGTCCGATTATGTAGGTATATCAATTGACGGAAGCTACGATGACTGGAACGACAAGCCGCATACTAAGATACAATATCCGTGGGACGACGCTAACTATTATCATCAGGGGGCGCTGTTCCGTGACGAGCAGTACGTTTATCTGCACGTCAGAATGAGCGAAAGAAGCTATACGCAGTTCAACGGATATAATTACTGTTTTACCGCAGACGGAAAGGAGACCTATGTTGCGGTAGTTCCTCCCGAGGGGGAGCAGATCGGAGAAGGAAACAATACTGTAGTTGTAAGGGCACAGAACGGTTATTCTCTTATTGACGGCGCCGAGGGCGTTGTAACCAGAAAGCAGGGAGAGCCTGACGAATGGGAACTGAGAATACCGCTGTCGTTCTTATCGGATCAGCCTGAACTTATAAAGGAAATAACCTTTCATTCGTCAAATCTGGGACCACAGAATATAATCGCTACGGGAACTCCGACGCTTCCGTTTCTTGTCGCCGGAACAGGAGCAGCTATAGCTGTCGGAGGATTTCTGCACAGCAAGAGGAAGAAGGATAAATGAATATTGTAACGGCAGTATGCCTTATTATATGGATATATCTGCTTACAGTGCTTCATCGTGCAAGGCTTCCGTTTTTTAAATTTCTGGTCGGAAGTGTAGGACTGTTTATATTCATGATGATAATTCTCCAGCCTGTAGTTACCGTTCCGCTGTCCAGGCTCGTAGCGGCAGGAGCAGGCGTGATAGGAGATCTGACCGGAATTTTCAGATCGTATTATCAGTATTCTCTTATATTTATAGAAAGCGGACAAAGCGCGATCTCCATGTATATCGACTATGAATGTTCCGGGGTAATAGAGATATTTGCACTTACCGCGCTTATATGGTTCTTTCCGCTCTACAGTCTGCCAGAACGGGCGGCGGTGAATATAATCGGAATTATATGGATATATGCTGCAAATATCCTGCGGCTGCTTGTGATCTGTCTGCTTGTCCATTTTTTCGGGGACGATATTTATTACTTCGCTCATGCGATCTTCGGAAGAATTATATTTTACGGACTTTCTGTAGTTTTGTATTTCAATATATTTACAAAGTCGCAGATAATACGTCAGAAGGTGGGAAGATTCAGCTATGACTCAGATTCTTAACAGCTTCGCTCAGCATATGATCTTCTGGGCGGCATGGATAATCATACCCCTGGTCATAGAAATAATTCCTGCGCTGGGCGGATTTATAATATTAATAAAGAAGCGGCTTTTCTCCAAGTCGGAGGAGAAGCTTGAGATCTACCCTGAAATTACGCTGATAATACCTGTATATAACTCTGCGGATACTTTGGAGGGCTGTCTTGAGTCGGTTTTTAATTCAGATTATCCTAAGGCTAAAATAGATATAATGCTTGTAAATAATATGAGCAGAGATAACAGCTTTGAGGTTTTCTGCCGTTGTCAGGAAAAATTCCCCGAGCTTTCAATGCAGTGGCTCAACGCAAGGCAGGGAAAATCAAAAGCGCTTAATCTTGCGCTTTTCAACAGCAGAGGCAAATATATAATTCATATCGACAGCGACGGAAAGCTTGTATCCTCCGCCCTGAAGAATATGGCGGAAAAGTTTGAGCGTAATCCGAATATACACTGTCTGACCGGAGTGGTTCTGACCGATCCTCAGCAGATCGAGCAGACGGAAAGCTTTCCTATGAGGCTTTTCCGCAGGTGCGAATTTCTGGAATACTGTCAGGCGTTTCTGGCGGGACGGAATTTTGAGTCTGAGCTTGACAGCATATATACGCTTTCGGGAGCTTTTTCAGCTTTCAGAAAGTCGGTTATCCTTAAAACAAGGCTTTATAATACCGATACCGTATGCGAGGATACGCACGTTACCTTTCAGGTAAGGAAGCTGCTGAAAAAGAGCGTTCATTTATGTGAGGACGCACTGTTTTTTGTAGACCCTATTGAAAATACGGGAAAGCTTTATACTCAGCGTCAGCGCTGGCAGGTAGGAGAGCTGGAGGTATCGCATATGTTTCTGAAAAAGGAAATGCGCTCCAACGGCTTTTTCTCAAACTTTCTTATAAGGACGCTTATTTTTGACCACACGTTTGCGTTTCCGAGAATGATCTGGTACTTTGCGCTTATATGCCTTGCAATGCTCAATTATCCGTTTTCGCTGATAGTAGGCTCGGTACTGGTGCTTTATCTGCTGTATGTTATTTCAGGCGCGCTTTTTTACCTTAATATAATCAGCTATCTGAAAAAATTCACTTCGATAAGGCGGTATTATATCAGGAAAATATATTTGCTTCCGCTTATGCCGCTGTATAACTTCTATATATTCTGGATTAGGTTTGCGGGGATCATAAACAGCATTACGCTTCGCAGCGGCTGGAAAACCTCGTCGTTTCTCGAGGAAAGACAGCGTTTCTGCAAAGTCATTAGGAACGACTTCGCGCCTATATCAAGGCTTGTTTCAAGACTGAAAAGACTTGTCAATACTGATGGACAGAAGTAAAATTATCTGAGAGGAGGCGCCGTTTTCGCTATGAAAAGATATAGTATAAAAAAGGATAAAAGAATTATTTTCGTTCTGACGGCGGCGGTAATTTCCATCGTATTGACTGCTTTTGTTATGACCTTTTTCAGGCGTCAGGAAAGCAGTCTGAGGGAAAATATCCTGAGCATGAACAGCGATATGCAGCAAAGCCAGATAAGCGCGGCGCTTGCAAGCGGCTATAACAATGCAGAGGAGCTGAAGAACAGTCTGCTGAAGCTTGATGAAAGCAGCTCATATTGGTTCGTGTATTCGTCAGACGGCGCAGTGCTTGAAAAAAACGAGGAGCAGACTCAGGCTTTAAAGGGCATGACTTTGGAGAATATTCGGGAGTATTACGAAAGAAAAGGCGGAGAGGGACTTGACGGTCTGTTTTCATATATAGACGGCGGCAAAAGCTTTTCGGCTGTTGTCGTAAAGGATAAGCAGACGGGCGCCGAGCTTATCTCAGCACAGTTCGTTACTATAGGAGGTCAGACTTACTGCGCAGGAAGGTCGGTAAAATGTTCTTACATATATTCGTCTGCAAGGATAAGCGAGCATATTCTTAGGCTCAGGATAGTTTCGGGGGCGGTATGCGCAGTAATTATTGTTCTTTCAGTTTTATCTGCGGCGGTAATTTGCAGGAAAAGCGAGCGGATCGCTGCGCTTAAAGCCGAAGGTGAAGAAAAGAGCAGAAAGATCCAGCAGCTCTGCGACAGAGAAGCCTGGGACGGGGAGGAGCAGACTGACGCTCTTACTGGATTGTTCAGCCGCAGCTTCTTTGACGCAATAATAAAAAAGCTTTCGGAGCGCAGGGCAGAAAATGTAAGGTTCGTGCTGCTAAGAATAACTGATCTTTACGGTATATGCTATCTAAAGGGCCATGAAGCCGCAGACGGTATTGCTGCCGCAGCCGCACGGGAGTTTTCCGATTGCTACAAGGACTGCGCCTGTGCAAGGCTTTCATATGATACGTTCGCCGCTGTTCTGGCAGGGGGACATTCAGAGGATAAGACTTCAGAGCTTGAAAAAATGCTGAGAAGAAACTGTCCGGAAGCTGAGTTCTCTGTAAAAATATCAGACAGCGGAAAATCGGCTGAAGTATTGGCGAAGGCGCTTTCGGAGCTTAACGGTCATACAGGTGCAAATAAGAAAGGCAGGGCTGTAAGTGAGGTTTTGTGAATATAAGTTCAAGTTTTATATAAATGCCAATCACGCTATTTATATAGACGGGGTACTGGGTGAAAATCATCCTCATACCTGGGAGATAACGCTTGAAACTATAAAAATACGGAATGATTTTGTTCAGTTCGACGCAATTGAAAAAAAGGCAGAGGACTTTCTGGCACGTTTTCAGGACTGCGATATGAACAAGACCGAGCCGTTTGACACTATTAATCCTACGGTTGAAAATATAGCGGAGTATTTAAAGGACGAATTAAGCAGGATACTATGGGATAACGGCTGGCTGCTTTCAGTTATAGAGGTTGCCGAAACTCCGTCGAGATCTTATATAATAGACGTTTCCGACGACGCTGAACTTTTTAAGGAGCAGGCGGCAAAGGACGAAGCCGGCAGGGCGTATGCGTCTATTGACGAGGCGGCGGAGCAGAGAGTAGAGGAAATTCTCCGAGCCGCAGAGAAAAGCGAATAAATTAAAAAACGGCGTTTCTGTTTCAAGAAACGCCGTTTTTTGTATGCTATTATTTTAATCGTCCAGCGTATATCCGAAGCCGAGGATCTGCATATTGTTTTCCTCTGCCCCCTCAGCCATAGATATCTCAATTTCGTATTCGGTATTCTCAGGCTGCATTCCGATATTTATGATCTGGGGATTGCCCCAGCCGGACGGCGATACCGCCTCTATATCAAGCTCATCGTAAAGCTCGCCGCCGCAGGTTACTTTAACGTGAACGGGACCGAAGCTTCCCTGCTTCATCTCTTTATATATAAGATAAACAAACTTTCCTGTAAATTTAAATTTCAGCGGTTCGTTATTACCTCCGGGAACATATGACCAGCCGTTTGTAAAGCTTGCAGTATCAGTTCCTTCTTTCCAATCTCCCAGCGATTCCGGGGTAAGATTTGTGTTTTCGTAAAGATGTGCTCCCAGCTGCCTTGGAGTATAAAGCGGCTCGGCAGGATAAACGTATTCCTCAGCCGGAATATCGGATACCGTATCAAAATAGTAATCTATCATTTCAGCGACCAGCTTGTGTCCCTCTGTATTCGGGTGCGACTGATCGTCAGAGAAATCCTCCCACTTCATTTTATTATTTTCAAACATATAGCGCAAAGCATCGCAGTAGGATATCATAGGCAGGTCATAGTGTTCGCCGATAGCTTTCATGTAATCCTGTGCGGAATAATCCTCAGCAGTTACCGAGAACAGAAGAACCACCGCTACGTCCCTCTCCAGAAGCTCCCGAACGATACTTTCGTAGGAGTTTTGATGATCGGCGTCCGTTCCGTCGTTTACGGCAAACTCTATAAAGCAAATGTCCGGCTCGTACTGAAGAACGTCGCGTTCAAGACGAAGTATACCCAGCTTTGAGGGAGTTCCGCTCAAGCCTGCGTTGCAGTATTTTACATTGTCGCCTGTGCCGAATTTCTCAGAAAAATGGTCGTAAGTAAGCTTAGCATAGCAGGCGCTGTCGCCGGCGGTAAGACCCTCGGTAATAGAGCCGCCCAGATAAGCCACAGTTACGTCCTCGCCGGACTGCGCCTTTTTTATCTTTTCCTGCATTTTACCGGTATTGCCATAAGAGAACAATGCTTTTTTCAGCATTGCGTCGTGCCATTCCTCATCGGTTTCAGGTGTTTTCTCAGCGGCTGAATCAACTGACTGAGATACGTCGGAGCTGCCCGAAGCGGAGCTGTTCTCCTTGCCGCAGCCGGAAAGAAAGGTAAGTGAAAGTCCTAGTGCGGTCAGAAAGGCAGCAGCTTTTCTTAAATTCATACAAATGATCCTCCTAAATCGTTTTCGTACCTTATATACGCAAAAAAGCATGGACAAAGCCATACTTTCTGCAAAAAAACTGTAAACGGTTTCTTATTCCATACAGACAAAAAGTACGGTCAAAGCCGTACTTTTTGAAATATTTATCAGTTTACAACTGCCTTTTCTGTTTCCTTATCAAAGATATGAATCCTGTTAGAATCAATAGCAACCTGAATTTCGTCCTGAGGTCTTGCTGTAGAACGAGGCGAAACTCTTGCGGTAAGCGGAATACCTTCGCAGGTAAGGTACAGATAGGTTTCAGCACCCATCATTTCGGTTACGTCAACGGTTGTTTTGATAATTCCGGTCTTAGCTGTTGAAAGGAACATCTCTTCATCGTGGATACACTCCGGACGTACGCCGAGAACAACCTCCTGATCAACCAGCGGCTCCAGAACTTCAGGATCAGCCTTAGCTTCGGGAACTTCAACAGTGTATTTAACTCCGCGGGTAGTCTTTGTATCCTCAGAACCGAATTCAACTACATACTTGCCGTCGATCTTGAGCAGCTTAGCGTCGATAAAGTTCATCTGAGGCGAGCCGATAAAGCCTGCAACAAACTGGTTAACAGGATTGTTGTAAAGGTTGGTAGGCGTATCGATCTGCTGGATATAGCCGTCCTTCATAACAACGATTCTGTCGCCCATTGTCATAGCTTCTGTCTGGTCATGAGTTACATAAATAAATGTAGTACCCAGCTTATTATGAAGCTTTGAGATCTCGGTTCTCATCTGAGCACGGAGCTTAGCGTCAAGGTTTGACAGAGGCTCGTCAAGCAGGAATACCTGCGGTTCACGAACGATAGCTCTTCCCAGAGCAACACGCTGTCTCTGTCCGCCCGAAAGAGCCTTTGGCTTTCTGTCAAGAAGGTGAGATATGTCAAGTATTCTTGCAGCCTCTTCAACCTTTCTTGCGATCTCGTCCTTAGGAACCTTACGGAGCTTAAGACCGAAAGCCATATTCTCAAAAACGGTCATATGAGGATAGAGAGCGTAGTTCTGGAAAACCATTGCAATATCTCTGTCCTTAGGAGCGATATCGTTAACGAGTCTGTCGCCGATATAAAGCTCGCCTTCGCTGATCTCCTCGAGTCCGGCGATCATTCTGAGGGTCGTTGACTTACCGCATCCGGAAGGACCAACGAGAATAATAAACTCCTTGTCCTTGATTTCAATGTTGAAGTCGGAAACCGCAATGACACCGCCTGCATACTTCTTATAAATTTCTCTTAATGATACACTTGCCATCTTTATAAGGACCTCCCTATTTAAATTTTACTAATTACCATATTAGCTATACTAATATCATAACAAATTTTTCATATCCAGACAAGAGTTTTTTTCACTAAACTTTATTATAACTCTTTATAAATAATGACGAAAAATCAACAATGGTTTCCAATAAATGGAAACTAAAACGTTATCGTGCCAAAAGTTTTTCAACATCTTTGTGCAATATCTCCAAACACTCTCCAAGGGCTAAAGAGGGGTCAAGAGCAAGCGCTCCGATAGCTGTTCTTTTAAGAAAAACAACATTGTTTCCCAGACTGTGAAACATTCTTTTGACCTGGTGAAACTTTCCCTCATGAAGGATCAGGGTACATTCAAAGGCGTCATCGCTACCCGAAAATTCAGCGGGAAGGCATTTTTCATTTCCGTCTATAGTCATTCCTGCGGCAAATGCTTCCCTGTAGCTTTCCTCCCACGGTTTTTCAAGACGGACAAAATAGGTTTTCGGAACATGGCTTTTCGGTGAAAGCATTTTATGAGCAAGCTCTCCGTCGTCGGTAAGCAGTACAAAGCCTTCGGTATCTTTATCCAGACGCCCGGCAGGGAACATTCCGGTTCTGCGGTACTCCTCGGGGATTATTTCCAGAACTGTCTGAGATACGCCGTCCCTTGTGGAGCAGACTACTCCCTGCGGCTTATTGAGCATAATATACAGGTATTTCCGATAGCTTATTTTTTCTCCGTCCACATATATTTCTGCCCGGCTTTCGTCTATCTGAGTATCGGGCTTTTTTATTGCCCTTCCGTCTGCGGTAACTCTGCCCTTTCGGCACAGTTCTTTTACCGTACTGCGGGAAATATCAGGACGCTGGGAGGAAATAAATTTATCTATGCGCATAATATCTCCTTTCCCCTAATGCTTTTATACAAAGCTATTATAGCATACCTTCGCAAAAAAGTAAAGGGCGGATAATTTATATCCGCCCATGTAAATCAGCCTATTTCATTTCGGGGTTTTTCAGTCCCTGAATAAATCCGTCAAGCTCGGTGCAGCAGACATCTCCGCCTACAAGAACGCCGTCGCATATCATAAGATTGCATATCATGCAGTCCTTTTCCTCATGCCCCTTGTAATTCAAGACCTGATAGGTGTAAACTTCAACGGTCTTTCCCTTGTACTTTTCAAGATCGAAGCCCTGCTTTTTCTGCAATTCGTTATACTTTTTATATACGTCGTTGAATTCCTCAGGTATTGTTATTACTTTGCATTCGGTGTATTCCTCCGATACCTTCCAGCCCATTGATTTCATGAAGTCCTGCCGCTGAGCTTCGGTTTTCAGAGTATAGACCGTAGGCTTTCCCGCTTTTCCGATTATCATTGCTATAACCACGATAATACACAAAAGAATTGCCGCCGCACCGGCAAGCGCAGCTCCGGGCTTTTTAACTTTTACTGTTTTAACAAACATATATCTCCCTCATTTCCGGACGCTCGTCAGCCACGTCCTGTGTTTTGTAAATATATATGCCTGACGTTTTTGTTTAATTACAAAGAACAAGCTGAGGATAAAAATATTTTTATGCGGTATATTAGAAGTAATGATATTTAAGCGCCGAGGGAGGAAATAAAGTGAGCGTTTCAAGAAAGCCCAGAATAATCGCAATGGCGGTTCTGATTCTGGTTTCCGCAGCCGTCTGTGTAGCTGTGCTGTTCAACGTTCAGCTTTACGCTGTATACGCAATATGGAAAACGCCGAGGATAACGTCGGTAAGAGAAACGCTGTATGCTGTTAGGGGTAATATTTATGACAGGAACGGTGTGCTTCTTGCTGGTACGGACGAAAACGGAAAGAGATATTATCCCGAAAATACCGCCGTTCATATACTAGGAGCGCTGAATTCTTCGGGAGAGCCTCAGGGCGGCGCAGAGCTTGCCTTTAATTCTTATCTTCTGCCGCAGGAGGGCTATGCTGAGCTTGAATATACGACCTTAAAAGGAGTTACCTATCTTTCAAATGAAAATATAGTTCCTGCTCAGAACGGCAGGGACATATATCTTACAATAGATTCAAGAGTTCAGCTTAAAGCGGAAGAGCTGCTTAAAAATGCAATGAACGAATATCAAAACGGCGTTTCCTACGGTGACTGGGCGCCGCCCTCCGGTTCGGGAGGAGCGATAACGGTTCTGGATACGGAAACGGGGGAGGTGCTTGCAATGGTGTCTGCTCCTGATTTTGAGCTTGCGGATTTTTCCGAAAATTATGATGAAATAATAAAAAACGATAATTCTCCGCTGCTCAACAGAGCGTCTCAGGGGCTTTATCGTCCCGGCTCGACGCTTAAAACGTGTACTGCGATCGCCGCGCTGTCTGAAGGGGTGATCTCGCCCTACAGCTATTTTTTCTGCAAGGGCAGCTACGATCTGTCCGGAATGGAGTTTTCCTGTATGAACGAGCATAGGTTCGTTACAGTAAAAAAAGCTCTTGAGGTAAGCTGTAATATTTTCTTTTATAAAACGTCGCAGCTGCTGGGCATTGATGATCTTGTAAGCTACGAAAAGGGTTTCGGGCTGGGTGAAAGCCCTGATTTTGCACTTCCGGCATACGGAGGACGTCTTGCGTCGCCGGAGCTTTTTGAAAGCATGGGAGAGGTCTGGACTGAGGGTCAGCTGCTTCAGGCTGCTATCGGTCAGTCTGAGACCGCCTGCACTCCGCTTCAGATGGCTCTTATGGCGGAGCAGATCGCAAACAAGGGGGTAAGATATGCTCCCAATATCGTACTGAAGATTACGGACGGAAATTCAGATGACGTTTATAAGCCGGGAACAAGAATAAGCGCCGCTGCTCAGGACAAGAACAAGGCGTATGAGATCTGTACAGAGGGCATGACTGAGTCTACAAAGTATACCTACGGTCAGTATTCGCTGTCGCAGCTTGACGAACCGGCGGCGATAAAAACAGGAACTCCTCAGTCTCCGCGCGGCTATGACAGTGCAGTAATAGGATTTTATCCCGCAAACGATCCTAAGATAGCGTTTTCGGTAATGCTTGAGGGAGGAGCAAACGCTAAAAATACCGTCGGCTTCCTGATAACGGCTGCAATGGACAGGGAGGCTCAGTATTAGCAATTGAATCCGAAAATACGCCGAAGACCCGATACGGAAAATAAGTCTTCCGAAAAATAATACTCAAACGTTTTCGGAGATTTGATTTTAATCAAATGAACATTGTGCAATATAGCTAATAATCATGTAAAAAATTAATGTGAATTAACGATTTTATACTTTTTTGCAATTTAAGCTTTGACAATTTCAAATTCTGTGGTAAAATAAATAGTAGGTAACATCGGTTAGGGTCTTACCGTTTGACTGGTATTTTTTGTATTTTAACGGCTTCCCCCCGATGCTGATATGATATTTCATTCTGCGTTAAGGCGCAGTTCTGATAAACGAAAGGAGCAATAGGAATTATGTCAAAGATTATTGCAGTTACTTCGGGTAAGGGAGGAACGGGAAAATCCTCAATAAGCGCCTGTCTCGGCTACGCTCTTGCAAAGCAGGGAAACAGAACGCTTATAATAGAGCTTGACTTTGGATTAAGGTGTATGGATATTATGCTCGGCATGCAGGGAAATATTACCTATGACCTAGGAGATGTTCTTGAGGGTACCTGCGACGTTTACAAGGCTACAACCACCGTAAAGCTTGCTTCAAATCTAAGCGTTCTGTGCGCGCCGTCCGACCCGTTCGTTCAGCTCAAGGCGGAGGACATTGAAAAGATAACGTCTGAAATGAGAAAATATTTTGAATACATAATTATAGATACTTCTGCCGGTATCAACGGTTCGGTATTTGATATTGTAACCAATTCCGATCTTATTCTTATAGTTACAACTCCGGATCCGGTATGCGTACGCGACGCAAGAATGATGTCCGACGAGTTTTATAAGAGGGGAAATCAGAAGCAGCGGCTTATAATCAATAAGGCGAGCAAGAGGATATTCGAGTTTGAGGAAATGGACGATCTCGACGCTATTATTGACACTGTAGGGGTTCAGCTGCTCGGAGTTATTCCTGAGGACAGCGCTATACCGCTTGCTACAGGAAAGGGCGCACCTCTTTCGTCAAGCTCTATGGGATTCCTTGCGTTTTCCGCTATTTCCAGGAGGATCAAGGGAGAGCATATTCCTATATCTATAAAGATCTGATAATATAAGGCATTTTCAGGAATTTAAAATTAACGACTTAATTGAATTGGGGGGACTTATATTGAATATTGCACTTATCGCTCACGATTCCAAAAAGGAGCTGATGGTACAGTTCTGTATAGCTTACTGCGGAATACTGAGCAGACATAATCTCTGCGCTACCGGAACTACGGCGAAGGTAGTCGGCGAGGCGACCGGACTTAAAATACAGCGCTACCTAAGCGGCTCGCAGGGTGGAGATCAGCAGATAGGAGCAAGAATTTCATGCAACGAGATCGACATACTTCTGTTTTTCAGAGATCCTCTTTCACCGAAGCCGCACGAGCCTAATGAATTTAATCTGCTCAGGCTATGTGACGTTCACAATATTCCGGTAGCTACTAACATTGCGACTGCCGAAGCGCTTATTCATTCTCTTGAGCGCGGCGATCTTGACTGGAGAGAGATCGTCAATCCTGCAAGGTATTGATTTTTTACAGCTGAATATAAAATGCGACGACGGGGAGAGTAAGTTTATTTTAAGCTTTTCAGCGAGGGCGGAGGGTGAAAGCGCCTAAGTTTTGGTAAATCGAAGGACGCCTCACGAGCTTGCGGCTGATAAAGGCCGTGCGTAGCCTCTGCGTTAAAGAGAAGATAAGCGGCAGGAATTTCTAAAATTTCTGCAATTAGGGTGGTATCACGATCACGGTCGTCCCTTTTTACAGGGGCAGACCGTTTTTGTATTTTATACGGCTCACTGACTGATATTATATTGTTATCAGAAGTTTTCCGTACAAAAGCGGAACAGAAAACGAGTAAACCAGAAAGGACATGAAAAAATATGGCGTTATCAGTACAAAGACCAAAGGGAACTCAGGACGTTGTTCCTGCTGAGGTTTATAAATGGCATACAGCCGAGCAGATAGTCAAGGATACAGCCGAACAGTTCGGTTTTAGGGAGATACGCATTCCTACCTTTGAGGAAACAGGTCTGTTCGTGCGCTCGGTAGGCGATACTACCGACGTTGTTCAGAAAGAAATGTACACGGTTTCGGCTTCCGGCGGAAGCACCTTTACTCTCCGCCCCGAGGGAACTGCCGGAACTATAAGAGCGGTTATGGAAAACGGGTTACTGAATGAGGGTCTGCCTCAGAAGCTCTTCTATATTCTGTCCTGTTTCCGTCATGAAAAGCCTCAGGCGGGACGTTTAAGAGAATTTCACCAGTTCGGCTGCGAGCTTATAGGCGCGGCTGATCCGGCGGCTGACGCTGAGCTTATAGCCCTTGCCAAGTCGGTTATAGACAAAGCCGGGCTGAAAAATGTTGTGCTTAATATCAATTCGATCGGCTGTCCCGAATGCAGGGCGAATTATCATAAGGCTTTGAAGGCTTATTTTTCCCAGTATAAGGATAAGCTCTGCGCTACCTGTCAGGAGCGTCTTGAGAAGAATCCTATGAGGCTGCTGGACTGTAAGTCAGACGAGGATAAGAAAATCGCCGAAGATGCACCGGTTATTCTCGATTATCTCTGTTCGGATTGTCAGGAGCATTTTGTCGGCCTGCAGGAAAACCTAAAGCTTATGGGAATAGATTATAAGATAAATCCGAGGATCGTAAGGGGACTCGATTATTATACCAGAACCGTTTTTGAGTTCATTACTACAGATATAGGAGCTCAGGGAACGGTATGCGGAGGCGGACGCTATGACGGTCTGATAGAAGCTCTCGGAGGGAAGCCTGCTCCGGCGCTTGGCTTCGGAATGGGTCTGGAAAGACTTATACTTACAATGCAGAAGCAGGGCTGCGAGTTTATGGAGCCTAAGACCTGTGATATTTATATTGCCGCTATGGGAAAAGAGGCAAAGGAAAAAGCCTATAAAGTTATTTCTATGCTGAGGGAAGAAGGCTACAGAGCGGAATATGACCTTGTAGGAAGAGGACTTAAGGCTCAGATGAAGTACGCTGATAAGATAAAAGCCAGATATGTAATGGTACTGGGCGAAAACGAAATAAATACGGGATCGGCAAACGTAAAGAATATGAAAACCGGAGTTCAGACTCAGGTCAGTCTTGATGAAGGGCTTCTGGACGACTTCGGCGCCTGCTATTACGATATGCTAATGGAAGAGGACGAGATGTTCCGAAGCTTTGCAGAAAACTTCGGAAACAGCGATCGGGAGCAGCAGTGAACGGCTGTTCCGAATAAAGTAAGGATCAATGAAAGGAAGTATAAATTATGAGGTGCAAGCAGTGCGAAAAGGTAGCGGTTTGCGAGATAAAGACACCGCTGGAATACAGCTATGCCCTGGAGGCGCTGAGCAAAATGGTAAAGGCGGGAGAGCTTGAAATCACCTATCAGACCTGTCCTATGGAGCTGATAATACTCAAGGACGGCAGATTCTTTGCAGATAAGCTGTTCCATCAGTTCAGGTGTACAAAGTGCGGAACGGTCTACGGAATGTTTATAAACACCAAATGCGGCGGAGAGATAAAAATAAACGACAAGGTTTTTGATCCCTCCGATTATCCGGATAAAAAAGAGGAAGATAAATAATGCTGCTGATATTGCCTGTTAGCTACGAATTTGAAACGACGCTGACTCCTAAAAGAGTCGCCAGAAAGCTTGATGGAGAGATTGTAGAGCACAGACCGACTGTAAATATAATGTCGCAGGGAAAATTCATGAAAAGGTACCGTAACGAGTCTGTTTACTACGGCAGACGCTCCTCCCGGACCGATTTTCAGATATTTCATCATCAGGCGAAAAAGCGCGACGGCGGTACTACCGGATTTTACGGAAGGATCGAGAAAACTCCCGGCGGCTCAAAAATATCCGGAAAATTCAGAAAACCGCTTTATACATATGTTTTTGCGGCATTGTGGACGGTAATAGCAGCACTTCTGGCTCTTACCCTGCTTGCACTTGAAGAAAAGACAGGAGCAGTATGCTTTGCCCTTTTATGGGCGGCAGGTATCTTCTTTATGTTCTGGGACGATAAGAAGAAGTATTTAAGAATGTACTTAGATACGTTTCCGAAAGCGGCAGAGAATGAGGACGGCGGAGAAGAATCAGCTATAAAAATAAAAACCGAGGGTGAATAATGAAGGTTATATGCGGTACCTGCGGAAACAAATTTGATCCGCTTAAAAACGGAGGAATATGCGCACATTGCGGAATGAGAGTAAGCGGCGACGTTATTCGGGAGGCTGAAGAAAATAACGCCGTACAGGGCGAAAAGCTGAAGGATATTTTAAAAAGCTATCTTAACAGAAAGCTTGCTAAGGATATGAAAAAATCACCTCTGAGAAAAGCCCCCGTTCAGATCACGCTCTGCATTGTGCTGATTTCGGCGATTGCGGGAGTTGCGATATACAGCTATAATGAATATACCAACACAGTAAAAGCTAACAGCGGCTATGAAAGTACGGTTAATATGCAAGTCGAAAGCTGTGATATGAGTGAAGAGCTTACGCTTAGCGGAACCTCTGTAAAAATAATAGGCTGCAAAAAGGCTGACTATAATGAGTCTGTAATTTCTGACGGCTTCAAGCTTATCGAAATAAGCTACGAACGCGGTAAATATGCCGGCTCTCTTATTCTGTCGTACGTTTATCTTAACGACGGAGAGGTATACGTCAAGCCGCTTGATACTTATGAACTGGAAAAGGTTTTTGATAAAGACACAGACCGGCTTAGGGAGCTTGGATATGCCGACAGTTTCCGTGCTCAAACTGATGACGAGGCGGGAATAGGAAAGCTTGTTTTTGCAGTCCGTGAAGATATTACCGAGTTTACTCTTTGCGCATATAAAATGAATGAAGCCGAGGGCGGTGCAGTAAGAGCCGAGGTAAGATACGACATAGCTGTAAAGGAGGATAAGGCGGAATGATCAGCGTTATTATCGAAGCCGTCTGGCTCGCAGTTAAAAAGCTGTTTCAGTATTTCGGCATTGCGGCAGTGCTTCTTATCGCATTGTTCATCTGTGCTTCGGCTCTTCCCAATTACGCAAGAGAAGAAGCAAGGCTTCAGGCTATGTATCAACGAAGCGTTGAATTTATCTCTCTTGAGGAAATAGAGCCGACTGACTACAGCCGTGTTTTTAAACTGAGATTTAAAAATAACGATTCAGATACTCTGAATGGTTTTTCTTTTACTGTCAAGGATAAGGACGGTAACATTATTTTTACGGATTTCAACTCAGAATATGAGGAATTGGAAATTCACAGAAGTCCCGTGATAGTGCAGACAACTCCGCCCGGTTGTGAAAATATTGTATATCTGAGTATTGACGATTATAAGCTTGAGGGTATTGATAAGCTTTATCTGTCTGAGATCAGCGATTCCGATAAAGATGACCCGGGAACCGAGTTTGAAATATAATTTGAAATTTATTTGCAAAGGAAGTAATAAAAATGAAGCTTGACACAATGAAAGGCTTGAAAAGAACTCATTACTGCGGAGAAGTACCCAACGAACCGCAGGAGGTTGTAGTATGCGGCTTTGCCGACAGAGTAAGAGATATGGGAAACCTTATTTTTATAAATCTCCGCGACAGAACAGGGCTTGTTCAGCTTGCCTTTAACGACGCTACCGGCAGAGAGGTATTCGCTAAGGCGCAGACCGTCAAAAGCGAGTATGTTCTTATGGCAAAGGGTAATATTCAGAAGCGTGAAAGCGTGAATAAAAAGCTGAAAACAGGCGAGATAGAAATTATAGTAACAGATCTGAGAATACTCTCAAGGGCTGAAACTACGCCATTTGAGGTTGCAAATTCCGAAAAGGTAAACGACGAGCTGAAGCTGAAGTACCGCTATCTTGATCTGAGGAATCCAAAGCTTCAGGAAAATATGATAAAGCGTCATAAGATAGCTCAGGTAACAAGAGAGTATTTCTATGAGAACGGCTTTCTTGAAATTGAAACGCCTATGATGATGAAATCTACTCCTGAGGGCGCAAGGGATTATCTTGTTCCTTCAAGAGTTCATGCGGGAAAATTCTACGCTCTTCCCCAGTCGCCGCAGATTTACAAGCAGCTGCTTATGATCTCCGGCTACGACCGCTATATTCAGCTTGCAAGATGCTTCCGTGACGAGGATCTGAGAGCGGACAGACAGCCTGAATTTACTCAGATCGACCTTGAGATGTCCTTTGTTGACGCAGAGGATATCCAGGAGTGCGTAGAGGGATATATAAAAAGACTTTTCAGCGAGGTAATGGGAATAGATATTAAGCTTCCGCTTGAAAGGCTGACCTTTGCCGACGCTATGAACCGCTTCGGCTCTGATAAACCTGATACACGATTCGGAATGGAAATTCAGGATATTTCAGACGCTGTAAAGGACATTGATTTTGTCGTGTTCAAATCTGCGCTTGAAGCCGGCGGCTCTGTCCGTGCAGTCAATGTCAAGGGCGGTGCGGCGACATATACAAGAAAGGAGATCGACAAGCTTGTTGAACACGCTAAGGGCATCGGCGCTAAGGGACTTGCCTATATCCGCTGGGCCGACGAGCCGAACTGCTCCTTCAAGAAATTCTTAGGCGAGGGCGATTTGGAAAAGATCTGTTCTGCCGTTGACGCCGAAAAGGGAGATCTTGTGCTTATCTGCGCCGACAGAACCAAGGTCGTTCTTTCAACGCTCGGCGCTGTCAGGCTTATTGCCGCAAAGCGTCTTGACATTATTCCTGAGGGCAGATACAACTTCGTATGGATCACCGAAATGCCGTTCTTTGAATTTGACGAGGAGAATAACACATGGGTGGCAGCGCATCATCCCTTTACAATGCCTATGGAGGAATGTATGGAGTATCTTGACAGCGATCCTGCAAACGTTCGCGCTAAGGCTTGGGATCTGGTACTCAACGGAACGGAGCTTTCAAGCGGTTCTATGAGAATAACCGACTTTGAGCTTCAGCAGAGAATGTTCGAGGCCCTGGGAATGAGCGATGAGGAAATTGAGGCTAAATTCGGCTTTCTCGTTGACGCTTACCGCTACGCCGCTCCTCCCCACGGCGGAATGGGAATAGGACTTGACAGACTTGCAATGATCATGTGCAAGGCTGACAGCCTGAGAGATGTTGTAGCGTTCCCCAAGGTTCAGAATGCAAGCGAGCTTATGAGCGCATGTCCTTCGGCTGTAGACGAAAAGCAGCTTGAGGAGCTGCATATAAGAACGGCGGCAGCAGAATAAGCGGTAATGCAGATACTGCCTTTTCTCATCAGGAATATGATCGGGAAATACTGAGGACTACTCTGTTTTATAATGATATGCTTGACGCAGGGTGCGGAACAGGACGCTCTTTGTAAAAGTATACTCAGTGACAGTGAGGTAAGGCTTCTAAGGCTTGTTCGGATGTTTAATGCCGCCGGCGGCAGGCTTAAAAAGTGCGGTGGAAAGGCGGAGCTTGTGAAGCGTTCAGTTTCGGAACAGGATTACTTCTCGGAATTTAACTTGTGATCTCCCTTATAGTAGATCATTGGTTGCAATTATTATAAATATATGCTATAATAACCTAAAAACAATAAAAGCGAGGTGTCAGTATTTATGGCTATCAGGGAATCGGGAGAGGATTATCTTGAAACGATCCTTATCTTACATGAGCGGACTGGCTATGTCAGATCTATAGATATAGCGGCAGAACTGGGTTTTTCAAAGCCCAGCGTCAGCAGAGCAATGGGGATCCTGAAGGAGAGCGGTTTTATTACCGTTGAGCCGGACGGTCAGATCGTACTGACTAAGCAGGGTTATCTCAGAGCGAGAGAGGTTTACGACCGCCACCTGCTTATTACAAGGTTTCTGAGAGATGTTCTTATGGTAAGCGAAGAAAACACAAATGCCGACGCCTGCAAGATCGAACACGTTATAAGCCATGAGACCTTTGAAAAGCTTAACGTTTTCGTAGACAGCTATCTGAAAGACTGACGCTGATATTTATTTTCTTAGGGGGGAGCGGCTGAAATGAAGATAGTAAAGGTGCTTAACAATAACGTTGTAATAGCTGACGGCGGAGCGGGAGAGGTTGTCGCTATGGGCAGCGGACTTGGCTTTCAGAAGAAAAAGGGAGATATTATAGCTAAAGACCGAATAGAAAAATACTTTACTCTTGCCGACGGCGGTTTGTATGAGGAATTCAGCAGGCTTATGGAGGATATTGATCCTGCCGCATTAAGGCTTTCGGAGCAGATAATTTCCGAGGCGGAGAGGATCCTTCCGGGCATACAGCTCGGTGAATCACTGCATATATCCCTGTGCGATCATATAAACGGAGTAATACGGCGTCAGGCGGAGGGAATAACGCTTGATAACGCCGTATGGACTGAGATCTGCAGGATATATCCGGACGAGTTCAGGCTCGGACAGTATGCGGTGGAGCTTATGAACGATAGCTTCGGATACAGTCTCGGAAACGGTGAGGCGGCGTTCATAGCCGTACATTTTATAAACGCTCAGGGCGGCGGCGCAGGAGAGAGCGGGAAAACGGCTAAGCTTATCAATGATATTTCAGAAATGGTAAGGGCGTATTTCAAAATTGAGCCTGATACGTCCGGAGTAAGCTACTATCGGTTCATAAGCCATATAAAAAGCTTTGCCGGAGCAGTTCTCGGCGGAGTCTTTTCCGAGGAGGACAGCGGTCTTTATGGGTTTGTAAGTGAAAGGTATCCCGAGGCCTGCCGCTGTGCGGAGCAGATCAATAAAATGATCCAGATAAAGTATAAGGGCCGTATTACAAAGGACGATACGGCGTATCTTGCCTTATATATAGACAGGCTTGTGAGATAAGCCTTGAAAAACCGTTTCCGTCAGAATCCGGAAGCGGTTTTTCAGTACAAGTCGGTTCGACTCAGCATGAAATAAAAAGTTAATTATTTATTTATTGCCCCTGGTTGACTTTTACGGGCAAATGGTGTATATTATTAAGAATAATATAATAAGAAAATGAAGTGAAAAGCTAAATGAAGTGGGAGGTTGTAAAATGCTTAATGAAAACAGTATGAAAGAAAAATTCGGAAAGGAAGGACTTACCTTTGACGATGTTCTTCTTATTCCCGCAGAATCGGACGTTACTCCTAATATGATCAACCTTAAAACCAGACTTGCAGGGGATATTATGCTCAATACCCCTATCATGACTTCAGCAATGGATACCGTTACAGAGTCAAAAATGGCTATCGCTATCGCAAGAGAGGGCGGTATCGGTATTATTCACAAGAATATGACGGTCGAGAAGCAGGTCGAAGAGGTCGATAAGGTTAAGCGTTCAGAAAACGGCGTTATAGTAAATCCTTTTTCTCTTACAGGCGACAGAACGGTTGCCGAGGCTGACGAGCTTATGGGCAAATATAAGATCTCAGGAGTTCCTGTTGTTGACGAAAAGGGGAAGCTTGTCGGTATTCTTACAAACCGCGATCTGCGTTTCATTACTGATTTTGATATTAAGATCTCCGACGTTATGACTAAGGAAAACCTTGTTACTGCCCCCGTAAATACAAACCTTCAGCAGGCTCAGAAGATACTTATGAAGCATAAGATCGAGAAGCTTCCGCTTGTTGACGACAACGGTATGCTCAAGGGCCTTATTACTATAAAGGATATCGAAAAGGCTGTTCAGTATCCTAATTCTGCAAGAGATAAGAACGGCAGGCTTCTCTGCGGCGCAGCTATCGGAGTAACCGCTGATGTGCTTGACAGGGCTAAGGCGCTTATTGACGCTCAGGTCGATGTGCTTGTTCTCGACTCTGCTCACGGTCATTCCAAGAATATAGTTACCTGTCTTAAAAGGGTCAAGGAGGCATTTCCGCATATCCCTGTTATTGCAGGAAATATCGCAACTGCCGAAGCGGCTGAGGCGCTTATCGCCGCAGGTGCAGATGCGCTCAAGGTAGGTATCGGCCCGGGTTCAATATGTACTACCCGTGTTGTTGCAGGTATAGGCGTTCCTCAGATAACGGCGGTTTACGACGTTGCCTGCGCTGCGTCCAAGCATAATATTCCTGTTATTGCAGACGGCGGAATAAAGTATTCGGGAGATATTGTAAAGGCTCTTGCCGCAGGAGCAAGCGTTGTTATGCTCGGCTCTCTGCTTGCAGGCTGTGAGGAAGCTCCTGGAGAAATGGAAATTTATCAGGGCCGTTCCTTTAAGGTATACAGAGGAATGGGTTCGCTTGCGGCTATGCAGTGCGGCTCTAAGGACAGATACTTTCAGGAGGGTGCAAGAAAGCTTGTGCCTGAGGGCGTAGAGGGACGTGTTCCGTTCAAGGGTGCGGTTTCCGATACTATTTTCCAGCTTGTCGGAGGAATCCGTTCGGGAATGGGTTACTGCGGCTGTCCTGATATCCAGACTCTGCACGAAAATGCCAAATTCGTAAGGATAACCGGCGCCGGACTCAAGGAGTCGCATCCTCATGATATTTATATAACAAAGGAAGCGCCTAACTATTCGGCGCAGATATGATCTGAACGTAAAAAAATCGGAGAAAGGTACCGTTAAAGTATTCTTCTCCGATTTCTTTTGTGCAGGAGCAGTCAAATAATACTAGACAACTAAAAAATACGGAGCAGGTCATTAGATCCATGCTCCGTATTTTATATTTCTATGTAATTTGCTTCTGCGCTTTCTATGAGATCAGCCAGCCGAGTATCTCAAAGTTCTTTGCGCCGCTCTCGTCGACCGTAACTGTTACCGTGTGCTTTGCGGCCGTGTCCGAAGTATAAAGCTCGCTGTTTGTGGCATAATCGCCCCAGCCGCCTGTAAAGTCGCCGTTTACGTTTCCTACGTCCTCGCCGTCGATGTTAACAGTCACGCTGCCTGTATTTCCGTCAACTGTTTTATAATACAGCATACCGAGGTTCTTGAATTCCATCTCAAACGTAACAGAGCCGCCGGTTTTTGTTGCCCAGCCGTCCGCAAAGTTCCACGGGGAAGAGGGCTCTGTAAACGCTCCTGCGTCTTTTACTGTAATATCTCCGTCCTTCTTGTTGGCAATAGCCGCCGCCGCATATTTATCTCCCGTGGGGGATTCTGCGTCAAACGGCTTTGGCTCTTCGGCTGAACCCGCAGTTTCCTTTACCTTTGAAGCAAAGTTGATAAGCATCTGACCGAGCATTATATGTCCCTGATCGTTGGGGTGAATATTGTCCGGTGAAATATCTTTCCATGCGATATTTCCTGCTTCTACCTCAGGAAGAACTGCGTCATGGTATGAGATTATCGGAATATCATATGCAAGACCGATCTCGGAGTGGACCTTCTGAGGACAGGTACCGTCCTCCATAGTCATTTCCACCAAAACTACTGCGGGATTGTTTTCGGCTGACAGGCACTTTCTGATAAGGCTGTCCATCGTAGCCTTGTAGAATTCGTTGTCAACGTCGTTTATAAACTCGATAAAAATAATATCTGGCTGAGCGTCTAATACGTCTTTCTGAACCCTGTGAACTCCCAGATAAGAATCGGTAGCGCCTATTCCGGCATTGGTAACGTCAACGTAGTAGCTTACGTTTTCCTCCCACCAGGTCTTGAACTGGTTTACATACTGATTTGAGCTTGAAGAGGTCACTGAGCCTGCGGTTATCGAGTCACCGAGGAAGGTTATCTTAGTTGTTTCCTTAGGATTGTCCACGGCGTTTTTCAGCTTCTGCGCAAGCCTTGAGGTATCGCCCTCGTTAAGAACAGAGCGGATCAGCATATTTTCCGTACAGCCCTGTGCAATATCTACAGCTCCGTCGTTTACAGGAGCTTTCAGTTCGCTCTGAGACTCCGACGGCTTGGAATCGTCTTCGCTTTCGCTGGTCTGGGAGGACTGCGCCGAGCTTTTTACGTCATCTGAATCAGAGCTTGAATCTGAACCTCCGCAGCCTGAAAAAGCCATGGCGGTCATCATCAGCGCAACTGTGAATGCAAGCTTTTTTTTCATAGCAATATATATCCTTTCTTTGCTTCGGGCTGTTCTTACGCCCGTATTAATTATTTACAGCAAAATTATTATACATCATAAACAGCTGATTTGCAAGCGTTTTGCACAAAAAATCTGTATTTTGCATGAACTTTTTTGTGAAAACGATTTCTATTCTTGACATCGGATACGGCAGAGAGTAAAATAGAAAAAAGGTTTATGTAATAGGTTCGGAAGGAGGAATGCCCGAAGCTCAGGGCATTATGATTAATATGGAGTTACTGAATGATATGAAGCTTATTTCGGCGGACGACGAAAATATTTCCTATATGGGAAGAACGGAATATACGGATAAAAAAGCTGTTAAATTCGTATTTGCGGGAACGTCGGCAACTCTCAGATTTAAAGGAACGCAGATCTCGGCAGTGATCTTTAATCACAGATTTTACAATATTATGGAACTTGGAGTAATTATAGACGGCAGAGAGGATAAGGTGCGCTTTGATACTGATTATGAGAAATTTACTTTGCTTCTTGCCGAAGGTCTTGAGTACGGTGAGCATGAGGTAACGCTGTTCAAGCGTCAGGATGCGTCGCACTATTTTGATTTTTACGGTTTTGCGGTCGATAAGGATGCCGAAGCGTTTCCTCCCGCTGCAAAGCCTGGCAGAAGAATAGAGTGCTACGGAGATTCCGTTTCGGCAGGAGCGGTATGTGAGGCTGTTGAATATACGGGGAAATGTGACCCGGAGAACAACGAGGGACAGTGGGATAACGCTTGGCATTCCTATTCAATGATAACGGCGAGAAATCTCGGGGCGGAAATTAACAATATCGCTCAGGGCGGAATTGCGGTTTTTGACGGAACAGGCTATTATCACGCTCCCAACTATATCGGAATGGAAACGGCGTATAATAAGGTATGCTATTTTCCTGAAGCAGAGGGGGGATATTCGGAGTGGGATTTTTCTCGGTATACTCCCCATATAGTTATTCTTGCCGTAGGTCAGAACGATCAGCATAATGAAAAAGACGGCGATCCCGATATTAATGACCCTCAGTTCAGAGAGCGCTGGAAATCGGGATACAGAAAAATAATCAAAGAGCTGCGTTCAAAGTATCCGAAGGCACAGTTTATAATGCTGCTGACGGTGCTTATGCATGATCCGGGCTGGGATAAAGCGGTGGACGAAATAGTATGCGGGCTTAAAGCAGAGGGAGATAAAAGGATCTCTCATTTTATGTTCAGGCGTACGGGAAAAGCAACTCCCGGTCACCCAAGACTGTCGGAGCAGTATGAAATGGCGGAGGAGCTTACGGCGTATATTTCAAATATGGATACCCAAATCTGGCAATAAATCAAAATATGTATAAAAAATTCTAAAAAATTTTGAAAAACCCCTTGACAAACTGAAATTTATAGGTTATACTATAATACAGATAGATAATTGAGGAGAATTAATAATGCAGAATTCTGAAAAGACCATGGATAAAATCGTTGCTCTTTGTAAGAACAGAGGCTTTGTTTATTCAGGCAGCGAAATTTACGGAGGTCTTGCAAATACATGGGACTACGGTCCTTTGGGCGTTGAGCTGAAAAACAACATCAAGAAGGCTTGGTGGAAAAAGTTTGTTCAGGAAACCCCATATAACGTAGGTCTTGATTCGGCGATTCTTATGAACCCTGAAACATGGGTGGCTTCCGGTCATTTAGGCGGCTTTTCCGATCCGCTTATGGACTGCAAGGCTTGTAAGACACGTCACAGAGCCGATAATCTTATTGAAGATTTCGACGGCACAAACGTTGCCGGCTGGACGAATGAGCAGATGATGAGTTACATAAGGGATAAAGGAATTGTTTGTCCTGAATGTGGAAAAAGCGATTTTACAGATATACGTCAGTTTAACTTGATGTTCAAGACCTTTCAGGGGGTTACCGAGGATTCAAAATCCGAGTTGTATCTCCGTCCTGAAACGGCGCAGGGCATATTTGTTAACTTTGCAAATATACAGAGGACCTCTAGAAAGAAAGTACCTTTCGGCGTAGGACAGATCGGAAAGTCTTTCAGAAATGAGATAACTCCCGGAAACTTTATTTTCCGTGTAAGAGAATTTGAGCAGATGGAGCTTGAGTTCTTCTGCAAACCCGGTACAGATCTTGAGTGGTTTCAGTATTGGAGGACCTATTGCAGGAATTTCCTGATAGACCTTGGTATCAAGGAGGAAAATCTCAGACTGAGGGATCACGATCCTGAAGAGCTTTGCTTCTATTCAAAGGCAACTACAGACTTTGAATATCTCTTCCCGTTTGGTTGGGGCGAGCTTTGGGGCATTGCCGACAGAACAGATTACGACCTTACTCAGCATCAGAATCACAGCGGAAAAAGCTTAGAGTATTTTGATCCTGAGGATAATTCAAAATATATACCTTATGTTATCGAGCCTTCTCTTGGCGTTGAAAGACTATTCCTTTCAATAGTTACGGAAGCTTATGACGAAGAGGTTATCGACGCGGAAAAGAACGATACCAGAACTGTAATGCGACTGCATCCGGCTCTTGCACCTGTAAAGGCGTGTGTTCTTCCGTTGGTTAAAAAGCTTAAAGAGCCTGCACTCGAGCTTTACGGCAAGCTTGCGAAAAAGTTTGCTATCGAGTATGATGAGTCCGGTGCAATAGGCAAAAGGTATCGCAGACAGGACGAAATAGGAACTCCTATCTGTATAACCTATGATTTTGATTCTCTTGAAGACGGCTGTGTAACGGTTCGTGACCGTGACACAATGGAGCAGGAGAGGATCAGGATTGAGGAACTTGAAGCTTATATTGAAAAGAAGCTTGAGTTCTGATTGATTTGATTTAAAAGATCTTGTATCTTTTAATAGCTGGCAGGTTTGCTTTATTATAGCAAACTAATGGGAGCGAGTTGTCAGGCCGGTAACCTGCTGCGCTTCTTATGGTGAATTAAGGGAGTAAAAACATCCGCTTCGGTAGTGGGTGTTTTTACTTTTTATTGGGGAAAATAATGCAGCTGGTTTTCTATTATTTGAAGGAGGATTGCAGAAATCTTTCAAAAATCAGTACAAAAAGCAGATATTTATGATATGATTTGCACAATTTTGAATTGATGTATCAAAAATATTGCAAAATGGGTTGACAAAATCTTATATTTATGATAGAATAACATACGCAGAACAAAGACGTTCATTTTACGGGCTGAATAAGCCTGTTTAATGTGCGTCTTTTTTTGTATGCGGGAAATTTCCGGTCAGCAAGCCGGGTAAATACATTTAATTTATAAGGAGGAAATTGTATGCTGCGTGAGGGTGAGATCAGAATTCCGTCTGGGTGTGCAATATCGGGGATAATTTCAAAAAGCGGTAAAAATATAAACGGCTCGGAGATAGTTAGATCTATAGCTACTATGCACGACCGTTCAAACGGTCTGGGCGGAGGGTTCGCCGGTTACGGAATTTATCCGCAGTACGCCGATCATTACGCTTTTCATGTTTTCTATGATGGAAATAAGGCGAGAGAAGAATGCGAGAGATTTCTTGATAAGCATTTTGATATAATAAACCTTTCAAAGATACCTGTAAGGAAAAGCGATAGGATAACGGCAGAACCCCTTATCTGGAGGTATTTTGTTGCTCCCCTGCCGACAAAGCTGAAAGATTCACACCTTGACGAAAAGGAATTTGTAACAAGGTGCGTTATAAATGTAAACGCCAATATCGAAGGAGCGTATGTTTTCTCCTGCGGAAAGAATATGGGAGTTTTCAAGGCTGTAGGCTACCCGGAGGACGTGGGGGAATATTTCAGGCTTGATGAATACGAAGGCTATTCCTGGACTGCTCACGGAAGGTATCCTACCAATACACCGGGGTGGTGGGGCGGCGCGCACCCCTTTGCAATGCTTGACTACTCGATAGTTCATAACGGCGAAATCTCAAGCTACGACGCAAACAGACGAAATATTGAGATGTACGGCTATAAATGCACCCTTCAGACCGATACCGAGGTAATTACATATATTATCGACTATCTGCTGAGAAAACAGAAGCTTACGCTTGAGGAGTGCGCCGAGGTTATCGCCGCACCGTTCTGGTCAACGATCGAAAGAATGAGCAAGGAGGACGCTGACAGAGCGAAATATCTTAGAAATACGTTTTCAAGTCTGCTTATAACAGGGCCGTTTTCAATAATCCTCGGCTTCGAGGGAGGACTGATGGCGCTTAACGACCGTCTGAAGCTTCGCTCAATGGTTATCGGTGAAAAAGACGACAGGGTGTATATGGCAAGTGAAGAATGTGCTGTAAGAGTTATAGAGCCTGAACTTGACAAAATATGGACTCCGAAAGGCGGAGAACCGGTAATAGTCACGCTGGACAGCTGTAAAAGATGATATTTTCAAGTAAGAAGGGATGGTATTGAAATGGCTGTAGATTTTCTTTATCCCGAATATGAGATAGTAAGGGATTACAATAAATGTATCGGCTGCCGGGTATGTGAAAGGCAGTGCGCTAACTGTGCTCATTCGTATGACGAGGAGCTTGATAAAATGGTATCGGACGATTCAAAATGCGTTAACTGTCACAGATGTGTTTCGCTTTGTCCGACAAGAGCGCTTAAAATCGTTCATACAGACCACACGTTTAAGCATAATTCAAACTGGACAGGAGAAACGATTGCTGAAATATACCGTCAGGCAGGCTCGGGCGGAGTGCTGCTTTCGTCAATGGGAAATCCGAAAAATTATCCTGTCTACTGGGATAAAATACTGCTCAACGCTTCGCAGGTTACAAATCCTCCGATCGATCCGCTGAGAGAGCCTATGGAAACAAAGGTATTTCTGGGCGCAAAGCCGAAGAAGATAGAGAGGGACGAAAATGGCAGGCTAATAAATAATCTTTCGCCGCAGCTGGAGCTTTCTTCTCCGATAATGTTTTCAGCAATGTCCTACGGCTCTATAAGCTATAATGCTCACGAAAGCCTTGCAAAAGCTGCGCAGGAGCTTGGAATTTACTACAATACCGGAGAGGGCGGACTTCACCCCGATTTCTATAAATACGGGCCTAACACAATAGTACAGGTAGCCTCCGGACGTTTCGGCGTTTCAAAAGATTACCTTAAAGCCGGAGCGGCTATTGAAATAAAAATGGGGCAGGGCGCAAAGCCGGGTATCGGCGGACATCTTCCCGGGATCAAGGTTTCCGAGGATATTTCAAAGACAAGAATGATACCCGAAGGCTCGGACGCTATTTCCCCTGCTCCTCATCATGATATTTATTCAATAGAGGATCTGAGACAGCTTGTTTATTCGCTCAAGGAGGCTTCAGACTATGAAAAGCCGGTTATCGTAAAGATCGCCGCAGTTCATAATGTTGCGGCTATAGCTTCGGGTATTGCCAGAAGCGGAGCGGATATTATCGCTATTGACGGCTTCCGCGGAGGAACAGGAGCTGCCCCAACAAGGATAAGGGACAACGTCGGAATCCCTATTGAGCTTGCTCTTGCCGCGGTAGATCAGCGGCTGAGGGACGAAGGGATAAGGGATAACGTTTCAGTGGTTACAGGAGGTTCTATACGTTCGTCAGCGGATGTTGTAAAGGCAATTGCCCTTGGCGCTGACGCTGTATATATTGCGACCGCCGCCGTTCTTGCGCTTGGCTGTCATCTTTGCAGGACCTGTCAGACAGGTAAGTGCAACTGGGGTATCGCTACTCAGCGTGAGGACCTTGTAAGAAGGCTGAATCCGGAGATCGGCTATAAAAGACTAGTCAATCTTGTACGTGCATGGGATCATGAGATAAAGGAAATAATGGGCGGAATGGGCATCAATTCTATAGAAGCTCTTAAGGGAAACAGGCTTATGTTAAGGGGAATAGGACTTACCGAAAAAGAGCTTTCGATCCTCGGAATAAAGCATGCCGGTGAATAATTTTTGTATTGTCGGCAGTCATGACAAAATTCGGGAAATCAAAAAAGCCTTTGACATTTCCAACAAAATTATAAAAATATATTTGTGCAAGTAAACGATTTATATTTTAATAAAAAACTTTTTCGTTCATAGTTGCACATTTGCGTGCAACTTTTCCCCCTTTTTCGCCTATTAGTAGAGGGGGTCGTTTTCAGACGGACTTCGGGAAGCTGGTTTTAAGAATAATTAAGATTAAGGTTGGGCAGTATTATGAAACGAATTTATGTAAATGAAAAGTGGTGTCTTGGCTGTCATCTTTGCGAGTATAACTGCGCTTACGCAAACTCAGGCAAGGACGATATGGTCAAGGCGCTGAAAAATGTAAAGATCAATCCTCGGATAAGGATCGAGGAGAAAAACGGGATCGCCTTTGCGGTACAGTGCCGTCACTGCGAAGAGCCGCTGTGCGTTAAGGCCTGTATTACCGGTGCGCTTTCGGTCAGGGAAGGGATAATCGAGGTAGACAGGGAAAAGTGCGTCGGCTGCTTTACCTGTATTCTTTCCTGTCCGTACGGAGCGATAATGCCGGACGACGATGGTCACGCCGTTCAGAAGTGCGAGCTGTGCATAAAAAATGCAAACGGACAGCCCGCCTGTGTTGCCGGATGTCCTAATAAGGCTATAGTTTTTGAGGAAAGATAAGGGGGCGTAAATATGAGTAAATATGTTATTATCGGAAACTCGGCAGGAGCGATAGGCTGCGTCGAGGGAATAAGAAGCGTCGATAAGGATTCGGAGATCGTGCTTATATCAAGCGAGCCGTACCATACCTATTCACGTCCGCTTATCTCCTATCTGCTGTGGGGGAAAACCGATGAGCAGAGAATGAAGTATCGTCCCGACAGCTTCTATCAGGACAATAACGTCAAAACAATGCTCGGTAAAACGGCAGTAAGCATTGACAGCGCAAATAAATGTGTAAGGCTTGATTCAGGCGAGTGCATTTGTTATGACAGTCTGCTTGCGGCAACCGGTTCTTCTCCCTTTGTTCCCGTTATTAAGGGACTGGATACCGTTGAGAAAAAGTTCACCTTTATGAAGCTTGATGACGCTTACGCTTTGGAAAAGGAACTGAAGCCTGATTCCAGGGTACTTGTTATAGGAGCAGGTCTCATCGGACTGAAATGCGTAGAGGGAATTGCCGGAAGGGTCGGAGAAATTACCGTTGCCGACATGGCGGACAGGATACTGCCATCGGTTCTCGATCATGAGGGAGCGCAGCTTGTTCAGAGCTTTATCGAGGAGCGGGGAGTTAAATTCTGTCTTGGCGACAGTGCGGCTGAGTTCAGTAAAAACAAGGCGGTTCTTAAAAGCGGAAAAGAGATCGATTTTGATATTTTGGTGTTGGCTGTGGGAGTACGTCCGAACGTTTCACTTCTCAGGGAAGCAGGCGCAGAGGTAAACAGAGGCGTAGTTACCGATGAGAAATGCCGCACTTCGGTCAAGGATATTTATGCGGCGGGCGACTGCACCGAATCCTACGATATTTCCGCCGGAGCAAGCAGAATACTTGCGCTTCTGCCCAACGCATATTTGCAGGGGGAAGCTGCCGGAATAAATATGGCAGGCGGCGAAAAGCTTTATGATAACGCAATACCTATGAACGCAATGGGAATGTTCGGCTATCATATGATAACAGCAGGTACATATGAGGGCGAGGTTTATGCCGAAAAAAGCGGCAGGAACTACAAGAAGCTCTTTTATAAGGACAACAGGCTTGTCGGATATATCATGATAGGCGATATTGCAAGAGCGGGGATCTATACCGGACTTATCAAGAAAAAGACTCCGTTGGATTCCATTGATTTTGAACTGATAAAAGCCAGACCTCAGCTTATGGCTTTTTCAAAAAAGAAGCGCGCTGAGTTTCTTGCGAGATAAGTGCAGTAAGGGGGAATAATTTATGAAGATCACAGCAGGTTCAATGCATTTTAAGGAGCTTAACGAAAAGCTGAAGTCCTGTACCGACGAGCCGGTAGTAATAGACAGCTGTCTTGGACAAAGGTATATAGCCTCGGGTAGAAGCAGGGGCGATATTATTATAAACGGAACTCCGGGAAACGCTCTGGGGGCATATCTTGACGGAAGCGATATTACCGTTTACGGCAACGCTCAGGACGCTGCAGGAGATACTATGAACAGCGGAACTATTACTGTTTTCGGCTCGTCCGGCGACGCAACAGGCTACGCTATGAGAGGCGGCAGGATCTACGTCAGGGGAAACGCCGGCTACAGAGCGGGCATCCATATGAAATCGTATATGGAGCATATTCCGGTGCTTGTTATCGGAGGAAGCGCCGGATCATTTTTGGGAGAATATCAGGCGGGAGGATATATTATCGTTCTGGGGCTTGATTCAGAGGGCGAAGCTCCCGTCGGAAATTTCTGCGGAACGGGAATGCACGGCGGAAAAATATTTCTGAGAACAGAAACGCTTCCGCAAGATCTTCCGGCTCAGGTAAAGGCGGCGGAGGCGGAAGAAAATGATATGGCGGAGATCGACGAGTATATTTCGGAATTTTGCGGAAAGTTCGGAATTGATAAGGACGAGGTGATCAACAGCAGGTTCTATGTCCTGACTCCCGACACAAAAAATCCTTATAAACAGCTTTACACGGCAAATTAAATGTTGTATAATAATAAAAGATCATTTTCGGCAGCTTATGAGCAGTCAGGAAAGGATCACAACTATAGCAAAAATTGCGGCGGCGGGAGGAAAAGCGTATGAAATATACTGAAAAAGAGGTACTGCAGTTCATTGAGGAAAATGACGTAAAATTTGTAAAGCTGATGTTCTGCGATATATTCGGGCGGCTGAAAACAATTTCTGTAATTTCTCGGGAGCTTGCAAAGGTTTTTGAGAGAGGACTTGCTTTTGACGCTTCAAAGGTAGAGGGTTTTATGAATATTACCGATGGGGATCTGCTGCTTTTCCCCGATCCTAATACGCTTTCGCTGCTGCCGTGGAGACCTCAGCAGGGCAGGGTCGTAAGGTTTTTCTGTAATATCAGAAACAGCGACGGAACGCCCTTTGACGGCGACGGAAGATTTTTTCTTAAAACCGCTATGGATTACGCTCGTTCCAAGGGATATATTTTTCAGATAGGAACATCCTGCGAATTTTATGTTTTTGAAACTGACCAGAACGGAATGCCAACTAAGATTCCGCACGATTACGCCGGCTACTGCGACGTTGCTCCAGCAGACAGAGGGGAAAATCTAAGAAGGGATATTTGCCTTACGCTTGAACAGATGGATATTGTTCCCGAAAGCTCCAGGCATGAGGCGGGGCCGGGGCAGAACGAGATAGATTTTCAGTATTCTAACGCTCTTAACGCAGCGGATAATCTTATTACTTTTAAAAACGTAGTCAAGTCTGTTGCGTCAAGAAACGGAATGTTTGCCTCTTTTATGCCGAAGCCTTTGCCGGACAAATGCGGCAGCGGTCTGCATATTTATCTTTCCTGTATAAGAAACGGAAAAAATATATTCAGTACGAAAACCGATTTTCCTGAAGAAGCAAAGAGCATGATCGCCGGTATCCTCAGGGAGATACGTGCTATGACGTTATTTATGAACAGTACCACCAATTCATATTCAAGGCTCGGAGAGCATCTTGCACCGAAATATGTTACCTGGACTCATAAAAATTACGCTCAGCTTATGAGAGCGCCGTTAAGCGCAAGTGAAGAAAATGAAATGATCCTTCGTTCTCCTGACAATACCTGCAATCCGTATTTTGTGCTGGGTCTTCTTATATACGCTTGTCTTAAAGGAGCGGCGGAGAAAGTACAATTATGCGGTCCTGCCGATTTTGATCTGCACAGCGCTGACGCAGAAACGCTTGCCGGCTTTGAGAGGCTGCCCTCAAGTCTTGAGGAAGCGGTAAACTGCGCTGAAAAAAGCGAGTTTTTAAGAGAGCATCTTCCTGAAAGAACTCTGGATTACTATATTTCACGGAAAAAGTCGGCATGGAAGGAATATATAGGAGCTCAGGACAGAGAGCTGTATGAATCGGTAAAATATTTCCGCACACTTTAAACTCATGACGGAAACGATCAACAGTCAGAATGAGGGGGTGTGTCGGAATGGATAGGGTCCTTATCGTATCCAGCAGCGAAAAGGCGTCCGAGACCATAGCTTTGCTGATAAAGGAAGCCTTTCCCGTATGCAGGCAGTCGACGGTAAATTCAGGCTTGGAGGCAAGGCGCATTGCCGTATCGGGCAGCTATGACGCAGTTATTATAAATTGTCCGCTTTCCGACGAATACGGAAACGAGCTTGCGGAGCTTATTACCGATTCGACCGTAGCCAGCTGTATTCTTATAGTCAGGTCTGAAAGTTCCGATTCTGTCAGCGAAAGGGTAGAGGATATGGGCGTTATGGTAATTCCAAAGCCGTTGAACAGGCAGGTATTCTATCAGGCGCTGAAGTTTGTCAACGCTTCAAGGAAAAGGCTGCTGGGACTTCAGAACGAGAACATAAAGCTTCATAAAAAGCTTGAGGAGATCAGAAATGTAAACCGCGCGAAGCTTGCGCTTATGCAGTATCTTAAATTTACCGAACAGCAGGCGCACAGGTATCTGGAAAAGCAGGCGATGGATCTTAGGGTCACAAAAAACGAGGTGGCCTTAAAGGTAATAAAAATGTACGAATAGTTTTTGTGTTCAAAGTGTTAAAATATAATAACAATATTGTTAAATTGGAGAAAATCCGTTGCAATTTGACCTGTGAGAGAGTATAATATATTTGTTGTTTAAAAATGCACGACGAAAGGGTGTTTATAATGTTGGTTTCAACTAAGGAAATGATGGCTAAGGCCGTTGAGGGACACTATGCGGTAGGTCAGTTCAATATCAACAATCTTGAATGGACAAAGGCTATTCTTCTTACTGCTCAGGAGCTTAACTCGCCTGTTATTCTGGGAGTTTCAGAGGGCGCAGGAAAGTATATGTGCGGCTATAAGACGGTAGTAGGAATGGTAAACGGAATGCTGGAGGAGCTTAATATTACAGTTCCTGTTGCTCTTCACCTCGACCATGGCTCTTTTGAGGGCGCAAAGGCCTGCATCAATGCCGGATTCTCGTCAATTATGTTTGACGGTTCTCATTATCCTATTGAAGAAAACATTGCAAAGACAACTGCTCTTGTAAACACCTGTGACGTTTTAGGTATATCCCTTGAAGCCGAGGTCGGTTCGATCGGCGGCGAAGAGGACGGAGTTATCGGAGCAGGCGAATGTGCTGATCCTGATGAATGCAAGATGATCGCTGATCTCGGAGTAACAATGCTTGCTGCCGGTATCGGAAACATTCACGGTAAATATCCTGAAAACTGGGCAGGACTTTCATTTGAAACTCTTGCGGCAGTTAAGGAAAGAGTAGGAGATATGCCGTTGGTACTTCACGGCGGTACAGGAATTCCTGCTGATATGATCAAGAAGGCTATTTCACTGGGCGTTGCAAAAATCAATGTAAATACTGAATGTCAGCTTTCGTTCCAGGAGGCTACAAGAAAGTATATTGAGGACGGCAAGGATCTCCAGGGCAAGGGCTTTGACCCAAGAAAGCTTCTGGCTCCGGGCTTTGAGGCAATTAAGGCTACCGTTAAGGAAAAGATGGAGCTTTTCGGTTCTGTAGGTAAGGCGTAAGTTTAATATACAATATAATACGAGTGTAACCCAGACCACCACTCGATAATAAAAACAAGGAGAAATCAGTATGGAGATTTTTAATTCGCGACGTATAACCAATATAGGTGTTGTTGCGGCAATTTATGTAGTCGTTACTCTTTTAGGAAGCGGACTTGCTTATGGACAGGTTCAGTTCAGGGTATCCGAAGCATTGGTGCTTCTGTGCTTTTTCAACAAGGATTATATTCTTTCAATGTCTATCGGCTGTTTCATAGCAAATTTATTCAGCACAGTAGGCTTGATAGATACGGTCGTAGGAACGGCAGCGACGGTGATCTCCGTAGTACTGATATATGTATGCAGGAACAGGTTAAATTTATTTGCGGTTTCGCTTTTTCCGGTAATATTTAATGGAATTTTTGTCGGAGCTGAGCTGAAGCTTGTATCAAATTTACCGTTTTTCGCAAGCGCAGCGTGGGTTGCGTTAGGCGAATTTGTATGCGTATCGGTTTTGGGCGTTGTGCTTATAAAGGCTTGTCAAAGAACAGGCGGTTTATGAAGCTTATAATGGCAGGGCACAATGCTGATTCAATTAGTTAACTGGGGCAGGCAATAGTTTGTCCTTGTATAAATCGCTCGAATTTTCTTTGAAGATTCGGTGTCTTGAAAGAAAATTCGAGATGATTTTAATTTATATGCGGATATGGCGGAATAGGCAGACGCGCTGGCTTCAGGTGCCAGTCGGGGCAACTCGGTGCAGGTTCAAGTCCTGTTATCCGCACCAATGAGAAAAAGGCTGTAAGCAAATAAGCGCTTACAGCCTTTAGTTATGCAGTTTTAGGTTCGAATGTTTCAAAAAACACACTTGCGCTGCCGTTAAAATCCCCGTTCATCTCAAAGTTAACGTCAAGACTTTTGTCCTCGTTCTGGTGAATAGTTATCTTCTTTACCAGCATTCTAAGATTGACGTCTGAAATCATACCCTCTGACAGTATTTCTTCAAGTATTTGAGTGGTATTACTAAGCTGTTCTTTTCGCTGCTTACAGACCTTATCGTATTCACTTAAAGCTGCTGTCTTTTTTTCAAGGGATGCAATTTCTTCCTCACGCTTAGCGATCATAGAATTGTAGATTGAAGCGTGTTCTCTGTCTGTGATACGCTCCATGATTAAATCTTCGATCTGCTGTTTCAGCGCAAATATTTTGTCAGTATTCATTTGAATTTGCTGTTCATACAGCGGCTTTTTTCGTATCCAGTCCTTGACGATTGTTTCATACCTTCGGCTTTCCTGAATGATATTATCTTTTAGGGAGCGAACCTCGTCTTTGACTAATTCATCTAATTGACTTTCACGAATCGTATGCGGAGTACAGAATTGCTTGCCGTAGCGGTGGTGACTGTTGCAGGTGTACTCAACATATTTTTTTCCTCCCTGCCTTCTTGTTCTCGCTACAAAGCACGCTCTACAGTCGGCGCATTTTATCAGCCCTGCATATCTGTGAAGTCTTTTGCCGTTTTGCGAGCGAGGATTGATTTTTGACCTCTGCTTCAGTAAAAACTGAGCCTGATTCCAAGTAGCTATATCAATTATAGGCTCGCAGAAATTCTCATGCCGATATTGTTCTTCTGACGGAATAAAAGTTTTTGTTTTGTAGATTTTAGAGGTTACAGTTTTGTGATTGACCAGAGTTCCAATGTATAGTTCATTAGAAAGCATTCTTTTAACGGAAGTCTGTGCCCATAAATATTTCTTTGAAATGTCAGGTTTCCAATCTGCAAGCTTTCTGTTAAAATAGTAATCCGGTGATCGAATACCGTCTGCGTTCAGCTTTTTAGCAATCGTTGTCAAACCGTAACCGCTGACGTAAAGCTTGAAAACATCACGCACAATCCAAGCTGTTTCCTCGTCGATTACTACCTCGTTTGTGATTTTATCCAAACGATAACCGAGCGGTAAAGTAAGTACAAGACCCTTGCTCTTTCCTCACATATTCAGCTGTTCTGATACTCCGCAGCGTCCTCGTAATCAATAATGCCGTTTATTTTTCGAACCTCGTTTACGCACATAGCGTGAAGCTTGTCCAAAGTATCATCGTCCACCTCGTTTACAGCCGCAGTCATATGCGACAGCTTTGCAAGTTCCACTGCGACCTTAAAAAGCAGTCTTGCAAGACGCTGTTCAGTACCTTTAATATGAGCCTTGACCGTTTCGGTTATCATAGGAGAGAGATAGTTTATGTTATCTTCCTCGTTGAGATAGCCAATGTAAAATTTGACGGCTTTCTCGATAAACTCCGTTTTCGAAGCGCAGTTGTCCTCACGGTACTCCTGTTCGATCTTCTTAATTGTTTCCGGCTGAAAATACACAGCCATTCTTTTCTTTGCCATAAATCTGCTCCTTTCCCTGTCATGTCCCCTGAATAAATGCCGATTTTACGCGCTTTTCGTTACTTTTGATACCTGAATTCAACTAAAATCCTATTTTCGGCCCCATAAGACAGCCGTTGGAATACTGCACGATCCTCTTGCGCAAACGGCGTATTTAGGGAGTTTCCGCGGCGGGCTTTGCGCGTCCGCTGTGAACGGTCCGGGGGCTTTGACCCCTGACCTTTAACTAGCAAGTAAATATTCAGAAGCCTGTTGATTACTTAAAAGTCTGATTTGTGCAATATCCTGATTCCACATTCTACATCACCTCCGTAATAGTTTTTTATTCGCCCGCAAACGCTCTACGTTGGCTTGTGCGGCGTTTTTATGCTCCATGCCGATACTTTCCCGATTAATTTTGGGAGGGCAAATTCGGGCGGATTTGGCTCGTAAATATGCGTGACGGTAACCGTTAAGCGTGACAGTAAAAATACATTTTAAATTCTACTGACACGCACCATAGACAACGCTGTTACGGACTTTGCAACACTTCTGTAAGCTGTTTAGTGACAGTAACTCCGCTGCCGCTTTTACTGTCACTACTGTCACAGTAGTGAACTCTAACCATAATTTCTTAACCTTCGGCTTTAATGAAACTTTATGTACCGTCAAACAGAAAAAGCCCGCACATACTTAACCACGACTAAAGACGGAAGCTTTTCCATCTGAATCGTGCCTAAATATGTACGAGCCTTATGCTCTTTGAAATATGTTTATGTAATTGGCGTTTGATATTAAATTGTCATTTTAAAAAGAACCCTGTCATTCTATTTTTATTTTAACATGGGAATGCGAAATTGCAAGATAGCGTCAGATGTTTATAACTAAGATAAATTTAAATACTCATAATACTATATAACTAAATCGAAAAACTTATTTTACGTTTCTTTCAAGCAAACAGTAAAGGGAAAAATATAAGCATTTGTATACTAATCCCTCTTAATATGCGCGGTTAAAAGTTAAATATATATATAACCACTGATAAAAAAGATTTTAATAATAAGGAAAAACCAGTTACCAATTCAAGCTAGTGTTATTAGTTTTGCTTTATATACAAAATTCGACATGAAATCAGTGCATAATGCACAAATTATTTTGCCTGATTTTGTCATTTTATCAATTAACAAATTTTCTTTAATATGTTAAGCTATAAACAGTTAAATAAACTTTACAAAGTATTTTATTGTATAATAATTATTACGCACAGTTAAAAGCTTTTATAACCTATACGAATCAGAAACGGAAAATATTAAGGCAATACTTTAAGCAGAAAAGGACTAAATATCAAACACATTTTCTACAAGTTAAATGTGTTTGATAAATATTTTTATGATTGATAAAATCAATCGGAAGGGACATTTAAATGAAAAAAACGTTTAAAAGGCTGATTGCCATCTTCATGGCAACGACTACTTTGGCTGTTGGTATGGGAAGTATGAACGCAAGCGCAATTACCTACAAAGGTACAACAAATAAATCTACCACTGGTGGTACTGGAGGTACAGTTAATATTCGTTCAAGAGTATATACTGATTACTATCAACCTGCTGGTGGAGTAAATGTTTATTATTATGGCGTTGTATCAGATATCTCGACAGGTTCTTCATTAAAAACATATTTCAATATTACTGGAACATTAACAACTTCAAATTCATCTACTCCAATTTCAAATTCCGGTACGGCCAATAGTGTTAAGGCATATAAGGCTGCATCTTTTTCCGGGGCATACTCTTATTGTAATCCAAAGACTACAACCTCATCGTCTGCTTATGGCACTTCTTCTCAAGAGTGTAATCGTGCTTTCTAATTAATATTATCAAAGGATTCAACTTATTATTAATATATCATAGTTGAATCCTTTTTGCTTTTTAATTATTGTAAATTATTTGGAGTTGGTTAAGAATGAGTATGCGTATAAATATAATTATATTAATTGGTATGATATTAACAATGATGTTAACAGGTTGCTTTTATAAGAAAAATATTGATATTAAAAACAATGAATCGTTATTAAATAGTACAATTGATTATAGTTCATTTGAAAATACTACAGAATTAAATAAAGATTTCACATTTAATTAAGTTTAACAGTGGGGATAAAAAGGAAAATTCATATTATATTTTAGTTTTATGTGATGGAATGTTAATGGAAATTTTTGATGGAAAATACTCTTATGAGGTGAATTGTTTAAACGGAAGCAGAACATATCAATATTGTATTCCAAATAACTATATCCCAGATTCAGGCTTGCATACATTTCAAGCAATTGCAATACCAGCAGATAAAAGTGAAGATTTAACTTCATATTCAACGCCTAAGATCAGAGTTCAAATCTCTTAAATTAAAGGAGTCAAATACAAATAAATATCCAATGGAGGTTCGTTAAGCTGTTTTTCGACAGAATATTTACAGAATGTTCACAAGCATTTTAGGGACTGGATTGTATTATAAATGAAAAGATTTTCATATAACGAATAAGGATATTTAAGAAATAGCTGACGGAAAAGAGTTGAATAAGGGGTCTAATATAAGCGAATTTATGGCTGACCTCAATATAAATCGAAGGAGTTAATACTATGCATTCATTTAAAAAAGCAATATGTATCATAAGTTCTTTTATTTTTATAACATTATGTGGCTGTAATCAAAGAAAAGAAGATTATGTAGATCTATCAAATACCGAACAAAAAATTAAGGACGGTCAATTAAATATCAGCTTAGATGATTTTGATTATGATGACAAACCATACAATATTATGAACCTAACTACTACGGTTGATTCAAATTACTTTTATAATTTCAGTATTCCAAATACTAAAATCAATCTGCAAAACGGCCGTGTACAGTATGTATGTCAAATTCCGGGATGCGCCCACGATGAAATTACTTCTCCGGGCTGTATAAGCTATCAAGATATAATTTCTCCTGTTGCCGTTTCTAATGGAATATACTACTTAGACGGCAGCAAAGTAATGTTTTTCAGCGGTAATGATCAGACTGTAATATTGACTAATGATTATTATACGGAGTACGAAGCTGAGATTTATCCTGATAATAAAAGCGTAATTACCGCTTTGGTAAGATATGACAATTTGTTGTATATTGTTTGCCCGACTTATTTTTTTACATATAACACTGATACAAAGGAAATTACTGCCCCTACAACTATATCGGATAGTCTTTGTATGGGATTTTGTGCTACTGACAGTTATCTTTATTTTACTACAGAAAATCTGGAGCTTTATATATACAAGATTGAGAGCGGAAAAACTGAAAAGCTTGCAGATAAGGTGGGGCAGGTTCGTGCTAAAAACGGATTTATTTATTATGTAAAATATGAAAACGAAATACCTATTCTTTATACAGCAAAAGCTGACGGTTCAGAATCCGCAAAATTATTAGATGATTGCTATGTTAATTATTATGTAACTGACAATTGTATATATTATCAAAGCTATGTAACAAAAGACTTCTATCAATATGATATTAAAAACAAGAAATCAACAAAGCTTGGTTTGAAGTATACGTTTTCAGATGGTAAAGAATATACTAATTCGGAATATCTCAATATTGTATCCACCAGTGGCATGGGCTTTGTTTTTATCATTAATAGTACGGAGAAACTTATTTTTATTTTCGAAGATAATTCCACCGAATATAAAACAATTGAAATGGGGGAAGAGTAAGCGTGTTATATGAAATAAAAAAATTATTCTCTTCGCCGTTTACATATATTTGTATGTTAGTTGTATTTGTCTTTTTTTCAGTTTTTGCGGTAAATGCATTAAAGAGCAGAAACTCATCGAATAATGCGTATGAAGAATTATTGTCGGATATAAACAACAGTAAAATGTCAGACGAAGAAATTTTGAATGATTTATACAACCAATTTGAACTGCTGCAAACTCAAATTAATGAACTGGGAGATTCAGCGTTTGAAAAGCCGGGTAAATACGGCAAAAGCATTATGGAGGACTATATTATTTACAGCAACGCATACAGCAATGCAAGCTATATTTATCAAAAATTTCCGGATAACCGCCGTCAGCTTGTAGAGGACGCATTGTATAATATTTCGGAGGAAAAGAGCAAGACTGATCCTAACACATCTATTATAGAATCCAATGAGCTTGTTATAGAAAAATACAACAGAACTGTTGATCTAAAGCTTAAAGACTCAGGTAATATTGAAGGTGTACAGCTTTTCTTCGATAATACCATATGGGAATATGCAATGATTGCATTTGTTGTAATGTTGGCTGTAAGAATGTTCACAATGGATATTTCATGCGGAGCATATAAAATGATCCATACTTCACTTAACGGACAGCGCAGTTTATTTATAAAGCAATTTGCTTCAGTTTCAGTTGTTATAACAGCAATAACAGTTTTTACGGCTTTGATCCAGATCATATTCGGAAAAATATTCTTTGATATAAATGATCTGTCACTGCCCTTGCAAAGCTTTCCAGAATTTGAATTTTGTCCGTATATGATTTCAACAGGTATTTATTTTTTCATAAAATTTTTGTGTAAATTATTGTTTTATATTATGATCGCGGCAATTACAGCTATGGTGTCAGTTTTATACCGTAAACAGTTTGTGTCATATGCTGTTTCCTTATCTGCCGGAATAATTCCTTTAATAATAATGACTTATTATTTCATATATACAACTGAAAACGCAAGCGCCTTAGCGTCAGAATATAAAATTTACAACAGTTTAAGATGCTTTCTCCCACAAGGACTTTTAAACATAAAAAGTTATTTCAGGACATTTGACTATATTGATATTTTCGGTTTACAGATAAGCAGACTTTTTCTTGTTTTGCTTATTTCTGCTGTTATAATGTTGACTTGCTTTGCTGTTGCATTAAGAAAATATGGTAAATCGAAAGAGGTGACAATATGAAGCTGGTATTTAATAACATTTCAAAGAAATATAAAACCAAAATTGCGCTTAATGATTTTAACATTACGCTGACATACGGTATACAGGCGCTTCTTGGACCGAACGGAGCAGGTAAAAGTACTCTTATGAATATTCTTGCAGGATTAACTAAACCAAGCAGCGGAAATATCACGCTTGATAATGAAGATACTTTAAAAATGGGAGCAAAATTCCGCGACATATTAGGATATTTACCTCAAAATCCGGGCTTTTATCCGTCATTCACAGGTTATGATCTAATGAAATATTTCGCTGTTTTAAAAGGCATTGCTGCTTCAGAAAGCAGAATAGATGAGCTTCTTGAATTTGTAAATCTTTCGTCAGACTCCAACAGAAAATACGGTGAATATTCAGGAGGAATGAAACGTCGTCTAGGCATTGCAGTTTCTCTTCTAAATGATCCGAGGGTACTTATTCTTGACGAACCTACAGCCGGTCTTGATCCTAAAGAGCGAATGAGGTTCAGAAATATATTGAGCCGGATCGGAAGAAATAAAATAATTATAATAGCAACCCATATAGTTTCAGATGTTGAAACGATTGCAGATAATGTAATACTTTTGAAGTCGGGCAAGGTTATACTTTCTGGAAGTACTTCTCAGGTTGAAGAGCGTATAGTAGGAAAGGTATGGAATAAACCTTCAGATATAAATGAAGCTGAAGAATATGTTCTGTTAAATTCCAATGCAAACATAATCAAGCACGGAGAAGAAGTAAGCCTGCACATTGTGTCTGACGTAAAACCATTTGAAAATGCTGTTACGGCGCAGCCAACTCTTGAAGATGTATATATGTTCTTTTTTGACGAAGGCGGTATGGCTGGTGAGGAAAAATGAAGATTTTGCTTTATGAATTCAGAAAATTACTATATTCAAAAAGATATCTTATAATTATTATCGCTGTTTTAATGCAGATTTTATTAATGCTCGTTCCCAAAAATTTTGAGCATGAATATTCCGATGAATTATATAAGAATTATATGGAACAGATTGGGGGTGAATATACTGAGGAAAAACGTGATATAATTCTGGACAGGTATTATGAAATAAATCAGACTATAAACGAGCATGAAAACATGATAACGGCGTACAAGCAAAATACGATTTTACTTGATGAATTTGAAGCGCACAATTCCGATTACAATAGAGCTCTGGCAGAGCTTTCAACAATTGAATATCTAGTGCAAAAGTGTAGCTATTTTGATGAGATCGGCGGAGGAATATTTTTTTATGATACCCCGTGGATAGATTTTTTCGCTAATTCGGGATTTAATTATATTGTTGCACTGACAATTATCTGCTTAATAATACCTGTATTTGACAGCGAGTATCAATCCGAAACTGCTGCCATGCTGCTCACGTCTAAATACGGAAAAAATAATGTGTGCATATCAAAGCTTATTATGGTCATAGTATTGGCGTTTGTAGTTGCTTTAGCTTTGTACATGGTTCAATATGCAACATTTGTACTGCATATAAAAGCGGATCATTCTGATCTTGACATCAAAAACTTGATGGGATACAAAGCGTTTTCTGGTGATTCATTAAAGCAATATTATATTAATGACGCTCTTATCAAATCAATTTCATGCTTAACTGCGGCATTATTTATTTGTGCAGTCAGCATTTTTGCAAAAAATACGGTATTCACCTTTTTCATATCTTTTGTATTTATTGTGTGTCCATATTTTATTTCAGTTTTTTTCCACGGCAGTTGGTTTGAATATGCTTTTACTGCAAATCAGCTCGGGGCTATGTATTCAGAAGATCTGAATATTTATGCTTTATCTGTCACATATATATTAAAAGCTTCTCTTTATTCCGGATTCTGTATTCGCAAATGGGGAAAACTTCAGTAAGTCTGCTGTACGTCAAATAAGTCGGGAATTACTTTGCACTATCGTTACCCTACCCTCAGGTGCCAGTCGGGGCAACTCGGTGCAGGTTCAAGTCCTGTTATCCGCACCATATTACAATGACAGAATAAATAAGAGTGCAAAAAAGTCCGTAGATACGGGCTTTTTTGGTACCCAAACGGCGAAAAAAGAAGTTAAAACCCATAGATAAAAAAGTCGAAAAAAGCCAACTCTCCCGACATACAAATAATTCAGAAGATGGTAGGCATATTTGAGAAAAATAATCTCACATATGCCATTGGTAAATATTAAAAATAGTATACAATAGCATTACGCTCAATCACAATATGGTCTTGCTGTGTGGATAATATGGAAAGCGATCCTAACCCGATTCCGTCAGGCACATACGCAGTAGTATATTCTTGGACGATATCGCAACAGTACACTGTAAATTCGAAAACGGACGCACTTTCGGACATGTTCCGGAGGCTGACAGCTTTCATATAGTTCATCAGGAAAAAACTGAGAGTCTGTCTGAGGATTCAGAAATAAATATATTAATGTGAAAACTCAAATGTAAAACAGATCCCTGCATTATATAATTCTGAAGGTATAAAAACATATTGACAAGTGTCTATCTGTATGCTATAATTTCATATAGACGAATTTCTATATGAGGTGAATATTTATGAACAGAATAGATTATGCGTTGATATTTAAGGCTCTTGGTGATGTTACACGGCTTCAGATTGTGCAAATGCTCTCTGAGGGAGAAATGTGTGCATGCAGACTGCTGGAAAAATTTGAAATTACTCAGCCTACCCTGTCGCACCATATGAAAATATTATGCGAATGCGGTATTGTAATTGTAAGAAAAGAGGGTAAATGGTCTCATTATTCATTATCATTTGATAAGCTCTCTGATATTAAGCAATTTATAATAAATTTAGAGAGCTGCAATGGGGGTAAAAATAAATGAGCATGGTATGGGACTTTATACAGAATCAGATCTTGGGGATGGAGTGGTTAAACGATATTATAGGCTTAATATTATCTTTCTTCGGACTTGATTTAAGCGGAAGAATCGGTTCAAGTATTCAATTTTTCATATATGATACAGTAAAAATAAGTATACTTCTTGTAACACTTATATTTATAATCAGTTATATACAGACTTATTTCCCGCCGGAAAGAACTAAAAGAATACTATCAAAATACAGCGGCATTGCAGGAAATATAATCGCAGCACTTTTAGGTACTGTAACACCGTTTTGCTCCTGTTCGTCAATTCCGATTTTCATTGGATTTACAAATGCCGGGCTTCCGTTAGGCATGACCTTTTCTTTTCTTATATCTTCCCCCTTGGTTGATTTAGGCTCACTTGTTTTGCTAATGAGCGTTTTCGGATGGAAAATAGCTGTCGCATATGTCATTGTAGGGCTTGTTATTGCAATTATTGGAGGAACAGTCATCGGCAGCATGAATATGAAAGACCAGACTGAACTTGAAATTTTCGGTAAGACTGAAGCACTGGATAACACAGATTATAGCAGCAGGCTTGTTCGCTGTAGATTTTCATTGAAAGAAGCATGGGAAACATGGAAATATGTCATTAAATATATTCTTATAGGAGTTGCAATAGGCGCTGTTATTCATAACTGGCTTCCGGAAAGCTTTATTCAGAGCGCTCTGGGTGAAAGCAATGCATTTTCTGTTATTATTGCCAGTATTATTGGTATACCAATGTACGCAGACATTTTCGGAACAATACCAATCGCTGAGGCGCTGTATTTTAAAGGCGTTGGAATTGGAACAGTGCTGAGCTTTATGATGGGAGTAACAGCGCTTTCTCTGCCATCTATGATAATGCTGAGAAAGGTAGTTAAACCTAAGCTGCTGGCTGTGTTTATAGGCATTGTGACGGCAGGTATTATAATAATGGGTTATCTTTTTAATATAGTCGGAGGAATGTTTATATGAATAATTATATCGAAGGATGCTGTCCTAAAAAAAGCTGCAATAACAATGGCAATTGTGCTGCTTGCATAAAAAAGCATAAGAACACTGACAGTTTGCCGTATTGCCTGTTTCCGGATAATAATGGAGATAAGAGCTTAAAACATTTTTATGAGGTATTAAAAGATAGATTTGAAAATAGTGTTTCATAAGTATTATTTAAAAAGAAATATAAATATCAAATTGGTACCATATAAGCCTAACCCAAAAAAGCATAAGCCGATATGTGATTTAACGCGGATGTTTGCTAAATACACAGTGAAAATGGTACAATAGAAACCGGATTACATTATGACAGTCTGAAAAGATTGACTAGGCTTAAGATTTAAACAGATGGTTTATACTTACAACAGCAACGGCAACCAGATAAAAAAGGCTGCTGACGGCAAAACTTAAATCAACACTTATAACTGTCAAAATCAGCGCAGAATTATTATTACGGCTCAATAGGCGATACTGATACTCCGGCAATAAACTTTGAAAGAGATTATTTAATGGGAGGTAATCAGGAAGCATACGATTTAAACCTTGCATTAAGCAGCTTAGGATTAGGAATAGTCATGCCGGCAATAAATTCATACAGCATATTAGCAAAGGCTTTTTCGGCAAATAATTTGTCAAGAGTAATGATCGCAGAGTATGGAAAAACATACGTATCAATCGGAACAGGATTTGCGACAGACTACATGACATCGGAGCTTAACCTGAATCCGTCGCAGAGGATGATAACAGGAATAGCTTCCGGAGTGCTGATGGATCATGGTCTTAATAAGGCCGATAATTATTTTAATTGGTCGGGATTAAGACAGAAGAGTAATCTAAGTTATGTTGGTAAAACGGATGCTTATTTAAAAAATAAGCCTTTTAGTTCTAGTATGTCTCCGGAAGATGCAGCGAGGTATGAACAATGGCAATGTCTAAAGGAAAAGGGTTTTAATTCAGAAGATTTATATAATTTAGAAAAGTATGGTTCGATTAAAACTAGTCTTGATTATACAACTTCTACCGGTTTAGAATTACATGGAACATCGGGTAAAACAACAACAATTTTAGGAACTTATGCTGATGATACAGTAAATATTCTTGAAGAATTAGGAAATATAAAATCTACTGATTTTGGTGCTCGTGATGGTGGATTTAATTTACTAAATACCCCAGATGATTTATATAATCAACTTGGTCCAGACGGTTTTTGGAATCAATGTAATAAACCTTGGCTTGATAACGCAATTAAGCGAGGAGATATTATTTTACTAGCTACAGAGCCCAATTATGATAATTTACATAGAATAAATAAAATTACTGGTGAAGTAGAATTGACCGGTTTTGGAAGAGAATTTGAGTATCTAAAGGGTAATGGGTATATATATGATCCTGATATAAAAAGTATGATATGTGCAAGTGGGAGGTAATATTTTCATGAATGATATATGGACAGAATTAAATAAGCAAATTCCAGTATACCTAAATGAAGTAATAACAAAATATTCTTTAAAAGTAGTTTCATTAGGGTTAGTAAGAACAGCATTAGTAAATACTCAATATGCTATCATAATTTCATTAGATAGGTTTTCGGTTGATATGGATTTTATTCATAAAGATTACAATGGAAAACTAGTATGTTTTGGTATTGGTAACTTTTTATCAGAACGTTTTGATGAAAAAGACCGAAAAAATTTGATTATAGGAACTGATATTAGTAGTATTATTTATAACAATTTAATTGTTATAAATAATGGATTATTAAGTAAGTGCGGTGATGTTTTAAGTGGAAGCTTAGATTGGATAAATGACTTTTCAAATTCAAAATGGTATAATGAAAAAAAAGTAAATCCAAATGATGCAAAAATATTGAATGAGTTTATTTAAATCAATTAGATCAAACAACGAAAATATAAACAGCGGAACTCGTAACCTTACTTAAAAATTATAATCAACTGAAAGTAACAAAACGTCTAATACTTTGGTTGGACTTGATCAGAAATTTAATTTTTCGGGGAATTTTCCTAAGTCGTTTTCAGAGGGTATGTCAGCGGAAGTAATAGGAAGTATCGTTAATTATGAATGAGAATTTTGATTGTACTCAATTTGTTTCATTTAATTATTCTGAAAATCCAATAAATCAGAATACAATCTTGTCCTTTAAAAAACAAGGATTTACATAGATTGAAAAACAATTTATGAGAAAAGCAAAAATTGAATTTTTTATTGACTATATAGAAAATCAATTTTATGAACTAAAAAATGATAACTTTATTGGTGAATTTGAGGATTGGGCTGTTAAAAATAATCCACCACACACCATAACAAAGTTTATACAAATGATAAAAGAGTGGATGGATCAAATTAATATATCACATTTCAAAATTTTTTTAACATCTTATGCAGAGATAAATGGAAATACAACGTGCTGTGTTATTAAAACCACTTTAACCTCTTTAATAGATGAATTGTTCAAAATGTCCAGATATTATTATGGAAAACATCATGATAATATGATATTTGAAATTTCGTTATAATTTTACGGAGCAAAGCTTTTAAACGAGTTTTGCTCCTTTTTTTCTAAATCATTAAATTTACTGCCATACCCCCCTTGTCACCATGACACGGGAAAGTTAATAAGAAAAAGGAATATATATAAATACAAAGAGAAGTGTATAGATTAATATTAATTAGTTTACGGAGCTATTTCATAATGGATATAAAATTTTTTGAGCGACACAAAAAAGCTATGCGGAGAATTGTAATTTTACTGATAGTAATTGTGGTATATTATATATCTGCCGTTATATCTTTTCATATTAAAGTTTCGCAATATGATGAGGACGCAGCTTTAATTGAAAAATTCTCTTTTATATCGACAAGTCAGAATATGGTAAGGTGTTCCGTTCAGAAAGACGGTCTTAGCGCCAGATATGTCTGCAATAATTATCGATATAGAGACTCTGATGTTATTGAATTAAAGATAAAACCGTTTTTTTATTATAATTATCGCATTTTAGACAGTAATGGCAAGGGCTCATTGTTTGCACCGATAAAACAATACTTACCCTTTTATGAGCATATGTTACCGTACAAACAGTTAGCTTTTATTCATCCTGCAAGCTATAATAAAGATACTATTGTATATGATAGTTATGCATATTTAGGCAAGCAGCTTGAAATATCATTTGATAAAGCCTACTCATACGATGAGGTTTTAAAGATATTTGAAGATTCAAGAAGCTATTCGGTAAAATTCTGTTGGGTAGATACATATGACCCTGATGAAATATCCGATGATGATATATTTTCATTAGGGATTCCTTGGGATAATGACAGCGATTTTAAGCAAGCCTACGGATTTATGTGCTATGATCGGAATTATGCTGAAAGGATAGAAATTGAAAATCCTGATGAGAAATTTGTTCAGATTTTAAAGGAAAACAAGATAGTTGAGGGCAGCTATAAGTCCGGAAGCTATATGTCCGGACAGATTGAAAAAGCCAAAAACGCTTTGATGACAAAGTATAACGGAAGCTTTACTGCTGACGATTTAGAGATCATAGGAGTTGTTCTTGACAAAAAGGACGGTAAAGAGTTTACCGACGAAAATGTGGAATGGCTGCTTAAATATTATGATTGTATAAAGCATATTGCCGCTTATGACTGATGATTAATTTAAAGCGTGTATCTGAAATGTTGATACACGCTTTAATTTTTTACTTTGGTTCCATTGAAGCCGAAGTTATATAATAACTTTTTAATAAGACACAAAAATGTAAACAAAGCATTCACAAGGATTCTAGGGACTGGATTGTATTATAAATTTTCATATCTCATTTGATAAAATATCCAGTAGCTATTTTAGCCGCTTCTTTTGCACCGTTCGCAAAAAATTGCTTCAGTCGCTGCATGATAATATAAGTTGTATTCAGATACTTTCCTGATCTCTTCTGCATTTCAAATCAATTAGGCATATGGCATATAGTCACCTTCGTATGCCATAATAATTCAGCACATCTTCTTTCAGCCTATAATAATCATCAACCACAGCTTGACTATTTGTAAAAATTTCATTGCTGCAGTAATCTGAAAATAATTTTGATTCCATGACTTTCGTTTCTGTCTGAGACAGATCGAACCATGTGTACTGATGTTTGTCCGCACAGATCATAGTATAATTACCGAAATCAATGGATTGGGCAAAAATCAGATAAGTGTGCCCGGGTTTCATAACGTTCAAACCGCCATAATCAAATATAAATTGCTGCCTGTTTTCCTCCGGCGTTACTTCTTCATTTAAACATGTACTATGATAAATTCTTTTGTTAAATTCTTCAGGCGTTTCAAAATAAAATCCGCCGGAAAACAACATTTGCATAGTTTGACCGGTCAATTTTTCATCGCCGTCAATAACCTCGTCAATTACAATTTCCTGTTGAAAGCTTCTGTCATATAAATAATAACTGTCCTTTGCGGTTGCTATAATAATCTGTTTATCAAAAAAGAGATTTTTTAAATTTGAATACATATTATCAAAAAAATCAATATAATCTTCGGCAGACTGATTTAAAACTGCGTCTTCTTCTGAAATAATATATGTATTAGAATTTATTTTGCCTATTTCTCCATAGGTTTTTTCTCCGATAAAACCTGCATCGCTTTGTTTGCTTGTTACTACTCCGCAAATACAGCAAGCAATCAAAATAATTGCTGCCTGAATTGAAATAAACAGCTTCAAGATAGTTCCTCCTCAGCATAACATTTGCCCTCACAAATAAAATATTTCTCATCGCAAAGTTGAGAAATATCCTCCTTATTGTGGCTTGCAATTACAATTATTGCATTGCGCTGTACTGCCCTTTCGCATAAATCGTATATTTGCTTAACCGCGTTTTCGTCTAAAGCGTTTGTTGGTTCGTCCAGAAGAATAACGTCGGGATTTTCCATAAACGCTTGGGCAAGAACTAGCTTCTGGCGCATACCCAAAGAATATTTTCTCACCTTGCGTTTGTCATCAGGATCAAGTCCAACAGCTTCCATTGTAGACTTTATTTGTTTATCGTCAATTATCTTACGAATATCTGCCAGCATTTTAAGATTTTTAAATCCGCTGAATTCAGGGTATAGCCCAATATTTTCAATCACAAGGCTTAGTCCGGGAATTAAGTCGATATCCTTATACAATTCTTTGCCATTATATAATATTCTCCCTTCAGACTGTTTCATCAGGCCTGCAATGCTTCTGATCAGCATGGTTTTTCCTGAGCCGTTCTTGCCGACCAAGCCATATATTTTTCCCCCCACCAATTCAAGATTTATATTGTCGAGAATAACGTTATCCTTTATTCTTTTTGTAAGTCCTTCAATTGTTATTTTGTTCATTCTTATATCTCCTTGTTACTTAATCCAATATCCATTTTTCTTACCGATATATATCCCAGTGATAAAACAAGTATGATGCTTGTTATCTGTACAAAAAATCTTATTGTATCAAAACCGCCCCCAAAAGCGCGTATGTATGACGAGAATGGATTGACAGACATCAGTACAGCATTACTAAATCGGGTTACATATCCTGCTCCCAAAAGACAAAAAATTATTCCTATTCCTGCCGAATACCCAATGCTGCTTCCGAATAAAATAACTAAAGTATTTATTATTATAGCCCCAACTATACCAATTTGAATAACAGAGATACATATATTAATCGACGACACAATATTTTGAATTGTTATTAGATTTGATGAAAAACCGAAGCTGATACAATATTTAGTAAGTGTGAAAATTACAGAATAAATTACAGCGTACACTGTTAATCTTAAGCAATGACTTATGTACCATTTAATACGACTTTTTTGTCTGGTGAAAATGTAAACGCCGCCAATCATTAAATCATGGTAAAAATAAGTTCCGTAAAAAACAGAAAACAAAACAGGTACTATGCAGCCAACGCAAAAGCCCTGCAAAAACACTTCGTCAGCACTTTCAGAGCCAAGTATTGACTGCATAATGTTACCGAAAATTTGATTGGTGTTTGTTACTTCAAAAATTTCAGCGGCGGAGAAAATCAGAACTATCGGAAAAGATAAGAAAGCAAAATATATTTTTTTCATTAGTAATACCTCAGGTTTTTATTCATCTCTAATCGAATTGATTCCGTTTGATCTTACAATATATAAGTGTAATAGAAACAGCCAGCATAAGCGCACAGAAAGCAAGGACAATAAAATAATTTTTGCCCATTAATGAGTTAACTGTAAAGTAATTCATTATATTAAGATTAACAAAATTATGATTATAAGACAAAACGGCTTCATTGCTTTGCTGAAGTCCAAGAAACACAATAATTTCCATGGGAAGAGCCGACAGTATAGCGAATCTTTCTATCCCAAGAGAAATTGAATAAGATAGAACGCCGCATAAGCCAATAAATATACTTAATGCAACTGCAAACAAGACTGTATACATAACAGGGTGTTCAAAAAATAATCTTGCAAAAGTAATCGTATATGGATAGTTCGTTTGTTCAGACAGCAGCTTAGGAGAAATTTGTGTTAACGCTGTAAAATAAGTATTCCAGCCGTCATATTTCGTACTTTGAAAGAAAATATTGTTTAAAGTTATATTAGTTAGCAGCGGCAACAAAGTTACCGTAAAGCTGCCTGCAAATGAACACAACGCTTGTGATATATAATATTTCTTTATACCAAATCGTGAAAAATACAAAGGCGAAGAATGCAAACTCCGATTGGAAGTATGTATCGTTGAAAACGGAAGAACTGCAATGACTGGAATGAGAATAATTATTATAGGCAGCAGTTCGTTTGATTGGTTAAATATATATGCAAAGGAACTGTCAATTGATGATGTTCGGTCAACATTATAATATTTCAGAACATTATAGACAGTAGATGCAACACTCATAAACATCATTGCAGTAAACGCTGCCTTAAAATTTATTCTGTTCACCATTAGTTTAAATTGCCAATTAAATGCTTGTATCATTTTATTCCTCCATTTTACGAGATTACTCCAAAACTTTAGGTTAATCCCCTTATATCTTATCGGATCGTTTTCTCTTATGATTTTGAGTTAATATTATTATACATCAGCGTTAAAGTAAAATCAATACATATAGAAATATTTGTAATTTATAAACGTATTTTCTACACATTTGTTAAAATAATATTCTTATCATTGTGCATATTTACAAATAAGATAATTGAACTTAACTAATACATAATTAATAGCTTTAACTTTGTTTATATTATATAAAAACTTTGTCTTTAATTTGAATGAATATAACAAAGTTTGGGAAATAGTATTGAATTAAGCTTTAACATATGTTATTATATATAATAACATAGAATTATAAGCCAGATTTAATTATTCAACGATCCTGACAATATAATTGAAACAAATGCCGCAGATACCGACATTTTGTCGGTCAGCTTTTTTGGGAGTATAAATTATGACATATATTATAAAAAACATAAGAATAACATTAAGAAAAGAACCTTTATTATCATTTCTTTTTTGCATATGTTTAATTGTATCAACATTTGTTATTTTATTTGCACACGGAACATTTCAAAATTATAATTCCAAAAAAGTAGCAGAGGAAAAAAAGGTTGATCAGAATAATTTTGAAATTTGCTTCAATAATTTGTCCGATTCGGATTTTTCTACTGTGGGTGAGCTAAAACAAGCTTTAAATCTGATCAATGCAAATACAAAAGAAACCTTAAGCGGTTTATTTTTCGATATATTTACTACAGAAAAAACAGCTCCGTTTTTAAATAAATTTTCTGAAAATAATAAGGAATTTATGTATCCTCCTATGACATTCAGAATTGTGTTTGACAAGGAAGCCGGCAGATATGGTCTATATGATGATTTTTTGAAGAATTTATCAATTGAGAATGGAAGAATGATAAGTCAGAGCGAAGAAATAAACGGTGAATCTGTGGCAGTTCTGCCGGAGTATGCTTCAGAATATTTTAATAAAAATGTATCAATTGCAGGTAAATCATATAAGGTTATAGGTATTACAGGAAAAGACAGATTTTCAGAAATATTGGTTCCTTTTTATTCACTTCCTGATGATTTGCAAATTCAGCGTATAGGCTTATTGAATGATAAGATTGTTACTACTCCTGATTACATTGAAATGAAAAATGCTTTTACAAGTGTATACGGTGGAAAACTGGTTTTCCCTGAACTTGATACAATAGATATGACCGAGATCAGATACTATAATTCTATTATTCTGGTATCAGTCGTTATAGCTGTCATAAGTTCAATTAATCTTGCGATTCTGTTTAAATACATTCTTTCATCAAGAAGAAAGTCATTCGCGGTCATGAGAATATTCGGCTGTACCAAAATTAAAGCATGGGCAATTTACACAGCAGAAGTTATTAGTCTGGCAGGAGCTTTTTATCTGATATGCGCTTTTATTTTTGAAAAAATTGTTCTACAGTTTTTATCAGGCTCTTTTGAATATATACAAGAAGTCTTTACAATTAAATCTTATGTAATGATCTTCCTTATTTACATAGGCGCAGTTTTTATTTCTGTAAGTATTATGATTATAAGCAGTCTTAATAAATCGCCTGTAACAATGCTAAGAGAAAGGGTAAGATAATATGTTTCGGTTAGGTATAAAAGCTTTTGTACAAAACATTTACAGCAATTTATTTATAGCTTTTCAATTAGCCTTTTCCTTGCTTCTGACTATTCTTATAACTTCTTCAGTTTTATCTAAAAGCGAATTGTATACACCTTTTGAAAACATTTTAAAAAGGAACGGAATAGTTATAAATCTTCATATGCCTCAGTCAGATAATATATTTTATAAAAATCAAGATATAGATAAAATATATTCTATGTATACTGCTGACGGCACATTTGCTGAAAAAGGAATATCGACTGCCGAAGGAAAAAATAATATTTATGCTTTGAGCGGGGACCTGATAAATATTTATTCACCAATGATAAAAAACGGACAATGGCTTGATAAATCTGATAACATATCCGACAAAATATATGGAGTAATTACAGAAAACAGCTATGGATACAAATTAGGGGATATCGTAAAAGTCAATTATGTTGAGTATTCACCTGACGATACGAATTTTATAAATCCGATAATTAAAAGCTATGATATAGAAATATCAGGAGTTATATCAGATAACTCAAAAATACCCAATGTTTCAGGAATTCAAACGGACGAGGATTTTGATTTCAGAAATTTTTATTATAATTACAGCAGTAAGAAAGACATATACCCGTATATTTTTGTTTCATATGATCAATTACAGAAAAATAATATACCTGCAATGCAAAGTAATTTTCAATTTGCGGTATTTGATAAGGGTGAAAAGGATTTATCTGCCATCAAAAATAATATGAACGCTTATGGAACTACATACTTATTTAGAGATATACAAACTGAGAGTCAAAGGTTTATAAACAGTGAACTGATAAAGCTGCTGCCATTGTTAATATGTATCTTTACTCTGGTTATTGTCAGTTCTGTATCAATATCAGCGTTAAGCGTTAAATCGCAGCTGAAATCCTACGGCATTTATTATTTATGCGGCTCGCCATGGAATAAATGTCTTATAATAAATCTTATAAATAACTTACTTACCGAATTTTTCTCCTGTATTATTGCAGTTATACTGGCTGTTCTATTCCGTTTATTTAGTTCAGAAAGTATAATTTTCAGCTTTGGATTTTATCAGATAGCTATATGCTCGGTAATATTGATATTTAACCTGTTATTATCGTTTATTATTCCTATAGGACTGATGAAAAGAAATGCGCCTAAGGATATTATTGCGAATTATGAATAAGGAGAGCAGTTAATGATTAAATTAGAAAACATCACAAAAATTTACAACCATAAGAAATCCAACGAATTTGAAGCGCTGCACGATGTTTCATGCGAGATAGATGAC